>ENA-OWRC01000003-OWRC01000003.1-human-gut-metagenome-genome-assembly--contig:-NODE-3-length-399492-cov-20.811462_pt1 | contig 399492 bp, 332 predicted proteins | sample MGYA00248268_ERZ651895 | MGnify/ENA primary metagenome ERZ651895 (study PRJEB26924, sample SAMEA4378242) | human gut metagenome | biome: human gut; feature: human-associated habitat; material: faeces...
CGCGAGCTGGGTTTAGAACGTCGTGAGACAGTTCGGTCCCTATCTGCCGTGGGCGCTGGAGAATTGAGGGGGGCTGCTCCTAGTACGAGAGGACCGGAGTGGACGCATCACTGGTGTTCGGGTTGTCATGCCAATGGCATTGCCCGGTAGCTAAATGCGGAAGAGATAAGTGCTGAAAGCATCTAAGCACGAAACTTGCCCCGAGATGAGTTCTCCCTGAGACTTTAAGTCTCCTGAAGGAACGTTAAAGACGATGACGTTGATAGGTCGGGTGTGTAAGCGTAGCGATACGTTGAGCTAACCGATACTAATGAACCGTGAGGCTTAACCTTACAACGCCGAAGGTGTTTTGGCGATTTGAGATGATTTTCAGCGTGATACAGATTACTCGATGCGTCGTTAAGACGTGTTGAAAACAGAATTTGCCTGGCGGCGATAGCGCGGTGGTCCCACCTGACCCCATGCCGAACTCAGAAGTGAAACGCCGTAGCGCCGATGGTAGTGTGGGGTCTCCCCATGTGAGAGTAGGGAACTGCCAGGCATCAAATAAAACGAAAGGCTCAGTCGGAAGACTGGGCCTTTTGTTTTTGTGTTTTGCGGCCAGGCGCTCCGCCGGCTCCCCGGTGGCGCTGCGCTTACCGGGGCTACAGACCCCGTAGCCCGGAAAAGGTGCGCAGCACCGCCTCCGGGGAAAGCCGCTGTCATAGCAACGTAAACGAAAGGCTCAGTCGGAAGACCGGGCCTTTTGTTTTTGTGTTTTGCGGCCAGACGCGCCGCCATCTTCCCCGGTGGCGCTGCGCTTACCGGGGCTACAGACCCCGTAGCCCGGACAAGGTGCGCAGCACCGCCTCCGGGAAAACATCCGGCCCGGTCGCTTGGTTCGTTAACATCAGTAATACCTATCACACTAATAGCTCTCAGTATAATTGTCCTTATTAATTATATGGATTATCTTTCCTGCGTTGATGACATCAACGCATCACTTCTCCTGAGGGAGAAAAATAGAAAGCAAATCGCTTATTTCTCATCCTGTTAACTGGTTATAAATTCAATGAAAAAACCGCTAATTGGGATTCTGACATTAGCTTATGGATTGAGCTTGCCTGCATTCGCTGCTGATACCGCTACATTAACGATCTCCGGGCGTGTGGCTACACCTACCTGCAGCACCAATATCATTAACGAAAAAGCTCAACAGCGTTGTGGGCAAAATACTTACCTCATTAACACGCAAAATATGGCAGTCCCATCTCATGGGGTGATTACCCAAACGGTGAATTTACCGAATGATGCAAACAGGAAAATAATTATCAGCAGCTACGATTAATCACCCACTTATATTTCCGCGCCATTATATTGCCCAGCGGCGAAATAATGGCGCGCTGCTATCAGCCATAAAAATCAGCCAGTTGTGGGCTTGAAAATTTATTCCCGTCGCTTAATACTCTCCTCCCGCTTATTTCCACCAACGACAGGGTTATCCACTCTTTTTGGTGTTGATGTTATACATCATTAACACTTTGTTAACTTGATCTGGTTTAAGTGACGGTAAATTTGATATACAAATAGGGTAGATTGCCTGTATGGATGCTGCCCGGAATGCCTTGCGATGAATGTTGCAGGTCATCGGCTGGCAATATGAGAATATAAATGAAAATCCTGCTTAACTGGCCGCCGCTGCGCCAGATCGTTACTTACATTCAGGAGCGCTTTACCTTTCTGGTTCTGCTCTGCTGGCCAGCGATTATCTGGCTGTTCTGCCGGGTTGGCGTGTGGCTTACTGATAGCACTTATCAACTGCTGGGAAAATCGCCTGCCCACTCTTTCACCGTTTATCTTCAGCCGTTTATGACGCCCGGCACGTTGCTACGCATTTCTATCAGCTGGGTTGTGCTGCTATTCATCCTTTTCAGTATGGCAATGGCCTTCACCTGGGGTCTGCGCCGCTTTATGAATCGTCAAAAATAAGCCATCGGCGCAGCGCCTGCTCCAGGTTTTATGCCATCTCACCAATTGTCTTGCGAAAACGCAGCAGCGCAATGGTAAAGAAAGCGCCGCCGATAGCGAACAAAATTAAAAACTGCGGCCAGACGATGGTAAAGCTGGCGCCGCGGTAAAGTATCGCCTGCGCGAGGCTGACGAAATGGGTGGTCGGCATGGTCAACATAATGTCCTGAACCAGCTGCGGCATACTCTCCCGTGGCGTGGATCCGCCGGAGAGCATCTGCAGCGGCAGCAGCACCAGGATCATCAGTAGCCCCAGTTGCGGCATAGAACGGGCGAGCGTGCCCATAAAAATGCCAATGGAGGTGGTGGCGAACAGGCTGAGCGCAACCCCCAGCATAAACAGCGGAATCGACCCCTCAATCGGTACCTGCAAAACTCCCTGTACCATCAGCAGTAGCGACAGCCCGGAGACAACCAGTACCACCAGACCCATCGACCAGATCTTGGCCATCATTATCTCAAACGGCGTTACCGGCATCACAAGCAGGTGCTCAATGGTGCCGTGCTCTCGCTCGCGGATAAGCGCTGAGCCGGTGAGGACAATTGCCAGCATGGTGATGTTGTTAATAATCGCCATCACCGCGCCGAAGCGCTCTTGCTCAAGGTTAGGGTTAAAGCGCATCCTCACCGCCAGCTCTACCGGAAGCGCACTGTTGTCGCGATAACGGGCGACAAAGCTGTTCACTTCACCGCTGATAATATTCTGGATATAGCCGTTGCCGGTAAAGGCCTGGCTCATTCGCGTGGCGTCGACGTTGACCTGCACCTCCGGCTGACGACCGGCCAGCACATCGCGCTGGAAGTTTGGCGGAATATTGATGGCGAATGTGTATCGTCCCGCATCCAGCCCGGCATCCATTTCATCGGCGCTGATCAACTCCGGCGTTAAAAACCACGGCCGATAAAAGCCGTTAATGATCCGCGATGAGAGCTGTGATTTATCCATATCGGCAATGGCGATAGGCGCCAGGTGCAGTGAGCCGGGCATTACCGTGGCCGAGGAGTAAACCGACACGGTAAAAGCAAACACAATCAGCGCCAGCATCGCTTTATCGCCGAGCAGGCTGCGCAGCTCTTTGATACCGAGGTTATAAATATTGCGTAATCCGCGCATCACCCCTCCTGTTTTTTCAGCAGCCACACGCTCAGCCCGAGCACCAGCGGCACCGCAATCAATAGTGGAATGAACGAAACCCACAAATCGCTAATATTCAGCGCCTTGGAGAAGGTGCCGCGGGCGATGGTCAGGAAATGGCTGGTCGGGTAGATTTGTCCGATCCAGCGACCTGGCCCCTCCAGAGATGCCACCGGGTCGATCATCCCGGAGAACTGGGTGGCCGGAATCAGCGTAATAATCGCGGTACCGAAAATAGCGGCGATTTGGCTCTTCATAAATGTTGAGATCAGCAATCCCAGCCCGGTAGCGATGGTTACATACAGCAGAGCCGCCAGGGTGAGGGTCAGGAAACTGCCCTTATGCGCGACGCCAAATACGAAGACCGATAAAGCGCATAGTAGAAAGAAGTTAAACATCCCCAACACGATGTAAGGCAGCTGTTTGCCGAGCAGGAACTCGCTGCGGGTGGTCGGCGTCACGTACAGGTTGATGATCGAACCGAGCTCTTTTTCACGCACTACGCTCAACGCGCTGAGCATCGCCGGGATCATCATCAGCAGCAGCGGGATCACCGCCGGGACGATGGCCGGCAGGCTCTTTACGTCCGGGTTATAGCGATAGCGGGTCTCGATGGAAATAAGCGAGGTCTCACGATTCGGGCTACTTTGCTGCCCGGCCATCTCCTGCAGCCAGGCCAGATGCATCGCCTGTACGTATCCGCGCACCGTTTCCGCGCGATTTGGCATTGCGCCGTCCACCCAAACGCCTATTTGCACCGGCGTTCCGCGAGCGATATCGCGGCCAAAGTTCGGCGGGATTTCTATCGCTACCGCCAGCTCGCCGTTACGCATTCGACGATCCAATTCGTCATAACTCTGCAGTGGCGCCTGCTCGATAAAGTAGCGTGAGCCGGCAATGTTCTGCGACCAGTTCTGGCTGCTGATAGTTTGATCGCGGTCGAGGACGGCAAAGCGCAGATCCTCTACGTCCATGCTGATCCCATACCCCATGATAAACATCAGGATTACCGTCCCCAGCAGCGCCAGCGTCGATCGTACCGGATCGCGGCGTAGTTCCAGCGCTTCGCGGCGGCTATAACTAAACAGGCGGCGCAGGCTGAATGACTGGCGTGGGGACGCGTTCTGCTGGTGTGATACGACAGCTGGCAGTGCGGGCGTGGTAGAGACAGAAACGGTCGGTTGCGCGGCATCCGCCGCTTCCTGCAGCCAGGCGATAAACGCCTCTTCGAGGCTGGCGGAGCCACGTTGCTCAACCAGCGCCTGCGGCGTATCGCTGGCCAGCACCTTGCCGGCGTGCATCAGCGAGATGCGATCGCAGCGTTCGGCCTCATTCATAAAGTGGGTAGAGATGAAGATGGTGACGCGATCCTGCCGCGCCAGGTCGACCATCAGCTGCCAGAACATATCGCGCGCCACCGGGTCAACGCCGGAGGTGGGTTCATCAAGGATCAGCATCTCCGGGCGATGGATTACCGCGACCGCTAATGACAGGCGCTGGCGGATCCCCAGCGGCAAGTCAGCGGGAAGCGCGTCTTCAACCTCGGTCAGCATAAAGCGTTTGCTCATTTCTACGACCCGGCCAGCTATTTCATGGTCCGGAATATGAAACAAGCGGGCGTGCAGCTCCAGGTTTTGCCGTACGCTCAGTTCGCTATAGAGCGAGAAAGCCTGCGACATATAACCCACTCGTTGGCGGGTGGCGATATCTTTCGGGTCGACCGGCTGGCCGAACAGCCAGGCCTCGCCTTCGCTGGCGGGCAACAGGCCGGTTAGCATCTTCATGGTGGTGGATTTGCCGCAGCCGTTAGAGCCGAGGAAGCCAAAAATTTCGCCACGGGCGATACGAAAGTTAACGTGGTCGACGGCGACAAAGTTGCCGAAGCGCATGGTCAGGCCGCGCGCTTCAATAGCGATCTCTTCCTCACTGCTGTCGCGCGGCGGGATGACAACGTCTTTATGCGCCAGGCGCTGCGCTTCCGGCAGAAGCGCGATAAACGCCTGTTCCAGTGTCTGGCTACCGGTCTGTTTTTTGAGCGCCGCCGCGCTACCGGTCGCCAGAATCTCGCCGGCGTTCATCGCCACCAGCCAGTCGAAGCGCTCGGCCTCTTCCATGTAGGCGGTGGCAACCAGCACGCTCATTTCCGGCTGGCGCTGGCGAATGCTGTCTATCAGATCCCAGAACTGCGCGCGGGAGAGCGGGTCGACGCCGGTAGTCGGTTCATCAAGGATGAGTAGCTGCGGGTCGTGGATCAGCGCACAGCACAGCCCAAGCTTTTGTTTCATTCCACCGGAGAGTTTACCGGCGGGGCGATCGCGAAACGGCGCCAGCCCGGTGCTCTGCAGCAGTTCGTTGATACGAAGTTCACGCTCTGCTTTATCGTGACCAAACAGGCGAGCGAAGAAGTCGACGTTTTCATAGACCGATAGCGTATGGTAGAGGTTTTTCCCCAAACCTTGCGGCATCCAGGCGATTTTCGGGCATACCTGCTGGCGGTGACGAACGTCGCGCATATCGCCGCCGAGCACCATCACGTTACCCTGCTCGATGGCCCGCGCCCCGGCGATAAGCGAGAGCAGGCTTGATTTGCCGACCCCGTCCGGGCCAATCAGGCCAACCATACGCCGCGCCGGGATCGCCAGGTTGATATCGCGCAACGCGATGGTGGCGCCAAACTGCTGGCCAACGTTTTCCAGCAGGGCGACGGGGGGCGAAGTATCCTGCGGCGTCAGTTTCATTGCGGCAACCTCACCGTCAGCGCTTCAGGCCAGCTTTTCTGCTTATCCAGTCGTACCCAGGCCATCCCAGGCAGGCCGGTTTTGACATATTCCAGATGCTGCTCCAGTAGCTCTGGCGGAATGCGCGCCTTGACGCGGAACATCAGCTTGAGCCGCTCGTCGCTGGTTTCTACCGTTTTTGGCGTGAATTGCGCGACGCTGGCGACAAAGCTGATATTTGCCGGGATCACCAGCTCTGGAGCGGCATCAAGGATCAATCGCGCTTCACTGCCGAGCGCCAACAGGCCCGCCTGCTCCGTTGGCAGGAAGAAGGTCATATAGACGTCAGCCAGGTCGACCATGTTCAATACCCGCCCTCCGGCGGCCAGCACTTCGCCTGGCTCAGCAACGCGATACTGGATGCGGCCGTCGCGCGGCGCTTTCAGTTGGCTATCGTCAATATCGGCGAGGATCCGCCGATGGGTCGCTTCGGCGGCTTCAACGCGGGTTTTAGCCTGAATAATGCTGGTACGAGCGGCTTCAATGGCGGCGCGGGCGGCAGAGACCTGCGCTTTCGCCGATTCCAGCGCCGCGCGGGCGCTTTCAGCGGCCGCGCGATCGTCATCCAGCTGCTGAGCGGAGACGGCGCCACGTTGCGAAAGGGTACTGGAACGGACGTGGCGTTTAGCGGTGGAATCGAGCTCCGCCTGGCGCTGCTTCACCACCGCTTCGGTGGCGCGCATTTCGCTCTGCCGCTGGTCGAGTAACGCATTGGCGGCGGCAACCGCGCTTTGCGCTTCTTTGATTTGCGCGGCGGCTTCGAGGCGCTGCTCATTGAGTACCCGCGTATCCATCCGCGCCAGCACATCGCCTTTATGGACGAACTGCCCCTCTTTGACCAGAATCGTCTCGATACGCCCGGCAATTTTGGTGGCGATATCGACTTCCGTCGCCTCGATGCGGCCATTACTGGCGGCGAAGCCCGGCGGGAGCCCGGCCGGGCGCAACATCCACCATGCTGCGGCGATAACCACCGCTGCAACTACGATATACCCGGTCCAACGTCGTTTGTTCTTATCCATACGCGACTCGCTCTGTTCCATATTGCTGAGTGGTGCGCGTTTCGCTATTTCGCCCGGCGGGACGATAAAAAAGGGGAGATAAGGCCGTCCGGCGCAAAATCCTGTTACGTTGCCAACCGGTGGGGAAGATGTGCTTTTAGAGTGGTCATCATCAGCAATCCTGGCCTTAAATGAAACACGCATATTTATAATCTGGATACTAACATCGGTAGCGGCAAAGTCCATATATAAACTATGGAATTGCGAACCCCTCATTGTAATGGCTGAGAACTACGCTATCCCTATGATTTTCTTCGTCTGGTTGACCTGCGGCAACTCATGTATGATCGGCAACCCCGAAATAGACTAACGCCCGGCGAGCGCTTTATTCATGAACGATGAAAGCAAAAAATATATCTCTGTTATTTTTAAGGAGTGGCTACCGCTGTATGACAGCCTGACGCCAGCCGTTAAGGAGGTACTTAAAAATATCGCAGAGGAACAATCGGAAGCGTTAGCGGCCCGGTTTTATGATTTTATTTTTCAGGATCCGGATATTGCCCGCCACCTGACTTATGATTTAGTTCAGGAGCGTCTGAGCCGCTCGCTGGCGCTATGGGTGAAGGAGATCCTGACCAGCGGCAAAGCGCAGTTGCCGGCGCTGGCGGAACGGCAATATCAGATTGGCAGCATCCACGCACGGATCGGCATCCCGGCGGAGGCGGTGCTGCGCGGCGCCCGGCAAATTAAGGCCGGGCTTATCGAGTATATCCGCAGCCACGTTAACGACCGCCGGATTGCCGTCGATGCCATCTATTACGCTATTATGGCGATTAATATGGCCGTTGAGATGATGTGCCATGCCTATACCTTATCGCACTATCGGGCGACCAAAAACGAAGAGGCGTATCGCCTGTATAGTTTGATGGACAATGTCCCGATGGAATATGGCAAACAGCAGGCGGCGCTTTCCGGTTGGGAAAATACGGCAATTTTTAATATTGTTAGCGAAAATAAAGCAAATACTAACGCTACGTTATTATCTGAATCAGAATTTGGTCTATGGTTCCGCCATAAATGCGTACGCTATTTTAACAAAAATAGCCAGATGGACGAAATTGCCGCATTAATTTCGCAGGTTGACGACTTATTAATAGGTTGGCGAGCATCCGCCTCTGTCATGGATTATAAAAATACACAAAACCTGATTCAGGGGATCCATATTCATTGCCAGCAAATAGGCAGCCAACTGGGGGTGATTTTTAGCAGCTTGTCGCAGATGCAAAATGGCAAAGATGCGTTAACCAGCCTACTTAACCGCCGCTATTTGCCGGTAGTGCTGAAGCATGAAGTGACGCTGGCAATGGAGCATGAGCTGCCAATGACGGTAGCGATCGTAGATATCGATCATTTCAAAGGCATTAACGATAACTGGGGCCATATGGTCGGCGACCGGGCGATTAAACATGTCGCGGAACTGCTCAGCGATAATATCCGTTCCAGCGACTATATCTTCCGCTACGGCGGGGAAGAGTTTCTGCTGGTGCTGGTGGAGACCGGCGTGTCGGAGGCGTTTACCATCCTCGACCGCCTGCGCAAGAAAATTAGCCAATTGGCGTTTAACGTTGGCGGCGACACGCAGATCCCAATCACCGCCAGCATTGGCTATGCCGTGCACTCCGGCCATCCCGATTACAACCTGCTGTTGCGCGATGCCGATAATGCGCTGTACGCCGCCAAACGCGAGGGGCGCAACTGCGTGAAAATGCACAAAGGCAGGGTATAAAACCGAGCCCCGGCAAGCGTAGCGCGACCGGGGCAGGGCTCCGAAGCTCAGAACAGTACCGGCAGCCCCAGCCCGCGCTTCACTTCATGCAGCGTCTGCTGCGTGAGCTGGTGGGCGCGTTCGCTACCCTGGCGCAACAATTCCAGCATCATTCCTTTATCCTGACTGTAGGTAGCCCGGCGTTCGCGGATCGGCGCCAGTAGCTCCTGCAAGCAGGTTTCCAGTTCATTCTTACACTGGCGATCGCCCAGCCCGCCGCGCTGATAGTGGGCTTTCATCTCGGCAACCAGCGCCTTATCGCTATGGAAAGCGTCGAGATAGGTGAACACCACGTTGCCGTCGACATGCCCCGGATCGCTGACTCTCAGGTGTGTCGGGTCGGTATACATCGCGCTGACCGCGCGGTGAATCTCCTCTTCACTGGCTGATAACGTCAGCGTATTGCCCAGCGATTTCGACATTTTGGCGTTACCGTCGACGCCCGGCAGGCGGCTCACTTCGCTGAGTAGCGCTTTGCAGTGGCGCAGTACCGGTTCGCCGGTGAGGCTATTCATTTTGTGGACGATTTCATTGGTCTGCTCAATCATCGGTAGCTGATCGTCGCCCACCGGCACCAGCTCGGCTTTGAAGGCGGTGATATCGGCGGCCTGGCTAATCGGATAGGCGAGGAAGCCAACCGGCAGCGAGCGGGCGAATCCCTTCTGGGCAATCTCATTTTTTACCGTCGGATTACGTTCCACGCGAGCGACGGTGACGATATTCATATACAGCGCGCTGAGCTCCGCCAGCGCGGGCAGAGCGGACTGCAGGCAAATAGTGGTGAGCCTGGGGTCGATGCCGACGGCCAGATAATCGGCCATGACTTCGAGGATATGGTGGCTGATTTTTTGCGGGTTGCTGCCGTTATCGGTGAGCCCTTGCAGGTCGGCGATCAGGATAAACTGCTGGTGGTCGTGCTGCAGCGTGACGCGCTGGCGCAGCGAGCCGACGTAGTGGCCAAGATGTAGTTGGCCGGTCGGGCGGTCGCCGGTGAGGATGGTTTGTGGATGGTTCATCAGGGACTCCTTAGCAGACTGTTCAGCCGAAAGACGTCCTGGAAATAACAAAGCCGCCTTCCGGCGGCTTTGAAAATGGAAACGTGTATCGTGCCGCCTGTTATGCAGGCAGCCACCAACGATGGGGGTAGGTAACGATAACGTTTCTGTTCATCTTTTTATCCTGCCACGAAATCACGGCGGGGTAAACCCGCCTTGTATTACATGGTCGAGAAGACGTTCATGATCACGCCGCCGGAGATAATCAGCGCCATGGCGATAATGGCCGCCAGGTCCGGCTTCTGTTTATAGAGGATCATCGAGCAGATGGTGACGCCGACGATACCGAAGCCGCACCACAGCGAGTAGGCTACGCCCACCGGAATGGTGCTCATCGCGCGGGTGAGGGCGAAGTAGCACAGGCCGTAGGCGCAGACCACCAGCACCGAAGGCGCCAGTTTGCTGAAGCCGTTGGTTTTTTTGATCATCGAGGTGCCGGTGATTTCGGAGCCGATAGACAGCGCCAGCCATAAAAATCCGAGATTAAACATAGGGTGTTCCTTTCCTGTTAGTTGGCGATTTTTTTATCCATGGAGGCGACTGGCGTGACGGGCGCAGCCTCTTCGCTCTCTTCGGAACCCATTTTCGAGAACAGGTTCATGATAACGATGCCGCTGGCGATCACCGCCATGCCGATGATGGCGGCGGTATCCGGATGCTGGCCGTAGAATGCCATTCCCAGCGTCGAGACCACCAGGATACCGGTGCCGGACCAGGTGGCGTATGCCAGGCCGACCGGGATATCTTTCACCGCCCTTGAGAGCGAGTAATAGCAGGTGCAATAGAGCGCAATCAGCAATACGAGCAGCAGCATTTTTGTGCTGCCTTCGCTGTTACCGAACATTTTTAACGTCGAGGTTGCCGAGGTTTCGGAGAGGATAACCAGCAGCATCCATAACCAGCATTTTGTTTTCGAAGACATCGTTAAGCTCCAGGTTCATAGTTGGGTAAGGTCATATCTTTCTGTTTTTTAAATAATCAATGGCCGCATCGGTCAGCTGCGCGTGCGGCGCCGCCGCCAGCGCCGGATTATTCACCACGTCTGTGACGGTGAGATAACGGCGCGGTTCGCTGCTGGCGGCGGCAGGCGCGGTGGGCGCGTCCAGCGTCGCCAGCAGCTCATTCATGGTGCCGAGGAAGACGCCGCAGGCTTCCAGACGAGCCAGCGTGGCCTGCAGATGCCCGGCATAGGCGCTGTCGGCCTGCGCCCCGCGCAGTTGGTTGAGTTCGCTGAGCGGATCGCAGTGGTAGCGCAGCGCCAGCACGGGAATACCCGCCAGCAGCGCCTCGTGCGCGCAGCGGGCGAGCGGGCTGCTGAGCGTGCCGTTCAGCAGGTCTGAAGCCAGCGGATAATCGAGAAACGGCAGCAGTACCGCCCGCCACGGCGCTGACGGCAGGGCATCCTGCCAGGCAGAAGAGGGAATTATCTCCCCGACCTCCCGCCACGCGGCGGCGTCAGCGAGGCCATCCTCCAGCGCGAGGCGTAGCGGATAGCCACTTTCAGCCAGGCGTTGGCGGATAGCCGCGCGATAGCCGTCAGCGGCGGTCACCATCACCAGTACCGGCGGGCGCAGGCGCTGCAAAACACGCGCAACTAAACCTTCAATCTGTTCGTCGGTCATGGCGAGCCTCCGTTAGCCGATGAGCGTCACCTGCGCGCCGTTTTTCAACCCGGCGGCATTGGCTTCTTCGGTGTCAATGTGAAACTCCAGCGCGAAGTCATCGCGCACCCGCACCACCACTTCATCGAAAGTCAGCTGGCGCTCGCCGTTGCTGCGCACGCTGACCTTCTGGCCATTGCTAACGTTGAGTCGGCGTGCGTCCTGCGGCGACATGTGAATATGCCGCCAGGCGCAGATCACCTGCGAATGGAGTTCAACGTGACCAGCGGGCCCAATCAGCAGCGCGCTACCGGCATTCTCCAACTGGCCGGACTCACGAACTGGCGCCTTAATCCCGAGCGTGAAGCAGTCGGCGCGCGACACTTCCAGTTGCGAAACCGGGCGGGTCGGCCCGAGGACACGGACGTTGGTCAGCGAGCCCTTCGGCCCGACAATGGTCACGCACTCCTGGGCGGCGAACTGCCCCGGCTGGCGCAGCGGTTTAAACGGCGTCAGGCTGTAGCCTTTGCCGAATAGCGCCTCGACGTCCTGCTGCGCGAGATGGACGTGGCGGTTGGAGATCCCCACCGGGATCGCCGGCGCCGTTGCGCTCAGGCGGGCGGCGATTTTTTCGCGAACCAGGGTGTCGATCATGACTTCTTCCCTTTCTTCAGCGCCGGATGTTTATCTTCCGTTTCGTTCGGGGCGGCAGGGGGGACGATAGGTTCCGGGGCGGGGATAACCACCGGTTCGGCCGTTTTTTGCTCGCGCGGCGGGTTGCCTTTGAGGTTGCTTAACGCTTCAACCACGCAGCGCTCCGGGCGGGCAATCACCAGCGACTTCACGGTGTGCTCGGCGCCTGCCACCGCCACGCCGCGTTCAATGGCGGTGTGGATGGCGCTGATCTCCCCTTCAAAGCAGACGCTCACCAGCCCGGAGCCTGGTTTGCGATAGCCAATGCAGGTCACTCCCGCGGCTTTACAGGCGGCGTCGACGGCCTGAATGGCGGCGACCCATCCTCGCGTTTCAATTACGCCTAAACTTTTCATGGTCGGCTCCTGTTAATGGCGGACTAAGCGAATATCAAAATCAAATTGCTGGAAGAAGGTTTCCAGCCGGTCCAGTTCGTCCGGTGTATAAGACGGGTCCTGGGTAATCGGGTAGGGCATATCCAGGCGTTCGTACTTTTTGCGTCCCAACTGGTGGTACGGCAGCATGTCGATGCGGCGGATATTTCCACGCTTCGCCAGCTTCTGTACGTAATCAATGGCGCCGGTAATGGCGTCGAATGAGTCGTTGTAGCCGCGAATGAGCGGCATACGCACAATGACGTTGGCGCCGGAATCCACCAGCCATTCGAGATTGCGGCGGATCCCTTCGTTGCCGATACCGAGCATCGCCTTGTGGTGTTCGCTGTTAATCTGCTTTATGTCGAACAAGAAGGTGTCGGTGACTGGCGCCAGCTTCTGGTAGTTGGCAAGCGGGGTGGTGCCCTGGGTTTCGACGGCGGTGTTAATCATCATCTTTTTGCATTCGCTGAATAAGGCGACGGCAAAATCGGTCTGCAGGCTCATCTCGCCGCCGCCGATGGTCACGCCGCCGCCGGAGGAGATGTAGAAGTCGTAGTCCTGCATGATGATCTCCATCAGCTCGCTGACGGTGACGTCCTTGCCCATAATGTCCAGCGCGTTCTGGGTGCAAATCTCTTCGCATTTGCGGCAGCCGATGCAGTCTTTATTGCGGTCGACGAAGTGCTTCATTTCGCCGTTCTCTTCCGCCCGATAATGAATACCCGCCGGACAGACGCTGACGCAGTCGCCGCAGTTAATGCATTTGTCGTGCGAGAACATCACCTGGAACTGGCTGTTCAGCCCTTCCGGGTTGGCGCACCATGGGCAGCGAATGTTGCAGCCCTTAAAAAACACCAGCGTGCGAATGCCATCGCCGTCATAGATCGAATATTTCTGGATATTGAAAATTCGGCCCGTTAATTCTTGTTTTGCGATCACGCTTGCCTCCCGCTCCGTCCCGTTACGGGACGGAGAACTTCCGGTTATTTCTCAAATACAGCTCATTTAATTCTCTTTAAGAGAACTAGAACTTCTCAATCACCGTACGGCTGATGATCTCGTCCTGGACCTCTTTGCACAGCTCAACGAAGTAGGCGCTGTAGCCAGCGACGCGAACGATCAGGTCGCGGTATTTCTCCGGCTCTTGCTGCGCCTTCTTCAGCACTTCGTTATCGACGTAGCTGAACTGCATCTGGCCGTTGCCGAGAATCGAGGCGGTACGCAGCAGGGTAATCAAGCCGTGGCGTCCTTCCGGGGTATCCAGCAGCCCTTTGAGGAACTTGAAGTTGTGCACCATGCCGATGTTCATGGTTTCCACGTTCATCTTGCTGACCGACTTGATAATCGCCGTCGGGCCTTGTTTATCCGCGCCCTGGGTTGGGCTGATGCCGTCGGAGAGCGGCATCCACGCCAGGCGGCCGTTCGGCGTGGCGTTGGTCAGCTCGCCGATTGGCGTGTTGTTGGAGATAGACAGGGTGCCGTGGCTGAGGGTCGAGTAGAGCATCTTGTACTTACGGCACTCTTTCTCGGTCCATTCGGTAATATCCAGCGCGTACTGGTCGACGTAGTTATCGTCGTTACCGTATTTCGGCGCGTTCAGGCAGTCGCGGCGCAGCGCTTCGTAACCTTCAAAGTTGGCCAGCAGCGCATCGCGGATCTGCTCAAGGGTGTATTTCTTCTCTTCAAACACCAGCTTGCGGATCGCCGCCATCGAATCGACGTAGGTCGCCAGGCCGGAGAAAATCAGCCCCGGACCGTGGTTGACCATCGCGCCACCGGCGGCGACATCTTTGCCGCTCTCCATGCAGCCCTCGACCAGCAGCGACATCAGCGGCTTCGGCGCCACATCGCGGTGGACGCGCTGGCTGATGACGGTGCCGATGGCCGACAGGCGCACGATATGGGCGATCTGCTGTTTCACCGCCGCGTCGAAATCGTCGAAGGTGCGCAGGTCGCGCAGGTCGCCGGTATCCAGCCCCTGATAGCTATCGAACAGCACCATCCGCCCGCGGTTGAGCACGAACTCGATAGCGATAGGCCACTGGGTGTAGCCGGTGGAGGTCCACTGGTAGATTCGCCCGGATTTCTGCGGCTCAACGCAGCCCATCAGGCAGTAATCGCGGGCGTCTTCAAAATCGAAGCCTTTGCGCAGCATCATCTTGATGTGGGAGTCATCGAAGTGGCAGGCCGGGAAGCCCATTCCCGCTTTCACCACGTCGACGATTTTTTCCATGTATTTCTGCGGCGACTGGTTGTGGATACGGCAGGCCAGCGACGGCTGGTAAACCTTCACGAAGCGCACGGCGTCCATAATCAGATAGGTCAGGTCGTTACAGGCATCGCCGCCGCTACGTTTCTGGCCGCCAACGGTGAGGTTGATAAACGGCTGATAACCCGCGAAATATTTCGCTCCCAGCTCGCTCGACATCCACATCAGTTCGGCGCATTTGATGATGAACGCCTGCAGCAGCTCCAGCGCGGTGTCGTGGGTCAGGCGGCCTTCGCGGATATCGGCTTCGAACATCGGGTAGCAGTACTGGTCGACGCGCCCCAGCGACAGTCCGGTCTGGTTTTCTTCGATTTCAAACAGTGATTCGACGGTCCAGATACTCTGCAGCGCTTCCTGCAAGGTCTTCGGCGGATTGGCCGGCACGTTTTCGTTGACGTCGGCGATGGTCAGCAACTCGGCGCGGCGCTGGGCATTTTGCTCTTTAGCCGCCAGTTCGCGGGCGTGGGCGGCGATGCGGCGGGCGTAGTTGACCACCCCTTCACAGGTTTCAATCGCCGCTTTGTAGTAGTAGATACGGTCGATATCTTCCGGGTTTTCCATGCTCAGGCTGGCCAGATGCGCTTCGGCATCGGCTTTAATGCCGTTCATCCCTTTGGTGAATAGCAGCACGTCGTAGCCCGGACAGGTATCGCCGCCGCCGTTAATCTGGTGATAGGAGAGATCGCTGACGAAGGTCTCGCCGCTGAAGGCCCAGACGCCGGCCTCACGGTATTGCGCTTCGCAAATCTCGTCCAGCGAACGCCCTTCCCAGAACGGGACGATCTCTTCGCGAATGGTTTTTTTATCTGCTTCGCTGATTTCAAACGGATCCTGCGGGCGGGTGCTCATGGTGTCGAGCTCGTCGCGCACCCAGCGCCAGGCGATATCCGGCGAGAAGGCGCCCGCGCGCGGCTTGCCGCACGGATGGCCGACGATCAGCTCATCGTCCTGAATCAGAATCGGCGCGGTTTCGCAGGCGTGGCGGAAGGCTTTCGCCCGTAGCAGAATAGTCGGCATGCCAGGGTTGGCTTTGACCACTTCGGTAAAGGCCAGCGCGCGATAGATAGAGACGCTCGGGCGCACCGTCAGGTAGTGGTTACGCAGGCGCTGCATACGCGGGGTTAAGCCTTCCATCGCCGGCGTGTCGGCGCAGGCGGCGAACGGCGCGTGGCTGACCTGCTGTACGCCGCTAAACAGACGCACCGGCAGATTCAGCGCGCTGAGGTTACGCTGGGCGCTGATAAACATCGCCGAGAGTTCGTTCACTTCGGCGTTGTCAAAAGCGGCGCCGCGCAGCATGGCGTCGAGCATCGGATAGCCGTCAATGGCGCAGGCGGCACGGACTTCGCTCAGTTCCGCCAGCTTGAACCACAGGCACTCCACGATTTCATAGGCCTGCTGGGTATTCAGCGCGCCGCTGTTGATATCGCGTTGGAAGTAAGGCAGTAGCGCGATATCCGCCCCTTGCGGGTTAACCGCATAGCTGCCGTTATCCAGCTGTAGCGCCAGCTGGAACAGATAGAACGCCTGGCAGGCTTCTTTAAAATTACGCGCCGGATGGGCCGGAACGTGGTGCAGAATGGCCGCGCTATCGAGCAGCTCGGCTTTGCGATAAGCATTGGTTTCCGCGGCCGCCAGCTGTTCGGCGCTGTTGGCCAGATTTTGCGCCAGCGCGAGCAGGGCGTCGCAGGCGTAGATGGCGGCGCGGCAGCCGTTGACTTCATCCATCCCGCTGCGGCTAACGGCGCTACCGAGGGCGCGGGTTTTCTCTTCCAACTGGTGTTTAATCGCCAGCACGCCTTTTTCGACGACCAGTTTGTAATCCGGTGAATCGAGATCGCTGTTGAGGTTGAGGAACTGGAATACGGATGGGCGATGCGCGGCGCTTTCATCATGGAAAATCGCCCCGTGCGGTTTACGGGTCTGGTTACCGACAATCAGTTCGTCGGCGCTGATGGTCAGCGGCAGCTGGCGCATCAGTTCATAGAAACGGCGAGCCGGTTTGACGGCGGCGGGAATGCCCGCGATATCGCTATCCAGCGCGCTGAGGATCGCGGCGTGCTCGGTGCACAGGGTGCTTGCCTGCGCGCGTAAACGGTCTGCCAGCACTTTGACGCGCGGCGTTAAGCTGTAGTGTGCCATGGGTAAGGTTCTCCAAATCTTGTTATCAGTGGCCCTGTACGGGATGACCGGACCAGGCCCGGCGATAAAGCTCGGTTAACGTGTTAGCGTCCGGCGCGCGTGGGTTGGTAGGGGTACAGCTGTCGCGCAGCGCCTGGCCGACCATCTCCGGCAAACGGCGTTCGAATTCAGCCGCCTCAATGCCGGTGTCGCTAATGCCGGAGGGCATGCTCATCTCTTCTTTTAAAGCCTGAATGGCGACCAGCAGGCTGGCGACGCCCTGGCGCGGCGAGGCGGCTGGCAGATCCAGTAGATGCGCCAGACGGGCATATTTCGTTGCCGCAAGGGTGTCGCACTGACCGTCGAAATCGGCGTTCCAGGCGACGACTTGCGCCATCAACAGGGCGTTGGCGCGGCCATGGGGCACGCGGAAGACGCCGCCGAGGGCGTGGGCCAGGCTGTGGGTTATCCCAAGCGAGGCGTTGGTGAAGGCCATCCCCGCCATGCAGGAGGCGTTATGCATCTTTTCGCGCGCCTGCAGGTTGTCGCCGCTGCGCCAGCAGGTCGGCAGATAGCGAAATACCTGCTGCACCACTTTCTCCGCCAGCGCGTCGGAAAAGTCGCTGGCGGCGCGGGAGACGTAGGCCTCAAGGGCGTGACACAGCACGTCCATGCCGGTGTCGGCGGTAATCGCCGGCGGCACCGAAGCCACCAGCGACGGGTCAAGAATGGCGATATCCGGCAGCAGCGACGCATCCACCAGTACCAGCTTTTCCGCGTTGGCTTTCACCACCGAAAAGGCGGTGACTTCCGAGCCGGTACCGCTGGTGGTTGGGATAGCGACAAAGCATGGACGCGGGCGGTCAGTCTGCGGACGGGTTTGCGCCAGGGAGAAAATAACCGCTTTGGCGGCATCGATTACCGAACCGCCGCCGAGCGCGATAACCAGATCCGGGTAGTGGTTATCCATTAACTTCATGCCGCGCACTACGGTGGCGATATCCGGATCCGCCACCACGTCGTCCCACATCTGCCAGGCGATCCCGCGCTGGCGCAACAGGGCGGTGACGCGCTCGGCGAGACCAAACTTGGCCATCGCTTTATCGGTCACCAGCAGCACGCTGCGGGCGGAAAGTTCGTTCAGCACCGAGAGGGCGTCCTGACCGAAGCAAATCCGCGGTTTCAGTAAAAATTCACTCATTGGGCTACTCACTCCTGTTAGGCGTCCCGAAACACGTTCTCGACAATGGCGACCACCGACATCGCTTTGTAGCGGTCTTTATTGAGCGCGAAGTACTCTTCCGCCAGCACGATGTCGTGCATGCCGGCGCCGACGTTATCGACGGCAACCCAGGTCTGGTCTTTCATCGGCTGCTGTTTGTCATCTAAGCGGGTGATCAACAGCAGGTTGCTGCCGCGTAGCTCATCGCATTTCTGCGTGGCGACGACATGGCCGGTTACCTTTGCGAGAATCATCGTTTATCGCCTTATATCAGTGCGTTACTTAGCGAGGCGCTCCAGCACCTGGCGAATAACGCGTTCCACGTTTTGTTCGTTGATTTCACCTTCCATACTGGCGGAGCCTGCGCTGGCGAAACGGTCATCGTTGCCTGCAGTGCGCGCTGGTGCGGGGCTGGCCGGGGCGTTGAAACGCACGTCATCAAGAATGCTGCGCTGCGGATCGCTCGCCGGAGTAACGATGGTCGGCTGTGGTTCAGGGCGGCTGCCCGGCGCGCGAAGCTCGTCAATCGAACGCACGCCATAGCCGACTTTGCGGATATTGAGCAGGTTCATCGGGCCGACGTTGTCGGAGCTGGAGCCGCCGCCGACCGCGCCGCAGCCGAGAGTCAGCGCCGGAGAGATGTTGGTGGTCGCGCCGATCCCGCCGAGCGCCGCTGGGGTGTTAATCAGAATGCGGTTGACCGGTTTTTCGAGGCAGAACTGGCGGATGACGTCCTGATTACGGGTGTGGATCACCAGCGTATGGCCGAGTCCTTCGTTGGTCAGCAGCTCCACCACGCGGTGGCAGGCGGCTTTCCAGTCTTCTTCCACGTACAGGCCGAGTACCGGGCACAGTTTTTCCCGCGAGTAGGGGTTTTTCGGCGATACGGTGGTCTGCTCGGCGATCAGTACTTTAGTGCTGGCCGGGACGCAGAATCCCGCCATCTGGCTGAGGTACAACGCGGTTTTGCCGACCACTTTCGGGTTGATCGTGCCGTTCGGGCGCAGCAACAGCGCCGCCATTTTCGCCGCCTCATCTTCATTCATGAAGTAGACGCCCTGCGCTTCCAGCTCGCGGTGGACCTCGTCGTAAATGCAGCGTTCGACGATGATCGACTGTTCGGAGGCGCAGATCACGCCATTATCGAAGGTTTTGCTGGTGACGATATCTTTCACCGCGTGGTGGATATCGGCGCTGCGTTCGATAAACGCCGGGCCGTTACCCGGGCCGCCGCTGATGGTCGGGGTGCCGGAGGCGTAGGCCGCGCGCACCATGCCTTCGCCGCCGGTGGCGAGGATCAGCGACACGTCTTTGCTGTGCATCAGTTCGGAGGTGGCTTCGAGCGTTAACTGGGTGATGCCGTCGACGCTGCCTGCCGGCGCGCCGGCCGCTTCTGCCGCGCGTTTGACGATTTCAATCGCCTTCCAGCTGCACTGACGCGCGCCCGGATGCGGGGAGAAGATAATGGCGTTACCGGCCTTGAGGGCGATCAGCGCTTTGTAGATAACCGTAGAGGTTGGGTTAGTTGAGGGGACCAGCGCGCAAATCACGCCGAGCGGCACGCCCACGTCCATCACTTTTTTTACCGGGTCGTCATGAATGATGCCAACGGTCTTCATATCTTTGATGGCGTCGTAGACGCGCAGCGAGGCGAAACGGTTTTTCAGCACTTTGTCCTGCCAGTTGCCAAAACCGGTCTCTTCCGCGGCCATTTTCGCCAGCGCTTCGGCGTGGTGCGCTGCTTCCTGGGCCACGTTTTTCACGATGGCGTCGATTTGCTGTTGCGAAAAGGTGGCCAGAATCGCCTGCGCCTTTTTGGCGTTGCGCACCAGTTCCCGCGCGTTCTGCCGGGATTGCAAATCGTTATCCAGTTCAATCATGAGTCTATCCTTCATCAGACGAAAAGAGTGGAGACGGGGCGCGCCCTGTCAGGTCATGCTTTGTGCTGCGCCGCGATTTTTTCGATGTCGTTATGTGGACGCGCAATGACGCGAGAGCTGACGACTTCGCCGATGCGTTTCGCCGCTTCCACGCCGGAGTCGACCGCCGCGTTGACCGCGCCGACGTCGCCTTTCACCATTGCGGTGACGAGGCCGGAACCGACGTTTTCATAGCCGATAAGCTCGACGTTGGCGGCTTTACACATCGCATCTGCGGCTTCAATGCAGGCCACCAGACCTTTGGTTTCGATAAGACCAAGCGCTTCTTTCATCAGGTTTCTCCGTTAGTCCGCAATTTTGTAATGCGAGACGATTTTGTTGATGTCGTTATGCGGACGGGCGATAACCAGCGAGGTCACCACTTCGCCGATGCGCTGCGCCGATTCCACACCGGAATCCACCGCTGCTTTCACCGCGCCGACGTCGCCTTTCACCATCGCGGTGACCAGGCCGGAGCCGACGTTTTCATAGCCGATAAGCTCGACGTTGGCGGCTTTACACATCGCATCCGCCGCTTCAATGCAGGCCACCAGACCTTTGGTTTCAATCAGACCTAATGCATCACCCATTTGCGTTCTCCTGGCCTTCAGGCCTTGTGTTTAATGACGATTTTGTTGATGTCGTTATGTGGACGCGCGATGACCAGCGAGGTCACCACTTCGCCGATGCGTTGCGCCGATTCCACACCGGAATCCACCGCCGCTTTTACCGCGCCGACGTCGCCTTTCACCATCACGGTGACAAGGCCAGAGCCGACGTTTTCATAGCCGATCAGTTCGACGTTGGCGGCTTTACACATCGCGTCCGCTGCTTCAATACAGGCCACCAGACCTTTGGTTTCGATAAGCCCCAATGCATCACCCATCGTGATTTCCTCCAGAACAGGTTTTGTTATTCGGGAAAACCGTCCGCGTAACGGCATCAACACGCGGAAGCGGCGTTCGGGGTTCACTATAGGGAATGGGGAAAGAAGTGAAATTTAAATCCGTGAGGATGAATATTTTAGGTTTTTACTCTGTGATTTAGCCTTATTTAGCCTTCTGTTTATCTGTTCGTTCTGTTTTATGCGTATTGATTTTTATGATGATATGGCGCTTTTTTAGGCTATTTATCGGCGGGAGATGAATGTTAATAAGATGCTAATTACTTGCCAGCGGTTAGTAATATAGCCATGGGATAATTGTGGGTATGCTCATGTTTTGGCGTCGAAGCTAAATGCAAAACGTGCGCTTTTAGCATCGTGGAAAGAGGGGGGCAATAATGGCGCGTGAGCGAGGGCGCATTTTCCTCGCGGCGGTACAGGGGGGGAAGGGTTAGTTAAGCGTGCTGCCGGACTTCAGCGTGCAGATGTAGAGCGGCGAGTTGATAGAACTCAGCAGGATAGCTTTGTCGTTAAGCTTCTGCGCGTTGAGGAACAGGCCATCGTGGCTGTCGGACATCTCGCGCATGAAGTAGTCGAAGATGACATTGGGCGATTCGTCGATGGATGAGGCGCTGGATTCCCATTTTTTAATTCGGTAGTGGCGTTCGGTTGCCGAGATGCGTTGGCTGGTGTAGCTGAATTTGACGTAGCGCTGCAGATAGAGCCAGCCGGCGGCGGAGTCGGTATAGCCTTCCACCACCATCGAACCGTTGCCGTTGGCGGCAAAATTAAAATGAATATTGCCGTTCACATTCTCTTTTTCCATGTTCTCAAAACGCATAATCGCTTTGGTGGAGCAGCTCATCACGCCGTCGTTGGCATCCGGCAGCAGGCGCCAGGCGCTAAACCCGGCGGCGGCGATAAACGCGAGGGCGGAGAGGGCGAAAAAGGTGCGGGGCGCGAGTCTCATTGCGGCTTCCAGGAGTAGTAAAAGTAGTTATCGCAATAGCTAAATGGGTTGTCTTCGTGCATCGCGCAGTGGGCGAGAAATACCCGGCCCAGGCCGTTAGTCTCCAGCCGGTCGCCGTAGAAGAAAACGAAACGCTCCCCCGGCTTGCAACTGAGCTTCAGCCGCTGACGCACCTCATCAAAATTCTTACCGTAGGCCGTGGAGGAAACCGAACGCAGCATTTCATCGCTGGCCAGCAGTTCGCACTGGCTGTGGCTCATCAGCGTCAGATTGATTGGCCGGGCGACGTGGGTGCCGGCGAGACTAAATGCCACCAGCAGCAGGGCGATGAGCAGCAGACAGCCGCCGGCCAGATACCAGCACATACCGCGCGCATGTAGAGATGCGGTGGGCGGCGTTGGCGCCACAGCGGGGGCGGCTTCATCAGGCGTAGCGCATGTGAGAACGGCATCGGCGGGCGTCGGCTCGGCGTCGAGCAGTTCGATGCTGAGATCCTGATTTAGCTGCAGCATGCCGCGCGACACGGTGACAATAATGTTATCGATATCGTAGTGGCGAAAGGTTTTGCGCAGCATGCTCAGGTATTGATTGAGATTGCTGTTGGATGAGGTTAAGCCGTTATCGTCCCAGACCTTTTTCAACACTTCATCGCGACTGACAACGCCGGTATGGCGAAGAAAGAAATAGAGCAGCGCGTTGGCGGTAATGGATAGCTGACTATCCGGCTCATTGCCGCCCGGTAATGTTAGGGTGCCGTCCGTTGCGTCATAAATGAGACGGGCATTGATGTTGTAGCGCATCGCGGCCTCACTCTACTCGCTTCACGCGGGAAGCGTCATTTTTGTCAGATCGTTTACCAGCGCCTGGCGGTGTTCGCTGCTCATGGTGCGCCCTTCGGTCAGTTCCGATAACCAGATGCCGTCGGCGGCGTAGCGCACCAGCGTGCCGGTCGGGCCGTTGTCGAGCGCATCGCCCTGCGCCAGATGATCCAGCATCCAGTCGCGCCAGCATTTTCGCAGCACCGGTTCGTCGGGCATCGCCAGCGACAGCACCATCAGTTGCCGGCTTTCGTGGGTATCCGTCAGCTCCGGGTTGGACAGATAGCGCAAATAGGCGCGGGTAAAGCGCCCGTAAGCGATGTTATCGGCGGCCATCAGCTCGCTAATCGCCTTTTCCATAATCGCCAACAGCCGGGCGAACAGGGCGAAAATTAGCGCCTGTTTATTGGGAAAATGGTGCATGAGCCCGCCTTTGCTGACGCCAGCTTCGCGGGCGACGGCGTTTAGCGATAGGGCGGCGATACCATCCCGACCGGCGATCATCGCCGCCGATTCAAGCAGTTGACGATGCAAACGGACGGGGTCTTTTTTACGATGCTGGGCTTCCATGTTCATGGCCCGGATCATACCGACCAGACGGTATGATTATTCTTGATCGCTATCAATATGAGAGGGCGCTTTGCACGGCGGGATGCGGTTATTGCGTGGAGGCTCACAGATTGACAGTGACCTTCAGCAGATCAGGAAGTTAGCGCGTGCGGTAATAGTGGCCTACACCGCACGCGCGGGGGGATTAATCGACCAGTTCCTTGACGATGTTCATCAGAGCATGGACATCTTGCGGGCGGGTATTGCCGCTTTGCGGATCGATAATGGAGCTGTACACGTGTGGCATGATCTGCGCGACGCCGGCCTGCAGGCAGGTTTGCAGAATCAGCGCAAAGTTATCGAGATCGATGCCCCCGGTGGGCTCAATCAACGTCATACCGTTTTCTGCCGCGCTTTGGGCGAGCGCTTTCAGCTCCGCCAGCGACTTTTCGCCGCCCATCGGGAAAAATTTAGCTGCGTGCGCGCCCATATCCAACATCATTCTTACCGCCGCATCGCAGGAAACCTGGGCCGGGATGCCCTTGGCGCTGCGCACGCCGGTGGAAATACGTACTTCACCGGGCGTGCCGCTGGGGCTGACCAGCGCATTAATAAAGGTTTGCTGGCCTCCGGTCGCCGCCAGCGCCCCGGCGGCAAAGCCGCTGCCGGTGAAGGTCTGGTTGACGTGAGCGGGGTGGACCTGCGCGGCGATCATTGCCGCTTTGTAAAACTGCGCCGGGTCGCCGGCGCCGAGACCGACGGAAATAGAAGGCACTTCCGCCATCCAGCGGCGCACTTCTGCAACGCCTTGTTCGACGCTGGTAAATTGCGCCGAGAGTACGCCAATCACCGCGTGCCCTTCAGCAGCGTCATAGATTTCCCGGGCGTTGGCGATGTCCTTCGCCAGCACGTTAATCGCCACCCGCTGGCGATAAAAGTTAATCCGCTGCATGCTGCGTAATCTCCTGTAAGCGCGCGACGATGAGCGACATTTCTCCTTCGCCGACGGTGCGGGGGTCAAGGCTAAAATGGCCCTCATGCAGATAGTAGCGGCGGGCGTAAATGGCGATATCGCCGCCGCGTAGCTGAGCTTCAACCTCACGGGCGCTGAGTCCCAGTTCATTGGCGTCGACGCTGACCCGAATGCGCCAGATGGCGCGACCGGCTTCATCCTGTTCGATATCGGCGCGCAGGCCGCGTAGCGCGGAAATCGCCTCGGCGAATGGACGCAGCGCGGCGGCGTCAGGCGCCGGCGCCGCCGTCCGGTAACGGTCCAGCGCGTAGACGAGACCGACCATATTCTCTTTGCCGATTTTCATCGCCCGTGCGATACCGTGGTGCTGGGCTTTACAGGCGGCGATCCAGTTGCGCTTGCCGCTAATAAAGCCTGAGGTTGGGGCGTTAAAGGCTTTCGCTCCGCTGTAGATAACCATGTCCGCGCCGCTGGCGACCCACTGGCGCAAGTCTTCTTCGGCGGCGGCATCGACGATCAGCGGCAGATTATGCTGGCGAGCAACCTGCACGAAATCGTCAATACCGAGCATGCCTTTCTGCACGCAGTGGTGCGATTTCACATACAGAAGCGCCGCCGTGCGTGCGTTCACCGCGCTCTCCAACTGCCAGCGCGCCGCCAGATTGCTGGAGCCGACTTCGACAATGCGCCCGCCGCCGAGGCGGATGGCGCTGGTGATTGGCGCGCCGTAATCGACATTATGCCCGCGCAGTATCACTATCTCGTTCGGCCACTGGCTGCTGTCCGGCATCTGCGCCACCTTTTCCGGCTCACCGCGGGTGATAGCCGCCGCGACGGCGATAGCGATCCCGGCGGAGGCGCAGGAGGTGATATAGCTGTCTTCCGCACCGGTGTGGGCGGAAACCAGCTCGCCCGCACGGTCGGTTAATTTATCGATTTCGACGAAGGCCCCCGCCGCCTGCGCGGTGGCCTGCATCACTTGCGGGTCGACGGCGGACACGCCGAGGATGGTCATTTTGCCGCAGGCGTTAATCACCCGTTTTAAGCCCAGTTGCTGGTAGATATTGCCGTTCATGATTTACAGCACTCCCAACAGCGAGCAGACGATGCTGATAGCAACGATTGACAGTAAAATGGTGGTGTAGCGCGGCCCTTTTTTCAGTAAGTAGAAATAGATAGCGAACACTGCCGCCAGCGGCAGCAGGCCGGGGGCAATCGAGTCGAGGATCTGCTGGACCACCACTTCCGAGCCTTTAAGCGCGCTGATTTTCAGCGGGGTGGTGATTTTGACGTAGCTTGCCGACAGCGCGCCCATCATGATGAGACCCAGCACGTTGGCACCGTAAATCAATTCTTTAATTCGCCCCCCTTGCAGCAGGCCGATAATGGAGTCACGGCCCAGGGTGTAGCCTTTATGCACCAGTCCGTAGCTTATCGCCATGGTGATCGCCGGGTAGAGGATCAGCGGGGCGATCCCGCCGAACGCGCTGCCGCTGGCGGCGAAGGGGATGAAAATGGCAATCAGCAATGGCATCACCGCGGCCCAGATAATCGAGTCGCCCATCCCGGCCAGCGGCCCCATCAGGCCGGTTTTGATCCCGGTGATTGAAGCATCGCTGATCGGCTCGCCGCGGGTTTTCTGCTCTTCCATGGCGATGGAGATACCCTGGATAACCGAGCCGAAAGTTTGCTCCGAGTTAAAGAAGTTCAGGTGGCGTTTGAGCGCCTCGGCCTGCTCCTCTTTTTCCGGGTACAGCTTTTTGATAATGGGCGTCATTGAGGCGCAGAAAATCAGGCTCTGCAGTCGTTCGTAGGAGCTGGATACTTCCGCCCCCAGCCAGTAAATCAGCCAGGCCTTGGTGATATCGGCTTTGCTCAGCGCCTGGGTTTCGCGGGCGCGTTCAACCAGTTCATGTTCCATTACATCGCTACTCATCATGCAGCTCCTTCATTTTTGGCCAGGCCTTTAATCAGGAAGGCGACGCAGGTGCCGAAAATCGCCATCGCCATGATGTCCACCTTCAGGTAGAGCACCGCGAAAAATCCGCCGATAAACCACGGCAGCAGGCTCTTTTTGCCGATCACCATGATGGTGATGGCAAAGCCCAGCGCCGGCAGGATACCGCCCATAATTTCAAACGAGTGGGTCAGCCAGTGCGGCATCAGTTTGAGGAATTTTTCCACTACGCTTTGGCCAAAGTAGTTGGCGGCGAAGACCACCGGGAAACGCAGCACCAGCCCCAGCAGCGCCGGATAGATAAAGGCGCAGCGCATGATGCCCGCCATGTTGGCGCTTTCGGCGTGTTTGTCGGCCATATGCACCCACGCGGCGTTGAGCGTGCGGCGCAGCTGATCGAGGAATACCCCGATGACGCCAAACGGGATTGCCAGCGCGATCGCCAGGTTGGGCTCCATCCCGGCCTTCACGGCGATCGGAATGGCGATACAGGCGGCCAGCGCCGGGTCCGACGGTACGTTGCCGCCAGGCGTGGAGGTCACTCCAAGATAGACCAGCTGCATACCCGCGCCGATGATCATCGCGGTTTTCATATCGCCCAGCAGCAGGCCGACGAATACGGCGATCACCACGGGCTGTAGCAACATGGCGGAGAAGGTATAGCCTAAACGTAATCGGGCGAACCAGTAATACAACCCCATCAGGCTCGCAAAAAGTAAGGTATCCATAGTTTTTACCTTTTTATCAACTGGTTAGAATTTTTTCAGGATGTCGTCCAGTGACTGTGGTTTATCTTCCGGGATGGTCTGAAAGAACACCTGAATGCCGCTATCTTTCAGAGCGCCGAGGATGCCGACGTCTTTTTCATCAAGGGTGATGTTCTGGAACACGGCCTTGCGGTTCGGCCCGCCGCCCAGCCCGCCAACCTGAATCGTCTGCACGTCAAAGCCCAACTGGACGGCTTCCTGAACGGCCGACAGCGACGGGAACAGCACCAGCACATTGCCATCGCCGAGCTGATTCTCTTTCCAGGCGGCGGCGAAGCTGGCGTTGCCGTAACAGTCGACTTTGATGTTCGGCGGCGCGGCCATTAAATAGATATTTTTCATAAACGGATCGGCATCCAGCTCGTCGCTGACCACGGCGATACGATTGGCCTGCGACTGGCCGACCCATTTGGTGACGACCTGACCGTGGATCAGACGGCTATCGATACGACATAAAACGATTTTTGCCATGATGGGCTCCTTAAGAAGTTAACTGGTTCACGTGGGCGACAACGTCGCGGCAGCTGCTGCGTCCGGCTTCGACCAGCGCATTAACGCAGCCGGTGAGCGGACCCTGTTCGCGCAGATCCAACGCCTCCAGCAGCAGCGAGGCGTTGAGCCCGCAGACGACGGCGATGGGGTAATCCGCGCTCAGGCGCGCGGCGACGTTGGAGGTGGTGCCGCCGAGAAAATCGGTCAAAATCAGCGAGCCTGCCGGCATCGCCTGTACAGCCGCTTCGACGCGCTGATAAAACTCGCCGAGGGTATCGACCGGCATAAGCGCGATTTCGCTGACGCCGGCGATTTCGCCGGTCACCATGCGCAGACTGTCGCAAAGTTGCGTGCCCCAGCCGCCGTGCGTCAGCAGCAGAATCTGGGGTAACTGGGTGGTAGGTTCAGTGGATGACAAAGTGGCCTCCTGGCGCCGAATCGTTGACGCACTAATAAGAGCAAAGCGCGTGCCACAATTTGTGTCATCTACCAAAGAGGAAAAGGCTGGCGGGCCGCAAAGCCGCGCCAGAACAGGCGTTAACTAAATAATAATTCGTAGATATAAATGTACTCGGCATCGGATAAACGGATGGCATAGGCCTCTTCAACCGGATGGAAAGCCGATTTGATGACACTAAATGCCTGAGCGTCCATATCCGGCCGCGTTTCCAGCGCCATCTGTAACGGTTTACGGTTAATCACGATACGCTCGACCATACAGCAGCAGTGGATCAGAAAGCGTAGTGTCACCTGGCGGTTAGGCGCGATGGCCAACGCGTTCCTGAGATGGTTCAGGATCCCTTCCATTTCTTTTAATATGCGCTGCGGATTGAGCACCGAAATATGGTTGATAATGCTTTCCATGGTCAGGGCGCTGATAAACCGTGAAGCGCTGCGCTCCATCTCCAGACGACGTTCACTGCTGGACAGATCGGGAGTCAGCAGGCTGAGCACCAGCTCCGGTCCCTGCTCGGAAAACAGCTCCTCCAGCGAGATAAACGGGATATCGGGCAGCCCCGGCTGGAATGTCCCGACAATACCCGCCAGCCGTTCATGCGCCCTGATCGCCTGCTGCAGGCGCTCCGGGCTGCGAACTTCGTTGTAATCGAGGATAACCATCCGGGTATCCTGCGACATCAGCTCGCCAAAGCTCTCCTCCAGCACCTTTTTGATTTTTTCTGCCGTACCCATGCCGGTAATGCAGGAGATCACCAGCACCTTGCCGGCGTTCTCCTGCTGCGGCGTGCACAGCTGGCTGGCGATGCCTTTTTCCTGCATCAGATTGACCAACCGCGGCAGATCGCCGGTTTCGTAGCTGAGATCGAGACCGATCTCCAGCAGGCTGGTCAGGGTGATATTCGGCATCAGCAGGACATCAATCTGGAACAGTTTGCTGATGGTGCTACCGAAATGAACCAGCGATCCGATGTCTACCATCAGGATCAGCCGCTGCCAGCCTTTGCTGTGGATCAACTGGATCAGCTTTTCCAGCGTATCGTGCACCGATTGTTCGAACGGCATGTCGATAGCGTTGAACAATTCGCGCTCCAGCACCCGATTGACGTACTGCGCCATGCTGGTGGCCGTAGTGGCGCCATGGGCAATGAGGATCGCCCCGCAGTCCGGGCTGGCGTTGATGCGTTGGCGGTAATGGCGGCACTCTTTGAGGAACAGGCACAGCCAGACCACCTCGGTGGCCGGGCACTGGATATGCAGCAGATCGTTGATCTTCTTGCACAACAGAGTGGCGTTATCGTATTCATCTTTGCAGCGATCGAGGATCAGACTCGAAGAGTATAACTGCGGGATCAGGCCGCGTTGTACGTAGCTGATGAGAGCGAGAAAGTGTTTACGCAGCGGGTTGACCAGGTTTTCCGGCAGGGCGAAGCCGAGTACCTGCTCAACGTAACCGATCAGCAGATCCACCCGCTCTTCAATCCGATCGCCATAGCGCGGGGCATGGCTGGCGTTATCGCGGCTATAGAGGCCATATTCAAAAATCGAACTGAGCTTATTTTTAAGGATCGCCAGCGTCTCGGCGGGCGGCACGTTGCTGTTGCGCAGGTTAACGTACTCGCGGGTCAGGAAGCTGTAGAACAGGTCGCTCTCCTCGACGCTGTCATCGGCCGCTGAACTTTTCAACTGCGGAAGAGTACGGGCATCGATGTTTAGCAGGGGACGGCCGTTAAACAGCGCATCGACCAGCTGTCGTTGCTCCGGCGTGGCATTGATCGGGCCGTCCGCCAGTTTGCTATCCAGTAGCAATACTTCGTTATGGGCCGCCATCCCCGAGGCCCATGCCTGGGCGCACAAAAACTGGATATCGCTTTTGAGCTGGCCGATATTGCCCTCCAGCGGCTTGTTCAGCAGCCACAGCAGCAAGGGTTTATCTACGCTTACCGTGCGTTCGATCTTGCGGCTTTCACGTTGTAAAAAGCCGATGATCAGTTCAATCTGCTCCTCAACCGAACGCTGGCGGATACCGGGTAGATCGATGGTGACCTGAATACGCCGCTGGAAGGTGCGTAATAGCGATGAACTGATGGGCTCGGTGGTGGCGCAAATCAGACGTACGGCGATATTGCGCGCCGGGCCGCTGGTGCCGAGCGGGCGATATTCGCCTTTATCCAGCAGCGAGAAGAGCTTTTCCTGCCCTTCATAGGGCAGGCGATGCACTTCATCCAGCAGCAGATAGCCGCCGTCGGCCTGTTCGATCAGCCCGCTTTTGTTTTCCGTCGCCCCGGTAAAGGCGCCCTGACGGTGGCCAAAGAGATGCGATGACAGCAGCTCCGGGTTGTTGGCGTATTCCGCGCAGTTGAAGTAGACCAGCGGCGGCCGTTTTTCACCGGCATGCTCGCAGGCGTAGCGGTGCATCAGTTCGGCAAAAAAGGTTTTGCCGACCCCGGAAGGGCCGGTCAGCAGGACGTGCAGGCCGTGGGGATACAGCACCGCGGCTTTACCCTTTTCCACGGCATCGTGCAGGCTGCGATCGTGGCCGATCAGCATGGCGAACGGATCGACAGCCTCATTGTTATCTTGTGGCTGCGGCAGGAGATCGGCGAGTGTTGCCGGCTCGCGTTCGCTTTCCGTCAGCGTACGGTCGAGCAGCGTTTCCGTCGTCCGGCGATGTAAAAAGAATACCGGGCGGCCGCGCGTTTTAATCACCAGCCCGTCGCTCCACAGCTGATTGAGATCTTTACTCACCGAGTTGCGCGCCAGCCCGAGGTTAAAGCCGATTTGCTCTGCGGTGAAGGCGTTCGAGCCCCTGGCTAAATCCTCCAGCGTCACGGCCTGGCTCAGCCTCTCCAGCTCCCGCAGTACTATCTCAATACGTCTCATCTCATTACCGGGTTGTTCAATGTCGATAGTTGAGAACATACACTATTACGCGGCGTCAGAAAGAGACCGGGGGCGAAGTTGCCGGTCTTAGCGGCCAGCAGGATGTCCTTTCGCTGCCACAATGGTGGTTTAGGGTGGGATTGGGTATGGTTAGCGCATCTCACCGGAGGAACAGATATGTTGAGCGGATTAAATCATCTGACCCTGGCGGTCAGCCAGCTGGCGCCGAGCGTGGCGTTTTATCATCAGCTACTCGGCATGACGCTGCACGCGCGCTGGGATAGCGGCGCGTATCTTTCCTGCGGCGATCTGTGGCTGTGCCTGTCGCTGGATCCGCAGCGGCGCGTCACTCCGCCGGAGGAGAGCGACTACACTCATTATGCGTTTAGCATCAGCGAGGCGGATTTCGCCAGCTTTGCCGCCCGTCTTGAGGTCGCTGGCGTAGCGGTATGGAAGCTAAACCGTAGCGAAGGCGAATCGCACTATTTCCTCGACCCCGACGGCCACAAGCTGGAGCTACATGTTGGCAACCTCGCCCAGCGCCTGGCCGCCTGCCGCGAACAGCCGTATAAGGGGATGGTGTTTTTTGGCGAGTGATAGAGAGGCTCCTGGAGGCGGCGCTTGCCGCGCCTTGTCCGGGCTACCGGCCCGCAAACGGCTGTGAACCAGTAGCCCCGCTAAGCGCAGCGCGAGCGGGGAAATACTCAGGGGCGTCGGGCCCGCAAATAGCGGCGAGCCCGACGCCCGGTGGTGTTTACCCTTCCAGATTCAGCTCCACGTTGCGCTTTAGCACCAGACGCATAATGGCGTAATACACCACGCCGACGGCCAGCCAGCTCAGGCCGAGCACTTTGGCTTCAACATCCATCTCATAAATGACAAAGCCGATAATGCACAGCCCAATCACCGGGAAGAGCAGGTGCATCACCAGATTGCGCGACTTTTGGCGAATCAGATAGTGGTTGATCACCGCCACGTGCAGCACCAGGAAGCCCATCAGCGCGCCGAAGTTCACCAGCCGACTGAGGTTGTCGATATCGCCGTAGAACCAGAGACCGGAAACCAGTGAAATCAGCGCGACAAATAAGGTACTGACATACGGGGTTTTCAGGCGCGGATGCACCTTCGCCAGCAGCTGCGGGAGCTGCTTATCGCGGGCCATCGCAAACAAGATGCGTGAAACCGCCGCCTGAGCAACCAGCGCGTTGGCGATCCCCCAGGAAATCACCGTGGACCACATGGTGACGTATTTCAGCCATTGGCCGCCGGCCAGATTGGCGGTGTCGTAGAACGCGGTATCGAGGCTGCCAAATTTCATACCCTGCGCCAGATCCGCGGCAATCCAGGTCTGGACAATGAACAGCGTACCGACCAGCATCAGGGCGCCTAACGAGGCCTTGCCGACGGTATCGACGCCGCCTTTGGTTTCTTCCGACAGCGTTGATATTCCATCGAAGCCGAGGAAAGAGAGCACGGCAATCGAGACTGCGCCCATCACCAGCGGCAGGCTGAATTTATCGGCATTATACAAGGGGTCGAGCGTCAGGTGGCCTGCCCCGGCTCCGGAATAAAGCGCAATCAATCCCAGCACCACAAAAATCGCGAGGACCACGATTTCAGCAACCAAAATGGTATTATTCGCCCGCGCGGTAAAGGTAATGCCGCGTAAGTTAATCAGGCTGTTAATCGCGATAAAGCCGATAATCCAGACCCAGCCCGGAACGCCCGGCAGCATCGGCCCCAGCGCCGCCGCGCTGACGATATACAGCAGCGATGGCACCAGAATGTAGTCCAGCAATATCAGCCAGCCGGCAAAAAAGCCGACGATAGGGTGTATTCCGCGCTGAGCGTAAGCGTATACCGAACCGGAAACCGGGAATGCGCGCGACATCGACCAGTAACTCATGGCGGTGAAAAACATTGCCACCATGCCGATCAGATAAGCCAGCGCCACCATGCCCTGCGCGCCATCCCAGACGTAGCCGAAGACGCCGAAAGGGGCGATGGGCACCATAAAAATCATGCCGTAAACCAGCAGATCGCGGAAGGTCAGCGCTCGATGGAGCTCCTGTTTATAGCCGAACTGTTCAACGCTCATGCTTGCCCCCATCAATCGACAGAGAAAGCTGTTTGGCGACCGTTTTCGGCAGCGCGTAGCGGCAGGTTTTCAGCGGATCAACGACCTGGCAAATTTGTAGGTCTCCGGCGATGCTCAGCACGTTGATCGCCTCAGCCAGCGTTAATGCGGTATTGTCGGCGATGAAATGGGCCATATTACGTGCCGCAAGGGCTGCCGCATCGTCTAGGGTAACGGCGGAGGCGAGGGTGAAAATCGTTTCGTTGTTTTCCAGCATCGGTAAGGGTAGCTGACGGTTTTTAACAACGGTTAACTCGACGAGGACTTCGCCCGGCACTTCCAGACCGCAGACAGACACTTCGCCATCCCCCATCGCGGCGTGCAAATCACCCAGCCCGAATAGCGCGCCGGGCACGTTGACCGGCAACCACAGCGTGCTGCCGGCGGCGATCATTTTGCAGTCCATATTGCCGCCGTGACTATCCGGCGTGCCGCAGGATATGGGTTCTCCTGCTGGAGCAACGCCAATGACGCCGATCATCGGCTTCAATGGCACGCGCACGTTCCCCGGGAGGACCGCATGATCCTCGACGATTGGGACGATGGTGACCGTGGGCTCATGTAGTTCATCACCAATGACGCCGAGCTGCGGCGCGGTCACCATCACCGCCTGTTGAGCCGTCAGGGTGATGCATTTGATGCTGACTTTTAAGCAATCGCCCGGCTCTGCGCCTTCAATAAAGACGGGGCCGGTCGCCGGGTTAATGCGCTGCCAGTCCAGTTCATTAAAGACGGCATCGGCTGAGGTAATTTGGTCGGAGAAGCAGTCGCAGGTTTCGAATAACACTTCACTTCCACTGTTGACGGTGGCGACAGGAACGTTATCGCGCGACATGGCGTAAACCACCCGATCTTTGGTTATTTTCATTAGATTCATCCCGGTAATATTGTTGTGTTTTTTATTTGGTATTTCCCGTCGGGGAAAGGGTGAATGTATCGGGAATATCGCAGGAAGGCAATTATGAGTGGCCTAAGAGTGTTTGCGGTGATTATTATTTAAAATCAAAATTTTATACTTGGTTGTATTAAATATAATAAAGTGGTGTATCTAATGTTTTTTTGTTTATTGTCTTATTCGCTATAGCTAATTTCCTGATTTTTACTGCTCACCTGCTTATTTTGCAGCATATTATGCCAAGTATAATTAAATTGGCGATCCGCGAGATACACTCATAGTAATTATCAATAACTCTTACTATTTTCGCCAGCACTTCGACTGAGCAGAGAAGAAGATAGCAATCTCTTGCCTGGCAACGAGCTGGCGCAGGGTGATAAACCCATCGCTCCGGTGAGTACAGCGTCAGCGGAAAATCACTCCATCGCCACCTTCACCGCTTCCCCCAGCTTGACCATCACCTCTTTATGCTTCTCGATCGGCGGCAGGGCGCAGTTGATCCTTAAGCAGTTGCGATATTTCCCGGATGCCGAAAACAGCGATCCGGGCGCGACCTGGATCTTCAGCCGACACAGCTGCTTGGCGACGCAGACCATATCCACCTGCTCCGGTAGCTCGACCCACAGCATAAAACCGCCTTTCGGCCGGGTGACGCAGATGCCGCAGGGGAAAAACTCCCGCAGCCAGCAGGTATAGATCTCCATATTACGCTGATAGATCTGCCGCATCCGCCGCACGTGGCGGTGGTAATGGCCTTCGCGAATAAAGTTACAGGCCGCCAGTTGGGTGGAAGGGACGTTGGTGCCGCTGGCGGCGTACTTCATCTGCAGTAGACGATCGTAGTAGCGGCCGGGGGCAATCCAGCCGATGCGCAGACCGGGGGCGATAGTCTTGGTAAACGAGCTGCAAAGTATCACCCGACCGTCGATATCCCATGAATGAATCGTGCGCGGGCGCGGGTATTCGGTCGCCAGCTCGCCGTAAATATCATCCTCGAAAATCACGATATCGTGGCGTTGGGCAAGGGACAGCACCGCGCGTTTGCGCGCGTCAGGCATGATGTATCCCAGCGGATTGTTGCAGTTAGGCACCAGGATTACCCCTTTGATTGGCCACTGATCCAGCGCCAACTCTAAGGCCTCGATGCTGATCCCGGATTCCGGATCGGTTGGGATCTCAATGGCTTTCAGCCCCAGGCCGCGCAGTATCTGCATGGTGCCGTAGTAGCAGGGAGATTCAACGGCGACGATATCGCCGGGGTGACACACCGACAGCAGGGCCAGCGATAATGCGTTGTGGCAGCCGCTGGTGATCAGCAGATCGTCGGCGGTGACGACTGAGCCGCCGTCGAGCATCAGGCGGGCGATCTGTTCGCGCAGTTCGCGGCGCCCGGCCAACTCGTCGTAGTTAAGCACTTCGCTCAGGTTGTGCTGAACTGCCCGGCTCAGTTCGCGCCAGATAGGCTTAAGGCTCGGTTGGGTGACGTCCGGCGAACCGCCGCCGAAGGTGATGATTGATTTATCGTTGCGCGCATCGAGCATGGTCAACACCTGGTCCCACTGGGTGATCTCCACCGGGCGCTGCACCGGGCGCGACATCGGCGGCACTGGCGCCTGGGCTTTGCGCGGGGCGACGAAATAGCCGGAGCGCGGCTGCGGCACGATCAGCTGTTGCTGTTCCAGCGTCTGGTAGGCCTGCTGAACGGTACTGATGCTGACGCCATGCTCCTGGCTCAGGCTGCGCACCGACGGCAACTTTTCGCCGTGGCGATACAGCCCTTGTTCGATACGCTCAGCCAGCAGGCTGGCCAGATGTTGATAACGGGTCATGCTGTATCCTTAATTATCGCCATACAGATAGATAAACCAGTACAGATGGCGGTCAAAAATGGGGCATGGTGTACGTTTTAGCCAATCTGTATGTTAAAGAAAAGTGTTTTGTGAATCTGTATTGTTCTGGCCCGGATCCGTGAAGATAAAGCCTCTGGCAAGGCGAGGAGGTAGAGGATGGAATTTCACGAGAATCGGGCAAAACAGCCGTTTATCGGCTGGGTATTTCTGGTGCGAGCGATTAAAAAATGGTGGCTTCGTGGGCAAACGCGCAAAATATTGCAGCGAATGAGCGACGAACAGCTGAAAGATGTCGGGTTGCGCCGGGATCAGATTAATTAAAAAGTGCTTTTTGCTAGCCCCGGTAAGCGTCAGCGCCACCGGGGAATTACATTCACAAAATTTATCAATTGATGCTTCTACATCCTTCGTTTCTTGATACTTACCCTGATAAGTATTATTTTCCCCACAGCTAAGTGAGGAAAGTAACATGACCGAAGACGAACTGTTTGCCCGCCGCCCGATGGGGATGCGCATGGCGATGGTGGTGCGCCAGTGGCGCGCGATTATCGACAGCGCCATTACCGATACCGGCCTGACCCAGTCAAGCTGGACGGTGCTGATGCAGCTGCATCAGCTGGGGTGCAACGTCTCGGTAAGCGAACTGGCGGAAGTGCAGGGTATTGAACTGCCGCCGTTGATGCGCACCCTCACGCAGCTGGAAAAGCAGGGGTATCTACTGCGCTCAACATCGCCATACGACAAGCGCATCCGCCTGCTTACGCTGACGGCAGAAGGCCGTACCATCCTGGAAAAACTGAACCGCGTCATTGAGACTTATCAACGGCGCGTGACGGAAACCATCCCCGATGCGGATCTCGACACCTTCAGCGCCACGTTAAATCAAATCGCCTGCAACTTGCGGACAATCCGCGAAGAAGATAACAAGATCTAAAACACTATGATGACGCCAGAACAAAAATTTGCCCGCTGGGTAAGGGTGAGTATTGCCGCTTTCCTGGTGATATTCGCCTGGTTTATCGTTGCCGATATCTGGATCCCGTTGACCCCGGACTCCACCGTGATGCGCGTGGTGACTCCGGTCTCGTCGCGGGTCTCCGGCTACGTCTCGCACGTCTACGTGCACAACAATAGCCAGGTGAAAAAGGGCGACCTGCTGTATGAGCTCGATCCCACGCCATTCATTAATAAAGTTGAAGCGGCGCAAATCGCCCTTGAACAGGCCAAACTGAGTAACCAGCAGCTGGATGCGCAAATCGCCGCCGCTCGCGCCAACCTGCGCACCGCGCAGTACACCGCGCGTAATGACAAAGTCACTCTCGACCGCTACCAGCGCCTGAGCACTATGCAAAACGTGTCGCAATCGGATCTCGATAAGGTGCGCACGACATGGCAGACCAGCGAACAATCGGTCAGCGCCCTGAATGCGCAGATTCAGAACCTGCTGATCCAGCGCGGCGAGCGCGACGACAAGCGCAACGTGACGCTGCAGAAATACCGCAACGCGCTGGAAGAGGCGCAGCTCAACCTCGGCTGGACCCAGGTGCGCGCTGAGACCGACGGTATGGTCAGCAACCTGCAGCTTAATCCGGGAATTTACGCCACCGCCGCTACCGCCGTGCTGGCGCTGGTTAACAACAATACCGATATCGTCGCCGACTTTCGTGAAAAAAGCCTGCGCCACACGGCGGTGAATACCGATGCGGCGGTAGTCTTCGATGCCCTGCCGGGTAAAGTCTTCCCGGCGCACGTGACCAGCAGCGACGCCGGTATTCTTGCCGGTCAGGAAGCGGTGAATGGCCAACTGTCGCAGCCTGAGCAGTCCACCCGCTGGGTGCGCGATGCGCAGCGCATGCGGATTCATGTCGCGCTGGATCAACCGCTGGATAAGCCGCTGCCGACCGGCGCCCGCGCCACCGTCCAGTTGTACAATAGCGACGGCCCCTTCGCCCGCACCTTTGCCGGCCTGCAGATCCACCTGGTGAGCTGGTTGCACTATGTCTATTAATACCCTGGCGCACGTCTTTACCCCGCACGGCAATATCGTCTATACGGCCAATGATTTTCGCCAGACGGTACGCATTGCCGTTGCCGGGACCATCGCGCTGAGTATTTCGACCTTCTACGACGTGCAGTATGGCGTGTTTTTCGTCGTTTATCCGCTGATGCTGATGTCGTTGGTGCCGGTGTTCAACCGCCACGTCGCCCGGCAGTTTGTGTTCAGCGCGGCGGTCAATTGCGTCGAAATGGTGCTCATCGTTGGCTATCTGTCGCAGTGGCCGGTGATCATGACGTTAGTTGTGTTCGGTCTGTATGTGATGCGCTTTCGTTTTATGAGCCAGGGGCCGCTGTTCCTGCTGGGGTCGATGGGCGTGGTGTGCCAGAGCACGATGCTCAATTTTATGAGCTATCCCACCAGCAACTGGCACACGCTGATGTTCTCCAATATGGAGGCCTGCGTGATGGCGGTGGCGCTGAGCGCGCTGCTGCACTATTTGATCCCGGATGTTGAACCGCGTAAGCCGCCGCCGCGCATAGAGAAAGACGCCGCGCGGATCCGTCATGAATCGCTGCTTTCCGGCACGGTTGCGACCATTATCTTTGTGATCTTTCAGATCTGCGATCTGAGCGATTCGCTATCGGCGCTGATGGCCGGGGTACTGATCCTGTTCCCGATGCATTATCGCGGCGCGGTAATCAGCTCGATCTGGCGTGTGGCGGGGGTGGTACTGGCTTGTCTGTACATTCTGGTGGTGCAGCTGATTATCTATGATTTCAGCAACCACATGATCCTGATGATGCCGTTGATTGGTCTTGGTCTGGCCTTTAGCGCCCGCCTGCACGTGATGGAAAAAGTGGGCGCGGGCGTGGGATTCGCCAGCATCACCACTATCGGTATTATGTTTGGCCAGAATCTGCATCCGAATCAGGATCTGGTGTTCAGCGATCTGTACCGTATTACTTCAGTCACGGTATCGCTGGTGGCGACGCTGACCATGGTGTTTCTGGTCCATCGGGTACTGAACTGCTTCGCGCCGACGCGTTTTGTAGTGAGTGAATGACATCACATCGTCAGGCCCTGCTGCGCGTCGCGAAAGGCGTTATGGAGCAACCGCCACATATGGTGAGCGGCGGGGGAAAAGCGACGATTTGAGTTGCGTAGCAAGTGACACTGGGCGCTGCTGGCAATGGGATGATCGATGGGAATAGCCCGTAAAATACCGTGGGCTATCGCTTCCCGAGCGGCAAACTCAGTCATAAAAGAGATCCCCAGACCCGCCTGGCTCAGGCTCATGGCGGTGGAGAAGAGGTTGCAGCGGTAGGCCGGGTGGAACTGCCGTCCGGCCGTTTTAAACATGGCGTTCATATGGCGCTGCAGGCCAAAGTTATCTGTTAGCGCGATCAGGCGATATTGCGTCAGTTCATCGATGGTCACCGTCGGCTGCCGCGCGATGGGATGCTCTCCAGCGACCACTGCGCAAATGGGCCCCCACTGGAAGCTATGCCGTTTAAGTTCCGGGTTGCCGATGGGGCCGAAGGCGACCGCCATGTCCGCTTCGCCGTTGGCGATATCGTTAAGCATCTCCTGCATATTGCCAACGCTAATATCAACGAACACGTTTGGCCACGACTGCGCAAAGGTGCTCATGACCGACTCGATAAAAGTGGCGACCAGCCCCCCGCCGATCCTTACAGAGATGGTGCCGCCACGCATGTGACGTAAATCTTTTAGTTGGCTTTCCAGTTTTTCCCGTCGCTGACGGCTTTCGCAGTAATCCTCCGCCAGCAGGCGCCCGGCTTCGGTGAGCGCTACATTTCGCCCCTGTCGCTCCAGTAAGGGTAGTTCCAGCGTTCGCTCTAGTTGCGCTATCTGGCGGCTGATAACCGACGGATTGATCCCCAGAATATCGGCTGCCCGTCTAATACCTCCTTGAATACCGACTTCATACAGATAGCTCATGGGCCGTTCATGCAACATCTTTCACTCTCCTTTGTTGACCTCAGGTCAACAATAACACCCTTTACCAGGCATTTATCATCCCGGCTAGTTATAGATAATCATTATTCAGGCAGAAAATAGAAAAGGAGAAAATGCGGGGGTAAACCATCATGCTAATAAGGCCGTAGTCGCGGTGGTTACCAAAAATAAGATATCGATATACCACAAAAAAGATAAATAAGTAAGGAGCATGCTTCCTGGTGACTTTTCGGAAAAAAGGAACGTCGCTTATTTATTTCAGGCTGTCTTGCGTCAACATCATAAATGCCAAAAGCAATACATTAAAAAGCTGCCAAATTGCAAACAACTGAACAGATATTTCATGATGTGAGGATAGGGTATGAGTGAAAATAAAACGTTGGAACGTTCCTCCAACGACGCAACAAATGAGTGGCGGGTTGGGCCGGGAGCATGGGTCTCGCTGGTCGTGGTGTTATTAGTGTTCTCCGGGTTGCTTTTTAAAGTGGAAGGAATGGCCTGGCTGGGGGCCTTTGACTTCACCACCCTGGGGGGCGCGTTTGGCACGATGAAGACCCCGGAAACCAACACTTTCATCGGTAGCGGCGGCATCAGCGCTAAGGCCGGTTTCCTGTTTGCGCTATCGCTGGTTCCAACGGTGATGTTAGCGCTCGGGTTGCTGGAAATTTTTACCCACTATGGCGCAATACGCGCGGCGCATAAACTGTTGACGCCGCTATTACGTCCGTTACTGGGGATCCCCGGTTATACCGGTCTGGCGCTGATTACCGATCTACAAAGCACCGATGCCGGCGCCGCGTTGACCAAAGAACTGTATGACAGTAAAAAAATCAGTCGTAAAGATGTGGTGATTATGGGGGCATGGCAATATTCCGGCGCCGGTCTGATTAATAACTATTTCTCAATTGGTTCAGCGCTTTTTGCCTCATTAACCATTCCTATTATTATTCCGCTGCTTTTAATGTTTGTCCTGAAATTCGTTGGTGCGGCAATCACCCGTTTGGTTTTAAATACCGCCTACAAAGGGGACTTTGATAATGAATAATTCGCCAAAAGTCGCCAGTAACCCGTTTGATATTTTTGTTATCGGCGCACGTAAAGGATTTAATATCGCCATCAATAACCTGATGCCGAATGTATTAATGGCGTATGTGATTGCCGAAATGCTTAATTTGCTCGGGGTGATGCAGTTAATCGGCCAGCTGTGCGCGCCACTGATGGGGCTGTTTGGCCTGCCGGGTGAAGCGATTACCGTGCTGCTGACTTCCTGGCTTTCCGCCTCGGCGGGGACCGGGGTTGCTGTCAGCCTGTTGAGTAAAGGCACCCTCAACGTGGCGGACATCACCATCCTGATCCCGGCAATCTTTCTGATGGGATCGCAGCTACAGTATATGGGGCGGCTGCTTGGGGTGGCGGATGTACCGAAAAAGTATTGGCCGCTGCTGATGGCGGTGAGCATTATCAACGCCGTCATCGCCATGTTGGTCATGCGCGTGATTGCATAATAAAAGGCAAGGAGTCAGTCGTGTCGCGAACGTTAGAACATTTCAATTATCTGCATCAAATTCCTGAGCTGGGCTTTGAGGAGTACAAAACTTCGGCTTACATCGGCGATACCTTAGAGGCGGCGGGATTCAGAGTTCACCGCCATGTTGGCGGGACCACCGGGATTGTCGCCGAAATCGATAGCGGCGAACCAGGGCCTGTGGTGGCGCTGCGGGCAGATATGGATGCGCTGGGCCATATTATCGATGGGCGCTTAGAGGCCCGCCATACCTGCGGCCATGATGGTCACTCCTCGGTGGTATTAACCGCCGCTGAAGAGATCCTCGCCGAGAGGCTGGTAAAACGCGGCAAGTTAAAAGTGTTGTTTCAGCCTGCCGAAGAGCTGGGGACGGGGGCGATGGCGTTAACGGAGGCCGGGGTACTGGATGACGTGGAAATGTTATTTGGCTTCCACCTCCGGCCACTGGAAGAGTGTCCGATGGGCAAGGCCGTTCCGGCGATGTACTACTCAGCCTCCGCGACGGTGATGGTTGATTTCCACGGCAAAGCCGCCCACGCCGCTCGCCCCCATCTGGGCATAAACGCGTTGGATGCCGCTTCGCATGCGGTACAGGCGGTGAATGGCATCCATCTGGCGCCTTCACTCACCTGGAGCGCGAAAGCGACGCGTTTTCTTTGCGATGCGGGCGTCACCAACTCTGTGCCGGAGAACGCGCACGTCTGTTGGGATCTACGCTGTGAGGAAAATGACGGCATGGCGACGCTCAAAGAGCGGGTGGTGAGAGCGATTGAGAGCAGCGCCGCAGCATATGGCGCCAGTGCGGATATCCGGATCGTCAAAGAGATGCCGGCGGCGATTATCGATGAAGACGCCACGGCTATCGTGAGCCAGGCGATTCGCGAAACCTTTGGCGAGGCTGGCTTAACGGCCGCGAAAAGTACGCCGGGTAGCGAAGACTTTTTTCACTATCTGCGTTTGCGCCCGGCGGTGAAAGGCGGCTTCTGGGGGCTGGGCTGCAACCTGCAGCCGGGCCTGCATCATCCGGAGATGCATTTCGATCGCGCCGCGCTGGCGGATGGCGTGCGGGTATTCAAATCCTGCGTTCGCCAGCTGTTGGGCTGAGGCTAAGCTGCCAGCCCCCGGGTAGCTGTTGGGCATTTGGTCGGTAGCCCCGGTAAGCGTAAGCGCTACCGGGGAAGAGTCCCGGATGTCGGCTTACGTCTCATCCGGGCTACCGCGGTGCGCATAGTTCGCCAACAGGTGATAGTCATTTCCGGCGACGCGAAACAGAGCTGCCGTTTCGCCGGGTATAACCCATCGTTGCTCATCGCCCGGCATACAGCTCAGGTAAATGCACAACCCGCAGCCGCTGCGCAGCTGGCGGGGAATATCCTTCACCTCGAAGGTCATTCCTGCCGCCTGCAAGGCTTTGCGCATCCGCACGACGCCCGCCGTTGAATGGAATAAGAATAGATATTTGCTCATCCGCGCCTCCGCTGGCGCTGGCCGATCAGCGCCGCGCCGATCGCCCCGGCAAACTGGGCGTCGGGATGGGTCGCGACCGGCATGCCAACATGCTTCTCCAGCATGCGGGCGAAGGCGGCGCAGTGGCTGACGCCGCCGGTAAACAGCAGCGGTCCCTGCGCCGATAAACGGCCAATAAAGTTCGCGCTGCGCCGCGCCATGGCGTTGATCACCCCGGCCAGAATCGCCTCCGGGGCAACCCCCGCGGAACGCAGGCTGATGACTTCCGACTCGGCGAACACCGTACACATGCTGGTGATGGCGTGCGGTTCTACACCTTCGGTAATGGCGTCCAACTGGTCGACGCTGGCGCCGAGGGTCCGTGAAATCACTTCCAGAAAGCGCCCGGTACCAGCGGCGCATTTGTCATTCATCAGAAAATCGCTGAGGTTGCCCTGCGCATCCAGCTGAATGACTTTGCTGTCCTGGCCGCCGATATCAATCACCGTGCGGGTTTCCGGCGCCAGCAGGCGCGCGCCGAGCCCGTGACAGGAAATTTCGGTGACCTGTTTATCGGCAAAATCGACCAACTGGCGACCATAGCCGGTGAGGGTTAAGAAAGGCGTTGCCGCGAGGTCCGCGCGCAGCGTCTCCCAGGCATCATGAATGGCATCGGCGGGGCGAAAGGGCGTCGGGCTGAGGAAACGGCGCACGATGGCGCCGTTTGCCAGCAGGATGCCTTTGGTGGCGGTGGAGCCGGAATCAATACCTACCGAGTAGATCACGCTTGCTCCTTATAGCATTTCGATAAACGCGGCGACGCGGGTACTGAGCTGGCCGAGGTCCGCCGTCGAATAATCGGTTTCGATCGCGATATAAGGAATGTCGTGCCGCTGGCGAACGTGACGCTTAATCGCCAGCGATTCCACGGCGTAGGTATGGCAAGCCTGCAGAATGACATCGACCACGCCGTCGGCCTGGTATTCCTCAACCATCTGGCTTAGCAATTGCAGGCGCTGGTCGTTAGGTGAAATACAGGAGCAGCCGATGGCGAGATATTTATCGGTTAAGGCATCGTAGACGTCGCCATCTTCCGCCACGCAGCGCTCGGTGGCCTTCGCGCCGGTACAGTTCTCGTAGCCCACCACCCAGCCGCCGTTTTCTTCGATAGCGCGGACGACTTTTTCCGCCGCGCCGCCGATCGGGCAGCCGGTGATCAGAATGCGCGGGCGGGAGGCTAACCGGTTTCCCTCCTGCCATTGTCGGCGGATGTTTTCCGCCATGGCATTGAGTTCGTCAATCAACGCGGTTTTGTCGAAGCGGAAGGTAGCGCCATAAACCACCTTTAGAATATCGCCGCCGCTAAGCGCCGGCGGATTGAGCTGCCCGAGGCGATAGAAGTTGGCCAGCGCGCGGCGTTCGCTATTTTTCAGTACGATGGCTTCACGCAGCGCCGCTTCGCTAATGGGCGTGGCGAAGCGGGTTTCAATCACCTGCTGCAGGCGTTTGATCTCCGCTTTCCACAACGCGCGGGAGGCGGCGTCGCTGGCGCTGTTCGGCAGTTGCATTACGTGTACCGCCTTGAATTCGGCCATGTACTCGTACATCTTCTTTTTGCCGTCGCAGGTGGTTTCGCCGACCACCAGATCGGAGAAATAAAAGTAGGGGCATTTATCGGTTTTGCCGAAGCCGTAACTGCTTTTAATCAGCGGGCAGAGGTTGCGCGGCAGGTCTTTCTCCGCCTCTTCGATGGTTTCATCAGAAGTGGAACACAGTGAGACGACCACGGCGCCCGCCGCCATGGCTATCTCCTGGGGCATAAAAGTGCAGTAGGTACCGACCAGCGGTACGTTCTGCTCTTTGAGTTCCATTACGCTGAGAAAGCCTTTCTGGCGAGCTTCTGAGAATTGATCGAAGAGGGCGGGTAGATCGGTGATGAGCGACATGATTTTCCTTCCCCGTACACGGGAGATGATGAAAGAGTCGCCATTATAACCATGTTATTTATGTGTGTTTATTGATCTCCCGCCATCCTGACGGCGTTAATAGACCTTCTTCAAATCCATCTCTTCCTGGATACGTTCGCTCCATGCCAGATGGGTGCGGATGGCTTCTTCAATACCGGCGTTGTAAAACAAAGGCCCCAGCTCTTTGGCGATAAAGTCGACAAAAAACTCGGCGTCGAACTGTTCCAGCTCCAGGTTAAAGGTCTCTTCACAGTACTTGCTTAACCGCTCGCGCAGCAGATCGCGCTGCGCCGGGCTGAGTTCAATATCGCTCATGCGTGGTTATTCTCTGTGGGTTATTCAGGATTGCCGGGCTTCGATGACCGTCTCTGAACGCTGGCGCAAATTACGGAGTAACCCCGCCAGACAGCAGGCGGCGACGATCCCGGCGGCTACCGCCAGCAGGTGGAACGGCAATCTGCCGCCATGGAACCATAACCAGCGCGCGCCTTCAATCGATAACGCGCTGACGCTAAGGATCACGATATTCAGCGAGGCGGACACGGTACCTTTCGGCAAGTCGTTGGAAAACAGGGTAAAGCGGAACAGCGTCGGGAAAATCAGCCCGATGCCGAAGGCGTAGAAGCAGGTGCCGAGCACCGACCACAGCCAGACGTGCGGCCACGTCAGATTACCGATAATCAGGATCGCCAGACCAACCATCTGGATGGGCACGGCGCTTAACACAAAGCGCGGGCGAGTCGGGTCTTTCACCCAGCGCGCCACCGACAGATTAGCGATAATGACCGCGCTGAAGACCGGCACCTGGCTCCAGGCAAACTCGCTGGTGGTGAGCCCGCCGGCGTCCATTAAAATCACCGGTGAAACCGCCACCCAGCTCATCAGCGGAATATAGCTCAGCGCCAGCGTGGCGGCGCCGAGTAAAAAGATGCGGTTGCGAAAGACGTCGCGAAAATCGCGCACCACGCCGAGCGGGCTGAATGGCACGTCGCCGCGACGCACCGTCTCCGGCATGTTAAACAGTAAACCCAGCCAGGCCAGCAGCCCCATCGCGGCGATAATGCCAAACAGCGCTTTCCAGTGGATAAAATGCATCAACGCCGCGCCGGACAGCGGGCCGACGATCGGCGCCACCAGCACGATGGAGGTAATCACCGCCATCAGCTTGATCGACCGCTTTTCGTCATAGGCCTCCTGCACGGTGACATAGCCGACGGTGGCGATAAAACAGATGCTGGTGCCCTGCACAAAACGGGCAATCAGGAACTGGGTCATTGAGGTCGTCCACAGGGTGGCGAAGCAGGCGAGGGTAAAAATCAGCGCGCCGCTCAGCAGCACCGGTCGGCGGCCAATACGATCGGAAAGCGGCCCCAGCAGCCACTGTAGCGCCATCCCGCCGGCCATATACAGGCTCACCGAGGCCGGAGCCAGCGCCACATCGGCGTTAAAATCCCGCACTACGTGCAGGATCCCCGGCTGGATGAGATCGGTGGTCAGGTAGGCGGAAAAATCGTACAGGATCAGCGCCATCGGAAAGAACAGCGATGCGCAGTAGCGGGCGCTCAATCGCGAAATCCATGACATAGCCGTCTCCTTGCCGTCGGGTATTCATCGTTAGAATGGTTAAGATGCTACCATTGTCAGCCAATATGCAGATGCAGCAGCGCCGGAATTTGCGATAACAGCCACAGGCCGAGGCCGATTGTGCCGCCAACCAGCGTGCCGTTGATGCGAATAAACTGCAGATCCTTGCCGATGTTGAGCTCGATCTGTCGCGACATATCGCGCGCGTCCCAGCTTTTGACCGTATCGCTGATATGGCGAGTCAGGAAGGCGGCGAATTCCGGCGCGACCCGATGCGCCGCCTGCTCCAGATGCTCATTCAGCGATTCACGCAGCGCGTCGTCGCGCACCAGCGTTTCGCCGAACCACTGACCGGCCTCGGCGATCCGCTGCTTGATGCGCGAATCGTCACTGCTGATATCGTTTTTCACCCAGCCGCGCAGATCCGCCCACACCTCGCCGAGATAGCGATTAAAGGTCTCATCGTTTTTCAGATACGCTTTGATGTTATCGGCTTTTTGCGCCATTTGCGGGTCGGATTTCAGATTGTCGATAAGCTTCTGCGCCGCGCGGTCAAAGGCCTGGCGAATCTGGTGGCTGCGGTCCTGAGTGACCTCATCGAGCAGCGTATTTACCGCGTCGGTGACCATTTCGGCGCTGTGCTCGCCAAGCCACTCGGTGGGTAACAGTTTGGCCTTCAGCGGGTGTTCGGTCTCCAGCCAGTGCACGATACCGCGGGCGATAAAGGCGCGTGAGCTGTCGCGCTGTAGCAGGGCGATCAGTTGGCTTATTAGTGAATCCAACAGCTTTTGATGACGGTTGTCGCGGGTTAGCCCCTCCAGCATCATGGCGCTGGTCTGCGTCAGGTCGACCTTATCGATAGCCTTGTGCACCGCGCGCCGCAGCAGACGCTGAATACGGGTATCATCGGTGAGCTCGAGAAAACCGCTCATCACCTGTAGCAGATGTTGGCCCACACGGCGGGCGTTTTCGGGCTGGCTAAACCAGTTACCGAGCATCAGGGCCGGTTCGTAGCGGCGGATCAGCGCCACCAGTGAGGGAGTATCAAGAAACTTCTCCTGCACGAAATGGCCAAGATTATCGGCGATACGGTCTTTATTGCGCGGGATGATCGCCGTATGGCGGGCGACAAACGGCAGCGGAATTCGGCGAAACAGGGCCACCACCGCAAACCAGTCGGCCAGCGCCCCGACCATCGCCGCTTCGGAAATAGCCTTCAGCGCGCTGACCCACGGCGTCGGCGGTAGCAGCAGCGTAGTGATAAACAGCGCCGCCGCAATCAGCAGCAGCGACAGCGCCAGCAGTTTGGCGCGTTTTAATTCAGCGAGTTTTTCCATAGGGTTAAGCATATAACCTGACGGCGAGGTCATGCAAAAATCGGCACAACTTCCTGTACGCGCGGGCCAATTTGCGAGTGGGCTGCCAAAGTCAGGTCACGTATGCAGCAAGCAGAAAATAGCTTTCGGCACGGCTCGTGAAAGCGCGGTTTGCCCTCATGGAATATTCCGGATATACCTAACTTTACCCGCGTCGTCAGCTATCTCTACTACCCTTAATATCCTTAGCGGCATTTTTGACTGCGTTAATAGCGATAACAAGGAGACATGCGATATGGCTTATCAGACAGTGAATCCTGCGAATAACCAGCTTATTAAAAGCTATCCCGCACACAGCGATGCTGACGTGGAGGCGGCGCTGCGGCAGGCAGATGCGCTTTATCATTCTGCGTGGGCGAAAGGCGATATTGCGCAGCGTCTGCCGGTGCTGCATAAGCTTGCCGACCTTATCGACAGCCGGGCGGAGGAGCTGGCGAAAATCGCCAGCCAGGAGATGGGCAAGCTCATTAAACAGAGCCGCGGCGAGGTCAAACTCTGCGCGCAGATCGCCCGCTATTATGCCGACAACGCCGAACGGTTCCTGGCGCCGGTGAAGTATCCCTCCGACCTTGGCGAAGCCTGGGTTGAGCACCATCCCATCGGCGTCTTAATGGCGGTGGAGCCGTGGAACTTCCCCTATTACCAGTTAATGCGCGTGCTGGCGCCAAATCTGGCGGCCGGTAATCCGGTTATTGCTAAACATGCCAGCATCGTTCCGCAATGCGCCGAGACCTTCGCGCATCTGGTGCGCGAGGCTGGCGCGCCGGAAGGGGCGTGGACCAACCTGTTTATCTCCCAGGAGCAGGTGGCGAAAATCATCGCTGACGATCGGGTGCAGGGGGTGGCGCTGACCGGCTCGGAAAAAGCGGGGGGCATCGTGGCATCGCAGGCGGCGAAACATATCAAGAAAGCGACGCTGGAGCTGGGCGGTAATGATGTGTTTGTGGTACTCGACGATGCCGACCTGGAACGCGCGGTGAAAATAGGCGTACAGGCGCGGCTGAACAACGCCGGGCAGGTTTGCACCGCCGCTAAACGCTTCATTCTGCATGAAAAAATCGCCGAGTCGTTCCTGAGCAAGTTTAGCGATGCCTTCCGCCAGGTGAAGATCGGCGATCCGCTCGATGAAAGCACTACGCTTGGCCCGCTCTCCTCGAAAGATGCGCTTGAAACCTTAAGTAAGCAGGTCGACGAGGCGGTTAAGCATGGCGCTAAATTACACCTCGGCGGCAAGCCGGTTTCCGGCGAAGGTAATTTCTACGAACCCACTATTCTGACGGGAATTACCCGTGAGAACCCGGCGTACTTCGAAGAGTTCTTTGGCCCGGTGGCGCAGATATACGTGGTGAAAGACGATGATGAGGCGATTGCGCTCGCCAACGACTCTCACTACGGCCTGGGCGGCGCGGTGTTTAGTCAGGACATTGAGCGGGCGAAGCGTATGGCCTCGGGGATTGAAACCGGCATGGTCTATATCAACTGGTTAACGGATACCGCGCCGGAGCTGCCTTTTGGCGGCGTGAAGCGCTCCGGCTTTGGCCGTGAGCTTTCCGACCTCGGTATCAAAGAGTTTGTGAATCAGAAGCTGGCGGTCGTTCGCCGCTAAACCATCCATCATGAAGTATCCCTCTCCCATCGGGGGAGGGATTCTTCCTTGCGGCGGCTATTTACGGAGCCCGGCAAACGCGGCGCGGATTTCTTCTTCCGGCAGTTGAATGCCGATAAACACCAGCGTGCTGTGCGGCGTTTCATCGCCCCATGGGCGATCCCAGTCGGCGCTGTAGAGGCGCTGCACGCCCTGGAACAGCAGGCGATTTGGCTCGCCGTCGATCCACAGCATGCCTTTATAGCGCATCAGTTGCTCGGCGAAGGAGAGCAGCAGGTTTTCCATCACCCGTGAAACTTCACTGATATCCACCGGATAGTCGAGCTCGACCACAATCGACGAGACGTCGTTCTGTTTTTCTGCCACAAAATGAAAGCGCGGTGTGGCGCTGACAACCTTCTCTTCCAGCATAAAACCGCTGGTATTAAAGAGCAGGCTTAAATCGATATCGCCGTGGATGACGGTATAAATTGGCGCCCGCGCGTTGATGCGCGCCAGCCGTTCGCGCAACTTTTCGGTATCGCCGGCGACATCGGTTTTGGTTAACAGAATCCGGTCCGCGTAGCCGACCTGCGACTGGGCAATGGTAAACTGATCCATCTGCTGGTCGGCATGGACGGCGTCAACCAGGGCAATCACGCCGTCCAGCAGATAGCGTTCGCAAAGCACCTCATGGGAGAAAAAGGTCTGAATAATCGGCCCTGGGTCGGCCATGCCGGTGCACTCAATCACCAGTCGGTCGAAGGCAATCTCGCCGCGATCGCGGCTGTCGAGCAGATCGAGCAGGGCATCTTCCAGTTCGTTGGAGCGCGTGCAGCAAATACAGCCGTTGGTCAGGGTTTTAATCTGCGTGGCGCGGTCGCCGATCAATTGATCGTCAACGGCAACTTCGCCAAATTCATTTTCAATCACGGCGATTTTGAAACCGTGCTGCTCATTAAGGATGTGGCGCAACAGGGTGGTTTTTCCTGCGCCGAGAAAACCGGTTAATAGGGTGACTGCAATCGGTGCCATTATTGCCTCCATTAACAGCAGCGTACGCCGCCTTTGCCGTCGCCGCCGTAGCGGGCCTGCTGGCGTTCGCGGAAGAATTCTTCATAAGTCATGTACGGCTGATCCGGATGGTTGGTTTGCATATGGGTGACGTAGTTGTCGTAATCCGGAATGCCGATCAGCATTTTCGCCGCCTGACCGAGATATTTTTTTGCCTGACCTAAGTTACCAAACATTGTAAGTTCCAGATAACGAATAAAGCCGGATGGCGACTCGCGCCTTATCCGGCCTACGTTAATGCGCTTTTTGTAGGCCGGATAAGCGTAGCGCTATCCGGCATCAGGGTTAATGATGTGACGAGGTCTTCACGCCGCCTTCCGGTACCGGCACGTACGGAGTCTCTTTGTCGGTACGCACCTTATTGTTGCGGACATTGAGCCAGGTTTTGATGCCGTAGAAGATGATGCTGTACACCACCACCAGGAACAGAATGCTCAGGCCGGCGTTGGTGTAGTTGTTAACCACGATATGGTTCATGTTGGCGATCTGCTGTGCGGTCAGCTCGCCGCCGGCGGCAATCTTCTCTTTATACTGCTGAGCCATAAAGAAGAAGCCTTCCATCTGCGGATTGCTGCTGAACAGCTTCAGGCCCAGCGCCCAGGTGGTGCACAGCAGCAGCCATGCAGCCGGGATAACGGTGACCCAGATATATTTGGTGCGCTGCATCTTGACCAGCACGACGGTGCCAAGCACCAGCGCCACCGCGGCCAGCATCTGGTTAGAGATACCGAACAACGGCCACAGGCTCTTCACGCCGCCCAGCGGGTCGACCACGCCCTGATACAGCAGGTAGCCCCACAGCCCGACGCAGCCGGCGGTACCGATAATACCGGCGACCAGCGAGTCGGTTTTTTTCAGGAACGGCACGAAGTTACCCAGCAGATCCTGCAGCATAAAGCGGCCTGCGCGGGTACCCGCATCCAGCGCGGTGAGGATAAACAGCGCTTCAAACAGGATACCGAAGTGGTACCAGAAGCCCATATCCGCCATCGGGATGATTTTATGGAACACATGGGCGATACCAACGGCTAGCGTCGGCGCGCCGCCGGCGCGGTTCAGGACTGAAGGTTCGCCGATATCTTTCGCCGTCTGCAGGATCTGCTCAGGTGAAATCACGAAGCCCCAGGAGCTGACGGTCGCCGCCGCGTGGACGGTGACTTCTTTCAACTGCGCTGCGATCATCGCCGCGTTTTCACCGCCCATTTCATGCAGGTTAGGCATGACGATGCCAAGGCCTGCCGGCGGGGTGTTCATCGCGAAGTAGAGGCCCGGTTCGATAATCGAGGCCGCAACCAGCGCCATGACTGCAACAAAGGATTCCATCAGCATCGCGCCGTAGCCGATAAAGCGGGCGTCGGTTTCGTTGGCCAGCAGCTTCGGCGTGGTGCCGGAGGCGATCAGCGCGTGGAAGCCGGAGACCGCGCCGCAGGCGATGGTAATAAACAGGAACGGGAACAGCGCGCCTTTCCACAGCGGGCCGGTACCATCAATGTACTGGGTCACTGCCGGCATTTTCAGGTCCGGGTTGAGGATAACAATCCCCAGCGCCAGGCCGACGATCACGCCGATTTTCAGGAAGGTGGCCAGATAGTCGCGCGGCGCCAGAATCAGCCATACCGGCAGCAGCGCGGAAATGAACGCGTAGCCAATCAGGGTAAAGGTGATAGTGGTATCTTTAAAGGTCAACGCCGGGCCCCAGTACGGGTCGTGGGCAATGATGCCGCCGAACCAGATGGATGCCACCAGCAGTACGATACCGATCACCGACACTTCACCCACGCGCCCTGGACGCAGGAAGCGCATGTAGATACCCATAAACAGGGCGATAGGCACCGTCGAGCAGACGGTAAAGACGCCCCACGGGCTTTCCGCCAGCGCTTTCACCACGATGAGCGCCAGTACCGCGAGGATGATGATCATAATCAGGAAGCAGCCGAACAGGGCGATAGAACCCGGTACCGGCCCCATTTCCTGTTTAATCATCTCGCCCAGCGAGGCGCCGTTACGCCGCGAGGAGATAAACAGTACCATGAAGTCCTGTACCGCGCCCGCCAGCACCACACCGGCCAGCAGCCAGAGGGTGCCCGGCAGATAACCCATCTGCGCGGCCAGTACCGGGCCAACCAGCGGGCCGGCCCCGGCAATGGCGGCAAAATGGTGGCCAAACAGCACGTAGCGGTTGGTCGGCACGTAGTTCAGGCCATCGTTATTAATGACCGCTGGCGTCGCGCGCGTTGGGTCAAGTTTCATCACCTTCTGCGCGATATACAGGCTGTAATAACGGTAGGCGACGAGGTACACGGAAACCGACGCGACGACGATCCACAGGGCACTGACGTGCTCACCGCGGCGCAACGCGACGACTGAGAGGCAAAATGCCCCGATGATTCCGAGAATCACCCAGGGTATGTGCTTGAGTAGTTTTTTGGTATCCATAGTAAAACCTGGCGTTAATTAGATTAATAATTGGCCGAAGCCGTCTGGTTTTGTGTTTGGGTTGGTGGAGGTATTGATTAGCTAGGCTGCCTCCGATCTTGCCAGAACGCCGTGCGCGTAAAGTTGGGTAAATCGGTGAGTGGTTATATGCGGGGTTAAGCGGTCGCTAGCCGCGGTAAGCGGTTGGCTATGAAGTGAGCAAGAGGGAAATATGTGATTGAGATCACGGGGTATTGTCGTGTGTCGCGAGGCATACCTGCGTCAGAATATATCAATTCAAACTCATTTTTCTCATTTTATAATGACTTCACATTTTATGTCGGTTACTGAAATATATTTACTAATCCGATAAAAATAGCCTGCCATTGATGAAATTTCCGCTGAATTATTGTTGCGGTGATTGCCTTGTTAATATGAGTTGATATTTATACACGTTTGAATGTATTTAAAGGCTATAACTTTTCGTTGTATCCAACATGGATGGTTTTGGCTTTAATAATAATGAATAAATGGAACTTAATTCATAAAGTTTTTATTATCTCTGCGCTACCTGTTTGGGTTTATGCCGCGCCTGTGGATACCGTACGTGAGCAGCAGTTCATCAATCAGCAGCAGCGCCAGCAGGCGCTGGAAAATCAGCTCGCGCCGCCGTCACCGGATATTCATTTATCAGCGGAAGAAATAAATACCGATGATGGTTTATTTCCCGTGGAACAACCTTGCTTTGCTATTTCTCAGGTTATTTTGCAGGGCGCTGAAGCCTTACCGCATTGGCTTCCGCTCCAGCGCCAGACAAATAAAGCGATTGGACGTTGTCTGGGAGGAAAGGGCATTAATCTACTGATGGCCCAGTTGCAGAATATATTAATCGATCGCGGTTATATCACCAGCCGGATCCTTGCCCCGCAGCAGGATTTAAAAAGCGGTGTTTTGCGCCTGGTGGTGATGCCGGGTTATATCCGTGAAGCCAGGCTTACGGAGGACAGCGATGATTATCTGTGGCTGGCGAGCGCGTTTCCGGCGACTGACGGGAAACTACTGGATCTGCGCGATATTGAACAGGGGCTGGAAAACTTGCAGCGCCTGCCGACGGTACAGGCCAGCATGGAAATTGTTCCGGGCGAAACGCCTGGACAAAGCGATATTGTTATTAACCGCCGACAGGAACGCTTCTGGCGCGTTGACGCCTCGATCGATGATTCCGGCTCTAATGCCACCGGCCGCTATCAGGGTAACCTGACGCTATCACTGGATAACCCGCTAGCCTTAAGCGATCTTTTTTACCTTTCGGGCTCACATAATCTCGATGGCAATGGCGGTAAATCCTCAAAGAACCTGACCGGCCACTATTCGATTCCGCTGGGTTACTGGCAGCTCGGATTAACCGCCAGCCAGTACGATTACGTGCAAACCGTGGCGGGGGCCAACGGCGATTACCAGTACAGCGGTAAAAGCAAGAACGTTGATTTTCAGATGAGCCGCGTACTGCACCGTAGCGGTAGTCAGAAGACCACGCTTAGCGCCGATGTGTTAGCCCGCGAGCAGCGCAACTTCATTAACGACACCGAGATTGCCGTTCAGCGGCGGCAAACGGCGGCCTGGAAGCTTGGTCTGCAGCATCGCCATTACCTGGGCAACGCCACTCTCGATGCCGGAGTGAGCTATCAGCGCGGTACCCGCTGGTTTGGCGCTCAGCCCGCGCCGGAAGAGCAATGGGGGGAAGCAACCGCCCTCAGCAAAATCCTGCAATTCAATGCTCAGCTCAATTTGCCTTTTGCCCTGGGCGGGCAAAATTTTCGCTTTACCAGCCGCTATCAGCGGCAGATGAGCAGCACGCCGCTGACTTCGCCGGATATGTTTTCCATCGGCAACCGCTGGACGGTACGCGGCTTTGACGGCGAGCGCACCCTGACCGCCAGTCACGGCTGGTACGTACGTAACGATATCGCCTGGTCGACTCCGTTGCCGGGGCAGGAGTTTTATCTGGGGGCGGATTACGGCGAAGTCGGCGGCGCAGGCAGTGAAACGCTGGTGGGCAAACACCTCGCCGGGGGCGTGGCAGGGCTGCGCGGCCAGTACCAGCGCGCCAGCTACGACCTGTTCGCCGGTATCCCTTTAGCCAACCCCGATGGCTTTAAAACCGACCCGGCGACGTTTGGTTTCAGCGTCAGCTGGAGCTACTGACTTTACTCACGCGCCGCCCGGCGGCGCGTGCTGCGCACATGGACGATCTTCCGCGCCGCGGTGGACAACGGATGACGAGTAACGGCAATGAATAAACGCTTTTATCGAATCGTATTTAATAAGGCTCGCGGGATGCTGATGGTGGTGGCGGAAACGACCCGCTCTCATCGGGCGGGCGTGTCGCCGCAATCCGGCGCCGACGCGCGAACCGGGTCGACGCTGACGTCCACCCTGGCGCCGCTGGCTTTTAGCTTTCTGCTCGCTTTTTCCTGTCTCACTCCGGCTAAGGCAGCGATTGTCGCCGATAACCATGCGCCCGGCGGCCAGCAACCGCAGATCGCCAATAGCGCCAATGGCACGCCGCAGGTCAATATTCAGACACCGAGCGGCGCAGGCGTTTCACGCAACGTCTACAGCCAGTTTGATGTCGATGGGCGCGGCGTGGTGCTGAATAACAGCCACGCTAACACTTCAACCCAACTGGCCGGGATGGTCGCCGGCAATCCGAATCTGGCGAAAGGGGAAGCCAGAGTGATCCTCAACGAGGTGAATACCCGCGATCCGAGCCGGCTGAATGGCTATATCGAGGTTGCCGGACAAAAAGCGCAGGTGGTTATCGCTAACCCTGCCGGAATTAGCTGCGACGGCTGCGGGTTCATCAATGCCAACCGCGCGACGCTGACGACAGGCCAGGTGCAGTACGGTAACGGGCAGATTAGCGGTTATGATGTCAATCGCGGCGAAATTATCGTACAGGGTGGCGGCCTTGATGCGAGCTCGGTAGACAGCACAGACCTGCTCGCCCGCGCGGTGAAAATCAACGCCGGGGTTTGGGCGCAGGAGCTAAAGGTCACCGCAGGGCGTAATCAGATCGATGCGGCGCACAGCCGAACGACGGCAAAATCAGCCGACGGCAGTGCGCTGCCTGCGGTGGCGATAGACGTCAGCGCCCTGGGCGGGATGTACGCCCATAAAATTCGTCTTGTCGGTACCGAGCGCGGCGTAGGCGTTCACAATGCCGGCAATATCGGCGCGGCGGCGGGGGATGTAGCAATCAGCGCTGATGGCGCGCTCAGCAACAGCGGCGTGATTCAGTCCGCGCAGAATCTACAACTGTCCGTTAAGGGCGATCTTCACAACCAGGGCCAACTGTACGCCGGAAAAGATAGCGTGGTGACGGCCAGCGCGACGCTAACCAATGACGGCATGATCGCCGCGCAAGGCGATACGCGGATTGCCGCCAACGCTTTGCGTAGCGCGCAAAACAGTACGCTCGCCGCCGGATTAAATAGCGATGGTTCTACCGCCAGCAGCGGCGCGCTGACGCTGAATAGCCAGAGCTCGCTGGCGCTGAATGGCCGCAATATGGCGGCAGGAACGCTGACGGCGCAGGGCAGGACGGTGGATCTTGATAACAGTCGAACCTCGGGGGCGCGGATCGTGGTCAGCGCCGTGTCCGGCGATATCACCACCCGAGATGCGGTGGTGGCGGCCAGCGAAAAACTGCAGTTGGCCACCAGCGGCAAACTCAACAACCACAGTGGCCTGTTGACGGCCAGCCAGCTTGAGCTGAAAGCAATGGCGCTGGATAACCAACAGGGCGTAATCCAGCAGACGGGCGAGGACGATCTACGCCTTGATTTTCGTGCGGGATTGGATAACCGCGGCGGTGAGATTGCCAGCAACAGCCATGCTTTGACGCTCAGCACCAGCCAGTTGCTCAATCAAAACGGAACGCTGCTGCATACCGGCAGCGGCGGCATGTCTATTACCAGCGAAGGCGCGCTGGACAATGGCGAAGGCACTATTGCCGCTAACGGCAATATCGTTTTGCACTCCGATAACATTAATAATCGCAGCGGTAAAATCAGCACGACGCAGGGCAATGCTCAGCTCACTACGCGTCACGAGCTGGAAAATTCGCAAGGGAATATCGTTGCTGGCGGCAGCCTTTCTCTACAAGTGGCCAGCCTTCGGAACCAGCAGGGGCAAGTGATTGCGGCGCAGGGCGACCTGGCCATGAGCGCTGAAGGAGGGCTGGATAACCGCGAAGGCGTTCTTGCCGCAAATGGCAATATCAAGCTTGACGCCGACAATCTGACCAACCATGGCGGAAAAATCAGCGCGGCGCAGGGCGACATTCAGCTCACTGCGCGCCATGGGGTGGATAACTCGCAGGGGAATATCATCGCCAGCGGCGATATCCAACTCCAGGCTGAAAATCTTACTAATCGTCACGGGCAGATAGGCACGGCGCAGCGGGGCAGCGTCAACCTGACGACGAGCGGTTTACTGGATAACCAGCAGGGCACAATTACCGCCTTTGATGCCCTGGGTATTCAGAGCGCCACCGTTGATAACCGGCAGGGAGAACTGCAGTCCGGCGGTAATCTCAACATCACCATTCACAACCGGGGGCTGGATAACCGACAGGGGCAGATCGTCTCCGCCGCCGCTCTGGAAATAGCAGGCGTCAACCTGGCGCTGGCTAATACGGGCGGGACGTTACTTGCCGCGAGCAAACTTAGCCTCGATGCCGATTCCCTCAGCGGCGATGGCGAGGTGCTCTCTCAGGGCGATATGTCGCTCACGTTGCGTCAGGCGTTTCATAACGCCGGGAGGATCATCGCCAACGGCAACCTGCAGTGGAATCTCTCCGGACTGGGACTGATTAATCAGGGGGTTATCAGCGCCGGCCGGGCGCTCAATATCTATGCGGCAAAGCTGGATAACCGTCAGGAAGGTGAAATCAGCGCTGGCGAGAACCATTTGACGGTCAGCGGCGAGTTGGTCAATCGGGGGCTGATTGACGGTGGTTTAACCCATATTGTCGCCACGACGTTAACCAATATCGGCAGCGGGCGCCTGTACGGCGACGCCGTCGCGCTGCAGGCGGCAACGCTGACTAACGCCGCGGAGAACGGCGTGGCGGCGACGATTGCCGCACGGGCATCACTGGCAATGGGCGTCGGCACGCTCAATAACCAGGATCACGCGCTAATCTACAGCGACGGTACGCTCGCTATTGGCGGCCAGCTTGCCGAAGACGGTTCGCTCAGCGGCCGGGCGGGAGTGTTTAATAACCACAGCGCAACGCTTGAGTCCGCCGGTGATATGGCGCTCGATATCCAACAAATCAATAACTACAACGACCATCTGGTGACGAAAGATGTGATGGTCGAGCAGTCATGGCGCCATGAAGCGGCGCTGAAAGGATCGGTACAGCGCTTCGACTGGTCGCTGGTCGATACCAGCTATAAAAACAAATACGGCGTTCACGACGCCATCATGCCGGACGGTAGCCGTGGCGATGAGTTCTATGAATATCAGTACCAGCGTACCGTTGTGGAAACGCAGGTGGTGGAAAGCGATCCTGGCAAAATCCTCTCCGGCGGCCGGCTCATCATCAACAGCGATAAGCTGAATAACTACGATAGCCAGATTATCGCCGGAGGAGCGCTCGGTGGCGTGATTGGCGAACTAAACAACGTCGCCACGACCGGCAAACGGGTGACCACCGACGTCGGTACCCAGACCCGTTGGTATGAGAAAAAGACCAGCCGCCCGTTTGGCGGCACCAAAACCAGCCAGGGTAAAAAAAGCAGCGAATATGAACCGACGCCAACGGTTCAGACCATCGATTTGCAAACCATGAAGTGGCAGGGCAATACCCAAATTGATGGCCATAGTAGTGTGATTAATCCGCGCGATCGCGCCGATGAAACAGGCGAACTACCCGCCGGACGGCTGGTGGAAGTGACGCCGGTTAACGCTGACGGAACGGTTATTCGCGTCGTCACGCCGGATACCCAGCTTCCTGTCAGCAGCCTGTATCAGATCGATCCGCAGGCTAAAGCAGGCTATCTGGTGGAAACCGATCCGCGTTTTACCAACGGTAAAGCGTGGCTCGCCAGCGACTACATGCAAAATCAGCTGGGCGTTGATCAGGCGATGAAGCGGCTTGGCGACGGCTATTACGAGCAGCGGCTGGTACGTGAGCAGATCGTTAAGCTGAGCGGCGGGCGCTACCTGCAGGGCTACAGTAACGATGAAGAGCAGTATCGGGCACTGATGGACGCGGGCGTCGCCTTCGCCAAACAGTACAACCTGACGGTCGGGGTGGCGCTGACGCCAGCGCAGATGGCGCTGCTGACCAGCGATATGGTCTGGCTGGTCGCCAGAGAGGTCACGCTAACGGATGGCTCCGTGCAGCAGGTGCTGGTGCCGCAGGTTTACGCGCGGGTTAAAGCGGGCGATCTCGATGGCAGCGGCGCGTTGCTTGGCGGTGAAAACGTGGCGTTCAGCGTGAGCCGTGATGTGACCAACAGCGGGCACATCCAAAGCCGCGGCGTGACCCAGCTAACCGCGGAAAACATTCATAACAGCGGCTATATCGGCGGCAACCAGCTCACGCTAAACGCGCGTACTGATATCAACAATATTGGCGGAACGCTGCAGGGCGGCGATAGCCTGATCGCGCAAGCCGGGCGTGATATCAACAGCGCCAGCACCCTCGGCGGCGGCCCGGGTAACATCAGCCTCGATCGGCCCGCGGGGATTTATGTCCAGAATGAAAACGGCCAGCTGGGGCTGCAGGCGTTACATAACATTAATCTGACGGCAAGCATGGTGAGTAACAGCGCGGCGGGCAGCCAGACGCAGATTATCGCCGGCAACGATCTCAACCTGCAGACGCTCGCCACCACCCATAGCGAAAGCGGAAACTGGGGGAAAGGCAACGATCGTTCCTTGACCCAGCGTAGCGATATCGGCACGCAAATTAACGGCGGCGCGGTGGCGCTGTCCGCCGGCCACGATATGAATGCCCGCGCCGCCAGCGTGACGGCGACCAGCAGCCTGACGGTTGCCGCCGGCAATGATATTAACCTCAGCAGCGGCGAGTCCTCATGGCACCTGACGGAAAACAGTCATCAAAGCAGCAGCGGCCTGCTGGCTCGCCGCTCGCTCACCACTCACGATGAAGTGTGGGCACAGAACGCCATCGGCAGCAATTTTAGCGGTGACAGTATTGTGATGCAGGCCGGGCGCGACCTGCTGGTGTCCGGCAGCAGTGTTGCCGGCACCCAGGACGTCAACCTTGTGGCGGGGCGTAACCTGACCATCACCACCGCCGAGGAGCGTCGCCAGGAAAACCATCTACGTAAAGAGAAACATAGCGGCTTTTCCGGCACCGGCGGCGTTGGCTTCAGCGTCGGCAGTTCGTCGCTGAAAGCCACCGACGTAACGACGGCGCTGAGTAGCGCCGCCAGTACCGTCGGAAGCTCACAGGGCAACTTGAGCCTGAGCGCCGGCAATGTGTTGACGGTTCAGGGATCTGACCTGGTGGCCGGCAACAATATGGCGTTGACCGGTAAAACCGTGAATATTCTGGCAGCGGAAAACCAGAGCACCCAGACCCATACCGTGGAGCAGAAAACCAGCGGCCTGACGCTGGCGTTATCCGGGATGGTGGGCAGCGCCATAAATACCGCGGTTTCCAGCGCCAACCAGGCCAGCACCGAGAGCAATGGCCGCCTCGCCGCGCTGAGCGGGCTGCAGTCGGCATTATCGGGCGTACAGGCGTATCAGGCATCGCAGATGCAGACTGCGGATTCCAGTCCGGAGAGCATGATAGGGGTCAACCTCTCCTGGGGTAGCCAGTCCTCGAAATCCACTCAGCGACAAACGCAGAACACCAGCCGCGGCAGCAGCCTGATGGCCGGCAACAATCTCAGCATTATCGCCACGGAGACGGATATCAACGTTGAGGGCAGCCAGCTGCAGGCCGGCGGCAGCGCGTTGCTCAATGCCGCGCGCGATGTGAATTTATTCTCTGCGGAGAACGCCAGCACCCTGAGCGGTAAAAACGAGAGCCATGGGAGTTCGTTTGGCGTCGGTATTAACTTCGGTCAGGGCGCGAACGGGCTGACGGTCAGCGCCAGCGCCAACGCCGGGAAGGGCCACGAGAAGGGTAACAGCCTGACGCATAACGAAACGACCCTCAGCGCCGGTGAGCGGGTGACTATCGTCAGCGGTCGCGATACGACGCTGACCGGGGCGCAGGTGAGCGGTCATCAGGTGACAATGGACGTCGGGCGTAACCTGACGCTGAGCAGCGAGCAGGACAGCGATAACTACGATTCGAAGCAGCGTAGCGGCAGCGTGGGGGCGAGCGGCAGCATGGGCGGCGGTTCGGGGTCTCTTAACCTGAGCCAGAGCAAAATGCACAGCACCTGGGCGTCGGTGGAGGCGCAGACGGGGATTTTTACCGGCGAGGGTGGTTTTGATGTGAAGGTGGGCGGGCATACGCAGCTGAATGGCAGCGTGCTGGCGAGCACGGCGGCGGCGGAGCTGAACCGGCTGGATACCGGGACGCTGGGTTTCCGGGATATTAAAAACTATGCCGATTACAGCGTGGAGCAGCAGAGTGCGGGGGTGAGCACGAGCGGTAGCGTGGCGGGGCAGTTCCTCGGGAATGCGGCCAGTGGACTGCTGATGGGGGTGAACGGCAGCGGCAGCGACAGTTCGCTGACGCGGGCGGCGGTGAGCGAGGGCAGTATCGTTATCCGCGACGGCGCGAATCAGCAGCAGGACGTGACGGGGTTAAGCCGGGATGCGGCGCATGCGAACCAAACGCTGAGTCCGATATTTGATAAGGAGAAAGAGCAGAACCGGCTGGCGACGGCGCAGAAGATAGGTGAAATCGGGCGCCAGGTGAGTGATGTGCTGGTGACGCAGGGCAAGCTGAACGCGCAGGCGGCGCAGAGCGACCCGGCGGCGCGGGCAGCGGCGCGGGCGAAGCTGGTAGCGGGAGGGAATGCCAGCCCGAGCGAGGAGCAAATCAGCGCGCAGGTGAGCCGGACGGCGACGGCGGACTACGATACGGGCGGAAAGTACCAGAAGGTGGCGCAGGCGGTAACGGCGGCGATGCAGGGTCTGGCGGGGGGCAACCTGGCGCAGGCGGCGAGTGGCGCAGTGAGTCCGTATGTGGCGGAAATCATTCACAGCCAGACGACGGACAGCGCGACGGGTAAGGTGAATGTGGAAGCCAATGCGATGTCGCATGCGGTGTGGGGAGCGATAGCGGCGGCATCGGGAAATAACAGCGCGCTGGCGGGAGCGGCAGGCGCGGTGAGCGGCGAGCTGCTGGGGCGCTGGATAGCGGCGGAATATTATCCGGACGTTAAGACAGAAGAGCTGTCGGATGAGCAGAAGTCGACGATAAGCGCGCTGAGTACGCTGGCGGCGGGACTGATGGGGGGGCTTAGCGGAGGCAGCAGCGCGGATGCGGTGGCGGGTGCGCAGGCCGGGAAGAACGCGGTGGAGAATAACCTGATGGGTGGGAACGAATGGAGCCAGGGTGAGAAAGCCAGAGAGCATGGCGCAGATGTTCTCTCATGCGCAGATAACCCGTCTGGTGAAGCCTGCCAGCGAGGAATTGCTGAAAATAAAGCTTATGCAGGTGCGTTGGCTTCAGCGGGGCTAATCTACCTGCCGGGAGGAATACAGATTACTGGCGCAATAGGCGGAACGGCAAATGCTGGTGTCCAGTATCTTATGAATGGAGAAGTTAATCCAACGGATGTGCTCATTGCGACGTATGTTGGAGCTTTTACCAGAAATACAGGATTAAAGGGAACAATGAGCTGGAATGCGGCAGGTGGTGCAACATCCAGCTATCTGAAAGGGGATAATCCTTTTACAGGTGGCTTAATTAATGGTTTGGCCTCTGGGGTGGGTTATGGTGCAGGAAAACTCATTGAGCTGCCTATGGATAAAATTTACAACCCGATGAAGCCATGGAAAGACTGGATGTGGACAGATGTCGGAATGGGGATTTCTAAACCTTTACCGATAAACCCGTTGCCCGGAACATTTGGTAATGGTGGCGCTAGTTTAGCTACTGAAGTTATAAATAGTCAGGCTGGTAAAGTTGATACCAATAAATTGATGGGGAATAAACAATGACCTTCAAAAAATGGCTATCAGTTTTTGTTTACCTTCTTGCATCATGTGCTTTGGGAATGAATATTTTTGTTGTGATATTGCTCTATGGTGTAAGGTTTTTTTTCTGGGCTATGTTTGATGTACCATTTGAAATTCATATTGATGATTTAATCAAATATAGTAAGGCTGCAACATTTGCTGGAATAATTGTCGCGGTCGGCTGTTGGTGGATTTATTACCAAGGCTACAAGAAAAATCGTAATAGGTAGCGGGAGGCAATACCCATCCGAGCGAGGAGCAAGTCAGCGCGCAGGTGAGCCGGACGGCGACGGCGGACTACGGACGGGGGAAAAGTACCAGAAGGTGGCGCAGGCGGCGAGCGGCGCGGCGAGTCGCATGTGACGGAAATTACCTTCGATCTTAGGTAATTCGGGGAATGCAGCTGCTTCCGGAGCATTTACAGAGGGTATGAATGAAGCTCTGAAAAACAATAAGGTGCAACAATGATGAATTTCCGATGTAGATCTTTCATTGTGTTACTATATCTATGTCTTGCTATTTTTAGCATGTTGTTAACCATCACAATTTCATTCAGCTTGCTTGGTTACTGGATCGGCGGAGGGGAAAATATACTCTCGTTTTTTATTGGTAAATTATTTACATATTTTAAAGTATCTCTTTCTGGAATATTAATAGGTTTTGTTCTGTGTTTTTTTACTATCGGAATATTTAAGTTGAAGTTAAGGTAAATACGATACGGGCGGAAAGTACCAGAAGGTGGCGCAGGCGATAACGGCGGCGATGCAGGGTCTGGCGGGGGGCAACCTGGCGCAGGCGGCGAGCGGGGCAGTGAGCTTGTATGTGGCGGAAATCATTCACAGCCAGACGCCAGACTGCGATACAGACTGTAAAGGAAAACTTGCAGAAGATGTGGCAAAAGGGAATGCAGTAGTATCAGCCCATCTGGCAGGTACTGTTGGGTTAGGTATATTGCCAAAGGGGGCTCTGATAACAGCAGCCATCGGTGGCGGAGCCAATACTGCAATACAATATGCCACGACTAGTGAAGTGAATTACACAGATGCGTTGATAGCGACTTGGGTTGGAGCAGCAACCTCAAAAACTAGTTGGTTAGGAACTGTGGGATGGAATGCGGCAGGTGGAGCTGCATCAAGCTATCTGAACGGCGATGATCCATTTAAAGGCGGCGTAATAAGTGGTGTCGCTTCGGGTATCGGTTATGGAATAGGTAAAGTTGCCAAAATTTCATTAGATAAATGGGTTAATCCTGCATGGAAAAATTATGAGTGGGTTAATTTGGAGATGGGAATAAGTAAGCCATTACCAGTGGTTCCTCGTCCTGCCGTGATAGGGAATATTATTGCTTCTGGTTCAACTGAGAGCATTGGCCAAGGCAGTTCTAAAGCGGCCAGCTATCTAGGATAAGGGGATAAATGATGCGTAGCCTCCTCAATTTGATTGCTACAATATTTCTTGTTATAGCGGTGACTACCATTGGGATTTTTATTGTTCGTAGTCTATTCAGTATTATTGAAATGAGAGGTTTTAATATTCCGCTCTTTGATATATTGAAGGTTAGCGTTAAGGCAGGTACAGCAGGAGGATTAGTCGGTGGGATAGGAATATATTTTATCCATTATTTTCCTAAAAGAAATCTGGACTGATAGTACCAGTTTAAACGATCTTAGTCCTCGTGATAGGAGCGTTTTATTAGTTCTTGTAGAGAATAACTTTTACGGAGCGAGTGCAGGGGAAAACCTCTGAGTAATTGGCTATGGGATGGGTAAATATCTTATCAAAATCCCGTTAAATAAAGTTCTCAATCCTATATGGAAGAACTATGAGTGGAATGATATGGAGAAGGGGATAAGCAAACCATTACCTTTATCACCGATACCTGTAATATCTGGAAACGCTATATCATCAATCATTACAGAAGCAACAGGACAAGGTAGCTCTAAAACTACTAATAATTTGTGGAAGAGAACTGAAAATGAAAAATGATTTTTACCGTTGGCTCACTGTTTTCACTGTTCTGATGATAATCATGAGCTTGAATTCATTTTTTGCACTTTTTATTAAGCCCCTTATTTTTTATTTCGAAACAGGAAGTATTAATGTTTCAGTTGTTAATTATTTGTTTTTGAGTATAAAGATTGGCTCGTTTGTTAGCGGGGTAATAGTCATTGGTTTATGGATTAAACATCGATTTAATATCCATTAATATAGCTATTTAAAAAGATCCCGGCGCCAGTGCCGCGATCCTATCCATATAATGAACTACAGGATGGGCGGAAAGTACCAGAAGGCGGCGCGGCGCTGACACAGTTTGCCCAGCAGGAAGGCTAACGCGAATCTGTGTTGCCCCTCCCCGTTATCCGGGGAGAGGCAGGCGAGGCCATTACACCGCGACTTCCATTTCCATCATCACCGGGTGGAAACGGCGTTTAAAGTAAATCAGGCCGTGCCCTTGCGGGCTCAGGGTAATATTGCGGATCTCCACCAGATACACCAGGTGGGTACCAATGGTTTGCACCTGGCTAATCTCGCCTTCGAGGCTGGCCAGCGAACCCTTCAGTACCGGCTGTCCGAGCGCGCCCTGCTGCCAGCCGCTGAGGGCAAACCGCTCTTCCATCGTCACCCCGGTCATCCCGGCGAAATGACGGGCCATGATTTCCTGTTCGTGGTTCAGCACGTTGATGCACAACTTGCCGTTGCCCTGAAATACCGGGTTCATCGCGCTGTTGGCGTTGATACAAACCATCACCGATGGCGGCGTATCCGTCACCGAGCAAACCGCCGTGGCGGTAATGCCGCAGCGGCCGGCTTCACCTGCGGTGGTGACAACGTTAACCGCAGCCGACAGGCTGGCCATGGCATCGCGAAAACGCAGGCGTTGTTCATCTAATTGCATTATGACCTCCCGCTGTGAATTACTTCAGCAGCTTATCCAACATGTTGATATCAGCGTTATTGTGCAGATGCGGCACCGTCCAGCCGTTCTGGTCGTACTCGGACAGGCAGCGGTCGACCATCGCCATCATTTTGTTCATATTGCCGGAGCTCTGCGCCTGGCGCAGACACTGCAGGCGAATTTCATCCTGACTACCGGAGTAGTTGATCTCATACAGTTCATGGCGGCCGCCGAATTCGCTGCCGATGGCGTCCCACATCAGTTTGAGGATCTTGATACGTTCAACGTGATCCATACCGTTGGAGCCGCGCACGTACTTCGCCAGATACTGATCGATCTGCGGGTTGTTCAGATCGCGGGCGCTGGACGGCAGATAAATCAGGCCGCTGGTGACGTTACGCTCGATGATGTTCTTGATCTTGGCGTAGGCCATCGGTGCCATCACGCGATAGGTCTGCAGCGCGGCGTGATCCGGCAGCCATGCGCCGTTGACCCACGGCGTCGCTTCCGAGCACATGGAATCGCTTAACGCCCAGAACATGTTGCGCCACGCCACCACTTCGCCAAGGTCGGCCTGTACGCCGCGGAATTCGAGGGTGCCGGTACATTCCAGAGAACGCTTCAGCAGGGCGGTGATAAAGTCGAGTTTTACCGCCAGGCGCACGCAGGCCTGCAGCGGGTACATGCGGGCGAAACCACCTTCCATGGTCCAGCGGCGGCAGCGGTCAAAGTCGCGATAAATCAGTACGTTCTCCCATGGGATCAGCACCTTATCCATTACCAGAATCGCGTCGTTCTCGTCGAAACGGCTGGAAAGCGGATAGTCGTACGGCGATCCGGTCGCGCCGGCGACCATCTCATAGGAGGCGCGGGAGATAAGCTTGACGCCTTCGGCATCCATCGGCGCGACGAACATCAGCGCGAAGTCCGGGTTCTCGCCCATCACCTGTGCGGAGCCGAAGCCGATCATGTTGTAGTGGGTCAGCGCCGAGTTGGTGGCGACCACTTTCGCGCCGCTGACGATGATCCCGGCATCGGTCTCTTTTTCCAGCTTGATGTAGACATCCTTCACTTCATCAGCCGGCTTGTGGCGGTCGATCGGCGGGTTGACGATAGCGTGGTTAAAGTACAGGCCGGTTTCCTGAATGCGGGTGTACCAGTTGCGGGCGTTCTGCTCGAACTGGCCGTAAAACGCCGGGTTGGCGCCCAGCGCGCAGCCGAAGGCGGCTTTGTAGTCCGGGGTGCGGCCCATCCAGCCGTAGCTTAAGCGCGACCATTCGGCGATGGCGTCGCGCTGCTGGCGCAGATCGTCGGCGCTTTTCGCCACGCGGAAGAATTTGTGGGTGTAGCCGCCGCTGCCGGTATCGGTGCCCCAGCACAGGGAATCCTGCATCTCCGGTTTGTGCAGCGCATCGTACAGCTGAGCGACGGAAGCCGCGGCATTACGGAAGGCCGGATGCGTGGTGACATCCTTCACGCGCTCGCCGTAGATATAAATTTCGCGGCCATCCTGCAGGCTTTTTAAATACTCTTCGCCAGTTAACGGGCGTTTCGCGTCGGCGCGGAAATCTTCAGGTTTCATAGGGGCCTCTTTAGTATTTATCGGAATAATTATGTTAAATATATGTTTTGTTTTTGTTGTTTAATTGAAGCGGTTATTGCGCTTGTCGTGAAGGGACGTTTGCGACAACGGCGGGTACTTTTCAGGCGGGAGTGAATTTTGTGATCTCTGCAGCTTTTGGCAGGCGGCGCGGCGCTGACAGGCCCTATGGACCGTAGCCCCGGCAAGCGCAGCGCCGCCGGGGTATTACGACACAGGTACTTTTTGCGCCCGGTAACTGCTTGGCGAGCAGCCGACCTGGCGGCTAAAAAAGCGCGCAAAATAAGCGGGATCTTTAAACCCCAGCTGCCAGGCTATCTCATTGACCGCGCTATCGGAAAATAGCAGCAGCCGCTTCGCCTCGCGTAGCTGACGGTCGAATATCAATCGCTTCGGCGGGCGGTTGGCGAAGCGGCGGCAGATGTCGGTCAACCGCGATTCGGTCAGATGCAGCTCGTTGGCGTAATCCGGTACCGTCCAGTGTTGATGGAAGTGGCTGTCGATCATCTGGTTAAAGCGCTGGAATAATTTCAGCTCGCCGCGCATGCCGCTGGCGGCATGATCGTCGAGCCTGGCGTTGCGCAGCAGCAGGGTAAATACCGCCTGCGCCAGCAGCGCCAGGGTATGCTCGCGCCCCGGCAACTGAGCGGTGGATTCACGGCGAATCAGCTGCCAGTAGTGCGCCAGCGCCGCCAGCTCGTCGGGTTTATCCGCCAGCGACAGGCAGATCCCCGGCAGACCGAAGGTCTCCCGCGTGCCGGGATAAAGCACCTCCAGCAGCGGCCAGATGAGTTCTTCGTGCACCGTCAACACGTGACCATCGCTATCGGACTCGGTAATAAAGGCGTGCGGTACCGAGGGCGGCGTTATCACAAACAGCGGCGCCTGCACCGAATAGCGGTGGTCATCAAGCTGCAGCTCAATCTGTCCGGTATCAAGAAAGTGCATCTGAAAATAGCGGTCGTGGCGATGCGCCTGCATGTCGCGGCCAAAAAAGGCCGCCATGCGGGCAAACGACTGATAGTGCACCTCTTCGGTGCCCAGACTCTCGTCGTAATCTTTATTGATGTCGATGTTGGCGATTGAATGCTGGCACATACCCGCTCCTTAGTGGCCTTTTTGCGCCGCTAAGCCCGGCGCGGCGGCGGCGTCCTCGCGCTGGCTCATCGGAATGCGGGTGAGCACCAGCGCGCCGACGATCAACAACCCGGCGACAAACCACAGCCCGGAGCTAAAGCTGCCGGTGGTATCGCGCAAAATGCCGATCAACAGCGGGCTGACGGCAGAGCCGACGTTGCCGATGGCGTTGATCACCGCCAGCGCCACCGCGCGCGATTGCAGGCTGATCACCCGATCCGGGGTGGTCCAGAAAATGGCCATCGCGGTAAAGGATCCCACCGAAGCCATAATAATGCCGATCAGTTGGATCAGGCTGTGGTGCGTTGCCGAAGCCAGCAGCCAACCCGCCGCGGCGAACAGGTAGGGCAGGATGGTATGCATCTTGCGCTCTTTGCGCCGGTCGGAGCGGCGGCTCCACCAGATCATGCCGAAAATGGTGCAGAACTGCGGGATCGCCGCCAGCAGGCCAATCATGATGTTGCTACTGCCGGTGTTGAAGCTCTGCAGGATCTGCGGCGTCCAGATATTAATGGCGCTGAGGGTATTGGTCAGGCAGAAGTAGGCGAGGGTATACATCAGCACCGCTGGCGTCAGTACTTCGCGCAGCGTGGAACGCGGCGAAGCCGGGACGATCGCCGCATGTTCCCGTTCGCGATCGATCATCGCCTTCAGCGCCTGTTTCTCTTCGTTGTCCAGCCAGTTGGCTTTATCCGGCGTGTCGTTGAGGAAGAACCAGGTGACGACGCCGAGCACCACCGACGGCAGGCCTTCCAGCAGAAACAGCCACTGCCAGCCTTTCAGGTTCCACAGGCCGTCGAGCGCCAGGATATAGCCGGAAAGTATCGAGCCGAGCATCATGGTCACCGGCATGGCGATCATAAACAGGGCGTTGGCGCGGGCGCGATGGTAGGCCGGGAACCACCAGGTCAGATAGACGAGGATCCCCGGCAGAAAACCGGCTTCGGCGATGCCGACCAGCATGCGCAGGATGTACAGCGTATGCGGGCTGGTGGCGAACATGGTGCAGGTCGAGGCGATCCCCCAGACCACCATGATCCCGGCGATCCAGCGGCGCGCGCCAACTTTCGCCAGCATGATATTGCTGGGGATCCCGCACAGCACGTAGGTGACATAGAACAGCGTCGCCGCCAGACCGAACATGGTGGAGGTCAGGCCGAGGTCTTTGCCCATCGTCAGGCCGGCGAAGCCGATATTAATGCGATCCAAAAATGAGAAAACAAAGAGAACAAACAGGAAGGTGATCAGGCGGCGGAACAGCTTTTTGATCACCCGGTTTTCTACTTCAACGGCTTTATTATCATTGTGTTGCAGGGTAGAGGTAGTCATGTTGCGCTCCACATTATCCGTTCAATAGACGGATTTATTGTTATCGGTTGTGGTGGTTGCGGTGTGGGTAAAACGGGCCGCCAGCGCTTCTGCGCCGCGGGCCAGCAGGGTGGTATCGACGCCGACGGCGACGAACAGCGCGCCCAGTTCGAGATAGCGTTTCGCCAGCTGTTCATTGGCCATCAGGATCCCCGGCGCCTTTCCGGCCTGGCGGATTTGCTGGATGGCATCTTCAATGGCGGCCTGCACTTCCGGGTGTTGTGGGTTGCCGCCGTGGCCCATATCAGCGCTGAGATCCGCCGGGCCGATAAACACGCCATCCACCCCGTCGACATCGAGGATCTGCGGCAGATTTTTCAGCGCTTCGCGGGTCTCAATCTGCACCAGTACGCACATGGCGTCATTGGCCCGGTGGATATAATCCGGGACGCGATTCCAGCGCGAGGCGCGGGCCAGCGCGCTGCCGACGCCGCGAATGCCGGCAGGCGGGTAGCGGGTGGCTCTGACCGCCAGCCGCGCTTCTTCGGCGTTCTGCACCATCGGCACCAGCAGGGTTTGCGCGCCGACGTCCAGCAGTTGTTTAATTTGTACCGGATCGTTCCACGACGGACGCACCACCGGCTGGCTGGGGTAGGGCGCAATGGCCTGAAGCTGGGTCAGCACCGTTTGTACATTGTTGGGCGCGTGTTCGCCGTCGATCAGCAGCCAGTCGAAGCCCGCGCCGGCCAGCAATTCGGCGCTGTAGCTGCTGCACAGCCCAAGCCACAGGCCGATTTGCGGACGCCCGGCCTTGAGCGCCTCTTTAAATGCGTTGTTCATGTTGCTCTCCTCAAACAAAGCGGCAGCTGATGGCGCCCATGTTGCCGTAGTCGACGTGGAAGGTATCGCCCTTGCGCGCCGGGACCGGGCGGGTGAAGGAGCCGCCGAGGATAATCTGCCCGGCTTCGAGCTGGACATCGTATGGCGCCAGTTTGTTGGCCAGCCAGGCCACGCCGTTGGCCGGATGATTGAGCACGCCCGCGGCGACGCCGGTCTCCTCAATCACGCCGTTGCGATACAGCAGGGCGGAGATCCAGCGCAGGTCGAGCTCGTCTGGTTTAATCGGCCGGCCGCCGAGGATCACCCCGGCGTTGGCGGCGTTATCGGAGATAGTGTCGAACACTTTGCGCGGACGCTGGGTTTCCGGGTCGATGTTGTGGCAACGCGCGTCGATAAGCTCAAGCGCCGGGATAACGTAGTCGGTGGCGTTGTAGACATCAAACAGCGTGCAGTTCGGGCCGCGCAGCGGTTTGGCCAGCACGAAGGCCAGCTCGACTTCAATACGCGGCACGATAAAGCGGTCGGTGGGAATATCGCTGCCGTCGTGAAAGAACATATCGTCGAGCAGCGCGCCGTAGTCCGGCTCGCTGATCTGCGAACTGGCCTGCATCGCTTTAGAGGTCAGGCCGATCTTGTGGCCTTTGAGCACGCGGCCTTCGGCGATCTTCATCTCGACCCACTCGCGCTGGACGGCGTAGGCGTCCTCAATGGTGATCGACGGATAATCCAGCGAGATCGCGCGGATCTGTTCACGCTGTTTTTCGGCCTGGTTCAGCCGCTGGGCAATCAGGGTACGGGTCTGTTTATCGAGCATAGAGATTCCTGTGGCATTGCATTGCCGGATGGCGCTTTGCTTATCCGGCCTACAAATTCATGGCCGTTGTAGGCCCGGTAAGCGCAGCGCCACCGGGCAATTTGCACATTATTTAAATAACGCGTGCACGTTGTTCTGTTTGTAGTTCAGCGTCGGGTCGAGTTCTTCCATGGCGAACGACAGCGCCAGATAGCGGCTCTCCATCAGCGCGGCAAAGTGGGCTTTGATCAGCGCGAAAAGCATTTCGCCCACCTCCTGGCGGCTCTCAAGGCTGCGCCCGGCGCCGATCTTCAGGGTCATATGCACGAAGGCGTAATCATGCTTGCCGTCGGCCATCTGCCAGGTATCGAGCCAGTGGGCGCGGCTACGAATGCCGCCAATCGGAAAGATACCGGTGGCGGCCAGCGCCTCGTTGACTTTAGCGAACAGCCCCGGTAAATCGGCCTGTTCGCGGATATTGTCGCTACACTCGGCGATAAAATGCGGCATACGGCCTCCTTACGCCTGCGCCGGCAGCGGGAACACGGCGTTGACCTGGCCGGTACCGGAACTGGCGAATAGCTCGGTGATAAACTCCACCTTGCCGTCGTATTTATCCCAACCCAGCAGGCCGAGCAGCATCACCGTGTCGTGCATGTTGCCTTCGCCGTAGCAGTAGTCGGCGTACTCCGGCAGCATGGTGCAGAACTCTTTGAATTTGCCCTCGCGCCACAGCTTCACCACGCGCTCATCCATCTGATGATCAAACTCGCGGGTATAGCTGTTCATCCCCTCTTCGGCGCGCTGGTCGTCGATAAAGCGATGCGACAGCGAACCGCTGGCCAGCACCGCTACGGTGCCGTCATATTTGTTGATGGCCTTGAGGATGGCCTCGCCCAGCTTGCGGCTGTCGGCAAAATCGTGAACGGTACAGAAGGCGGAAATGGACACCACTTTGAAATGCTTATCGCTATTCATGTAGCGCATCGGCACCAAGGTGCCGTACTCCAGCTTCAGGCTCGGAATATTGTGCGCTTTGGCGCGTACGCCAAGCTTGACGGCCTCGTCGGCAATCAGGTGGCCCAGCTCCGGGTTGCCGTCGTAGTCGTAGGTCATGTCGCGAATAAAATGCGGCAGTTCGTTACTGGTGTAGACGCCCTGAAAATGGTCGGCACAGTTGATGTGGTAGGCGCTGTTGACCAGCCAGTGGGTATCAAACACGATAATGGTATCGACGCCCATTTCACGGCAGCGCTTGCCAATTTCTTTATGCCCGTCGATAGCGCCCTGACGGCAGCCGTGGTTTTTCCCCGGCAGCTCAGACAGATACATCGACGGCACGTGAGTGATTTTTGCTGCTAACGCTAACTTACCCATATCAGACTCCCCATTTCGGGATCGGATGGTCGCCCATCGAGATGCAGACGTTTTTCATTTCGGCGAACACTTCAAAGCTGTATTCGCCGCCTTCGCGGCCGGTGCCGGAGGCCTTCACGCCGCCGAACGGCTGGCGCAGGTCGCGCACGTTCTGGGTGTTGACGAACACCATCCCGGCTTCAATACCGCGTGCCAGACGCAGCACTTTGCTGACGTCCTGGGTCCAGATATACGACGCCAGGCCGTATTCCACATCGTTCGCCAGGCGCAGCCCTTCCGCTTCGTCTTTGAACGGCAGCAGGCAGGCGACCGGGCCAAAAATCTCTTCCTGGGCGACGCGCATGCGGTTGTCGACATCCGCCAGTACCGTCGGGCGCAGGAAGTTGCCGGATTTCAGATGCGCCGGCAGGTCGGACGGTTTATCCGCGCCGCCGGCCAGCAGGGTGGCGCCCTCTTCAATGCCGAGGCGAATGTAGCCGGACACTTTCTCCCAGTGCTGTTTGCTAATCAGCGCGCCGACTTGGGTATTCGGATCGGTCGGATCGCCTACGCGCAGGCGGTTGGCGCGCTCGGCGAAACGCTTAACGAACTCCGGATAAATACTCTGCTGAATGAAAATGCGCGAACCGGCGGTGCAGCGTTCGCCGTTGATCGAGAAAATGGTGAACAGCGCGGCGTCGAGCGCGCGCTCGATATCGGCGTCTTCAAAAATCAGCACCGGCGATTTTCCGCCAAGCTCCATGGAGTACTTTTTCAGGCCGGCGTTTTTCATGATGTTGCGCCCGGTGGCGGTGCCGCCGGTGAAGGAGACGGCGCGCACATCATGATGGCGTACCAGCGCGTCGCCAGCGGTGGCGCCATAGCCCTGCACCACGTTGAGCACGCCAGCCGGGATCCCGGCCTCCAGCGCCAGCTCGCCCAGACGATCGGCGGTCAGCGGCGACAGCTCGGACATTTTCAGCACCGCGGTATTCCCCAGCGCCAGGCACGGCGCCACCTTCCAGGTGGCGGTCATAAACGGCACGTTCCACGGCGACACCAGCGCGCAGACGCCAACCGGCTGCACGAGGGTGTAGTTGAGCATCTTGTCATCGACCGGATAGGTCTTGCCGTTCATCTGCTGGCACACTTCGGCGAAAAATTCGAAGTTATGCGACGCCCGCGGGATCAGCACGTTTTTGGTCTGGTGGATAGGCAAGCCGGTATCGGCGGTTTCCATCGCTGCGATCTCCGGGACGTTCTGATCGATCAGATCCCCCAGGCGGCGCATCAGGCGCGCGCGCTCTTTCATCGGCAGGTTAGCCCACTTCGGGAAGGCCTCTTTCGCCGCCGCTACCGCCTGGTTGATTTCGGCTTCGCCGCCGGAGGCGACTTCAGCCAGTACCTCGCCGGTGGCCGGGTTGGTGGTATGAAAATAGTCTGCGCCGGCAACGTTTTTACCGTTGATCCAATGGTTAATCTTTTTCATGACAGTGTCTCCTCATACGCTTGCTGGCTGATGATATGGTTGACCAGGCGGCCCACGCCCTCAACTTCAACGATCACCTCGTCGCCCGGCACCACATCGGATAGCCCTTTCGGCGTGCCGGTGGCGATCATGTCGCCCGGTTGCAGGGTCATAAATTCGCTTAAATAAGCGATGAGGAACGGGATGCTGAAGATCAGATCGGCGGTGGTGCCCTGCTGGCGCAGTTCGCCGTTGACCCAGGTACGCAGGGCCAGATTATGCGGATCCGGGATCGCCTCTTTGGCGACGATCCACGGGCCGATCGGCGTCAGGGTGTCGCGGCTTTTCACCCGCAGGTTCGGGCGGTAGTAGTTTTCCAGATAGTCGCGGATCGCGTAGTCGTTGCACACGGTATAGCCAGCGACATAATCCATGGCCTCGGCTTCGCTGACGCGGCGCGCGGTTTTCCCGATCACCACCACCAGTTCGGCTTCGTAGTGCATGTATTCGACGTTATCCGGGCGTACCGACTGCTGCTGGTGGCCAATAAAGGTGTTTGGCGCTTTGATGAACACCAAAGGCTCGGTTGGCGGTTTAAACTCCAGCTCGCTGGCGTGGTCGGCGTAATTCAGCCCCAGCGCGAACAGCGTGCCGTCGGCGGGCGGCAGCCAGCGGAATTCGCCTTCTTTCAATACCGTGCCATCGGGCAGGCGCACCTGGTCGCGTTCATCGACCAGCACGTCGCGTACCTGTCCCTGCCATTCAATACGTGCCTGTTTCATGCCAGCTCTCCTTCTGCGACAACCGGGTTTTCGAGCGCCGGGAAACCGTCGGCGAGAATTCGTACGCGGTCGCCGGGGCGCAGCGTGACGCGAGAGTGGGGCGTGCCGATAAGGATCGCGTCGCCGGGATTGAGGGTGGCGAACTCGCTTAAGGCGCTCAGCAGCTGTGCGGCGTTACGCTGCAGATCGCCGGTATGCCAGCTATCCGCCTCGCGGCCGTTGATTTCGGTGATGATGGTCAGGTTATCGACGTTGCGCACCGCCGACAGCGCGCCGATGGGGCAAAAGCCATCGCGGCATTTGGCTTTAATCGCCGGGCGATAAAAACTCTCTTCCGGCAGGCTAACGTCGTTAGCCAGCGCGTAGCCGGCGATATAGTGCGCCGCCTCTTCCGCCGCCACTTTACGCGCGGTTTTGCCGACAATCAGCGCCACCGTCGCGCCGTTTTGTACGGTCTCGCCCTGCGGATGGGGAATGGCTTCGCCATCGCCAATCACGGTATTGCGGGGTTTGATGAACCAGACCGCGGTTTTCGGCGGCGTCTTGTAGGGGGCCTGTTGAAACGCTTCGCGCCAGGCGTCGAGCTGGCTGCGATGATTGAGCGCAACGGCGAAGATGGTACCTTTCATTCACCACTCCTCTGGTACTGATTATCGATTCGAAGGAATTTCATTAATATGTTAATGATCATCTTTTATTCTTTGCGCGCCGGTTTGGCAAATAGAAGTGAATGTTTTGTGATCGGATTAACACAATATTTACATATTTTTTATTTATTTATTATTTATCATATAGATACATTTATTTTTAATGACGGCTGGTACTTTTCAGGTGCAGAAACCGGTTGTACATGGCAGGATTATGGCTAATTATTAAATTGTTAATAAGTTTTGGTGAGCGTTGTTGAGGGGATACCATGCATGATTCATTAACCATTGCGCTGCTGCAGGCGCGGGAAGCGGCGATGGCCCATTTCCGGCCGATCGTCAAACGCCACAACCTGACCGAACAGCAGTGGCGTATTGTGCGTATCCTTGCGGAAAACCCATCGATGGATTTCCACGACCTGGCCTGGCGCGCCTGCATTTTGCGCCCCAGCCTGACCGGGATTCTGACCCGCATGGAGCGCGACGGTTTAGTGTTGCGTTTAAAACCGGTCAACGATCAGCGCAAGCTCTACCTGTCGCTGACGCCCGCCGGGCTGGCGCTGTATGAGAGCGCCCAGGCGCAGGTGGAAGAGGCCTACCGGCAGATAGAAGCGCAGTTTACGGCGGAGAAGATGCGTCAGTTGACCACGTTGCTGGAGGAGTTTATTGCGCTTGGCGTCCCTGCCGGGCGCGGTGATGAAGAAGAGTAGCGGTTACGGCTCGGCGCTCAACCTGGCGAGGGCAATAAGCGTTTCCGCGCGGGCAGGGGCCAGCGGTTCTCTCGGCTGCGGCAGCGGCCAGCCATACAACCAGCGGGCGCTGGCGGCGCAGGTGCGCCCCTGACAGGCGCCCATTCCGCAGCGCTGGGTAAGTTTGGCCTGCGGCCAGCCTCCGGCTGCCGCCACATCGCCGCAGCGCACATCCTCGCAGCGGCACAGCAGGCTCTCCGGCGTCGCCGCGTTTTTCAAAGATTCCGCCAGCCGGAAGGCGCGGTTTATGGCGTCGGCGAAGCGCTGCCAGCGGGCGCGGCGGGCAAATAACGCCTGCGCTTGATGGCTGGCCCCGGCGGCGGCAAAACCGGCGATTTCGCCCTCCGCCAGCGCCAGTTCGCTACCGCCGAAACCGGTGCACTCGCCGGCGGCGTAGATATCCGCGATGCTGGTCTGCTGCCAGCGGTTAACCTGTATCGCCTCCTGCGCCGTGGCGCAGCCAAACAGCAGCGCCGTCTCGATATTGGGTATCAGCCCGTAGCCGATAGCCAGCCGATCGCAGGCGATAGTTCGCTCGACGCCGCGCTGGCGCAACGTAACGGCTTCCAGCCGCGTTGTGCCGTGAGCGCGGATCACCTGCGTGCCGCTAAGATAGCCTTTCGGAGCCAGCGTCGCTAACTGGCGCAGCTTCTGCGGCCAGCGCCACAGCCCACCGGCGAAGCGCAGCAGTGCCGGTAGCGGCGCTTGCTCAATGATATTCGTCACTTCGCCTCCGGCCTTGTTCACCGTATCCGCCACCGCCAGCAGTAGCGGACCGCTGCCGGCAATCACCACCTTTTCTCCTTTCAGCGCCAGGCCCTGTTTGATTTGCGCCTGCAGGCCGCCCGCGCCGGTCACGCCGGGTAAGGTCCAGCCGGGAAAGGGCAGCGACAGCTCGCGCGCGCCGCAGCAGAGGATCAGTTTCTGCCAGTAAACCACACCACCGCCGTCGGCGGTTTCAAACAGCACACTGTACGCGGAGGGGCGGGCAATCAGCCGCGCGCCGTTCACTAACCGGATGGCGGCAGACGCGACGATGGCGTCGCGGTAGCGCCGGGCCAGGGCGGGCTGCGTCGCCTGCGGACCGGCACGCCAGATTTGCCCGCCAGGGGCGGGATTATCGTCGAGAATAATCACCTGTTTATCGCAGGCGGCGGCGGAGAGCGCGGCCGCCATCCCTGCGGGGCCGGCGCCGAGGATTAAAATGTCACAGCGCAGCGTGTTCATCGCGGCTCCTTTCTATTTGCATATCGGACCGGCACAAGGTCTGGCAGGCCAGCACCCGTAGGCCATCGACGGTGACCCGGCACTCCTGGCAGACGCCCATGCCGCAAAACGGCGCGCGGAGGTCGCCGTTAACCGCCTGGCGGGTGGTGGGGTCGCCGGTCAACGCCAGTGCCGCCGCCACGCTGATCCCTTCCGGCACCGTCAGCGCTTCGCCATCAACGATGATAGTGAGCGTGGCATTCATGCGATCGCCTCCTGTTGAGATAAACGAGCCGGGAGCCAGGCGTCGGGAGCCAATGGGCAGCGTTCATCGAGGATCTGCGCCGCCAGCAGTTCAGCCGAGGCCGGAGCGGTGGTGACGCCCAGCCCTTCATGGCCCAGCGCTAGCCATAAACCACGGCGGGTGGGGTGCGGGCCGATCAACGGATTGCCATCCGGCGAGGCGGCGCGCAGGCCGCTCCAGCAGCGGATGATATTCAACGTCGCCAGCGCCGGCACGAAATGGCGGGCGCGATCGAGCATCTGCGCCAGCAAGGGCAGATCCAACTCACGCTCGCGGTTATCAAACTGACGCGAAGAGCCAATTAGCAGCTGGCCGGTTGGCCGCGGCTGAAGGTTAAACGCCACCGAGGTGCCGCCGCCGTGGGCGCTGGCGCCATAACCCAGCTCAACCAGCTGGTGATGCACCTGCGGCCCATAGCGATCGGTAATCGCCAGTTGGCCTTTTTTCGGTCGCAGCCAGTTTTCCGCTAACAGCGCGTTAGCTTCAAGGCCGCAGGCCACCACGATCGCCCGCGCCTGTAGCCGTTGGCCGCTGGCGAGCAGCACCTGCGGCTCGTCAATCGTCTGTACGCTATCACGCAGGCAGGTAAGATGGTTTCCGGCATCGGTAATCAGCCAGCGGGCGACGTTCGGCGCGTAGACGATGCCATCGCCTGGCACCCACAGGCCGCCGGCCAGCCCGCCGCGCAGCAGCGGCTCGCGGCCGGCGATCTGCTGCGGGGTCTGGAGTTCGCTGTGCACCTGATGGCCGGCCATCCGCCGCTGTTTGTCGCCAGCCACGGCCATCTCTTCTTCGCTTTCCGCCAGCCACAGCGTACCGCAGCCGCGCCAGGCGCAATTGTCGGGCATCCGTGGCGTGATAGCGCGCCAGCGTTCCAGCGACCATGCCGATAATGCAAGCTCGGCGGGGTCGTCATCCATGCACACCAGATGGCCCATACCGGCCGCCGTCGCGCCAGGCTGACCGTCATCGATAAGCGTCACGCTCTGCCCCCGCTTCGCCAGCTGCCACGCGCAGGCGGCGCCGATGATCCCGGCGCCGATCACGATGACGTCGCACTGCTTCACGGCGCGATCCCCCAGCAGAAGGGATCGTCAGGGTTGAGGATCAATTGGTTATCGCCGCAGACCCAGGCTTCGCCGCGGATCGTTGGGATGATGCCTTCAGCGGTGCGCTGGTAGCTGGCGGTAAACTGGCTACCGATGATGCTGGCCTGCCGCCAGATTTCCCCCGGCTGCAACTTGCCATCCTGCGCCAGGCAGGCCAGCTTGGCGCTGGTGCCGGTACCGCACGGCGAGCGATCCCAGGCCTTTCCCGGACAGAGTACGAAGCTGCGGCTGTCGGCGGTACCGTCATCGGCGAACAGCTCAATATGATCGATAACTCCTCCGTCGTCGCCGCGGATCCCCGCGGCTTCCAGCCCCTCGCGCACTGCCCAGGCGTAGTCGGTGAGCTGTGGAATATGTTCGGGGGTAATGGCAAACGGGTGGTCGTTAATCAGGAAAAACCAGTTACCGCCCCAGGCAATATCGCCGATGACGGGACCCAGCGCGGTTTCAACGCGGATCTGTTTTTTCCAGCGGCGGGCCGGGACGTTTTGCACCGATACGCTGCCATCGTCGTGCAACGTGGCGCTTACGTCGCCGACCGGTGTTTCAATCAGATGTACGCCAGGCTGGATACGCCCAAGCCAGGCCAGCGAGGCGATAAGCCCGATTGTGCCGTGGCCGCACATATTCAGAAAACCGGCATTGTTGAAGAAAATCACGCCAGCGGTAGCCGCCGCCGAGACCGGTTTGCACAGCAGCGCGCCGACCAGTACGTCATTACCACGCGGTTCGAGAATGGCCGCCTGACGCCAATGGTCGAAGTCGCGGGCGAAGCGGTCGCGGCGCTTCGCCATGCTGCCGCCGCCGAGATCGGGGAATCCGTCAACGATCAGGCGGGTTGGTTCGCCGCCGGTGTGTGAATCAATAGCTCTCAACGTAATAGGGGGGCGTGGCACGGTCATCAGGCTCTCCGGAAGTTAACAACATGTTTCATCATGCTGGCGCAACCTTTCCCGACCTGCTTGAGCGCTTTCGTCAGAGAAAATGACGAAATCTGCACAGTAATGAGCGCGGTATATTTCTATTTCACATAGTTATTTCTTATTAATCATTTGTTTAATGCTGTGGTAAACCGAAAGCGACCATTGTGCCAGTGGCTAAACCAGGGGAAGGCGTAAAGCGGATCCAGGATCGCAAAACCGACGGTTGCTGCTTGAGGTGTTAACGGAAAGTGAATAAATATCCTTCGGTCACTTACCATGAGGAGGCCTTATGATCGGTGTTTCTGATGCGCCGCCGCCGCGGGCGGTTAACCAACCTGAGCTGGCCGTCGATGAGCTAAGCCAGATCTGCGAAGGGCTGGCGCGCCAGCGGCCGGAAAATATGCCCGCGCTGCTGAATGCGCTGGCGCTGATTGCGCCCCTGCTCAATGCCATCCCTAATGTGGTCTTTTTTATCAAAGATCGTCAGGCGCGCTATCTGCTGGCGAACCTGACGCTGGCCCGCCGCTGTGGTTTCAAAAGCGTCTCCTCGCTGCTGGGCAAAACCTCCGCTGATGTCTTTCCTTCCGCGCTGGGTCAGGGTTATACCGAGCAGGATCTTCGGGTGTTGCGCGAAGGCGTGACCCTGCGCGATCAGCTGGAAATGCATCTCTACAATGGTCGCGAGCGCGGCTGGTGCCTGACGCAGAAACTGGCGCTACGCGATATCAGCGGGCAGGTGATCGGCATGGCTGGGATCTCGCACGATCTGCAGGAGGCCCATGCCCGCCATCCGGCGTGGCAGCGGCTGGCGATCGTCGACGATCATATCCGCCGCCATTATCACCGGCCGATCGCCATGGAAGAGTTGACCGCCTTAAGCGGAATGTCGATTGCGCAGATCGAACGCTACTGCAAACGGATCTTTCATCTCACTCCGCGGCAAATGATCCACAAAGTGCGGTTGGAAAAAGCTACCGAACTGCTGGCTGGCGATACGCCGATTACCGATATCGCCCTGCAGTGCGGGTATACCGATCACAGCGCCTTTAGCCGCCAGTTCAAGGCGATGACCGGCTCGACGCCGCGTGATTTTCGCCTCACGCTGCTCGGATAAACGCTGGCTCACACTTTTGCCGACTGTGCTAATTTCGTCATCGTATTGAGGGAAAACCGACAAGCCGCCGGTTCCGCGACACGTCAATCTGTCAGTGAATATTCACCATTCATTCACTTCGACTTAACAAAATGACGACAAGGAACCGAGCATGAGCAAAAAAGCGATTCACTGGAGCGGCGTATTCCCGGCGGTCAGCACGCAGTTTCGTAGCGATTACTCCCTCGATTTAGACGCCACTCACGCGGTGATGAAAAACCTGGTGAAAGATGGCGTTTCCGGGCTGGTGGTATGCGGCAGCGTGGGTGAAAACACCTCGCTGAGCACCGATGAAAAACTACAGATTATCGAGGTGGCGAAGGATGCCGCCGGCGGCAAAATTCCGGTTATCGCCGGAGTGGCCGAGTTCACCACCGCCTTTGCCCAGAAAATGGCGAAAGAGGCGGAGCGCGTCGGCGTCGACGGGATCATGGTGATGCCGGCGCTGGTCTACTCCTCAAAACCGCATGAAACCGCGGCCCACTTCCGCAGCGTGGCGAGCGCTACCGACCTGCCGATTATGGTCTATAACAACCCGCCGATTTACAAAAACGACGTGACGCCGGACATTCTCGCCACCCTGACCGACTGCGACAACATCGTCTGCTTTAAAGACTCCTCCGGCGATACCCGCCGCTTTATCGACCTGCGTAACACCGTTGGCGACCGCTTCGTGCTGTTTGCCGGGCTGGATGACGTGGTGGTGGAAAGTATTGCCGTCGGCGCGGAAGGCTGGATCTCCGGAATGTCAAACGCCTTCCCGCGCGAAGGGGAAACGTTATTCCGTCTCGCCCGCCAGCAGCGTTACGAAGAGGCGATGGCGTTGTACCGCTGGTTCATGCCGCTGCTGCATCTCGATGCGCGTCCGGATCTGGTGCAGTGCATCAAGCTGTGTGAAGAGTTGCTGGGCCGCGGTAGCGCCATTACCCGTCCGCCGCGTCTGGCGCTGGAAGGCGAAACGCGCCAGCAGGTGGTGGCGATCGTTGAACAGGCGCTGGCCACTCGTCCGACGCTGCCGGATGTCGGCCTCTGAGCACAGGAGTCAATATGAATGCATCTCAGACCATGGCGGGACGGCAGTTTATCGCCGGACGCCGTATTGCCAGCGGTGAGGCGACGCTATTGAGCCTGCGGGCGGTGGACGGCGAAGCCACCGGCCACCGCTTTTATCCGGCTTCCTGTGAGGAAGCCGCTCAGGCCGCAGAAGCCGCGCAGCAGGCCTTTGCCGTCTATTCACAAACCACGCCGCAGCAGCGGGCGCGCTTTCTCAACGCCATTGCTGATGAACTGGATGCGCTGGGCGAGGCGTTTTTTGCTATCGCCGGGCAGGAGACCGCGCTGCCGCTGGCGCGGCTACAGGGAGAACGGGCTCGTACCAGCGGCCAGTTGCGGATGTTTGCTGGCGTGATCCTGCGCGGCGATACCTTCGCCGCCCGTATTGATACCGCCTTAGCCGACCGTCGCCCGCTGCCGCGCCCGGACCTGCGCCAGTATCAGCAGGCGTTAGGGCCGGTGGCGGTGTTTGGCGCCAGCAACTTTCCGTTGGCCTTTTCCACCGCCGGCGGCGATACCGCCTCGGCGCTGGCGGCTGGCTGTTCGGTGGTGGTGAAGGCCCATCCGGGCCATATGGCCACCGCCGAGCTGACCGCCGAGGCGATCGTCAGGGCGGTGGTACGGTGCGGTTTACCCGGCGGCGTATTCAATATGATTTTCGGGACCGATATCGGCGCCGAATTGGTCCGTCATCCGGCGATTCAGGCCGTTGGCTTTACCGGTTCGTTAGCCGGCGGTAAGGCGCTGTATCAGCTGGCGCAGCAGCGCCCGCAGCCAATTCCGCTGTTTGCTGAAATGTCGGCGATTAACCCATTGATTATTCTGCCGCAGGCGCTGCAGACGCGGGCCGAGGCGCTGGCAAACGAGCTGGTGGCGTCATTCACCCTCGGCGGCGGCCAGTTCTGTACCCGTCCGGGGCTGATTCTGGCGCTGCGCGGCGCCGGGCTGGAACGCTTTAAGTCGGCGCTGTGCGCGGCGGTAGCGGGCTCCCCGCCGCAGGTGTTGCTCAATGCGCCGACCCTTCAGCACTACCATCAGGGCGTGGCGGCGCTTGCGGCGCATCCGCGTATCGAGAAGTTGGCGAGCGGCATCGCCGCCGGCGCCGGGCAGGCGCAGACTCTGCTGTGGCAGGCTCAGGTCGAGGATCTGCTGGCGCAGGATACGCTGCTGCAGACCGAAGTTTTCGGCCCGTTATCGCTACTGGTGGAAGTGGACGACGTGGCCCAGCTGCAGGCGGTGGTGAAAGCGCTGCAGGGTCAGCTCACCGCGACGCTGCATGCCGAGGCGGATGATGGCCCGCTGGCGGCGAGCCTTCTACCGCTGCTTTGTGAGAAGGCCGGACGGGTGCTGTTTAACGGTTATCCCACCGGCGTGGAAGTGTGCGATGCGATGGTCCACGGCGGCCCGTGGCCGGCGACCACAGACGCACGCGGGACCTCGGTCGGCAGCCGGGCGATTGAACGCTTTCTGCGCCCGGTCTGTCTGCAGAACGCGCCCGCCGCCCTGTTACCGCCGGCGCTGCAGGATGCGAACCCTTTGAACCTGCTGCGCCTGGTCAACGGCCAGTGGACCCGGGAAGCGATTTCCTCCCCTCATTGACGCAAGGGCATCACCATGACCATTCACTCTACGCATAACAGTCAAACCCGCGTTGCAGAGTCGGGTAAGTTTAAAAAACAGCTGACCCTAACCGATCTCACCTTTATCGGCCTGGGGGCAATTTTCGGCTCCGGATGGTTATTCGCTGCCAGCCACGTCGCATCCATCGCAGGTCCGGCCGGGATCGCATCGTGGGTGATCGGCGGCTTTGCGGTGCTGCTGCTGGGGATTGTCTACTGCGAGCTGGGGGCGGCGCTGCCGCGCGCCGGCGGCATTATTCGCTACCCGGTCTTTTCCCACGGCGAGCTGATGGGCTATCTACTGGGGTTCATCACCCTGATCGCTTTCTCCAGCCTGATCTCGATTGAAATTGTCGCCGCCCGGCAATATGCCGCCGCCTGGTTTCCGGCGCTGACCCAACCGGGCTCCAGTTCGCCGACGCTGCTGGGGTGGGTGGTGCAGTTCTTGCTACTCTGTTTCTTCTTTGCGCTTAACTACTACAGCGTTAAGACCTTCGCCCGATCGAACAACTTCATCAGCGTGCTCAAGTTTCTGGTGCCGCTGCTGGTGGTGGTGACGCTGTTCGCCTTCTTTAAACCGGAGAATCTGCACGCGCAGGGGATTGCGCCGTTCGGCATGTCCGGGGTGGAAGCGGCAATTAGCGCGGGCGGAATTATCTTCGCTTATCTGGGACTGACGCCGATTATCTCGGTAGCCAGCGAAGTACAAAAGCCGCAGCGGACTATCCCTATTGCGTTGATTTTATCAGTGGTGCTGTCGACGATTATCTACGTGCTGCTGCAGCTGGCGTTCCTTGGCAGTATCCCCACCGAGATGCTGAACGGCGGCTGGGCCGAGGTGAGCAAACAGTTCTCGCTGCCGTATCGCGATATCGCCATTACCCTCGGCATGGGTTGGCTGGCCTTTATGGTGATAAGCGATGCGATTATCTCCCCGAGCGGCACCGGCAATATTTATATGAACGCGACGCCGCGGGTGATCTACGGCTGGGCGAAGGCCGGTACTTTCTTTAAGGCCTTTACCCATATTGATAAAGCGTCCGGGATTCCGCGCCCGGCGCTATGGCTGACCTTTGGGCTGTCGATTTTCTGGACGCTGCCGTTCCCCTCCTGGGAACAGCTCATTAGCGTGGTATCGGCAGCCCTGGTGCTGAGCTACGCCATCGCCCCGGTAACCGCCGCCGGGCTGCGCCGCAACGCGCCGGATCTGCCGCGGCCTTTCCGCGTGCGCGCCTTCGGCATCATCGGCCCGGTATCGTTTATGATCTCGGCGCTGATTGTCTACTGGTCCGGCTGGAATACGCTCTCGTGGCTGTTGGGGCTGCAAATCGTGATGTTTGTCGTCTACGTGATGTGCAAGGGTAAGGTGCCGGAACATACCGTGAGCCTGGCGCAGCAGGTTAAGTCTTCGCTGTGGCTGATCGTTTTTTATGCGTTGATTATCCTCTTTTCCTGGCTGGGCAGCTTCGGCGGGCTTAATGTTATCGGTCACCCCTGGGATACGGTGCTGGTGGCGGCGATGTCGTTGGGGATTTACTACTGGGGCGCGCGCAGCTGCCTGCCGCAGGCTAACTTTAGCGGAGACGAAGAAGAGTAAAGGAGAACAGTATGGAGTCGGTAACTCTATCGTTACCTGAAGCTTATGACCTGGCGCTGGAGGTACTCAGCGCCAATGGATTTAGCGCCGACCACGCGGCGGCCATTGCACGTAATGTAGCCGCCGGGGAGCGCGACGGCTGCGCTTCCCACGGCCTGTGGCGGCTGTTGGGCATTGTCGATACCTTGCGTAAAGGTAAGGTATCGCCTGATGCCGAGCCGCAAATCCACGATCAGGCGCCGGCGATTGCGCGGGCGGACGCCGGCGGCGCTTTTTCGCTGCTGGCCTACGAGCGCGCGCTGCCGTTACTGCTGGAGAAGGCGCGGCACAGCGGCATTGCGGCGTTGGCGATTAACCGCTGCGTCCATTTTTCCGCGCTGTTTGCCGATATTGAGCCGTTGACCGAGGCAGGGCTGGTGGGGCTGGCCTGCACGCCAAGCCACGCCTGGGTCGCCCCGGCGGGCGGCACTCGTCCGCTGTTCGGCACCAATCCTATAGCTTTTGGCTGGCCGCGGCGGGACAAACCGCCGTTTATTGTTGATATGGCGACCAGCGCCGCGGCGCGTGGCGAGATACAGCTGCATCAGCGCGCCGGCAAAGCGCTACCTGAAGGGTGGGGAATCGACAGTCAGGGACGGCAAACGACCGATGCCGCAGAGGTGCTGAACGGCGCGATGTTAACCTTTGGCGGCCATAAGGGCTCGGCGCTGGCGGCAATGGTTGAGCTGCTGGCCGGGCCGCTTATTGGCGATATGACCAGCGCCGAATCGCTGGCGTGGGATAACGGCGCGGGAGGTCTCCCCTACGGCGGCGAGCTTATCCTGGCGCTGGATCCGCAGCGCTTTCTCGGCGCGCAGGCACAAGAGCAGCTGGAGCGCGCCGAAACGCTGTTCAATGCGATGCAGGATCAGGGCGCGCGGCTGCCGGGCGAGCGGCGTTTCGCCTGCCGCCAGCAGAGTGAGCGGCAGGGGGTCGCCATCAGCCGTTCATTGCATGATGAGATTTGCGCCTTGCGCCAGGGTGGGTAAGGCGCGAAGCGCCGTCCCCCGGGACATCCCCCGGCTTGCGCTACGCTTAGCCGGGCTACCGAACGTTGCGGGTTGTGTAGCCGGGGTAAGGCGCGAAGCGCCGCCACTGGGGCATCCCCCTGCTTGCGCTACGCTTAGCCGGCTACCGAACGTCGCGGGTTGTGTAGCCCGGGTAAGGCGCGAAGCGCCGCCACCCGGGATGCCTGTCAAAACAGCGTGTCGAGCTCGTCCAGCACGTTGTAGTCGTCATCGACCAGCAGCAACGTCTTCCACTTATCAAAGGTCAGACAGGGGTGCGAGGTGCCGAACAGCAGAATATCGCCGACCTGCACATCGCTGCCCGGCGCCAGGCGCAGCATGCAGTGCTGATCCATGATGCCGATACTGACGATCGACTCCGCGCGCAGCGCTAACTGCAGGCCGTCACGATAATGGGCGATCGGCTGCGGCAGCCCGGCGTCGAAAGCGCAGTCGCGCTTGCCGAAATTCACCACCGCGCGATCCGCCTCCGGCACCGATTGCACCATCGCCATCAGCTCCAGCGCTGATGTAAGATCGCCGGCGAGATCGCAGGCAATCGGATCGCGGGCGATCAGCTCTTGTTGTGCGAGATCGTAGATCCCGCGATCGTGGGTGATATAACAGCCAGGGCGGATGACGATACGGCAGCGGCGCGGTTTTGCCGCCGCCAGCCAGATGTTGCACACCACGTCATACCAGACGGTGCCCGCGCCGGTGAGAATAAATTCGCCGTCAACCAGCGACTCCATGCGGCAGGCAAGCGCCGCGGCCTGTTGTAATAACGCTTCCACCTGCGGTTGCGGATCGTCGCCGTGCAGCACTCCTTCATACAATTCCAGTCCGCGTAGCCGTAACCCCGGCAGATCGCTTACCCGCTGCGCCAGCGCCAGCGCGTCATCAACGCTACGACAGCCGCAGCGCCCGCCCGGCACGCCAAGTTCAATCAGCACATCCAGCGTTTGTCCCTGGGCGGCGAAGAATGCGGAGAGGGCGCGCACGTTGGCCTCGCTATCGACGCAGCAGATAAAATCCACTGCCCGATAGTGGGCTTTTAGCTGCGCGACCACCTGCATATTGGCCTTGCCGACCAGCTGATTAACCATCAGGACGCGTTGGATGCCGCTGGCCATCGCCGCGCTGGCCTGCCAGGCGCTACCCACGCCAATCCCCCACGCTCCCGCTCGCTGCTGCGCCTGAAAAATCCATGGCGTCATTGTCGTTTTACCATGCGGCGCCAGCGACACGCCGCGGGCGTCGGCGTAACGCTGCATCCATGAAATATTATTTTCCAGCGCCGACTTTTTTAGCAGCGCGGCGGGCAGACAGACCTCTTCCGCCAGCAGATTAGCCGGCGCGGACATGAGGGCGGATTTGTGCGGGATGAGCGGTGCTGAATGGTATTTCATAACACTATCCTTTCAGGGGTTATAATCGGTTAGTCTCTTGGTATCATTTATAACTATTTGATAAATATATTTTTAATATAAAAATGTTATTCGTTTTGAATAAAAGTATCACAAAATGATCTGGGTTTTGCGTAGTTTTCCACTGTTTTTTGCGCTTGTAAATGGTTAACTTATCGGCATGTCGAAAGGGAGTAATTGCTATGAAAGTTGACTGGCTTTTCAAAAACGTCACGGTGATCGACGGGAGCGGCGGGCCGCAATACCGTGCTGATGTGGCGGTGAAGGGCGACCGAATAATGGCTATCGCCCCGGCGCTGGATGTCGCGGCGGAGCAGGTGATTGATGGCCAGGGGCGGGTACTGGCGCCGGGCTTTATTGATGTGCATACCCATGATGATATCAACGTTATCCGTATGCCTGAGTACTTGCCGAAACTCAGCCAGGGGGTGACGACGGTGATCGTCGGCAACTGCGGGATCAGCGCGGCGACCGCTACCATGCGCGGCGAAGTGCCGGACCCGATGAATCTCCTCGGCGAGCAGCAGCACTTTATCTATCCCACCGTGGAGGCTTATGCCCACGCGGTGGAAGCGGCGCGACCGTCGTTGAACGTCGGCACGCTAATCGGTCACACCGCGCTGCGCAATAACCATATGGACGATCTGTTTCGTCCGGCGAACGAGACGGAAATCGCCGGCATGCGCGTACAGCTACGCGATGCGCTGCGCCAGGGGGCGTTAGGGCTCAGTACCGGGCTGGCCTACGCCAGCGCTTTCCAGTCGACTACCGAAGAGGTGATGGCGCTGGCGGAAGAGCTGGCAGCCGGGAAGGGCGTCTATACCACCCATTTACGCTCGGAGTTTGAGCCGATTCTCGAGGCGCTGGACGAAGCCTTCCGCATCGGCCGCCACGGCAACGTGCCGGTGGTGGTTTCGCACCACAAGTGCGCCGGGGCGAAAAACTGGGGGCGTACCAAAGAGACGCTGGCGTTTTTCGATGAGATGCGCCAGCAGCAGGATATCGCCTGCGACTGTTATCCCTACTCCGCCAGCTCGTCGACGCTGGATATGAAACAGGTGACCGATGAGTTTGATATCGTGATCACCTGGTCCGAAGCGCAGCCGGAGCAGGCGGGGAAAACGCTGCAGCAGATCGCCGATGAGTGGCAGGTGAGCCTGCACGACGCCGCGGCGCGGCTGATGCCGGCGGGCGCTATCTACTACAACATGGATGAGCAGGACGTACGGCGAGTGATGCGCTATCCGGTCACCATGATTGGCTCTGACGGGCTGCCGAACGATCCGATGCCGCATCCGCGCCTGTGGGGCGCCTTCCCGCGGGTACTCGGCCACTATAGCCGCGACGAGCAGCTATTCCCGCTGACTACCGCGGTACACAAGATGACCGGGCTGTCGGCGGCGCGCTTCCAACTGGCGGATCGCGGGCTGGTGAAAATTGGCTACTTTGCCGACCTGGTGCTGTTTGACCCGCAGACGGTGCGCGATGTCGCCAGTTTCTCCGATCCGAAACGACCGGCGGACGGCATTGAGGCGGTGATGGTCAACGGCGTGATGAGCTACGGCAGTGATAAGAAAATTACCGGGCGGGCAGGGCGTTTCCTGCGCCGTCGGATGGACTAAGGAGTTGAGTATGAGTATCAAACGTTATGGCGTAGAAGGCGGTACCGGCACCGGCGGTCAGCATCTGCCGTTTGCCCGCGCGGTGGAAGCCGGCGGCTGGCTATATGTCTCCGGGCAGACGCCGATGAAAAATGGCGAAGTCGTGGAAGGCGGCATCGTCGAACAATCGCGGCTGGCGATCCAAAACTGCGTCGACATCATGAGCGAAGCCGGTTACGGCCTGGCGGACGTGGTACACGTGAAAGTGATCCTCACCGACGCGCGCTATTTCCAGTCGTTCAATAAGGTATTTCGCGAGTTCTTTGGCGATAATCCGCCAGCGCGCATTTGCTGCGTGGCGGACCTGGTGGTGGATTGCAAAGTTGAAGTGGATGTGACCTGTTTTAACGCTGCACGACAATAACGCCTGACGGCAAAAAAATAATTCCCTCCCTTTCCGGGAGGGATCATCAAAAAAATGTGATATCGGCACCAGAGTGAATAAATAAATCGGTGCCACTGGGTTCGCTATGCCTTTTTTCAGGCATGGTTCCTGTTAACTCATAATATTCAGCGGCACGAATATTATTTATTACGTCTGGATGTGAGCCATGAATAATATGTCATTTATGATTTGGTTTTCCGTTTATGCCTGCGCGATGATTACTTTAGGTTGGTACGTTTCGCGCAAACAGAAAACCGGCGAAGACTTTTTACTTGGCGGTCGTTCGCTGCCGATGATCCTCACTCTCGGTTCGACGGTCGGCACCATGGTGGGGACCGGCTCCAGCGTCGGCGCCGTCGGCTTTGGCTACAGCAACGGCTGGGCCGGGATGCTTTACGGCCTCGGCGGCGCGGTGGGGATCCTGCTGGTGGCATGGTTATTCGCACCGGTACGTAAACTTCGCTTCATGACCATGAGTGAAGAAATGTCGTATTACACCGGCGGCAGTAAAATTATCAAAAATCTCGTCGCGATACTTATTTTTATTGCCTCTATCGGCTGGCTGGGGGCGCATATATTAGGCGGCGGATTATATCTGGCGTGGGCCAGCGGCATTGATATTAATGTCGCGAAAATTATTATCGCGCTGGCGTTTGTGGTTTATGTCGGTATCGGCGGCTATTCCGCGGTAGTGTGGATCGATACCATTCAATCAATCGTGCTGTTCGTCGGCTTTATTTTAATGGCGGTGCTGGCGGTTCATCACGTTGGCGGCTGGAGCCATATTCAGCAGGCCGTCGATCCGGCGGCGCAAAGCCTGTTCGCGGTCGATAAATTAGGCGTGTTGCCGGCGCTATCATTGGCGATGGTGATCGGCGTCGGCGTGCTGGCGACGCCTTCTTATCGCCAGCGTATTTACTCGGCGAAGACCGTCTCCTCGGTGCGCCAGTCCTTTACCATTACCGGCCTGCTGTATCTGGGCTTCTCCTTCCTGCCGGCGATCATCGGTATGGCGGTATGGACCATGAACCCGCAGCTGGAAAACAGCGGCTTCGCTTTCTTGTTTGCCACTCAGGTGCTGCCGCCGGTGCTGGCGATGGCGATCCTGATTGCCGGGATGTCGGCCAATATGTCTTCCGGCAGCTCTGATGCCATCGCCGCGGTGTCCATTATGCTGCGCGACCTCTACACCCTGGTGACCGGCCATATGCCCGCGCCGGAGAAAGCGATTCGCCTGTCGCGGATCTTCCTGGTTCTGGTGATTGCGCTGGCGCTGCTGTTTGCCCTGACCTCCAACGACATCATCAGCTACATCACCAAAATGATCTCGATGATTATGTCCGGCATGTTTATCTGCACCATGCTTGGCCGCTTCTGGAAACGTTTTAACTGGCAGGGCGCGGTCGCCGCGCTGGCCGGCGGCGCCGGGGCATCGGTTGCGGTGCTGGTAGATAGCGACTGGCTGGCGTTCTGGGGCAACCCGTGTATTCCGGCGGTACTGACGAGCCTGGTGGCTTCGGTTGTGGTGACGTTACTGACCCCGGCCAGCAGCATGAGCCGCGAGCAGGCGCTGGAGATGATTACCCACGAACGTGAAAGCCGCCCAACGCCACCGCCGTTGCCGATTGGCAAACGTCATACCTCACGCGGGTAAGGGGTAATCATGAACGAGTATATTGCCGTCGATTGGGGCTCTACGCAGCTGCGGGCATGGCGGATGCGTGATGGCGAATGCATCGACAAGCTGAAGCTGCCCTGCGGCATCACGCGCCTGAACGGGCAGCGCCCCGAAGCGGTATTTCAGCAGCAGTTGGCGCCGTGGCGCGGCGACCCCGCGCTGCCGGTGGTGATGGCGGGGATGATCGGCAGCGATGCCGGTTGGCAACCGGTGCCATATCTGGCCTGCCCGCTGGCGCTGGAGGCGCTCAACGGTCAGTTACATGAGGTGGCGGAAAACGTGTGGATCGTGCCGGGGCTTAAAGTGGCGCAGGCCGCAGATTACGACGTGATGCGCGGTGAAGAGACTCAGTTGCTGGGCGCCTGGCAACTGATGCCCGCGGAGTGTTACGTGATGCCCGGCACCCACTGCAAATGGGTGCAGGTGCAAAACGGCGTGGTGCGCCAGTTCGCCACGGCGATGACCGGCGAACTGCATCACCTGCTGCTTAACCATTCGCTGCTCGGCCAGCAACTGCCTGCGCAGTTGCCGGATGAAGCCGCTTTCGCCCTCGGTATGGAAAAAGGGTTAAATCAGCCGGCGTTATTGTCCGGGCTTTTTAGCGCCCGCGCCGCGCGGGTGTTAGGCGCGCTGGCGACGACTTCGGTGAGCGATTATCTCTCCGGGCTGTTGATTGGCGCGGAGGTGGCGACCTTTAGCGAGCGCTATCGCGCCAGCCGCGTGGTGCTGGTTGGTGAGCACTCGCTTAGTGCCCGTTATCAGCAGGCGATGGCGGCGCGAGGGTTGACCGTTTCCTGTTGTTCCGGCGAGGCGGCGTTTCTTTCGGGTATAGCGAGGATGATTGATGGACAAGGTTAAACTGGTGGCGATTTTACGCGGTATTCAGCCCGGTGAAGCGGCGGAGCATATCGCCGCGCTTATCGATGCAGGTTTTCGCTATATTGAAATTCCGCTTAACTCGCCGGACTGGCAGCAGAGTATTCCGGCGATGGTGCGCCAGTTTGGCGAACGGTCGGTGATTGGCGCGGGGACGGTGCTGAAGGTTGAGCAGGTTGATTTTCTGGCTGAAGCCGGGGCGAAGCTTATCGTGACGCCCAATACGGCCCCGGCGGTGATCCGCCGCGCGGTAGAAAAGGGGATGCTGGTGTGCGCCGGCTGTGCCACGGCCTCCGAGGCGTTTAGCGCGCTGGATGCCGGGGCGCAATGGCTGAAAATCTTTCCGTCATCGGCATTCGGCCCGGACTATATCCGCGCGCTGAAAGCGGTGTTGCCGCCGGAGGTGCCGGTGCTGGCGGTCGGTGGCGTGACGCCGGAAAATCTGCACAGCTGGCGTCAGGCGGGCTGCGCGGGGGCAGGGCTAGGCAGCGATCTCTACCGCGCCGGGCAGCCGTTGGCGCGTACCCGCCAGCAGGCGCAACGCTTTATCGCCGCTTGCGGCGATTAATCACCGAGCGGCAGTCGGTCGACGCCGTCGCGGTGGTCGTCGAGCGCCAGCTTAATGCGGCGCAGGCGGTCTTTCGCCTGCGGTTTATTGGCCATCGCCAGCTCGGTGGCAAGCACATCCACCATCGCCAGCATCGCATAGCGTGAGGCGCTGGGCTTAAAGATATAGTCGTTTTCGCTCACCAGCAGCGGCAGCAATAAATCTGCCTGCGCCGCCAGCGGCGTTTCCGGCGGGGTAATAGCGACAATTTTCGCCCCGTATTGCCGGGCGATAGCGGCGCTTTCAATCATCTCTTTGGTATAGCCGCCGAGCGACAGCACAATCACCACATCTTTCGCCGTCACCGCTGAACTCATCATGCGGACCAGCAGGCCGTCGCTCTGGCTGACTACCGGCAACCCGAGGCGGAACAGGCGATACTGGATCTCCTGCGCGCAGATGGTCGAGCCGCCGCCCATACCCAGCGCAAGCACCTGGCGGGCGTCGCTAATCCATTCCACCGCGCGTTTCAGCGCCGCAAGATCCAGCGCCCGGCGGTTGGTTTCCAGTACGCTGATGATCGATTCATAAATTCCCTGTACGCCTTCCAGATCCGGCACATCGAGAATAAAGCGCTGACCAATGGCCAGCGACTGGGCGAGCTTCATTTTCAGTTCGCGCACGTCTTTGCAGCCCAGCGCACGCGCAAAGCGCGTCACCGATGCCTGGCTGGTGTCGGTCAGGCGCGCCAGTTCGGCAATCGGCATTTCCGCCGCGGCGGCGACGTCGTCGAGAATAAACTGCGCAATGCGCTTTTCGGTCGCGGTCAGCGCCATAAAGCGGTCGGTGATGCAGGAGATGATATCGATCGAGTAGGCCATTCCGGGTATCAGGTTATGTATTGGGAATGGTACTTTGTACCATATGCCGGTGACAAAATCAGCGCGGCGCCTCTCGCGGCGTTAAAAATCAAGGCGCATCGCGCAGCGGGTTTCCGCCGTCAGGCCGTGCTCCGTTTCCAGCGCGCGTTTCGCCGCCAGCCCTTCGGGTAGGTGCAGTTCATTGAGGATGGTGAAGCCCAGCCGGGTATAAAATGGCGCGTTCCACGGCACCTCGCGAAAGGTGGTGAGCGTCACCGCCGGGAAGCCGTCGCGGCGGGCGTTGTCGATAGTTTGGCTAAGCAGGGCGCGGCCAATACCCTGGCCCTGCCACTGCTGATGGACGGAGATTTCTACAATAAACAGCGCATCGTCCAGCGGCTCGCTCAGCAGGAAACCGACGGGCCTGTGGTCAGCGAGCGCCAGCAGGCTATGGCCGGTTTCCAGGTATTGCCGGTGCTGTTCAACGCTCATTACCGGGCTTTCCGCCAGCCAGGCGAAAGCGGGAATGCGCGCAAAGGATTGTGCCGCCGAACGTTCCAGCGCGGGCAGCAGCGGCAGATCGCCTTCTTCAGTCAGGCGAAAAGTGATGGTGGGGTTTATAGTGTTAGTTTTCATCGCCTCAGCATAGCAGCCTCAGGGAGAAATGCATGGAGTTAACCGCCGTTCCTGCCGTCCAGTTTAGTGGCGCGCAGTTGACTACGATTTTGAATGACTGCTTTGCCGATTATCTGGTGCCGGTGTCGATGTCGGTAGATCTGTTTGTACAGCGCTTTAGCGCCGAAGGGTTAAACCTGTTGCAGTCTAAGGTGTGGCTGGCAGGAGATGAACCGGCGGCTATCGGGCTCATCGCTCGCCGCGGGCGCGATGCGCGGCTGGCGGCTTTTGCTATTCATCCCGGCTTTCGCGGCAAAGGACGAGGGCGACAATTGATGACCTCGCTTATCGCCGATTTACGCGCTCAGAGCGTACAGCGAATGTGGCTGGAGGTGATCCGCGATAATCACCGGGCGGTGGCGCTGTATCAGTCATTGGGCTTTACCGTGCGTCACGGGCTGTGCGGCTATCTCAGCGCGGGGCAAGCGGAGCCGCGTGAATCCAGCCTGGATGAGTATGATTTGCTGAGCCTGCTGCGTCATGCAAGCCTGGAGCTGGAAGGGCAACTGCCGTGGCTGCTGGATCCGCTGACCTTTATTACCTTGCCCTGTCGGGCGTTGACGCTGCAGCAGCAGGCCTTCGCCGTACTGGCGACCACCGCCAGTAAGCCGCAGCTACAGTTTTTATGGCTGACGCCGGCGGCGCGCGGACGCGGGCTGGGGCGGGAAATGCTGCTCGCGCTGGCTCAACAGTTTCCGGGATTAAGCACTTCGGTGACCATCCCGGAAACCTTCACGCCGCTGTTTAAATCGGCGGGCTATGCGCCGCTGGCGCTGCAGCAGTACGAGATGTGCCTGCGCTTGAACTAGCCCGGCGCAGACGCCGGGCCGCAGGCGTTAACCTTCGCGACTGACGATTTTAATGTCGACCATACCAATGCCCAACTGGCGCGGCGCGTGGCCGACAATATTGCCTTCGTTGGTGGACTGCGGCTCCGGCGGAGTGATTGTTAAGGTGTTGCTGCGCGCCGGATTGTCGAAATGCAGCGTCGTCGTGGTCACTTCATTGGCTAAAGTAAGTACTTGCTCGCTTTTCCCGACGCGCACTGGTATTGGCTGGTTGGCGTTCGGGCCGAAGGCTTTGGCGGTGATCACCAGATCGAATTTTTCCGGCAGCGGTTCTTTATATTCAATCTTCACCTCGTCACCGAGCTGGGCATTAGACCAGCGTCCCCACAGCTCAGGCCGCGAGATGCCGCTGAACTGTTTGACCTCTTCCGGCGCGCCGGCGACATTAAACACAAAGCTATCGGCTTTGTAGCGAATATCGTTATCGACAATTTTCAACGTATCGACGTTGCCTTTATAGCGCTCCATATCGATGACGGTATCTTTAAAGGCGGTTTTGCCCTGCCACTGCGGCTTATCGACATGCTGTACTTTTTGTTCGCCGCCCAGTTGACCCTGAGAGACGCACCAGTCGGTGGACAGCGCCAGTTCCGGCCGCCACAGTTGTCCCATCTTGTAGCAGCGGTCGACCCATACGAAGTTGTCGCGCGGGGCGAAATCCGCCAGTTGGAAGCGTAGCGGCGCGGAATATTCGCTTTCCGGAATCGGCTCGACGCGCTGATCAGAGACCCGCAGCAGCAGCGGCAGACGGAAGTGGCTACCGGAGAATGCGATCATGTTCTTCTGCGAGTCGATGCTGAAATTCTTCATCTCTTTCGGGAAATTCCACAGACGAATGACGTCCGGTTTCCATGCCAGCACTTTCTCTTTCATGTTCATGAAAATGGTTGAAAGCGATTCGGCGGAAAGGCTGCTGCGGCCAAGGCCGATATAGTTATCGCCGCCGAGAATATCCAATACCGTTGCGCCGTTATCCATGGTATTACGCTTCACGGCCAGCACATCCTGTTGAGGCTGGTCGCCGCGCAGGATAAAGAACAGGTTGCTGCGATCCTGTTTGTTCAGATAATCCCAGGCGGTGTTCTTCATCGCCAGATGATCGGACGAAACCACGATGACCGTATTTTTGAAGTACGGCGAGGCCTTAATCTTTTCAATCAGCGCGGCGATGTGCTCCTGGCTACAGGCCACGGCGCTGAAGGAGAGGTTCTTTTTGCCATCCATGTCATAGCGTTTACGCTCGCAGGTGCGTGAGATAAAGCCGTCAGGGTGGTGGGTATCGACGGTGAGAGCGAACAGCGAAAAGCGTTTGCCGGATTGGGAGAGCGCTTCGAACTTTTTCCACGTTTCGTCGAGCACGGTGTCGTCGTAGAAGCCCCAGTCGTTACGGTAGGACGGGTCAGCCACCGTTGTTTTTAGCTCTTCCGCGCCGTACAGGTGATCGAAGCCGTGAGATTTGAGGAAAACGTCTTTACCAGCAAAACGCAGGTTGGCGCCCTGCACAAAGTAGTTTTCGTAACCGGAGTTTTTCAGGATATCGCCGAGACAGATATTTTGCGGAAAGAAGCTGGATACCGCCGCGGAAGCGTTGCCTTCGAACGGCGCGAACAGCGGAATACCGCACTGGGAAGCGACCATGCCGGCGATGGTGTAATCGGTGCCGGGAAGCTGCGCGGTGTTGCTGAAATCCAGCCCTTCGCTTTTGATTTTACCCAGTTCCGGCGTTAGTTCGGGGAAAGCCTCGTTATTGAAATAGGTGCGTTCCAGGCTCTCGCCGTAGATATAGACCAGATTCAGCTGCGGATTGTTGATGCTTTTCGACGGCTCTTTGTAGTAAGCCGTGAAGTCCGGATCGCCGTCGCGGGACTGCGATTTCACGAGTTCGGTGATTTGACGGAACGCCGGGCTGGCGTCGACGGAGGCCAGCGCCAGTACCAGCGCAATCAGGCTGTAGCCAAAGTGATGCGGATGATGGCGGCGACGGCGTAATATCCAGCCGAGAGCGCCAAATACGGCGACCAGCGCCAGCACCAGACCGATACCCGGCAGAATATATTTACTGACGCCCGCGCCGGTCAGGCTGTTGGTCAGGGTATAGAGTACCGCATCGTTAATACCGTCGCCGGTGAAGTAGTCGCTGGCGTACAGGGTGATATTAAGCACAACAAACAGCCCCAACACCGCCAGGGTGGCAGAGAACCACCAGGTGTTGCGACCGGCTTTCCAGGCATAGATCACCACCGAGGCGAGAAACAAGGCGATGGATAACAACTCTGACACAGCTAACCCTCGTATGCGCCAGCGGTGGGCTGGCCGGATAGATCGATTTTCACGCTACACTGTAATGGCAGCGCCTTTCTGCTGCAATTGTAGTGTCATGAAAGTGTGCTGTGATTCAGAATTGGTTTAGAAAGCCTCTTTTTTGTACGATGTCTCATCCTGTCGTCACGGGGAAAACAGGAGCAGAAAAGTAAAAATAGCGATTGCGGCCGCGCTGGCAACGCTAAAGCGCCAAACGCGGCATCGGCGGGGAAATTTAAGACAGGAAGTTAACGCCCTGTTTCAGTACCAGGTCACAGGCTTTGGTCTTCACTTTTTCAGCCAGCGGGCTGCTGCCCAGGGTGTTGAGATTCAACTGCTGGCCGTTATTACTGCTCAGCAATCCCTGTAGCCCTTCCAGATAACCGGTATCCTGTTTCTGTTTCTCCGGCGTGCTCAGGCCAAGCTTATCCAGTACCTGGTTTTTAACGTTGTCGGCGTTGGTGACCGAGGTCAGTTTTTTTTGCGCGCAATAAGAGAGAACGCCGGCGGCATTGTTCATGCTGCTGGAGGTGAGCGCCTGGTTGCCGCCGTTGAGCAGGCTGGTTAAGGACGACATCGACATACCGCCGCCGCTTTGCTGGGAACTGCTGCTGAGCTGGCTGGCGGCGCTATTGAGCGAGTCCTGCCAGGAGGCGGCGTAGGTAGGGGCCGCCATCAACGCGCCGGCTGCGATAGCGGCGCAAAAAGCTGTCTGCAAAGATTTCATAAACGTACTCTTCGTCGTTACTTAAGAATCTCTTCAGTATAACGCCGCTTGCGCTCGGAAATCTCTCAATACTCTTTACCGGTAACGCGATCGCGGTAGCTATCCCAGGTGAAATTCACCCACAGGCTATTGCCGAGGCGCATGCGATCCATAACGCGTTCGCCGAGCAGTTTGTTCATTTCATCCATGGTACTGTTAGTCAGCATGCCGGTTGGGCGTTTCGAGGAGGAGCGACGATCGACAATCTGGTTGATAATCACTTTCTCGTAGCGTGATTCGGTTTGCATACCGATTTCGTCGATAACCAGCAGATCGACCCGGCTCAGGTCGCTTAGCAATTGTTCTTCGCTGGTTTCCCGATTACCAAAGGTATCTTTCATCGCCGACATAATATCGGCGACGGTGATGATTAATACCGATTTACCGCGCAGCAGCAGCTCGTTGCAGATAGCGGCGGCAAGATGATTTTTACCGGTGCCCGGCTTGCCGGAGAAGATGAAGCTCGCAATATTGCCGTCAAACTCTTCAACGTACTGGCGGGCGCGGGATAGGGCGATCATCTGCCCGTCGTTTTCGACCCGGTAATTATCGAATGAACAGTTCTGATGTAATGGACGGATCCCGGAGCGATTAAAGGTGCGCTGCATTTTCATCGCCCGATTTTCCCGCTCCAGCGCCTCTGAACGCAGCCTACCTTGCTCTTTTTGCCAGGCTAACAGCTCTTCGCCGGTTTTAAACGCCGGTTGCACGTGGGCTGGCATCATTTTTTGCAGGCGCTTCATGAGATCGCCAACGTTTTTCATGCTCATCCTCGGAAACCTCGCGGGATCTGGTTATCGGGTTCGCTAATAGCGTTCAAATCGCGCTTCGGCTGCCCTCCGTTGCTGGCGCGGCCGATTTGCACGCTACGCGCCAGCTTCTGCTGCCACTGCACGTGGTGGAAAACTTTGCCTTCCGCCTGCCAGTAGGCGACGAAGGCGGCCAGTTCTTCCGGGGTGACCGGCTGCGTCAGGGCGATACCCCACAGCGCCGCCAGACGCTGAAAATCTGCATCCGGCTGCCAGCCGGCATACATGGCGAATTTTCCCATCGGCACGGCGACGGGCGCGGCGCTCGGCTCATCAAAGAACTGCGCATCCAGCGCGATATCGCTGGTGGGGCGCGCCAGTTTAGCTTCCAGCTCCAGCAGCTGCGCCAGGCGCTCCGGCGTCAGCGCGTAAAACGCCGGGGCGTTATTGGCAAATACGGCGACGGCGCCGCTGGCTGATTTTTGCAGCCTGGCCGCGTGGTTCTCGACGAAATCGTCAAGACCGCAAAAGTCGGTGGTTAAAATTCGTGAAGACATAACGCTATCTCAACTCTGAACAGCAAAGAGTGGGGGAATTGCTGACATAGTAGCATAGTGCGAGGCCAGGAAGCAGCGCTGGCGGTTACACGCGCGGGCGTTTGCGATAGAGCCACAGACCGGGAATAGACAGCCCGATAGAGAGCGCCCCGACGATGGAGGAGGCTTTTAAAAAGTTGCTCAACAGCATAATCATCATCTCTTCGGAGTAACCAAAATGGCTGATTTTGACGGCTGAGATCATCGCCGTATAGGCCGAAATACCCGGAAACATTGGGATCACCGCGGCGACGGTAAATATCTTCGGATGCGCCAGATACCAGCGCGACCACTGAATGCCGATACTGCCGACCAGTAACGCGGCGAGAAAGGTAGCCCATTCTATATTGAAGCCTGCGCTCATCATCACCATCCGCGAGCCGTGGCCGATAGCGCCCAGTAACGCGCACCAACGCAGCGCGCGCTGTGGGACGTTGAACACCATCGCAAAGCCGACAGCAGGGATGGCCGCCAGCGCCATATCCTGCGCCAGGTCGAAAAGATAAGAGATTATGCCCATCCGCGTAGCCCCCACATGGTCATTGCCATTACCACCCCGATACAGGTCGCCAGCGTCAGCAGGCTGGCGATCGCCCAGCGAGCCAGCCCGGTATTGATATGGCCCTTGAACATATCGGCCACGGCGTTAATTAACGGAAAGCCGGGAACCAGCAACAGCACGCTAGCGGCCATGGCGATAGTCGGCGTCTCGCTAAATGCCGGCAGACGCAGCATTAGCCCGGAAATGGTGGTGGCGACAAAGGCGGTAATGCAGAAATTAATCTGCGGATGCATGGAACGGTGGGTTAGCAGCTGGCGAATATACATGGCGACGGTACTGGCGAAGAAGGTAACCACCGCGCCATCCCAACCGCCGTTGTTCAATTTACAAAAGCAGGCGCAGGAGAGGCCGACCATTAATACCAGTAGCCAGCGCGGGTAGCGTAAGGGTTTGATCTGCGAGAAGCGCTTCTCGACGTCTTTGTAATCCAACAGCTTATGTTCGGCCATGATCACAATATGCTGTACCTCCGTCACCACATGCATGTTGATTCCGCGATCGCTGTTTTTACGCGTGGAGGTGAGACATTCGCCGTCTTTAATCGTGGTGAGCACAATCGCGTTGGAGGAGATAGCGCTTTCAACGCTATCCATACCTAACGCCCGCCCGAGGCGGGTAGAAAGTTCCTCAACCAGCGCGCTTTCCGCACCGTGCTGGAGTAAGTAAAGGGCACACTGGATGCACAACCGGGTGACGGCGCGCTGCTCTGATTTATCTGCCTGCATAAGTACCTGCTGTCCGCGTCTCTATTGATACTTGTACCTGAACTTCACCCCGTTGTGCGGCGTGCGGGATCAAACTATGTGCAAAAATTGCTCCATCAATGGCGTTGGCTGAAATTTGAACCGCGCCACACTTTCGTCACTTCGTTGGAAAGTGCAATTTTTACCGCCATTCATCCCTTCTTTTTCCCGCTTGAGTTATCAAAAATGCATCCAGGAACTTTTAGTAAACAAAAAATAAACAAATAATTAACCTTTGAGAGCGAGTACCCCATGAGAACACAGGTTGCCATTATTGGCGCGGGCCCTTCGGGGCTACTGTTAGGCCAACTGCTGCATAACGCTGGTATTCATACCGTCATCCTTGAACGTCAGAGCGCGGAATATGTGCTGGGACGTATACGGGCGGGGATCCTCGAAAACGGTACCGTCGAGCTACTGCGCGAAGCGGGGGTGGCAAAGCGGATGGATGCGGAAGGGCTGGTTCATCATGGCGTGGAGTTTTTATTTGAAGGCCAGCGGGTACCGGTACCGCTCAGCGAGTTGACCGACGGTAAAAGCGTGATGGTCTACGGCCAGACCGAAGTCACCCGTGACCTGATGGCGGCAAGACGCGACAGCGGCGCGCCGATTATTTATGGCGTTAGCGAGGTGGCAATCGAGGATGTTAAGAGCGACCGACCGGTGGTCTCTTACGTGAGCGGCGGCGAAAAGTGTCGCCTGGAGTGCGATTTTATTGCCGGTTGCGATGGTTTCCACGGCGTTTCGCGGCAAAGCATTCCACGTGACATTCTCAAAGAGTATGAAAGCGTGTGGCCGTTTGGCTGGTTAGGTTTGCTGGCGGACACGCCGCCGGTAAATCCGGAGCTGATTTACGCCCATCACGAACGGGGATTTGTATTATGTAGTCAGCGCTCACTCACTCGCAGCCGCTATTATCTGCAGGTGCCGTTAAGCGATAACGTCTCAGCATGGTCAGATGAACGCTTCTGGAATGAGTTAAAGCGGCGTCTGCCGGAGGATCTGGCAAGTAAGTTAGTGACTGGTCACTCACTTGAGAAAAGCATTGCGCCGCTGCGCAGCTATGTCGTCGAGCCGATGCAGTATGGCCGGCTATTTCTGGTCGGCGATGCTGCGCATATCGTACCGCCAACCGGCGCGAAGGGGCTTAATCTGGCGGCGTCGGATGTCAATTATTTATGGCGGATCCTGCGCGAGTATTATCGCCATGGCCGTGCGGACCTGCTTGCGAGCTATTCGCGCTTCGCTCTCGACCGCGTATGGAAAGGTGAAAGATTCAGCTGGTTTATGACTCGCCTGCTGCATGACTTCCCTGAACAAAGTGATTTCGATAAAAAAATGCAGTCCGCCGACCGCCGCTACTATCTGGGGTCTCGCGCAGGGCTGACGACGATTGCCGAAAATTATGTGGGTTTGCCGATGGAGCAGGTAACGTAACGGCTAACGAAAACCGGAGATGCCATGTCGACCGCAAGTACGATCCCTGTTTTTAAATTATATGGCGAAGAGCGCGGTTGGCCGACGCCAGATCTGCTGCATTGTGAATCCATTTTGCAGCGCAGCAGCCTTTATGAGTGGCATATCCGCGTGCATCAACATGCCGAAATGGTGCAGCTATTGTATCTGCACAAGGGGCGCGCTGAAATCGAAGTTGAGGGCGCGACGAGGGTCATGACCGAAGCCTGTATTCAGGTTGTGCCGGCATTATGCATTCATGGCTTCCGTTTTTCTCCCGGTACTCAGGGATTTGTCCTGTCGCTTTCACTGCCGCTGCTGAGCCGCTTTGAAAGCCAGTTTGGTCGAACGCTTGATGTGCTATCACAGCCGCAGTGCGTGGCGGTAAAACGCTCACGCGGCCATATTCACTCGCTGTTTACCGCTTTGCGTGAAGAGTACTGCGAGGAGCATGATGCGCGAGAAATGATGCTGCATTCGCTGCTGGGGGCGTTATTGGTATGGTTGAATCGTCAGTGCCAGCCGACACCGATAGCAGAAGACAAAGCCGAACGTAAACGTAGCGTTATGCGCCATTTTTCCCGCCTGATTGAAAGTCATTACCGGGAACATTTGCCGCTGGCTGAATATGCAAAGCTAGTGGGGCTTTCCACAACGCATTTAAATTATTTGTGTCGTGAATTTCATGGCTGCAGCGCATTAGGCGTCTTACATCGACGCTTAATGTTAGAAGCGCGGCGTAACCTGCAATATACCAGCATGACCATCACACAACTTTCTGATTATTTAGGGTTTACTGACGCTGCTTATTTTTCGAGATTCTTTCGGCGATATAATGGCGTCTCGCCAAAAGCATTTAGGAAAGAAATTAAATAAGTTATTTATTTAATTCTTAAGGTAATTTTTCTAATGAGGGCTTTAATTTTTTCTAATTTATTGATGGCATCATTTTGTGTTAGGGTAAATCGTTGGTGAGAGTAATAGTTATATATCCCTCACGGTTATGGAATTAACTTCAGGGCGTGCATTATGCCCACCAGGGACGATAAAGATTCAGTAGGTGAAATAATATTATAGTAGCCATTCATCCATCATTTATTTTGGATGTGAATCTTTGACAGGAAGCGGAGGTTTTATGTTGCCAGGACAAGGTAAATTTGGCGTCATCATCAGTAGAATACCAGTTATGCAATCTGGCCTGAAGGCTATTTTGAGGGAGCATCTCCCTGATTACGATCTGAGTTTCTGTGGCTCGCAGGATGAACTCACGTTACTGCAGCTTCGCCGCGCCGTACTGGTCGTCGTTGACCTCTCCGGACACATTGAACGCCCGCGAGATATTTGTGAACATTATTATTCGTTAATGAATCAATACTGGGATATTCACTGGATTTTTATGGTTGGCCACTCCTGCTTCCCTTTGGCAGTCGAGTTTCTCATGCGGCCGGAGAGTTCGCTGATTTCTGATAGCGAGCCGGTAAGACGTTTCATTGAAGTCATCCGCGCCGGCAAACTTTCCGCTGAGAGAATTAGCCAGACACTTTTTTCACCCGAGATGGATAACTTAGGTGATGACGCTGGCGAGACGGTCATCTTAACTTTTTCAGAACGCAAAGTTTTGCGGCTTCTGGCAAAAGGGTGGGGAATTAATCAGATTGCCGCTTTGTTGAAAAAAAGCAATAAAACGATAAGCGCGCAGAAAAATAGCGCCATGCGCCGACTTTCGTTACGCAGTAATGCAGAAATGTATGCCTGGATCAATAGCGCTCAAGGAATGAAGGAACTGAATCTGTATTCAGCCTATGGAGATAACACGGAATGGAAAAAAATCTCACAACACGATGTGTCGCTATCGTAGAAAAATGCGCAATGACTGAAATGGCGCTTCGTTACATTTTAAGTAATGAAGCGGGTAAAAAATATAGCATCCATTTTTATAAAGATACTCAGGCCTTAAAGCGCGAATTCGCTTCCAAAAACTTTATCGCCGTTATTTTTTCTCTTTCCGGTAGCAGGCGTATTCGCCTGGAAAGCCTGCTCTTTTTACACGAAATTGCGCAAACCCGCCCTGAAATACAGCGAATCGTACTGGCGGATAATACGGCGGAAATGCGTCTGATCAGTCATCTGACGCCCTCAAGCCCACAAACTATCCTCAATAAATCATCTTGTCTTACTCGCCTGCAGGAACGTTTACTGCAGCTAATCGAACAGGCACCGTTGGATAAAGAAAGCATTCTCAATCGCAGCTATAACTCTTGTGGGCATATTCTTAGCCCAACGGAACATACCATTCTGCGTTACATGACTTACGGCTATTCGTTACCCGAAATCGCCACCCAGCTTGATCGAAATATCAAAACTATTCGCGCACATAAATTTAACGCAATGACCAAGCTGGGCGTTAACTCTGATATTGGCCTACTGAGCGCGGCGGACATTTTGCTGTGTCTGCCGGCTAATAATGACGATGGCCGGGGAATGCGCCTGGCGCAATAACTGGCAATCTACAGGCAGACGTCGACCCAGTCGGCTTCTGTCAGTTGCGCCATACGTTCAGGTGAAATTCGTACCGCGCTATGAATAGCCCCCGCTGCTGGCAGAACTTCTGGATATTGTTTGAGCGAGATATCGCAGTAAACCGGCAGTGGATTTTCCAGGCCAAACGGGCAGACGCCGCCGACGGGGTGTCCGGTGAGCGTAACGACTTCATCGCTGCTGAGCATGCGCGCTTTTGCCCCGAAAGCGTCTTTCAGTTTTTTATTATCCAGCCGGGCATCGCCTTTGGCGACGATTAATATAACCCGGTCTTTTACTTTTAAAGATAAAGTCTTAGCGATTTGCCCCGGCTCGACCCGATGCGCGGCGGCGGCAAGCGCAACGGTCGCCGTACTTTGATTCAATTCGATGATTTCAATATCGGGGGCATGTTCAGCAAAAAACTGCCTCACGGACTGCAGACTCATGGGGTTCTCCTGATAGTTTTCCGCTTAAATCTGTCACAAGGTCGGAAATCTGTAAATATTGTCGATAGATAATCAGGAATTATTCTGATTTCTGGATCTTCTTCACAATCGCCGCAACCGGTTACTGTAACCGGTTGCAGTATGACCTTCGTCGATGAATACTGACAAGGTAACTCCCTGTAGCAAAGATAACTAACAGCCGCGCGTGAGATGATTCTGCTGACAATATGGCGACCTTAAACCCCGGGTAGCTACTGTCCATACGCAGTTAATTTCAGCATAGCGGCAAGATTACCGTTGTTGGGCCTGTTTCGATAGCCTGTCAGGAGGGCTGCTATGTCTGCTAACCATGCTGCGTTTAATCTGATATTTCGCTTTGTAGAGAACTATATAAGTCCCGTTGCCGGGCGCATTTCTTCGCAGCGCCACGTCATGGCTATTCGTGACGGATTTATCTCGGCCATGCCGTTTATGATCGTAGGTTCCTTTCTCTTAGTCTTCGCTTATCCGCCTTTTTCACCGGATACCACCTGGGGCTTCGCCCGCGCCTGGCTGGATTTGGCTAAAGAGTTCGAAGGACGGATTCTGACGCCTTTTGATATGACCATGGGCATCATGTCCATTTATATCTGCGCGGCGATTTCCTACAACCTGGGCAAGCATTATGAAAAGGCGCACCAGCTCGATCCTTTCATGTGCGCCATGCTGTCGATCATGGCGTTCCTGCTGATCGCTGCGCCAAAAACCAATGGCAGTTTGCCGGTTGATAGTCTTGGCGGCACCGGGATCTTTACCGCGATCCTGGTGGCGATTTATTGCGTGGAGATGATGCGATTCCTGAAGGCGCACAATATCGGGATCCGTCTGCCGGATCAGGTGCCGCCGATGATCAAAAACTCCTTCGATTTGCTGATCCCGGTCCTGGTGGTGGTGCTGACGCTCTATCCGTTGAGTCTGTTTATCCAGCATCATTTCGACATGCTGATCCCGCAGGCCATCATGGCTATCTTTAAACCGCTGGTATCCGCCGCGGATTCATTACCGGCCATTCTGCTGGCAGTGTTGATTGGCCACCTGCTGTGGTTCGCAGGGATTCACGGGGCGGCGATTGTCTCCGGCATGCTGCAGATGTTCTGGCTCACTAATCTGGGGATGAACCAGCAGGCCCTGGCGCAGGGCGCGCCGCTGCCGCATATTTTTATGGAAGCGTTCTGGACGTTCTTCATCGTTGTCGGCGGTTCCGGCGCAACTATGGGGCTGGTGTTCTGCTATCTGCGCAGCCGTTCCGCGCATTTGCGCTCTATCGGCCGTTTAAGCGTGGTGCCAAGCCTGTTTAACATTAACGAACCGGTTATCTTTGGCACGCCTATCGTGATGAACCCGGTATTCTTTATTCCGTTCCTGCTGGCGCCGATGGTTAACGCGGTGATTGCCTGGGCGGCCATGAAGTTGGATCTGATCGGTCGTGTTATCTCCGTTGTGCCGTGGACGGCGCCGGCGCCGATTGGCGGCGCATGGGCGTTGGGATGGGATTTCCGCGCGGCGATTCTGGTCGTTGTCCTCGCTTGCGTATCGGCTATCATCTACTTCCCGTTCTTTAAAGTGTACGAAAAGCAACTGCTGGCGCAGGAAGCTGAAGAGGCGCAGCGCGCGGCGCAGGAGAACGAGCAGACCGCATAAAATGACAACGGGCGGCATATTGCCGCCCGTCAGGTAATTACTTTAACGTGCAGTCGCCGCATTGTTGAACGTCCGGCAGGCGATAACGCTGACAGCAAGTTCGACGTACCAGCAGCCCTTCGCGCAGGACTACCGTTCGCCACAGCGGGTTATCCTCGCCACTGGCCTGCTGTTTTGCAAAAAAACAGTGTTGACGTAGCGCGTTCACCTGCTCGTCGCCAAGCAGATTTTTCATTTCACCGAGATACCAGTTAATCAGATAGCCGGTATTGCTCCAGATAAGCTTACCGTTAATGTCGCCGGTAGCTTCCAGCGCTTCCACCACCGGTTTCAGGGCTTTATTGACCAACATATCCATACGCGCTTGCGCGGGAAGCATCAACGCATCATGGTCGGCATGCACGTCAATCCAGAAGCAAGCCGCGCGCCCGCTTTCATGGAATTCAACGCGAAAATGCTCCGGTTCAAGGCTAATTGCCTGTTCTTCCGTAAGCAACGCAAGCATTAGCGGCGGCACCAGCAGGCCGATATACCACTGCGCCCACAGTGAAAGCAGGGGTTTTTGTTCGCGCGGTTGGCTGGGCTGATGGCGATAAATATGGTCGGAATAGGTGGACAGTAATGAACTAAGGGACGTTGGTTGTGACCATTCCGCGAGGGGTAGAGCAAACGGGGGAGCTTCTTCATCCAGACGCAGGAAATCCAGTAGATGCGGGCGTACCGCAGCGATCTTTTCCCGTACCGCATTCGCCAATGCATGCTCGACGGGCGCAAGCGGCGCACGCCAGATGATGTCATCGCTGAAGGAGAAGGTACGGTAAGCCATCAGATTTCCAGATACAAATCTAAATGATAATGATTGCTGATACTAGTTGTTCGTTGCAGGGAGCGCAAGCGATTTGTCAGCGCCGCATATCCTTCGCGGCGGGCTGGAAGCGTTAGTTGACGAGAATGATATTACGTCCCTGGTTTTTGGCTTCATATAGCGCGCTATCGGCGCGTTTTATCGCACTGTCGATGTCGCCACTCACCAGAGGGGTCATCCCGATACTGATAGTGACATGAGTGGCGACGCTTTCGTTAAAACGATGCGCGATTTTTAAATCGTAAACCCGTTGGCGAATACGCTCTGCTGTCTGGAAGGCGGATTCCGCCGAGCTGCTGGTCAGCACCACCATAAACTCTTCACCGCCAAAGCGAGCGACGATATCGCGTGAACGCACGGAATTACGAATCGCCGCGGATACCTGGATTAGCGCCTGGTCGCCCATCATATGGCCATAGTTATCGTTGTAGGCTTTGAAATGGTCAATATCCAAAAGCAGGATGAAATGTTCGCAGGTATCCACTGCCAGGATGTTATCCATCCGGTTTTGCAGGCCACGGCGGTTATACAGGCCGGTTAATGGATCAAGCATACTGAGATCGTTCAGGGTGTTACGCTCTTGCAACAGTTTATCCATTAGCCCTTGGGTAAAATTATCGCTGCGCTTTTGCATAATGTTTTGCAACGTAATTCCAGCAACTGGCAGGACAAAGCAGTAAAACATCCGCATCCACTGTTCGCCGCCGGCCAGTACCAGACACACCATAAAAGTCGGTAGCGAATGTAGAGTAAAGGCAATGATATTGTTAGAAAAAGCGATAGTTCCAATAAACAGGATGCTTAATAAGGCAATAACCAGAAAGTTAAAATGTGGAGGTGGTAACAATGAGGCTTTTATTACGATGTGCCAGGCCCATAGCATGCCAAATAACAGAGAAATAACAGGAATATTTATTTTCTGTTTTGGAAATTTCCAATTCCATAACAAGAACCCCAGGCTGGCGGCACAGATCAGCGAACTCGGCAGCGTGACGGTGACAATGGTAAACAGCGGACTGAGCAGCGACAGAGCGGCAGAAACACAATTAAGTAATAAAAAAAGTCGTAAGGAATACTGATATTTTTGCTCGTAATGAGCCCGCCAGGTTTGTGCAGTCATATTGGTACTATCATTATTAGTAGTTAAGTTTCAAGATGATGGCTGCCAAAGGGGAAAAATATAAAACAACACGTAATATAAGGCTATCTGCGCAAATGATCAGACAATGTAATATATAGATTTAATTTGCTTAATTTATCATCCCAATGAATGTATGTCATTACTCCTGAATGCAAGAGTAATAAAAGTTAAACTCTCTGGCATGACAAATGATAAAAGTTATCATATGATATTAGTTATCATTATCGTTGTGAGAGGCGAAACCATGTTGCAGCGAGCTTTAGGGAGTGGTTGGGGAATTCTGCTGCCGGGCGTACTGGTGATGGCGTTAGGCATGATTGGGCTGCCGGTGGAAGCCTGGCGCGTGATGATTGTGCTGGGGTTACTACTATCGGCGGCAATGATCTGGCACCGTCAGTTACGTCATTTCGTACTGTTGCCGTCAAGCGTAGCGCTGGTCAGTGGAATAATGCTGATCATGTTGAATTTGAAGCTGATGGGATAAAACAGAGAAGGGTAAGAATATTGGTGCGAGGGGGGGGACTTGAACCCCCACGTCCGTAAGGACACTAACACCTGAAGCTAGCGCGTCTACCAATTCCGCCACCTTCGCATACCATCGACACTAAAAAGTATCGTTACCACGGAGGCGCATTCTAGTGGTTTTCGGCGACACGTCAATAGTTAATTATGCAGGTTTTCTCGATTGCTGCAAAAATGGGCTATTCAGAGCGAAGGGAAGGCCTGGCGGCACGTCGAGCATGCCGCCGATGGGAAAAGAAAATTATTTCCTGGCCTGGCGAGTCATCACCGTGCGGTAAACTTTGAAACGGCCGGTTTGGGCGATCACTTCGTGGAAGCCAAACGTCTCATCCAGCACCTGCGGATACGGCAGGAAGGCGTTAGCAACGATACGCAGTTCGCCGCCGCTGTTCAGATGGCGGACCGCGCCGCGGATCAGCGCCTGCGCCGCTTCAAGACTGGTCTGCAGGCCGTCGTGGAATGGCGGATTTGAGATGATCATGTCAAAACGGCCGTTGACTTCAGAGAAGACGTTACTGGCAAAGACCTCGCCTTCAAAACCATTCGCGGCAAGCGTCGCGCGGCTGGCTTCGACCGCCGGAGCGCTGACGTCGCATAGCGTCAGGCGTACCTTCGGTGAATGGCTGGCCAGTACCGTGGCAAGCACCCCGGCGCCGCAGCCGACATCGAGCACTTTACCTTTGGTGTGCGGTTGCAGGGTCGACAGCAGCAGCTGGCTGCCGACATCGAGGCCGTCGCGGCTGAACACGCCCGGCAGCGTTTTAATGGTCAGATTATCGAGCGTGTACTCGTTCCAGTACTGTTCGGCGTTGAAGGAGGGCTGTTTTTCCAGACGGCCGTGGTAGAGACCGCAGCGGCGGGCGCTATCCACTTTATTTAGCGGCGCGTATTCGGCGAGCATTTGCTCGGCGCTACGTACGCCGCTGCGGTTTTCGCCGATCACAAAAATATCGATCCCCACCGGCAGCAGAGAGAGCAGGTTCATCAGTTGGAACTGCGCTTCTGGCTTGTTCTTCGGCCAGTAGTAGATCAGGGTATCGCAATCGGCGACGTCGGCGGCCTCGGCCACTAAGCTAAAACGAACATTGTCGCCCATCTGGCGATTCAGGACCTGCCAGTGGTGGAATTGTTGGGTGTGAGCGCGGCTGGCCGCGGTATCCAGACGTGCAGGCAGGTCATCCTGCAGGTCACCGGCAAACAGAACGCGGGCGGACTCGAAATCATCACTGTGGCGCAGCAAGACTTCACTTGCCGGGGTAAAAGCTGACATGAAACACTCCTTCAATAAGACTGGCGCCGATTATAGTAGTTTGTTGGCGCAGATACGACGGATTTGCTATATTGCGCGCTTGTTTAACAGGAGTGTTTCGCTATGACTTCCCGACGAGACTGGCAATTACAGCAACTGGGAATTACCCAGTGGTCGCTGCGCCGCCCGGGGGCGTTGCAGGGCGAAATCGCTATCTCGCTTCCTGAACATATTCGTCTGGTGATGGTGGCGGAAACCCCGCCGTCGCTGACTGAACCGCTCATTAGCGATATTCTGCGCGCGCTCTCGATTCGCGCCGATCAGGTACTGCAGCTTACGCCGGACCGGGTAGCGATGCTGCCGCAAAATAGCCGCTGCAACAGCTGGCGACTGGGCTGCGAGACGCCGCTGTCGCTGGCGGGCGCCCAGGTCTCGACGCCCGTTTTTGATGAACTTCAGAGCAGCGTGCCGGCTCGCATCGCGCTCTGGCAACAAATCTGCGCACATGAACACGATTTCTACCCTCAGCACGGCTGATTTATCCAAAGCCTGGCAAATCGAAAAACGCGCCCACGCTTTTCCGTGGAGCGAACAAACCTTTGCCAGCAATCAGGGTGAACGTTATCTGAATTACCAACTGGCAGTGGATGGAGAAATGGCGGCATTTGCCATTACTCAGATTGTCCTTGATGAAGCGACGCTTTTTAACATCGCCGTCGACCCCGCCTACCAGCGCCGCGGCCTGGGACGGGAACTGCTGGAACATGTTATTGATGAAGTCGAAAAACTCGGCGTCGTCACGCTGTGGCTGGAGGTGCGGGCATCGAATGTCGCCGCCATCGCGCTCTACGAAAGCTTAGGCTTTAACGAGGCGACTATCCGCCGCAATTACTACCCTACGGCCGACGGGCGTGAAGACGCAATTATCATGGCTCTGCCAATCAGTATGTAAGACAAGGTGAAACGATGAAATGGGACTGGATTTTCTTTGATGCCGATGAAACGTTGTTTACGTTTGACTCTTTCAGCGGTTTACAGCGGATGTTTCTCGACTATAGCGTGACATTTACCGCCAAAGATTTTCAGGACTATCAGGCCGTTAATAAGCCGCTGTGGGTGGATTATCAAAACGGCGCCATCACCTCGCTACAATTACAGCATCAGCGTTTTGATAGCTGGGCGGAACGTTTGAACGTCCCTCCGGGCGAACTGAACGACGCTTTCATGAATGCGATGGCGGAAATCTGCGCGCCGCTGCCGGGCGCTGTATCGCTGCTGAATGCGCTGCAGGGCAAGGTAAAAATGGGCATCATCACCAACGGTTTTACCTCGTTGCAGCAGACTCGACTGGAACGAACAGGCCTGCGCGATCACTTTGATTTGCTGATTATTTCTGAGGAAGTCGGCGTCGCGAAGCCGGATGCGCGTATCTTCGATTACGCGCTGGCGCAAGCGGGTAATCCGTCGCGCGACAGGGTATTGATGGTTGGCGATACCGCCGAGTCGGATATCCGCGGCGGCGTCAATGCCGGGTTTGCCACCTGTTGGTTGAATGCGCACCAGCAAACGCTGCCGGCAGACCTGCAGCCAGACTGGACGGTGACCTCTTTAAGCGAACTGGAGCAACTCCTGTGTAAACACTAATTGCCTCCCCCCCATTGATGGGTAAAATAGCCGCAATTTTTCGTATTCCACATGCGCGGCCCATTGCCGCGTTTACTTAGAAGATTGAATTATGACGTTGTCTCCTTATCTGCAAGAGGTGGCTAAACGCCGCACTTTTGCCATTATTTCTCACCCGGATGCCGGTAAGACCACCATCACTGAAAAAGTGCTGCTGTTCGGACAGGCGATTCAGACCGCAGGTACCGTGAAGGGCCGTGGTTCCAGCCAGCATGCTAAATCCGACTGGATGGAAATGGAAAAGCAGCGTGGGATCTCGATTACCACCTCGGTGATGCAGTTCCCGTACCATGACAGCCTGGTTAACCTGCTGGATACCCCGGGGCATGAAGACTTCTCCGAAGATACTTACCGTACCCTGACGGCGGTTGACTGCTGTCTGATGGTTATCGATGCGGCGAAAGGCGTCGAAGATCGTACCCGCAAGCTGATGGAAGTTACCCGTCTGCGCGATACGCCGATTCTCACCTTTATGAACAAACTCGACCGTGATATCCGCGATCCGATGGAATTGCTGGATGAAGTCGAAAATGAGCTGAAAATCGGCTGCGCGCCGATTACCTGGCCTATCGGCTGCGGCAAGCTGTTTAAAGGGGTTTATCATCTTTATAAAGATGAAACTTACCTCTATCAGACCGGTAAAGGGCACACTATTCAGGAAGTGCGCGTGGTTAAGGGGCTGAATAACCCTGAACTCGATGCCGCAGTGGGCGACGATCTGGCGCAGCAGCTGCGCGATGAACTGGAACTGGTGCAGGGCGCTTCGAACGAGTTCGATAAAGATCTGTTCCTGGCGGGCGAAATTACTCCGGTGTTCTTCGGCACCGCATTAGGCAACTTCGGCGTGGATCATATGCTGGATGGTCTGGTGGAGTGGGCGCCGGCGCCGATGCCGCGTAACACTGATACCCGTGAAGTGACGGCTACAGAAGAGAAATTCACCGGCTTCGTGTTTAAGATTCAGGCCAACATGGACCCGAAACACCGCGACCGCGTGGCCTTTATGCGCGTGGTTTCCGGCAAATACGAGAAAGGCATGAAGCTGCGTCAGGTGCGTATCGGCAAAGACGTGGTGATTTCCGACGCGCTGACCTTTATGGCGGGCGATCGCTCGCACGTTGAAGAAGCCTACCCTGGCGATATTATCGGTCTGCATAACCACGGCACCATTCAGATTGGCGACACCTTTACCCAGGGCGAAATGATGAAGTTCACCGGTATTCCGAACTTCGCGCCGGAACTGTTCCGTCGTATTCGCCTGAAAGATCCGCTGAAGCAGAAACAGCTGCTGAAAGGGCTGGTACAGCTGTCTGAAGAGGGCGCGGTACAGGTCTTCCGCCCTATCGCTAATAACGATCTGATCGTTGGCGCCGTCGGCGTGCTGCAGTTTGACGTGGTAGTAGCGCGTCTTAAAAGCGAATACAACGTTGAAGCGATTTACGAATCCGTCAACGTGGCCACCGCGCGTTGGGTTGAATCGACAGACGTGAAGAAATTCGAAGAGTTTAAGCGTAAGAACGAAGTTCAGCTGGCGCTGGATGGCGGCGATAATCTGACCTATATCGCCCCGACGATGGTGAACCTGAACCTGACGCAAGAGCGTTACCCTGACGTAGTGTTCCGCAAAACCCGCGAACACTAATATCTCTCTGGAGCGCGGCGATGCTGCGCTCCAGCCTGTTTTTCCAGCCACACTCCTTACCATAGAAAGTTCTTAAATCTGCGCGAATCGTAGCTTTTTTATTCAAACCCTCCGCCGCATCTCCGCTCATCTACTATATTTATTAAGCACTTTTCAGAAACCTGGCTGAATAAATAGCCATGTGTTTTACCAAAGCAGACATCGTGAGGGCATACCAATGACCAGACTAAAGAGCGCCAGGCTATTGCTGCCTCTCTTCTTAGGCTCAGCGTTGATAAGCGCCTCGACCTATGCGGAAACCACCGCAACCGATAGCGCGAAGGCTGCCGCGACCAGCGCCGGAGAAAGCGTCGATAAGTCAATCAACAAGGTTGGCGATTTTATGGATGACAGCACGATCACCGCCCGTGTTAAGGCGGCGCTGATCGATGACAAAAGTATCCGTAGCACCGATATCTCGGTGAAAACGGAAAACAAAGTTGTGACCTTAAGCGGGACTGTTGAGAGCGCTGAGCAAAAATCACAGGCCGTCAGCGCGGCGAAAGGCGTCGAAGGGGTGAGTTCGGTAAGCGATAAGCTGACCGTGGCGGGTGAAAAATCGGCAAGCCTGAAGGGCTATGCCGGCGACACCGCTATCACCAGCGAAGTCAAAGCCAAACTGCTCGCGGACGATATCGTTCCGTCGCGTAAGGTGACGGTGGAAACCAGCAACGGGGTGGTACAGGTACACCTCTCCGGAACCCTGGAATCGAGCAAGCAGGTCGATCGTGCGGCAGACATTGCCAAAGCGGTTACCGGTGTTAAGAGCGTGAAGAACGATCTTAAAGTGCAGTAAGGGTATTTATTAAAAGATATTCGCCAGCGGCGAGACCGCTGAGCGAGTTGTACGCAGGGTTGATGTATGCGCGGCCTGAGCGCGCAGAAAAGCGACCGTTAATCATATGGTAAGGAGAACAGTATGTTTAGATGGGGCATTATTTTTCTGATCATCGCGTTAATTGCCGCCGCATTGGGTTTTGGTGGTCTGGCGGGTACCGCGGCGTGGGCGGCTAAAATCGTCTTTGTTGTCGGTATTATCATTTTCCTGGTCAGCCTGTTTACCGGGCGAAAACGACCCTAGAGGCGATGTGCCGAAAGGCGTGAATCAATAACCGCGCAGTGATGACATAACGTCTTACATAAAGCCAGTCAATGTGACTGGCTTTTGCGGTTTCAGGGGACGACAATTTGCGTTACTTTAATGACAGAAAATAGACAAACAGGAAAGCAGGGTGGGGCAGCGCATTCCCGTGACGTTGGGCAATATCGCCCCGTTAGCGGTAAAACCCTTCCGTCCAGGCAAATTGGCTCTGGTGTGCGAAGGCGGTGGTCAGAGAGGTATTTTCACAGCCGGGGTTCTGGACGAATTCATGCGCGCTGGATTTAACCCTTTCGACCTGATGCTCGGTACTTCCGCTGGCGCGCAAAATATCTCCGCTTATATCTGTAATCAGCAGGGCTACGCCCGTAAAGTCATTACGCGTTACACCACCTCGCGGCAATTTTTTGACCCGATGCGCTTCGTACGCGGCGGCAATCTTATCGATCTCGATTGGCTGGTCGATTCCACTGCACAACAAATGCCGCTGGCGATGAACTATGCCGAGGAGCAGTTCGCGCTGGGTAAAGAGCTGTGGATGTGCGCCTGCCGCGGTGACGACTACACGGCAAACTATTTTTCCCCTACCCGCCAGACCTGGCTTGATCTGATCCGTGCCTCCAGCGCCATTCCAGGTTTTTACCGTAGCGGTGTCCTGCTGGATGGCGTGAACTACCTCGATGGCGGCGTCAGCGACGCGATCCCTGTGCAGGAGGCGGCGCGCCGCGGCGCGCAGACTATTGTGGTTATCCGTACCGTCCCTTCGCAGATGTTCTACACTCCGCAGTGGTTTAAACGGATGGAGCGCTGGCTGGGGGAAAGCAGTTTGCAGCCGTTTGTGAACCTGGTACAGCACCACGAAACCACCTATCGCGCGACGCAGCAGTTTATTGAAAAACCGCCGGGTAAACTGCGGATATTCGAAATCTATCCGCAGCGGCCGCTGCGCAGTATGGCGCTTGGCAGCCGTCTGCCGGCGCTGCTGGAAGATTATAAAACCGGACGCCAGTGCGGCCGCTACTTCCTTGCTACGGTAGGGAAACTGCTGACCGAGCAACCGCCGCTGTTACGTCATGCGCCGCGTGTGGCAATGCCGACGCCGGTAGTGGTGCCGCCGCTGCCGGTAGCTAACGAAACGCCGCAACAGGCGATTATCACCGCGCCGCAGGCTAATGACCCCAGCTTTAATAACGAGGATCTGGCGTGACGTTACGCTTTATTGATACCCACTGTCATTTCGATTTTCCCCCATTTACAGAGGATGAACCGGCGAGTATCGCACGGGCGTCACAGGCTGGCGTTGGGCGCATAATCGTGCCGTCGATATCCGCCGCGCGGTTTGCTCGCGTGCTGGCGCTGGCGGAGCAACACGAGCCGCTGTATGCCGCGTTAGGGATGCATCCCATTGTTATCGAACAGCATGATGACCGCGGGTTAGCGCAACTGGAAAGCTATCTTGCACAGCGTCATCCGAAACTCGTGGCCGTCGGGGAGATTGGCCTCGATCTCTACCGCGACGATCCGCAATACGATCGCCAACAGGCGCTGCTGGAAGCGCAGTTGCGGCTGGCAAAGCGTTACGATTTGCCGGTGATCCTGCATTCGCGCCGCACCCACGATAAGCTGGCGATGTTGCTAAAAAAACATAACCTGCCGCGCGCCGGGGTGGTGCATGGTTTTGCCGGCAGCCTGCAGCAGGCGGAACGTTTTGTACAGCTGGGCTATAAGATTGGCGTTGGCGGTACCATTACCTATCCCCGCGCCAGCAAAACTCGCGATGTTATGGCGCGTCTGCCGCTTTCTTCGCTGCTGCTGGAAACCGATGCTCCGGATATGCCGCTGAATGGTTTTCAGGGACAGCCGAACCGCCCGGAACAGGCGGCCCGCGTCTTTGACTCGCTCTGCGAACTGCGCGCGGAACCGGCGCAGGAAATTGAAGCGGCACTACTGGCGAATACCAAAAACCTCTTTACCGCGCTAACCCTCTAACGACCCACATACTGGACAACGTCGTCCCCGGTTCTGGTCGGGTGTGACAATCCCATCATTTTTTATAAATATAAAATCCATTAAGTTTCAATCAGAAAGTATATTTATGGCCAGGATTTGCACAATTTGTGCGCCATGACGTCGAGATAACTCGTTTTGATATGTTAGAATAATAACATCACCATGAACTTCGGTTTGCCGATTATGCTTAAACAGGAGATGACGGTGAGGCTGGCGGGAAGTGCTGGTTAATTGTGATTTTTATCACATTACAGTAATGCAAATTAGTAATTAGTTTTCATTAACTGTGATGAATGTCGAAGTGTAATGGCGAGCGGTTGTTACAATAGTAACAGGCTCGCAAGGTGAACAAACTATTGAACCGGCAATACGCCGTCGGAGTATGAAATGACTGATTTGAAAGCAAGCAGCCTGCGCGCGTTGAAACTGATGGATCTGACCACCCTGAACGATGACGACACCAATGAGAAGGTGATCGCTCTGTGTCATCAGGCGAAAACGCCGGTGGGAAATACCGCTGCGGTCTGCATCTACCCGCGTTTTATCCCGATTGCCCGTAAGACGCTGAACGAACAAGGAACGCCGGATATCCGCATCGCGACGGTGACTAACTTCCCGCATGGTAATGACGATATCGATATCGCGCTGGCGGAAACCCGCGCGGCAATCGCTTATGGCGCGGATGAAGTGGATGTGGTTTTCCCGTACCGCGCGCTGATCGCGGGTAACGAGCAGGTGGGTTTTGATCTGGTGAAAGCCTGTAAAGAAGCCTGTGCGGCGGCGAATGTGCTGCTGAAAGTGATCATCGAAACCGGCGAACTGAAAGAAGAAGCGCTGATTCGTAAGGCGTCTGAAATCTCTATTAAAGCGGGCGCGGATTTCATCAAAACTTCTACCGGTAAAGTGCCGGTGAATGCGACGCCGGAAAGCGCGCGCATCATGATGGAAGTGATCCGCGATATGGGCGTTGAGAAAACCGTTGGCTTTAAACCTGCCGGCGGCGTGCGCAGCGCGGAAGATGCGCAACAGTTCCTGGCGATTGCTGATGAACTGTTCGGCGCCGACTGGGCCGATTCCCGTCACTACCGTTTCGGCGCATCCAGCCTGTTGGCTAGCCTGCTGAAAGCCCTGGGTCACGGCGACGGTAAGAGCGCCAGCAGCTACTAATCCCTTGATACGCCGGATGGTGCTGCGCTTATCCGGCCTACGAATGGATGCCTGTAGGCCGGATAAGGCGCTCGCGCCGCCATCCGGCAATTTATACTATTTGGGAGGTTACCGTGTTTCTCGCACAAGAAATTATTCGTAAAAAACGTGATGGTCATGTATTAAGCGATGAAGAAATTCGCTTTTTCATCAACGGTATCCGCGATAATACTATCTCTGAAGGACAGATCGCCGCGCTGGCGATGACCATCTTCTTCCATGATATGTCTATGCCGGAACGTGTCTCGCTGACCATGGCGATGCGGGATTCAGGAATCGTTCTCGACTGGAAAAGCCTTAACCTCAACGGCCCGATCGTCGATAAACACTCGACCGGCGGCGTGGGTGACGTCACCTCGCTGATGCTGGGGCCAATGGTTGCCGCCTGCGGCGGTTACGTACCGATGATCTCCGGGCGTGGTCTCGGCCATACCGGCGGTACGCTTGATAAACTGGAAGCGATCCCGGGTTTTGATATTTTCCCGGACGACGCGCGTTTCCGCGAAATTATTAAAGATGTCGGCGTGGCGATTATCGGGCAGACCAGCTCGCTCGCGCCGGCTGACAAACGTTTCTATGCCACCCGCGATATTACCGCGACGGTGGATTCCATCCCGCTGATTACCGCGTCTATTCTGGCCAAGAAACTGGCGGAAGGTCTGGACGCGCTGGTGATGGACGTTAAAGTCGGCAGCGGCGCCTTTATGCCGACTTATGAGCTTTCAGAAGCGCTTGCCGAAGCGATCGTTGGCGTCTCCAACGGCGCCGGCGTGCGTACGACCGCACTGTTAACGGATATGAACCAGGTGCTGGCCTCCAGCGCGGGTAACGCCGTTGAAGTTCGCGAAGCGGTACAGTTCCTGACCGGCGAATACCGCAACCCGCGCCTGTACGACGTCACCATGGCGCTGTGCGTGGAAATGCTGATTTCCGGCAAACTGGCGGCGGATGACGCCGAGGCGCGCGCGAAATTGCAGGCGGTGCTGGATAACGGTAAAGCGGCGGAAGTCTTTGGCCGCATGGTGGCGGCGCAGAAGGGGCCGAACGACTTTGTCGAAAACTATGCGAAATACCTGCCGACGGCAATGCTGAGCAAAGCCGTCTATGCTGAAGGCGCCGGATTTGTCTCTGAAATGGATACCCGCGCGCTGGGGATGGCGGTGGTGTCGATGGGCGGCGGTCGTCGCCAGGCTTCCGATACTATTGACTACAGCGTTGGCTTTACCGATATGGCGCGCCTTGGCGATAAAGTTGATGGCGAACGTCCGCTGGCGGTGATTCATGCGAAAGATGAATCGAGCTGGCAGGAAGCGGCCAAAGCCGTGAAAGCGGCAATAAAACTGGACGCCCACGCCCCAGAAATTACACCGACGGTCTATCGCCGTATCACCAAGTAGCGATATACTGATCTGATCGCTTTTTTGCAGCGCATGATGTATGGAGAACAAGATGAAACGTGCATTTATTATGGTGCTGGACTCCTTTGGGATTGGCGCAACGGAAGACGCTGACCGCTTTGGCGATGTTGGCGCCGATACCCTGGGCCACATTGCAGAAGCCTGCGCCAAAGGTGAAGCTGACAATGGTCGTAAAGGCCCGTTGAATTTACCTAACTTGACCCGTCTGGGTCTGGTGAAAGCGCATGAAGGTTCTACCGGTAAAATTGCCGCCGGTATGGACGGTAATGCCGAAGTCGTTGGTGCCTATGCCTGGGCGCATGAACTCTCTTCTGGTAAAGATACGCCGTCTGGCCACTGGGAAATCGCCGGCGTGCCGGTGCTGTTTGACTGGGGCTACTTCAGCGATCACGAGAACAGCTTCCCGCAGGAACTGCTGGATAAACTGGTTAAGCGCGCGAACCTGCCGGGCTATCTCGGCAATTGCCACTCTTCCGGTACCGTGATTCTGGACCAACTGGGTGAAGAGCATATGAAAACCGGGAAACCGATTTTCTATACCTCTGCTGACTCGGTGTTCCAGATCGCCTGTCACGAAGAGACTTTCGGCCTCGACAAGCTGTATGAGCTGTGTGAAATCGCCCGTGAAGAGCTGACCGAAGGCGGCTATAACATTGGCCGCGTGATTGCTCGTCCGTTTGTTGGCGACAAAGCCGGTAACTTCCAGCGTACCGGTAACCGTCACGATCTGGCGGTCGAGCCGCCGGCGCCGACCGTGCTGCAGAAGCTGGTCGACGAGAAAAACGGCCACGTGGTTTCCGTGGGTAAAATCGCCGACATCTACGCCAACTGCGGCATCACTAAGAAAGTGAAAGCCACCGGACTGGACGCGTTGTTCGACGCGACCATCAAAGAGATGAAGGAAGCGGGCGACGAGACTATCGTCTTCACTAACTTCGTCGATTTTGATTCCTCCTGGGGCCACCGTCGCGACGTCGCTGGCTACGCGGCGGGTCTGGAGCTGTTCGACCGTCGTCTGCCGGAGCTGATGGAGCTGGTTGGAGAAGACGACATTCTGATCCTCACCGCCGACCACGGCTGCGACCCGACCTGGACCGGTACCGACCACACCCGCGAACACATTCCGGTGCTGGTGTACGGCCCGAAAGTGAAGCCGGGTTCGTTAGGCCACCGCGAAACTTTCGCCGATATCGGCCAGACGCTAGCGACATACTTTGGTACGTCGCCAATGGAATACGGTAAAAACATGCTGTAATACCCGTTGTCTTTCGCGCTGTAGATGCGTTGACTTCATTCGCTCACCCCGGTCACATAGTTAATCTATGCTCCCGGGGATTCACGAATTCGTCGTCTTCCTACAACGCGAAATCCTTAGGGTATTTGAATACGTTTTGTAGGCCTGATAAGGCGTAGCCGCCATCAGGCCCGAACAATTTATATAAGGATAAAACGATGGCCACCCCACACATTAACGCAGAAATGGGCGATTTTGCTGACGTAGTTTTGATGCCGGGCGATCCGCTGCGCGCGAAGCACATTGCAGAAACCTTCCTCGAAGACGTGCGTGAAGTGAACAACGTGCGCGGCATGCTGGGCTTCACCGGTACCTACAAAGGCCGCAAAATCTCCGTGATGGGCCACGGTATGGGGATCCCATCCTGCTCTATCTACACCAAAGAGCTGATCACCGATTTCGGCGTGAAGAAAATCATCCGCGTCGGCTCCTGCGGCGCGGTACGTGAAGATGTCAAACTGCGTGATGTGGTTATCGGCATGGGCGCGTGCACCGACTCTAAAGTCAACCGTCTGCGTTTCAAAGACCACGACTTCGCGGCGATTGCCGATTTCGGCATGGTGCGTAACGCGGTAGACGCGGCGAAGGCGCTGGGCGTTGACGCGCGCGTTGGCAACATCTTCTCCGCTGATCTGTTCTATACGCCGGATCCGTCTATGTTCGACGTGATGGAAAAATACGGCATTCTGGGCGTGGAAATGGAAGCGGCCGGCATTTATGGCGTAGCGGCTGAGTTCGGTGCGAAAGCGCTGACCATCTGCACCGTTTCCGATCATATCCGCACTCACGAGCAGACCACTGCCGCTGAGCGTCAGACCACCTTCAACGATATGATCAAAATCGCGCTGGAATCCGTACTGCTGGGTGATAAAGAGTAAGACCTGTTGTGCCGGGTGGCGGCTTCGCCTGACCCGGCCTACGGTTTCCAGGCCCGCTAAGCGCAGCGGGCTTTTTTATTAGCGCACCGCGCCGGCCAGCCACGCCGACAGTTCTTTCAGTTCCGCTTCCTGCTCAGGGTAATCGGCGAGCAGCGCCTCACACTGCTGCTGTAATATTTCCGCCCGATACTGACAACCGACTAATCGTGCCGCCAACGCCTCGAGCGGCGCCGGGTTCAGGCTATCGGTAAAAGCCTGGGCGCGGGTGATATGGCCCTTCTCGACGTCAAAATGCAGCTCGACGCCGCCCCAGCGAAAGCGCTCATCCAGCAGGTGGGAGAAAGCGGGCGCCTGGCCGAAGTTCCACTCCCAGCTGCTCTGGCGGGCGAAGGTCTCGGCAAAATTCGGCAGATCCGGCGTGTTGTCCGGCGAAATGACTTCCGCCTCTACCCGTTCGCCGTAATGGCTGAAAAATGCCTCCTGAATGGCTTCGCAAATCTGCTGATGGGTAATGCCCGGCAGGAGTTCAACCAGGTTCGCTACGCGCCCGCGTACCGAGGTAATGCCCTTGGCCTGCAGCTTTTTTTTGTCCGGATTAAGATAGTTGGCGAGACGGCTTAAGTCGGCGTTTAGCAGCAGAGTGCCGTGATGAAAACCGCGGTCCATCGTTTCGCGATAGGCGGAGCCAGACACCTTGCGGTCGCCATTGTCGGTTTTCACGACCAGATCGTTGCGCCCGGAAGCCTCGGCGGTCACGCCAAGCGAATTCAACGCCGCGAGCACGATAGCGGTAGAAACGGTTTTGTCGTATTCCGGTTTGCCCGCCATAAAGGTAAAGCAGGTATTGCCGAGGTCGTGGAATACCGCGCCGCCGCCGCTGCTGCGCCGGGCCAGCCGGACGTGGTCCTCTTCCATGCGCCGGGTATTGCACTCCTTCCACGGGTTCTGCGCGCGGCCAATCACCACGGTGTCGGCGTTGCGCCACAGAAACAGCACCCGTTGGGTGGCCGGCATCTGGCGGAAAATACACTCCTCGACCGCGAGGTTAAACCAGGGGTCGTAGGAATCGGAGAGCAACAGGCGGAGCGTCGGCATAGGATATCCTTGTCTGATTAATCTTTATCTTCGTCCTGGACGGGCTTATTGGCAGTGAGCAGGAAAGGCGATTGCTGCCAGCGGGTACGTTTGCCCTGCAGCAACGTACGGGTCAGCACCACGCCGATGGCCAGCGACAACAGCAGCATCAGGCGTAAGATATTGGTGGTATTATCCACCTGTTTCGCCTCGGTGGCCAACGTGTGGGTATCCAGCGTCAGGCGCAGATAGCCGACCGGACCGTTTTTGCCGAGGATCGGCTCGACGATTTGCTGGTTAAAGTAGCCGCCAGCTTTTTTGCCATCCAGCGCCAGGCGGTCGCGCACATCGACGCTTTCGCCGGAGCGGGCCACCAAATCGCCTTGTTCATCATATACCCCGGCATCGAGCACCCGGCTTTTGTCCGTCAGCTGTTCCAGCAGGCGGGTAATGCGCTTTTCGTCGGGCGTTTCGCTGCGCATCAGCGGTGCCAGGTTCAGCGTAACCTGCTGCGCCAGCGTTCGCGCCAGCTCTTCCAACTGCGGATTACGCTGCTTTTGGCTATTCTGACTGAACCACGAGGCGCCCTGCATCAGCGCGACGAGAAGCGCGAGACAGATCAGAACAATGACGGCGCGATGCAGTCGGAATTTCAGTTTTGCTCGTACCATATTCCACCTTTGAAAATTTGCAGCTTAATGTTGCCAGAAGCGCTGGTTACAAGGTAGCCTCATGCGTTATTTTCCTCGCCTGAATGAAGAGATGTGGAGCCGTAATGCCTAACAGTTTGACCTGGTGCGACCTGCCCGAAGATGTTTCCTTGTGGCCTGGGTTGCCGCTTTCCCTGAGCGGCGACGAGGTCATGCCGCTGGATTATCACGCCGGGCGCAGCGGCTGGCTGCTGTATGGTCGCGGTCTCGATAAACGTCGGCTGACGGCGTGGCAGCGCGAGCTCGGCGCGGCGCTGGTTATCGTCTCTTCCTGGGTCGTGGAAGACTATCAGGTGATTCGCCTGGCGGGTTCGCTGACGCAGCGCGCCACGCGCCTGGCCCATGAGGCCGGGCTGGACGTCGCGCCGCTGGGCAAAATCCCGCATCTGCGCACGCCGGGCCTGTTGGTGATGGATATGGACTCCACGGCGATTCAGATCGAATGTATCGATGAAATCGCTAAGCTTGCCGGCACCGGCGAGCTGGTCTCGGAAGTGACCGAACGCGCGATGCGCGGCGAGCTCGACTTCACCGCCAGCCTGCGCCAGCGCGTCGCCACCCTGAAAGACGCCGACGCGAACATTCTGCTGCAGGTGCGGGAAGCGCTGCCGCTGATGCCGGGGCTGACCCAACTGGTGCTGAAGCTGGAAACGCTGGGCTGGAAGGTGGCCATCGCCTCCGGCGGCTTTACCTTCTTTGCCGAATATCTGCGCGATAAGCTGCATCTCGACGCGGTATTCGCCAACGAGCTGGAAATTATGGACGGCAAGCTCACCGGCAACGTGATCGGCGACATCGTCGACGCCAAATATAAAGCCAACACTCTGCGTAAACTGGCGGAAAAATATGAAATTCCGTCGGCGCAAACCGTGGCGATTGGCGATGGCGCCAACGATCTGCCGATGATCAAGGCGGCAGGTCTCGGCATTGCCTATCATGCGAAACCAAAAGTCAATGAACAGGCGGAAGTCACCATCCGCCACGCTGACCTGATGGGGGTATTCTGTATTCTCTCCGGCAGCATGAATCAAAAGTAAGAGGTTAACGTGGCGAAAGCTCCAAAACGCGCATTTGTCTGTAATGAATGTGGTGCGGATTATCCGCGCTGGCAGGGGCAGTGCAGCGCCTGCCATGCCTGGAACACCATCACCGAGATGCGCATCGCCGCCTCGCCGCAGGTGGCGAGAAACGAGCGTCTGTCAGGCTACGCCGGGAATGCCGGCGTGTCGAAGGTACAGAAGCTGTCGGAGATAAGCCTGGAGGCGCTGCCGCGTTTCTCCACCGGATTTAAAGAGTTCGACCGCGTACTCGGCGGCGGCGTCGTGCCGGGCAGCGCCATTCTGATCGGCGGTAACCCCGGCGCCGGGAAATCGACGCTGCTGCTGCAAACCCTTTGTAAGCTGGCCGAAGGGATGAAAACGCTGTACGTCACCGGGGAAGAATCCCTGCAGCAGGTCGCGATGCGCGCGCATCGTCTCGGGCTGCCGACGGCGAATCTGAATATGCTCTCGGAGACCAGCATCGAGCAAATTTGCCAGATTGCCGATGAAGAAAAGCCGCAGCTGATGGTCATCGACTCCATCCAGGTGATGCATATGGCTGATGTCCAGTCGTCGCCGGGGAGCGTGGCCCAGGTACGTGAAACCGCGGCCTATTTGACGCGCTTTGCCAAAACTCGCGGCGTGGCGATTGTGATGGTCGGCCACGTCACCAAAGATGGCTCGCTGGCCGGTCCGAAAGTACTGGAACACTGTATTGACTGCTCGGTGCTGCTGGACGGCGATGCCGATTCCCGTTTCCGCACGTTGCGCAGCCATAAAAACCGCTTTGGCGCGGTCAACGAACTCGGCGTCTTCGCGATGACAGAGCAGGGCCTGCGCGAAGTCAGCAACCCCTCCGCCATCTTCCTCAGCCGCGGCGATGAAGTTACCTCTGGCAGCTCGGTCATGGTGGTATGGGAAGGCACCCGCCCGCTGCTGGTTGAGATTCAGGCGCTGGTCGATCACTCGATGATGTCTAATCCGCGTCGCGTAGCGGTAGGCCTGGAACAGAACCGTCTGGCGATCCTGCTGGCGGTGCTGCACCGTCATGGCGGCCTGCAGATGGCCGATCAGGACGTCTTCGTCAACGTGGTTGGCGGGGTCAAAGTCACTGAAACCAGCGCCGACCTGGCGCTGCTGCTGGCGATGGTCTCGAGCCTGCGCGATCGTCCGTTGCCGCAGGATCTGGTGGTTTTTGGCGAAGTCGGATTAGCCGGTGAAATTCGTCCGGTACCAAGCGGCCAGGAGCGCATTTCCGAGGCGGCGAAACATGGGTTCCGTCGCGCCATCGTACCAGCGGCCAATGTGCCCAAAAAAGCGCCGGAAGGGATGCAAATCTTTGGCGTGAAAAAACTGGCCGATGCGCTGAGCGTTTTTGACGACTTATAATGATACCCGTCATACTTCAGGGTATGACGGGTAGCAAACCCGAGTTTGCAGGAGGCACGCATAAACTATGTCGTCATTCGACTATCTGAAAAACGCCATTAAGCAAAAGGGTTGTACGCTGCAGCAGGTGGCGGAAGCCAGCGGGATGACCAAAGGTTATCTCAGTCAGCTATTAAACGCGAAAATCAAAAGCCCGAGCGCCCAGAAGCTCGAAGCCTTACACCGCTTCCTCGGCCTTGAATTCCCGCGCAAACAGAAAAGCGTCGGGGTGGTTTTTGGTAAATTTTATCCGCTGCATACCGGGCATATTTATCTGATTCAGCGCGCCTGTAGCCAGGTCGATGAGCTTCATATCATCATGGGCTATGACGACACTCGTGACCGCGAGCTGTTCGAGGAGAGCGCCATGTCGCAACAGCCGACGGTTCCCGATCGTCTGCGCTGGCTGCTGCAAACCTTTAAATACCAAAAAAACATTCGCATCCACGCCTTCAACGAAGAGGGGATGGAGCCGTACCCGCACGGCTGGGACGTCTGGAGCCGCGGGATCCGCGCCTTCATGAGCGAGAAAGGGATCGAACCTAACTGGATTTATACCTCGGAAGAGGCCGATGCGCCGCAGTATCTGGAGCATCTGGGGATCGAAACCGTGCTTATCGATCCGAAGCGAACCTTCATGAGTATCAGCGGCGGCCAGATCCGCGAAAACCCGTTCCGCTATTGGGAATATATTCCGACTGAGGTAAAACCGTTCTTTGTGCGTACGGTGGCGATCCTCGGCGGCGAGTCGAGCGGTAAATCGACGCTGGTGAATAAGCTCGCCAATATCTTCAATACTACCAGCGCCTGGGAATATGGCCGCGATTACGTCTTTTCACACCTCGGCGGCGATGAAATGGCGTTGCAGTATTCCGATTACGATAAAATCGCGCTGGGGCACGCACAGTACATTGATTTCGCGGTGAAATACGCCAATAAGGTGGCGTTTATCGATACCGACTTCGTCAGCACTCAGGCCTTCTGTCTGAAGTACGAAGGCCGCGAACATCCGTTCGTGCAGGCGTTAATCGATGAATATCGCTTTGATCTGGTGATCCTGCTGGAAAACAACACGCCGTGGGTAGCCGATGGGCTGCGTAGCCTCGGTAGTTCGGTAGACCGCAAAGAGTTTCAGACGCTGCTGGTGTCGCTGCTGAAAGAAAACGACATCGAATTTGTCCACGTGGAAGAGTCGGACTACGACGCCCGGTTCCTGCGCTGCGTTGAGCTGGTGAAGCAGTTGATGGGCGAGCAGGGGTAGGCTTTTTGCCGGATGGCGGCGTGAACGCCTTATCCGGCCTACAAGTGCTACACGCCTGGTAGGCCGGATAAGCGTAGCGCCATCCGGCACTTACAGATTACTTGGCAATGCGTTTGTACTTGATACGCTTCGGCTCCAGCGCATCGGCGCCGAGGGTGCGTTTCTTGTACTCTTCGTACTCGGTAAAGTTACCTTCGAAGAACTCAACTTTACCTTCATCCTGGTAATCCAGAATGTGGGTCGCGATACGGTCAAGGAACCAGCGGTCGTGCGAGATAACCATGGCGCAACCCGGGAACTCCAGCAGGGCGTTTTCCAGCGCGCGCAGGGTTTCGATATCCAGGTCGTTGGTTGGTTCATCGAGCAGCAGGACGTTACCGCCGACCTGCAACAGCTTCGCCAGGTGCAGACGACCACGCTCACCGCCGGACAGTTCGCCAACGCGTTTGCCCTGGTCGACGCCTTTGAAGTTAAAGCGGCCAACGTAGGCGCGGCTCGGCATCTCGGTGTTGCCGATCTTCATGATATCCAGGCCGCCGGACACTTCTTCCCAAACGGTTTTGCTGTTGTCCATCGCGTCGCGGAACTGATCGACGGAAGCCAGTTTAACGGTTTCACCCAGCGTGATGGTGCCGGAATCAGGCTGTTCCTGGCCGGACATCATGCGGAACAGGGTGGATTTACCCGCGCCGTTCGGACCGATGATACCGACGATAGCGCCTTTCGGTACGGAGAAGTTCAGATCGTCAATCAGTACGCGGTCGCCGTAAGATTTGCGCAGATTGCTGACTTCCAGAACTTTATCGCCCAGACGCGCTCCTGGCGGAATGAACAGTTCGTTGGTCTCGTTACGTTTCTGGTATTCGACGTTGTTAAGCTCTTCAAAGCGCGCCAGACGGGCTTTACCCTTAGACTGACGGCCTTTCGCGCCCTGGCGAACCCACTCGAGTTCTTTCTCGATAGATTTGCGGCGTGCAGCTTCCTGAGAAGCTTCCTGCGCCAGACGCTGATCTTTCTGCTCCAGCCAGGAGGAGTAGTTGCCTTCCCACGGAATACCTTCGCCGCGGTCAAGTTCGAGGATCCAACCGGCGACGTTATCGAGGAAGTAACGGTCGTGGGTAATCGCTACCACGGTGCCTTCGAAATCGTGCAGGAAGCGTTCCAGCCAGGCGACGGATTCGGCGTCGAGGTGGTTAGTCGGTTCGTCGAGCAGCAGCATGTCTGGTTTTTCCAGCAGCAGACGGCACAGCGCGACGCGGCGGCGTTCACCACCGGAAAGAGTGGCGATCTTCGCATCCCAGTCCGGCAGGCGCAGGGCATCAGCCGCACGCTCCAGCTGTACGTTCAGGTTATGGCCGTCGTGCGCCTGGATGATCTCTTCGAACTTGCCCTGTTGCGCGGCAAGCTTATCGAAGTCGGCATCCGGCTCGGCGTATTTGGCATAAACTTCGTCCAGGCCTTTCAGCGCGTTAACCACTTCGGCGACCGCTTCTTCAACGGATTCGCGCACGGTGTGCTCCGGATTCAGCTGCGGCTCCTGCGGCAGATAGCCGATTTTGATGCCGGGCTGCGGGCGCGCTTCACCTTCGATCTCGGTGTCGATACCGGCCATGATGCGCAGCAGGGTAGATTTACCGGCGCCGTTTAGACCGAGAACACCGATTTTCGCGCCAGGGAAGAAACTGAGGGAGATATTTTTCAAAATATGACGTTTCGGCGGAACCACTTTGCCGACACGATGCATGGTATAAACGAATTGAGCCACGTTGGACTTCGCCTCTTTCTATTCTGATAGATAGTTCAAAGGCGAAGTGTAGCCTTTTTCGCGCGGTAATCCCAGCGAGGCGACAGGATTCACAGAAGCGTAAAAAAATGTTCAGGACATGGCATGTTTTCAGTTGTCTGATTAGCATAATTAAGCAATACCTGAATTTTTTGAAGCGGCACGATGCCGCGGTGATGCACCAAACTAGAGGAAGAGCTTGTGGAAAAAGCCAAAACTACGGCATGGCGTCTTCTGGCTGCCGGCGTGAGTCTGCTGACGCTAAGCCAGCTGGCGCATGCGGATTCACTGGATGAACAGCGCAGCCGCTATGCTCAAATTAAACAGGCGTGGGACAACCGCCAGATGGATGTCGTCAACCAGTTGATGCCCACGCTCAGCAGCTATCCGCTGTATCCCTACCTGCAATATCGACAAATTACCGATGACCTGATGAACCAGCCGCCGCTGGTGGTCACTAATTTCATTGCGGCGAACCCGACCTTACCGGCGGCGCGTTCGCTGAAATCACGCTTTGTTAATGAGCTGGCGCGGCGCACCGACTGGCGCGGCTTACTGGCGTTCAGCCCGGATAAACCGGCGACAACCGAAGCGCAGTGTAACTACTACTACGCCAAACTCAGCGTCGGCCAATCGCAGGAAGCCTGGAGCGGGGCGAAAGAGCTGTGGCTTACCGGCAAGAGCCAGCCAAATGCCTGCGATCCGCTGTTCAGCGCGTGGCGCGATTCCGGGCAGCAGGATCCGCTGGCCTATCTCGAACGAATTCGTCTGGCGATGAAGGCAGGCAATACCAGTCTGGTCCGCGTGCTTGCTCAGCAGATGCCGTCAAACTATCAGAGCATCTCTTCGGCGGTGGTGGCGTTGGCCAACGATCCCAATAGCGTGATGACCTTTGCCCGCACCACCGGGGCCACCGACTTTACCCGCCAGATGGCGGCGGTCGCTTTTGCCAGCGTCGCGCGTCAGGATGTAGAAAACGCTCGTCTGATGATCCCGTCGCTGGTGCAGGCGCAGCAGTTGAATGAGGATCAAACCCAGGAGCTGCGTGATATTGTCGCCTGGCGCCTGATGGGCACCGATGTGACCGAAGCGCAGGCGGAGTGGCGCGATGACGCCATCATGCGTTCGCAATCAACCTCGCTTGTGGAACGCCGGGTTCGTATGGCGCTCGGCAACGGCGATCGTCATGGGCTGAACACCTGGCTGGCGCGTCTGCCGATGGAGGCGAAAGAAAAAGACGAGTGGCGCTACTGGCAGGCGGATCTGCTGCTGGAGCGCGGGCGCGATGACGAAGCGAAAGCCATCTTGCATTCGCTGATGCAGCAGCGCGGCTTCTATCCGATGGTTGCCGCTCAACGTCTGGGCGAAGAGTACACCTTCCGCATTGATAAAGCCTCCGGCACTATTGACCCGGCGCTGGCCTCTGGCCCTGAGATGGCGCGCGTTCGCGAGCTGATGTACTGGAACATGGACAACACCGCGCGCAGCGAATGGGCGAACCTGGTGAGCAGCCGGACCAAATCGCAGCAGGCGCAGCTGGCGCGTTACGCGTTTGATCAACACTGGTGGGATCTCAGCGTGCAGGCGACGATCGCGGGTAAATTGTGGGATCAACTGGAAGAGCGCTTCCCGCTGGCGTACAACGATCTGTTCGCACGTTACATTAGCGGCAAAGATATTCCGCAGAGCTACGCGATGGCGATTGCGCGTCAGGAGAGCGCCTGGAACCCGAAAGTGCGTTCACCGGTCGGCGCCAGCGGCTTGATGCAGATTATGCCGGGCACGGCGACGCATACCGTCAGCATGTTCAGCATTCCTGGTTATAGCGGCCCGTCTCAGCTGCTGGATCCGGAAACCAATATCAACATTGGTACCAGCTACCTGCAGTACGTCTACCAGCAGTTCGGCAATAACCGCATTTACGCTTCCGCCGCCTATAACGCCGGGCCAGGACGCGTACGCACCTGGCAGGGCAATAGCGCCGGGCGCATCGATGCGGTGGCATTTGTCGAGAGTATTCCGTTCTCGGAAACCCGCGGGTACGTAAAAAACGTCCTCTCTTACGATGCCTATTACCGCTACTTTATGGGCAAGCAGGATAACTTGCTGAGCGACGCCGAATGGCAACAGCGTTACTGATCGTCCGTAAGTATGTTATTCTTTGTACTCGTTGATGAGTACATTCGACGGGCAGCCTGGCTGCCCGTCTCAACATGGCGACGTAACATGACCCAACAATCTCCCTATTCAGCGGCAGTGGCCGAACAACGTCATCAGGAGTGGCTGCGCTTTGTGGCACTACTGCAGCAGGCCTACGCCGAAGATCTTCACCTGCCGTTACTGCAGCTGATGCTGACGCCCGACGAGCGCGAAGCGCTGGGCACCCGGGTGCGTATTATTGAAGAGCTGCTGCGCGGCGAGATGAGCCAGCGCGAGCTGAAAAACGAACTCGGCGCCGGTATTGCCACGATTACTCGCGGCTCAAATAGCCTGAAATCGGCACCGGTAGAGCTACGCCAGTGGCTGGAACAGACGCTGCTTAACGATAAATAGCGTTATGGAATGGGCTGAGCGCCAGTACTACCGCCTGATGGTAGACGCTGCTGCGCGTCAGCTTACCCGCGGTAAAGACGCCGATAGCGCCCTCTTTGCGGCCAATCTGGTCGATCCCGGTATGCTGCGACATGACCGGCCCCAGCGCTTCTCCGGCGCGAACCTGCGCAAGGATCGTCTCCGGCAGCGGCAGGGTTGCCGAGCGCGCTTCGCCGCGCTGCTGGGGGCTCTCAATCACTACCCAACTGAAGGTGCTGCCTTCGTCGATCCCGGCTTCGATCGCCACCCAAAAGTCGGCTTCCGGCTGTGCGATCCGGGCATTAGCGACGCGATTTCGTGCGCCAGCCCGCGTTTCCTCGCTGCCGAAGGGTTGTTCCGGCACGCCGCTCTCGACGGCGACGGACTCAATATGGCAGGATCCTTCGCCGAAGATCTCGTTAAAAGCCTGCAGAATTGCCTGAATTTTGGCGGGATTAGTGGTAGCTGAGACAACATGGTGCATAATCAAAACAACTCAGAATTAATTAACGTCATCGCAGTATACTCTAAATCACTCTGGCGGCAGCCGATCGCGCTGCTCGTTGAATGATGAAGGGTTCAGAACGGAAAATAAGCATGTTACAGGTATACCTTGTTCGCCACGGTGAAACGCAGTGGAACGCCGAGCGACGTATTCAAGGCCAGTCCGATAGTCCGCTGACCGCTCACGGTGAGCGCCAGGCATGGCAGGTTGGCGAGCGCGCCAGAACGCTGGGGATTACCCATATTATCGCCAGCGACCTCGGTCGTACCCGCCGCACGGCAGAAATTATCGCCGAAGCCTGCGGTTGCGGCGTCGTTACCGATCCGCGCCTGCGCGAGCTGGATATGGGGGTGCTGGAGAAGCGCCATATCGACTCGCTTAGCGAAGAAGAGGAGGGCTGGCGCCGTCAGCTGGTCAACGGTACGCCGGATGGCCGCATTCCGCAGGGCGAATCCATGCAGGAGCTGAGCGAACGTATGCGCGCAGCGCTATCGTCTTGTCTGGAGTTACCGCCAGGGAGCCGGCCGCTGCTGGTGAGTCATGGGATGGCGCTGGGCTGTCTGGTGAGCACGATCCTCGGACTGCCTGCTTATGCGGAGCGTCGTTTGCGCCTGCGCAACTGTTCGATTTCACGCGTTGATTACCAGCAGAGCCCGTGGCTGGCGTCAGGATGGGTGGTGGAGACCGCGGGGGACGTCTCGCATCTCGATGCCCCCGCGATGGACGAACTGCAGCGTTAGCGACGAATCGGAATCAGGTACTCGCAGCGCAGCTGAATTGGCGTGGCCTGGTTCCGGTTATCATCTTCCGGATAGAAGCGTTCAATATCCAGGCCCTTACGGCGGGTGAGGTTGAGCATCGGCATACAGGTGCCGTACACCGTCAGGATAAACTCCTGCAGCCCGGTACCTAACCCTTCGTAGGTGAACATCACGTACTCGCCGCCTTCCAGAATCACCGGATGGGAATTATGCAGGTGGCCGTTCGCCAGCTCTGGCGTCAGCGCGGTAGTGTAGAACACCTCCTGCTCGTCATCTTTTTCCAGGCTTGGACGCGGTTCATGCAGGCCGTACAGCGTCGGCGGAATGCTGGGCGCGTTGCCGAGGAATTCGCGCCAGAACTGAACGCGCATCTGGTTACGGAATTCAGAAATCTCTTCCAGCTTACAGGTATAGCTTTGGGTCACGCCGACCAGTTGCGTGGTGCTCAGGGTTACAAATTCATGCTTCGGCATGGTAAATTCACCGAGGCGCAGCGGCGGACGCATTCCAAACGAGCTCCAGTCCGCAGAACGGCGATAGAGCGCGGGGGTCAGGTTAAACTGTTTTTTAAAGGCGCGGGTAAACGTCTGCTGAGAATCGAAGCGGTACTGTAGCGCGATGTCGAGGATCGGACGTGCGGTCAGGCGTAGCGCAACGGCGGATTTTGACAGGCGACGTGCGCGAATATAGGCACCGATAGCTTGACCCGTGACGTCTTTAAACATACGTTGCAAATGCCACTTGGAATAACCTGCCTTCGCCGCCACATTATCCAACGAGAGGGGCTGATCCAGGTGACCTTCCAGCCAGCTCAGGAGATCGCGAATAATCCCAGCTTGATCCATAAAATGTCCCCATCCTTTAAACTCAGGTACCTATATTAAGGTAGCGGATAATAGCATTTTTTGATGTTTTAGCATTCAGTGTTTTTTTTGCTTTTAAATGCGATTATCTGGTGGATATCGTTAGTAATTTTGTAAAGCTGTGATCTTTAAACCTTTTCCACAGCGTTTGTGATTATCACGCAGCGGAATTTTAAGAAATGGTAACAATATGAAATACAAGAAGTTAGTAGCAGGGTTGTTCTTACTGGCGGCGGGCCAACTGGCGCACGCCGAGCAAATCGGCTCCGTCGATACGGTATTTAAATGGCTGGGACCGGATCACAAAATCGTGGTCGAAGCCTTCGACGATCCCGATGTACAGAACGTCACCTGCTATATCAGCCGGGCTAAAACCGGCGGTATTAAAGGCGGGTTGGGGCTGGCGGAAGATACCTCAGACGCCGCCATCTCCTGTCAGCAGGTCGGGCCGATTGAGCTGACGGACAAGATCAAAAACGGCAAAAGTCAGGGCGATGTCGTGTTCCAGAAACGTACCTCGCTGGTGTTCAAAAAACTGCAGGTCGTTCGCTTTTATGATGCCAAACGCAACGCTCTGGTCTATCTGACCTATTCGGATAAAGTGGTCGACGGCTCGCCGAAGAATGCCATCAGCGCCGTGCCGATCATGCCGTGGAGTAAATAAATATAGCGATGTTTTATTGATGAGGATACGACACGTATCTGCTAATAAAACCGCAAAAAAAAACGGCGCCGCAGGCGCCGTTTTGCATTATCACAGCAGGAAAAACGAAATTATTCCTGCAGATCGCCACAGAAGCGGTAACCTTCACCGTGAATAGTGGCGATGATTTCCGGGGTATCCGGCGTGGATTCGAAATGCTTACGAATGCGACGAATGGTCACGTCCACGGTACGGTCATGCGGCTTAAGCTCGCGACCGGTCATTTTCTTCAGCAGCTCTGCGCGTGACTGGATTTTGCCCGGGTTTTCGCAGAAGTGCAGCATCGCGCGGAATTCACTGCGCGGCAGCTTATACTGCTCGCCGTTTGGGCTCACCAACGAACGGCTGTTGATATCCAATTCCCAACCGTTGAACTTGTAGCTCTCAACGCTGCGACGCTCTTCGCTCACGGTACCGAGGTTCATGGTACGGGAGAGCAGGTTGCGCGCGCGGATAGTCAGTTCACGCGGGTTAAACGGTTTAGTGATATAGTCATCGGCGCCGATTTCGAGGCCAAGAATTTTATCAACTTCGTTGTCGCGGCCGGTAAGGAACATCAGCGCGACGTCAGCCTGCTCACGCAGTTCACGCGCCAGCAGAAGACCATTTTTACCTGGCAGGTTGATATCCATGATCACCAGGTTGATATCATTTTCAGACAGGATCTGATGCATTTCCGCGCCATCGGTCGCTTCGAATACATCATAACCTTCTGCTTCGAAAATACTTTTTAACGTGTTGCGTGTTACCAACTCGTCTTCAACGATAAGAATGTGCGGGGTCTGCATGTTTGCTACCTAAATTGCCAACTAAATCGAAACAGGAAGTACCAAAGTCCCTGACCTGCCTGGTACATGCCACAAATTAACATGTCCGGCGTAACATGACTAAAGTACGTAATTGCGTTCTTGATGCACTTTCCATCAACGTCAACAACATCATTAGCTTGGTCGTGGGTACTTTCCCTCTGGACCCGACGGTGTCAAAAACGGCTGTCATCCTAACCATTTTAACAGCAACATAACAGGCTAAGAGAGGCCGAACACCCAATAAAACTACGCTTCGTTGACATATATCAAGTTCAATTGTAGCACGTTAACAGTCTTGTGAAATCATTGCATCGATTTGCGACTTATCGTCACATTTCTTACACAGCTCAATTAGTTGCAACTATGAATTAATAAATGCAGTGAATCCAAAGCCTGTGGGCAAATGAAAACTGAAATATCATTGCCAAACATATGGATAAATGCGTTCTGTTAACATACTCCGTATTGGCGTCCAATGTGAACAGTTTAGTTTTTTTTAAGAGTAAGAAAGCCCATTTTTAGTGATTTTTGTTGCAAATTTGTAAATTTTCGCCGCGTAAAATGGGGGAGACCGCAGAGTCGCGCCGCGTAAGAGGATAAAGAGAAGCACAATGCGTTTATCAATTATTTTGGTGGCGCCCGCCAGGGCGGAGAACGTGGGCGCGGCGGCGCGAGCGATGAAAACCATGGGATTCAGCGAATTGCGGATTGTCGATAGCGAAGCGCATCAGCAGCCCGCCGCGCGCTGGGTGGCGCATGGTTCGGGAGATATTTTAGATAATATAAAAACCTACCCGACGCTTGAGCAGGCCCTGCACGATGTCGACTTTACCGTCGCCACTACCGCCCGCAGTCGCGCGCGTTTTCACTACTACGCCACGCCGCAGCAGTTGCTACCGCTGCTGGAAGAAAAAGCACAATGGATGAAACATACGGCGCTGGTCTTTGGCCGTGAAGATTCCGGATTAACTAATGATGAACTGGCGCTGGCCGATGTGCTTACCGGCGTGCCGATGGTCGCCGATTATCCCTCCTTGAATCTTGGGCAATCGGTGATGGTGTATTGCTATCAGCTGAGCTCGCTGCAGCAGCAGACTGCGGTTCAGCAGCCTGAAACCGACGAAAAACAACTGCAGGTGCTTCGTCAGCGGGCGCTTTCACTACTTGGACGGTTGGGGGTCGATGACGACATGAAACTGGCCGACTGGCTACAACAGCGAATCGGCCTGTTACAGCAGCGCGACACCGCCATGCTGCATCGTTTGTTGCATGATATTGAAAAAAGTCTCTCGGAATAAAATACCGCAATAAGTTTTTTTTATAGTTTTGTGTACTGATTGCAATAGCAACAGGCTGGTAATGCGGCGGAAATATCGGGGCGCTGTGGCGGAATGATGGTGTTGGTTGAAAAGTCGCCAATTTAGAAATTCGTTGACTTAAGCAGGCAGATACTTTAACCAATATAGGCAGGACACAAGACAGATAAAAATACAGAGTACACAACATCCATGAATCGCATCGGCATGATTACCACCATTATCACCACCACCATTACCACAGGTAACGGTGCGGGCTGACGCGTACAGGAAACAACAGAAAAAAGCCCGCACCTGAACAGTGCGGGCTTTTTTTTTGACAAGAGATCAAGGGGTAAGAACCATGCGAGTGTTGAAGTTCGGCGGTACATCAGTGGCAAATGCAGAACGCTTTCTGCGAGTTGCCGATATTCTGGAGAGCAATGCCAGGCAGGGGCAGGTTGCGACCGTGCTGTCTGCCCCGGCGAAAATTACTAACCATCTGGTCGCGATGATTGAAAAAACTATCAGCGGCCAGGACGCTCTGACCAATATCGCCGATGCCGAACGTATCTTTGCCGACCTGCTGCAGGGGCTGGCCGACATGCAGCCGGGCTTCCCGCTCGCACAGCTGAAAACCTTCGTTGATCAAGAGTTTGCGCAGATTAAACACGTCCTGCACGGTATCAGCCTGCTGGGGCAGTGCCCGGACGGTGTTAACGCCTCGTTGATCTGTCGCGGTGAAAAGCTCTCTATCGCTATTATGGCGGCGCTACTGGAAGCGCGCGGTCATAAAGTCAGCGTGATTAACCCGGTCGAAAAACTGCTGGCTGTCGGCCACTACCTTGAATCCACTGTCGATATTACTGAATCCACTCGCCGTATCGCCGCCAGCCAAATCCCGGCAGACCACATGGTGCTGATGGCCGGTTTTACCGCCGGCAATGAAAAGGGTGAACTGGTGGTGCTGGGGCGTAATGGCTCTGACTATTCCGCAGCCGTGCTGGCCGCCTGTATGCGTGCCGACTGCTGCGAAATCTGGACCGATGTCGATGGCGTTTATACCTGCGATCCGCGTCAGGTACCGGATGCGCGCCTGTTGAAATCCATGTCTTATCAGGAAGCAATGGAGCTTTCCTATTTTGGCGCTAAGGTGCTGCACCCGCGCACCATCGCGCCCATCGCCCAGTTCCAGATCCCATGCCTGATTAAAAATACCGGTAATCCGCAGGCGCCGGGAACGCTTATCGGCGCCAGCCTTGATGAAGACGGCCTGCCGGTAAAAGGGATCTCGAATCTCAACAATATGGCGATGTTCAACGTTTCCGGGCCAGGAATGAAGGGCATGGTTGGCATGGCGGCGCGCGTCTTTGCCACCATGTCCCGCGCCGGTATCTCTGTGGTGCTGATTACCCAATCCTCTTCGGAATACAGCATCAGCTTCTGCGTGCCGCAAAGCGACTGCGCTCGCGCGAAGCGGGTGATGGAAGATGAATTTTATCTCGAATTGAAAGAAGGTCTGCTGGAGCCGTTGTCAATCATGGAGCGGCTGGCGATCATTTCCGTCGTGGGTGATGGGATGCGTACGCTGCGCGGTATCTCGGCGAAATTCTTCGCCGCGCTGGCGCGGGCCAATATTAATATCGTGGCGATTGCCCAGGGCTCTTCCGAGCGCTCAATTTCGGTGGTCGTCAGCAATGACGATGCGACCACTGGCGTGCGCGTGACGCATCAGATGCTGTTTAACACCGACCAGGTTATTGAAGTCTTCGTGATCGGCCTCGGCGGCGTCGGCGGCGCGTTAATCGAACAGATTAAACGCCAGCAGAGCTGGTTGAAGGGCAAGCATATCGATCTGCGCGTATGCGGCGTCGCCAATTCGCAGGCGCTGCTGACCAACGTCCATGGTTTGAATCTGGAAAACTGGCGTGGCGAACTCGCGGAAGCGAAAGAACCCTTCAACCTGGGTCGTTTAATCCGCCTGGTGAAAGAGTATCACCTGCTGAACCCGGTTATCGTTGACTGTACCTCCAGCCAGGCGGTGGCCGATCAGTACGCTGACTTCCTGCGTGAAGGTTTCCATGTGGTGACGCCGAATAAAAAGGCCAACACCTCTTCACTGGATTACTATCACCAGTTACGCCACGCCGCCAGCAGCTCGCGGCGCAAATTCCTCTACGACACCAACGTCGGCGCGGGTCTTCCGGTCATTGAAAACCTGCAGAACCTGCTGAATGCCGGCGATGAACTGCTGCACTTCTCCGGGATCCTGTCTGGTTCGCTTTCATTCATTTTTGGTAAGCTGGATGAGGGTATGAGCCTCTCCGAAGCCACTAAACTGGCGCGTGAGATGGGCTATACCGAACCGGATCCGCGCGATGATCTTTCCGGCGTGGATGTGGCGCGCAAGCTGCTGATCCTTGCCCGCGAAACCGGGCGCGAGCTGGAGCTCTCGGATATTATCGTTGAGCCTGCGCTGCCTGCCGATTTTGATGCCAGTGGCGATGTCGAAAGCTTTATGGCGCGCCTGCCGACGCTTGACGATCAATTCGCCGCGCGGGTTGCTAAAGCGCGCGACGAGGGTAAAGTCTTACGTTACGTCGGCAATATTGAAGAAGATGGCGTCTGCCGGGTGAAAATCGCCGAAGTGGACGGTAACGATCCGCTGTATAAGGTGAAGAACGGCGAGAACGCGCTGGCGTTTTACAGCCACTATTATCAGCCGCTGCCGCTGGTGCTGCGCGGCTATGGCGCGGGTAACGACGTAACCGCGGCTGGTGTGTTCGCCGACCTGCTACGTACCCTGTCATGGAAGTTAGGAGTTTAAGATGGTCAAAGTATACGCCCCGGCTTCCAGTGCCAATATGAGCGTCGGGTTTGATGTGCTGGGAGCCGCGGTGACGCCGGTCGACGGCACGTTGCTGGGGGATAACGTCTCGGTAGAGGCGGCGGCGGAGTTTAGCCTACGTAACGTAGGCCGCTTCGCCGGCAAATTACCGTCGGCGCCGCAGGAAAATATCGTCTATCAATGCTGGGAAGCCTTTTGCCGCGAGATCGGTAAAACGGTTCCGGTGGCGATGACCCTGGAAAAGAATATGCCGATTGGCTCGGGCCTTGGCTCCAGCGCCTGTTCGGTGGTCGCCGCGCTGGTGGCGATGAACGAACACTGCGGCAAGCCGCTGAATGAAAACCGGATGCTGGCGTTGATGGGCGAGATGGAAGGGCGCATCTCCGGCAGCGTTCACTATGATAACGTGGCGCCGTGCTATCTTGGCGGTATGCAGTTGATGATTGAAGAGCAAGGCATCATCAGCCAGCAGATCCCGGGTTTTGATGAATGGTTGTGGGTGCTGGCCTATCCGGGCATTAAGGTCTCTACCGCCGAAGCGCGCGCGATTCTTCCGGCACAGTATCGCCGTCAGGATTGCATCGCCCATGGTCGCCATCTGGCAGGTTTTATTCACGCCTGCTATAGCCGTCAGCCGCAGTTGGCGGCAAAGTTAATGAAAGATGTTATTGCCGAACCGTACCGCACCAAACTGCTGCCGGGCTTCAGCGAAGCGCGTCAGGCGGCGATGGAAATCGGCGCGCAGGCTTGTGGTATTTCCGGCTCCGGCCCGACGCTGTTCGCGTTGTGCGATAAACCGGACACCGCGCAGCGCGTCGCCGACTGGCTGGCCGCGCATTATCTGCAAAATCAGGAAGGCTTCGTTCATATTTGCCGGCTGGACACGGCGGGCGCTCGAGTAGTGGGATAAGTGATGAAACTGTATAACTTAAAAGATCATAACGAACAGGTCAGCTTTGCGCAGGCCGTGACGCAAGGGCTTGGCAAACAACAGGGGCTGTTCTTTCCGCACGATTTGCCGGAATTCAATCTGACCGAAATCGACGAAATGCTGGAGCAGGATTTCGTGACCCGTAGCGCGAAAATCCTGTCGGCCTTTATTGGCGATGAGATCCCGCAGAATGAACTGCAGGCCCGCGTAGCTTCGGCGTTCGCCTTCCCGGCGCCGGTCACTCAAGTACAGGATGATGTCGGCTGCCTGGAGCTGTTCCACGGCCCGACCCTGGCGTTTAAAGATTTTGGCGGCCGTTTTATGGCCCAGATGCTGACGCATATCGCAGGCGATAAGCCGGTGACGATCCTGACCGCGACCTCCGGCGACACCGGCGCGGCCGTGGCGCATGCCTTCTACGGCCTGCCGAACGTCAAAGTAGTTATCCTCTATCCGCGCGGTAAGATTAGCCCGCTGCAGGAGAAGCTGTTCTGCACCCTGGGCGGCAACATCGAAACCGTGGCGATTGACGGTGATTTCGACGCCTGTCAGGCGCTGGTTAAGCAGGCGTTTGACGATGAAGAACTGAAGGTCGCGCTTGGCCTCAACTCCGCCAACTCTATTAATATCAGTCGTCTGCTGGCGCAGATCTGCTACTACTTCGAGGCGGTCGCGCAGCTGCCGCAGGAGGCCCGTAACCAGCTGGTGGTGTCGGTGCCAAGCGGCAACTTCGGCGATCTCACCGCCGGCCTGCTGGCGAAATCGCTGGGGCTGCCGATTAAGCGTTTTATTGCCGCTACCAACGCCAACGATACCGTGCCGCGCTTCCTGCAGGATGGCAACTGGGCGCCGAAGGCGACGCAGGCGACCCTGTCTAACGCCATGGACGTCAGCCAACCGAACAACTGGCCGCGCGTGGAAGAGCTGTTCCGCCGCAAAATCTGGCGTCTTAATGAGCTGGGATACGCCGCGGTTGATGATGAAACCACCAAAGCAACCATGCGTGAACTGAAGTCCATCGGCTACACCTCTGAACCGCATGCGGCGATTGCTTATCGCGCGCTGCGCGACCAATTGCAACCGGGCGAGTACGGGTTATTCCTCGGTACCGCGCATCCGGCGAAATTCAAAGAGAGCGTAGAAGAGATTCTGCAGGAGACGCTGCCGCTGCCGAAAGAACTGGCTGACCGCGCCGACCTGCCGCTGCTGTCGCATAATCTGCCGGCTGATTTCGCCGCGCTGCGTAAGCTGATGATGGGCTAATTAAGACTGAAAACACCCCTGTCGCTTACCGGACAGGGGTGTCGTCGTTTTTACTGCTCGTGGCGCTTAAACACCAGTTCGCCTTTCTCCGAAGCTTCCCCATCAAAGAAATAGCCTTCGCTATTAAACGCCTGCAGCTGTTCCGGACGGGTTAAACGGTTTTCAATGATGTAGCGGCTCATCAGACCGCGCGCTTTTTTGGCATAGAAGCTGATCACCTTGAATTTACCGTTTTTCTCATCGAGGAATACCGGCTTAATCAACTGTCCCTGCAATTTTTTCGGTTTGACCGATTTAAAATACTCATCGGATGCCAGGTTGATGACGATATCGTCGCCCTGGGCCTGCAGCGCCTGATTGAGCTTATCGGTGATGATATCGCCCCAGAAATGATACAAATCTTTGCCCTGCGGATTTTCCAGCTTAATACCCATCTCCAGACGGTAGGGCTGCATCAGATCCAACGGGCGTAATACGCCGTAAAGGCCGGAAAGCATGCGCAGATGCTGCTGGGCAAAATCGAAATCCGCTTCGCTAAAGGTTTCGGCCTGCAGACCGGTATAAACGTCGCCTTTGAACGCCAGTATCGCCTGACGGGCATTCTGCGGGGTAAAGTCCGGATGCCAGTCGTGAAAACGGGTGGCGTTGAGATCGGCCAGCTTATCGCTGATGCTCATCAGCTTACCGATTTGCGGCGCCGTCAGCTTACGGGCGATACCGATAAGCTGTTGAGAATGCTCCAGGAGTTCGGGCTGGGTATAGCGCGTCGTTGCCAGCGGGCTTTGATAATCGAGCGTTTTAGCAGGTGAAATCAGAATCAGCATATCCAGTCCTTGCAGGGAATTTCGACGAATTTTAACAAAAAAAGAGTACGGTGGGATCGATTGCTGCGATTACCGCGCTATTCACGCGGTATCTCATCCCAGGCGCCGGGCGCCAGATGTTGCTGAATTTCCGGATAGCGAGCGGGGTCGAAGACCGGTTGCACGCCGAGTTTGCGCTGGCGCAGATAATCGCTGGCGAGGATCCGAACCGTTGGCGACAGCAGCAAAATCGCCGTTAAGTTGGTGATCGCCATTAGCGCCATAATAATATCCGCCAGTTGCCAGACCACCGGAAGACTCACCAGGGTGCCTGTCAGTACCATCAACACGGTGATAACCCGGAGCGTCCAGATATGTAGCGGCTTATTGAGACGCAGGAAGATCAGATTGTTTTCGGCATAAATATAATTGGCGACAATCGAACTGAAAGCGAAGAACAGTAGCACGGCAGCCACCAATCCCGGTCCCCAACTGCCAATAAGATCGCCCATCGCGTGCTGCATGGTTTGAATACCGCTGACCGCACTGTCGCGGTTTTCGCGCGGCGCCAGCATGATAATGACCGCGCTGGCGGTACAGATAACAATGGTATCAATAAAGACGCCAATCATCTGTACGATGCCCTGCGCCGCGGGATGCGGAGGCCATGATGCAGCGGCAGCGGCAGCATTTGGCGTTGAACCCATGCCTGCTTCGTTGGAAAACATCCCGCGCTGGAAACCGCCGGTAAGCGCCTGGCTGATGGTATAACCCACCGCGCCCGCCGCCGCTTCCTGCCAGCCAAAAGCGCAGCGGAAGATGGTTTCAAAAACCGCCGGCAGGGCGGCGAAGTGCCAGAGGCCAATCAACAGACTGGCGCCCACCCATATCAGAGCCATAAGCGGCACAAACCACTGCATCAATCGCGCCACGCCGCGTAGACCGCGGACGATAATCAACAGTGTTGCGGCAGCCAGCGCGGCGCCGACGGCGACCATCGGCAAATCGAAGGCATAGGCCATGGCGTGCGCCACCGAGTTGGCCTGCACGGTATTAAAAATCACCCCATAGGCCAGCAGAAGCAGAATTGAGAAGACCACGCCCATCCAGCGCATCTCGAGGCCGCGGGCCATATACCACGCCGGGCCGCCGCGAAACTGGCCTTCGCCATCGCGCTCTTTGTACAGTTGGGCAAGCGAACATTCGGCGAAGCTACTGGCCATGCCGAGTAGTGCGGAGACCCACATCCAGAACACGGCGCCTGGGCCGCCGGCGGCAATCGCTAATGCCACCCCCGCCAGATTACCGCTGCCGACGCGCGCCGCCAGGCTGGTGCACAGCGCCTGAAAAGACGTTAATCCGCCGGGCTGCGGGCGAAGACTTTTTTTAAGACTTTTGCCAAATTGGCGAATATAACGGAACTGAATAAACTCCGTTCGCCAGGTGAACCAAATACCGGCGCCCAGTAACAGGTAAATCATTACCGAGCCCCAGAGTATTTCATTGATAAACGAGAGAAAATCAGGCATTAAACGTCCTCTTGTCCATGCCGGCGCGCGGTGTAAGCGCTACCACTCCGGTGACAATCCTTTAGCATTCAGATAATTAATATGTCGAGTTTATCACACTCTGCGCTCTTGCATTGTCGGCGGTTGCGCTGACCCTATGGCGTGTTATCATCTTGGCAGACCGGTTACATCCCCTTAACTGCTGTTTAAGAGAAACACTATCATGACGGATAAATTGACTTCTCTGCGTCAGTACACCACTGTCGTAGCTGACACCGGAGATATCGCGGCAATGAAGCTGTATCAGCCTCAGGATGCCACCACCAACCCTTCTTTGATCCTCGGCGCGGCTCAGATCCCTGAGTACCGTAAGCTGATTGACGATGCTGTTGCCTGGGCTCGCGGCCAGAGCAGCGATCGCGCGCAGCAGATTATCGATGCTTCCGACAAACTGGCGGTGAACATCGGTCTCGAAATCCTTAAACTGATCCCGGGCCGTATTTCTACTGAAGTTGACGCCCGTCTGTCCTACGACACCGACGCCTCTATCGCGAAAGCGAAACGCCTGATCAAACTGTATAACGATGCCGGTATCGGCAACGATCGTATCCTGATCAAACTGGCTTCGACCTGGCAGGGCATTCGCGCCGCTGAGCAGCTGGAAAAAGAAGGCATCAACTGTAACCTGACCCTGCTGTTCTCCTTCGCTCAGGCTCGCGCTTGCGCCGAAGCGGGCGTCTTCCTGATTTCTCCGTTCGTTGGCCGTATCCTCGACTGGTACAAAGCGAACACGGATAAGAAAGAGTACGCGCCGGCAGAAGATCCGGGCGTGGTTTCCGTTAGCGAAATCTACGAGTACTACAAGCAGCACGGCTATGAAACCGTCGTGATGGGCGCAAGCTTCCGTAACGTTGGCGAAATCCTTGAGCTGGCCGGTTGCGACCGTCTGACCATCGCCCCTACGCTGCTGAAAGAGCTGGCGGAAAGCGAAGGCGCTGTCGAGCGTAAACTGGCGTTCAGCGGCGAAGTGAAAGCGCGTCCGGAACGCATTACTGAATCTCAGTTCCTGTGGCAGCACAACCAGGATCCGATGGCGGTAGACAAACTGGCGGAAGGTATCCGTAAGTTTGCCATCGACCAGGAAAAACTGGAAAAAATGATCGGCGACCTGCTGTAATCATCCCAGCGTGACCGGGCTACCGGTCACGCTACTTCTTTTGAATCCTGTCTGTAATTCTCTCCAGCGTGTATCATTCCGCTTAATTGCACTATTTGAACGGAATGAATATGAATAAATTACGCATCGGCTTAGTTTCTATTTCTGACCGCGCCTCCAGCGGCGTTTACCAGGACAAAGGTATTCCTGCGTTGGAAAAGTGGCTGGCGCGTGCGCTGACAACGCCCTTTGAACTGCAGACTCGCCTGATCCCTGATGAACAGCCCATCATTGAACAAACGCTGTGCGAGCTGGTTGACGAGATGGGCTGTCATCTGGTGTTGACCACCGGCGGCACCGGCCCGGCGCGCCGTGATGTGACGCCGGACGCAACTTTAGCGATTGCCGATCGCGTCATGCCCGGTTTCGGCGAGCAAATGCGCCAGGTTAGCCTACACTTTGTGCCGACGGCTATCCTCTCCCGGCAGGTTGGCGTCATCCGCAAGCAGGCGCTGATCCTCAACCTGCCCGGCCAGCCGAAAGCGATTCAGGAGACCCTCGAAGGGGTCAAAGACGCGGACGGTAAGGTGCTGGTACATGGTGTATTCGCAAGTGTACCTTATTGTGTACAGTTGCTTGAGGGGCCGTATGTGGAGACGGAAGCGAGCGTTGTAGCAGCTTTTCGCCCGAAAAGCGCACGGCGTGAAACTTTATCCTGAATTTAATGCATTGCTGATATAACCTGCATCGCCGGTGGTGTGCTGTTTTATTTACGGTATAGTGTTTTTTACTTTACACATTGCGTAATATTACTGCGGACGAAGCGCCAGTTATGTCACAACACACCCGAGCACTGAATCGACAGGATTATAAAACTCTGACGCTGGCCGCCCTCGGCGGGGCGCTGGAGTTTTATGACTTTATTATCTTTGTTTTCTTCGCCGCCGTCGTCGGCGAACTGTTCTTCCCGGCCGATATTCCGGAATGGCTACGTCAGGTACAGACCTTCGGTATTTTTGCCGCGGGTTATCTGGCGCGCCCTCTTGGCGGCATTATCATGGCCCACTTTGGCGACCTGGTCGGTCGCAAAAAAATGTTCACCCTCAGCATTCTGCTCATGGCGTTGCCGACGCTGGCGATCGGTCTGCTGCCGACTTATGCCTCAATGGGCATCGTTGCGCCGCTGCTATTACTGCTCATGCGTATTTTGCAAGGGGCGGCGATTGGCGGCGAAGTGCCGGGCGCCTGGGTCTTCGTGGCCGAACATGTCCCGGAAAAACGCATCGGTATCGCCTGCGGCACCCTGACCGCGGGATTGACCGTCGGGATCCTGTTGGGTTCGGTGGTAGCGACGCTTATCAACACCAGCATGACGCCGCAAGATATCCACGACGGCGGCTGGCGTATTCCTTTCCTGCTGGGCGGCGTTTTTGGCCTGGTGGCGATGTATCTGCGTCGCTGGCTGCAGGAGACGCCGATATTTCTGGAGATGCAGAAGCGCAAAGCGCTGGCGCAGGAGTTGCCGGTGAAGGCGGTGGCGCTTAAGCACCAGAAGGCTGTCATCGTTTCGATGCTGCTCACCTGGCTGCTGTCCGCCGGCGTGGTGGTGGTGATTCTGATGTCGCCGGTCTGGCTGCAAAAACATTATGGCTTTGCGCCGGCGATTACCCTGCAGGCCAATAGCATCGCCACGATTATGCTGTGCATCGGCTGTCTACTCGCCGGTCTGGCGGCAGACCGTTTCGGCGCCAGCCGCACTTTTATCGTCGGCAGCCTGTTGTTGGCGGCCGCCAGTTGGGCCTTTTACCACCTTTCCGGCGCCAGCCCGCAGCGGCTGTTTCTGCTGTATGGGACGGTGGGGCTGTGCGTCGGCGTGGTGGGGGCGGTACCTTACGTGATGGTGCGCGCTTTCCCGGCGGAAGTGCGTTTTACCGGCATCTCATTTTCCTACAACCTGTCGTACGCCATTTTCGGCGGCCTGACGCCGATCGCCGTTACGATGCTGATGGGGGTTTCGCCGATGGCGCCGGCCTGGTACGTACTGGCGCTGTCGCTGATGGGGCTGGGGTTAGGTATCTGGCTGCGTCAGGGGTTGACGACGCAGGCGGTTTTACCGCAAGGAGAACTGCAGCGTTAAATTTAACGCCGCCGCCCGGTTTGCGGGCGGCGGCAGGCCATTAGCGTGGTTCGCCAATCGGCAGAACGGTGCGGCCGAACTGCTCGTTCAACACTTCACCCATCGCCAGGTAAATAGCGCTCGCGCCGCATACCAGGCCGACCCAACCGGCAATTTTAACAATGCCTTCGTTATCGACCAGGTGACCAATCGCCAGCAGCGCGAACAGTACCGTCAGGCTAAGAAAGACGAACTGCAGCATGCGCGCGGCTTTCAGCGTGCCGAAGAACATGAACAACGTAAAGATACCCCACAGGCCGAGATACATGCCCAGGAAGTGCGCGTTCGGCGCATCAGCCAGGCCCATTTTCGGCATCAGAAGGATCGCGACCAACGTCAGCCAGAAGGAGCCGTAGGACGTAAAAGCGGTTAAACCAAAGGTGTTGCCTTTTTTATACTCGAGCAGGCCGGCAAAAATTTGCGCAATGCCGCCGTAAAAAATGCCCATCGCCAGGATAGCTACATCGAATGCGAAAAGGCCGCTATTTGCCAGGTTAAGCAGAATAGTGGTCATGCCAAAGCCCATAAGGCCCAGCGGTGCCGGATTAGCCAACTTAGTGTTGCCCATAATTCCTCAAAATAATGATTAGAAAGGGAAGCATTACCCCGCCACTTGCGGTGGGGCGCGGCATAATAATGAGGCGTGCAGAGGCTGTCTATGATCTGGCGGGGTATTTTTCAGCAATTTACCTTTCGCGGCGATAATGGCCAACTCTTCGGCGAACGAGTGCGATATCCAATGAATATGTTCTTATTTACTATTTATTTTTTGTATGGGTTATACCGGCTATTTTTATCGTCTGGCGTGTCGTTTGCTCTCGCGCCTGCGTTTTGCCAGAAAAATTTTTTTTGGCCTGCCCCTTGATGAAAACCAGGGCGACCCCATCTTGTAGTCAACCGCAGTGAAGAACCTGAAAAAAAATGATGTCAGGGCAGTTGAAACCGCACGTTTCGCCCTTATTACAGGTTCACAACCACATGTTGATCGAATTTTTAGTGGAGACGTTTAGATGGGTAAAATTATTGGTATCGACCTGGGTACTACCAACTCTTGTGTAGCGATTATGGATGGCACTACAGCTCGCGTGCTGGAGAACGCCGAAGGCGATCGCACCACGCCTTCTATTATTGCCTATACCCAGGATGGTGAAACTCTGGTTGGTCAGCCGGCTAAACGTCAGGCAGTGACAAACCCGCAAAACACCCTGTTTGCGATTAAACGCCTGATTGGTCGCCGCTTCCAGGATGAAGAAGTTCAGCGTGACGTTTCCATCATGCCGTACAAAATCGTTGCCGCAGATAATGGCGACGCCTGGCTTGATGTGAAAGGCACCAAAACCGCGCCGCCGCAGATTTCTGCTGAAGTGCTGAAAAAAATGAAGAAAACCGCTGAAGATTATCTGGGTGAGCCGGTAACTGAAGCTGTTATCACCGTACCTGCGTACTTCAACGATGCTCAGCGTCAGGCAACCAAAGATGCCGGTCGTATCGCGGGTCTGGAAGTCAAACGTATCATCAACGAACCGACTGCCGCTGCGCTGGCTTACGGTCTGGATAAAGAAGTCGGCAACCGCACTATCGCGGTATACGACCTCGGTGGTGGTACCTTCGATATCTCTATTATCGAAATCGACGAAGTTGACGGCGAAAAAACCTTCGAAGTTCTGGCAACCAACGGTGATACCCACCTGGGTGGTGAAGACTTCGATACTCGTCTGATCAACTACCTCGTTGACGAGTTTAAGAAAGAGCAGGGTATTGACCTGCGCAACGACCCGCTGGCGATGCAGCGTCTGAAAGAAGCCGCAGAAAAAGCGAAAATTGAGCTGTCTTCCGCTCAACAGACCGACGTTAACCTGCCGTATATCACCGCAGACGCGACCGGTCCGAAACACATGAACATCAAAGTGACTCGCGCGAAACTGGAAAGCCTGGTTGAAGATCTGGTTAACCGTTCCATCGAGCCGCTGAAAGTTGCCCTGCAGGATGCCGGTCTGTCCGTTTCCGATATCAACGACGTGATCCTCGTTGGTGGTCAGACTCGTATGCCGATGGTGCAGAAGAAAGTTGCTGAGTTCTTTGGTAAAGAACCGCGTAAAGACGTTAACCCGGATGAAGCTGTGGCTATCGGCGCAGCCGTTCAGGGTGGTGTACTGACTGGTGAAGTTAAAGACGTTCTGCTGCTGGACGTTACCCCGCTGTCGCTGGGTATCGAAACCATGGGCGGCGTGATGACCGCGCTCATCAGCAAAAACACCACGATCCCGACCAAGCACAGCCAGGTGTTCTCTACTGCGGAAGACAACCAGTCCGCGGTAACCATCCATGTGCTGCAGGGTGAGCGTAAACGCGCTTCCGATAACAAATCTCTGGGTCAGTTCAACCTGGATGGTATTAACCCAGCACCGCGCGGTATGCCGCAGATCGAAGTGACCTTCGATATCGATGCTGACGGTATCCTGCATGTTTCCGCTAAAGATAAAAACAGCGGTAAAGAGCAGAAGATCACCATCAAGGCTTCTTCCGGTCTGAATGAAGAAGAAATTCAGAAAATGGTTCGCGAAGCGGAAGCTAACGCTGAATCTGACCGTAAGTTCGAAGAGCTGGTTCAGACCCGTAACCAGGGCGACCATCTGCTGCACAGCACCCGTAAGCAGGTTGAAGAAGCAGGCGACAAACTGCCGGCCGACGACAAAACTGCAATCGAGTCTGCGCTGACCGCACTGGAAACTTCTCTGAAAGGTGAAGACAAGGCGGACATCGAAGCGAAGATGCAGGCGCTGGCCCAGGCTTCCCAGAAGCTGATGGAAATCGCTCAGCAGCAGCACGCTCAGCAGCAGGCTGGTGGCGCTGACGCTCAAGAAAGCAGCGCGAAGGATGACGATGTTGTCGACGCTGAGTTCGAAGAAGTGAAAGACAAAAAATAATCGCCCTTTGAACGGGTAAAACACTGGCACGGGCGAAGAGGTTTCCTCTCCGCCCGTGCACGCATGTTAAGGGGCTGAAAAACACCAATGGCAAAGCAAGATTATTACGAGATTTTAGGCGTTTCCAAAACAGCGGAAGAGCGTGAAATCAAAAAGGCGTACAAGCGCCTGGCCATGAAATACCACCCGGACCGTAATCAGGGTGACAAAGAGGCCGAAGCCAAATTTAAAGAAATCAAAGAAGCGTATGAAGTCCTGACTGATGCCCAGAAGCGTGCAGCCTACGATCAGTACGGCCACGCCGCGTTTGAACAAGGCGGCATGGGCGGCGGCGGTTTCGGCGGCGGCGGCTTTGGCGGCGGCGCGGATTTCAGCGATATCTTTGGCGATGTGTTCGGCGATATTTTCGGCGGCGGTCGTGGTCGTCAGCGCGCGGCGCGCGGCGCAGATCTACGTTACAACATGGAATTGACGCTGGAAGAAGCGGTCCGTGGCGTCACCAAGGAAATCCGCATCCCTACGCTGGAAGAGTGCGATGTCTGCCACGGCAGCGGTGCGAAATCAGGTACTCAGCCGCAGACCTGTCCAACCTGTCACGGTTCCGGTCAGGTCCAGATGCGTCAGGGCTTCTTTGCTGTTCAGCAAACCTGTCCGCACTGTCAGGGACGCGGTACGCTGATTAAAGATCCGTGCAATAAATGCCACGGTCACGGTCGCGTTGAAAAAACCAAAACCTTGTCGGTGAAAATCCCGGCTGGCGTCGACACCGGCGATCGCATTCGTCTGGCTGGCGAAGGCGAAGCGGGCGAGCATGGCGCTCCGTCGGGCGATCTGTACGTTCAGGTTCAGGTCAAACAGCACGCGATCTTCGAGCGTGAGGGGAATAATCTGTACTGCGAAGTACCGATCAACTTCACCATGGCTGCGCTTGGCGGCGAGATTGAAGTACCGACGCTGGATGGCCGCGTTAACCTGAAAGTTCCTGGCGAAACGCAAACCGGCAAACTGTTCCGCATGCGCGGCAAGGGCGTTAAATCCGTTCGCGGCGGTGCTCAGGGCGATCTGCTGTGTCGCGTGGTGGTAGAAACGCCAGTGGGCCTCAATGACAAGCAGAAGCAATTGCTTAAAGAGCTGCAGGAAACTTTTGGCGGTCCGACGGGTGAGAAAAACAGCCCGCGTTCCAAAAGCTTCTTCGATGGCGTGAAAAAATTCTTTGATGATTTAACGCGTTAATTGCGTTTAATCACCTTATTAGCACAAGCCTGAACATCCCTGTTCAGGCTTTTTTCTGTCCCAACCTCAGCCTTGAATAGAAACGCTATACTTTGTTTAGCATGTCCGGATTTGATTTATTTTGAGTATTATCTATATTGCTTTTTTCGATAAAAGAGGCTGACAGTGGATGGGATCGAAAGGTGCCAATAAGGGCTTTGATTATAATTTAATCAAGGTTCTTGACGCTGTCATTTCGACAGGAAATGCCGCGAAGGCGGCGAAAAAATTGGCCATCACTCCCGCCGCGGTCTCTTTGGCATTAAGACGTCTGCAAAACTTCTATCAGCAGGAGCTGTTTGTCAGAAGCAAAGATGGTTTACTGCCAACGGCGAAAGCACTCGAAATACACCAAAGTTTCCGTCAGGCCATGTCGCTTGTCGACAATACTTTTCTGCCGGAAAACAAGGATGATGACACCCGGATTACGATCCTTGGAAGCGATTTCATCGAAAGTTATTACCTTTCCCAACTGTACGGTAGCGCGCTTTTCGAGCAGGGCGTTATCAACCATTTTTCATCCCGCAACATTAGCTGCGATAAAGCTAAAGAGCTTTTATTGACCGCTCAATGTGATTTATCGATCGGTTCTGAACCGCTGGTTGAGCCCGGACTCGATAATCAAATTATTGATAGCTTCAGAAACTTTGTCTGTATTTGTGCCAAAGGTCATTTATTCAGCGAGCTGTCGCAGCTTTCTTTGCATCAATTCTACTCTTCCCGCCATGCCATGTATCAACCGGGGATTACTTCACCCACCATCATCACTGATAACGGATTATTTAAAGATGATGTTTATTATAACGGTTCACGTACTATGGGCTATTGTAGCGATTCTATCACCGGGCTGGTTAGCATGGTAGAAAGAACCGCATTGATTGCACTGTTACCTTTGAAACTGGCGTTGTTTTATAAAAATCAGCGTAAATATGATATAAATTTTATCCAACCGCCCCCTGAGTTGATGTTTAAATCCGTGCAGGTTTATGCTTCATGGAACAAAAGCAGTAGAAATATATCAGCGATAAATGAAACGGTTTCCATGTTACATACGCTGTCCTCATTCAGACGGTAAGTTTCCTCATCTTACCGTCATTAATATGATGTGGTTAGTCATGATGTTCTTTGATTACCTTTCCACTATTTCGCCGCTTACACTCCTGATGAATCTTTTTTAAACTTTAGTTATTCAGGAGCGATTATGTCTATTCCTAATCATTTAGAGACAACGGAAGTTGTATTACTGGAAGTAGAAATACTTCTGATCATTATTTCTATCGGCGCCTGGGGCGGGTTCGTTAGTTTCCTGCTTCGCAGGAATAAAGAAGAGGCTGGCGAAGCCCATCAGGGAATTATGACCTGCCTGACGCAGGTGGTCATATCTTGTTTTACCAGTTTTCTCCTTAGTGCTATTGCTATCGAAAAAGGGTTTAGCTTTAACATGGTGCTGTTGGCCGCTGGTTTAGGCGGTGTATTTGCCGGCCCGATTTTGAAAATCCTCGGAGAGAAAGTTAAAAGTGCTGTTGGCGGTTCGAAACTCAAATAGCATTATCAGATAATAAAAGGCTCATCCTTGAGTCTTTTATTACGGATTCGTTTATCTCAACTATGTCACTCGGTTTTTAATCCAGCCGTAAATGAACTCTTCATTTTGTCGGCGATTTTCGCAGATATCCAGATAATAAGCGCCCTGGCTACAGTTGAGCGCTTTCACTAACACCGCTTCTCCTTCTTTACCTCGTTGCGATAAATAGGAATTTAGCGCATGTAGGGTTTGCGGGCCGATGCTGCCATCTGCTTTTATATCCGGATAATACTGCTGCTCGCGGTTCATCACGTTAAGCCAGCGCTGTAGCCACGTGCAAGGGTGATGGGGACCAATATTCACGGCGGCGTCGCAGAGTTCAAATGCCACCGCCCAGGAAAGTTGCGATACTTGTTCAAAGCCGGGTTTGATCCAGTAATCCGTTTCCAGGATTGCATAGGCTTCATTGTGAGAAAGTTCACTCATTTTCCCCTGGTAACCATGCGCTCGCGCCGTTGCTTCTGTGATACCCCAGTTAGTCTCGCCGCCTTTATCCTTCGGGTTGGCGCTGTAACCGCCTTCCAGTCCCAGAATTCCATCAATAATTGGATTCATTTTTTTCTCCCTGAATTAATGAATATGCATGTACATCATTGTACCTAGCGTGACGGAAAAGACGGTGGTCAGGGCTGCCAGCGTTTTACGGAAAAACTGCTTCCTGGCTTTTGGTTTTTTTGGTTCGACTTTCTCAATGGCGATATCCTTATTGACCTGTAATCCCTGGCGCGGGATGGTAATGAAGAGATCGTTTATGCCCAACGCCTTCAGGTCTCGTCTGATTAAATACAGTATCTGCGTTAGATTGGCATCATTCACAAAATGACTTCTGCTACCCCATAGCTCATTAGTGATTTTCTGGCGTTCGATAATCTCCAGATGAGCGTTTTCAATAATGAAGCTAAGACATTTAGAACGCATTGCTGTCATTCTAATAACTTGCGAGTTTGAGCTCGTTCTTAGTTCATATTTCTGTTCATTGTAGATGCAGTTGTTATTGATGAGATAAGTTTTCATAACGTCTTCCTTTAGATTTGCACATCCTGATTGTCGTTGGTGAATATATTGCACAAGAAATGGCTTAATCCATTTTTTGTCATCGGTTTTATTGTATTGCCATTTGATGGGGAGACCTTCGTCACATAATCTCATGCAAATTAAATGACGGTTAATTACTACCTAAATTATATTTAATATGCTGTCTGTTTTTTATCTTTCCTGCTGGAAGGCGGGCCTCATTTGCCCAATGATTCCACGTTGAGGTTTCCTGAGTAGACATCATTAAAATAATTTTTTAGTGCTGATGAATTGCTGAGGTTTTGTGATTAGCTAATTTGGGGTGAGTAATGGATTATTGGTCTCGCAGAACGAACTGCGATAAATTTTAAACTTAAAAGGAAATTTAAAATGGCTACCAGCAAACTGATTAAAGGCGATACTCTTACCGAAACCAGCAACGCCGCTGATGGTTTTAACCCAGCAACTGAAGTTAGCAACTATAGCTATACATCAGCTCGTGTCGCAAAGCCGGTCTATAACAAATATAAAGCAGCAACCACTAAGCCGAAGGTATTTGGCTATTATACCGACTGGTCTCAGTATGATGGTCGCCTGCAAGGGGACGATTCTAAAGATAACCGCGGTCGCGGCTACGACCTGACCAATATCTCACCGACTGCTTACGATAAAATTATTTTCGGCTTCGTTGGCGTGACCGGTTTCCATAAAAATGATGGCCAATATCGTGACGTCGTGGCTGAAGGCGCGGAACAGTGCGGTAAAGTTAAGTACGAACCGACTTTCCTTGATCCATGGGGTGATTTCCAGTCTTACGTCAACGTTGGACATAGCGTTAGCGGCTGGGATGTTGATCCGAAGACCGTGACTCAAGAAAATTGTAAAGGTCTGCTTGGCGGTCTGCGCGATCTGCAGGCGAAAGCCAAACAGCAGGGCCATAACCTGGTGCTGTCCATGAGCATCGGCGGCTGGACCATGAGTAACGGCTTCCATGAAACTGCAGCGTCTGATTCCGCACGTAAAACCTTTGCTAAAGGCGTGGTGAAACTGTTCAAACAGTTCCCGATGTTCAGCGAAGTGGATATCGATTGGGAATACCCGAACGCTGAAGGCGCTGGCAACCCTTGCGGCCCGGAAGATGGTGAAAACTATGCGTTGCTTATTGGTGAACTACGTAAGCAACTGGATTCCGCCAGCCTGAGCAATGTGAAAATCTCCATCGCCAGCTCCGCGGTCGTGAAGACCTTTGATTACTCCAACGTGAAAGCGCTGATTAAAGCAGGTCTGTATGGCATCAACCTGATGACCTATGACTTCTTCGGTACCCCGTGGGCGGAAAGCGTTGCCCATCACACCAACCTGAATGCGCTGGAAGAGGGCGGTTGGGGTGTCAACACTATCGTGGAGCATCTGCTGTCTGAAGGTTTCCCTGCTGAAAATATCAACATTGGTTATGCCGGCTATACCCGTAATGGCCGTAACGTTGAGCTGGAGTCGCTGTCTCCGCTGAAAGGCACCTATAACCCAGGTAACGGCGATACCACCGGTACTTTCGAATCCGGCACTAATGAATGGTATGACGTGATCTACAACTACCTGGATCTGGAAAACCAGAAAGGCCGTAACGGTTTCAACGTCTACACCGACCAGGTCGCTAATGCTGACTACCTGTATAACCCGGAATCCAAGCTGTTCATGTCTCTGGATACTCCACGTTCAGTAAAAGCGAAGGGCGAATATGCAGCAAGCCTGGGTCTGGGTGGTATGTTTACCTGGACTATCGATCAGGACAATGGCGTGTTGCTGAACGCGGCTCGTGAGGGTCTGGGCTATGAAATTGAATCTGAAGTCATCGATATGGAACCGTTCTACTTCGAAGGCATCAACGTAGAAAAAGATGAATCTGAAGAAGACGATAAGGCAACTGATGTCAATCATGCGCCAAAAGCCGCTATCGAGCTGCTGGTTGTCGGCGGTTCTACCGTCCAGCTGTCAGGCGCGAATTCTTCTGATGAAGATGATGATGAACTGAGCTACAGCTGGGGCGTACCGTCTGAAATTACCGTCGCGGATAAAACTGCGGAAGTGATTGAGTTTGTGGTGCCTGAAGTGAGCGCGAAAACGGCCTTCCAGTTCACTCTGTTTGTGCGTGACTGCTACAACGAACCTTCCACTCAGCAACGTTTTGTGCTGACGGCGGTGCCAGCATTAGCATCTCAGGTCGAACCTGAACCGGCTGATGAAGAAGAAGATGAAACCGACATTATTCCGGTTCCAGACGAAGATACTACACCGGCTGAAGATGACGCCTCTGCCGATGATGCGGCAGACCAGGATGCGCCACACGCGCTGTGGGATGCTAACACCGTATACGGCGCAAGCTGGGGTACCTTCGAAACCGTGAGCTGGAAAGGTCACAACTACCAGGTGAAATGGTGGTCCCAGGGCGACCAGCCTGACCTGAACTGCGGTCAGAGCGGCGCATGGACTGACTTAGGCGCTTACTAATACTTCTGCGCTTAACGAGGTATGGGCTCCATGACAAAGCCCCGGTTTTCCGGGGCTTTTTTCCACCAGGGAATGAGGAATCGCGTTGATGACCATTGCAATTAAAAATAGCCAGATTGATGTGAATAGCTGGTACCAGAAAGTCACTTTAACCTTCACAAACGAAAGTAACCGCCCGCTAGATCTGAACCTGGCGACAATTAGCTTTACCGCCTCCGGGCATCCGGATCCGTGGGGCAATACGGGAGGCACGCTAAAAGGAGATCGTTCGTTAACTTTGCGTGACACCGCCCAGGGAACCCTGGAATTCAATGAAATCATCATTAACAACAGTAGTGAACTGCTGCTGCAGGCAGGGGAAAGCGGTACCCTGTTTTTTAGCCTGGCTGCCACCCAGGTACCGGTAAAAATGTCCACCTTTACGTTAACTCTGGCTGACGATACCGCTGATGAAGTTGAGCCAGAACCTGAAGTACCAGCGGATGACACCGCTGATGAGGTTGAACCAGAACCTGAAGTACCGGCGGATGACACCGCTGATGAGGTTGAACCAGAACCTGAAGTACCGGCGGATGATACCGCTGATGATATTGAGCCAGAACCTGAAGCGCCCATCGATGATGAGATTACCGGCGCGGGACTGACCCTGGTATCTGGGGAGGTGAAAGCGTCCAGCTGGTACCAACGTATTGCCCTGACGCTGACGAATCACTATTCGCAGTCCGTCGATATTAATCAGTTGAAATTAAGTTTCACCGCGACAGCGCATCCCGATCCGTACAGCCCATTTAGCGGCACCATGCTGGGGAATCAGGCGGTAACGCTGGCCAGCGATGGCGGTTGGCCGATTGAAAAAAATACCATCACAATCAATAACGACGGCGAGTATCTGTTGGCTTCCGGTAAATCGGCGGTGCTGGAGTTTTATCTTTCGGCCACGCAAACGCCCGTCGCGCTTAGCGATCTGACGGCGACGCTGGCCCATGATCCTGGACGCCAGGGGCAAATCATTGTGCAATTCCCGACGCAGGCGCAGAGCACCTCGCTGAAGCCGGAGATTGAGCTGCAGTATCCGGATGGCCGCCAGCAGCGCTTTGCCGGCGAATGGGGCGCTTCGCTGACCATTGGCGATCTGAGCGCAGGAAGCTACGGTATTACGGTACTGGAATTGTGTAACGACGAGATGAGAATTTCACCCGTTGCTGAAAGTTATACGTTGAAACTCTCGTCCGGTAACGCCGTTGAACGGTGCCAGATTGCTTATCAGCCAGCGGCGATCTTTGCCGCGATCGAGCTGCTGCTGGCGGATGAGGAACTGGAAGGCGCAGAAGTCATTGTTGAACTGTGGTCGGAAGCTGGCGTGTGCGAACGTACCCTGACGCTGATGGCGAACCAACCGCAGCGCGTCACTCGGCTATTAGCAAATCATCAATATGCTATTTGCCTGCAGCCGACGACGATGAACAACCAGTTGCTGACAACGTCTGCGCAGCCTGCGACCTTCGTGCCGAAGGTAGGCACGACGGCTCAGGCAGACGTTGCGCTACAAAAAACGCCCGTTGCGAGCGACAACTTTGTTGAAGTCGCGGTGACGGTATTAGGCTTACCGCAGGGTACGGCAGCTCAACGCTATCGTTTCCGCTGCGGCAGCTACCAGTACAGTTTCGTGCTGGCAAGCGATACTCGTCAGCAGAAATTACCGCTGCGTTTATCTGCCGGGGAATATAGCGTGCAGGTCGCGGATGTGTATATCGCCGGTACGCCGTGGCGCTGTGATGTCAGCGCGCCGTTGCGTTTGCTGCAAAGCGTTAATAACGTCACGCTTGAGTTTATCCAGGGCGTTCCGTTGCAGGTAAAAGGTTGGCCGAATTATCTGGCGCACGGCGGCGTGACGGTGAATGCGGCGGAGACTGTCGATCTTTATCGCAATGTCCCGTTCAGCGCGCTGTTTAAATATGATGGTTTTGATGGCGGCGGCGATCCGATTCCGGCGGCGGAAGTGGACACTAACGGCGATGGCTTCCTTGATTATGCCTCGCTACCGATCCATAAAACCGTGCCTTTGGTTCGCGAGATCGAAGCCGATGCCGGCCGCGCGGTGATGCCGGTGATGGTGGTCTATACCGCCAATGCCAGCGGCGGCAGCGCGGTATCGGACCTGCAGGACGAACAGCGTCTACGCAATCACTTTGGTAGCTTCATTACCCAGTGTCTGGCGGCGCAATCCTGGAAAGATGACCAGCATCCGGTTCCGGCAACCTTCGTCCTGAATCCGGACTTCCTTGGCGCCATGCAGCAGGAGCCTTATGGCTATACCGCGCTGCGTAAGGCCAATAGCGTACAGGTCAATGTCCAACTGGCGGCGGCGATTAATGCGCTTCCTTCGATGCCAGGGTTTAGCGCGCCGACGCTGCCGACTTTCAGCAATGATTTGTACGGCTACGTACAGGCGATTAACTATATCGTTCGCCAGTTCGCGCCGGACATCGCTTTCGGCTGGCAGACCAACGTTTGGGCGACGGGCACGGCAGATTGGCTGCTGCGCGTCAATGCCGCGCCGCGGGAACAAGGGGCGGCGATCGCTGACTTCATTAATGAACTGGGCGTGTACGGCGGCGACTATGCGCCAGACTTTATCGCATTTGATAAATTTGAACGCGACTGCTTCAGCCCGGATGCCTTAGCCCACTACGGCTGGAACGCTACCTGCTGGATGAACTATCTGGGCATGGTGAAGGAGACCGCCAGAGCATTGCAGAAACCGGCGATGTTGTGGCAGATCCCCGGCGGCCATATGCCGACGGTTGCGGAAGGGACCAGTAAAATCGCTGCGGCGCATTTTGCGTCAGGCGGTACTTTCTTCATGGGGGATTCGCGGATTGGCAGCGATATCGACACCATTACCCCGGCGCTGTTAAAAACCGCGGTGAACAGCACGACCTATGGCGTCGCGACGGTGGGTGATTTTCTGCGCCGCGATGGCGGATACGATTGGAGCCAGATGCAGGCGTTAAATCTGCCGGATTATAACGTTTTTGCCGTGCTGTGGGGCGGCGGTTCGACCGTCAGTATCACCACTATTCATTCCAACGGTGAAGATGGCGGTTGGTTGGCGGAGAAAATGGTGGAGTACTACGCGGCGCCCCGCTACTTTAGTTAATTCCCTGTATTTCATGTAGCGTTAAGGCGGTGATTCAGTGGCGGTACTATACTGGATCGCTGCCTTTTCTCTTTCTTGTTATATCATAAGAAATAATTTCATTTGTTATAGTGTGTAATGTTAAAAATGATTAATAACATTTTGAGATCTTTGTTGGTTATTTGTTTGAGGATTATCTTATTTGATAAATGATTGATTATTTGTGCTTTCATCATACATTTATTCTATATTTAATATTTATTTATTATTAATTGCAGGCTAACTAATGTATGTATATCTTTATTTCTCATATGATTATGGATATTTAATGAAGATATAATGAAATTAAATGGTTTCGAAAATGATAATGAGAATGCCTTGCACTCATATATTTTCTCTCAGCAGGCTAAACCCCATGCAGCGATTGACGCCTTATTTTCAGCGCTCTTGCCCTTTGGTAAATCTTTCGTCGTGCAGTCGGGTGAAGAATTTTCACTATACACAGAGCAGAGCAGCCGCATTGTGTTGCTTGAGTCCGGTATCTTCTCAATTTGCCGCAGTGATCGAGGCTTGAACGTGCTATCGGTTTTCGCCCCGTCAATTGCTGGACTGATAGATAGCTACGGTGTGACATACGATGTTCCCACCCGCCCGGAGCATTTTTTGATTGCTGAAACAGAATGCCGTGGTCGTGCAGTCTCGTTAGCGGATTTTATTAAGGTGACGGATGAGTGCAATCTTTGGCACGACGTAGCTCGTTTTCTCGCTTATCGTCTGATGGTGATGAACGTTCGCGACCGGGAGCTGGTTGGCGTTGACTCTTATCTTAAGGTTCGTGCGTTATTAATCGAAATTGCCGCCTACAACGACGAATATCGCCAGAGCATTAATGTTCTGAACTTTATTCAACGTCGTACCGGAATATCGCGGAGTCGTACCATGAAGCTTCTTTCTGAATTGCGAAAGGGCGGATATATCAATATTGATGGTGGACGTCTGTTAGGGATTAAAAAACTGCCACTGGCTTACTAGTTGCTGTATCTAAATAACAGCTATAACGATTTATTTACTGTAAAAACAGTCAGTTAATGGTGGTCCTATAAAAACAGTTTTTGTCGATTGCAACTCTCTGGCCAATTTATAATAATTAAATAACGGCAGAAATTAATTATCTATCGGCGCTTATAAATAAGCGCTGGTTTGCTATTCATTGAATATAGTATTTCTGTACGCTACAAACTTTAACGTTTTTGCGCCCGGTACCAGCAAGAGATCTCTGTGAAGAGGGCTCGGTACTAAAATTCGTTATTAATTCTATTTTCGACTTGTGTATTTAAAAGGTTATTTATGAAAAAACATCTTTTAGTGATGGTCATGACTGCCATGACGGCGGGCGGTATGAGCTGCGCGGCGAATGCGGATACCGCGACGGTCTCCGGTGGTACGGTGAATTTTACCGGACAGGTTGTGAATGCCGCATGCTCCGTTTCTGCTGACTCTATCGATCAAACCGTTACCCTGAGCCAGGTTCGCACCAGCAAACTGACGGCAGCCGGAATGGTAGCCAATCAGAAAGAAGATTTCTCAATCAAACTGGAAGATTGCGATACCACCGTCAGCCAGAATGCGGCGGTTATCTTTAATGGTCAGCAGGACAGTTCACTCGCCGGTTCGCTGGCGAATACCGCAGGCGCAGGCTCGGCGACTAACGTTGCGCTGCAGCTGTACGGCCCGGATGGACAGGTTCTGAACATCGGCGACACCTCTGGCACGATCACCCTGATTGATGGTGAAAACACCGTACCGCTGAGCGTTGATTATGTCGCAACCGGCGCGGCGACTGCAGGTAACGTCGCAGCGACCGCGACCTTCAGCATGGTCTATTCCTGATTGGTATCCGCATCTCCTCCGTTGTTGGCAGCGGAGGGATGCATTTCATCTCCTCCCTGGTTATCAAAAGAATGAGTACGCGAATTACCCCGATTTTATTTTTATTAGTACTGCTGGCGGCGCTGGGAATGACTCAGCTGGCCCATGCGGGTGGTATTGCGCTGGGTTCTACCCGGGTTATTTATCCGCAGGGTGATAAGCAGGTCTCTCTGCCGGTGATAAACTCTTCCAGCAATAATGTATTTTTAATTCAGTCGTGGGTGGCGAATGCCGATGGCGGCAGAAGCGCCGATTTTGTCGTTACCCCGCCGCTGTTCGTCATTCAGCCGGGGAAAGAAAATCTGCTGCGTATTATGTACGTTGGCCCCTCCCTGCCGACAGATCGCGAAAGCGTTTTTTATCTCAACAGTAAAGCCATTCCCTCGGTTAATAAAAGTAAACTGGCGGCGAATTCGCTGCAAATCGCCACGCAAAGCGTCATTAAACTATTTATCCGCCCCAAACACTTACCGGTTGCCTCGGTAGATGCTCCGGCGATGTTGCGCTGCCAGCGTGCAGGCGACCGCCTGACGATCGCCAATCCATCACCCTATTATGTCTCGCTGGTTGATATTCATGTTGGCGGGCAGAAATTAGCCAATTCAATGGTGCCGCCGAAAAGCGAGATAACGTTGCACGGCGGAGCAGGGCAGGCGACCTTCCAGTCAATTAACGATTTCGGCGCCACCACGCCGCTGCAAACCTGTCTGAGTCATTGATATTGTGTTGAAACTCGATGTCTCCGCGTGCCAGTTGACGCTCGGTAGATTGCCGGCGCTTATCAGCCTGGCTCTGATCTCGGCAAGCGTATGCACGCTGCCGAGCTGCTGGGCCGAAAACTATTTTAACCCGGCCTTTTTATCTGACGATCCGTCGAAGATCGCCGACCTTTCCCACTTTGAAGGCAACGGTCAGGCGCCGGGGGTTTATCGGGTCGATGTCTACCTTAATGGCGCATTGTTGACGACCCGCGATATCGCTTTTCGCGTCAATAACCAGGCCACTGATGGCTCTGGACTTCGTGCTTGCCTGACGCCTGAGATGCTCAACGGCATGAACGTGAATATTAGCGCTTTCCCACAATTGGCGAAGGCCGCTACGGGCGACTGCGTCGATCTTGCAGCTACGATCCCTGCCGCCTCCACCGCTTTTGATTTTAGTCAGCAGCGTCTCAATATCAGCATTCCGCAGGCGGCGCTGAACAGCCGGGCGCGGGGCTATATTCCGCCGCAAAACTGGGATGAAGGTATTAATGCGTTGTTGCTCAACTATACGTTTACCGGTGCGAATAGCCTGGACCGTAGCGCTGGCGGTACCGATAGCGATAGCTACTTCCTCGGTCTCAATAGCGGAGTAAATCTTGGCGCCTGGCGTCTACGTGATTATTCGACATGGAACTACAACAGCGATAATCAGCAACAGAAAAGCGACTGGCAGCACATCAGCACCTACGTTGAACGCGATGTGGCGGCGCTGAAAGGCGAACTGACGGCGGGCGACAGCTACACCCCCTCAGGCGTTTTCGATAGCCTGCCGTTTCGCGGGCTACAGTTGGCGTCCGATGACAATATGCTGCCGGACAGCATGAAGGGCTTCGCGCCGACTATTCACGGCATCGCCAAAAGCAACGCCCAGGTGACGATTCGGCAGAATGGCTACACTATAGACCAGCGCTATGTACCGCCTGGCGCATTCACTATTGACGATCTCTATCCGACCTCCTCCAGTGGCGATCTCAACGTTGAGATCAAGGAGTCCGACGGTAGCATCTCCAGTTATAGCGTACCCTATGCCGCCGTACCGGTTCTGCAACGCGAGGGGCGGGTGAAATACGCCGCCACCGCGGCGACCTATCGCGGCGATAGTAGCCAGAAACGGGATGTGAGTTTCGGCCAGGCGACCCTGATGTGGGGGTTGCCGCACGGCGTTACGTTGTACGGCGGAACGCAGTTTTCATCCGATTATCGTGCTTTGGCGCTGGGAACAGGGGCCAACTTCGGCGACTGGGGGGCGATTTCCGTCGATCTTACCCAGGCTTACAGTACACTGGCAGATGAGAGCGAGCACCAGGGGCAATCGCTGCGCTTTTTATATGCCAAATCTTTAAATGACCTGGGCACCCATTTTCAACTGTTGGGATATCGCTACTCAACCTCTGGTTTTTATACCCTCGATGATACCGCGTGGAAGCGGATGTCAGGCTATAACGGCCCGCAGGAGGAAGACAGCGATCGTGATGCTGGCGATGACTACAATCTGTATTACACCAAACGCGGCAAGGTACAGATCAACCTCTCTCAGCAGTTCGGTCATTTTGGCTCACTGTATGTCACCGGTAGCCAACAGAGCTATTGGCACACCGATGAAACCAATAAATTACTGCAAATCGGCTACAGCGACACGCTGGCTGGGATCTCGTGGAGCCTGTCATATAGCAGTAGCCGCGCGCCCGGCGAGGAGGAACGCGACCAGGCGCTGGCGCTCAATCTTTCACTACCGCTCAGCCAGTGGCTTTCTCACGGCGACGATATTACCCAGCGTCGTCATAACGTTTATGCGACGTTTTCCACCAGTAGCGATGGACACGGCGGCGTGACGCAAAATAGCGGTATCAGCGGCACGTTGTTGGATCAAAACAACCTGAGCTATAGCGTCCAGCAGGGCTATCAGAATCAGGGTGGTGGTGCGAGCGGCTCCGCCAGCCTCGAATACGACGGGGCAAAGGGCAACCTGAATGTCGGCTACAACAACAGCAACCATGGTGATTATCGGCAACTGAACTATGGCCTCAGCGGCGGCATGGTCGCGCATGCTCATGGTCTGACCCTCAGCCAGCCGTTGGGCGACACCAATGTTCTTATCGCCGTGCCGGGGGCAGGGAATGTCAATATCGAAGATCAACCGGGGATCCACACCGATGGCCGCGGCTACGCGGTGGTATCGTATGCCACTACTTACCGCCAGAATCGCATGGCGCTGGACGTCAACTCGCTAAAAGACGATGTCGATATCGATGATGCGGTGATCAATGTCGTTCCCACCCAAGGGGCGTTGGTGCTGGCCAACTTTACTGCCCGGATCGGCGAGCGCGCGCTATTGACGCTAAGCCATTACGGAAAACCGCTGCCGTTTGGCGCTACGGTATCCATTGCTGGCGCGGCGGAAGAAGGCATCGTTGGCGACGATGGCGAAGTGTATCTCTCAGGCCTTAGCCCGCAGGGCACGCTGAAAGCACAATGGGGGCCGCAGCCTGACCAACAATGTCTCACTCATTATCATCTCCCTGACGTTAGCCAGCCTTTGGCGCGTCAGCATCTGGAATGTCGCTAAATGAAGCCTGTCTCTTTTCTTGTTCTGTTAATGGGGCTGCTGCTGGCCCGCGGTAGTCTGGCGGCCGTTTGCCAGAACACCAATGGCTCGCCCGCGACGGTCGATTATGACCTGACGACGACGCTAACGGCGGCGCAAAATCAGGCCGGTACCACCACACAACTTAGTAAAAACCAGGATGTGAACGTGCAGGCGGTTTGTCCCGCCGGCTCTTCGGATTCGGGGCGGACGTATCGTTCGTATGTCGCTTCTTCATCGATAGTGGAAACCAACGGCGACTGGAAATATATGCAGCTGGATGGCGCCTATCTTGAAGGAGCAATGCGCATTGAAGATTCGTCGGCCGGGGAATTTTATCCACCAATGGATTATGTCTATATGGGCTATGACGCCAACGTTAACAACGGCTCGCCTTTTCCGGTACATGATTCGAATCTGATATTCCAGCTTAAGGTTGTGAAGCCATTTATTGGCACGGTAAATATCGAGCCGAAGACCATGTTTAATGTCTATGTCACCACCACCGGGGACGACCCGCTGAGTACCGTGGTATATAGCATTGTCTACAGCGGCAGCGTGACCGTGCCGCAAAGCTGCGAAATTAACGCCGGGCAAACCATTCTTGTGGATTTTGGCTCGCTGTACAGCGGTGGTTTCAATCGCGCCGGGGAAAAACCAACGGGTGTCCGTAAGAAAAGATTCACCGTGCCGGTGAAGTGCAGTGGGGTGGATTCGCAGGTCAACTTAAGTTTGCGGTTGATAGCCACCGCCGATAGCCACTTAAGCCAGGCTATTGCCTCCGACAATCCTGATGTTGGCGTGGTGGTTGAGAGCAGCGACGGCGCGGTATTAACGCCGAATGACGCCAGCAGCGTTGAGCCTTTTACTACCGATGAAAACGGACACGCGAACCTTTCCCTGCAGGCGTATCCAGTCAGCACCACCGGCCAGACGCCGGCGGAAGGCGCCTTCACCGCACTGGCTAACTTACGGGTGGATTTCGACTAAATGCGCCTGATTCGTTACTTCTTCTTATTCATTCTGCTATGCGGCAGCGGTTGCTATGCCGACGATAGCGGCTACAACCTGGAATTCACCGGCACCATTGTCGCGCAAACCTGCGATATCGAAATTTCCAGCCTCAGCCAGAGTATCGATTTAGGTCAGTTCTCTGTGGAGGATTTCCCCTCTACCGGTACGACGACGAAGTTCAAGCCGTTCAACATCAACCTGAAAAACTGCTCGCGCGGCATTACCGGCAGCAAAATCTGGTTTACCGGCACTGCCGACAGCGACAACCCGGCGCTGCTGGCATTGAGCGATACCGGCATGGGTAGCGAAAAAATGCTGGCAAGCGGCGTTGGCGTGGAGATCCTTGATGAGGACCAGGATGCCGTCAGCATCAATAACACCAGTTCGGTGGTCTACCCGCTGAAAACGGGCCGCAATACCTTATCGTTCTATATCCGCTACAAATCTACCCGGCCAACCGTGACCTCCGGCAATGCGACGGCGGTGATGTATTTCGACCTGCAATATGAATAGGCGCGCGGCAATGATTAAAAAACTGTACCTCTGCTGGGGGCTGGCTCTGGCGGCAAGCGGTGCGCTGGCCCATGACGGCCGGGTCTACGTCACCGGAACCATTACCGACAACACCTGCACGCTGTCGCCGGATTCCGAGAATATTCAGGTTGATATGGGAACCGTTAGCAGCCGCCAGTTTTATCAGGCCGGTGCCGGCGCGGAGTGGCAGCCTTTTTCGATCACGCTGCAAAATTGCGGCAGCACCGCCAGCGGCGTAACGGTGAGCTTTAGCGGTACCAGCGATCCGCAAGATGGCGATTTGTTCGCGTTGAATGCCGGGGCGGATATGGCAAGCGGTATGGGAATTGCGCTGTATGACAAGAATAAACAGCAAATCGCGCCGGGGGCACAGAGCGATGTGCAGGCGCTAACCGCGGGCGCCGCGTCCGAACGTTTACAGTTTTATGCCCGCTATGTAGCTGATGGCGCCCCAGTGGCACCGGGAGCAGCCGATGCTTCCGCGACTTTCGTACTGAGTTATGAATAGACGACATTTCTACTGGCCAGGGCTCTGGCTGCTGCCCGTTGCAATAAGCCATGCCGGTGTGGTGATTGGCGGCACGCGTTTTATTTATCACGCTGAAAGGACGACGTTGAGCGTTCCGCTGCGCAATACCTCGGACAGTGACTGGCTGGTGGATAGCCACGTGCTGAGCGGTGGACGCTGGCCAGGGGGCGATGATTTGTCGCCCCGAAAACCGCCATTCGTGGTCACGCCGCCGCTCTTTTTATTGCGCGCAGGCCAGGAGAACACACTGCGTGTCGCATGGAGCGGCGAGGCGCTGGCGCGGGACCGTGAAAGCTTGTTTACGCTGAGCATTGCCGCTATTCCATCGGGAAAAACCGGCGCCAATAGCGTGCAGATGGCATTTCGCTCGGCGTTAAAACTGATTTATCGGCCTGCCGGGCTAACGGGTGACCCGCAGCAGGCCTATCGTCAGTTGGTTTGGAACCTAACGGCGGATGGGCTGACGGTACGTAATTCAGGACCCTATTACGTCACCCTCTTTTCAATCCGCGTCAACGGTACGCCGATCGACGCTGCCGGTGTGGTCGCGCCGTTTTCTACCCGCCGCACAGACTGGTGTCGACAGGCGACACGTTGCGCGGTGCGCTGGCAAAGCCTCAACGATGCCGGAGGCGTGATGCCGCCGGTCACGGCAACGGCGCAACGGTGATGACGATTTTATTCCGCCCCTGTGGGCATCCCCTGAACTTGATAATGAGAACTCAATAATGCGCAAACTTTCCTGTAAATCGGCGGCGTGGCTAGCGCTTGGCGGCATCATCTCTTTTTCCGCGCTGGCGGCGAAGACCGACCCGGCGATAGGTGATATTGGGCCGACCGCTGAGGCGTATATCGCCAGCCATCCGGATAAAGTTGGCGAAGCGGTAGCGACCTATCTGGCGGATCATCCCGAATTCCTGATTGCCGCCAGCGAAACGCTACATCAGCGCCAGCAGGTTGCCCAGAAGCAGGCTTATGCGCAGCTGGCGCTGCAGTACCGCTCTGAGCTGCTGAGCGGCAACTCTCCTTCCGTTGGCCCGGCGGATGCTAAAGCGGCGGTGGTGATGTTTTTTGACTACCAGTGTTCCTGGTGCAGCAAGATGTCGCCAGTAGTGGAAGAACTGGTGAAATCGAATCCTGATACACGTTTTATCTTTAAAGAGTTTCCGATCTTTTCATCCCGCTGGCCGGTGTCTGGTTTGGCGGCGAGAATCGGCGAACAGGTGTGGCTGAACGCTGGCGGGGCAAAGTATTTGGCCTGGCATAATGCCCTGTACGCCACGGGTAAAGTGGAGGGACAGCTCACCGAGCAGGATGTTTACGCGCTGGCGTCGCACTATCTCACCCAGCCGCAGATTAAGGCGGTTAAAACTGCCCAGCAGAGCGGGGCGGTACATGATGCGCTGCTGAGCAATCAGGCGCTGGCGCAGCATATGAATTTCTCCGGAACCCCGGCTTTTGTGGTGATGCCGCAGGCAGCGGCTCCGGATGCCGGGCGTATCTCGGTAGTGCCGGGCAGCACGTCGCAGGATGCGTTGCAGATGGCAATTCAGAAAGCTAAAGGTTAAGTCTCAGCGACCGGGGCGCTGTACCCGGTTATCAGCTTCCTCAGACCGAGGATTTGGCGTATGCAATTCAAGAAAGACTGGTTAGGGCTGGCGGCCATTTCACTGTTAACAATTGGCGGCGTGCGGGCTCACACTGCCGGTAATATCCAATTTTTTGGCAATGTAGTTACTGAAAGCTGCTGGAACGAAACGGAAAGTAGCGAGATTTTGTGCCAGCGCGCCGATCGTATCGAGCGCCACGTGATTGTGGAAAATATCACCACTTCGCTGGCTTCGGCTTATGCAACGGTGGAAAAAATTTATCTCGATGCCGACAAGCAGCTCACTCTGTTGCGGGTGGTCTATGATTAACGGATGTTGTTAATGATCGGAAAAAACGATCTTAATGGCAATTTAAATCTGTTTTTTTCGATGTGTTGGCGGCTGTATCATACTTTTATCGAGTTATTGACCAACAAGGTGAGAGTAAAAGTGAAACATCTGCAACGATTTTTCAGTAGCGATGCTTCCGGGGGCATTATCCTAATCTGCGCCGCCGCGCTGGCGATGATTATGGCCAATAGCAGCGTCACCAGCGGTCTGTATCATGCTTTTTTAGATACCCCGGTACAGCTGCGCGTCGGCGCGCTGGAAATTAACAAAAACATGCTGTTGTGGATCAACGATGCGCTAATGGCGGTGTTTTTCCTGTTAATTGGCCTGGAGGTGAAGCGTGAGATGATCCAGGGGGCGCTCGCCAGCCGCCGTCAGGCGGTGTTCCCGGTAGTTGCCGCGATTGGCGGCATGGTGGTGCCGGCGCTTATCTATTTAGCCTTCAATGCCCAGGATCCCGTTGCGCGGGAAGGGTGGGCGATCCCGGCGGCGACCGATATCGCCTTTGCGCTTGGCGTTTTGGCGCTATTAGGCAACCGGGTACCAACGGCGTTGAAAATTTTCCTGATGGCGCTGGCTATTATTGATGACCTCGGGGCGATTGTGATTATCGCGCTGTTTTATACCAACGATCTGTCGGTACTGTCGTTGGCCGTCGCCGCTGGCGCGATTGTGGTACTGGCGGCGCTCAATCTCTGCGGCGTGCGGCGCACCGGTATCTATATCCTGGTTGGCGCGGTGCTGTGGACGGCAGTACTGAAATCCGGCGTACATGCGACCCTGGCGGGGGTTATCGTCGGCTTTATGATCCCGTTGAAGGAGCAGAATGGTAAATCGCCAGCGAAGCAGCTTGAGCATGTGCTGCATCCGTGGGTTGCGTTTCTAATCCTGCCGCTGTTCGCTTTTGCCAATGCCGGGGTTTCGCTGCAGGGCGTCACGTTCGCAGGGCTGACTTCGCTGCTGCCTCTGGGGATTATTGCCGGGCTGTTTGTCGGTAAGCCGCTTGGCATTAGCCTGTTCTGCTGGCTGGCGCTGAAGTTTAAGTGGGCCTCGTTGCCGCCAGGAACCCGCTTCCCGCAGATTATGGCGGTCGGCGTACTGTGCGGAATCGGCTTCACCATGTCGATTTTCATCGCCACGCTCGCCTTCAGTAGCGTTGACCCCGGATTGATCAACTGGGCCAAGCTGGGCATTCTGATAGGGTCGATTCTGTCAGCCATCATTGGCTACATGATTCTGCGTAAGCGCGTAACGGATCCTCACAGCGTGTAACATCATCGGGAGAGCCTGCGGGCTCTCCGGGGCATATCAGGGAGAGAAGCATGTCGCATATCAATTACAACCATTTGTACTACTTCTGGCACGTCTATCGGGAAGGCTCGGTCGTCGGCGCCGCCGAGGCGCTGTATCTGACGCCGCAGACGATTACCGGGCAGATTAAGGCGCTGGAAGAACGATTACAGGGCAAACTCTTTAAACGTAAAGGACGAGGCCTGGAACCCAGTGAGCTGGGAGAGCTGGTGTTTCGCTACGCGGATCGCATGTTCACCCTGAGCCAGGAGATGCTCGATATCGTCAATTATCGCAAAGAGTCGAACCTGCTGTTTGATGTCGGCGTCGCCGATGCGCTATCCAAGCGGCTGGTGAGCGGCGTTCTGGATGCGGCGGTAGTAGAAGATGAACAAATTCACCTGCGCTGTTTTGAATCCACCCACGAGATGCTGCTGGAGCAACTGAGCCAGCATAAGCTGGATATGATTATCTCGGATTGCCCGATTGATTCAACCCAGCAGGAAGGGCTGTTCTCGGTGAAAATCGGTGAATGCGGGGTGAGCTTCTGGTGTATGAATCCGCCGCCGGAAAAACCGTTTCCCGCCTGTCTTGAGGAACGTCGTCTGCTCATTCCCGGTCGCCGTTCCATGCTCGGGCGCAAATTGCTGAACTGGTTTAATTCGCAGGGGCTGCAGGTGGAAATTCTCGGCGAGTTCGACGATGCGGCGCTTATGAAAGCCTTCGGCGCGGCGCATAATGCGATTTTTGTGGCGCCAACCCTCTATGCTCACGATTTCTATGCCGATGAGTCGATTGTTGAAATTGGCCGCATGGAAAACGTGATGGAGGAGTATCACGCTATTTTTGCCGAGCGAATGATTCAGCATCCCGCGGTACAGCGTATCTGCAACCGCGATTATTCCTCGCTGTTTGCGCAGCCGCAAAACTAAGTACCGGCAAACAACAGACATAAAAAAACCCGCTTTCGCGGGTTTTTTTAACAAAGTTCAGCAAGCGGGCGATTAAGCCAGTTTGTTGATCTGTGCAGTCAGGTTTGCTTTATGACGCGCAGCTTTGTTTTTGTGGATCAGACCTTTAGCAGCCTGACGGTCCACGATTGGTTGCATTTCGTTAAATGCTTTCTGTGCAGCAGCTTTGTCGCCAGCTTCGATAGCTGCGTATACTTTCTTGATGAAAGTACGCATCATAGAGCGACGGCTTGCGTTGTGCTTGCGAGCCTTTTCAGACTGAACGGCGCGCTTCTTAGCTGATTTGATATTAGCCAAGGTCCAACTCCCAAATGTGTTCTATATGGACAATTCAAAGGCCGAGGAATATGCCCGTTTAGCCTTCTTTTGTCAATGGATTTGTGCAAATAAGCGCCGTTTAAGATAACGAGGCTTCATTACGTAGTGATGGCGCAAGATTCTACCAGCTTGTTGTAGTCGAATACAGTCTTTCCACCATAAAAATCGACGGCTGCGTATAGTTTTTCCTGCATTATTACGCTGAGTGAATGAATTAGCAGGATCTTTCGTAATCGAGGTGCAATCGCTGGTTAACGTCGCCTGTTGTACAAGGTATACTCGGACGATTTTCACTGTTTTGAGCCAGACATGAAGCTGATACGCGGCATACATAATCTCAGTCAGGCCCCGCACGGGTGCGTGCTGACCATTGGAAATTTCGACGGCGTGCATCGCGGGCATCAGGCGCTGCTGCAGCGCCTGCGCGCAGAGGGCCGCCAGCTCGGTCTGCCGGTTGTGGTGATGATTTTTGAGCCGCAGCCGCTGGAGCTGTTTGCCGCCGATAAAGCGCCGGCGCGGATCACGCGGCTGCGTGAGAAGCTTGGCTACCTGGCGGAAAGCGGTGTCGACTACGTGCTGTGTGTCCGTTTCGACCGGCGTTTCGCGGCGCTGACGGCGCAAGATTTCATCAGCGAACTGTTGGTGCGCCAGTTGGGCGTGCGGTTCCTTGCCGTCGGCGATGATTTCCGCTTTGGCGCTGGTCGTCAGGGGGATTTCTTGTTATTACAGAAGGCCGGGGCGGAGTACGGTTTTGACGTCACCAGTACCCAGACCTTCTGCGAAGGCGGCGTGCGTATTAGCAGCACCGCGGTGCGTCAGGCGCTGGCCGACGATGACCTCGCGCAGGCGGAAAACCTGCTGGGGCATCCGTTTACCATCTCAGGTCGCGTCGTCCACGGCGATGAGCTGGGGCGCACCATAGGTTTCCCGACGGCGAACTTACCGCTGCGTCGTCAGGTTTCCCCGGTTAAAGGGGTCTTTGCGGTAGAAGTGACAGGGCTCGGCGATAAGCCATTACCCGGCGTCGCCAACATTGGCACTCGTCCAACGGTCTCCGGCGTGCGACAGCAGCTGGAAGTTCACCTTCTGGACGTTGTAATGGACCTCTACGGTCGCCATATAGATGTAATACTGCGTAAAAAAATACGTAACGAGCAGCGTTTTGCGTCGCTGGATGAGCTAAAAGCGCAAATCGCACGAGATGAGTTAACGGCCCGCGAGTACTTTGGGCTCACCAGGCAGGGATAATCCTACTGGTATTTATCAAACCGAAATAACGGAACCGAGAATCTGATGAGTGACTATAAATCCACCCTGAATTTGCCGGAAACAGGGTTCCCGATGCGTGGCGACCTCGCCAAACGCGAGCCGGGAATGCTGGCGCGTTGGACCGATGATGACCTGTACGGCATCATCCGTGCGGCGAAAAAAGGCAAAAAAACCTTCATTCTGCATGATGGCCCTCCTTATGCGAATGGCAGCATTCATATTGGTCACTCGGTTAACAAGATTCTGAAAGACATTATCGTTAAGTCCAAAGGACTGACGGGTTTTGACTCGCCGTACGTTCCGGGTTGGGACTGCCACGGTCTGCCGATCGAACTGAAAGTCGAGCAGCAATACGGCAAGCCGGGTGAGAAATTCACCGCCGCAGAATTCCGCGCCAAGTGCCGTGAATATGCCGCCGAGCAGATCGACGGCCAGCGTAAAGACTTTATCCGCTTGGGCGTGCTGGGCGACTGGTCGCGTCCGTACCTGACCATGGACTTCAAAACTGAAGCCAATATCATCCGCGCGCTGGGTAAAATCATCGGCAACGGTCACCTGCATAAAGGCGCTAAGCCGGTGCACTGGTGCGTTGACTGCCGTTCCGCGCTGGCGGAAGCGGAAGTTGAGTACTATGACAAAACGTCTCCGTCTATCGATGTGGCGTTCCACGCGGTAGATAAAGCCGCCGTGCTGGCGAAGTTCGGCGTAGCCGACGTTAACGGCCCGGTTTCTCTGGTTATCTGGACCACCACGCCGTGGACCCTGCCGGCCAACCGCGCTATCTCTCTGTCGCCTGAGTTCGACTATGCGCTGGTGCAGGTTGACGGCCAGGCGCTGATCCTGGCGAAAGACCTGGTTGAAAGCGTGATGCAGCGCATTGGCGTGGCGGATTACACCATCCTGGCGGCGGTACAGGGTTCCGAGCTTGAACTGATGCGCTTTAAGCATCCGTTCCTCGATTTCGATGTGCCGGCGATCCTTGGCGACCACGTGACGCTGGATGCGGGTACCGGCGCGGTACATACCGCCGGCGGCCACGGCCCGGACGACTACACTATCAGCCAGAAATATGGACTGGAAATCGCCAACCCGGTTGGCCCGGACGGCTCTTATCTGCCGGGGACTTACCCGTCTCTGGATGGTATCAACGTCTTCAAAGCCAACGACATCATCGTCGAGATGCTGCGTGACAGCGGCGCGCTGCTGCACGTGGAAAAAATGCAGCACAGCTATCCGTGCTGCTGGCGCCACAAATCGCCGATCATCTTCCGCGCTACCCCGCAGTGGTTCGTCAGCATGGATCAAAAAGGCCTGCGCGCGCAGTCTCTGAAAGAGATCAAAGGCGTGCAGTGGATCCCGGACTGGGGCCAGGCGCGTATCGAATCGATGGTTGCCAACCGTCCTGACTGGTGTATCTCCCGTCAGCGTACCTGGGGCGTGCCGATGTCGCTGTTCGTGCATAAAGAAACCCACGAGCTGCACCCGCGTACCCTCGAACTGATGGAAGAAGTGGCGAAACGCGTTGAAGTTGACGGCATCCAGGCGTGGTGGGATCTCGATTCCCGCGACATCCTTGGCGATGACGCCGACAGCTACGAAAAAGTGCCGGATACCCTCGACGTGTGGTTTGACTCCGGGTCCACCCACTCTTCTGTGGTCGATGTGCGTCCGGAATTCGCCGGTCACGCCGCGGACATGTATCTGGAAGGCTCCGATCAGCATCGCGGCTGGTTCATGTCTTCGCTGATGATCTCCACGGCGATGAAAGGCAAAGCGCCATATCGTCAGGTACTGACCCACGGCTTCACCGTCGACGGTCAGGGCCGCAAAATGTCCAAGTCTATCGGTAACACCGTTAGCCCGCAGGACGTGATGAACAAACTGGGCGCCGATATTCTGCGTCTGTGGGTGGCTTCCACCGACTATACCGGCGAAATGGCGGTCTCTGATGAGATCCTCAAACGCGCCGCGGACAGCTATCGTCGTATCCGTAATACCGCGCGCTTCCTGCTGGCGAACCTTAACGGTTTCGATCCGGCAAAAGATATGGTTAAACCGGAAGAGATGGTCGTTCTGGACCGCTGGGCGGTCGGCTGCGCGCAGGCGGCTCAGGAAGATATCCTCAAAGCCTACGAATCCTACGACTTCCATGAAGTGGTGCAGCGCCTGATGCGCTTCTGCTCCATCGAAATGGGCTCGTTCTATCTCGACATCATCAAAGACCGCCAGTACACCGCGAAAGCGGACAGCGTGGCGCGTCGCAGCTGCCAGACCGCGCTGTTCCATATCGTGGAAGCGCTGGTGCGCTGGATGGCGCCGATCATGTCCTTCACCGCGGACGAAATCTGGGGCTATCTGCCGGGCGAGCGTGAAAAATACGTCTTCACCGGCGAGTGGTATGAAGGCCTGTTCGGCCTGGCCGATGACGAAGCGATGAACGACGGTTTCTGGGATGAACTGCTGAAAGTGCGCGGCGAAGTCAACAAGGTGATCGAGCAGGCGCGTGCTGATAAGAAAGTCGGTGGTTCTCTGGAAGCGGCGGTTACGCTGTATGCCGATGCTGACCTGGCGGCCAAGCTCAACGCACTGGGCGAAGAATTACGATTTGTCCTGTTGACCTCCGGCGCCAACGTTGCCGATTATGCACAGGCGCCGGCCGATGCCTGGCAGAGCGATCTGCTGAAAGGGCTGAAAGTGGTCCTGAGCAAAGCCGAGGGCGAGAAGTGCCCACGCTGCTGGCATTACACCAGCGATGTCGGCAAGGTAGCGGAACACGCAGAAATCTGCGGTCGCTGTGTCAGTAACGTCGCCGGTGACGGCGAGCAACGTAAATTCGCCTGATGAGTAAATCGATCTGTTCAACGGGGCTACGCTGGCTGTGGGTCGTCGTAGCCGTGCTGATTATCGATCTGGGCAGCAAATTCCTGATCCTCCAGAACTTCGCTCTGGGGGAGACGGTTTCGCTGTTCCCATCGCTTAATCTGCATTATGCGCGCAACTACGGCGCGGCTTTTAGCTTCCTCGCCGACAGCGGCGGCTGGCAGCGCTGGTTCTTCGCCGGGATTGCCGTTGGTATCTGCGTGGTGCTGGCGGTGCTGATGTATCGTTCGAAGGCGACGCAAAAGCTGAACAATATTGCCTACGCGCTGATCATTGGCGGCGCGCTGGGTAACCTGTTCGACCGTCTGTGGCACGGCTTTGTGGTCGATATGATCGACTTCTATGTCGGCGACTGGCATTTTGCCACCTTCAACCTTGCCGATAGCGCCATCTGCATCGGCGCGGCGCTGATCGTGCTGGAAGGCTTCTTGCCTTCCAGTGATAAAAAAACATCATAAAAAATTGCCGGATGGCGACGCGAGAGCGTCTTATCCGGCCTACAGTATATATCGCCCTTTGTTTGCCCGGTAAGCGCAGCGCCATCGGGCAAACAAGCGGCGGCAATATAAAAGAGCAAACCTGCATGTCTAACTCTGTACAGAGCAACAGCGCGGTGCTGGTGCACTTCACGCTGAAACTGGATGATGGCTCCACCGCCGAATCCACGCGCGGCAACGGCAAACCAGCGCTGTTTCGTCTTGGTGATGCCTCGCTTTCCGAAGGGCTGGAGCAGCATCTACTGGGGCTGAAAGCCGGCGATAAAACCACGTTCTCGCTGGAACCTGACGCCGCCTTTGGCGTACCTAGCCCGGATCTGATCCAGTACTTCTCTCGCCGCGAGTTTATCGACGCCGGCGAGCCGGAAATCGGCGCGATTATGCTCTTTACCGCAATGGATGGCAGCGAAATGCCCGGTGTGATCCGCGAAGTGAACGGCGATTCCATCACCGTCGACTTCAACCATCCGCTGGCCGGGCGTACCGTTCATTTTGATATTGAAGTGCTGGAAGTCGATCCGGCGCTGGAGGGGTAAGATGCAGATCCTGTTGGCTAACCCGCGCGGTTTTTGCGCCGGCGTTGACCGCGCTATCAGCATTGTAGAAAACGCGCTGACGCTGTACGGCGCGCCGATCTACGTTCGTCACGAAGTTGTCCATAACCGCTACGTCGTCGATAGCCTGCGCCAGCGTGGGGCGATTTTTATCGAACAGATTAGCGAAGTGCCGGACGGCGCGATCCTGATTTTCTCCGCCCACGGGGTTTCGCAGGCAGTACGCAACGAAGCGAAGAGTCGTGACCTGACAGTTTTCGACGCTACCTGCCCGCTTGTAACTAAAGTCCATATGGAAGTCGCTCGCGCCAGCCGCCGCGGCGAAGAGTCGATTCTGATTGGCCACGCCGGGCATCCGGAAGTTGAAGGCACCATGGGCCAGTACAATAACCCCGAAGGGGGCATGTATCTGGTTGAGTCGCCGGAGGATGTGCTGACGCTGGAAGTGAAAAACGATGCCCGACTGTCGTTTATGACCCAGACGACGCTTTCCGTCGATGATACTTCTGACGTTATCGACGCGCTGCGCGAGCGCTTCCCGAAAATCGTCGGCCCGCGTAAAGACGATATTTGCTACGCCACCACCAACCGTCAGGAAGCCGTACGCGCGCTGGCGGAGCAGGCTGATGTGGTGCTGGTGGTCGGTTCGAAAAACTCATCGAACTCCAATCGCCTGGCTGAACTGGCGCAGCGGATGGGGAAAGCGGCCTATCTTATCGACGATGCCACCGATATCCAGGAACAATGGGTTAAGTCTGCTGCCTGCGTTGGGGTAACGGCGGGCGCGTCGGCCCCGGATATCCTGGTGCAGAATGTGATTGCCCGTCTGCAGGAGCTGGGCGGCGGCGAAGCGGTGCCGTTGGAAGGCCGTGAAGAGAATATCGTTTTCGAGGTGCCGAAAGAGCTGCGTGTAGATGTCCGTGAAGTAGAATAAGTTCTTTCATCCAGCAGTATGAGAAGATGCCAGACTTAACGTCTGGCATTTTTTTTGGGAGAAAACCATGCGCTTACCGATTATTCTCGACACCGATCCGGGTATTGACGATGCGGCGGCGATCGCCGCCGCGCTCTTCTCGCCACAGTTGGATTTGCAATTAATGACCACGGTGGCGGGCAACGTCTCGGTGGAAAAGACGACCCGCAACGCGCTGCAACTGCTGCATTTCTGGAATGCCGATGTACCGTTGGCGCAAGGCGCGTCGATGCCGCTGGTACGTCCGTTGCGCGATGCCGCCTCGGTGCATGGCGAGTCCGGCATGGAGGGTTATGATTTCGTCGAACATAACCGTCAACCGCTGGCAAAACCGGCATTTCAGGCGATCCGCGATGCGTTGATGCACGCGCCGGAACCCGTGACCCTGGTGGCCATCGGCCCGCTAACCAACATTGCCTTGCTGATAACGCAGTATCCTGAGTGCCTGTTTAATATTCGTCGACTGGTGCTGATGGGCGGCTCGGCCGGGCGCGGTAACTTTACCCCCAACGCCGAGTTTAATATCGCCATTGATCCTGAAGCCGCCGCGAAAGTCTTCCAGAGCGGGCTGGAGATTGTGATGTGCGGGCTGGATGTCACCAATAAAGCGATGCTGAGTGCGGACTATCTGGTCACACTGCCAACGCTCAATCAGACAGGCAAAATGCTTCATGCGTTATTTAGCCATTATCGCAGCGGCAGTATGAGCAGCGGTCTGAGAATGCATGATTTATGCGCTATTGCGTGGTTGGTTCGTCCGGATCTGTTTACGCTCAAACCCTGCTTTGTGGCGGTAGAGACGCAGGGGACCTGGACGGCTGGCGCTACCGTGGTAGATATCGAAGGGCGTCTGGGACAACCGGCCAACGCACAGGTGGCGTTGGATTTGGATGTCGCGGGTTTTCAACATTGGGCGGCGGAGGTTTTCGCTCTCGCGCCATGACAGTTATAGCTGCTGGTGTGAATCGACCACATTACACCATAACTCGCTCGCTTCATCCGTCCACATGAGCAGTAATAATGACGCGAAGCGTTCAGCCGCTGCGGAAAGAGGGCGGTTTTTAACGCGAATCATGCCAAGCGTGCGCCTGATTACCGGTTCGACCAGCGGCACGCTGACGACAGCGCTGTTAGCGTGATGCGGCATGGCCAGGCAGGGCAAGGCCGATATGCCAAGCCCCGCCTCGACCAGACCCAGAGAGGTGGATAAGTGTCTGACTTCGTAAAACCAATCTAATTTCCATGGCTTATCCTGCAGGCAACTTTCAATCAGTTGCCGATTACCGCTCGAGCGTCTGACGCCAACTAATCTCTGCGAGACGAGCTCCCGCCATTCCACTAATTTTTTACTGGCCAGCGGATGATCCTGCCGGCAAGCCAGCACGAAGGGTTCATTAACGAGTGGGCTAAATTCGATGTCGGGATGTGTGATGAAGTTCATATTTATTCCAAAATCGACTTCGCCTTTTCTCACCGAGGCCATGCAATTTTCTATACCTTGTTCATAAATTCGAACTTTGATATGGGGGTAACGCTGATTAAATTGAACGATGGCGCGAGGTAAAAAATAAAATACCGCCGTCGGGATACAAGAAAGCGTTACCGTATCATGCACATTAGAAGTCAGGTTGCTGATGTTAAAAATGGCGGCATCAAGGCTGGCAATCAGTGACTTTGCCTTTGGAAGAAGCATTTTTCCTGCTTGAGTGAGCATGATTTTTCGGGTGGTTCTTTCGAAAAGGGCTGTATTGAGGTTACTTTCTATTTTTTGTATTTTGCGGGTCAATGCGGGTTGCGTCAGGTTAAGTACTTCTGCCGCTTTGCTAAATGAACCCAGCTCGGCAACAGTGACAAAAGCTTTCATTCCGGATAGTTCATTGTTCATTGCTGCTCCGTAATCAGAAATAAATAATTTATATATAGAATGGCTCTGTTAATTATTGCTATGACGATAGTTGTTATTAATGTTTTGTAGGTATAAGTCTTATTTTTATATTTTATCAATCACTATCTTCCTTGCAAGTAGAATCAGATGGTAAACGGTTGTGCGAGTAAATGAATAATAAAGTAAATAAAAAACTTTAAATACATTAAGTGCATTAAATTCACGCCCCGTTTATTTAATCTTTTTATATTTGTAAGGAACATGTTATGAAACAAATTCCGTGTGTTCTCATGCGTGGTGGAACATCAAAAGGCGCTTTCCTGTTAGCAGATGATCTACCAGAAGATATTCAAAAACGTGATGAAACATTATTAACTATCATGGGTTCTGGCCATGAACTGGAAATTGATGGCATTGGCGGCGGGAGTCCGCAAACCAGTAAAGTGGCTATTGTCAGTAAATCGACCAGCCAGCAAGCGGATATTGACTACTTATTTGTACAGGTCATTGTCAATGAGCGACGGGTTGATACTACGCCTAATTGCGGCAACATGCTGTGCGCAGTCGGCGGGTTTGCTATCGAAAAAGGACTTGTCGCGGCGAATTCCCCAGTAACGCGGGTGCGAATCAGAAACGTCAATACCAACACCTTTGTTGACGCAGACATTCAAACCCCGGACGGCCAGGTTGTTTATGAAGGAGATACCCATATTGATGGCGTTCCAGGGCATGCGGCCCCGGTAGGCCTGACATTCTTAAACGCCGCCGGGGCGAAATCGGGCCAGCTTTTCCCAACCGGCAACCGGGTTGATATTTTTGATGATATTCGCGTCACCTGTATCGATATGGCGATGCCGATGGTTATTATTCCAGCGCATAGCTTGGGTAAAACAGGGTATGAATCGGCGGCGGAATTAGATCAGGATAAAGAATTTTTTCAGCGCCTTGAATCAATACGTAAGCAAGCAGGCGTGGCAATGGGGTTTGGCGATGTCTCGAACATGGTAATACCTAAACCAGTGCTGGTTGCTCCACCTCAACATGGTGGAACGCTGAATGTTCGGTATTTCATGCCCCATAACTGTCATAAATCGTTGGCTATTACGGGGGCTATCGGTCTGGCGAGTTCTTGTATTATTGCTGATACCGTAGTTAACGAGCTGACGAGAATGTGGGGTGAGGGATTAATCAGAGTTGAACACCCTAGCGGAAGTATTGACGTCAGTTTAAGTAATGCTAATGAAACTCCTGAAAATATTCGCGCATCGGTGATTCGTACCGCACGTAAAATTCTTTCTGGCATGGTTTATCTCCCTGAATAATTGCGGCTGCGCACTTATAAAATTCATTCAGGTAAGGGATTGAAATGGATAAAAAAACATTATGCAAGCTATTAGTGCTTGTTGCCATCCCATTGCTTATTAGTCTATTTCCGGCCCCGGCTGGGTTGACTGAACTTGCATGGGTATTGTCAGGTATTTATCTGGCTGCAATTGTTGGTTTAGTGATTAAACCATTTTCTGAACCAGTCATACTGTTAGTCGCTGTGGCTGCCTCCATGGTTATCATTGGCAATTTAGGTGATGGTTCAATAAAATCATCGAGCGTATTAAGTGGCTATGCATCAGGTACCACCTGGTTGGTGTTTTCTGCATTTACCTTAAGTGCCGCTTTTGTTATTACTGGTTTAGGTAAACGGATTGCATATATTCTTATTGGCAAGATAGGGAGTACCACACTTGGCTTAGGCTATGTTACCGCCTTTCTGGATCTGATTCTTTCACCCGCGACACCGTCGAATACGGCCCGTGCTGGCGGTATCGTATTACCTATCATCAATAGCGTGGCTGTCGCGCTAGGGTCGGAACCAGAGCATACGGCAAAACGCGTTGGTCATTATTTAATGATGAACGTCTATATGGTTACCAAAACCACCAGTTATATGTTCTTTACCGCCATGGCGGGTAATATCCTGGCGCTCAAAATGATTGAGGATATTTGCCATATCAAATTGAGCTGGGGCGGATGGGCATTGGCTGGCATATTGCCAGGCTTAATCATGCTGTTACTGACACCGCTTATAACCTATAAGCTATACCCGCCAGAATTAAAAAAAGTAGATAATAAAGCCATTGCCAAAGAAGGTCTTGAGTCTTTAGGGCCGATGACCTTACGTGAGAAAATGCTCTCCTGCTTGTTTGTGATGGCGTTAGCGGGTTGGGTATTTAGCACTTCGCTTGGGGTTAATGAATCAACGGTGGCGATTTGCGTCATGGCGTTGATGCTGATATTAAAAATTGTTACCTGGGATGATGTCATTAAAAATAAAGGTGGCTGGAACACACTAATTTGGTACGGCGGTATCATTGGTTTGAGTTCTTTGCTTTCCAAAGTTGGTTTTTTCTTGTGGTTGGCCGAGTTACTGAAAAATAACATTTCATTTGGCAGTCATAGTACGCTGGCATTCGTTGTCATCGTCGCGTTGAGTATACTGGTTCGTTATTTCTTTGCCTCGGGCAGCGCTTATATTGTGGCGATGGTTCCGGTCTTTGCCATGCTAGCGAATGTTTCCGGTGCACCAGTTATGTTAACCGCTTTAGCGCTGCTGTTTAGTAATTCCTATGGCGGTATGGTCACCCATTATGGTGGCGCAGCTGGCCCGGTTATATTTGGGGTTGGTTATAATGATATTAAATCCTGGTGGATTGTTGGCGGTATATTAGCGCTGTTAACTTTTATTCTGCATATCACCGTTGGGGTATGGTGGTGGGAATTATTAATGTACTGGAAAGTGATTTAACTTGAAGTTTATAAAACGCTGCATCACCTGCTTAGACTAATTATTAAATTCACACACTGAAAAGAGGTGTTATATCTTTATGTCACCAGTAGCAATTACATTGTCACTGTTGTTATTTTCAATTGTGATGTTTGTTTGGGAAAAAATCCCTCTGGCCGCTACGGCTATGATCGTCTGTATTACTTTAGTCGTAACAGGCGTTTTTGATGTAAAAACGGCTTTTGCGGGGTTTATTAATCAGAACGTTATTTTATTTGTGGCAATGTTCGTGGTTGGCGGCGCCTTATTTGAGACAGGAGTGACGGATAAAATTGGCGGAATCGTTACCCGTTACGCTCCCTCAGAGAAGCAGCTCATCGTTATTATTATGTTGGTCTGCGGAATACTCTCTGGTTTTCTGTCTAATACGGGAACAGCTGCGGTTCTGATTCCGGTGGTCATTGGTGCCGCGGTTAAGTCCGGCTATGCGCAATCCCGTTTGTTGATGCCATTAGCGTTTGCTTCAGCGTTGGGCGGAAACTTATCGCTTATTGGCTCGCCGGGTAATCTGATCGCCCAGTCAGCTCTGGAGCAAGTCGGGCAGCGCTTCGGTTTTTTCGAGTATGCCAAACTGGGTATCCCCATGCTGCTTTGCGGGATCATCTACTTTTTGACCATCGGTTATAAACTGTTGCCAGCGCAATCTGTGAGTACTGCGGGGAAATCAGAAAAGAGCAGGAACGTTGACTGTCCAAAATATAAGCAAGTAATTGCTGTTTTAGTGTTGGTATTTACCGTACTGGGGATGATTTTTGAGAACGTCATTGGTTTGCCGATTGCGATTATCGGTTCAATTGGCGCTTTATTCTTGGTTATTACACGCGTGATTACTGAAAAACAAGCGTACCAGTCAATTGACTCGCAGACGATTTTCCTTTTTGGCGGCACATTAGCTTTAGCGAAAGCACTCGAAACCACTGGCGCTGGTGCAATCATGGCCCGCTCAATTATCGATCTGCTTGGTCAACAGGCTTCACCGTTCTTATTGTTAAGTGCCGTTTTGATTATTTCCTGCGTATTAACCAATTTTATGTCGAATACCGCAACGGCGGCCTTGCTTATTCCCATTGGCCTGTCTATTGCAAATTCAATGGGCGCTGATCCGCGAGCGGTGTTGATGGCTATTGTCATTGGCTGTTCATGTGCCTATGCGACGCCGGTTGGCACGCCGGCGAATATGATGATTTTTTCCGCTGGGGGATATCGGTTTATGGATTATGTCAGAGTCGGATTACCTCTGATTGTCATCTCAGTAATTGTCAGTTTTATTTTGCTGCCGATATTCTTTCCTTTTTATTCGTAGAGTCACGAATAAAAGAACACCGTTATTGTTTAATCTATCTTAAAGGATGCTAGTCATGATCAAATTACACGATCGTGGGGTATATTTATCCCATCAGTATGGGATTATTCCGGAAGAGGAGTGCGCAAATCCTGTCGCTAAAGATATTGCGCGGAAGGGAACCATCGCCTGGTCAATACTGTCAGCACATAATATTTCTGGCGATGAACAGAAATTAAAAATAAAGTTTGATTCCATGGCTTCCCATGATATCACCTTCGTGGGCATCATCCAGACGGCCAAGGCCTCTGGAATGACGCGCTTTCCCTTGCCGTATGTTTTAACCAACTGCCACAATTCACTTTGTGCAGTGGGCGGTACCATTAACAGCGACGATCATATTTTTGGTCTCACATCAGCACAGAAATATGGCGGCATTTATGTACCACCGCATATTTCCGTTATTCACCAATACATGCGCGAGATGATGGCCGGCGGTGGCCAAATGATACTGGGCTCGGATAGCCATACGCGTTATGGCGCGCTGGGGACGATGGCCGTCGGTGAAGGCGGCGGTGAGCTAGTTAAACAACTACTGGGAAACACCTGGGATATTGATTATCCCGAGGTCGTCGCGGTGTATTTAACCGGCAAACCTGCCGCTGGCGTTGGCCCTCAGGATATAGCGCTGGCAGTAATTGGCGCGGTATTCAAAAACGGTTATGTGAAGAACAAAGTGATGGAGTTCGTCGGCCCCGGCGTGGCCAGTATGTCGACCGACTATAGAAACAGTATTGACGTCATGACTACTGAGACCACCTGCTTGTCCTCCATCTGGCAGACCGATGAAGAGACGAAAACCTTTTTGCGGCTTCATGGTAGAGAGAAAGACTATCGGGCGCTGTCAGCCAAAGAGATGGCTTACTACGATGGCTGCATTGAGATCGATTTAAGCACCATCAAGCCGATGATCGCGCTACCGTTTCATCCTGCCAATGTCTATGAAATTGATACGCTTAATCAGAATTTGCCGGATATTTTACGCGAAGTTGAAATTGAATCTGAGAAAATCTCGCTGGTGCGCGCGAAGCTATCTCTGTTGGACAAAATAGAGAATGGCAAATTACGCGTTCAGCAGGGGATTATTGCTGGTTGCGCGGGAGGAAATTATGTCAACGTGGCGCAGGCGGCTAATGCCCTGAGGCATCATTCCTGTGGCGACAATATTTTCTCACTTTCTGTATATCCCTCCTCTCAGCCGGTGCTGATGGCGTTAACGAAAAGGGGGATGATCAATGATTTAATGAGCGCGGGCGCCATTATTCGTACCGCATTCTGCGGCCCTTGCTTTGGCGCCGGCGATACCCCGATGCATAACGGCTTGAGCATCCGTCATACGACGCGTAACTTTCCGAACCGTGAAGGTTCCAAGCCTGGTAATGGGCAAATGTCAGCGGTGGCGCTGATGGATGCGCGTTCAATTGCCGCGACGGCCGCTAACGGGGGATTGTTAACCTCGGCGGCGGAGCTTGATCGTTGGCATGAAGCTCAGGAATATGAATTTGATGTTTCCCCCTATAAAAACCGGGTTTACCAGGGATTCGTTAAAGGTGTTACGCAGCAACCGCTGATCTATGGCCCAAATATCAAAGACTGGCCGGAAATGAATGCGTTAACGGATAATATTCTGTTAGCCGTTACTTCAAAAATAATGGATCCGGTGACCACTACCGACGAACTGATACCATCAGGTGAAACATCATCGTTTCGTTCAAACCCGTTAGGCCTGGCGGAATTTACCCTTTCCCGACGCGATCCGCAGTATGTGGAGCGGGCTAAAAAAATTGCCGCCATCGAGCAACAACGCGTCAATGGTGAAGATCTTTGCCGTTTAAATCCACAGCTGGAAAATATATTTTCCCAGATACGGCTGCTGCCGGGTCAGGAAAATATTACCGCGGCACAGACGGAGATCGGTAGCATGATCTATGCGGTGAAACCCGGTGATGGCTCGGCGCGAGAGCAGGCTGCCAGCTGCCAGCGAGTACTTGGCGGGTTGGCAAATATTTGTCAGGAGTATGCGACCAAGCGCTATCGTTCCAATGTGATTAACTGGGGAATGCTGCCGCTGCAGATGAAAGAGGCGCCTGATTTCGAGGTCGGCGATTTTATCTATATCCCGGCAATAAAAAGCGCGCTGAAGGGCGAGTTAAGTGATATCACCGCTTTTGTCGTTAGCGACCATCGCCCGGTGCAGCAGATAACGCTGTATATGGAGAAATTAACTTCATCAGAACAAGATATTATCAAAGCAGGTGGCCTTATTAATTATAATAAAAATCAATTAATAAACGGCCATTAATTGATTCCAATCCCTGCTGGCAGCTATTTTGCTGTCAGCAGATGAGCTTCTGGAAAATATGAACACGTTTTAGTTGGCGGCTGACAATGTGTTGCCTGCGTTCAGCGCCGGTACCTTCTCGCTAAGAAAATCAATCATTGCCCGCATCCTGGCGGGCATATGCTTATGGCCTGCCCATAACAACCACAGATTGCCGGAATAGCTGCTGATAAATTCCCATTCCGCCAGCACTTGCACAATTTCACCTTTTGCCAGCGCTTCGCGGGCGGTAAACAGCGGCAGACTGCCAATCCCCAGATGCTGTTTAACCGCATCGAGACGCACGGCGGTGTGGTTAGCGGCGTAGCGTCCATGCGTCTGCACCGTTTCGCTTTTGCCTTCACGACGAAATTTCCACCGCGCGTCGGCGGGCGTTTCGCCAAGGCTGATACAGCTATGCGTACGCAGATCCTGTGGGGTATGCGGCATTCCGTGGCGCTGTAAATACTCCTTAGTGGCGCAGATGAGATGAGCGATCGGCATCAGTGGTTTGCCATGCAGGCCAGGGGAGGGGCTATGGGTGATGCGTAGCGCCAGGTCAATGCCGTCATCGATAAAATCAAGGTCGCGGTCTTCCAACCGTAAGCAGACGTCTACCTGCGGATATTGGTTGAAAAAGCTCATCATTAGCGGATGGATGACAAAGCGTCCGACGGCCTTCGGCACGCTCAGGGTGAGTTTACCTTGCGCCACCGTCTGGGTACTCCCGGCGGAGTCCATGGCCTGTCGCGCTGCTTCCAGCATTTCAAGCGCAGGTTCATACACCGCTTTCCCGGCATCGCTCAGCCGTAGTTTGCGTGTGGTTCGGTGCAGCAGCTTGCAGCTCATTTCCTGCTCCAGCCGCGAGACGCTGCGGCTCACGGCGGAGGGGGTAAGGCCGTTCTGGCGGGCGACGGCGGAAAAGCTGCCTTGCTCGACAATTTGTACAAAGAGGGCGAGGTCAGGTAGAAGATTCAAATTCATTTGTGCCCTCGGAGCAAAAGTGCATTGGTTGTAGAGGAGATTATCGCTGTCAATATTATCAATATACTGTGCTGACAGAGAGGAGAACAACCATGACTGAACGTGTTTATTACGCCAGCGACGCCACCGAAGGGCGTGCTCTGATTATCGGCTGTCGCGCCGAAGCCGATGGCCGTTACGCCATTGAACTTGATCGTACGCTGTTCCATCCGCAGGGCGGCGGCCAGCCGTCGGATAGCGGCTGGATCGACGAGCAGGTCGTAATGACGGTCGCTACACGCGGCGATAGCGTACTGCATATCGTTGAGCAGCCGCTGCCGCTGGGCGAGGTGAAGATACGAATCGATGCCTCTGCGCGGCAGCTACATGCCCGCCTGCACTCAGCCGGTCATTTGCTGGGGCTGGCAGGCGAGCAGTTTGGCTGGCGGCCGGTGAAGGCGCATCATTGGCCGGGAGAGGGGCGGATTACGTTTGCTGCCGGCGCTGGCGCCGTATTACCGGAAGCCAGCGCACTGCTGGCGCAGGTGAGCGCGTGGCAGCAGCAGGATTTACCGCGCCGCATCACCTTCGCTAATGGCTTGCGCGCCGTGGGATTTGGCGAGCTACCGGCTTATCCCTGCGGCGGTACCCATGTTGCCAGTCTGGCGGCGCTGGGGAATATTGTTATCAGCCAGCTGAAAATGAAAAAAGGGCAGATGATCGTCAGCTATAACCTCGAGTAAGTGTTTCAGGCATGCTCCGGATAGGGATGTTTGCCGCGATAAATACGCTCCGGTCGGCCGACTTTGCCATAACTAATTTCCGCTTCCAGAAAATCGTTTTTAACGCCTTGTTCCAGATAGCGGCGGGCGGTGGTTTTACTGCTGCCAAGGATGCGAGCCAGAGAGTCAGCGGTATGCACCACTTCCGGGGCGGAGAACAGCTGCAGCACGCGATGAAAGGTACTTTCATCGATCCCGCGCAGCGGCGCGCCGGCAGGTTCTGTTTGCTCGCGAGCCTGAATATTAAACAGGGCGTCGACATGGGTCTGGCTGGCCTGTTCGCTTGAACGCAGCGAACTGCGGTAGCGGGCGAAGCGCTCCAGGGTGTGTTGTAAACGTTGATAGTGCACTGGCTTAATCAGGTAATCAAATACCCCCAGACGCAGGGCTTCACTGATGGTATCCATATGATTATCAGCGGTAATAAAAATGATTCGCCCTTTGTAGTTGGTGCTGACGGCGTGGCGAATCAGATCCAATCCCTTGCCATCAGGGAGAAAGTTATCTAACAGGATCAGCTGCGGCTGGTAGAGACGCAGCATTTTTTTTGCGCTTTCCAGTTTATCCGCAATGCCGATAACGTTGAACTGGGGGAACTGTTTGATGGTATCCACCAGGATTTCCGCCAGCATAGGTTCGTCTTCAACGATAAGAGTAGTAATGCTATCCATGATGTTCATCTCGGGTCAGGGGGATATAAAGAGTAAAGATGGTGCCAAAAGGAATATTATTTTCGACGACGATACTGCCGCCTGCTTGATCTACGTAACTGCGTACCAGCCAGAGCCCAATACCGTGATCGCCGCTGGCGCTGCTGGTGACGCCGCGTTCGAAGATGCGATCGCGTAGCGCCTCGTCAATGCCGCAACCCTGATCGGCGATCTCGACAATCAGTTCATGACCATCGCTGTTAATCAAACATTCGATCTGTTTCGATCCCAGCGGCTGGCGCAAAGTGGCATTGTAGGCGTTGTCGAGAAGATTCCCCACGATCGAGATCCATTCGCTGTGCGAAAGCGCGCCGGGAAGTTTATCGACGAAACAGGATGGGTCGAACACCAGTTCAAGGCCGAGCTCTTTGGCCCGGTAATATTTACCGATCAGTAACCCGGCAAGGTGATTATCCTGGAAATTACGCGCAATAAAATCGAGCACCTTCTGGTGGCTTTCTGACTGTTGCTGAATCAGATCCAATGCGTGATCGTAGCGTTTGAGAAACAGCAGTCCGGCGATAGTCGAGATCAAATTACGGTGTTCATGCTGTACGGCGCGCAGGTTATCGGCGTACTGTTGCACCTGGCTGAGCTGCAGGCTGAGGGTATTGATATCATCTTTGCTACGAAAACTAATTACCCATCCCTGGGGCGCATTATTTAAGATCACCGCCATACGGCTGGCGATCACTTTGATCTGATTAAAAGTGACGATCGCGTCTTTCTTATTCTCGTGAGGCGCATCGTAGAAGAAGGCCTCTTGCGAAATAACGCTGCTGATCCCTTTGCCGATTAGCGTCGGCTCTGGCTGGCTCAGATTAAGCAGACGGCGGGCGGTCTGATTTATCGCGGTTATTTTATAGTTTGAGTCTATGGCGATAAGCCCTTCAAACACCGATTCAAAGAGCACGCTTTGCTGGATGAGCAGTTGCGATAGCTGCTGGGGCTCCATATTGAGCATCTGCTTTTTGATATGCAACGAGAAGCGGCGGGCGCAATACAGCAGTAATAGCAGGATAATCGCCATCGGGATCAGTAGCGAACTTATCTGCAGACTGAGCCAGTTCTCTAACTGTTCGATGGTATAGCCGACCGACACGATGCCGATGACTTTGCCGGTGGCGTCCTGCACCGGCGATTTACCCCGTAACGATGATCCTAGCGAACCTTTGCGTACCGAGACATAGCTTTTGGCGTTATACAGCGCCTCATCGCTATCACCACCTTCCATTGATTTACCGATTTCGTCAGGGTTGACGTGATAAAGACGCTGCCCGTTGGCGTCGCCGACGGTGATGTAGGTGGCGTCAGAGAAGGAACGCATGGGGTCGATAAGTTCTTTGATTCTGGCGAGATCGCGTTTCTGGACCGCTTCTACCAGCTCCGGCATTGCCGAAATCTGCATTGCCTGAATTAATGCCCGTTGCCCGACCTGGTAATGAAGGCGTTCCTCGGTAATGTCTGTCAGATACCATGACATGCCTAGCATGACGACAGTCGAAGTAAATAAGATCAGCAGGAAGATACGATTCTGGAAGGATCGCCTTGCAAACCAATGGGTGATTTTGCGGGTGTACATAGGGCCGATAGACATTAAATAGTTAGTTTCCTCGTTTAGCGGCCTGCGTGCTACCAGATGGCACACAGATCCAATAATTTCAGAAAAGCACCCGTTCAAAACCATTGAATCGGGCGCTGGTGTGGTCGCCCGGATAAGGCGCAAGCCGCCATCCGGGAACCTCTCCCCGGTGGCGCTGCGCTTACCGGGGCTACAAACCGGAGCGGACTGGTAGCCCGGATAAGGCGCCAGTCGCCATCCGGGAAGGATGCCGGTTTACATCGCCAGCACGTACTTGAGCATCACCCCGGCGGCGATCGCCGAGCCGATCACCCCGGCCACGTTCGGGCCCATCGCGTGCATCAGCAGGAAGTTCTGCCCGTCCGCTTCCAGACCCACCTTGTTGGACACCCTCGCTGCCATCGGCACCGCCGACACCCCGGCCGAGCCAATCAGCGGGTTGATCTTGTGTTTACTGAAGACATTCATCAGCTTCGCCATGATCACCCCGGCGGCGGTGCCCACGCAGAAGGCGATCACCCCCAGCAGCAGGATCCCCAGCGTCTGCGGCTGCAGGAACTTGTCCGCCACCAGCTTGGCCCCCACCGACAGTCCGAGGAAGATGGTGACGATATTGATCAGCGCGTTCTGCACCGTATCGCTCAGCCGATCCACCACGCCGCTTTCGCGCATCAGGTTGCCGAAGCAGAACATCCCCAGCAGCGGCGCAGCGTCCGGCAGCAGCAGCGCCACCAGCAGCAACAGCACCGCCGGGAAGAGGATCTTCTCGCGTTTGCTCACCGTACGCAGCTGCACCATGCGGATCTTCCGCTCTTTGTCGCTGGTCAGCGCCTTCATGATCGGCGGCTGGATCAGCGGCACCAGCGCCATATAGGAGTAGGCGGCCACCGCGATGGCCCCCAGCAGCTCCGGCGCCAGCTTGCTCGACAGGTAGATAGCCGTCGGGCCGTCGGCGCCGCCGATGATGCCGATGGCCGCCGCCTGCGGCAGGGTGAAGTGGATGAAGCCGAAGTAGTTCAGCGTCAGCGCCCCGAGCACGGTGGCGAAGATCCCGAACTGCGCCGCCGCCCCCAGCAGCAGGGTGCGCGGGTTGGCCAGCAGCGGGCCGAAATCGGTCATCGCCCCGACGCCCATAAAGATCACCAGCGGCGCGATACCCGAGCCAATCGCCACCTTATAGAAGATGGCCAGCACCCCGGAGGAGTAGCCCATATCCACCGCCAGCGTCTCCATCTGCCCCTGTACCGACGGCAGGGCCAGCGCCAGCGCCTCCTTGATGGCGTGGACGTCCGGTGCGCAGTTGAGCTTCGCGGCAATCACCGCCAGCTGGACCGGGTCGTGATGGGCCAGCAGGTTTTCCAGCGCGCTCAGCGCCAGCCCGGCCTCCGGGATATTGGAGAGCAGGCCGCCGAAGCCAATCGGCAGCAGCAGTAACGGCTCGAACTTTTTAGCAATCGCCAGCCACAGCAGCAGCAGGCTGACCAGCAGCATCGCGGCCTGGCCGGCCTGCAGGTGCATCAGCCCCATGCCCTGAATCAGGGCGTTCAGACTTTCCATTTGCGCTCCTCGTCCTTACGCCAGCTGCAGCAGGGTGTCGCCGACCGCCACCGCATCGCCGGATTTCACTGCGATACCGCGTACGGTACCGGCCTGCGCGGCGCGGATTTCGGTTTCCATCTTCATGGCTTCCAGAATCAGCAGCACCTCGCCTTCCGTCACCGCCTGGCCTTCGCTGGCCAGCACCTTCCAGATGGTGCCCGCCAGCGGCGCGGTCACCGGGGTGCCGGCGCCAGTCGGGGCCGGGGCAGCAGCGGCTACCGGCGCAGCGGCGCTGAGCTGGCTGACGTCGCCGCCGTCGCTGACCTTGACCACGAAGGCTTTGCCTTCCACTTCGACGGTGTAGATACCGGAAGCGGCGGCTTTTGCCGGCGCGGCAGATTTTACTTCTTCCACCTGCGGCACCGGCTCAAAGGCCGCCGGGTTGTGGCGGTTTTCGAGGAACTTCAGGCCGATTTGCGGGAAAAGCGCCACGGTGAGCACGTCGTCGATGGCGTTTTCGGCAAGCGTGATGCCCTTCTCCTGCGCCTGGCGTTTCACGTCGGCTTCAAGCTCCGCCAGCTCCGGCTTCAGCAGGTCGGCCGGGCGGCAGGTGACGGCGTCGGCGCCATCGAGCACCCGCGCCTGCAGGGCGGCGTTAACCGGCGCCGGGGTGTGGCCGTATTCGCCTTTCAGGATACCGGCGGTCTCCTTCGCAATGGTTTTGTAGCGTTCGCCGCCCAGCACGTTGAGCACCGCCTGCGTGCCGACAATTTGTGAAGTCGGGGTGACCAGCGGGATGAAGCCGAGGTCCTCACGCACGCGGGGGATTTCCGCCAGCACTTCATCCAGACGGTGGGCGGCGTTCTGCTGCTTCAGCTGGCCTTCGAGGTTGGTGAGCATGCCGCCCGGCACCTGGGCGACCAGGATGCGGCTGTCGGTGCCTTTCAGCTGGCCTTCGAAGGCGTGGTATTTTTTGCGCACCTCGCGGAAGTACGCGGCGATGCTCTCCAGCTTGTGGATATCGAGGCCTGCGTCGTACGGCGTGCCGGCGAGGGTGGCCACCAGCGCTTCGGTGGCCGGGTGGCCATAGGTGGCGCTCATCGAGGAGATGGCGGTATCGACGCCGTCGACGCCGGCTTCAATGGCCTTCAGCAGCGCCATCTCCGCCATGCCGGTGGTGGCGTGGCAGTGCAGGTGCAGGGTGACGTCATAGCGTTTTTTGATTTCGCTGACCAGCTCAAAGGCGGCATGCGGGGTGAGAATGCCGGACATGTCCTTGATGGCGATGGAGTCGACGCCGGTCTCCAGCAGTTGTTCGGTGAGGTCGAGCCAGGTCTGCAGGGGGTGCGCCGGGCTGGTGGTGTAGCTGAGGGTGCCCTGGGCGTGGGCGCCGTGGCGGCGGACCGCCTGCAGGGCGGCCTGCATGTTGCGCGGGTCGTTCATGGCATCAAAGACGCGGAAGACGTCCATGCCGTTTTTGACGGCGCGCTCCACAAAGCGCTCCACCACGTCATCGGCGTAGTGGCGGTAGCCGAGCAGGTTCTGGCCGCGCAGCAGCATCTGCAGCGGAGTTTTCGGCATCGCTTTTTTCAGCTCGCGCAGGCGGACCCACGGGTCCTCGCCGAGGAAGCGGATGCAGGCGTCAAAGGTGGCGCCGCCCCAGCATTCGAGGGAGCGGTAGCCGACGTCGTCGAGCGCAGCCGCAACGGGCAGCATATCGTCGAGACGCAGACGGGTGGCGAACAGGGACTGGTGGGCGTCGCGCAGGACGACATCGGTAATGGCAACGGTCATGAATTCCTCCGTGAATTAAGAATTAAGGCGGCGATGGTGGTGAATGGCGGCGACAATCGCCGGCTTTAAACGGGCGAAGTCGTCGGCGGGCGCGACGGTCGCAGGCGCCGGTTTGGGCGCGGCAGGCGGCTCAGGGAACAGACGGGTAACGGCGAGAGACATTCCCCGGATGGCGAAAATGAGCAGCAGCAGAAACGCCAGCACGAAGCCCATGCCGAGGAACATCAGGGTGAAGCCTTCGCCTAACAGAACGGCATCAGTCATAAAAAATCTCGAATAAGGGCACGATGGCGCGTTGGTTGGCGAGCTTGTCGACGCTTCCGGCTAAGGAGCAGGGTGGATTTCCCGCAGCCGCCCCCGGCGCTGGTCCCTGACTGGGTCAACTTCTTCGGCCGCTCAACGGCGCCATCGTGCGTATGGGTTAAATCATCATGCCGAACACGATGCTGGCGATGACCAGCACAATACCGCCGCCCAAACGGGAGGAGATTTGCGCATAAGAGATAAGGCTCATACGGTTACAGGCGGACAGAACTTCCAGGTCGCCGGAACCACCGCGGTTAGCCATACACAGGCCTGCGGTGATCGCTGATTCAATTGGGAAGAAGCCCATCATCCAGCCGCCGATCGCCGCGCCGAGCACTGCGCCGATAACGATAATGGCGGCGATAACGACGTTAGCGAAGGTGATGGCATTGATGATTTCCTGCAGGTCGGTGTAGCAGACGCCGACGCCGACCATCAGTACCCACAGCAGCTGTTTAGAGAAGAAATCAGACAGACGCTTGGCGCCGGCTTTGATTTCCGGTGAACACAGGCCGGAGGCGTTCAGCGCTGCAACGATCAGCACCATCCACGCGAAGTAGTGAATCGAAACGCCGCCAATGCTTGGCAGGATTTTCTTCGCGACGACATACGCCAGCAGGAAACAGGTTGTGGCAAGCACCAGACCGACGGCAGTTTCACGATGCGTGATTTGTCCCGCTTTCTCGTCATCTTCGACTTTGAACGAGGCTTTACGCACCAGTTCGCCTTCGCCGCTCATCCAGGTGTGTTTTTTGCCGATGATATCGAGGACGGCGGCAAAGACGATGGCGAAGATGTTAGCGATGGTCAGAATAGCGATAGCGGTTGAGTAGTACTCTTCGCGAGAACGACCGGTGACGGAGTGATAGATCTCCGACAGCGGAACCGCGCCCGCGCCGTTGCCGCCGCCCATGATCGGCAGGACATACAGCATCATGATGCGATCCACCGGAATACCGAACACCAGGCCGATAGCGATGCCGAAAATAGACGCGCCGACAATGCCCATCAGGATGGTTGGAATATAGCCGAGCAGCGACTTCAGCAGCAGGCGGCGGTTCACCGACAGAATTGCTCCGGTAATTAATACCGCGATGAATAAGTTAAGGAAGTTACTCTTATCCATAACGTTGCTGATAGCATCGATTTCTTTCTGCGTAAAAATACCGGCGTAAACAAAATAAGCGGCTACCAGGAAAATCATTACTGGAGCACCACCTATATATTTGTTGAATATTGGCAGGCGTTTGCCAATTTCACCGAATATAGCGCCGATGATAAACATGATGGCAAAACCGCCGACGATGTCGGTGGGTAAAGCGTTATAAAAATGTGAAAGTAATAGCGTAATTAACGCAAACGCGTAAAGGGGAAGCTGCATGCCGAAGATTTTAAATCCCAGCAGGTCGCTAACGCCCTTCTTCTCCGTCGCCGGAGCCTGACTCATGTTAGTCATAAACGTTTTCCTGTTTATTGATGGAGTAATAATACCGGCGCATAGTAATAAATAGCTTTAGTGGTAAGGTGTGATTACCTTCACTGAATACTCGTGTTTTTTATTAATTTAATTGGTTTAATGATGCTGAATTAATTAACAACATAAAAACCATAAAGACAATTAAGCCACGAGAAAAACTGTGACTTAAATACAAGTATCAACAGTCGAACGCTGGCGAAATACAGTTCGTTTTGGAATAACGAAGCGCTAAAAATGACTCTGATATTAAAACGCGTTCAGCTATTAAAAGATAAACCGCGGAGAGAAGCGATCGATCGGTTTCTTCGCCAGCATCAGCTGTCGTTAGAAGCCGATTGTGAAATGGCGATCGTCGCCGAGTATCAACAGCGGCTGGTCGGCTGCGGTGCTATCGCCGGCAATGTGCTGAAATGTATTGCCATCGATCCCTCGCTGCAGGGGGAAGGGCTGAGCCTTAAATTACTGACCGAGCTCCTGACGCTGGCCTATGAACTGGGGCGCAGTGAACTGTTTTTGTTCACTAAACCTTGCAATGCCGCGTTATTTTCCGGCGCCGGCTTCTGGCCGATAGCCCAGGCGGGCGACCACGCCGTGCTAATGGAAAATAGCCGCGAACGACTGACTCGTTACTGCCGACAGCTGGCGATGTACTGTCAGCCGGGAAGAAAAATCGGCGCTATCGTGATGAACGCCAACCCCTTCACCCTTGGCCACCGCTGGTTGGTGGAACAGGCGGCCAGCCAGTGCGACTGGCTACATCTGTTTGTGGTCAAAGAAGATGCGTCCTGCTTTTCCTATCACGATCGCTTCAAACTCATTGAACAGGGGATTGCCGGCATCGATAAGGTGACGCTGCATCCTGGTTCGGCGTATCTGATCTCGCGGGCGACGTTCCCCGGCTATTTCCTGAAAGAGCAGGGGGTGGTTGATGACTGCCACAGCCAGATTGACCTACAGCTCTTCCGCGAGCGTCTGGCCCCGGCGCTACAGATTACCCATCGCTTTGTTGGCACCGAGCCGCTGTGTCCCCTGACCCGTAATTACAACCAGCGCATGAAGTCCCTGCTGGAAGCGCCAGGCGAGGCGCCGCCCATTGAAGTGGTTGAGCTGGCGCGAATCGAAAAAAATGGCGGACCCGTGTCGGCCTCCCGAGTGCGCGAACTCTATCGACAGCGCAACTGGCAGGCGGTCGCGGCGCTGGTACCGCCGGGGACCCTCTCTTTTCTGATGCAACTGGCGGAAAGCGAACATCAAACCGCCTGATTTTTATGCCCTAACTAAGGATTTTCCCCTATGGAAATGAAGATTGACGCCCTGGCCGGCACGCTGGAATCCAGCGATGTGATGGTCAGGATTGGACCGGCGGCGCAGCCGGGCATTCAGCTGGAAATCGACAGCATTGTGAAACAGCAGTTTGGCGCCGCAATTGAGCAGGTAGTCAGAGAAACGCTGGCGCAGCTTGGCGTGAAGCAGGCCAACGTGGTGGTCGATGATAAAGGCGCGCTGGAGTGCGTACTGCGGGCCCGCGTACAGGCCGCGGCGCTGCGCGCGGCGCAACAGTCCCAATTACAATGGAGCCAGCTATGAAACCACGTCGCAGTATGCTGTTCATCCCTGGCGCCAATGCCGCCATGTTAAGCACTTCATTCGTTTACGGCGCCGATGCGGTGATGTTCGACCTTGAAGATGCCGTTTCGCTACGCGAAAAAGATACCGCCCGCCTGCTGGTGCATCAGGCGCTGCAGCATCCGCTGTATCAGGATATCGAAACCGTGGTGCGCATTAACCCGCTGAATACGCCGTTCGGTCTCGCCGACCTTGAAGCGGTAGTCCGCGCGGGCGTGGATATGGTGCGTCTGCCGAAAACCGACAGCAAAGAAGATATCCATGAGCTGGAAGCGCATGTTGAGCGGATTGAACGCGAGTGCGGCCGGGAAGTGGGCAGCACCAAGTTAATGGCGGCGATCGAGTCGGCGCTGGGCGTGGTGAACGCGGTGGAGATCGCCCGCGCCAGCCCGCGTCTGGCGGCGATCGCGCTGGCGGCCTTCGATTACGTCATGGATATGGGCACCTCCCGCGGCGACGGTACTGAACTGTTCTACGCCCGCTGCGCTGTACTGCATGCCGCGCGCGTTGCCGGCATCGCCGCCTATGACGTGGTGTGGTCGGATATCAATAACGAAGAGGGCTTCCTGGCGGAAGCGAATCTGGCCAAAAACCTCGGTTTTAACGGCAAATCGTTGGTTAACCCACGACAAATTGAACTCCTGCATCAGGTCTATGCCCCGACGCGCAAAGAGGTCGATCACGCGCTGGAAGTGATTGCCGCGGCGGAAGAAGCCGAAACGCGAGGTCTTGGCGTGGTATCGCTGAACGGCAAGATGATCGATGGACCGATTATCGACCATGCTCGCAAAGTGGTGGCGCTCTCGGCTTCCGGTATTCGTGATTAAGGGGAATAAGATGAAAGAGACAGTAACAATGCTTAATCAGCAGTACGTGATGCCGGAAGGGTTAGCGCCTTATGCGGGCGTGACGGCGAAAAGCCCGTGGTTGGCGAGCGAAAGCGAAAAACGTCAGCGTAAAATCTGCGATTCGCTGGAAACGGCTATTCGTCGTTCCGGTTTGCAAAACGGCATGACCATTTCGTTCCACCACGCGTTTCGCGGCGGTGACAAAGTCGTCAATATGGTAGTGGCGAAGCTGGCGGAAATGGGTTTTCGCGATCTGACGCTGGCATCCAGTTCGCTGATCGACGCCCACTGGCCGCTGATCGAGCATATTAAAAATGGCGTGATCCGCCAGATCTACACCTCCGGCCTGCGCGGCAAGTTGGGCGAGGAGATCTCCGCCGGTTTAATGGAAAACCCGGTACAGATCCACTCCCACGGCGGTCGCGTACAGCTGATTCAAAGCGGCGAGCTGTCGATTGATGTCGCGTTTCTCGGCGTTCCTTGCTGCGATGAGTTTGGCAACGCCAACGGCTTTAGCGGTAAATCACGCTGCGGTTCGCTGGGCTACGCGCGCGTTGATGCGGAACATGCCAAATGCGTAGTGCTGCTGACCGAAGAGTGGGTGGATTATCCTAACTATCCGGCCAGTATCGCCCAGGATCAGGTCGATCTGATAGTCCAGGTGGACGAAGTCGGCGATCCGGAAAAAATCACCGCTGGCGCGATCCGTCTGACCAGCAACCCGCGTGAGTTGCTGATCGCCCGCCAGGCGGCGAAAGTCGTTGAGCATTCCGGGTACTTTAAAGACGGTTTCTCGCTGCAGACCGGTACCGGCGGCGCCTCGCTGGCGGTGAGCCGCTTCCTCGAAGATAAAATGCGCCGTAACGGTATTACCGCCAGCTTCGGCCTTGGCGGCATCACCGGGACGATGGTTGACCTGCACGAAAAAGGGTTGATTAAAACGCTGCTCGATACCCAATCGTTCGATGGCGACGCGGCGCGTTCATTGGCGCAGAACCCAAACCACGTTGAGATCTCCACCAACCAGTATGCCAGCCCGGGCTCTAAAGGCGCCTCCTGCGAGCGCTTAAACGTGGTGATGCTCAGCGCGCTGGAAATCGATACCGACTTTAACGTTAACGTGATGACCGGCTCTAACGGCGTGCTGCGCGGCGCGTCCGGCGGCCATAGCGATACCGCCGCCGGCGCGGATTTGACCATCATTACCGCGCCATTAGTTCGCGGCCGTATTCCCTGCGTCGTGGAAAAAGTGCTGACCCGCGTCACGCCGGGAGCCAGCGTAGATGTGCTGGTCACCGACCACGGCATAGCGGTAAACCCGGCGCGCCAGGATCTGATCGACAATTTGCGCAACGCGGGCATTCCGCTGATGACTATTGAGGAACTGCAGCAGCGTGCGGAACTGCTAACCGGCAAGCCGCAGCCGATCGAGTTTACCGATCGGGTGGTGGCGGTGGTGCGCTATCGCGATGGCTCCGTGCTTGATGTCATTCGTCAGGTGAAAAACAGCGACTAAATGCAGAGGGGGAAGGGCAATGAGCGAAGTGTTAATCAATCCGCAGCGTTCGCTGCGCGTGAAACCGCTGAACGCTGAAGAGGTGGTCAGCGCGGTAGAGCGCGCGCTGTTGACCGAAGTTCGCCTGACCCCAAAGCCCGGGTTGGTGGATATTCGTAACGCTGGCGCCCATCACGATATGGACCTGGCCTCGTTTGAGGCCAGTACCGCGGTGGTGGCGCCGTGGATGGAGAAATTTTTCATCATGGGCCACGATACCGCGGCGATCGTGCCGGAACAGGTGTTAATGATGCTGCGTCCAGTGGGAATGGCCTGTGAGAACGATATGCTGGAGGTCACCGGCGGGGTGAATACCCATCGCGGGGCGATCTTCGCTTTCGGTTTGCTGAGCGCGGCGGCGGGAAGGCTGGTATCGAAAGGCGAGCCGATTGAACAGCATCGGCTGTGCGACCAGGTGGCGCGATTCTGTCGCGGCATGGTTATGCAAGAACTCTCCGCTTCCAGCGGCGAACCGTTAAGCAAAGGCGAAGCCCATTTTCTACGTTATGGTCTCTCCGGCGCCCGCGGCGAGGCTGAGAGCGGCTTTCGTACCGTGCGTACCCAGGCGCTACCGGTGTTCAACCGCATGATGGAAGAGACTGGCGATAGCAACCTGGCGTTGCTGCAAACCTTGCTGCATCTGATGGCGTGGAATGATGACACCAATCTGGTCTCACGCGGCGGGCTTGCCGGCTTGAACTTTGTGCAGCAGGAGGCGCAGCGGCTGTTGTGGCAGGGCGGCGTCATGGCTGACGGCGGGCTGGAGGCGTTGCGTCAATTCGATGACGAACTGATTGCCCGCCACCTTAGCCCCGGCGGCAGCGCCGATTTGTTGGCGGTAACCTGGTTTTTGTCCGCTTTTCCCGCCGGTGAGCTTTTCCCTCTTTGATTTAGTACAACAACGCCTTAGCCCGCACCGCGCGGGCGGGGCGCTACCGTACCCCCACCCGAATTCTACTACTTAAACGCCGAATCGCGGCACAATCATATAGTTTTTACTGATATCGACCGCCGTTTGTCATAAATTTCTAATTATCGGCGTTTTTGAGTAGCGGCTATGCAACGGGCTGGTTACTCTGAAAACAATTCACGTGAAGTTAACAAAAGAGAATAGCTATGCAAGATGCACAAATCCGCGTGGCCATCGCCGGCGCGGGAGGCCGGATGGGACGCCAGTTAATTCAGGCTGCGCTGCAGATGGAAGGCGTGGCGCTTGGCGCGGCGCTGGAGCGCGAAGGTTCAAGTCTGGTGGGCAGCGATGCGGGCGAGCTGGCAGGCGCAGGCAAATCAGGCGTTACGGTACAAAGCAGCCTGGCGGCGGTAAACGATGATTTCGATGTATTGATCGATTTTACTCGCCCGGAAGGCACGCTCAACCATTTGGCTTTCTGCCGTCAGCACGGCAAAGGGATGGTGATCGGCACCACCGGTTTTGATGATGCCGGAAAGCAGGCGATTAGCGATGCCGCGCAGGACATTGCCATCGTCTTTGCCGCTAACTTTAGCGTTGGCGTCAACGTGCTGTTAAAGCTGCTGGAGAAGGCGGCGAAGGTGATGGGCGATTATACCGATATCGAAATTATCGAAGCGCACCACAGGCATAAAGTGGATGCGCCATCAGGTACCGCGCTGGCGATGGGCGAGGCGATCGCCGGTGCATTGAACAAAGATCTGAAGGACTGCGCCGTCTACAGTCGTGAAGGTCATACCGGCGAACGCGTTCCGGGTACCATTGGCTTTGCTACCGTTCGCGCGGGCGACATCGTCGGCGAACATACGGCGATGTTCGCCGATATCGGGGAACGTATCGAAATTACCCATAAGGCTTCCAGTCGGATGACTTTTGCCAATGGCGCCGTTCGTTCTGCTTTGTGGTTGAAAGACAAAAAAAGTGGTCTTTTCGACATGAAAGATGTGCTTGATCTGAATGCTTTATAATGATTATTACCCATCGTGATGTGGTTATTGCATTCAATATGTAATTGATTGCAAAGGGCAATACTTTATTGCCCTTTTTTATTTTTCCATCTTGAGTTGTTTTTCTTTGTTAGTGGTTTAAAAATCTGCTTTATCTCATGATTTATGGTTATTAGATTGTAAATTTTGACCATCTGGTCCACTTTTTTCCCCTCCGGTGAGTGATTTTACAGTTTTCCACGCCCGCAAGCGTTTTCTCAACCAGGTTAGTTGATCTTTTTACCGTAAAAATCGCCCGTTATGCGCCAGTGGCGTAAAATAAGGTTAAAAATATCTGCTTTAAGTTGACTTTTACCCGACATCTCTCCAGAATGCCGCCGTTTGCCAAAATTCTGCGGGCAAAAATTTGCATTGATTCAGATCTATGTCTGAATTAATATGCAAATAAAGTGAGTGAATATTCTCTGGAGGGTGTTTTGATTAAGTCAGCGCTTTTGGTTCTGGAAGACGGAACCCAGTTTCACGGTCGGGCCATCGGGGCAACCGGCACGGCGGTTGGGGAAGTCGTTTTCAATACTTCAATGACCGGTTATCAAGAAATCCTCACTGATCCTTCCTATTCCCGCCAAATCGTCACTCTTACTTATCCCCATATTGGAAATGTCGGCACCAACGCCGCCGATGAAGAATCTTCTCAGGTACATGCACAAGGTCTGGTGATTCGCGACCTGCCGCTGATTGCCAGCAACTTCCGCAATACCGAAGACCTTTCTTCTTACCTGAAGCGCCATAACATTGTGGCCATTGCCGATATCGATACCCGTAAGCTGACGCGTTTACTGCGTGAGAAAGGGGCGCAGAATGGCTGCATCATCGCCGGCGATAATCTTGATGCCCAACTGGCGCTGGAAAAAGCCCAGGCATTCCCTGGTCTGAACGGCATGGACCTGGCGAAAGAGGTCACAACCGCAGAGACTTACGCCTGGACCCAGGGGAGCTGGACACTGGCGGGCGACCTGCCGGAAGCGAAGGCGGAAAGCGAGCTGCCGTTCCACGTCGTGGCTTATGACTTCGGCGCCAAGCGCAATATCCTGCGGATGCTGGTTGACCGCGGCTGCCGCCTGACTATCGTTCCGGCGCAAACGTCGGCAGAAGACGTGCTTAAGCTGAATCCGGACGGTATTTTCCTGTCTAACGGCCCTGGCGACCCGGCGCCGTGCGATTACGCCATCGCGGCGATTGAAAAATTCCTCACCACCGATATTCCGGTCTTTGGCATCTGTCTCGGCCATCAGCTGCTGGCGCTGGCGAGCGGCGCGAAGACCATTAAGATGAAATTCGGCCACCACGGCGGTAACCACCCGGTTAAAGATATCGATAACAATGTAGTGATGATTACCGCTCAGAACCACGGCTTTGCCGTTGACGAAGCGACGCTGCCTGCCAACCTGCGCGTGACCCACAAGTCACTGTTCGACGGCACCCTGCAGGGGATCCATCGTACCGACAAGCCGGCGTTTAGCTTCCAGGGGCACCCTGAAGCGAGCCCGGGCCCGCACGATGCCGCGCCGCTGTTCGACCACTTTATCGAGTTAATTGAGCAATACCGTCAGTCCGCGAAATAATCAGGAGTAAAAGAGCCATGCCAAAACGTACAGACATAAAAAGTATCCTGATTCTGGGCGCGGGCCCGATTGTTATCGGTCAGGCGTGTGAGTTTGACTACTCTGGCGCCCAGGCCTGTAAAGCCCTGCGCGAAGAGGGTTACCGCGTTATTCTGGTGAACTCTAACCCGGCGACCATCATGACCGACCCGGAAATGGCCGATGCGACCTATATCGAGCCGATTCACTGGGAAGTGGTGCGTAAAATTATCGAAAAAGAGCGTCCGGACGCGGTGCTGCCGACCATGGGCGGCCAGACCGCGCTGAACTGCGCGCTGGAGCTGGAGCGTCAGGGCGTGCTGGCAGAGTTCGGCGTGACCATGATTGGTGCGACCGCCGATGCGATCGATAAAGCGGAAGACCGCCGTCGCTTCGACGTGGCGATGAAAAAAATCGGTCTCGACACCGCGCGTTCCGGCATTGCGCACACCATGGAAGAAGCGCTGGCGGTGGCCGCTGAAGTTGGCTTCCCATGCATCATCCGTCCGTCCTTTACTATGGGCGGCACCGGCGGCGGTATCGCCTATAACCGCGAAGAGTTCGAAGAAATCTGCGAACGCGGCCTGGATCTCTCTCCGACCAACGAACTGCTGATTGATGAATCGCTGATCGGCTGGAAAGAGTACGAGATGGAAGTGGTGCGCGATAAGAACGATAACTGCATCATCGTCTGCTCGATTGAAAACTTCGATGCCATGGGGATTCACACCGGCGACTCCATCACCGTTGCCCCGGCGCAGACCCTGACCGACAAAGAATACCAAATCATGCGTAACGCCTCGATGGCGGTACTGCGTGAAATCGGCGTGGAAACCGGCGGTTCTAACGTACAGTTCTCGGTGAACCCGAAAGATGGTCGCCTTATCGTTATCGAAATGAACCCGCGCGTATCCCGCTCTTCGGCGCTGGCCTCGAAAGCGACTGGCTTCCCGATTGCCAAAGTGGCGGCGAAACTGGCGGTGGGTTACACCCTCGACGAGCTGATGAACGACATCACCGGCGGCCGTACTCCAGCCTCCTTCGAACCGTCCATCGACTATGTCGTGACCAAAATTCCACGCTTTAACTTCGAAAAATTCGCTGGCGCTAACGACCGTCTGACCACGCAGATGAAATCCGTCGGCGAAGTGATGGCGATTGGTCGCACGCAGCAGGAATCTCTGCAGAAAGCGCTGCGCGGCCTGGAAGTGGGCGCCACCGGCTTCGACCCGAAAGTCAGCCTCGACGATCCGGAAGCGCTGACCAAAATCCGCCGCGAGCTGAAAGACGCGGGCGCCGAGCGTATCTGGTACATCGCTGATGCCTTCCGCGCCGGTCTCTCCGTCGACGGTGTCTTCAACCTGACCAATATCGACCGCTGGTTCCTGGTACAAATCGAAGAGCTGGTGCGCCTGGAAGAGAAAGTGGCGGCTGTGGGCATCAACGGCCTCGACGCTGACTTCCTGCGCCACCTGAAGCGTAAAGGCTTTGCCGATGCGCGTCTGGCGAAACTGGCAGGCGTGCGCGAAGCGGAAATCCGCAAGCTGCGCGATCACTACAACCTGCACCCGGTCTACAAGCGCGTGGATACCTGCGCGGCGGAATTCGCCACCGATACCGCCTACATGTACTCCACTTATGAAGACGAGTGCGAATCTAATCCGTCCGTCGACCGCGATAAAATCATGGTGCTCGGCGGCGGCCCGAACCGTATCGGCCAGGGTATCGAGTTTGACTACTGCTGCGTACACGCCTCGCTGGCGCTGCGCGAAGACGGTTACGAGACCATCATGGTCAACTGTAACCCAGAAACCGTTTCGACCGACTACGACACCTCCGACCGTCTGTACTTCGAGCCGGTAACGCTGGAGGACGTACTGGAAATCGTGCGCATCGAGAAGCCGAAAGGCGTCATCGTGCAGTACGGCGGCCAGACCCCACTGAAGCTGGCGCGTGAACTGGAAGCCGCAGGCGTGCCGGTTATCGGCACCAGCCCGGACGCCATCGACCGCGCTGAAGACCGCGAGCGCTTCCAGCATGCGGTTGACCGCCTGAAACTGAAGCAGCCGGCGAACGCCACCGTGACTGCGATTGAGCAAGCGGTTGAGAAGGCAAAAGAGATCGGCTATCCGTTGGTGGTGCGCCCGTCTTACGTGCTCGGCGGCCGCGCGATGGAAATCGTTTATGACGAAGCTGACCTGCGCCGTTACTTCCAGACGGCGGTGAGCGTCTCCAACGATGCGCCGGTACTGCTGGACCGTTTCCTCGACGACGCGGTTGAAGTCGACGTCGACGCTATCTGCGATGGCGAAATGGTGCTGATTGGCGGCATCATGGAGCACATCGAACAAGCGGGCGTGCACTCCGGCGACTCCGCCTGTTCTCTGCCAGCCTACACTCTGAGCAAAGAGATTCAGGATGTGATGCGCGAGCAGGTGCAGAAGCTGGCCTTCGAGCTGCAGGTTCGCGGCCTGATGAACGTACAGTTCGCGGTGAAAAACAACGAAGTGTACCTGATTGAAGTCAACCCGCGTGCGGCGCGTACCGTGCCGTTCGTGTCGAAAGCCACCGGCGTACCGCTGGCGAAAGTGGCGGCGCGCGTAATGGCCGGTAAAACGCTGGCGCAGCAGGGCGTCACCAAAGAAATCATCCCGCCGTACTATTCGGTCAAAGAAGTGGTGCTGCCGTTCAACAAATTCCCGGGCGTTGACCCGCTGTTAGGGCCGGAAATGCGCTCTACCGGGGAAGTGATGGGCGTGGGCCGCACCTTCGCGGAAGCGTTCGCCAAAGCGCAACTGGGCAGCAACTCCACGATGAAGAAACAAGGCCGCGCGCTGCTCTCCGTTCGCGAAGGCGACAAAGAGCGCGTTGTCGACCTGGCGGCAAAACTGCTGAAACAGGGCTTCGAGCTGGATGCAACCCACGGTACCGCGATTGTTCTGGGTGAAGCCGGTATCAATCCGCGTCTGGTGAACAAGGTGCATGAAGGTCGTCCGCACATTCAGGACCGTATCAAGAATGGCGAATATACCTACATCATCAACACCACCGCAGGACGTCAGGCGATTGAAGACTCCAAGCTGATTCGCCGCAGCGCGCTGCAATACAAGGTGCATTACGACACCACCCTGAACGGCGGCTTCGCCACCGCGATGGCGCTGAATGCCGATGCGACCGAGAAGGTTATTTCGGTGCAGGAAATGCACGCGCAAATCACCAAATAAGCGTACCGGCCGGGCCGGATAGCGACACACAGGGGCTGACGATATCGTCGGCCCTTTTTTTTATGGCAATCATCTTCGGAGAGTTCTGCTTTTATCTGCCTGCCGGGTCAGGCTAACTATAGTTAGCACGATAACGATACCAATTGATGAAAAGACAGGAGGATACAATGCGGAACAAAATTCTGGTGGCATCCGCGCTGGCGGCAACGGCGATGGTATTTGTGGCAGGTTGCTCATCAAATCAGTCGCTCAAAACGACAGATGGCAAAACAATTGTGACCAGCGGTAAGCCGCAGGTCGATGATGATACAGGCCTTGTATCCTACAAAAATGCGGAAACCGGTCGCGTGGAGCAGATTAATCGCGACCAGGTGAAGTCAATGGACGAGCTGGATAACTAAAAAAAAAGCAGTGGCTTCGGCCACTGCTTTTTACCTTTCAGGGTATAGCGATTACCAACGGTGATTCAGCAGAATGTGGCCGCCATACGCGGCGTAGCTGTTTTCACCCCATTCGCCGCTGGCGCGCAGCGAGAGAGTGGTGGTCTCGTTCACATTGCCGGTTATGCCCAGCTCTAACTGACCGCGATCGTCTGGCGTATCATTGCTGACTTTTTCGCCATTGAATGCCAGATCGTTTTGACCCGCGCCTTTCAGCCAGTTCACGGCGACATAAGGCTGCCATGCTTTAACATCTTGCTGCTCGAAGTAGCTGCTCTTCACGCCAAGACGGCCAAAGAGGCTGTTGTTGTCGAGGGTTGTCACCCGCACGCCATCCGGGTCGGTATGATTTTCCTGATCGAGATAGCTGTAGATCATCTGTGCCTGAGGTTCAATCTTCCAGGTACGCGCATTGTCTGAAGGGATCACCCAGGCATGGCCGACTTCGATGGAGGCGGCAAAACCTTTGCTATCATACTTTTCATTGTTGCGATTGCTGGTGACCGTGTTGTTATACCAGCTGTAGGACGCCCAGGTATCGATGTAGCTGCCCAGACGTAATTTCGGATCTTCCTGCCAGGTCGCGTACAGGCCAACGTTGAAACCGTCGACTTTACCCTGCGCGTCACGCACGTTGTGTTTCGCATCCGAGTCTGTTTTCGCCTGGCCCGCGCCAAACATGCCGCCGGCACGCAGTATCCCTTTGTCCATCGGCTTGCTCATGAAATCACTGCCGACCTGAAGCACGGTGGTAGTGGTGTCATAGCTGACTTTATCGCCGCCGGCATCGTTCTCATGATAGCGGCCCTTAACGTACATCCAGGTGTTCAGATTGTCTTCGTTGCGGAACGTGAGCTGGTCGCGATCGTCACGTTTATGCAGGAACATACTCTGCGCAGCAAGGTAGTTACCCAGATAAGCGCCGACTTCCGGCGCCATCACTTCTGGCGCGGATTGACCGCCATTATCGGTATTGCTGCCGTTATCGCTGTCGCCATCAGTGCCACTGCCGCCATCAGTGCCGCTATCGCTGCCGCTGTCACCATCGTCAGTATCATCCGACGGATCGTCAGACGGGGTCGCTTTGGATTCCAGATACCAGTTGCCGTTGTCGTGTTGATACAGACCATACTCATAAGCCCCGGCGACAACCGGTTTGGATAAGGTTAGCTGGGCTTCGGAGCTGCCGCTGACGCTGACAATCTCCATACCATTGACGGTTTGCGCGCCCAGCCCGCCGATATTGGCGATGCTGACGCCAGACTGCCCGTAGCTGCTGCCGGTGATGGACAGATGGTCGGTCGGCGAGCTGTCTTCGCCGAGGGTGCTGTTCATTACGATCTGGCTGCCGGCGGAACCGGTATAGTCGCCGTTAATCGTAAAATTGTTGCCAACGCTATTATCGGCGGCGCTGAGTAACAGCGTACCGCTGTTGGTCACATTGCCGTTAATCGTATCGACGCCGGATGTTCTTAGCGTTGCGTTACCTTCAACCGCATTCCACGCCGCGAGGATACCGCCGCTGAGGATATCAATGTTGTTATTCACTTCGCCGGCGCTGGCAAATTGCGCGCCATTTTCGATGGTGATGGTGGCGTCGCTGTCTGCTACACCGAGAGTGGCGCCTTCCGCGACCAGAGTGGTGCCGCTTTTCAGAAGGGTATTACCGGTATAGCTATTGGTGCCGGTTAAGGTCAGGGTATTGGCATCGACTTTTTCCACGTTGCCGCTACCGATGATGCTGGTGGCAAACGTAGAGTCGCTTCCCTGATTGAAGATCACTGTGCCATTGTTGGTCATGCTGCCGGTGAGGGTCGCGGTTTTCTGCCCGTTGCCCAACTGTAGCGTGGCCGCTTCCGCGACCAGCGTGTTGCCGCTATTAGCGACAGCGCCCGCCAGCGTTAACTGGCCGCTATTAACCTGGAGGGAATCGCCGCTGCCGATGATGTCGAGGTTGCCGGTGAGCGTCCAGGCCTCGCCGTTCATTTTCACGGAGGCAAAACCGTCGCCGTCATTCAGGCCGACGAAGTTGCTGTCTTCTGTGCCAGAACCGACCAGCGAGAGTGTATTACCCGTTGAGCCCGTGGAGATGACATCTCCGATGAGGGAAGAGCCGGTATTGAGCACCAGGCTGTTATTTTTGCTGCTGGCGAACATGACGGCCATACCGCCGCCGCCGAGTAAACCGCTGTTGATGATATCGGCTTTCGCGCTATCAACAACGTTGATCCCGTTCTCGCTGCCCTGCACGGTGCCGCTGTTGTTGATTTTGCTGTTGCCGTCGCTTAACGCAATACCATCGCCAGCGGTACCGGTGATGGCGCCGCTGTTATCTAACCCGACGCCAATTTGCGAACTCAGGCCGTTTTTGCCGGTGATCACGCCGGTATCGGTATTGGTGATACTAATTGCCGATGACGCTTCGCTAACGAAAATACCATTGTTGGCGCCAGTAATGATTCCACTATTATTAATCGCACCCGCCATTGATTGCACGTTAACGGCATTATCAGTTGCAGATGAAATAATTGCATTTTCATTATTATTTATTTCAACGGATTGTCCTTCGATATTAATATCCAGACCGATCCCCGTTCCTGCAATATTGCCTTCATTAGTGATTTTTTTGACGTTCATTCCGCTAACGGATACCGCCGGGGTGCTCTCTGCGGAAGAGATGGTGACGTCTCTATTGATGACGTACTCCGCGTCGACGGAGAAGTCTTGCGGCTCTGAGGTTGACTGATCAATCGTGGCAGCGCTAACGACTATTGGCGTTAACATTAATAAGGCGGGAAATATCCTTGCCAGCGTTTTGGTTGTTCTGTTTAGTTCAAAGTGTTTATTGCTCATGTACACATCCATTTGAGTAAATAGCGGTCCGGGATATCGCTATAAATTAGTGTTTATATTTAGTGTAAAGAATGGGCTCAAAACGAAGAGCGTAAAATTATTGGATTTACTTTCTATGGTGTATAGGGTTATTTATTAAATAATGCTTTAAGGTTCCCTTAAAATATATGACGATTGTATTATTGATAATTATTAATTCGTAGAGTGGATTATTTTCGGTATCAACGCGTGTTTTGCTTACCAACATGTCACTACGGCAGGAAAACTTGGCAATAGCTGTGATTGACTTTTCTCTCGCTATTCCCCCCTTTCAGTGAGCGAGTTAACTGTCTACACTCACTGCTACAAGAATACAAAAGACAGGCCTATTCATGATTCTGATAATTTACTCGCATCCTTATCCGCATCACTCGCATGCGAATAAACGGATGCTTGAGCAAGCAGGGACGCTTGATGGCGTAGAGATACGCTCCCTCTATGAGCTATATCCCGACTTCAATATCGATATCGCTGCCGAGCAGGCGGCGCTGGCGCGCGCCGATCTGGTTATCTGGCAGCATCCAATGCAGTGGTACAGCGTACCGCCGCTGCTAAAACTGTGGATGGATAAAGTGCTGTCTCACGGCTGGGCGTACGGCCACAATGGTATTGCGTTGCATGGTAAATCGCTGATGTGGGCGGTTACTACCGGCGGCGGCGAAAGCCATTTCGATATTGGTTCATTCCCCGGCTTTGACGTGCTGGCGCAGCCTCTGCAGGCGACGGCGCTGTACTGTGGCATGAAATGGCTGCCGCCGTTTGCCATGCACTGTACCTTTATCTGCGATGACGAAACGCTGCAGGCGCAGGCCCGTCATTATCGTCAACGCTTAATCGAATGGCAGGAGGCGCATAACAATGGATAGCCATACGCTAATACAGGCGCTGATCTACCTCGGCTCCGCTGCGCTTATCGTGCCGATCGCCGTGCGTCTGGGGCTGGGGTCGGTACTGGGGTATTTGATCGCCGGCTGCGTTATCGGCCCGTGGGGGCTGCGCTTGGTCACTGACGCTGAGGCGATTCTGCATTTCGCCGAAATCGGCGTCGTACTGATGCTGTTTGTCATCGGTCTTGAGCTGGATCCGCAGCGCTTATGGAAGCTGCGCGCCTCGGTATTTGGCGGCGGCGCGCTGCAAATGGTGGTGTGCGGCGCGTTTATCGGGCTGTTCTGCATGCTGCTTGGATTGCGCTGGCAGGTTGCGGAGCTCATCGGGATGACGCTGGCGCTGTCGTCGACGGCGATTGCGATGCAGGCGATGAATGAACGTAACCTGACGGTGACGCAACTGGGGCGTAGCGCTTTTGCCGTGCTGTTGTTCCAGGATATCGCTGCTATTCCTTTGGTTGCGATGATCCCGTTGCTGGCGGCCAGCGGCGGCTCAACGACCCTGGCCGCGTTTGCGCTGTCGGCGTTGAAAGTCGCCGGCGCGCTGGCGCTGGTGGTGCTGTTAGGGCGCTATCTGACCCGGCCGGTGCTGCGCTTCGTTGCCCGTTCCGGCCTGCGCGAAGTATTCAGCGCCGTGGCCTTGTTCCTGGTCTTCGGCTTCGGATTGCTGCTGGAAGAAGTGGGACTGTCGATGGCGATGGGCGCGTTTCTTGCCGGGGTGCTTCTGGCAAGTTCGGAATACCGACATGCGCTGGAAAGCGATATCGAACCGTTTAAAGGGTTGCTGTTGGGGCTGTTCTTTATCGGCGTCGGCATGTCTATTGACTTTGGTACCCTCGTCACCCATCCGCTACGTATCCTGATCCTGCTGGTGGGTTTCCTGGCGATCAAGGCCCTGATGCTGTGGCTGATTGCTAAACCGCTGGGCGTACCGCGCGCGCAGCGCCGCTGGTTTGCCGTGCTGCTGGGGCAGGGGAGTGAGTTCGCTTTCGTGGTCTTCGGCGCCGCGCAGATGGCCGATGTGCTGGATAGTGAATGGGCGAAGGCGCTGACGCTGGCGGTGGCGTTATCCATGGCGGCAACGCCCATCCTGCTGGTGCTGCTGACGCGGATGGAGAAATCCGCCAGCGGCCAGGAGCGCGAAGCGGACGAGATTGACGAAGAGCAGCCGCGAGTGATTATCGCCGGTTTTGGCCGCTATGGGCAGATTGCCGGGCGCGTGCTGCTTTCCAGTGGCGTGAAAATGGTTATCCTCGATCACGATCCGGATCACGTTGATACCCTGCGCAAGTTCGATATGAAGGTGTTTTACGGTGATGCCACGCGAGTGGATCTGCTGGAATCGGCAGGAGCGGCAAAGGCAGAAGTGCTGATTAACGCCATCGACGACCCGCAGGCCAGCCTGCAACTGGTGGAGCTGGCGAAAGAGCACTTCCCGCATCTGCAGATCATTTCGCGTGCCCGCGATGTCGATCACTACATTCAGCTGCGCCAGGCCGGGGTGGAAGCGCCGGAGCGTGAGACCTTCGAATCGGCGCTGAAAAGCGGCCGCATGACGCTGGAAGCCCTGGGCCTTGGCGCTTATGAGGCCCGCGAGCGCGCCGATCTGTTCCGTCGTTTCAACCAACAGATGGTAGAAGAGATGGTGGCGATGGCGGAAAATGATGCCGCCTCGCGGGTGGCGGTGTTTAAACGGACCAGCGATATGCTTACCGGCATTATCAACGAGGACCGTAATCATCTGTCGCTGGTGCAGCGTCACGGCTGGCAAGGCACTGAAGAAGGACGGCACACCGGAGACGTTCGCGATGAGCCGGAGAATAAGCCTTCAACCTGAGGTGGTGAGCAAATGTTGCGTTAACTTTACAGCTAACATTTTGTTTTCAATTTAGTTCCTGATCTGGCGGCTCATAAGGGTTACGTGGGCTCGCCAGCAAATCTAAAAATTTTCATGTTCTTTACTCTTCGTTCAGTCGACGAAGTATTACGCTTTCCGTATAGTGGCGGCAATTTTTTGCATTCGGGAAATTTTCAATGATTAGTCTGATTGCGGCGTTAGCTGTAGATCGCGTAATTGGCATGGAGAACGCTATGCCATGGGACTTGCCTGCCGATCTCGCCTGGTTTAAACGTAATACCTTAAACAAGCCGGTGGTTATGGGGCGTTTGACCTGGGAATCCATCGGTCGCCCGTTGCCAGGACGTAAAAATATCGTTATCAGCAGCAAGCCGGGCAGCGACGATCGCGTGCAGTGGGTGAAGTCTGTTGATGAAGCGATTGCCGCCTGCGGCGACGCGGAAGAGATTATGGTGATCGGCGGTGGCCGCGTTTACGAGCAGTTCCTGCCAAAAGCGCACAAACTCTACCTGACCCATATTGATGCGGAAGTGGAAGGGGATACCCATTTCCCGGATTACGATCCGGACGAATGGGAATCGGTATTCAGCGAGTTCCACGATGCCGATGCGCAAAACTCCCATAGCTACTGCTTCGAGATCCTCGAGCGCCGTTAAGCGAAATCGCATGGATTAAAAAACCCCGGTCGCGTCAGGCGTGGCCGGGGTTTTGTTTTATCAGGAATATCCCGGCGACCATCCGGTACAGGCCGTAGGTCGGGTAAGGCGTAGCCGCCACCCGGTAAACAAACGGCGCCGTGGGTAGATACTGTTATCAGTTTGCAATGGTTTCGCTCCTGGAAAAGCGGTTGTTCTGTGCTGTTTCCGAACATATTGCGCTCCCAATATTTCTTCTGCGTTATGTCTCTCATGGCGCAGGGAGCGTACAGAGGGCGGCCAGTCGCCGCCGCCCTCTGTACTCCCGGGCTCTGGCCGCCAAAATCGCCACTTCGTGGTACCTTCGACTTATCCCGGCAGGCTTCGGGTCGGGCCGAGGCAGCGTCCGTGCAAAACACGGCCCTCAGCCCGCATCCATGCGGGCTGCCCCGGCCTTCCGGGAACGTCTCAGCGATTTTGAGGCCACCAACACCGGCAGTTTCAGTAGCCATGGGGAGAGAGGTAGAGTTGAGAGCTTCAGCTCACAACGGTACAGGCCGTAGGTCGGGTAAGGCGTAGCCGCCACCCGACAAAAAAACGGCGCCGCGGGTAGCCCGGATAAGGCGCAGCGCGCCACTATCCGGGATCGACTCAGGAGGCGACCGCTTCGCCCTCGTCGAGGCTTTTCTGGCGGTTGGAACGCTGGGTGAAATACGTTTTATCTTCCCAGCGCAGGCAGGTCAGATCGCCCCCCCAGCAGCAGCCGGTATCCAGCGCGTAGATCCCTTCCGGCGTACCGCGGCCTTCCAACGACGCCCAGTGGCCAAAGGCGATACTGTACTCGCGAGCGACAGGGCCCGGAATGGCAAACCATGGCTTCAGCGGGGCGGGCGCGTCTTCCGGCGCCTCTTTGCTGTACATATCCAACTGGCCGTTCGGGAAGCAATAGCGCATGCGGGTGAAGGCGTTGGTGATAAAGCGCAGGCGCGCCAGGCCGCTGAGCTCATTGCTCCAGTGGTTCGGCATATCACCGTACATCGCGTCGAGGAAGAACGGATAGGAGTCGCTGGCTAGCACGGCTTCGACATCGCGCGCGCACTGTTTGGCGGTTTCCAGATCCCACTGTGGCGTGATGCCGGCATGAGCCATCACCAGCTTTTTCTCTTCGTCCACCTGCATCAACGGCTGGCGACGAAGCCAGTTAAGGAGTTCGTCAGCGTCGGGCGCTTCCAGCAGCGGCGTCAGGCGGTCTTTGGGTTTGTTGCGGCTGATGCCGGCAAATACCGCCAGCAGGTGCAGGTCATGGTTGCCCAATACGATGCGCACGCTATCGCCGAGCGTTTTCACAAACCGCAGCACTTCCAGAGAACCGGGGCCGCGTGCGACCAGATCGCCAGTGAGCCACAGTGTGTCCGTATCAGGGTTAAACTCCACCTGCTCCAGCAATGCGATCAGTTCATCGTAGCAACCATGAACGTCGCCAATAAGGTATGTAGCCATTGTTTTAATGTATAAGCGTTGGAACTGCGAGACGGAAGACAGGGATCTCGATATTGAACGGCACGCCGTTGCTATCAATCATCTCATAGTGACCCTGCATGGTGCCCAGCGGCGTTTCGATAACCGCGCCGCTGGTATATTGATACTCTTCGCCGGCAGGGATGTGCGGCTGTTCGCCGACCACCCCTTCACCCTGGACTTCCGTCTCGCGACCGTGTCCATTGGTGATAAGCCAGTAGCGGCCGAGAAGCTGAACCTGACTCCGCCCCAGGTTGCGAATGGTGACGGTGTAAGCGAAGACGTAGCGCTCTTCTTCCGGAGAAGATTGCGATTCGATATAGACGCTTTGCACCTGGACGCAAACACGAGGCGAATTAATCATGGTTAGCTCTCCTTCGAAGGCAGATTGTTGGATAACCAGTTGGCCATCTTACAGTACTGCTCTACAGAAATATTTTCCGCACGTACCGCCGGGTCGATGCCCAGCTCCGTCAGCACTTCAACGCTAAACAGATTGCCGAGACTATTACGAATGGTCTTACGGCGCTGGTTGAAGGCTTCAGTAGTGATACGGCTCAGCACGCGGACATCCTTCACCGGGTACGGCATGGTGCGGTGCGGCACCAGACGCACGACGGCGGAATCCACTTTTGGCGGCGGCGTAAAGGCGGTCGGCGGAACTTCAAGTACCGGGATCACCTGGCAGTAGTACTGCGCCATTACGCTTAAACGACCATACGCTTTACTGTTCGGCCCGGCAACCAGACGATTAACCACTTCCTTCTGCAGCATAAAATGCATATCGGCAATGGCATCAGTATAGCTGAAGAGGTGGAACATCAGCGGCGTTGAGATGTTGTACGGCAGGTTGCCGAAGACGCGCAGCGGCTGGCCCATTTTCTCCGACAGTTCGCCGAAGTTCATGGTCATCGCATCCTGCTGGTAAATGGTCAGCTTAGGTCCGAGGAACGGATGCGTCTGCAGGCGGGCCGCCAGATCGCGGTCCAGCTCGATAACGGTTAATTGATCGAGGCGTTCGCCGACCGGTTCGGTCAGCGCGGCGAGACCCGGGCCGATTTCGACCATCGCCTGGCCTTTCTGTGGATTGATGGCCGAGACAATGCTGTCGATCACGAACTGATCGTTGAGAAAGTTTTGCCCGAAGCGTTTACGGGCTAAATGGCCCTGATGGACTCGATTATTCATTGGGTATTAACAATCATTTTGATGGCGAGATTAAGCGCCGTGATAAAACTGCCGACGTCCGCTTTTCCCTGACCGGCTAATTCCAGCGCGGTACCGTGGTCAACGGAGGTACGAATAAAAGGTAAACCGAGCGTAATATTCACGCCACGGCCAAAGCCCTGGTATTTTAGCACGGGCAGGCCCTGATCGTGGTACATCGCGAGTACCGCATCGGCATTATCGAGATATTTTGGCTGAAAAAGGGTATCCGCAGGCAGTGGACCGCTAAGATTCATGCCCTTCGCCCGCATCTCTTCCAGCACCGGAATGATGGTATCGATCTCTTCCGTCCCCATGTGGCCACCTTCGCCGGCGTGGGGATTCAGGCCGCAAACCAGCACGTGCGGTTGAGCGATGCCAAATTTATGCCGCAGATCGGCATCCAGGATGGTAATCACTTCGCGCAGCAGCTCCGGCGTAATCGCCTCGCTTATTGCCTTTAGCGGAAGATGGGTCGTGGCCAGCGCGACCCGCAGCTCCTCGGTCGCCAGCATCATGACCACTTTACTGGCGTGAGCGCGCTCTTCGAAGAACTCGGTATGGCCGGTAAAGGCGATGCCGGCGTCGTTGATGTTGCCTTTGTGCACCGGCCCGGTAATCAGCGCCGCGAATTCGCCATTAAGGCAGCCATCGCAGGCGCGCGCCAGCGTTTCCACCACATAGCCGCCATTCTCGACATTGAGCACGCCCGGCTGCACCGGCGCGTTGAGGGGGACGGAAAGCAGCGTGAGCGTTCCTGCCCGCTGAGGCTGCGGAGGGCGCGTTGGATCGTAAGGGAGGAGCGATAAAGGAAGACCGAGCTGGCGGGCTCGGTCAGTTAACAGGGCGCCATCGGCGCAAATAACCAGTTCAACCGGCCAGTCGCGCTGCGCAAGCTCGGCGACAAGGTCGGGACCAATCCCTGCGGGTTCGCCGGGAGTGATAACAACACGTTGCATAGAAACGTTCCTTCGGGCTCGTTATTGCCCGGCTACGCAGTCAACCCCAGCGTTTGCTGGGGCGACCGGTCTACCCTCCGGCACGTCTTAACGTGGCGCAGAGGGCTGAACTTTAGTTGCTCAGAATTTTGACGTAAGCGCTGGCGCGCTGTTCCTGCATCCAGGTTGCCGCTTCTTCAGAGAATTTGCGGTTCATCAGCATGCGGTAAGCGCGGTCTTTCTGCGCGGCGTCGGTTCTGTCGACGTTGCGGGTATCCATCAGTTGGATTAGGTGCCAGCCGAAGGAGGAGTGAACCGGACCGCTAGTCTGGCCTTTGTTGAGGCGCATCAGCGCATCGCGGAACGCAGGATCGAAGATATCCGGCGTTGCCCAGCCTAAGTCGCCGCCCTGGTTGGCGGAGCCCGGGTCCTGAGAAAACTCTTTCGCTGCTTTATCGAAAGTCGTTTTACCGCTCTTAATGTCTGCCGCAATCTGCTCCAGCTTCGCCTGGGCCTGGGCGTCATTCATGATCGGCGACGGCTTCAGCAGGATGTGACGGGCATGAACTTCGGTGACGGAGATATTCTGGCTGCCGCCGCGCATATCGTTCACTTTCAGGATGTGGAAACCGACGCCGGAACGAATCGGACCGACAACATCGCCTTTCTTCGCGGTACTCAGCGCCTGCGCGAAGATACCCGGCAGCTCCTGAATACGGCCCCAACCCATCTGGCCGCCTTTCAGCGCCTGCTGGTCAGCGGAATAGGTGATAGCCAGTTTGCCGAAGTTAGCGCCGCTACGGGCCTGTTCAACGACGGACTTCGCCTGTTCTTCCGCAGCCGCAACCTGATCGGAGGTCGGGTTTTCCGGCAGCGCGATCAGGATGTGGCTCAGGTTCAGCTCGGTGCTGGCATCGTTCTGATCGCCAATCTGTTTGGCCAGCGCTTCAACTTCCTGCGGCAGCACGGTGATGCGGCGGCGCACTTCGTTGTTACGCACTTCCGAAATCAGCATCTCTTTACGGATCTGGTTACGGTAGGTGTTGTAGTTGATGCCTTCATAGGCCAGACGGCTACGCATCTGATCCATCGACATGTTGTTCTGTTTGGCGATGTTAGCGATGGCCTGATTAAGCTGATCGTCGCTGACTTTTACGCCCATTTTCTGCCCCATTTGCAGAACGATCTGGTCCATGATCAATCTTTCGAGGATCTGATGACGCAGGGTTGCGTCATCCGGCAGCTGCTGTCCCGCCTGACCAGCGTTGAGCTTCACCGACTGCATCAGACCATCGACGTCGCTTTCCAGAACAACGCCATTATTGACGACAGCCGCTACTTTATCGACCACCTGCGGGGCGGCGAAACTGGTATTCGCGATCATGGCGATACCGAGAAGCAGCGTTTTCCAGTTCTTCATACTTTTTCCATTTCAATTAACCGCAAATGCGGATTACGTTTTAAACCAGACGCCTTACAGGGAGCTCTGGTACGGCAAAATGTTCGAGCGCAGCATCTGCTGGGTGCCAAGACCGTAGTTGGAGCTCAGACCACGCAGTTCGATGTTGATACCGAAGGTGTTATCGTATTTGCTCTCGCCGCCGTTGCTGTTGTTATCCCAGCCGTTGAGCTTACGTTCGTAGCCAAGGCGGATAGCGTAGCAGCAAGAGTTGTACTGCACCCCTAACATCTGGTTAGCCGCTTTTTTGGTATTGGTATCGAAGTAGTATGCGCCGACCACAGACCAACGATCGACAATCGGCCAGCTGGCGGTCATACCTACCTGAGAAATACCCTCTTTGTACTGCTGAGCGGTGGAATACGAAGGCAGCGTCGCCTGAATATATTCCGGACTCGCATAACGGTAGTTCAGTTGCACTAAGCGGTTTTCGTCGCGGCGGTATTCAATGGTTCCGTTGCCGGTTGCGACGTTATCCAGACGCGTATCATACTGGATCCCCCCGCGTAAACCCCAGTCATCGGAGATGCGCCAGTAAGTGTCGCCGGCCCACACCAGTGAACCCGTGGTGTCGTTATTCTCCCAGTTGATGTTGTCCGCACCGGTCCGAGACTCGGTGAAATAGTAGATTTGACCAACGGAAATATTAAAACGTTCAACGGCCGCGTCATCATATACGCGAGATGTGAGACCGGTGGTGACCTGGTTTGCCGAGGCAATACGGTCCAGACCGCTGTAGGAGCGGTCGCGGAACAGGCCGCTATAGTCGGACTGCAGCAGGGTCGAGTCGTAGACGCCGATGTGGCTCTGGTCGCGATACGGGATATACAGGTACTGCATGCGCGGTTCCAGGGTTTGGGTATAACCCTCCTGCATATCGCGCTCGAAGACCAATTTGCCGTCAATTTTGAACTCTGGCATCACGCGGTTAACGGAATCTTTGTAATCGGTACCGTTGGCCGCGTTGTACTTATCGAGATTGCTCTGCTGGTAATGCGTCGCCAGCAGCTTCGCCTCGGTGTTGATGCTTCCCCAGCCGTTAGACAGCGGCAGGTTGATCGTCGGCTCCATGTGCAGACGCGTTGCTTCCGGCATATCGCCGTTGGTGTTGACGAAGTGCACCGCCTGCGCATACAGATGGGTGTCGAACGGGCCAACGTCATTCTGATAGGCGTTAACATCCAGCTGCGGTTCGGCGCCGTAGGAGTTGCTTGAGCTACGGTCGAAGACCTGGAACTGCTTAGTCGACACGGTGGCGTCAAAATGCTGGTTAACGTAACCGGCGCTGAATTTCTGCGTCGCGTAGCCGTCGGTACTGGAACCGTACTTGGAGCTGAAGTCGTTAAAATAATCCGGATCGCTGACTTTGGTGTAGTCGGCGTTCAGACGCCAGACCTGATCGATAACCGCGTTGTGGTTCCAGTAGAACATCCAGCGGCGGCTGTTGCTGTCGTTAGGATGATCGTCTTCGTACACTTTATCAGACGGCAGATAATCGAATTCAAATAAACCTGCGCCCGCCTGGGTCAGATAGCGGAATTCGTTTTCCCACATCACGCCGCCGCGTTTATTCATGTAGTGCGGCGTAATCGTGGCGTCGAAATTCGGTGCGATATTCCAGTAATAAGGCAGCGAGAACTCAACGCCATTTTTGGTGCTGTATTTGGCGTTAGGGATCAGGAAACCGGAACGGCGCTTATCGCCGACAGGAAGCTGCAGATACGGGCTATAAAAAATAGGGACGGAACCAAGCTTAAAGCGCGCGTTCCAGATTTCGGCAACCTGCTCTTCGCGGTCATGGATAACTTCGCTGCCGACGACGCTCCAGGTATCAGAGCCCGGCAGACAGGAGGTGAAGCTGCCGTTTTCAAGTATGGTATAGCGGTTTTCGCCGCGCTGCTTCATCAGGTCGGCAGTACCGCGCCCCTGACGGCCAACCATCTGATAGTCGCCTTTCCAGACGTTGGTATCCTTGGTATTCAGGTTCGACCACGCCTTCGGGCCTTTCAGAATAACTTGGTTATCGTCGTAATGAACGTTGCCAAGCGCATCAACGGTACGCACCGGCTGCGGTTGTCCCGCCGGCTGCTGCTGATGCAACTGCACCTCGTCGGCCTGCAGGCGACTATTCCCCTGATTAATATCAACGTTGCCGGTAAATACGGCATTATCAGGGTAGTTGCCTTTCGCATGATCGGCGTTAATCGTCACCGGCTGATCGTTAGGCTTCCCTTCAACGAGAGGGCGATTATAGCTTGGCACGCCAAGCATACATTGCGTGGCGAGATCGGCGGCCATGCCCTGTTGGCTATACAAGGCGCTGGCGATCATGGTGGCCAGGAGGCTGGGGATACGTTTTTTCATACGTTTTATTTGTTGTTCCGTCATCTTGTGGCAGCGGCTTGCAAACGGTCAGAGCCTAACGTACTCATCTTAATCGCGCTAGTCTTAATCCGCTCGTTTCGTTTCTGAGCGTTAGGCACCGTGTAGAATGGCGAGTATGATAAAGCAAATTATAGGCGATGTCCCACATGACCGTGGCGTCAACGCTTGGTAACGTGCGGTCAGATATAGCTTAACTGGTAGCGGAAAGATTGGGGAGTCTATGCAGTATTTGGGTAAAGTGATTGGTGTAGCGGTTGCATTATTGATGGGTGGCGGCTTCTGGGGCGTGGTGCTTGGCTTTTTAGTCGGCCATATGTTTGACCGGGCCCGTAGCCGTCGCCTGAATTTATTTGCCAACCAGCAGGAGCGGCAGTCGCTGTTCTTTTCCACCACTTTTGAAGTGATGGGGCATCTGACCAAATCGAAAGGTCGCGTCACGGAAGCCGATATTCATGTGGCGAATGTGCTGATGGATCGAATGAACCTGCACGGCGAGTCGCGCACCGCGGCGCAGCAGGCTTTTCGCGCCGGTAAGGCCGATAATTATCCGCTGCGCGAGAAAATGCGTCAGCTGCGCAGCGTCTGCTTTGGTCGCTTCGATTTAATTAGGATGTTTCTGGAAATTCAGCTGCAGGCGGCCTTCGCCGACGGCGAATTACATCCCAATGAGCGCGAAGTATTGTTTGTTATCGCCGACGAGCTCGGTATCTCGCGCGCGCAGTTCGAGCAGTTCCTGCGTATGATGCAGGGCGGCGCGCAGTTCGGCGGCGGCTCGCAACAGCAATCCTATGGTCAGCGCGGCGGCAATGGCGGCTGGCAACAGGCGCAGCGCGGCCCGACCCTTGAAGACGCTTGTAACGTGCTCGGCGTGAAACCGACCGATGATGCCACAACCGTCAAGCGCGCCTATCGTAAACTAATGAGCGAACATCATCCGGACAAGCTGGTGGCCAAAGGGCTGCCGCCGGAGATGATGGAAATGGCGAAGCAGAAAGCGCAGGAGATCCAGAAAGCCTGGGAGCTCATCAAAGAGCAGCGCGGCTTCTGAAAACCGTGAGGCTTCTCCTGCGGGGAGAAGCCTTAGTTCGCGCCCCGCGCGCGGCGATACATCCGCCGCGGGTGGCCAATCTTACCGTACAGCATTTCCACTTCCAGAAAACTCACTTCTACGCAGTGCTCGAGATAACGACGGGCGGTGGTCTTGCTCAGTCCGGTTTCGCTGACCACCTCGTCCACTGAAAAGCAGTGCGTTTCGCGGCCATGAAATAAATTTTGCACCAGCGCCAGGGTCTTTTCCTCGATGCCCTTGCTGCCGTTATCGGCGCGAAAATTTTTGGCCTGCAGCTGATACAGGGAATCAACGTTTTGCTGATCGACGATTTTCCATTCCCGCTGCTGGTCATAAAACTGAATAAAGCGCTCCAGCGACTGGCTCAACCGTTTCCATGAGACCGGCTTGAGAATGTAGTCGAAGGCGCCATTGCGTATCGCCTGGCTGCAGGTTTCCATATCGCTGGCGGCGGTGATGAAAATGACCGAACAATTGGCGTTGGCCAGAAGCGGGTCGGTCATCAGCGTAACGCCTTTGCCGTCCGGCAGATAATTATCCAGCAGGACCAACTGCGGCGGTCTGGCGTTCAGCATCTGCCGTGCCTGGGAAAGCGAGGCGGCCGTTCCCGCCAGCCGCATGCGCGGGTGTTTCTGAATGAGCTCGGCGTGCAGGCGGGCCAGCTCGTTTTCATCTTCGATGATCAGCACATCGACCAGATCATGATGCATCGTTGGTCTCCGGTTGCGGATGGGCTGGCGGGTCGGCGGGAATAAACAGAGTAAATATCGTTCCGCGCGGCGTATTATCGGCGACTTCAATCGTGCCGCCAGCCTGAGTCACATAATGTTCAATAAGATACAGACCAATACCGTGATCGCCACGGGTTTTCGTCGTCACTCCACGTTCAAAAATACGCTCGCGGATATCCGGGCGGATACCGACACCGCGGTCGGCCACCTCAATCATCAGCTCGCGGGCGTTGAGTTGAATCAGTACCTCGACCGGCTCGTGCGGTAGTTCGGCGCGTTGCGTGGCTTCAATGGCGTTATCCAGCAGATTGCCGATGATCGAAATAAGTTCAGACTCCATCAGCGACGACAGCGGGCGATCGATACGGCAGGCCGGATCAAAGCTCAGTTCAACGCCTTTTTCATAGGCGCGGGTGGCTTTACCCAGCAGCAGGCCGCATAGCGTCGGCGATCGGAAACGCGAGGAGATGAAGTCCAATAGTTCCTGGGCATGCTCCGATTGCGCCTGTATATAGCGAATGGCTTCGTCGTAGTGGCCCATATGCAGCAGGCCGGAGAGCGTGGTCATGCGGTTGAGCTGTTCGTGGCGCATAATGCGCAGGTTATCGACATAGCGTTTCACCTGGCTTAGCTGAGCGGTGAGGGCGTTAATTTCATCGCGGTCGCGGAAGGTGATCACCCAGCCCTGCAGCGAGTTTTCCAGCATGATGCGCACCCGGCTGGCGAGTACCGTCAACTGGTTAAAGCGACACAGTTCATCGTGAGTATCATTCGCCAGCATTGCGTCGCTGGCGAAGAACGGCTGCGGGGCGATCACGCTATCAATCGATTTGCCGCGCAGCAGATGCGCGGGCTGCTTAAGCCCCAACAGGCTGCGGGCGGCGTGGTTAATCACTTCAATTCTTCGCTGGCTGTCGATAACGATAACTCCTTCGAAAATCGATTCCATCATCGCTTTTTGCTGGCGTACCAGCAGGCCAATTTCGCGCGGTTCCAGCGAAAAAATCTGTTTTTTAATACTGCGGGTAAAATACCAGGAGAAGATAAACAGGGCGATCAGCAACAGAATGGCGGCGACAAAAATATTCACCACCTTTTGCACGGTAATGCTGTCGAGATAGCTGGTCAGATAGCCAACGGAGACGATGCCGATCACCCGTCCGTTATCATCGACAATGGGCGTTTTACTGCGTAGCGAGACGCCTAAACCACCTTTACGGATGGTGGTGATAGTTTTGCCTTCCAGCACTGCCTGGTTATCGCCGCCCACTAAGCGGGTGCCGACCCATTCCGGGTGTACGGAATGAAACAGGTGCACGCCTTTATCATCACCGATGACGATAAAGCTGGCGTCGCTGTGGACGGCGATTTGCTTCATGAAAGCGCCGATAGCCTGCGGGTCGTGCAGGCTAACCTGCTGGCGCAGATTGGGCATCAGCGCAATCTCTTCGGCCTGAATTTTCGCCCTGGCGCTCATCTCCTGATACAGCTGGCGGCTGGCGTCGAGATAATAATAGACCCCAAGCAGAGCGAATAAGATGGAGAAAAAGGCCACCAGGGAGATGAACAGCTTAAATTGAAATGAAACTTTCATAGTTATGCGCACAGTATTTGAGATGCGGCAACGATATCGTCAGCGGCCAGAAGGATAATTTATCTACTGGCGCCTATTTATAAAGGGTAATTATCCGGTTATTAAAAAAACCATAAAAACCACGCTAAGAAATTAGATATATATCACTAGAGTCAATAGAAACCATAAAAACCATAACGACCATTAAAACTTCTTTTTTAATCTGCCCCCTCTCACATTAACGCCGTGCTCCCCCCTCTACCCTGAACAGGAATAATAACTACAGGGCTGAATTTATGAGCACCACAGACAACGCATTCTCTGCAACCCTTGAACCTATTAACAAACCGAAGGCCTCGCTGAAGCAGCGCTGGTGGCACGTGATGGATAGCTGGAAAGTGGGGATTATCCCGCTGCCGCTATTTTTGTTGGCCGGCGGTCTTATCGCGCTGGACTGCCTTGGCGGCAAGCTGCCGAGCGATATCGTGGTGATGGTGGCGACGCTGGCCTTCTTCGGTTTTGCCTGCGGCGAGTTCGGCAAGCGCCTGCCGGTACTTGGTAAGCTTGGCGCGGCGGCGATTTGCGCCACCTTTATTCCTTCCGCGCTGGTCCATTACGGCCTGCTGCCGGATGTTGTGGTTGAATCCACCACCAAATTCTATAAATCGACCAATATTCTTTATCTCTACATCTGCTGCATTATCGTTGGCAGCATTATGAGCATGAACCGCACCACGTTGATTCAGGGGTTCCTGAAGATCTTCCTGCCGATGCTGTGCGGCGAAGTTGTCGGTATGTTGGTCGGCGTGGGAGTTGGCAGTCTGTTGGGAATGGATCCGTTCCAGGTCTTCTTCTTTATCGTGCTGCCGATTATGGCCGGCGGCGTGGGCGAGGGGGCGATCCCGCTGTCGATTGGCTATGCGGCGCTGATGCATATGGATCAGGGCGTTGCGCTGGGACGCGTGCTGCCGATGGTGATGCTGGGCAGCCTGACGGCGATTGTCATCGCCGGCTGTCTGAACCAGCTTGGTAAACGCTTCCCGCATCTGACCGGCGAAGGCCAGCTAATGCCGAACCGCAGTAATGAAACCCGCAGCCTGAGCGAAAGCGAAGGATTTGGCGGTAAAACGGATGTGGCGACGCTGGCCTCTGGCGCGCTGCTGGCGGTGCTGCTGTATATGATGGGCATGCTGGGACACAAATTGATTGGCCTGCCGGCGCCGGTTGGCATGTTGTTCCTCGCGGTGCTGCTGAAGCTGGCGAATGTCGTTTCGCCGCGCCTGCAGGAGGGCTCGCAGGTGGTGTATAAATTCTTCCGTACCGCGGTGACTTACCCGATTCTGTTTGCCGTCGGCGTGGCGATTACCCCGTGGCAGGAGCTGGTAAACGCCTTCACGCTGACCAACCTGCTGGTCATTGTTTGCACCGTGTCGGCGTTGGTGGCCACCGGGTTCTTCGTCGGCAAAAAAATGGGGATGCATCCGGTCGACGTGGCGATTGTCTCCTGTTGCCAGAGCGGGCAGGGCGGCACCGGCGACGTCGCTATCCTGACTTCCGGTAACCGTATGAACCTGATGCCCTTCGCCCAGATAGCCACCCGTATCGGCGGCGCGATTAATGTGTCGTTAGGGCTGCTGTTCTTAAGTCATTTCTTATCGTGATTTAGTGCTGCGCTAATAGCAAAAACTGCCATTTCCCTCCGCAGGACGAAGAAAATTTCTTTGTCCTGCGCCCTAAATTCTGTGCAATTAGCGATACAATAGGCGGCGTTATCCGCGATAGCGACGGCAGCCCCGAGCTGTCTTTTTGATCATTAAAGGAGAGGAAAGAATGTCAGTGCATACTCCCGCCCGGGCGGGCGTCAGCATGGAAAATCTGCTGGCGGCGAAAGAGCAGCGCGCAGCCCGTCAACAAGACTGGCTCAACCATTATCAACAACCGGTCATTTCTCTCACCCTGGTAACGCCAGGGGCGGTAAAAGACAGTATTCGCTATCGCAATATGATGGGTGTTGCGCTGCAGGCCTGTGACCAACTTCTGTGGCAGCAGCGTTGGAAAACGCTCGACCGCCAGGTGTTGTGGCTGCCTACCGGCCCGGAAGCGATGTGGTGCGTTGAGCACTCCGCGGAAGAGATCAAAGCGCTATGCAGCGAACTGGAACAGAATCATCCGCTGGGTCGCCTGTGGGATATCGATGTCATTTGTCCGCAAGCGGGGCTGATTAGCCGCCAGGCGCAGGGCGAAGCGATGCGCCGCTGCCTGCTGTGCGATGAACCGGCCCACGCCTGCGCGCGCAGCCGTCGTCACGACACCGGGCTGGTGGTCGCTCGCGTTGAACAGATGATTGATGCGTGGTTTGCCCGCGATTAATCGCGTTAGCGTTAGAGATTTCCCCGGCGGCGTAGCGCGACCGGGGCGTCCGGATAATGACTTAAAAGTCGATCGGCGCGCGGAAGGTCATCGCGTTGCCGTAGGCGGGATGGGTGATGGTTAACGTTTCTGCATGCAGTAGCAGGCGCGGGGCCATCGCCAGCGCCTCCGGCGTGGCGTAAAAGCGGTCGCCGAGGATCGGATGCCCTAACGCCAGCATATGCACGCGAAGCTGATGCGAGCGCCCGGTAATCGGCTTCAGGCGCACGCGGGCGGTGTTGTCCTCCGCGTACTCCAGCACTTCATATTCGGTTTGCGCCGCTTTGCCGGTTTCATAACACACCCTCTGCTTTGGCCGGTTCGGCCAGTCGCAAATTAGCGGTAAATCCACCAGACCTTCCGCAGGCTGCGGATGACCCCAGACGCGGGCGACGTACTGCTTTTTCGGCTCGCGCTCGCGGAACTGACGCTTGAGTTCACGCTCGGCGGCCTTATTCAGCGCCACCACAATCACGCCGCTGGTAGCCATATCCAGGCGATGCACCGATTCGGCCTGCGGGAAATCGCGCTGGATACGCGTCATCACGCTATCCTTATGCTCCTCCAGCCTGCCGGGCACGGACAACAAGCCGCTCGGCTTGTTGACCACCATAATGTGCTCATCCTGATACAGAATCACCAGCCAGGGATCCTGCGGCGGATTGTAGTTTTCCATCGCCATTTTCGCGTTCCGTTACTGGTGAGTGACGACGATCAGACGCAGCGCGTCCAGACGCCATCCGGCCTGCGCCAGTGCATCCATCACCTGCTGGCGGTTGCTTTCGATAGCCGCCAGTTCGTCGTCACGGATGTTCGGGTTCACCGCCTTCAGCGCTTCGAGACGCGACAGTTCCGCCGTCAGTTTATCATCGGCTTCGTTACGTGCCGCGTCGATCAGCGCCTGCGCCGCTTTGGCTATCTGCGCTTCGCCCTGCTGCAGAATCGCGTGAACGTCCTGCTGCACCGCGTTGACCAGTTTGCTACCGGTATGGCGGTTGACCGCGCTCAGCTGGCGGTTGAAGCTTTCGAACTCCACCTGCGCGGCGAGGTTGTTGCCGTTTTTATCCAGCAGCATGCGAACCGGGATCGCCGGCAGGAAGCGGTTAAGCTGTAATTGTTTCGGCGCCTGCGCTTCGACGACGTAGATCAGCTCCAGCAGCAGCGTGCCGACCGGCAGCGCCTTGTTCTTCAGCAGCGAAATGGTGCTGCTGCCGGTATCGCCGGAGAGGATCAGATCCAGACCGTTGCGAATCAGCGGGTGTTCCCAGGTGATGAACTGCGCGTCTTCACGCGACAGCGCCACGTCACGCTCGAAGGTAATGGTGCAGCCATCTTCCGGCAGGCCCGGGAAATCCGGCACCAGCATATGATCGGATGGGGTCAGGACGATCAGGTTTTCGCCGCGGTCATCCTGGTTGATGCCGACGATATCGAACAGGTTCATCGAGAAGGCGATCAGGCTGGTATCGTCATCCTGCTCTTCGATGCTCTCCGCCAGAGCCTGCGCTTTTTCACCGCCGTTGGAGTGGATCTCCAGCAGACGGTCGCGGCCCTGTTCCAGCTGCGCTTTCAGCGCTTCATGCTGCTGGCGGCAGGATTTGATCAGATCGTCGAAGCCATCGGTGGATTCTGGCGCGGCAAGGTAGTTTATCAGCTCATCATGGACGCTGTCGTAGACGGTACGGCCGGTCGGGCAGGTATGTTCGAAGGCGTCGAGCCCTTCGTGATACCAGCGCACCAGCACCGACTGCGCGGTTTTTTCTAGATACGGCACGTGGATCTGGATATCGTGCGCCTGGCCGATACGGTCGAGACGACCAATACGCTGCTCCAGCAGATCCGGGTTAAACGGCAGGTCGAACATCACCAGGTTGCTGGCGAACTGGAAGTTACGCCCTTCGGAGCCGATTTCGGAACACAGCAACACCTGCGCGCCGGTGTCTTCTTCGGCAAACCACGCCGCGGCGCGGTCGCGTTCGATAATCGACATCCCTTCATGGAATACCGCGGCGCGAATACCTTCGCGCTCGCGCAGTACCTGCTCCAGCTGCAGCGCGGTGGCGGCTTTGGCGCAAATCACCAGTACCTTCTGCGAACGGTGGCTGGTCAGGTAACCCATCAGCCATTCGACGCGCGGGTCGAAGTTCCACCAGGTGCCGGTATCGCCTTCAAATTCCTGATAGATCTGCTCCGGATAGAGCATATCGCGCGCGCGCTCTTCCGCGGTTTTGCGCGCGCCCATAATACCGGAGACCTTGATAGCCGTCTGGTACTGGGTCGGCAGCGGCAGGCGAATAGTGTGCAGCTCGCGTTTCGGGAAACCTTTCACGCCGTTACGGGTGTTACGGAACAGCACGCGGCTGGTGCCGTGGCGGTCCATCAGCATCGAAACCAGCTCCTGGCGCGCGGCCTGAGCATCTTCACGATCGCTGTTAGCGGCCTGCAGCAGCGGCTCGATATCCTGCTCGCCGATCAGATCGCCAAGGGTATTGAGTTCATTATCGTTGAGCTTGTTGCCCGCCAGCAGCAGGGCGACGGCGTCGGCGACCGGGCGATAGTTTTGTTGTTCTTCAACAAACTGTTCAAAATCGTGGAAGCGGTTTGGATCCAGCAGACGCAGGCGCGCAAAGTGGCTCTCCATGCCCAGCTGTTCCGGCGTCGCGGTCAGCAACAGGATGCCCGGTACGCGTTCGGCCAGCTGTTCAATGGCCTGATATTCACGGCTCGGCGCCTCTTCGCTCCACACCAGGTGGTGCGCTTCATCGACCACCATCAGGTCCCACTCGGCGTCGCACAGGTGCTCCAGGCGCTGCTTGCTGCGGCGTACGAAGTCTAAGGAGCAGATCACCAGCTGTTCGGTTTCGAACGGGTTGTAGGCGTCGTGCTGCGCTTCGGCGTAGCGTTCGTCGTCGAACAGCGAGAAGCGCAGGTTGAAGCGGCGCAGCATTTCCACCAGCCATTGGTGCTGGAGGGTTTCCGGGACCACGATCAGCACGCGCTCGGCGGCGCCGGAGAGCAGCTGCTGGTGGAGGATCATCCCGGCTTCGATGGTTTTACCTAAGCCCACTTCATCGGCCAGCAGAACGCGCGGCGCGTGACGACGGCCTACGTCGTGGGCAATATTTAACTGGTGCGGGATCAGGCTGGTGCGCTGGCCGCGCAGGCCGCTCCACGGCATGCGGTACTGTTCGCTCTGGAACTTACGCGCGCGGTAGCGCAGGGCAAAGCGGTCCATCCGGTCGATTTGCCCGGCGAACAGGCGGTCCTGCGGCTTGCTGAAGGCGAGCTTACTATCGAGCAGGACCTCGCGCAGGGTAACATGTTCTTCTTGCGTATCCAGGCGGGTGCCGGTGTAGGACAGCAGCCCATTTTCTTCATTTACTTCGTCAACGTGGAGCTGCCAGCCTTCGTGGCTGGTAATGGTATCACCCGGGTTAAACATCACGCGGGTAATCGGGGAATCGTTGCGAGAGTACAGACGGTTTTCGCCGATGGCGGGGAAAAGGAGAGTGACCATGCGCGCATCCAGCGCTACCACTGTCCCTAGTCCTAGTTCGCTCTCTGTATCGCTAATCCAGCGTTGACCAAGTGTAAAAGGCATATGTGTTCGGCTCTTTGTTCTTTAATTGCAGGCAATAGTGCATCCTCAGCATAGTTACGCTGAGGAATCAAAATTGGGTCCAGGAATGGAAAGGGCGCTATGGTACTGGATGCCGCGGTGTTAGTCACCTGTCAAAATAGCCCCAGTTGCCCTGTCACTATTGTAGCAAAGTCGTCGTTGACGAAGGGAAGGATTCCTTCCGCCACTGGCTGCAATTGCTTTGACAGATAGTGATCGTAATCGAGCGGCGACTGCTGGTAATCCACCGGCTCCGGGCCGCCGGTAGTCCAGACGTATTTAATGGTGCCGCGCTGCTGATACTGCTGCGCCCGCCCAAGCTTCACGTTGTGTTCATCCGCCAGTCTCGCGGCGCGCACGTGCGGCGGCACGTTACGTTGATACTCTGCCAGCGGTCGGCGCAGGCGCTTGCGATAAACCAGTTGCTCATCGAGCTCGCCGTTCATCAGCCTGGCGATAGTCTCCCGCACATAATCCTGATACGGCTGATGGCGGAAGATGCGTAGATACAGCTCCTGTTGAAACTGCTGGGCCAGCGGCGTCCAGTCGGTGCGTACCGTCTCCAGCCCCTTGAACACCATGCGCTGGGCATCGCCTTCCTGAATCATCCCGGCATAACGTTTTTTACTGCCGGTATCGGCGCCGCGGATCGTCGGCATTAAAAAGCGGCAAAAGTGGGTTTCATACTCCAGCTCCAGCGCGCTGGTCAGTTGGCTTTTAGCCAATTCCTGCGCCCACCAGTCGTTGACATAGGCAACCAGCTTGCGGCCGATTTCCGCTGCCTGCGCTTCGCTATGCGGGCGCTTGAGCCAGACGAAGGTGGAGTCGGTATCGCCGTAGATAACGTCATAGCCCTGGGCTTCAATCAGCGCTTTGGTCTGGCGCATGATCGCGTGGCCGCGCATGGTGATCGACGACGCCAGCCGTGGATCGAAAAAGCGGCAGGCGCTGGTCCCCAGCACGCCGTAAAAGGCGTTCATGATGATCTTCAGCGCCTGCGACAGCGGCTTATTATGCTGACGCTTGGCTTCATCGCGGCCGTGCCAGATCTGCCCGACGATGCCGGGCAGGCAGTGCTTTTCGCGCGAGAAGCGGGCGCCGAGAAATCCTTCGGTGCTGTGGCGGTCATCGGGCTGCGCCAGCCCTTCAACCAGGCCGACCGGATCGATTAAAAAGGTGCGGATGATCGACGGATACAGGCTTTTGTAGTCCAGCACCAGTACCGAGTCATACAGGCCGGGGCGGGAGTCCATGACGTAGCCGCCGGGACTGGCCTGCGGGGGAATTTCGCCGAGATTCGGCGCCACGTAGCCCAGCCGGTGCATGCGTGGGAAATAGAGATGGCTGAAGGCGGCGACCGATCCGCCGTGGCGATCGGCGGGCAGACCGTTGACCGTCGCCCGTTCGAGCAGAAACGGCATGATCTCCGTCTTGTGAAAGATCCGTGTCACCAGCTCGCAATCCTGTAGGTTATAGGTGGCCAGCGCCGGTTTATCTTCATGAAAGCGGCGATCGATTTCGTCCATCCGATCCCACGGGTTGTCGATAGCTTTACCTTCGCCCAGCAGCTCGCGGGCGACGGCCTCGAGTGAAAATGAGGAGAAGTTCCAGAACGCCGATTTTAGCGCTTCGATGCCGTCGATAATCAGCCGGCCGTTGGCCTGGGCGAAAAAGACGCCGTTCTTAAAACCGTGCTCGCGCCACTCCAGCTCGCTATTGCCGCGGCCGAGCAGCAGCGGGATGCGGTAGCGCTCGGCGTGTTTTTGCAGGACCCGCAGATCGAACTGCACCACGTTCCAGCCGATCAGCACGTCGGGATCGTGTTCGGCAAACCAGGCGTTGAGCTTTTCCAGCAGCAGCGGACGGCTGGCAACGTAGACCAGGCTGAAGCCCACATCCGGCGGCGTAGCGGGCTCGGGGCCCAGCATGTAGACCACCCGCTGGCCGCAGCCTTCCAGGCCGATGCAGTAGAGCTCGCCGTGGCGGCTGGTTTCGATATCCAGCGAGACCCATTTCAGCGGCGGGCGGTAATCCGGATTAGGTTTCATGCGCGCGTTAACCAGCTGCGAACCGCGCGTTTCGCCTTCTACCCAAACCGGGGCGGTGATAAAGCGCTCCATCAGGTAACGCTCCGGCGGGCGGATATCGCCTTCGTAAACGGTGACGCCGTTTTCACGTAGCTTTTTTTCCAGCCGCATCAGCTGGCGATGGCCGCGGCAGTACAGGCCGAAAACCGGCTGGCGATGGAAATCTTTTAGCGCGAGCTGGGCCAGACGATAGCCGTTTTCACCCTGCAGCAGACGTTCAGCCTGCGGCCGCTGCGCTTCGGGAATAAACGCGACGGATTCCTGCGGCGGCAGCGTCACCTGCAGCGGGCCGTTATCGGTCGCCAGCCAGAAGGCCAGTTCCGTTCCCAGCGGGGTATCCCGCCAGTGACGGGTGAGTAAAAATCCTGCTTGCGGCTGCGTCACGCGTGCTCTCAACGATAAAAAACCAGGCCTGATTATAGCCTGGTTTCACGATGGGTGCTGGGGTTTTATACAGGGGTGATTACTGGCCGTAGTAGGCTTTGGCCCCGTGCTTACGCAGATAGTGCTTATCGAGCAGCGTCTGCTGCATATCCGGCAACTGCGGCGCCAGCTGGCGGCAGAAGATCCCCATATAGGCGATCTCCTCCAGCACGATGGCATTGTGTACCGCGTCTTCGGCGTTTTTACCCCAGGCAAATGGGCCGTGGGAATGCACCAGCACGCCGGGCATTTGCGCCGGATCGATTCCCTGCTGACGGAAGGTTTCGACAATCACATTGCCGGTTTCCCACTCATATTCGCCGTTGATCTCCGCATCGGTCATCAACCGGGTGCAGGGGACCGGGCCATAAAAATAGTCTGCGTGGGTGGTGCCGGTCGCCGGAATAGATTGTCCGGCCTGCGCCCAGATGGTGGCGTGGCGCGAATGGGTATGCACAATCCCGCCAAGCGTCGGAAACGCCTGATACAGCAGGCGATGGGTCGGCGTATCGGAAGAGGGCTTTTTGTTGCCTTCCACCACTTCACCGGTCTCCAGACTGACGACGACCATGTCGTCAGCGGTCATCAGGCCGTAATCCACGCCGGAGGGTTTAATAACCAATACCCCTTTGTCACGATCGACGGCGCTGACGTTACCCCAGGTTAAGGTCACCAGATTATGCTGCGGTAGCGCTAAGTTGGCCTCCAGCACCTGGCGTTTGAGATCTTCTAACATCTTGTTCTCCCTGCCCGATGAGCGGATTGTCATCGGGCATTATGCTTGTGCGCTTAGCGTTTGCTACCGTAATAGACTTCATTCCAGCGCAGCGCGTCTTTGAACGACGGCAGGCGAGTGTCGTTGTCGATGACGGTCAGTTCAATATCCTGCAGCTCGGCAAACTGGCGCATATCGTCGAGGGTTAGCGCATGGCTGAAGACGGTATGGTGCGCGCCGCCGGCGATGATCCAGGCTTCCGAGGCGGTACGCAGATCCGGTTGCGCCTGCCACAGCGCGTTGGCCACCGGCAGCTTCGGCAGATCGTGCGGCGTCGCGACGGTTTCGATGGTGTTGACCAGCAGGCGGAAGCGATCGCCTAAATCAATCAGGCTGGCGACGATCGCCGGGCCGGTTTGGGTGTTGAAGATCAGACGGGCCGGATCGGCCTTACCGCCAATTCCCAGCGGCTGGACGTCGAGGATCGGCTTCTCGGCGGTAGCGATAGTCGGGCACACTTCCAGCATGTGCGAGCCCAGCACCAGATCGTTGCCGTTGTCGAAGTGATAGGTGTAATCCTCCATAAAGGAGGTGCCGCCCTGCAGACCGGTCGACATCACTTTCATGATGCGTAGCAGAGCGGCGGTTTTCCAGTCGCCTTCGCCGGCAAAGCCGTAGCCCTGCTGCATCAGGCGCTGTACGGCGAGACCCGGCAGCTGTTTCAGGCCGTGAAGGTCTTCAAAGGTGGTGGTAAAGGCGTGGAAACCGCCTTGCTCAAGGAAGCGTTTCATCCCCAGTTCGATGCGCGCGGCGTCCAGCACGTTCTGGCGTTTATCGCCGTGCACCTGCGCCGCTGGCGTCAGGCGGTAGCTGCTTTCGTACTCATCGACCAGCGCGTTGATATCGCCGTCGCTGATGCTATTCACCACCTGCACCAGATCGCCGACCGCCCAGGTGTTGACCGAGAAGCCGAACTTAATCTGCGCCGCCACTTTATCACCGTCGGTTACCGCCACTTCGCGCATGTTATCGCCAAAGCGGCACACTTTCAGATGACGGGTATCCTGCTTAGAAACCGCCTGGCGCATCCACGCGCCGATGCGCTGGTGCGCTTCTTTATCCTGCCAGTGGCCGGTGACGACGCTGTGCTGCTGACGCATGCGCGCGCCGATAAAGCCGAATTCGCGGCCGCCGTGCGCGGTCTGGTTGAGGTTCATAAAGTCCATATCAATGCTGTCCCATGGCAGGGAGGCGTTGAATTGGGTATGGAATTGCAGCAGCGGCTTGTTGAGGAGCGTCAGGCCGTTAATCCACATTTTCGCCGGCGAGAAGGTGTGCAGCCAGACCACTAATCCGGCGCATTTATCATCGTAGTTGGCGTCGCGGCAAATATGCGTGATTTCATCCGGCGTGGTGCCGAGCGGTTTCAGTACCAGCTTGCACGGCAGTTTTGCTTCCGCATTCAGGCTATTCACCACATGTTCGGCATGTTTCGTCACCTGGCGTAGGGTCTCCTGGCCATACAGGTGCTGGCTGCCAATTACGAACCATACTTCATAGTTATCAAAAATCGTCATTTTCGTATCCTTAATGGGTGAGCGCTGCCGGAGATTGCGGGGCGTTTTCCGCCTTTGCAGCCGAAGGGAGATAGTGTTGTTCCGCGCTAGCCGACCACTGCTGGTAGCGCTGATACAGTTGTTCGAAACGTTGCGCCTGTTGCGCGCGCGGCTGCAGGGTGTTTTCCACCTCGCTTGCCATGTTGCGCTGCGCGGCAGGGATATCCGGATAAACGCCCGCGGCGACGGCGGCGAAGATGGCGGCGCCCAACGCGCAGCATTGATCGGAGGCGACAATCTGCAGCGGGCGGTTCAGGACGTCGCAGCAGGCCTGCATGATGACCTGGTTCTTGCGCGCGATGCCGCCGAGTGCCATCACGTTATTCACCGGAATGCCCTGCCCGGTGAAGCACTCCATAATGGCGCGAGCGCCGAAGGCGGTGGCGGCAATCAATCCGCCGAACAATGCCGGGGCGTCGGTGGCCAGATTTAAATCGGTAATAACGCCTTTCAGCCGCTGGTTGGCGTTCGGCGTGCGGCGGCCGTTGAACCAGTCCAGCACCACCGGCAGGTGATCGAGGGAGGGATTATTGGCCCAGGCTTCGGTGAGCGCAGGCAGCAGCTGTTTTTGACTGGCTTTGATTGGCTCGCGCAATTCAGGGTGCTGTTGGGCCAGCTGTTCCAGCGGCCAGCCGAGAATGCGGCCAAACCAGGCATAGATATCGCCGAATGCCGACTGACCGGCCTCCATACCGATGAAATCCGGCACCACGCTGCCGTCCACCTGGCCGCAGATACCTTTCACCGTGCGGTTGCCCACGCTCTGTTTGTCGGCGATCAGAATGTCGCAGGTGGAGGTGCCGATCACTTTAACCAATGCGTTAGGCTGCGCGCCGGCGCCGACCGCGCCCATATGGCAATCGAAGGCGCCGCCGGAAATGACCACCGTTTCCGGCAGACCGAGGCGCTGCGCCCATTCGGCGGTCAGGTTGCCGACGGGGAGATCCGCGGTCCAGGTGTCGCGGAACAGCGGCCAGGTAAGGTGGCGGTTAATAATCGGGTCGAGTTCGTCGAAGAAGCTGACGGGCGGCAGTCCACCCCAGCTTTCGTGCCACAACGATTTGTGGCCGGCGCTACAGCGACCGCGACGGATATCCTGCGGACGGGTGGTGCCGGAAAGCAGGGCGGGTACCCAGTCACAAAGCTCAATCCACGACGCCGCGGCCTGCGCGACGGCGCTATCTTCGCGAGTGACGTGAAGGATCTTGGCCCAGAACCATTCGCTGGAGTAGATGCCGCCGATATAGCGCGAGTAGTCTTCTTTACCCGGCGCGTGGCACAGGCGGGTGATGGCCTCCGCCTCTTCCACCGCGGTGTGATCTTTCCACAGCACGAACATGGCATTCGGGTTGTCAGCGAATTCTTCGCGCAGCGCCAGCACGTTTCCGTCTGCATCAATCGGCGCCGGGGTTGAGCCGGTGCTGTCGACGCCGATACCGACCACCATCGCCCGTTGTTCAGCGCTTAATGCCGCCAGTACGCTTTTCAGCGCTGATTCCATGGATTCAATGTAATCACGCGGGTGATGGCGGAAGCGGTTATTCGGCCCATCGCAGAACAGCCCTTCCTGCCAGCGTGGATACCACTCTACGCTCGCGGCCAGTTCCGCGCCGGTAGCGCATTCCACCGCCAGCGCGCGTACTGAGTCACTACCAAAATCGAGGCCAATCGCAATTGCCATCTTGTTACTCCATGCTGAAATCATTCATGCAGCAACAGTAGATATCCCCGGCCAAATCCGTCAGGCCGTATTCGCTAATCTTATGGATTATATTGCTGTCACCTTGCAAAGTGTGACGCCGTGCAAATATTCGATGTGGACTTTCCTGCCGTATTTATAGACACTTTTGTTATGCGCTGGATCAACGCGGAATGCGTGCTGGTAGCGCTTTTTTCGCTAGCCGTGCGGGTTTTTGTCTAAATTCCCACCGGTATCGCAGTCGAAACGGCGTGGATGGCGATAAAATGATGAATATGGACAATTGGTGTCAAAAAACTCGTGGAGAACGACGCTTATGGCCGAAACGCAAAACGATCCGCTGCTGCCGGGCTACTCCTTTAACGCCCATCTGGTCACCGGCCTGACGCCGATTGAGGCGCAGGGATATCTCGATTTCTTTATCGACCGCCCGCTGGGCATGAAAGGCTATATTCTCAACCTGACGATCCGCGGCGAGGGGGTGATCAACAACCACGGCGAACAGTTCGTCTGTCGCCCCGGCGATATGCTGCTGTTTCCGCCGGGGGAGATTCACCACTATGGCCGCCATCCCGACGCCAGCGAGTGGTATCACCAGTGGGTCTATTTCCGCCCACGCGCCTACTGGCATGAATGGCTCAACTGGCCGACGATCTTCGCCCATACCGGTTTTTTCCGCCCGGATGAGCAATGGCAGGCGCGGTTTGGCGAACTGTTCGGGCAGATCGTTGACGCCGGGCAGGGGGCGGGGCGCTATTCCGAACTGCTGGCGATTAACCTGCTGGAACAGTTGCTACTGCGGCGCATGGAGGCGATTAACGAATCGCTGCATCCGCCGCTGGATAACCGGGTGCGCGACGCCTGTCAGTACATCAGCGACCATCTGGCGGACAGCCATTTCGATATCGCCAGCGTCGCCCAGCACGTCTGTTTGTCGCCTTCTCGTTTGTCGCATCTGTTTCGCCAGCAGTTGGGGATAAGCGTACTTGGCTGGCGGGAAGACCAGCGAATTAGCCAGGCCAAACTGCTGTTGAGTACCACCCGGATGCCGATTGCCAGCGTCGGCCGCAACGTTGGCTTCGAAGATCAGCTCTATTTTTCGCGAGTCTTTAAAAAATGCACCGGCGCCAGTCCCAGTGAATTCCGCGCAGGATGTGAATAAAAAGTAAAGAAAGTGAAATGATGACCCGCTTAAATGTCACAGCCAGTAAACTATTAAGACAATTGGTGGCTTGACGACGACGTGACGGCTCCGGAGAATCCGGGCTTCGTTTTTTAACCGGGTACATTATGCAGGCATTGCTGGAACACTTTATCACCCAATCCACGGTCTACTCGTTGATAGCCGTGATGCTGGTGGCATTTCTTGAGTCGCTGGCGCTGGTGGGGCTTATCTTACCCGGCACGGTCATGATGGCTGGTCTGGGGGCGCTTATCGGCAGCGGCGAAGTTAACTTCTGGCAGGCGTGGCTGGCGGGGATTGTCGGCTGCCTGTTGGGAGACTGGATCTCATTCTGGCTCGGCTGGCGCTTTAAAAAGCCGTTACACCGCTGGTCGTTTATGAAAAAAAATCGCGCGCTGCTGGAGAAAACCGAACACGCGCTGCACCAGCACAGCATGGTGACGATTCTGATTGGCCGCTTTGTCGGGCCGACGCGGCCATTGGTGCCGATGGTCGCCGGGATGCTCGACCTGCCGGTAGCGAAGTTCGTGCTGCCGAATATTATTGGCTGCCTGCTCTGGCCGCCGCTCTATTTCCTCCCCGGCATTCTGGCGGGGGCGGCGATAGATATTCCTGCCGATGAAAACAGCGCCAGCTTCAAGTGGCTGCTGCTGGGCGCGGCGCTGCTGGCGTGGCTGGCGGGCTGGCTGTGCTGGCGGCTGTGGCGGAGCGCGAAAACTTCCGGCGATCGTCTAACCCGTTGGTTACCGCGTGGACGCCTGCTGTGGCTGACGCCGTTGATGGTGACGCTGGCGGTAGCGGCGCTAACGTTTGTCTTCCGCCACCCCCTGATGCCGGTCTACCTTGAGATACTGCATAAGGTCATTTCGCGCTAATTCCCAACAGCGCCGAGGCGCTGCTGTTGCCGCTTAACAGGTCGTCAGTGGCGCCGTCCCAGGCAATGCGCCCTTCGGTGACCACGATGGAGCGAGGCGCAATGCGCGCCGCATCCTCCACGCTGTGCGATACCATCAACAGCGTCAACTGCTGCCGCTGACAGACATCGGCGACCAGCGTTAGCATCTCCTGGCGCAGTGCCGGATCAAGCGCCGAGAAGGGTTCATCAAGCAGCAGCACCGGCTGTTGGCGCACCAGACAGCGGGCCAGCGCCGCCCGCTGCCGCTGGCCGCCGGATAGCTCGCCAGGCAGGCGATCCAGCAGCGTATCCATTCCCATCTGTCCGGCTATCGCCGTGACCTGCGCGCGCTGCTCGCGGTTCAGCTTCAGGCCGGGGTGAATGCCGAGGCCAATATTCTGCCGGACGGTAAGATGGTTAAACAGGTTGTTCTCCTGAAACAGCATAGAAACCGGACGCTGTGCCGGCGGCGTGGCGTTATGCTTCTCGCCGTCGATCAGCAGGCTACCGCTGGCGGGGGGCAGAAACCCGGCAATCAGATTCAGCAGCGTGCTCTTTCCGGCGCCGCTGGGACCGAGCACGGCAATGCGCTCTCCGAGCTCGACGCTGAGCGTAAAGCGCATCGGCAAGTGCTGATACAGCCAGGTGACATCATTGAGTTTTAGCATCGCGTCCCGGTAGTTTCTCGATCAAAGTAAAAAGGATAAAGCACAGCAACAGGAGCAGGAGGGCGGTGACCGCGCCGTCCTGGCTGCGGTAGGAGCCGATCTGCTGATACAGATAGAACGGCAGCGTGCGGAAAGATTCATTGCCGAATAGCGCCACGACGCCGAAGTCGCCGATTGACAGCACGCAGGCGAAAGCCAGGGCCTGCGCCAGCGGCCGTTTCAGCGCCCGCACCTCCACCACCCGCAGCCGGTTAAAACCTTGTAGCCCCAACGACTGACACAAAGCGCCATAGCGGGCGGCAATATCGCGCATTGGATTTTCCAGCACTTTCAGGGCATAGGGGATAGCCATCAGCGCGTTGGTAAAGATGACAATCCCGTCGGCGGATTCCGGCAGGCCGACGCTGTTATTGAGCAGCAGGAAGAAACCGGTCGCCAGCACAATCCCCGGCATGGCGAGGATGAGCATACCGCTGAGCTCCAGCGTCTGCCCGGCCAGCGGCAGGTTGCGGGCGCGCAGTTCGCGACTGCTCCACAACAGCATCATGGTCAGAATGACGCTGAGCACACCGGCGGCGAGGGCGATACGCAGAGAGGTCCACAGCGCCTGCCATAGCGCGGCTTGGCCCAGCACCTTCGGCAGATTGACGTTGAGACCATCGACGATCACCGCCAGTAGCGGCGGTAGCAGCAACAGCAGAGCGACGGCGATAAGCGCACCATCGCACAGGCGACTATGCAGACGGTCGTCGGGGTCGCGCCAGCCTTGCACCTGACTGGCGCCGATCGCCACGGCTTTGCTCAGGCGCTGGCTCAGCAGCACCAGCCCAAGGCAGAAGAACATTTGAATAATCGCTAACAGCGCCGCCCGTGCTGGGTCGTAATCAAAGCTCAGCGCCTGATAGATAGCCAGCTCAATGGTGGTGGCCCGTGGCCCGCCGCCTAGTGACAGCACGGTGGCAAAACTTGCGAAGCACAGCATAAAGATCAGCGCGGCCACCGGTGGGATCTGTCGACGCAGCCACGGCCATTCCACAAGACGGAAGAAGACGAAACCGCGCATGCCGAGCTGAGCGGCGATTTGCCGCTGTTCGCCGGGGATGTCTTCCAGCGCCTGCAGCAGCAGGCGGGTCGCCATTGGCATATTAAAGAACACATGGGCCAACAGGATGCCCTGTAAGCCATATGGCGAGAAATCCCACTGCCAGCCGAGCGCGTGGAATAGAGCGGCGAGCCAACCCTGGCGGCCATAGACGCTGAGGATGCCGAACACCGCCACCAGAACCGGCAGGATCAACGTCATCGCGCACAGGCGCAGCAGCAGCGTGCGCCCCGGAAAGCGGCGGCGATACAGGGCGCGGGCAAGGAATATCGCCGGCACTACCGAAAACAGCGCCGACAAAAACGCCTGCCAGAAAGAAAAGCGTACGACGTGCCAGAGATAGCTATCGCTGAGGATCGTCTGCCAGGGCGCCTGCGGCGCCTCCAACCACAGCGCCAGAAACGCCGCCAGCGCTACGATGACCAGTAAGCAGGCCGCGGCGCCGCCGGGGATCAGCCAGCCGAAACTTAGCGGCTGACGGCGCGTTGCCATGAACCGATCCAGTTTTGACGTTCAGCGGCGACCTGCTGCGGGGTGAACTGCAGCGTGGTTTGCGGTTTGGTTAGCGTATTGAAGCCGGCCGGCAGCGCCACCTGGGTCACCGGGTACATCCAGTTGCCGGTGGGGATGGCGTTCTGGAAGCCTGGCGAGACCATAAATTTCAGGAACTTCTCAGCCAGTTCCGGCTGCTTGCTGGCGGCGGTACGCGCGGCGACTTCAACCTGCAGATAGTGGCCTTCGGTAAAGTCCGCCGCGGCATAATTATCTTTTTTCTCTTCGATGAGGTGATAAGCCGGCGAGGTGGTATAGCTCAACACCAGGTCGCTTTCGCCTTTCAGGAACAGGCCGTAGGCTTCGCTCCAGCCCTTGGTGACGGTGACGGTTTTGGCCGCCAGCTTCTGCCAGGCTTCCGGCGCCTTATCGCCATACACCTTTTGCATCCACAGCAGCAGGCCGAGCCCCGGCGTACTGGTGCGCGGGTCTTCGTAAATCACGCGCCATTTCTGCGGGCTCTCGACCAGCTCTTTCAGGCTTTTCGGCGGGTTTTTCAGTTTGTTTTTGTCATACACGAAGGCGAAGTAGCCGTAGTCGTAAGGCACGAAGGTGTCGTTATCCCAGCCGCCCGGTACGCTAAGCGCGCTGGCCGGCACGCCGCTTTTGGCAAACAGTTTGCTCTGCGCCGCCGCTGCCAGCAGATTGTTATCAAGGCCGAGCACGACATCGGCTTTGCTGTTTTTGCCTTCCATTCGCAGCCGGTTAAGCAGCGAGACGCCATCTTCGAGGGCGACATATTTCAGTTCGCAGCCACAGTCGGCCTCAAATGCCTTTTTAACCGCCGGGCCAGGACCCCAGTCGGCGGAGAACGAATCGTAGGTGTATACGGTCAGGACCGGTTTAGCAAAGACCGGGGCGGCGACCAGCGCCAGCAGGGGAAACAGTTTTTTCAACACTTTGCACCTCAGTATATGGGGAGGCAAAGGATTTTGAGTAGGCCTCAAATCCCTTCGCCGGCGTTATCCGGATCAGGTTCGACGGGTATTTTCTCAGCCCATACGCTTCATCCTTCAAGCCGCATCTGCGTTAGCTTCGCGCGTTCACCCCAGCCACATAGTTATCTATGCTCCAGGGGATTCACCCGCTTGCTGCCTTGATGCAACTTGAATGATATTGCGTATGTTTATTAGCACCCCGTTGAGAACGGCGATAGTGTAATGATTTTGTTAGATGACGCAAAGCATTCAGGGCTCCGGCGGGGCGAACCACGCCGATTTAAAGTCGAACCAGCCGAGGGTGTTCATGCGCACGCCGCGCATACTGCGCTGGCCCTGAATCATTAGCCAGTGGTGGATCAGCGGTACAATATGCTGCTTCTCCAGCAGTTGCTGGCTCCAGGTCGCCGGGTTGAACTCGCCTGCGCGCCAGCGGTTGGCGTCTGCCTCCCAGTCGATGGGAATGCAGTGATGCATCAGCGGCACTTCATATAAATAAGCGAACAGGGAAAAATCGATTGGCAGCGTGAAGTTGACGCTGTTGAGCCAGATATCGCTCACCGTTTCGCCGCGATGCCAGTCATCGTACTCCAGTTCCTGAATGTTCAGCCTCACCTGATGTTCCGCCAGCAGCGCCCGCATGATCCCGCCAATGACCCGATGTTCCACATGATCGCGATAGTAGGTGAGGGTAACTGACTCCAGGCCGGCGGGTTTTTCGCAGGCGTGACTGCGGGCGTGGTGCCAGCGCGGCAGCAAGCCGTAGGCCGGGAACCAGTTGCCTTGATAGTGCTCGCCGGCGTGATACAGCAGGTTGGCGGGCTGGAACAGATAACTTAACCAGCGGCGCACGTCATCATTGCCGCCCAGCGGGCTTCGACTATCAAAGAGCAGGTAATAGCACCCCTCTTCCAGGCGGCTCTCTACGGCTTTTTCGCTCTCGGTATTGCCCTGCAGGGTTAAGCCGCCGTTGGGTTCTTCGCTAATTTCCGGCAGCACCCAGACGTTAACCTCATCGATCAGCGCCCGATAGCCGAAGTACTCTTCGAAGGCATGGATTTTTAACTGGTTTTGATTATTGCGCGCGACCGCGTAAGGGCCGGTACCGATAGGCATACTGGAAAAGTTCTCCATCGTCCGCCATTCCTGCGGCAGCGCCATCGCCGGGACCTGGCCTAACAGCCAGGGCAGCCAACGATCCGGCTGGCTGAGGTGAATATCCAGCGTCCAGGCGGTCGGCGAGACGATGCGCTCGATATGGGAAAATAGCGGCAGTTCGCTGCTGCGCTGTAGCGAGGAGATAACGTCGGCCATCTCCAGCTCCCGGCCATGATGGAAATGAATGCCGGGACGCAGAAAAAAGCGCCAGTGGTTAGGCGAAATTTGCTGCCAGTGGTGGGCGATATCGGCCTCCAGTTCCCCATTTTCCTCATTTACCCGCGTCAGCGCGCTAAAAATTTGCCGTGCGATGTGGGTCTCCGAACGGCGCAACGCGCTGCCGGGCAGCAGATTCTTCATCGGCCGATAGTAAAGCACGCGCAGGATGTGGCGCCCCTGGCGGAAGCTGCGGCCAAGATGGGAGATCAACATCTGTCTGACCGCGGTTTTATCGCCAACCAGTTGCACCAGCTGATCGATGCGATCCTGCTCCAGTAGATCCTCGGCGCGCTGCTGCTGTAGCGCCAGACCGGTATAAAGGAAGGTCAGTCGGGAACGCTTGCCGCGCCCGGCTTCGGATTCCCAGGCAAGCCAGCCGCGCGCTTCCATCAGATTAAGCAAGGTGCGCATATGGCGGCGCGAACAGCTGAGCATTTCCGCCAGTTCGTTGAGGGTGGTCTGCTGCGACCTGCCGTCGCAGCATTGCCACAGGCGGATGAACTGTTGTTGCAGACGACTGGAAGGCATAAAAGAGGAACTCCTGACGAAAACTCAGCAATTTATCAGTTCCTATATTAAGCCAATAATGGACCTCGATGAAGTAAGGAGATGAATATGACGAGGTCAACCACTAAGCAGTTCTATCAACGGTACTTTTCTGCGACGCAGGGAGCGTCCTGGCTGGCCCGCCAGTTAGCAGGTAGGCAGCAGAAAATGCTGGAGGAATTGATGCAGTGGGGAGTTACGTCGCCGACCTCCGATCGTTGACTTGCCGACATCATGTGTGACTGAGTATTGGTGTTATACTCGCCATCTTCAGGCTGCAAGCGCATTGGCTGCAACTCGAAATCCAGAGTATTGAATCACCCGCCAGCAGATTGCTTCTGCTGGCTTTTTTCGTTTACTTCGCGTGTGTTAAGGATATTTCATGCTGTGGTTGATGACGATGGGGCGACGGCTAAACGGCGTCTACGCCGCCTTTATGCTGGTGGCTTTTATGATGGGGGTGGCCGGGGCGCTGCAGGCGCCGACGCTTAGCCTGTTTCTCAGCCGTGAAGTCGGCGCGCAGCCGTTCTGGGTTGGCCTGTTTTATACGGTGAATGCGATTGCCGGTATCCTGGTGAGCCTGGCGCTGGCCAAACGATCCGATAGCCGCGGCGATCGTCGGCGGTTAATTATGTTCTGCTGCCTGATGGCAGTGGGTAACGCGCTGCTGTTCGCTTTCAACCGCCATTATCTGACGCTTATTACCTGCGGCGTCATGCTGGCTTCGGTCGCTAATGCGGCAATGCCGCAGCTGTTTGCCCTCGCCCGCGAATACGCCGATAGCTCTGCCCGCGAAGTGGTGATGTTCAGCTCGGTGATGCGCGCCCAGCTGTCGCTGGCGTGGGTCATTGGCCCACCGCTGGCTTTTATGCTGGCGTTGAATTATGGCTTTACGACCATGTTCTCCATTGCCGCCGGGATTTTTGTCATCAGCCTGGCGCTGATTGCCTTTAAGCTGCCTTCGGTGGCGCGAGTGACGCAACTGCAGGAAGGCAGCAGCCTGCCGGAGCTGGAAGGCGGCTGGCGCGATAAAAACGTGCGCATGCTGTTTATCGCTTCTACGCTGATGTGGACCTGCAACACGATGTATATCATCGATATGCCGTTGTGGATCAGTAGCGATCTTGGCCTGCCGGATAGTCTGGCGGGGATACTGATGGGCACGGCTGCCGGTCTTGAAATTCCGGCGATGATCCTGGCCGGCTACTACGTTAAGCGTTGGGGTAAACGCAAAATGATGGTGGCGGCAGTCGCCGCCGGCGTGCTGTTCTATGTGGGGCTGATTATGTTCCATGGCCGCACGGCGCTGCTGGCGCTGCAGCTATTCAATGCTATTTTCATCGGTATTATCGCCGGGATCGGCATGTTGTGGTTCCAGGATCTGATGCCGGGGCGCGCCGGGGCGGCGACCACGCTGTTTACCAATAGTATCTCCACCGGAGTTATTCTGGCCGGAGTGATTCAGGGAGCGCTGTCGCAAAGCTATGGTCACGGTAGCGTGTACTGGACAATCGCGGCGATTTCTCTGCTGACGCTGTTTTTGACCAGCCGGGTTAAAGATATTTAAGTCATCTCCCGCGCCGGCCATGCTGGCCCGGCGCGGGATAGCGTTACTTCAGTACGATTCGCTTGATGTCGCCGATAATAAAGATGTAGGCAATCACCCCGATCAGCGCGGTCACGCCAACGTAAATGAGGGCGTAAAAGAAGTTACCGGTGGCTGATATAATCACGCCAATGATGAGTGGCGCAATAATTGATGCCAGGTTGGCGCAGAAGTTAAATATACCGCCGGTCAATCCAGCCATATTATCCGGGGCAATATCAGATATTAACGTCCAGCCCAGACCGACCATTCCCTGACCAAAGAAAGCGATCGACATAATAATAATCACCGTCGAATTCGCGCTGACCCAATTGGCGGCGATAATGCAGCTGGAAAGGAGTAATCCAGAAATTATTGGAAGTTTTCGGCTTATATTTGCCGAGCCGGTACGCTTAAGTAGCCTGTCGGAAAGCCAGCCGCCGAAGATGATGCCAACCGCGGCGGCCAGGAAGGGCCAGGTGGCGAAAAAACCTACATGAAGCCACGGTAGATGGCGTTCGTTGGCCAGATAGGTTGGAAACCAGGTGAGGAAAAAGACCAGCGTGGTGTTACCGGCAAACTGCCCCAGGCTGGCGCCGATAATTTGTCGGCAGCACAGTAGCCGCCTGGCATCACGCCAGTTAAATGGAATGTTTTCACTCTTATTGGCAATCTGGTTGGCGCCAATATAATCCAGTTCTGCTTTATTTGCTGTTTTCGATTCATGTGGCTCATGATAAAAACGCCACCATACGAAAGTGAATAAAATTCCAAGCCCGCCGGTCAGAAAAAATAAGGTGCGCCAGCCGTGGTGTTCGAGGATTAAAAATAACAATGGCGAGAAGGCGGCTAACCCAATGTATTCACCAACCGTATAAGTTGCGGTAGCCCTGGCCCGTTCATGCTGGGGAAACCATTTGCTGACGATGCGGCTATTGGCCGGAAAGCAGGGGGCTTCACTGACGCCCAGGCCCAGACGCAAAAGGAGCAAAGATTTCAGCCCCAGAGAGAAGCTTTGCAGCAGCGTAAACAGAGACCAAAAGAAGATGGAGAGGGCGTAGGTCAATTTATTACCGAATCGGTCTAAAAACATGCCGCCAGGAATTTGCGCCAGCGCATAAGTCCAGGCAAAAGCGGAAAAAACAATGCCCATCATCGCCGGATCAATATGGATTTCAGTGGTTAATTTTGGAGCAACGATTCCAAGAATGGTACGATCGAGATAATTAATCATCGTACCCAGCGATAACAGCGATAAAATAAAAATACGCGTTCTGCTTCTTTTTAGCGTGCCGGGCGATGATGCCAGACTCCCTTGAGCGTCAGGTATGCACATAAAGATTTCCTTTAAAGTTTAAAATATTTTTGCATGTATTTATGCATGCAGAAATACTCTAAGGATTCATAGACTGGGTCTATGAATGGCAACGCTTTGTTACGCACAAAAGGAAATATCAAATAATATTTGATGTGAATCTGATATTGACTCGTTGTAGCGTATTATCAACCTGCCGCATGGTATATTAAACGCAGTGGTCTTATTCTTATATTATACGGACAAAAATAATGAACCTGAAGCAACTTTATTATTTTAAGCGATTGAGCGAGACGGAGCATTACACCGAGGCAGCATCCAGTCTGTTCATTACTCAACCCTCGCTAAGCCACGCCATATCTGAGCTGGAGAAGGAACTTGGCGTGGCGCTGTTTGCCAGAAAAGGACGCAACGTCAAAATTACGCAAAACGGTAAACGTTTTTTGCCCTATGTGGAGGATGCGCTCGCTTCTCTGGAGAACGGGCGTCTGACGCTGCAAAACAATGATAGTGAAAAGAAAGAGAATATTCGTATCGCCTTTATTTATACGATGGGTGAATCTGTTGTTCCGCAGTTAATTAATAAATACACTAATTCACCTTCCAGTCACAAGGTGACTTTTTCCTTTACGCAAGGCACTTCGCTTTCGTTATTACAAGCGTTAAAGGCAGGAAAAACCGATCTGGCGATTTGTTCATATATTGCCGATGAACCCGAAATCGACTTTATTCCTATTATTCAGCAGGAGTTGGTGGTGGTGACCGCGAAAGATCATCCGCTTGCCCGGCTGTATGATAATGAGGTCGATTTGGTAGAGACGATTCACTATCCCTATATCTATTTTTCAGAGAACAGCGGTCTGCGGCCTTTTATTGATAATGTCTTTATGCAACAAAAACTGGTACCGGATATCGCCTGCTACGTCGATGAAGATACTGCGATGGCGGGGCTGGTTAGCATCGACTATGGCATTGCGATTATGCCGAGGATCTCCGCACTGGCAAATTATAACGTGCGCATTCTGAAGATTAAAAATGCGATCCCACCTCGTTATATTTACCTCGCAACAATGAAGGAAAGGGTACTTTCCTCAGCGATTCAATCGTTTAAAAACGTCATCATTAACGATAGCCAGAGAATCAACTGAGCAAGCGCCCGGAGACTGGCTCCGGGCAGCCTGTTTATCAGGACAAAATGTCCATTAGTTCGCGCAGCTTAGCGATGGCTATTTGGCCCGGCGCGGAGGCCTGGCCGACGGTGCCAAAGGTCATCGCTGAACCGAACAAGCGACCGGTTACCCGGCTCACGCCGCCGGATTTGCCCATCGACATGGTGATCAGCGGGCGCGTCGCATACTTCTCTTTCATGGTCAGCGTGGCGGAAAGCAGAGTGAGAACGTCCTGAGGCGTCTGCGGCATCACCGCGATCTTCGGCAGATCGGCACCCAGATCCTGCATTCGACGCAGTCGATAGATGATATCTTCCTGCGCCGGTGTTTTATGGAAATCATGATTGCTCATGATCACTTTTACGCCGGCCTGATGGGCGTCGTTCACCAGCGCGCGAATTTGCGCTTCATCGTTAAACAACTCGATGTCGATAACATCGACTAATCCGCTTAGCGCCGCCTGGCGGTTAAGTTCAAAATACGCTTCGTCGCTGATTTCCGTTTCGCCGCCTTCTTTCTTACTGCGGAAGGTGAACAGCAGCGGGAGTGCTTTCAGGGTATGACGGATTTCCGCCAGTGCGGCCAGCACCTGGGGGATTTCCCGGACGTGAGTAAAATGGTCAACGCGCCATTCGATAATATCAGCGCCCGCGTCAACCAGGCCCTGAGCATTAGTCAGCAGTTCATCCAGCGTTTTTCCGATCAGCGGTACGCAAATTAAGGTTTCGCCTTCCTTGAAGGTGATGTTCTTTACGGTTACTGCAGTTGTCATGTAGGTATCCATTATTGTTGTCGTTGAACCTCAGGCGGTGACGGTGGTGCGAGACACTCTTTGCGCCGCGCGAGCCTGAAGTTGACGATAGCCGATGTACAGGGCGATCACAAAGCCGATGACGGCGATCAGGAAATCAAACCACATAATGCTGGCAATGCTAATCTGCGAAAGCTTTGCGGTGATAAGCGGGATCGTGAAGCTCGCGATGCTGCCTGCGGTGTAGAAGATCCCCGTAGCCTTGCCTTTGCCGTTCGGAAAGCTCATTGCCATGATGGTCGCCCCCAGCTGCAGTACCCCGCCGGCGGCGGCAAAGCCGATGACGAAAGCAAAACCGGTAACCATCACCGGTGTCGGGAATAAGCACACTAACAGCAGTGAGACCATCGACAGACAGGTGTAGATGATCATGGCTACCGCGGAACTGAACACCTCTTTGACGAAGGCGGCGGTCACGAAGACGCAGACCAGTGAACCGACGGTATAGATACTCAGCAGCTTGATCGCCGAGGCATAAGGCATACCGACCACGAACTGGCCATATTGCGCCAGCCACTGGCTTACCAGGTAAAAGGTCGCCATGCCGATATAGCCGTACAGGGTAAAGATTACCATGTCCAGTTTGTTGGCTTGCGGTTTAGCGGAAGCCGCTGCCTGCGCCGCTGGGATCTCTTCTTTTTTGGCCGCCTGGCTATCGGGGAACGGCATCTTGAGCAGATAGATTGCGCTCAAGATAAACAGAGCCGCCGCAATCACAAACGACCAGCCAAACCACAGATTTGCCCATATCAGCAGGCTGATAATGAACGGCAGCAGGAACTGCCCTGCGGAAACGAAGGCTTTGATGAGCACGTTAGCGCGGCTGGCGGAGTGCGGGAAAGACTCCATCAGCGCCGGATAGGTTCCGGAGTCGAGGAAGCTGTTCGCCAGACCAGCCATGATGCCGAACACGTAGGCCAGATAGATATTTTTGGTCAGCAGAATGCCGACGAAGAAGATCAGATAACTCAGGATCCCTAGATAGATAAAAGGCTTACGACCAAAGCGATCCGACAAAAAGCCGGTCACGATCGTCGCCAGCTTACCGATACCTAATGAGGAGATAACGATCGATACGCCGGCAGCGTCTGTTCCCCACTGTTCCTGAAGATGGGCCATGTTGAGGGTGATTAACAGCACCCCCATGCCATGGATCAGGTAGTTGAGATACAGCCCTGCCGCAGTAGGGATGTATTTATTTTTCATCTCTGGCCTCTTAGAACAGAATGCTCTTGACGTATTCAACCGGCATTTCTTTGCCCGTCCAGATTTCGAACGCGCGCGCGCCTTGCCACAGCATCATTCCCAGGCCGTTGAGGGTCCGGCAGCCTTTTTTCTCCGCCACTTCCAGCAGATAGGTTTTACGCGGGTTATAGACGACGTCGGAGACAATCAGGTCCGGGCGCAGGAAGCTGTCGTTTGGCAGCAGCATTTGGCCTTCGAAAGGCTTCATACCGACGCCGGTGGCGTTGGTGAGGATCACGCTGCTGTCGATTTCGGCGCGCAGCTTGTCATGATCGTCGAGATCGAAAAGGTGGATCTCGCAGTCGGTGTTATCGCGGATCTTGGCCACGGTCTGCTCGGCATTGGCGAAGAACTTGTCTTTGCGGTTGAAGATCGAGATGGCCTTCACGCCGTCGAGCGCGGCCTGTACGCTGATGGCGGTAGCCGCGCCGCCTGCGCCGAGGATGGTCATCTTTTTGCCGATGATATCGATACCAGCCTCCGACAGCGCGCGCATATAGCCGGTGCCGTCGGTAATGTGGCCGGTTAACACGCCATTATCGTTGACCACGGTATTGACCGCACCGACCAGCTGCGCCGCCGGCGAGAGCTTATCGAGATACTGGCAAATTTCGGTTTTATTCGGCATTGAGACGTTGTAACCGCGCAGCTTCAGCGCGCGGAAACCCTGTACGACATCTTTTAGCTCCTGGTTATCGACTTCGAACGCCAGGTAGGCGTAATCCAGGCCAAGATGCGCAAAGGCTTCGTTGTGCATAGTCGGCGACATGCTATGACGAATCGGGGTAGCGATTAAGCCAATCAGTTCGGTATGACCGGTAAGACGTTCTGCCATGATAAATATCCTCAATATGTTAAAAATGGAATCTGTTGCGCTTCGCGATTGCCGAGTACGCCCATGTCTTCGAGTATCTCCAGCACGTTGCGGCCTTCGCGCACGCCGTCGATAATTCGCCGGGCCGACAGGCTGTCGCCGATATTCATGATTTTTACGTTGTTGGCGGCGGCCCACTGGGCGATGTCGTCGAGACCAGCACGGTTGGCGCGCATCCCCAGGCAGACAAAGCCGTAGTCGAAGGGAATATCGAACGTGCCACTGGCGGTACTCACGGTGAAATGGTCTGGAGCGACGGCGGTTAATCGGGTCTGCATGTGTTGTTCCACCTGGTGTTCTTCCAGCATGGTCAACATCGCGTTTTTGGTAATAATGTCGAGGTCCTGCCCAGGCGCGTCCTGCATCTCGATCAGCACCGTCTCAGCGCCGCGCGTGGAGAAGTATTCAATGACGTCCAGGCCGACGGCGCCGCCGCCAACCACCACGATGCGTTTACCTGCGGCATCGGCAAAGGTGTCCAGATGGTTAATCATTCCGGTTATCGAGAACAGGCGACCACCTTCGGCGTCAATGTTCTCGCGCAGGCCGTCGATAGGCGGCAGCAGAGGAACCGAGCCGGTGGCATTGACGATGAGCTGTGGATGCAGCGCGGCGACTGAAGCGACATCGGCGCGTTTACCGACCTGCAGCATCAGATTGCTTAGCCCGGAAAGGCGGTTTTTCATAAATTGCGGGAAATCAGCGATCCGTTTTTTCTCCGGCAGCAGCGCAATGGTGCTGGCCAGGCCGCCGACGTGGCTTTTCTCTTCCAGCAGCCAGGTGTTGCAGCCGACTTCCGCGGCGGTACAGGCGGCTTCCATTCCGGCCGTGCCGGCGCCGATCACCACGACGTTGGTTTCTCGTGAGACTCGCTGCTGCTTGTAAGCGTCGCCGTGGATAATGTCCGGATTGATCGAGCAGCGCAGCGGGCGAGAGCGGGCGATACGGTGATCCGCACAGCCGATATTGCAGGAGATGCATTTGCGCATCAGACGCTCATTGCCGCTTTGTACTTTCTGCACCCATTCTGGCTCGGCAATCAACCCACGACCAATGGCGATCAGATCGGCATCGCCGGTAGCGAGGATATCTTCGGCGATTTTTGGCGAACGAATGTTGCCGGCGATCACCGTCGGCTTATGGAATTTGTCGCGTACCGCGCGGGAGAGGTAGCGCTTCCAGCCGTCTTCCAGCGACATCTGGTCGATTTGCAGGTTCAGGTTATCGTTCTGCGCGGCAGAGACGTTAATGATGTCGACTTTGTCCTGGCACAGTTCGAGGATGCGCAGCGAATCTTCCAGCGTGTTGCCGCCCTTTAAGAAATCGTCGGCGCTGATGCGCAGGCTGATTGGGAAACGCGGCCCGACGCAGGCGCGAACCTTATCGATAATCAGGCTTAATATGCGGGTGCGGTTTTCGATACTGCCGCCAAATTCGTCGGTACGTTTATTAAATAACGGTGACAAAAACTGGCTAATTAAATAGGAATGGCCGCCATGAATTTCTACACAGTCAAATCCGGCGCGGCGCACGCGCTCCGCGGCGTCGCCGAATTTGTCCACCGCGTGATAAATTTCCTCATGGGTCATTGGCCGCGGAATATTACCGTGCTTTTTCGACGGCGTGCTGGAAGCCGATAACGGCGTCTGCCCATTCAGGCGATAAGCATAAGCCGAAGCTCCCGCGTGGTTCAGCTGAATCGCTACGCAAGCGCCGTGTTTATGAAGGGTTTCGGTTAATTTAAACAGGCGTGGGATATATTGATCGTTATCGATGCGTAACTGCGTTGTACCATTGGAGGCGAAGGGAAAATCGATGCAGATATTTTCCACGGTAATGAGCCCGGTGCCGCCTTTCGCCCGCAGTTCGTAGTATTCAAGCTGTTCCTGCGAGACCTCGCCGTTGAGGGTAGCCATATTGGTGCCCATCGGCGGCATAATAATACGGTTTTTTATGGTCATCCCGTTGATGGTCAGCGGGCTGAATAGGTGAGGATAGTGGCTCATTTAGGCTCTCCACAAGAACGCCCGGCGGCCCACGAGGTGATGTAGGCGGCGTGGCGTATCTAAAGTTAATATTTCTCTGTCTGGAAAGATAACGAGCCGGGGAGGGGAAAAATAATGCTTTTTTTTGCGCTGAGCTATAGGGGTTTTCTATGGAGTTAACCGTTAATTCACATATTGCTCGGTTTGTTTTAAATACTTCCGTTGATTATTTACTTGTCATTGTGGATATATACAAAAATAGCCTGCTAATGCCGGTATAAATGCACGATGAGGGATGGGAAGGATAAAATTATCTATTAATTATACGTATTAATATGCGCCTGAGAGGGGCAAAAAGAGAAAGCCCGGCTTGTTCACCGGGCTTGAAGATTAGTTCATAAAGGCGGGCTGTTGGCGTTCGTAGGCGGAAATCGCCTCTTCATGCTGCAGCGTCAGGCCGATGCTATCCAGGCCGTTGAGCATACAGTGGCGGCGGAAGTCGTCGATTTTAAAGCTGTAGGTTTTATCCCCGGCTTTAACCACCTGCGCTTCAAGGTCTACTTCAAAGCTGATGCCCGGGTTCGCCTGTACCAGCTTGAACAGCTCGTCCACCTGCTCATCGCTGAGCGTCACCGGCAGCAGTTGGTTATTAAAGCTGTTGCCGTAAAAGATATCGGCAAAGCTTGGCGCAATCACCACTTTGAAACCGTAATCGGTCAACGCCCACGGCGCGTGCTCGCGCGAGGAGCCGCAGCCGAAGTTTTCACGCGCCAGCAGGATAGACGCCCCTTTATATTGCGGGAAGTTCAGCACGAACTCCGGGTTCGGTTGCTGCCCCTGGTCGTCGAGGAAACGCCAGTCGTTAAACAGGTGCGCGCCAAAGCCGGTACGCGTCACTTTCTGCAGGAACTGCTTAGGAATGATCGCATCGGTATCGATGTTTGCGGCATCCAGCGGAACCACCAGGCCAGTATGTTGGGTAAATTTCTCTGCCATGATGGTCTCCTTATTTCAAGTTACGGATATCGGCGAAATGGCCGGTAACCGCTGCTGCCGCGGCCATCGCCGGGCTGACTAAATGGGTGCGGCCGCCGCGGCCTTGACGGCCTTCAAAGTTACGGTTGCTGGTAGAGGCGCAACGTTCGCCGGGATTCAGGCGGTCGTTGTTCATCGCCAGGCACATGGAGCAGCCTGGTAAGCGCCACTCAAAACCGGCGTCGATGAAAATCTTATCCAAACCTTCGGCTTCCGCCTGCGCTTTCACCGGGCCGGAGCCGGGAACGACCAGCGCCTGTACGCCCGGCGCCACTTTACGTCCTTTGGCGATTTCCGCCGCCGCGCGTAAATCTTCGATTCGCGAGTTAGTACAGGAACCGATAAAGACTTTGTCGATCGCGACCTCGGTCAACGGTACGCCAGATTTCAGACCCATATAGGCCAGCGCTTTTTCGGCGCTGGCGCGCTCGACCGGATCGCTGAACGACGCCGGATCCGGGATAATATCGGTAACCGAGATGACCTGGCCTGGATTGGTGCCCCAGGTGACCTGCGGCGCAATCTCTTCCGCCTGCAGCGTCACCACGGTATCGAAGGTGGCGTCATCATCGGTTTTCAGCGTTTTCCAGTATTCCACCGCGTCGGCGAAATCCTGGCCCTTCGGCGCGTGCAGGCGGCCCTGCACGTAATTGAATGTCGTCTCGTCAGGCGCGACCAGACCCGCTTTGGCGCCCATTTCGATTGCCATATTGCACAGAGTCATACGGCCTTCCATGCTCAGATCGCGAATGGCTTCGCCGCAGAATTCGACGACATGGCCGGTACCGCCGGCGCTACCGGTTTTACCAATGATTGCCAGCACAATGTCTTTCGCGGTAATGCCCGGCGCCGCTTTGCCACGGACTTCGATTTTCATGGTCTTCGCGCGCCCCTGTTTCAGGGTCTGAGTCGCCAGCACATGTTCAACTTCAGAGGTGCCAATACCGAATGCCAGCGCGCCGAATGCGCCATGGGTCGCGGTATGGGAATCGCCGCACACGATGGTCATCCCCGGCAGGGTGACGCCCTGTTCCGGGCCCATCACGTGTACGATGCCCTGGAACGGGTGATTTAAGTCATACAGCTCAACGCCAAATTCTTTGCAGTTCTTAATCAGTTCCTGCATCTGGATGCGGGCCATTTCGCCGGAGGCGTTGATATCTTTGGTCTGCGTCGAGACGTTGTGATCCATGGTGGCGAATGTTTTACCCGGCTGACGCACCTGGCGGCCATGGGCGCGCAGCCCGTCAAACGCCTGCGGAGAGGTGACTTCGTGCACCAGATGGCGGTCGATATACAGCAGCGGGGTTTCGTTCTGAGCTTCGTACACCACGTGCGCATCAAACAATTTTTCGTATAACGTCTTCGCCATGATTACACCCCTTCCGCGACATAGCGGGCAATGATATCGCCCATTTCATCTGTACTGACCGCTGCCGTACCGCGCGCTAAGTCGCCGGTACGAATGCCTTCTTCTAACGCGCGGTTGATAGCGCGTTCAATGGCGCTCGCCGCGTCGCCCGCATCCAGGCTGTAGCGCAGCAGCAGCGCCAGCGACAGGATTTGCGCAATCGGGTTGGCGATATTTTTGCCCGCGATGTCTGGCGCCGAGCCGCCCGCTGGTTCATACAGTCCAAAACCTTGCTCGTTGAGGCTGGCGGACGGCAACATGCCCATAGAGCCGGTGATCATCGCGCACTCGTCGGACAGGATGTCGCCAAACAGGTTGGAGCACAGCAGTACGTCGAACTGCGACGGATCTTTGATAAGCTGCATGGTGGCATTATCGATATACATATGCGCCAGCTCGACATCCGGATACTCTTTGCCAATCTCGTTGACGATTTCGCGCCACAAGATAGAAGACTGCAGGACGTTGGCTTTATCGATTGACGTCACTTTATGACGACGCTTGCGCGCCGATTCAAAGGCAATACGCGCGATACGCTCGATTTCAAAGCGGTGGTATACCTCAGTATCGAAAGCTTTTTCATGCTGGCCGCTGCCTTCACGACCTTTCGGCTGACCGAAGTAGATGCCGCCGGTCAGTTCGCGCACGCACAGAATGTCGAAGCCATTGGCGGCGATATCGGCGCGCAGCGGGCAGAATGCTTCCAGCCCCTGATACAGTTTAGCCGGGCGCAGGTTGCTGAATAATTTGAAGTGCTTACGCAGCGGCAGCAGCGCGCCGCGCTCCGGCTGATCGGCCGGCGGCAGATGTTCCCACTTCGGGCCGCCGACGGATCCGAACAGAATCGCGTCAGCCTGCTCGCAGCCATCAACGGTGGCTTGCGGCAGCGGCATGCCCTGACGGTCGATGGCGATGCCGCCCACGTCGTACTGGCTGGTGGTGATACGCATTGAAAAACGGTTACGAACGGCTTCCAGTACTTTCATCGCCTGGTTCATCACTTCCGGGCCAATTCCATCACCCGGCAAAACGGCAATATGATAATTCTTCGACATTACACGGTTTCCTTGTTGTTCTCTTTATTCTGAGCCTGGCGTTGCAATTCTTTTTCGACTTCGGCGGCGCGCCAGATGTTGTTAAGCACATGTACCATCGCTTTTGCTGAAGATTCGACGATATCGGTCGCGAGGCCGACGCCGTGGAAGCGGCGACCGTTGTATTCCACGACAATATCCACCTGACCCAGCGCATCTTTGCCGTGGCCTTTGGCGCTTAAGCCATACTTCACTAAGTCGATGTTGTAGTCTGTCACACGGTTGATTGCCTGGTAGATAGCGTCAACCGGGCCGTTGCCGTTGGCGGCTTCGGTTTTGATGTCATCACCGCAGGCCAGCTTGATAGAGGCGGTAGCGATATCGCTGGAGCCAGACTGGACGCTGAAGTAGTCCAGACGGAAATGCTCTGGCTCTTCCTGCTGTTTATTGATAAATGCCAGCGCTTCCAGGTCGTAGTCGAAGACCTGGCCTTTTTTATCCGCCAGCTTCAGGAACGCGTCATACAGATGATCCAGGTTGTAGTCGCTCTCTTTGTAGCCCATCTCTTCCATACGGTGTTTCACCGCCGCGCGACCGGAGCGTGAAGTCAGGTTCAGCTGTACCTGGTTCAGGCCGATGGATTCCGGGGTCATGATTTCGTAGTTTTCGCGGTTCTTCAGCACGCCATCCTGATGAATACCGGAAGAGTGGGCGAAGGCGCCGGTACCGACGATAGCTTTGTTAGCCGGGATCGGCATATTGCAGATTTGGCTGACGGTCTGGCTGGTACGCCAGATTTCATGGTGATTGATGTTGGTGTGCACGTTCATGATGTCTTTGCGCACCTTGATCGCCATGATGACTTCTTCCAGCGCGCAGTTACCGGCGCGTTCGCCGATACCGTTCATCGCGCCTTCTACCTGACGAGCGCCAGCGTGGACGGCGGCGAGGGCGTTGCCGACGGCGATACCTAAATCATCATGGGTGTGGACTGAAATAATTGCTTTATCAATGTTTGGTACGCGTTCATACAGGCCGCTGATGATGTTGGCGTATTCGAATGGCATGGTGTAGCCGACGGTATCCGGGATATTAATGGTCGTGGCGCCGGCGCGGATAGCCGCTTCAACGACGCGAGCCAGATCGTCGATCGGCGTACGGCCTGCGTCTTCACAGGAGAATTCCACGTCGTCGGTATAGTTACGCGCACGTTTCACCATATAAATAGCGCGTTCGATGACTTCATCCAGCGTGCTGCGCAGCTTGGTGGCGATATGCATCGGAGACGTGGCGATGAAGGTGTGGATGCGGAACGCTTCCGCCACTTTTAAGGATTCCGCCGCCACGTCGATATCCTTCTCAACGCAGCGCGCCAGCGCGCAAACGCGGCTATTTTTGATGGTGCGAGCGATGGTCTGTACCGATTCAAAATCGCCCGGGGAAGAAACCGGGAAACCGACTTCCATTACATCGACGCCCATACGCTCGAGGGCCATGGCGATCTGCAGCTTCTCTTTCACGCTCAGGCTGGCCTGTAACGCTTGTTCCCCATCACGTAAGGTCGTATCGAAAATAATGACTTGCTGGCTCATGGTTGAGATCCTTAATCTGTTGCCTGGCGCCTTGCTTCGAGCATAAAAAAACCCGCGCAATGGCGCGGGTTTAGTGTCTTGCTGGAAGATGACTTAACGCTGAACGTCGCCCAACAGCCTACCGCGCACAATGGATGCGTTTAGTAGTAGTAGGCTGGTGAAGCGAGTGGTGCGAATCATGCGTCATACTCCAGTTGAAATCGATATGCTTTTAGAGTTACTGGATAGCGGTTTTGATGTCAACCCCAGGCAAGATAAAAACTGTTTTTTACCTGTCAGGTGAATTAGCTAATTGTGCTGGATTATCCCTCATTTCGCCGACGATCCTATTTGAGACATTCATCGACTGCTGGAAAAATAAAACAATTAGAAAAAATAATTTTCATTCAAGGACTCAATGTCAATGGGGGATGCCTGGTTGATAAGGTAATGAAACATAAAGTGTTATATGCCTTTTACCTTTATGCGCTGCCGCATTGAGTCGTTCGAAAGGATAACGAAGTGTTAATTTTAATCAGGTAAAAAATAGATAGTTAATTAATACTTAAATTGCAATTAACTATTGGTGGTGTTGTTTATTCCTGTGATCTATGGGTACACTTTATATCATCAAGTAAATGATATGTTTTAGGCGGGTTCCGGTGATATCCAGTGAGGTTTTTCGTCGCTACTCATAACCTTGATATATTCCTAAAATTCCATTTTGCCCTTTTGCAGATTTAATATGCATGATAAATGATATTGTCTTAATTAATTACTGCACTTTGGTAAAAGGAATTTAGCGTGACGGTGGAGTTAGATATGTTAATTGAAAATACTGAATATAAATCAGCCCCGGGACAGGAAGTCGTCAAACCACAACTGCGGATGGTGGATCTCAACCTGCTGACCGTCTTTGATGCGGTGATGCAGGAACAAAATATTACCCGTGCGGCCCACACTCTCGGCATGTCCCAACCGGCGGTGAGTAACGCGGTATCTCGTCTCAAGGTAATGTTTAATGATGAACTGTTCGTTCGCTATGGGCGCGGCATTCAGCCAACGGCGCGGGCCTACCAGCTGTTCGGCTCAGTACGCCAGGCATTGCAACTGGTGCAAAATGAGTTGCCGGGTTCCGGTTTTGAACCGCTGAGCAGCGAGCGCGTATTTAACCTCTGCGTTTGTAGCCCATTGGATAATTACTTAACCTCGCTAATATTTAATAAAGTTGGTGAAATCGCGCCAAATATTCATCTGGTCTTTAAATCAGCGCTACATCAAAACACCGAACATCAGCTGCGTTATCAGGAAATTGAATTCGTTATCGGTTATGAAGAGTTCCGTCGCCCGGAGTTTGCCTGCATACCTTTATTCAAAGATGAAATGGTTCTGGTGGCCAACCGTAAACATCCGCGTATTTCCGGGCCGCTAACGGAAGCGGATATTTATCAGGAAGAGCACGCGGTCGTCGCATTGGATCGTTATGCGTCATTTAGCCAGCCGTGGTATGACTCCGTGGATAAACAATCCTGTATTGCTTATCAGGGTAATGCCATGGTTAGCGTATTAAACGTGGTGTCACAAACCCACATGGTGGCAATAGCGCCACGTTGGTTGGCCAATGAATTCGCTGATAAATTAGATTTGCAGATCTTACCGTTGCCGCTGAAGGTCAACAGCCGTACCTGCTTCCTCTCCTGGCACGAAGCGGCCGGTCGCGATAAAGGCCATCAATGGATGGAAGAGTTATTGGCGAATATCTGTCAGCGCTAACCGACGTTATCGACCAACGGCGGTGAAATCGCCAGCTTATCTGAATAAACTTTAAAAAAGCAGAATATTATTCTGTTTGTCACCGCGGGTTCTCGCAACCCGACGGTGAAAAATGGATGATTTTCTGCCGTAAGCCGTTTCTCCCGAGTATTGGCTATCTCATTTTGTTATTCCTGAAGCAATCCTCCATATATTTCTCAAGATGCTTTCTTTTCTACTTTTGAGAGGCGCGCTATACGCTCTCAGGCGAATTGCCTGCCTGTTGGCGAGCAGTTATGTTAATGCACAGCAAGTCGTTCACCTCAATGCGCTGTCTTGACGGCGCATCATACGACGCGCGCGGAAAATGACTTCCGCCGTCGTGAAAACAATAAGCCTGGAGGCAAACCATGGAGATGTTGTCAGGAGCCGAGATGGTCGTCCAATCGCTTGTCGATCAGGGCGTCAAGCAAGTATTCGGCTATCCCGGAGGCGCGGTCCTCGATATCTATGATGCATTACATACCCTCGGCGGCATTGACCATGTGCTGGTCCGCCATGAGCAGGCGGCGGTGCATATGGCCGACGGACTGGCGCGCGCAACCGGCGAAGTCGGGGTGGTGCTGGTGACCTCCGGCCCGGGAGCGACAAACGCTATTACCGGTATCGCCACGGCTTACATGGATTCTATTCCACTGGTCATTCTTTCCGGGCAGGTCGCCACCTCGCTGATTGGCTACGATGCCTTCCAGGAGTGCGATATGGTCGGTATCTCGCGCCCGGTGGTCAAACACAGCTTCCTCGTGAAACAGACTGAAGATATCCCCGGGATTTTAAAGAAAGCCTTCTGGCTGGCGGCCAGCGGCCGACCGGGGCCGGTAGTGGTCGATTTGCCGAAGGATATTCTCAATCCGGCGAAAAAGCTGCCTTATGTTTGGCCGGATGCGGTCAGCATGCGTTCCTATAACCCGACAACCAGCGGTCATAAAGGGCAGATCAAACGTGCGTTGCAAACGCTGGTGGCGGCGAAAAAACCGGTCGTGTACGTTGGCGGCGGGGCAATCAATTCGCAGTGCGAAGCACAGCTGCGTATGCTGGTCGAAAAGCTGAAGTTACCGGTGGTCTCTTCATTAATGGGTTTAGGCGCTTTTCCGGCGACTCATCAGCAGGCGCTTGGCATGCTGGGGATGCACGGCACCTATGAAGCCAACATGACCATGCATCATTCCGACGTTATTTTTGCCGTCGGCGTGCGTTTTGACGATCGTACCACCAACAATTTGGCTAAGTATTGCCCGAACGCCACGGTGCTGCATATTGATATCGATCCCACGTCGATCTCCAAGACCGTCCCGGCAGATGTGCCGATCGTCGGCGACGCGCGCCAGGTGCTTGACCAGATGTTTGATCTGCTTGAACAGGAAGAGAGCCAGCAGCCGCTGGATGAGATCCGCGACTGGTGGCAGCAGATCGAACAGTGGCGTTCCCGTCACTGCCTGCAATACGACACGCAAAGCGGCAAGATCAAACCGCAGGCGGTGATTGAGGCTATCTGGCGCCTGACCAATGGTGATGCTTACGTGACCTCCGACGTTGGACAGCATCAGATGTTCGCCGCGCTCTATTATCCATTCGATAAACCACGGCGTTGGATTAATTCCGGCGGCCTCGGCACGATGGGCTTTGGCCTGCCAGCGGCGCTGGGCGTGAAGATGGCGCTACCGCAAGAAACCGTGATCTGCGTGACCGGCGATGGCAGCATCCAGATGAACATTCAGGAGCTTTCCACCGCCCTGCAGTATGAACTGCCGGTGCTGGTGCTGAACCTGAATAACCGCTACCTCGGAATGGTAAAGCAGTGGCAGGATATGCTCTATTCTGGCCGCCATTCGCAGTCCTATATGGAATCGCTGCCGGACTTCGTTCGCGTCGCCGAGGCTTATGGCCACGTTGGTATTCGTATCAGCGAGCCGCAAGAGCTGGAAGCGAAGCTGGCGGAAGCCCTGGAGCAGGTGCGTAATAATCGTCTGGTGTTCGTTGATGTTACGGTTGATGGCAGCGAGCATGTTTATCCCATGCAGATCCGCGGCGGCGGCATGGACGAAATGTGGTTGAGCAAAACGGAGAGAACCTGATTATGCGCCGGATATTATCTGTATTACTGGAGAACGAATCGGGAGCGTTATCCCGGGTGATCGGCCTCTTTTCGCAGCGCGGCTACAATATTGAAAGCCTGACGGTAGCGCCAACCGACGATCCGACGTTGTCCCGCATGACCATCCAGACGGTGGGCGACGAAAAAGCCATCGAGCAGATTGAAAAGCAATTACATAAGCTGGTGGACGTGCTGCGGGTCAGCGAACTGGGTCAGGGCTCCCACGTCGAACGTGAAATCATGCTGGTGAAAGTGCAGGCCAGCGGTTATGGCCGCGAAGAGGTGAAACGCAACACCGAGATCTTCCGCGGGCAGATCATTGACGTCACGCCATCTATTTATACCGTGCAGTTGGCCGGAACCAGCGATAAGCTGGATGCGTTCCTGGCTTCTTTACGCGATGTCGCGCGCATTGTTGAAGTGGCGCGATCCGGAGTAGTCGGCCTGTCGCGCGGCGATAAAATCATGCGCTAACCCCTGACAAACTGACGTAAAAACAGCCCGACACGAACTGTCGGGTTATTTTTTTGCGAATTCGGTAGGAACTGTGGACGAAAGCGGTTGCCGCGCTATCTATTCTGCGTTTAGATGTTATAAAAATGGAACTCTATACTCTAATGAGTATGTCTATTTAATGGTTGTTTTTTGTACTTCTTACCCAAGGGGCAATTGTGAAACTGGATGAAATCGCCCGGCTGGCCGGTGTTTCAAGAACCACCGCGAGCTATGTGATTAATGGCAAAGCGAAGCAGTATCGCGTCAGCGATAAAACGGTCGAGAAGGTGATGGCGGTGGTGCGCGAGCACAACTACCACCCGAATGCGGTCGCTGCTGGCCTGCGTGCAGGACGCACGCGTTCAATCGGTCTGGTGATCCCGGATCTCGAAAATACCAGTTATACCCGTATTGCGAACTATCTGGAGCGCCAGGCGCGTCAGCGCGGCTACCAGTTGCTGATCGCCTGCTCGGAAGATCAGCCGGATAACGAAATGCGCTGTATTGAGCATCTGCTGCAGCGTCAGGTGGATGCAATTATCGTTTCGACTTCGCTGCCGCCGGAGCACCCGTTCTATCAGCGCTGGGCGAACGATCCTTTCCCGATTGTCGCGCTCGACCGCGCGCTCGATCGTGAACACTTTACCAGCGTCGTCGGCGCCGATCAGGACGACGCTGAGATGCTTGCCGCTGAGCTGCGCAAATTCCCCGGTGACCGAGTGCTCTATCTGGGAGCGCTGCCGGAGCTGTCGGTGAGCTTCCTGCGCGAGCAGGGTTTCCGTTCAGCCTGGAAAGACGACCCGCGCGAGGTGAATTTCCTCTATGCCAACAGCTATGAACGCGAAGCCGCGGCCCAGCTGTTTGAAAAGTGGCTGGAAACGCATCCGATGCCGCAACTGCTGTTCACCACCTCTTTCCCGCTGCTGCAGGGGGTGATGGATGTCACGCTGCGCCGTGAGGGTAAACTGCCATCTGAGCTGGCCATCGCCACCTTCGGTGATAACGAACTGCTCGACTTCCTGCAGTGCCCGGTGCTGGCGGTCGCGCAGCGTCATCGCGACGTTGCCGAGCGCGTTTTAGAGATTGTACTGGCAAGCCTGGATGAACCACGTAAGCCGAAACCGGGCTTAAGTCGTATACGTCGTAATCTCTATCATCGCGGAAGTTTGAATCGTCGCTGATTCATTTGCGAAAAAAGGTTAAGATTCTTCGTAGGTTATTCGCCAGATGGATCAGTATCTGGCGATATTCCATACAATTTACGTAGAGATTCGTAAATCTATTCGCTTTCAGACAAATCCCTAAACTTCTTTACGCCTTATTTGGTTTTATTCTGGAGCAGGCTTTTTTTGTATCCAAATGGTGCAAGAAAAAGCGCAGCGGCATTAATTTGAATTGTTTTGTTACATTCTTCGTAATAATTGCTGAATTAACAATCGCTTTATCCCACCTTCAGCGCCGCTGAGAGCGTCAGGCCGCGGCACAAGTGCTTCTCCGTCCACAACAGGCACTGTTAACGGACATCAGAATGACCTAAAATGCCGCTCGCGTCGCAAACTGACACTTTATATTTTCCCGCTGAAGATATTTTGTCGTTTTTAACTGTTACGGGTTTGTTGGTTATTTTCTTACACGTATTCATAACGTTAATTTGCCTCGTTTGTTGGTGATTTATTCATCAGGGCTAATATCGGCTGTAAATAATGGGTTTTTGCGCTCCGTTGGCATTAGTGCTGGCTTGACAAGCTTTTCCTCCGCTCCGTAAACTCCTTTAGGTGGGAATTTGTGGGGTAAAGTGGCGAAAAGGGGTGAGGCTGGCATGTTCCGTGGAGCAACGTTAGTCAATCTCGACAGTAAAGGCCGTTTGGCCGTACCGACGCGCTACCGCGACGGGCTGATCGAGGATGCTTCTGGTCAAATGGTATGCACCATTGACATTCATCACCCGTGCCTGCTGCTTTATCCTTTGCCTGAATGGGAAATCATCGAGCAAAAATTGTCGCGTTTGTCGAGCATGAATCCCGTTGAGCGGCGCGTACAGCGCCTGCTTTTGGGGCATGCCAGCGAATGTCAGATGGATAGCGCCGGACGATTGCTAATCGCGCCGGTGCTGCGGCAACATGCCGGGCTGACAAAAGAAGTGATGCTGGTCGGACAGTTTAATAAATTTGAACTGTGGGATGAAACGACCTGGTATCAACGGGTCAAGGAAGATATCGACGCTGAGCAGTCCGCTACCGGTGAACTGTCGGAGCGCCTGCAGGATTTGTCTTTATAAAATGATGGAAAATTTTAAACATACTACGGTACTTCTGGATGAAGCCGTTAACGGCCTGAATATTCGTCCAAATGGTATCTACATTGATGGAACCTTTGGCCGCGGTGGTCACTCGCGTCTGATCCTCTCCCAACTGGGGGCGGAAGGGCGCCTGCTGGCAATCGATCGCGACCCGACGGCTATTGCCGTTGCGCAAACCATCGATGACCCACGCTTTTCCATCGTACATGGTCCTTTCTCGCAGCTGGCTGACTACGTCGCCGAGCGCAATCTTACCGGCAAGATCGACGGTATTCTTCTCGATCTTGGCGTTTCTTCACCGCAGCTGGACGACGCGGAACGCGGGTTCTCCTTTATGCGCGATGGTCCGCTGGACATGCGCATGGATCCGACTCGCGGTCAGTCCGCCGCCGAATGGTTACAGACCGCCGAAGAAGCCGACATCGCCTGGGTAATCAAAACCTTTGGCGAGGAGCGTTTCGGTAAACGTATCGCGCGCGCGATCGTTGAGCGTAACCGCATTGAGCCGATGACCCGTACCAAAGAGCTGGCGGAAGTTATCGCGGCGGCAACGCCGGTGAAAGATAAGCACAAACATCCCGCGACCCGTACCTTCCAGGCGGTGCGCATCTGGGTGAACAGTGAACTGGAGGAGATAGAGCAGGCGCTAAAAAGCTCGCTCGGCGTGCTGGCCCCCGGTGGTCGGCTGTCGATTATCAGTTTCCATTCGCTGGAAGACCGCATTGTGAAGCGCTTTATGCGTGAGCAAAGCCGCGGTCCGCAGGTTCCAGCAGGGATCCCGATGACTGAAGAGCAGCTCAGGAAACTGGGCGGCCGTCAGTTGCGAGCACTAGGCAAGTTGATGCCGGGCGAAGAAGAGGTGGCAGAGAATCCACGCGCCCGTAGTTCAGTGCTGCGTATCGCAGAGAGGACGAACGCATGATCGGCAGAGTGACAGTAGCCTTAAGCAAAGTTAAAGGATCGTTAGGAAGCAACGAGCGCCATGCCTTGCCTGGCGTTATCGGGGACGATCTTCTGCGGTTTGGGAAGCTGCCACTCTGCCTGTTCATTTGCATCATCATAACGGCAGTGACCGTGGTGACGACGGCGCACCATACCCGTCTGTTAACCGCGCAGCGTGAACAATTGGTTCTGGAGCGTGACGCTCTGGATATTGAATGGCGCAACCTGATCCTCGAAGAGAACGCCCTTGGCGATCACAGTCGGGTTGAGCGGATCGCGACAGAGAAGTTGCAGATGCAACACGTTGATCCATCACAAGAAAATATAGTGGTACAGAAATAAGGATTATTGCGACGCATGAAAGCAGCGCCGAAAACGCCAAAAGCAAAACGTCAGGAAGAACAGGCCAACTTTATTAGTTGGCGTTTTGCGTTGCTGTGCGGATGTATTTTAATCGCTCTCGCCTTCCTGCTTGGCCGCGTCGCGTGGCTGCAGGTGGTGAGCCCGGATATGCTGGTGCGTCAGGGAGATATGCGTTCCCTTCGTGTGCAGGAAGTGTCAACCGCGCGCGGCATGATTACCGACCGCTCCGGCCGCCCGCTGGCGGTCAGCGTGCCGGTAAAAGCCATCTGGGCCGACCCGAAAGAGCTGCATGATGCCGGAGGCGTGACGCTCGATAACCGCTGGAAAGCGTTAGCCGATGCGCTGAACATGCCGCTGGACCAGCTGGCATCGCGCATCAACAGCAACCCGCGGATGCGTTTTATCTATCTGGCGCGTCAGGTGAACCCTGACATGGCTGACTACATCAAAAAACTGAAGCTGCCGGGGATTCATCTGCGTGAGGAGTCTCGCCGTTACTATCCGTCAGGCGAAGTAACCGCTCACCTCATTGGCTTCACCAACGTCGATAGCCAGGGGATTGAAGGGGTTGAGAAAAGCTTTGATAAGTGGCTGACCGGCCAGCCGGGCGAGCGTATCGTGCGTAAAGACCGCTATGGTCGCGTGATTGAAGACATTTCTTCCACCGACAGCCAGGCGGCGCATAACCTCGCGCTGAGCATCGACGAGCGCCTGCAGGCGCTGGTATATCGCGAACTGAATAATGCGGTGGCGTTCAACAAAGCGGAATCAGGCACCGCCGTTTTGGTTGACGTCAACACCGGTGAAGTGCTGGCGATGGCGAATAGCCCGTCGTACAACCCGAATAATTTCGCGGGTACGTCCAAAGATACCATGCGTAACCGCGCCATCACCGACGTATTCGAACCGGGTTCAACGGTCAAACCGATGGTGGTGATGACGGCGCTGCAGCGCGGCATCGTCAATGAAAATACCGTGCTGAACACCATTCCATATCGAATTAACGGCCACGAAATCAAAGACGTGGCGCGCTATAGCGAATTAACCCTGACCGGGGTGCTACAGAAGTCGAGTAACGTCGGCGTTTCTAAGCTGGCGTTAGCGATGCCGTCCTCAGCGTTAGTAGATACTTACTCACGTTTTGGGCTTGGAAAGGCGACCAATTTGGGGTTGGTCGGAGAACGCAGTGGCTTATATCCTCAAAAACAACGGTGGTCTGACATAGAGAGGGCCACCTTTTCTTTCGGCTACGGGCTAATGGTAACTCCGTTACAGTTAGCGCGAGTCTACGCAACGATTGGCAGCTACGGCATCTATCGCCCGCTGTCGATTACCAAAGTTGATCCACCGGTTCCGGGCGAGCGCGTGTTCCCGGAATCACTGGTTCGTACCGTCGTTCATATGATGGAAAGCGTGGCGCTGCCCGGCGGCGGCGGCGTGAAAGCGGCGATCAAAGGCTATCGCATCGCGATTAAAACCGGTACGGCGAAAAAAGTGGGGCCGGATGGCCGCTACATCAACAAATATATTGCTTACACCGCAGGCGTTGCGCCCGCCAGCCACCCGCGTTTCGCGCTGGTGGTGGTGATCAACGACCCGCAGGCAGGTAAATACTACGGTGGCGCCGTTTCCGCGCCGGTATTCGGTGCCATCATGGGCGGCGTATTGCGCACCATGAACGTCGAACCGGATGCGCTGGCAACGGGCGAAAAAAGTGAATTTGTGATTAATCAAGGCGAGGGAACAGGTGGCAGATCGTAATTTGCGCGACCTTCTCGCTCCGTGGGTGCCAAATGCGCCGGAGCGAATTCTGCGAGAGATGACGCTGGACAGCCGCGTGGCGGCGTCCGGCGACCTCTTTGTCGCGGTACAGGGTCATCAGGCGGACGGGCGTCGTTATATCCCGCAGGCGATAGCGCAAGGTGTTGCTGCCATTATTGCTGAGGCGCAGGGCGAGGCCGCAGACGGCGAAGTTCGCGAGATGCACGGCGTGCCGGTCATCTACCTGAGCCAACTGAACGAGCGGTTATCCGCGCTGGCCGGGCGTTTTTACCAACAACCTTCGCAGCAGATGCGTCTGGTGGGCGTCACCGGTACTAACGGTAAAACCACGACTACGCAGCTGTTGGCGCAGTGGGCAAAGCTGCTCGGCGAAACCAGCGCGGTGATGGGGACCGTCGGTAACGGCCTGCTGGATAAAGTGGTGCCGACCGAAAACACCACCGGCTCTGCGGTCGATGTTCAGCACGTGCTTTCCGGCCTGGTAGGGCAGGGGGCGACTTTCGGCGCGATGGAAGTCTCTTCTCACGGGCTGGTTCAGCATCGCGTGGCGGCGCTGCAGTTTGCCGCCTCGGTGTTTACCAACCTGAGCCGTGACCACCTCGACTACCATGGCGACATGGAACATTACGAAGCGGCGAAATGGCTGCTCTATTCCACCCACCATTGCGGCCAGGCCATTGTTAACGCTGACGATGAAGTCGGGCGTCGCTGGCTGGCGAAACTGCCGGATGCGGTGGCGGTGTCGATGGAAGATCATATCAATCCGAACTGCCACGGCCGCTGGCTGAAGGCGACCGCGGTCAACTATCACGACAGCGGCGCGACCATTCAGTTTGACTCGAGCTGGGGCAAGGGCGAAATCGAAAGCCGCCTGATGGGCGCCTTTAACGTCAGCAACCTGCTGCTGGCGCTGGCGACGCTGCTGGCGCTGGGCTATCCGCTGGCGGATCTGCTGAAAACCTCTTCGCGTTTACAGCCGGTGTGTGGCCGTATGGAAGTGTTCAGCGCGCCGGGCAAACCGACCGTGGTGGTTGATTACGCCCATACGCCTGACGCGCTGGAAAAAGCGCTGCAGGCCGCGCGTCTGCACTGCAGCGGCAAGCTGTGGTGCGTCTTCGGCTGCGGCGGCGACCGCGACAAAGGTAAACGCCCGCTGATGGGCGCTATCGCGGAAGAGTTTGCCGATATCGTGGTCGTGACTGACGATAACCCACGTACCGAAGAACCGCGGGCGATTATCAATGACATTCTGGCTGGCATGCTTGATGCCGGGCAGGTGAAGGTGATGGAAGGCCGCGCGGAAGCGGTGACCGGCGCGGTGATGCAGGCGAAAGCGAACGACGTTGTGCTGGTAGCGGGCAAAGGCCACGAAGACTATCAGATCGTCGGTAACCGCCGTCTGGATTATTCCGACCGCGTTACCGTTGCGCGTCTGCTGGGAGCGGTAGCATGATTCGCTTTACATTAAGCCAGCTCGCCGAGATTGCCCGCGGCGAACTGCAGGGTAGCGATATCGCTATCGATGACGTGACGTCCGATACCCGCAAAGTCACGGCAGGTTGCCTGTTTGTGGCGCTGAAGGGCGAGCGATTCGACGCGCATGATTTTGCCGAACAAGCGAAAGCGGCGGGCGCAGGCGCGCTGCTGGTTAGCCGCCCGCTGGCCTGCGATTTACCGCAGGTGGTGGTGAAAGATACCCGTCTGGCTTTCGGCGAGTTAGCGGCCTGGGTGCGTCAGCAGGTGCCGACCCGCGTTGTTGCGCTCACCGGTTCGTCCGGTAAGACCTCGGTGAAAGAGATGACCGCGGCGATCCTCAGTCAGTGCGGCAACACGCTGTATACCGCCGGTAATCTGAACAACGATATCGGGGTTCCGATGACGTTGCTGCGTCTGAATAAAGATCACCAGTATGCGGTGATTGAACTCGGCGCCAACCATCAGGGCGAAATCGCCTGGACCGTCAGCCTGACGCGTCCGGAAGCGGCGCTGGTCAACAACCTCGCCGCCGCGCACCTCGAGGGCTTCGGCTCGCTGGCGGGTGTGGCTAAGGCGAAGGGTGAAATCTTTACCGGCCTGCCGCAAAACGGCACCGCGATTTTGAATGCCGACAATAACGACTGGCTGAACTGGCAGAGCGTGATTGGCGATCGCAAAGTGTGGCGCTTCTCGCCGAACGCGGCGAACAGCGACTTCACGGCGACCAACGTGCATATCACCAGTCATGGCACCGAATTTACGCTGCAGACCCCGTCCGGCAACGTCGACGTACTGCTGCCGCTGCCGGGGCGTCATAACATCGCTAACGCGCTGGCGGCAACATCGCTGGCGATGGCGGTCGGCGCCGATCTGGCCGCGGTGAAAACCGGGCTGGCGCAGCTGCAAGCGGTGCCGGGACGTCTGTTCCCTATTCAGTTGGCGGAAAACCAGCTGTTGCTGGATGACTCCTACAACGCCAACGTCGGTTCGATGACCGCCGCGGTACAGGTGCTGGCGGAAATGCCGGGCTTCCGGGCGATGGTGGTCGGCGATATGGCGGAGCTCGGCGCGGAAAGCGCGGCCTGTCATCGCGAAGTTGGCGAAGCGGCGAAAGCGGCGGGGCTGGATTGCGTCCTCAGCGTCGGTTCCCTGAGCGCGGATATCAGCAGCGCCAGCGGCGTGGGCGAACATTTTAACGATAAAGCCGCCGTGGTAGCTCGCCTGCGCGAGCTGCTGGCAGAGCATAAAATCATGACCATTTTAGTGAAGGGTTCACGTAGTGCCGCTATGGAAGAGGTAGTACGCGCATTACAGGAGATTGCGACATGTTAGTATGGCTGGCCGAACATTTGGTCAAATATTATTCCGGCTTTAACGTCTTTTCCTATCTGACGTTTCGCGCCATCGTCAGCCTGCTGACCGCGCTGTTCATCTCTCTGTGGATGGGCCCGCGCATGATCGCCCGTCTGCAAAAACTGTCCTTCGGTCAGGTCGTTCGTAACGACGGCCCGGAGTCCCACTTCAGCAAACGCGGGACCCCAACCATGGGCGGGATCATGATCCTTACCGCGATTACCGTTTCCGTCCTGCTGTGGGCTTATCCGTCCAATCCATACGTCTGGTGCGTGCTGACGGTATTAATCGGCTACGGCATCATCGGGTTTGTCGATGATTACCGTAAAGTCGTGCGCAAAGACACCAAGGGCCTGATTGCCCGCTGGAAGTATTTCTGGATGTCGGTGATTGCGCTGGGCGTAGCGTTCGCGCTGTATCTGGCGGGGAAAGACACCCCGGCGACCGAGCTGGTAGTGCCATTCTTTAAGGACGTGATGCCGCAGCTGGGACTGTTTTACATTCTGCTGGCTTACTTCGTCATCGTCGGCACCGGCAATGCGGTCAACCTGACCGACGGCCTCGACGGCCTGGCGATTATGCCGACCGTCTTCGTCGCCGCCGGCTTTGCGCTGGTGGCGTGGGCCACCGGGAACATGAACTTCGCCAACTACCTGCATATTCCTTATCTGCGTCACGCCGGCGAGCTGGTTATCGTCTGCACGGCGATTGTCGGCGCGGGCCTGGGTTTCCTGTGGTTCAACACCTACCCGGCGCAGGTCTTTATGGGCGATGTCGGTTCGCTGGCGCTCGGCGGCGCGCTGGGCATTATCGCCGTACTGCTGCGCCAGGAATTCCTGCTGGTGATTATGGGCGGCGTTTTCGTCGTGGAAACCCTGTCGGTTATCCTGCAGGTCGGCTCGTTCAAGCTGCGCGGCCAGCGCATCTTCCGTATGGCGCCGATTCACCACCACTATGAACTGAAAGGCTGGCCGGAACCGCGCGTTATCGTGCGCTTCTGGATTATTTCGCTGATGCTGGTGCTGATTGGCCTGGCGACGCTGAAGGTACGTTAATCATGGCAGATTATCAGGGTAAAAAAGTCGTCATTATTGGGCTGGGCATGACCGGCCTGTCATGCGTGGACTTTTTCATGGCGCGCGGCGTAACCCCGCGCGTGATGGATACCCGCGTCGCCCCAGCCGGGCTTGATAAGCTGCCGGAAGCCGTTGAGCGCCACGTGGGCGGTCTTAACGACGACTGGCTGCTGGCGGCGGATCTGATTGTCGCAAGCCCCGGGATTGCCCTTGCGCACCCTTCACTGAGCGCCGCGGCCGACGCTGGCGTGGAAATCGTCGGCGATATCGAGCTGTTTTGCCGCGAGGCGCAGGCGCCGATTATCGCCATTACCGGCTCTAACGGAAAAAGCACCGTCACTACCCTGGTGGGCGAGATGGCGAAGGCGGCGGGCGTGAACGTCGGCGTTGGCGGCAATATCGGCCTGCCGGCGCTGATGCTGCTGGATCCGGCGCGCGAACTGTACGTGCTTGAACTTTCCAGCTTCCAGCTGGAGACGACCTCCAGCCTGAAAGCCGTCGCGGCAACCATCCTCAACGTGACTGAGGACCATATGGACCGCTATCCGCTGGGGCTGCAGCAGTATCGCGCGGCGAAACTGCGGGTCTATGAAAATGCTAAAACCTGCGTGGTGAATGCCGATGACGCGCTGACTATGCCGGTACGCGGCGCTGACGAACGCTGCGTCAGCTTCGGCGTCGATGTTGGCGACTATCACCTTAACCGCCAGCAGGGCGAAACCTGGCTGCGGGTGAAGGGTGAGAAAGTGCTGAACGTGAAGGAAATGACCATCAGCGGTCAGCACAACTACAGCAATGCCCTGGCGGCGCTGGCGCTGGCGGATGCCGCGGGCTTGCCGCGCGCCAGTAGCCTGAAGGCGCTGACCACCTTCACCGGCCTGGCCCACCGTTTCCAGCTGGCGCTGGAGCATAACGGCGTGCGTTGGATCAATGACTCCAAGGCGACCAACGTCGGCAGTACCGAGGCGGCGCTGAACGGCCTGCATCTCGACGGCACGCTGTATCTGCTGTTGGGCGGCGACGGTAAATCCGCCGACTTCACGCCGCTGAAACGCTATCTTGGCGGCGATAACGTTCGTCTGTACTGCTTCGGCCGCGACGGCGCTCAACTGGCGGCGCTGCGTCCGGAAATCGCGGTGCAAACCGAAACCATGGAACAGGCGATGCGGCAGATCGCTTCGCAGGTCAAATCAGGCGATATGGTCTTACTGTCGCCAGCCTGCGCGAGCCTGGACCAGTTTAAAAACTTTGAACAACGGGGTGATGTCTTTACCCGTCTGGCGAAGGAGTTAGGTTGATGCGTTTCTCTCTCCCACGCCTGAAAATGCCACAGCTGGGCCTGCCCCGGTTGAAGCTGCCGCGACTGCCGGGGATGTTTATTTTTGCCTGGCTGTTCGCCGCGCTGAAAGGTTGGGTGATGGGCTCGCGCCCGAAAGATAACGATAGCCTGGTCATGTATGACCGGATGCTGCTGTGGCTGACCTTCGGCCTGGCGGCGATCGGTTTTATCATGGTGACCTCGGCATCAATGCCGGTCGGACAGCGTCTGGCGAACGATCCGTTCCTGTTTGCTAAGCGTGATGGTCTGTACATTGTGCTGGCCTTCGCGCTGGCGATGATTACGCTCCGTCTGCCGATGGAGTTCTGGCAGCGCCACAGTACCGCGATGCTGATCGCCTCGATTGTGATGCTGCTGATCGTACTGGTGGTGGGGAGTTCGGTTAACGGCGCCTCGCGTTGGATCGCGCTCGGGCCGCTGCGTATTCAGCCGGCGGAGTTTACCAAGCTATCGCTGTTTTGCTACATCGCCAACTATCTGGTGCGTAAAGCGGATGAGGTGCGTAACAACCTGCGCGGCTTCTTAAAACCGATGGGCGTGATTTTCGTACTGGCGATTCTGCTGCTGGCGCAGCCTGACCTCGGTACGGTTGTCGTACTGTTCGTGACCACGCTGGCGATGTTGTTCCTGGCCGGCGCCAAGCTCTGGCAGTTTATCGCCATTATCGGCATGGGGATCTCGGCGGTGGTGCTGCTGATCCTCGCCGAACCGTATCGTATTCGCCGCGTCACTTCCTTCTGGAACCCGTGGGAAGACCCGTTTGGCAGCGGCTATCAGCTGACCCAATCGCTGATGGCCTTTGGTCGCGGCGAGATGTGGGGACAGGGCCTCGGCAACTCGGTGCAGAAACTGGAGTATTTACCGGAAGCGCACACCGACTTTATCTTCGCCATTATCGGCGAAGAACTCGGTTATATCGGTGTGGTACTCGCGCTTTTAATGGTATTCTTCGTCGCCTTTCGCGCCATGTCGATTGGTCGCAAAGCGCTGGAGATTGACCACCGCTTCTCCGGCTTCCTGGCCTGTGCAATCGGCGTGTGGTTTAGCTTCCAGGCGTTGGTTAACGTCGGGGCGGCGGCGGGGATGCTGCCGACCAAAGGTCTGACCCTGCCATTGATTAGTTATGGTGGTTCCAGTCTGCTGATTATGTCGACGGCCATTATGTTTTTATTGCGAATTGATTATGAAACGCGCCTCGAGAAAGCGCAGGCGTTTACACGGGGTGTTCGATGAGCGGTCAGGAAAAGCGGTTAATGGTGATGGCGGGCGGCACTGGCGGACACGTGTTCCCGGGGCTGGCGGTCGCGCACCATTTAATGGACCAGGGCTGGCAGGTTCGCTGGCTGGGCACCGCCGATCGTATGGAAGCGGATTTAGTGCCGAAACACGGTATTGATATCGATTTTATCCGCATCTCCGGGCTGCGTGGCAAAGGGCTAAAAGCGCAACTGTTAGCGCCGGTGCGGATCTTCAACGCCTGGCGGCAGGCGCGGGCGATCATGAAGCGTTTCCAGCCGGATGTGGTGCTGGGCATGGGCGGTTATGTTTCCGGGCCTGGCGGCCTGGCGGCATGGTCACTCGGGATCCCTGTGGTGCTGCATGAACAAAACGGCATTGCAGGCCTGACCAATAAATGGCTGGCGAAGATTGCGAAGAAAGTGATGCAGGCGTTTCCCGGCGCCTTCCCGCATGCAGATGTCGTCGGGAATCCGGTGCGTACTGACGTTCTCGCGCTACCGCTGCCGGGACAGCGTCTGGTGGGCCGGCAGGGGCCGATTCGCGTGCTGGTGGTAGGCGGCTCTCAGGGCGCACGCGTGCTGAACCAGACTATGCCGCAGGTGGCCGCGAAGCTTGGCGATGCGGTGACTATCTGGCATCAGAGCGGGAAAGGCGGCATGGATACCGTGCGCCAGGCGTACGCCGCCGCCGGTCAGCCGCAGCATAAAGTGACTGAGTTTATTGATGATATGGCGGCAGCCTATGCCTGGGCCGATGTGGTTGTTTGTCGTTCCGGTGCGCTGACGGTCAGCGAAATCGCTGCCGCAGGTTTACCGGCATTGTTCGTCCCGTTCCAGCACAAAGATCGTCAGCAGTACTGGAATGCGCTGCCGCTGGAAAAAGCCGGCGCGGCGAAAATTCTCGAACAACCCGAGTTCACGGCGGATGCTGTGGCGGCCACCCTGGCCGGTTGGGATCGGGAAACCCTGATGGATATGGCGGAACGAGCGCGTGGCGCTTCGATTCCGGATGCTACCGAGCGGGTAGCGGAAGAGGTCAGCGCCGTAGCTTTGGCGCGCTAATCGCGGTGATTTTCACCGCCCGAATAAAGAAGTTGATGGCGTAAAGAATGAATACACAAGATTTGGCAAAACTGCGTTCCATAGTGCCCGAGATGCGTCGTGTCCGGCACATTCACTTTGTCGGCATCGGCGGTGCCGGTATGGGCGGTATTGCCGAAGTGTTGGCGAATGAAGGCTACCAGATTAGCGGCTCCGATCTCGCGCCGAATCCGGTGACTCAGCAATTGTCGCAGCTTGGCGCCACCATTTATTTCAACCATCGCCCGGAAAACGTGCGCGATGCCAGCGTTGTCGTGGTGTCCAGCGCGATCTCCGCGGATAACCCGGAAATCGTCGCCGCGCACGAAGCGCGCATTCCGGTGATCCGCCGTGCGGAAATGCTGGCGGAACTCATGCGTTTCCGTCACGGGATTGCGATTGCCGGTACGCACGGCAAAACCACGACCACCGCGATGGTATCCAGCATTTACGCCGAAGCCGGCCTCGATCCGACCTTCGTCAACGGCGGGCTGGTGAAGGCGGCGGGCGTACATGCCCGTCTTGGCCATAGCCGCTACCTGATTGCGGAAGCGGATGAGAGCGATGCGTCGTTCCTGCATCTGCAGCCGATGGTCGCCATTGTGACCAACATCGAAGCTGACCATATGGATACCTATCATGGCGACTTCGAGAACCTGAAGCAGACCTTTATTAACTTCCTGCACAATCTGCCGTTCTACGGGCGCGCGGTGATGTGCGTGGATGACCCGGTGATTCGTGAACTGCTGCCGCGCGTCGGCCGCCAAATCACCACCTATGGTTTTAGCGATGACGCCGACGTACGCATTGAAGAGTATCGTCAGGTGGGCGCGCAGGGCCATTTCCGCCTGGTACGCCAGGATAAAGAGGTCATGCAGGTGACGCTGAACGCGCCGGGTCGCCACAACGCGCTCAACGCTGCCGCGGCCGTTGCCGTCGCGACGGAAGAGGGTATTGAAGACGAGGCGATTCTGCGCGCGCTGGAGAGTTTCCAGGGCACCGGCCGCCGTTTCGACTTCCTTGGCGAATATCCGCTGGCGGAAGTCAACGGCAAGAGCGGTAGCGCGATGCTAATTGACGATTACGGCCATCATCCGACGGAAGTTGACGCCACTATCAAAGCGGCGCGTGCCGGCTGGCCGGATAAAAATCTGGTGATGGTATTCCAGCCGCACCGTTATACCCGTACTCGCGATCTGTACGATGATTTTGCCAACGTGCTGACCCAGGTTGATGCGCTGCTGATGCTGGATGTGTATCCGGCGGGCGAAGCGCCGATCCCAGGCGCCGATAGCCGCTCGCTGTGCCGCACGATCCGCGGTCGCGGCAAAGTTGACCCGATTCTGGTTTCCGATCCGGCGCAGGCCGCGGAGATGCTGGCATCGGTATTGACCGGCGACGATCTGGTGCTGGTGCAGGGCGCCGGCAACATAGGAAAAATCGCACGTCACCTGGCTGAAATCAAACTGGTACCGCAAAAAACGGAGGAGGACCGACATGGCTGATAAAATCGCGGTTCTCTTCGGCGGAACCTCCGCTGAACGTGAAGTCTCGCTGAATTCAGGCGCTGCGGTGTTGGCCGGGCTGCGTGAAGGCGGGGTGGATGCTCACCCGGTCGATCCGCGCGACGTTGATATCACCCAGTTGAAGAACATGGGCTTTAAGAAAGCGTTTATTGCCCTGCACGGGCGCGGCGGCGAAGATGGCACGCTGCAAGGCCTTCTTGAGCTCATTCAACTGCCGTACACCGGCAGCGGCGTAATGGCTTCCGCTATTTCTATGGATAAGCTGCGCAGTAAATTACTGTGGCAGGGAGCGGGATTACCGGTCGCGCCGTGGGTTGCATTGACCCGCGCGCAGTTCAACGCAGGACTTTCTGCTGGCGTTTCTGAGCAGATTGCGGCGCTGGGGCTGCCGGTTATTATCAAGCCGAGCCGCGAAGGGTCCAGCGTCGGCATGTCGAAAGTTAGCGAAAGTTGTGCAATGCAGGATGCATTGGCGCTGGCTTTTCAGCATGATGATGAAGTTCTGATTGAGAAATGGCTCAGTGGCCCGGAATTTACCGTCGCTATCGTCGGTGAAGAAATTTTACCGTCAATTCGTATCCAGTCGGCTGGAACCTTCTATGATTATGAGGCGAAGTATCTCTCTGATGAGACGCAATATTTCTGCCCTGGTTTTGAGGAACCCGCCCGCGAGTCAGAAATCCAGAGCCTGGTGCTTAAAGCCTGGAATGTTCTGGGTTGCAAAGGATGGGGACGTATTGATGTGATGCTGGACAGCGATGGCCAGTTTTATCTGCTGGAAGCGAACACCTCACCGGGGATGACCAGCCATAGTCTGGTGCCGATGGCGGCCCGTCAGGCGGGGATGAGCTTCTCGCAGCTTGTTGTACGAATTCTGGACCTGGCGGGGTGATATGTCGCAGGCGGCGCTGAATACGCGGAACCAGGAAGAAGAATCGATTGCTTCTTCGCGTCGGAATAATGGAACCCGGCTGGCAGGGATCGTTTTCCTGCTGGCGGTGTTGTGTACCGTGTTGGTCAGCGGATGGATGGTTCTTGGTTGGATGGAAGATGCGCAGCGTCTGCCGTTGTCGAAAATGGTCGTCACCGGCGAACGTCACTACACGCGTAACGATGATATCCGTCAGGCTATTCTGGCGTTGGGCTCGCCGGGCACCTTTATGACTCAGGATGTCAACATCATCCAGAGCCAAATTGAGCGCCTGCCGTGGATTAAACAGGCGAGCGTAAGAAAACAATGGCCCGATGAATTGAAGATTCATCTGGTTGAATATGTGCCGATTGCGCGCTGGAATGATCAACATATGGTAGACGTCGAAGGAAATTCTTTCAGCGTGCCGGCGGATCGTACCAGCAAACAGAACTTACCGATGTTATACGGCCCGGAAGGCAGCGAAAATGAAGTGCTGCAGGGATACCGCGACATGGGACAGGTGCTGGCAAAGAATAAGTTCACGTTGAAAGTGGCGGCAATGACCGCGCGTCGCTCCTGGCAGTTGACGCTTAATAACGATATTAAGCTCAACCTTGGCCGCGGCGACACCATGAAACGGCTTCAGCGCTTTATGGAACTCTACCCGGTTCTTCAGCAGCAGGCACAGACCGACGGCAAACGGATAAGCTACGTTGATTTGCGCTATGACTCGGGTGCGGCGGTAGGTTGGGTACCTGCTCCCGTAGAGGAAAATAATCAACAACAGAATCAGGCACAGGCAGAACAACGATGATCAAGGCGACGGACAGAAAACTGGTAGTTGGACTGGAGATTGGCACCGCGAAGGTTGCCGCTTTAGTAGGGGAAGTTCTGCCCGACGGTATGATTAATATCATTGGCGTGGGCAGTTGCCCATCGCGCGGCATGGATAAAGGCGGGGTGAATGACCTCGAGTCGGTAGTGAAATGCGTACAGCGCGCTATCGACCAGGCTGAACTGATGGCCGATTGCCAGATCTCATCAGTGTATCTGGCGCTTTCAGGTAAGCATATTAGCTGTCAAAATGAGATTGGCATGGTGCCTATCTCCGAAGAAGAGGTGACGCAGGATGACGTGGAAAACGTCGTTCATACCGCGAAATCGGTACGCGTACGCGACGAACATCGCGTACTGCACGTCATCCCGCAGGAATACGCCATCGACTACCAGGAAGGTATTAAAAACCCGGTAGGGTTATCCGGCGTGCGTATGCAGGCGAAGGTACATCTGATTACCTGCCATAACGATATGGCGAAAAACATTGTTAAAGCGGTTGAACGTTGTGGTTTGAAAGTTGACCAACTTATTTTCGCCGGTTTAGCGGCCAGTTATTCCGTATTAACGGAAGACGAACGTGAGCTGGGTGTCTGCGTCGTGGACATCGGCGGTGGTACAATGGATATCGCCGTGTATACCGGCGGCGCGCTGCGTCACACCAAAGTGATCCCTTACGCGGGCAACGTGGTGACCAGCGATATCGCCTATGCCTTCGGTACGCCGCCGAGCGACGCCGAAGCCATCAAGGTTCGTCACGGTTGCGCATTAGGTTCAATCGTCGGTAAAGACGAAAACGTGGAAGTACCGAGCGTGGGCGGACGTCCGCCGCGTAGCCTGCAGCGTCAGACGCTGGCAGAGGTGATTGAACCGCGTTATACCGAACTGCTCAATCTGGTTAACGAAGAAATCCTGCAGCTGCAGGAACAGCTCCGTCAGCAAGGGGTCAAACACCATCTGGCGGCGGGGATTGTATTAACCGGCGGCGCCGCGCAAATTGAAGGCCTGGCGGCCTGCGCGCAGCGCGTGTTCCATACGCAGGTGCGCATTGGCGCGCCGCTGAACATCACCGGTTTAACGGATTACGCTCAGGAGCCGTACTATTCGACGGCGGTTGGGCTGCTGCACTACGGAAAAGAGTCACATCTCAGTGGTGAAGCAGAAGTAGAAAAACGCGTGACGGCGTCAGTGGGCTCGTGGATTAAGCGACTCAACAGCTGGCTGCGAAAAGAGTTTTAATTTTTTAAGAGAACGCAGACAATTAGCGTTCTCAGGCGACAGGCACAAGACGGAGAGAAACTATGTTTGAACCTATGGAACTGACCAACGACGCGGTGATTAAAGTCATCGGCGTCGGTGGCGGCGGCGGTAATGCCGTTGAACACATGGTGCGCGAGCGCATTGAGGGTGTTGAATTCTTCGCGGTGAACACCGATGCGCAGGCGCTGCGTAAAACGGCTGTTGGCCAGACTATCCAGATCGGTAGCGGTATTACCAAAGGTCTGGGTGCAGGCGCGAACCCGGAAGTGGGCCGTAATGCGGCTGACGAAGACCGTGAAGCGCTGCGCGCTGCGCTTGATGGCGCGGACATGGTCTTTATCGCGGCGGGTATGGGCGGCGGTACCGGTACCGGCGCGGCGCCAGTGGTCGCGGAAGTGGCGAAGGATCTGGGTATCCTGACCGTTGCGGTCGTCACTAAGCCATTTAATTTCGAAGGCAAGAAGCGCATGGCGTTTGCTGAGCAGGGGATCACCGAGCTGTCCAAGCACGTTGACTCACTGATCACCATCCCGAACGACAAGCTGCTGAAAGTACTGGGCCGCGGTATCTCTCTGCTCGACGCTTTCGGCGCGGCAAACGACGTACTGAAAGGTGCGGTGCAGGGTATTGCCGAACTGATTACCCGTCCGGGTCTGATGAACGTCGACTTCGCGGACGTCCGTACCGTGATGTCGGAAATGGGCTACGCGATGATGGGCTCCGGTGTGGCGAGCGGTGAAGACCGTGCGGAAGAAGCGGCTGAAATGGCTATCTCTTCTCCGCTGCTAGAAGACATCGATCTGTCCGGCGCGCGCGGCGTTCTGGTCAACATCACCGCTGGCTTCGACCTGCGTCTGGATGAGTTCGAAACCGTTGGTAACACTATCCGCGCCTTTGCTTCGGATAACGCGACCGTGGTTATCGGTACCTCTCTGGACCCGGATATGAACGACGAGCTGCGCGTAACCGTTGTTGCTACCGGTATCGGTATGGACAAGCGTCCGGAAATTACCCTGGTGACCAACAAACAGGTACAGCAGCCGGTAATGGATCGTTACCAGCAGCACGGTATGGCTCCATTAACTCAAGAGCAGAAACCGGTGGCGAAAGTGGTGAACGACAATACGCCGCAAACCGCGAAAGAGCCGGATTATCTGGATATTCCAGCTTTCCTGCGTAAGCAAGCTGATTAAGAATTGGCTGGAAGTTGGGCATCTGCGCTCTTTGTGCTAAACTGCCCTGCCGAATGTATAGTACACTTCGGTTGGATAGGTAACTTGGCGAGATTATACGATGATCAAACAAAGGACTCTTAAACGTATTGTTCAGGCGACTGGTGTCGGTTTGCATACCGGCAAGAAAGTCACGCTGACTTTACGCCCTGCGCCGGCAAATACCGGGGTCATCTATCGTCGCACCGACTTGAATCCACCGGTTGATTTTCCGGCTGATGCCAAATCTGTGCGTGATACCATGCTCTGTACTTGCCTGGTGAACGAGCATGACGTGCGGATTTCTACAGTCGAGCACTTAAATGCCGCACTGGCTGGCCTGGGCATCGATAACATTATTGTTGAAGTCGATGCGCCGGAAATCCCGATTATGGACGGTAGCGCCGCTCCGTTCGTTTATCTGTTGCTGGATGCCGGCATCGATGAACTGAACAGCGCCAAGAAATTTGTGCGTATCAAAGAGACGGTTCGCGTTGAAGATGGCGACAAATGGGCTGAGTTTAAGCCGTATAATGGTTTTTCGTTGGACTTTACCATCGACTTTAACCATCCGGCGATCGACTCCAGCACCCAACGCTATGCGCTGAACTTCTCGGCCGATGCGTTCATGCGTCAGATTAGCCGTGCTCGTACTTTCGGTTTCATGCGTGATATCGAATATCTGCAGTCCCGTGGCCTGTGCCTGGGCGGCAGCTTCGATTGTGCCATCGTTGTTGACGATTATCGCGTACTGAACGAAGACGGTCTGCGCTTTGAAGATGAATTTGTTCGCCACAAAATGCTGGATGCGATCGGTGACCTGTTTATGTGTGGTCACAACATTATCGGCGCATTCACGGCGTTCAAATCCGGTCACGCGTTAAATAACAAACTGCTACAGGCTGTTCTGGCAAAACAGGAAGCCTGGGAGTATGTGACCTTCGAAGACGACGCAAAACTGCCGCTGGCATTCCGCGCACCGTCAATGGTTCTGGCGTAAGCCTGACCATTCAGTAAATTCGACTGGTAACCTGGTACTCTCTCCGTCCAGGGAACCAGTCGTTTTTCTTTTTAGCCTCCCCAAACCGTTTTTCACTGTGTTTCGCCGGCAATAATATGTGCGCGTTCGCTGCTTTATTAAGCGTTTTCCCGCAGCATTAGCGTTCATTCCTGCTGTCTCGGCGCGGTATTAATGTTAGTATTTGGGCGCAAAATTTTTCTCTGGGTTGCTTTATCCTGTCGATTTCAGGCTGTACTGCGAAGACCGCCAATAAAATGGACCGCCTGAAAGGACGCAGGAATACCAACTAAAGGTAAAGAAAGTGAGTGGATTGCTGACGCGTTGGCGACAGTTTGGCAGACGGTATTTTTGGCCGCATCTCCTGTTGGGGATGGTCGCGGCTAGCCTCGGCCTGCCTGCGCTTAACAACAGCCACGAAACCACTACGCCGGCGAAAGCCACGGCCAGCAACCATAATCCGAATAAAGTTAACTTCTCCCAGCTGGCGCTGCTGGAGGCCAATCGTCGGCCGAACTTTACCGTCGACTACTGGCATCAGCATGCGATTCGCACCGTCATTCGCCATCTGTCGTTTGCGATGGCGCCGCAGGCTTTGCCGGTGGCGGAAGAATCATCGCCGCTGCAGGCCCAGCATCTGGCCCTGCTCGATACGCTCAGCGCGCTGCTGACCCAGGACAGCAAACCGCCGGTGGTTATCCGCCAGGCGGCTTATATCCCTTCTTCTTATTCTGCCTTCCGCGTCAGCGCCTGGATAAGCCAGGTAGCGGGGATCCGCGCAGGGCCTCAACGTCTCAGCTGAGAATAAACACGGACCATCCTATTTTTTTGACTCCGCACCGCGGGGCGTTTGAGATTTTATTATGCTAATTAAAATGTTAACTAAAGTGTTCGGTAGCCGTAACGACCGTACGCTGCGTCGTATGCGCAAAGTCGTCAATATCATCAACGGTATGGAACCGGCGATGGAAAAGCTCTCTGATGACGAGCTGAAAGCCAAAACCGGAGAATTCCGCGCGCGTCTGGAGAAAGGTGAAAGCCTGGAAAGCCTGATCCCGGAAGCGTTTGCCGTGGTGCGTGAAGCGAGTAAACGCGTCTTCGGCATGCGCCACTTCGACGTGCAGCTGCTGGGCGGTATGGTACTGAACGACCGCTGCATCGCGGAGATGCGTACCGGTGAAGGTAAAACCCTGACCGCGACGTTACCGGCGTATCTTAACGCGCTGACCGGTAAAGGCGTTCACGTCGTTACCGTCAACGACTATCTGGCGCAGCGTGACGCCGAAAACAACCGTCCGTTGTTCGAATTCCTTGGTATGAGCGTGGGCATCAATATGTCCGGCCTGCCTGCGCCGGCGAAGCGTGAAGCCTACGCGGCCGACATCACCTACGGTACCAACAACGAATACGGCTTCGATTATCTGCGCGATAACATGGCGTTCAGCCCGGAAGAGCGCGTACAGCGTAAACTGCACTATGCGCTGGTGGATGAGGTGGACTCCATCCTGATCGACGAAGCGCGTACGCCGCTTATCATTTCCGGCCCGGCTGAAGACAGCTCCGAAATGTATCGCAAGGTGAACAAAATTATTCCGCACCTGATCCGCCAGGAAAAGGAAGACTCCGACACCTTTACCGGTGAAGGCCACTTCTCCGTGGATGAGAAAGCTCGCCAGGTTAACCTGACCGAACGCGGTCTGGTACTTATTGAAGAGCTGCTGGTGCAGGAAGGCATCATGGAGGAAGGCGAATCACTGTATTCTCCGACCAACATCATGCTGATGCACCATGTCACCGCCGCGCTGCGCGCCCACGCGCTTTTTACCCGCGACGTTGACTACATCGTGAAAGATGGCGAAGTCATCATCGTCGATGAACACACCGGCCGTACGATGCAGGGGCGTCGCTGGTCCGATGGTCTCCACCAGGCGGTAGAAGCCAAAGAAGGCGTGGAGATCCAGAACGAGAACCAGACTCTGGCATCCATCACCTTCCAGAACTACTTCCGTCTGTACGAGAAGCTGGCGGGGATGACCGGTACCGCGGATACCGAAGCCTTTGAATTCAGCTCCATCTATAAACTGGATACCGTTGTCGTCCCGACTAACCGTCCGATGATCCGTAAGGATATGGCGGATCTGGTCTACATGACCGAAGCGGAAAAAATTCAGGCGATTATCGAGGATATTAAAGATCGTACCGCTGCCGGTCAGCCGGTGCTGGTCGGTACTATCTCAATCGAAAAATCTGAAGTGGTTTCCCGTGAACTGACGAAAGCCGGCATCAAGCACAACGTCCTGAACGCCAAGTTCCACGCCAGCGAAGCGGATATCGTCGCCCAGGCGGGTTATCCGGCTGCGGTTACCATCGCCACCAACATGGCGGGCCGTGGTACCGATATTATGCTCGGCGGTAGCTGGCAGGCGGAAGTCGCCGCGCTGGAAAATCCAACGCCGGAGCAGATTGAAAAAATCAAAGCTGACTGGCAGGTGCGCCACGATGCGGTCCTGGCCGCAGGCGGTCTGCACATCATCGGTACCGAGCGTCATGAATCCCGCCGTATCGACAACCAGCTGCGTGGCCGTGCTGGCCGTCAGGGTGATGCCGGTTCTTCCCGCTTCTACCTGTCGATGGAAGATGCTCTGATGCGTATCTTCGCCTCCGATCGCGTATCCGGCATGATGCGTAAACTGGGGATGAAGCCGGGCGAAGCTATCGAGCACCCGTGGGTGACCAAAGCGATTGCCAACGCCCAGCGTAAAGTGGAAAGCCGTAACTTCGATATCCGTAAACAGCTGCTGGAATATGATGACGTCGCCAACGATCAGCGTCGCGCTATCTATACCCAGCGTAACGAGCTGTTGGATATCTCCGACGTGAGCGAAACCATCAACAGCATCCGCGAAGACGTCTTCAAAGCCACTATTGATGCGCATATCCCGCCGCAGTCGCTGGAAGAGATGTGGGATATTGAAGGCCTGCAGGAACGTCTGAAAAACGACTTCGACCTTGATCTGCCAATTAAAGAGTGGCTGGATAAAGAGCCGGAGCTGCACGAAGAGACCCTGCGTGAACGTATTTTGCAGAGCGCGGTAGAAACCTACCAGCGTAAAGAAGAAGTGGTCGGCGCCGAAATGATGCGTCACTTCGAGAAAGGCGTCATGCTGCAAACGCTGGATTCCCTGTGGAAAGAGCACCTGGCGGCGATGGACTACCTGCGCCAGGGTATCCATCTGCGCGGCTACGCGCAGAAAGATCCGAAGCAGGAGTACAAGCGCGAATCCTTCTCGATGTTTGCCGCTATGCTCGAATCGCTGAAGTATGAAGTTATCAGCACGCTGAGCAAGGTACAGGTGCGGATGCCGGAAGAAGTCGAAGAGATGGAACAGCAACGTCGCGAAGAGGCAGAGCGTCTCGCGCAGATGCAGCAGCTGAGCCATCAGGATGACGATACACTGGCTGCCGCCTCGCTGGCTGAACAGACCGGCGACCGTAAAGTCGGGCGTAACGATCCGTGCCCGTGCGGTTCCGGTAAAAAATACAAACAGTGCCACGGCCGTCTGAGCTAAGGGCTGATAAAAAGAAAACCAGGGCGCAGATTTCTGCGCCTTTTTTATGGAGCTGTTTCAATGAAAAAACTGCAAATCGCCGTCGGGATAATTCGCAATCCGCAAGGCGAAATTTTTATTACCCAGCGTGCTGCAGACGCGCATATGGCCAATAAACTGGAATTCCCCGGCGGAAAAATAGAATCAGGTGAGACGCCGGAACAGGCGCTGGTACGTGAACTGCAGGAAGAGGTCGGGATTACGGTGACGATGTCCACGTTGTTCGACAAACTGGAGTATCAATTCCCGGATCGCCATATCACGCTATGGTTCTTCCTGGTGGAAAACTGGCAAGGTGAGCCGTGGGGCAAAGAAGGACAACCGGGGCAGTGGATGGCGCAGCAGGCGTTGGATCCGCAGGCATTTCCGCCGGCGAACGAGCCGATAATTAATAAACTTATTACGCTTGCCTGAGCGCCGGGCAACCCGGCGCAGGCCTGAAACGCTAATCCGGAACGTCCCGGATTAGCGATGGGAAAGGTTACTGCTGCGGCTCGCTCCAGTCATCGCTGTCGGATAAGTCGCCGGAACTGGGGATACGTTTCTCTTCCGCCGCCCACTCGCCAAGATCGATCAGCTGGCAGCGCTTCGAGCAAAACGGGCGAAACGGGCTTTGCTCGCTCCAGACGACGTTTTTACCGCAGGTTGGGCAGTTAACGATAGTCTCTTCTGACATAGTGTCTCCTTAGCAACAAGCCAGTTCAAAATCAAAGCGTTCCGGCACGATACCATGCTCGCTGTCCAGCGGCAGGAAGCGGATGGCGAAGCGACTTTTATGGCCGGAAATTTGCGGGTATAGCTGGCTTGCGAGATCCAGGCGCAGGCGCAGCAGATCGGCATCGTCGCCATTATCCTGATAAAAGCCATTGAGGCTGGTCTGCTTACGGAAAGGCGCGGAGTTACGAATCAAATCAAGGATCAGCTCCAGCGACTGCATTAGCGGCGTCAGGCTCGCTAACCATTTTGCCACCTGCTCATCGCGATACTCTTGCGGCATATGCAGCCAGATATGTAGCGTTGGCAAATCAAAGCCGCAACAGCCGCCAGGGATGCTCAGACGCTGGCGCACCAGGCCAATCAGCCGATCTTCACGAAGAAACTGGCCAATACGCGGAGCGGAAATCAAGGTGCTGCCGGACAGTTTGAGCTGCTGACGTAGGGCTTCAATACGCTGCTGGTCGACGCCGGGCACTTCGGCCCAGGTTTGTAATTTCCGCTGTTGTCGCTCCAGCTCTTTCAGCAAATCGGTACGCACTTCGCCACGTTCCAGCACGTCCAGTAGATCGCCGGTATTGCGGAAAAAATGGAGAGCGTCCGCGTAGCTGGCAATGGCCGGGCGGGAAGAGAGCTGCTGAAATAAAAATTCAATGCGCAGCCAGGTGCGCATTTTCTCATTGAGCGGATGTTCGAAGAGAACAGGGGTATGCATTACGGTTTTTCCTGTGAGGCGGCCTGCGATGCCAGCATTAAATACTTATCGTGCAGGCGGGCGACGTGGGATGCGACGGCATCCGCGGAGCCCATGTTTTCAATAACATCATCCGCTGCGGCAAGACGCTGTTCGCGCGTCGCCTGGGCGGCAAGAATATGTTCAGCGTGTTCACGACTGACCCCATCGCGGCGTATGGTGCGCTCGATTTGCGTCTCTTTTGGCACATCGACAACCAGTATGCGATCGGCTTTATCGGTCAGGCGGTTTTCGACCAGCAAGGGTACGACCCAGAGGAGATAAGGTGAGGTTGAGGCCTGCATCTGACGGCGCGTTTCTTGCTGAATCAGCGGATGCAGCAGCGCGTTAAGCCAGGCCTTGTCCTCGCTATGAGCAAAAATGCGTTCGCGTAAGCGGCGGCGATTCAGACTGCCATCGTCGTTGATCATCTGTGGACCAAACCTTTCAGCGATAGCAAGCAGGGCGGGAGTACCGGGCTCTACAACCTGACGCGCAATAATATCGGCGTCGATGACGGTTACGCCCAGGTGAGCAAATTCGTCGGCGACGGTACTTTTACCGCTACCGATGCCGCCTGTTAACGCTACCGTATACCCCATACACTTCAATCCCGATGTCACATTATTGTTCAAAACCCTGGCGATTCACCGCGCCATTCAGACCCAGAGGATAGCTTAATCAAGATTTTGTTAAATCGAAAAAGTATCCATAATGTGAATTGTGATTCACTTTATATATAAAAAACAATTGGTTAAAAATGACGCAATGGTAAGGAAAGCACACGAACGTGTTTTTCGCTATTCACCAGGTAAATTTTAACGATTGTAGCTTAAAAAAAGTGAAAATCGCAGTCTTGCGCGGCTATGATTCGTGCGTATGATAGCGTCACTGGAGTTGTGCTCTCACATTAATGCAATTAACCCCAGGAATTCGCACATGCGTATTGAAGAAGATCTGAAGCTAGGTTTTAAAGACGTTCTTATCCGCCCGAAACGCTCTACCCTCAAAAGCCGTTCTGATGTTCAACTGGAACGTGAATTCACCTTTAAGCATTCAGGCCAGACCTGGTCCGGCGTACCGATTATCGCTGCTAACATGGATACCGTCGGTACCTTCAGCATGGCGAAAGCCTTGTCCGCTTTTGGAATTCTGACCGCCGTGCACAAACACTACAGCGTTGAAGAATGGCAGGCGTTTGTGCAGAGCGAGTCCGCAGAAGTGCTGCAGCATGTGATGGTTTCCACCGGTACCTCTGACGCGGACTTTGAAAAAACTCAGCAGATCCTGACCCAGAATCCACAGCTGAACTTCGTCTGCATAGACGTGGCTAACGGCTACTCTGAACACTTCGTTCAGTTTGTGGCGAAAGCGCGCGCCGCCTGGCCACAAAAAACCATTATCGCCGGCAACGTGGTGACCGGTGAAATGTGTGAAGAACTGATTCTCTCCGGCGCTGATATCGTTAAAGTGGGCATTGGCCCTGGCTCCGTCTGTACTACCCGCGTGAAAACCGGCGTTGGCTACCCGCAGCTGTCTGCGGTGATTGAATGTGCCGATGCCGCGCACGGTCTCGGCGGCCAGATCATCAGCGACGGCGGCTGCACCATGCCGGGTGATGTTGCGAAAGCTTTTGGCGGCGGTGCCGATTTTGTCATGCTCGGCGGGATGCTGGCGGGTCACGAAGAGAGCGGCGGTACCGTGGTGGAAGAGAACGGTGAAAAATTCATGCTGTTTTACGGTATGAGCTCTGAATCGGCGATGACTCGCCACGTCGGCGGCGTCGCGAAATATCGTGCCGCGGAAGGTAAAACCGTTAAGTTGCCGCTGCGCGGCCCGGTTGATAATACCGCGCGTGATATCCTCGGTGGCCTGCGTTCAGCATGCACCTATGTTGGCGCTTCCCGCCTGAAAGAGCTGACCAAACGTACAACCTTTATCCGCGTACAGGAACAAGAGAACCGCGTGTTCAACAGCCTGTAATGACGATGGCTGGCGCTCTGGCGCCAGCCATTAACTCCCCATTGTGCCCAGCGCGTCCCCCAGATGAAAAACAGGTAGGTACATCGCTACCACCAGCACACCGACGATCGTTCCGGTCACCACCAGCAGTATTGGCTCCAGCAGCGTCGCCAGATTATCCGCCTGCTGATGAGTTTGCTCGCTATGATGGCGCGCCAGGTTATCGAGCATCGTATCCAGCGCTCCTGATGCCTCGCCGGTACGAATGAGCTGCAGGCACAGCGAGGTAAATCCGCCACAATTCGTCAGCGCCTGCCAGATTGGTTGGCCATGGATAATCTCTGCGCGCGCCTGTGCAATCCGCTGCCGCCACAGCGGGCAGCCCACGATTTCCTCGACGCTCTCCAGCCCCTGGACAAAGCTTATACCCGCGCTTTGTGTCAGTGAAAGAATGGTAAATATCTGGCTCAGTTGCTGACCGTTGATCAGCCGACCCGCTATTGGAATCGCGTGAAATAATCTTTGCCTTAACAGCAGCCAGCGTGGCCGACGCCGGGCTAGCCGGTTGAGAAAAAGTAGAATAGCAAAAAGAGGCGGCAGCAACGGCCAGTAGCGGGCCAACGCATCGCCAAGGTGAATGACCATTTGCGTCAGCAAGGGGAGCGGCGTGTTGAAGGTCCGATAGATGGCGGTAAATTCGGGCAGAACGAAAAACAGCATCGCCACGACCAGCGCCAGCGCTAATGTCAGGATAACGATCGGATAGCGCAGCGCCTTCTTTACCTTTTCTGTCAGACGCTGTTGTTCTTGCTGCTGTTGCGCGAGTTGAAAGCAGCAGCGTTCCAGCTTACCGGTGAGCTCGCCGGTGCGGATCATCGCCAGATAGAGCGGAGGGAAGACCTGCGGCCATTGCGCCAGGCCGCTGGAGAGAGAAACGCCATTTGCCAGTTCCTGCGCCAGCACTCGTAGCAACGCCTGCCACTGTTTGTGCGGCTGTTGTTGGGCCAGCAGCTCCAGCCCTTCAGCCAGCGGTAAACCAGCCTGCAGCAGCGTGGCAAGCTGGCGGATAACCTCACCGCTGTAGCGCGGGCGCCACAGCGAATTCTGTACCGTTTTACGCCGCAGCTCCAGCGGCAGGATCCGCTGCTGTTCCAGTGATGCCAGCGCCTGCGCGCGCGTCTCGTGCCACAGGACGCCCTCACACTGCATTCCTTGCTTATCTATCCCCCGCCACTGCCAAAGCTGCTTAGTCGCCATGCTGGATCCCCAGCACTCGGATAATCTCTTCAAGAGTGGTTAATCCACGCTCCACCGCTTCACAGCCGCTTTCAAACAGCGTCATCATGCCGGCTTCGCGGGCCAGCGTTTCGATTTCCGCCGCGCTGAGATCGCGATTAATGGCCTGACGCAGCGCGCTATCCACCGGCAGCAGTTCGAATAAGGCCAGGCGGCCGTAGTAACCGTGGTAGCACTGTGGGCAGCCAACCGCCAGCCAGCCGGGTAATGGGCGTGGCCAAAGACTGTGCGGCACCTCGGTAGGGCGGCCGCCATCGCGCCGGCAGTGGGGGCACAGTTTTCGTACCAGCCGCTGGGCGACCACCAGCGATAGCGCCGAGGAGATCATCCAGCGCGCCACGCCCATTTGTTGCAGGCGAATTAACGTTTCGCTGGTGGAGTTAGTATGCAATGTAGAGAGCACCAGATGCCCGGTTTGTGCAGCCTTAATGGCGATTTCGGCGGTCTCGGCATCGCGAATTTCTCCGACCATGACGATATCCGGATCCTGACGCAGTAGCGCCCGCAGGACGCTCTGGAAGGTAAGCCCGGATCGCGGGTTGATCTGCGTTTGGTTGAGCCCGGTAAGCGGGATCTCCAGCGGATCTTCCACGCTGCAGATATTGACCTCTTCGCGGTTTCGCGCCTGCAGCGCGCTGTACAGGGTGACGGTTTTGCCACTCCCCGTAGGCCCGGTAACCAGTAGCAACCCCTGCGGCTGGTTCAATGCGGCGCGGAAAAAAGCCAGCTGACGAGAGGAGAGCCCCAGAGCTTCCAGATCCAGCGCCTGCTCCACCTGGTGTAATAAACGCAGGACGATTTTCTCCCCGCCGCGGCAGGGGAGGGTTGCGATGCGAAAGGAGACCGTGCGCCCGGTAAGCGTCAGAGTGAACTGTCCATCCTGCGGTAGACGATGCTCGGCAATATCGAGGTTGCCCAGCACCTTAAGCCGTGCGGCTATTGGCGCAGCCAGCGCGGCCTCAAGTAACGGTAGGGCATGCAACACGCCATCGACACGCAGGCGTATCCGCAGCTGATTTTCCGCCGGCTCAATATGGATATCAGAGGCTCGCTGGCGCAGCGCCTGCTCCAGAATTTGATTCAGTAGATCGGTTACGCCCTGGGGGTTACCCGTGGCGGAGTCTGCTGCTGACCGCGGTGCCTCATGCTGATGCTTATCCATCCGCTCCTGGCTCCAGCATTCAATATCGATGCGCTTTTGGGTAGCGAAGCGCAGCGCTTCCATCAGTTCTGGCGACGGCGTATCCACAACGGCGATAACAATGGTCTGCTCGTCGCTCTTCAACAACAGTGCGTGATGGCGCTGACAGAGTGAGAGTAGCTGTTCGGTTTTCATGGCTGTCACCTCAGTTAAAGCGGAAGACATCTTCGCAGGCCTGCTTTAACGCGCTGTCATCGCTGATGGCGCAGACGCGCTGCCAACCGGTGATACCGTTGGCGTTATCCCAGGAAGGGGTCAGGGTGACGGCCAGCCCGTTCAGACTCTCCTGCCCGGTCAGCGTGACCACGCCCTGGGCGACGCTCATCGCTGATACATAGCGGGTAGTCGACGGTGAAGGGATTCCGTTACTGCCGCCATCGCAGCTGGTTAGTCCGCCGTGGTCCAAGGCGCACAGCTCTATTGCCGTGCGGTAGGGCACAAAGGTTTGCAGCATATCGGTGAGGGCGGCTTTGCGTAGGTAGTTTTGGTAGGCAGGGATGCCGATGGCGCTGAGGATGGCGATAATGCCGATAACCACCATTAATTCGATCAGGGTAAAACCACGTTGCTTATCCATAAGTCACTCCTTGTTGGTTGTGGGGTGACTTTGGCGCGATTACGTCGCGGCGGCGAGGAGGAAAAATACGCTTAGGATGCAGGCATCCAGCTTTTCGGTAGCATTTTCAAAGATGCGCGGGAAGCGTGCGAGGCGTCTCGCAAAAATAACCCCGATACCCGGCGGATATCGGGGAGAGAATTAACGAAAACGCATGGACAGGTCGAGGGCCCGTACGTGCTTGGTGAGTGCGCCGACGGAAATATAGTCAACGCCGGTTTCCGCGAATTCGCGAATGGTATCGAAGGTAACGTTGCCGGAGACTTCCAGCGCCGCCTGGCCGTTGGTACGTTTCACCGCCTCACGCATCAGGTCGGTGGTGAAATTGTCGAGCATGATGATATCAGCGCCGGCTTTTAACGCTTCATCCAGCTCATCCAGCGTTTCGACTTCGACTTCCACCGGTACGTCCGGGTGCAGCCAGAAGGCTTTTTCCACCGCCTGACGTACCGAACCAGAGGCGATGATATGGTTTTCTTTGATCAGGAAAGCGTCGAAGAGGCCCAGACGGTGGTTCGCGCCGCCGCCGCACAGCACCGCATACTTCAACGCGGTGCGCAGGCCTGGTAACGTTTTACGCGTATCAAGCAGTTGCGTTTTGGTGCCTTTGAGCAGGTCGACGTAGCGGCGTACTTCGCTTGCTACCCCGGAGAGGGTCTGCACGAAATTCAGCGCGGTGCGTTCGCCGGTCAGCAGCACCCGCGACGGCCCGTCCAGTTCGAACAGCGGCTGATCGGCTTTTACCGTATCGCCGTCAGCCACGTGCCAGGTGATGCTGACATCGTCGCCGGCAAGCTGAATGAAAACTTCTTCTACCCAACGCTTACCGCAGAATACCCCATCTTCGCGGGTGATAACGACGGCGTGAGAGCGCGCGTCCGATGGCAGTAATTGCGCGCTAATATCGTTGTTAGCGTCAACTTCGCCGCCCAGATCTTCGCGTAGTGATTGCGCGACGGCGTCGGTAATATCGAGATTAATACGTTCCAGCAGCGCGTCACGGCGGCGGTCGGGGCTGTAGCGACGAGGCGTCATGATAAAGCTCCAGATAGATAAGATTCAGAAGTGGGAAACATGCTAACCTGAACCACGTTTCTGTACCACACATACCCAATGGATTTCGCGTCGCCTGTGGGGCCGCCGGGATCCACGTTTGCGAAAGGAGATTCCCCATGCAGTTGAATGGCGGATGGCTGGTGGGCGCGCGTCGGGTGCCTTCGCCGCATCACGATTGCCGCCCGGACGATGAAAACCCTTCTTTACTGGTGGTACATAATATCAGCCTGCCGCCGGGGGAGTTTGGCGGCCCGTGGATTGACGCGCTATTTACCGGTACATTGGATGCCGACGCGCATCCTTACTTCGCCGGGATTGCTCATCTGCGCGTTTCGGCGCATTGTCTGATTCGCCGCGATGGCGAGATAGTCCAGTATGTACCCTTTGATAAGCGCGCATGGCATGCGGGCGTCTCCAGCTATCACGGCCGCGAGCGCTGCAATGATTTTTCGATCGGCATTGAGCTGGAAGGGACGGATACTCAGGCTTACACCGAGGCGCAGTACCAGCAGTTAGTGGTGATTACCCAGGCGCTTATCCAGCGTTATCCTGGTATTGCTGATAATATTACCGGCCATTGCGATATCGCGCCGATACGTAAAACGGATCCCGGCCCGGCCTTTGATTGGGCAAAATACCGCGGTATGTTGGCCGCATCGTCACATAAGGAGATACCATGACGTTGTTTACTACGCTGCTGGTTCTCATCGCCGAGCGTCTGTTCAAGCTTGGTGAGCACTGGCAGCTCGATCATCGCCTGGAGGTACTGTTCCGCCGCGTGAAGCATTTCTCGCTGTTCGGCACCGTGCTGATGACCGTCGTCGCGGTGGCGGTGGTATACGTTATTCAACGCCTGCTACAGGGACAGCTATTTAACGTACCGCTGCTGGTGTTCTGGATTTTGCTCGGCCTGCTGTGTATCGGTGCGGGCAAGGTGCGCCTGCATTATCATGCCTATCTGAAGGCGGCGGCGAACAACGATAGCCACGCCTGCGATTCTATGGCCAGCGAGCTAACGCTTATTCACGGCGTGCCGCCGGGCTGCGATCGTCAGGAGTATCTTCGCGAGCTGCAAAACGCACTGCTATGGATCAACTATCGCTACTATCTCGCGCCGCTGTTCTGGCTGGTGGTCGGCGGCCCGTGGGGGCTGTTGACGCTAACCGCTTATAGCGTCCTGCGCGCCTGGCAGACCTGGCTTGCGCGCTATCAGACGCCGCGCCATCGTTTACAGTCCGGCATTGACGGTATTCTGCATATTGTCGATTGGGTGCCGGTGCGCCTGGTTGGCGTGGTATACGCGCTGCTGGGGCACGGCGAAAAAGCGCTGCCGGCGTGGTTTGCCTCGCTAGGCGATCGTCACTCTTCACAGTATCAGGTATTAACTCGTCTGGCCCAGTTCTCATTGGCCCGCGAGCCGCACGTCGATGCGGTTGAGACACCAAAAGCGGCGGTTTCCATGGCGAAGAAAACCTCGCTGGTGGTGGTGGTGATTATGGCGCTGCTGACCATCTACGGAACGTTGATTTAACGGCCCGAAGCCTGGCGCTGCTAGGCTTGGCGCACTCATGTCGCCGGATGGCGCTGCGCTTATCCGGCCTACGCTCCGCGGCCCGGTAAGCGCAGAAGCGGTAGCCCTGCTAAGCGCAGCGCAAGCAGGGAAAATCCCAGTGGTGGTATTGGATCCCGGACGGCTCGCTGTTCACTCGCTACAGCGTATCAGCAGGCGGGATGCCGAAGTCGGGCATCCCGTTTTCTTGCCAGCGCACTAACTTCAGCCGGGTGTGACGGTTAGGATCGTACAGCGGGTCGCCTTCGATTTCGGTGTAGTTGCGCGCGTGGTACACCAGCACATCTTCCCCCTCCGGCGTTTGCGTAAAGCTATTGTGGCCGGGACCATACTGGCGGTTTTCGTAGCTGGTGCGAAATACCGGCTGCGGGGATTTGTGCCAGTTAGCCGGCTGTAGCGGATCGGCCTGAATATCTATCCATAATAATCCCATGCAGTAGTTTTCATCGGTCGCGCTGGCGGAATAGCTGATAAACAGCTTATCGCCGTGTACCAGCACCGCAGGCCCCTCATTGACCATAAATCCCCGGCATTCCCAGGCGAACTCCGGCTTGCTCAGCATGATCGGCGTGCCTTTTAGCGTCCACGGGTTTTCCAGCTCCGCCAGATAGAGATTGGTATTGCCGGCGATCTGCGGGTCTTTCTGCGCCCATAAATACCAGCGTTTCCCTTGATGGCAGAAAGTGGTGGCATCGAGGGCGAAGGTATCGAACGGGGTGATAATTTGCCCTTTTTCCTGCCAGCGGCCGCTGAGCGGATCGCTGTCGGTACACTCAAGGGCGAACATCCGGTGCTGGAACATCCCCTGGGCGTCGAGGTCATGGGTCGGGGCGGCGGCGAAATAGATATACCACTTGCCGTCGATGTGGTGGAGCTCCGGCGCCCAGATCAGCTGGCTCATCGGACCGCTTTGCGGCTTGCGCCAGACGGTCACCGGCTCGGCTTCACGCAGCCCTTCCAGCGTGGCGGCGCGGCGGATCTCCAGCCGATCGTATTCCGGCACGGAGGCAATAAAATAGTAGTGGTCTTGATGGCACAGGATAAAAGGGTCTGCGCGTTGTTCAATAAAGGGATTCGGCCAGTTGTTCATCAGGCTTTCCTTACGTGTTCACTGGTTTTCAATTCCTGGAGTTCATTCAGTTCGCTGTAGTTACTGCGGCGTTTTTCCAGATCGCTCTGGATTTGGCGCATCAGATCACGGTCAACTTTCAACAGGCGTACGACGCCTGCGGTAATCAGGTAGCCAACGCCGGGGATCACTGAGAACAGCAGTACGATACCGTTTAGCGCCGAGGCGCTTTGCTGCTTCGCGCCGGCATCGTAGCCGTACCACGACAGCAGGAAACCCACCATGGCCCCGGCGACCGCCAGCCCCACTTTCAGGAAGAACAGGTTACCGGAGAAGCTGATGCCGGTGATCCGTTTACCGGTTTTCCACTCGCCGTAGTCATCAACGTCGGACATCAGCGACCAGTGCAGCGGCGACGGGATTTGATGCAGGATATTGAGCAGGAAGTAGAGCACCAGAATCAGCGTTGTGGCATGCGGATTAAAGAAGTAGAACGCACAGGAGAAGACTGCCAGTACAATGTTGGTCCAGAAAAAGACCTGCAGTTTACACCAGCGGTCGGTCAGCACTTTCGCCAGCATGCTGCCGATCATCATGCCGACCACGCCAAGGCTGATAAACAGAGTGGCGAAGTGGGTGCTTTGCCCCATCACCCAGGTGACGTAGTACATGGTGGCGGCCATGCGGATAAAGCCGGGGCAAACGTTACATAGGGTTAAGAGCAAAATGCGAACCCACTGGTCGTTTTTCCACACGTCTTTGAGGTCTTTTTTCAGCTCGTCGTTGGTTTGTACCGCAGGACGGATGCGCTCGCGTACGGTGGCGAAGCAGAACAAAAACATACACATGCCGATGAACGCCAATACGGTCATCGCCATTTGATAACCTTTCGCTTTATCGGCGCCGCCGAACCACTCCGCCATTGGCAACAGAGTCAGCGAGAGCAGAAGCGTCGCGATACCGACCAGCACAAAGCGGTATGACTGGCAGGCGACACGTTCTTGCGGGTCGGATGTCATCACCGTCCCCAAAGAGCAGTAGGGGATGTTAATCGCGGTATAGGTTATCGACAGCAGGAAGTAGGTGACGAAGGCATAGATAACCTTGCTGTTGTAGGTCCATTCCGGGGTGGTGAACATCAGCACGCTGAACAGGGCGTAGGGGAAGGCCATCCACAGCAGCCATGGGCGAAAGCGGCCATATTTACTGCGGGTGCGGTCGGCCATCGCCCCCATGATCGGGTCGGTGACGGCATCGATGACGCGCACCGAAAGCAGCAGCACCCCAACCAGCGCCGGCGCAAGACCAAAAATATCCGTATAAAAATAGTTAACGAACAACATGATGGCGCCAAAGATAATGTTACATCCGGCATCGCCCATCCCGTAGCCAATCTTTTCTTTCAGCGAAAGTGTATTGCCTGTCATCCTGGAACTCTCCATTGCAGTCTGGAGAGAATTATTGGTCTTAGCGTCGGGAATTACGTTGCAGTAATCCGTCATCGATATGGATAAAACTGTTACAGGAAGGAAAGTGTGAAGCAGATAACAATGCGCCGTGCCCGTCGCTCGAGGACGGACACGGCGTGACGAGATGTATTATTGTGCTTTTACGACGCCGGCGCTTTTCTGCTTAAACAGATAGCCAACGCCGAGAACGGCAATCCATACCGGTATCAGCCACACCGAAATCGCCATTCCCGGGGTCATCAGCATGATGGCCAGTACCGCGACCATAAATAGCAGGCATATCCAGTTACCCAGCGGGTAGAACAGCGCCGGGAAACGTGTTTTCACGCCTTCTTGCTGCTTAGCGCGACGGAATTTGATGTGCGCGAGGCTAATCATCGCCCAGTTAATCACCAGCGCGGAGACCACCAGCGCCATCAGCAATCCGAACGCCGATTCCGGCGCCAGGTAGTTGATCAGCACGCACAGCGCGGTGACTACGGCGGACACCAGAATGGTGTTGACCGGTACACCGCGTTTATCGAGAGTCAGCAGCGCTTTCGGCGCATTACCCTGCTGCGCCAGGCCGAACAGCATACGGCTGTTACAGTACACGCAGCTGTTGTAAACCGAGAGCGCGGCGGTGAGCACCACGATGTTGAGGGCGTTTGCCACCAGCGTATCGCCGAGTTCGTGGAAGATCAGCACGAACGGGCTGGTATCGGCGGTGACGCGCGTCCACGGCAGCAGGGAGAGCAGCACGGCCAGGGAGCCTACATAGAAAATAAGGATACGATAGATAACCTGATTGGTGGCTTTCGGGATGCTCTTTTCCGGGTTGTCCGCTTCTGCCGCGGTGATGCCCACCAGTTCCAGACCGCCGAAGGAGAACATAATGATCGCCATCATCATCACCAGCCCGGTGAAGCCGTGCGGCAGGAAACCGCCCTGATCCCACAGGTTACTGACCGTCGCCTGCGGGCCGCCGTTGCCGCTGAACAACAGCCAGGCGCCGAACAGAATCATGGCCACTACCGCAACGACTTTAATAATCGCGAACCAGAACTCCATTTCGCCGAACACTTTTACGTTGGTCAGGTTAATGGCGTTAATGGCGATGAAGAAGACCGCCGCGGAGGCCCAGGTAGGGATTTCCGGCCACCAGAACTGGATATATTTGCCGACGGCGGTCAGTTCCGCCATGGCGACAAGCACATACAGTACCCAATAGTTCCAGCCGGAGGCAAAGCCGGCAAAGCCGCCCCAGTATTTATAAGCAAAATGGCTGAATGAACCGGCTACCGGTTCTTCGACGACCATCTCGCCGAGTTGACGCATGATCAGGAAGGCGATAAACCCGGCGATAGCGTAACCGAGAATAATACCAGGACCTGCAGATTGAATCACTGACGCACTACCCAGGAATAAGCCCGTACCAATAGCGCCTCCTAGCGCAATGAGCTGTATATGGCGGTTCTTCAAGCCGCGCTTGAGTCGATCGCCATGCTGTTGACCTTCCATCATGAAACCTCGTGTGTGGTTATTATGTTTATACGCTTCATCCTTCAGGTTGCTGCTTTGCTGTCCGTCTCTGCCAAATAGCATAGTTAGCTAATTTCAAGGCGTTTGAGGCCAGTTTTTACCCGAGTGACGCAACGCACACATTGTTGTGTTTGTGTAATTATGAAATTCCATTTTTGTATCGATTTCTTTACGGAAAGCAAAGCGGAAATTCCCTCAAAGACCTTTCGCCTGATGCAGAATAATGGTAAGGGCGTGCGAATGCACCTGCTTTATGAAGGGATGATGACGGAACGAACAAAAAGACACCGTTTGTCATTTTTTCTTACCACCGCCGCCGCTACCCTTAATTGGTTATCTATTCACTTTATTGGTTTATAAATGCACTTTTTTGCTTCTTGAATCGGTTCAGAAAGCGTAATTTTTCGTTTATATAAAGTTAATGCTACCTCTTGCTGGGTAAATGTAAGTTTTGTGCAAGGTTACATTTCTGAAACGTTATTTCTGTAAGGTTGTTAAAAAAGGCCAGGTTTACTGATTTCAATCAAAACCTGTATGGACAGGAGGTGAATACTTTGTTACTTTAGCGCTACGAACTTTAAATTGGTAAGACCAATTGACTCCGGGCGAATGGCAGAGACAGGGAATATGGCCTACAGCAAGATCCGCCAACCAAAACTTTCTGATGTGATAGAGCAGCAGCTGGAGTTTCTGATTCTTGAGGGGACGTTGCGCCCCGGTGAAAAACTCCCGCCTGAACGCGAACTGGCAAAACAGTTCGACGTTTCCCGTCCCTCGCTCCGTGAGGCGATTCAACGCCTCGAAGCCAAGGGCCTGTTGCTTCGTCGCCAGGGCGGTGGAACCTTTGTACAAAGCAGCCTGTGGCAGAGCTTTAGCGACCCGTTGGTCGAGCTCCTGTCCGACCACCCTGAATCCCAATTCGATTTGCTGGAAACCCGTCACGCGCTGGAAGGCATCGCGGCTTATTACGCGGCGCTGCGCAGCAATGATGAAGATCGCGACCGTATTCGCGAGCTGCATCAAGCCATTGAGCGGGCCCAACAGTCCGGCGATCTCGACGCCGAATCCGGCGCTGTCGTCCAGTACCAAATCGCCGTCACCGAAGCGGCGCACAATGTGGTGTTGCTCCATCTGCTAAGGTGTATGGAGCCGATGCTGGCACAAAACGTTCGTCAGAACTTTGAATTGCTGTATGCCCGCCGGGAAATGCTCCCGTTGGTCAGCAACCATCGTACTCGCATTTTCGAGGCGATAATGGCCGGGGAGCCGGAGCAGGCGCGTGAGGCGTCGCACCGTCACCTGGCGTTCATTGAGGAAATTTTGCTGGATCGTAGCCGTGAACAGAGTCGTAGAGAACGTTCACTGCGTCGTTTACAGCAACGAAAGGACGAGAACTCCGGTTCTTAAGCGCCATTTTTTAGAGCGCGGCAACTAAACGCAGAACCTGTCTTATTGAATTCTTGGTTGTTCATCAGAGTGACACGCTAAAGAGTTCAATGGGACAGGTTCCAGTTAAATCAACGATTAGATAGATAAGGAATACCCCCATGTCAGAACGTTTCCAGAATGACGTGGATCCGATCGAAACTCGCGACTGGCAACAGGCGATCGAATCGGTCATCCGTGAAGAAGGTGTTGAGCGTGCTCAGTATCTGATCGACCAGCTTCTTTCTGAGGCCCGCAAAGGCGGCGTGAAAGTAGCGGCCGGTGCGGCAGCGCATAATTACGTCAACACTATTGCCGTTGAAGATGAACCGGAATACCCGGGCAATCTGGAGCTGGAACGCCGTATTCGTTCAGCGATCCGTTGGAACGCCATCATGACCGTTCTGCGCGCATCGAAGAAAGATCTGGAGCTGGGTGGCCACATGGCATCCTACCAGTCTTCCGCTACCTTCTACGAAGTTTGCTTCAACCACTTCTTCCGTGCGCGCACTGAGAAAGACGGCGGCGATCTGGTTTACTTCCAGGGCCACATCTCTCCGGGCGTATATGCACGTGCCTTCCTGGAAGGTCGTCTGACTGAAGAGCAGATGAACAACTTCCGTCAGGAAGTTCACGGTAATGGTCTGTCCTCTTATCCGCACCCGAAACTGATGCCGGAATTCTGGCAGTTCCCGACCGTATCAATGGGTCTGGGGCCGTTGGGCGCAATCTATCAGGCTAAATTCCTGAAATATCTGGAACACCGTGGTCTGAAAGACACCTCTGCGCAAACCGTTTACGCCTTCCTGGGCGATGGCGAGATGGATGAGCCGGAATCTAAAGGCGCTATCACCATCGCGACCCGTGAAAAACTGGATAACCTGGTCTTCGTCATCAACTGCAACCTGCAGCGTCTGGACGGCCCGGTCACCGGTAACGGTAAAATCATTAACGAACTGGAAGGCATCTTCGGTGGTGCTGGCTGGAACGTTATCAAGGTTATCTGGGGCGGTCGTTGGGATGAGCTGCTGCGTAAAGACACCAGCGGTAAGCTGATTCAGCTGATGAACGAAACCGTTGACGGCGACTACCAGACCTTCAAATCCAAAGACGGCGCCTACGTTCGTGAGCACTTCTTCGGTAAATATCCGGAAACCGCCGCGCTGGTTGCCGACTGGACTGACGAGCAGATCTGGGCCCTGAACCGTGGCGGTCACGATCCGAAGAAAGTCTACGCTGCACTGAAAAAAGCGCAGGAAACCAAAGGCCAGCCGACCGTGATTCTGGCGCATACCATTAAAGGTTATGGTATGGGCGACACCGCGGAAGGTAAAAACATCGCGCACCAGGTTAAGAAAATGAACATGGACGGCGTTCGCTACGTCCGCGATCGTTTCAACGTGCCGGTGGCTGATGCCGATATCGAAAAACTGCCGTACGTGACCTTCCCGGAAGGTTCTGAAGAGCACACTTACCTGCACGCTCAACGTGAAAAGCTGAACGGCTACCTGCCGACTCGTCAGCCGAAATTCACTGAGAAACTGGAGCTGCCGACCCTGGCCGACTTCAGCGCGCTGCTGGAAGAGCAAAACAAAGAAATCTCTACCACTATCGCTTTCGTTCGTGCCCTGAACGTGATGCTGAAGAACAAGTCGATCAAAGATCGTCTGGTGCCGATCATCGCCGATGAAGCGCGTACTTTCGGTATGGAAGGTCTGTTCCGTCAGATCGGTATCTACAGCCCGAACGGCCAGCAGTACACCCCGCAGGACCGTGAGCAGGTTGCATACTACAAAGAAGACGAGAAAGGCCAGATTCTGCAGGAAGGTATTAACGAGCTGGGCGCAGGCGCATCCTGGCTGGCTGCTGCGACCTCCTACAGCACCAACGACCTGCCGATGATTCCGTTCTACATCTACTACTCGATGTTCGGCTTCCAGCGTATCGGCGATCTGTGCTGGGCGGCTGGCGATCAGCAGGCTCGCGGCTTCCTGATTGGCGGTACTTCCGGTCGTACTACGCTGAACGGCGAAGGTCTGCAGCACGAAGATGGTCACAGCCACATTCAGTCGCTGACTATCCCGAACTGTATCTCCTACGACCCGTCTTACGCGTACGAAGTCGCTGTCATCATGCATGACGGTCTGGTACGTATGTACGGCGAAGCGCAAGAGAACGTTTACTACTACATCACTACACTGAACGAAAACTACCACATGCCGGCCATGCCGGAAGGCGCCGAGGAAGGTATCCGTAAAGGTATCTACAAACTCGAAACCCTCGAAGGTAGCAAAGGTAAAGTTCAGCTGCTGGGCTCCGGTTCTATCCTGCGTCACGTTCGTGAAGCAGCGCAGATCCTGGCGAAAGATTACGGCGTAGGTTCTGACGTGTATAGCGTCACCTCCTTCACCGAACTGGCGCGTGATGGCCAGGATTGCGAACGCTGGAACATGCTGCACCCGCTGGAAACTCCGCGCGTACCGTACATCGCTCAGGTGATGAACGACGCTCCGGCTGTAGCATCCACTGACTATATGAAACTGTTCGCCGAGCAGGTTCGTACTTACGTACCGGCTGATGATTACCGCGTACTGGGTACCGATGGCTTCGGTCGTTCCGACAGCCGTGAAAACCTGCGTCACCACTTCGAAGTTGATGCTTCCTACGTGGTCGTTGCGGCGCTGGGCGAACTGGCTAAACGTGGTGAAATCGATAAGAAAGTTGTGGCTGACGCCATTGCTAAATTCGACATCGATGCAGAAAAAGTTAACCCGCGTCTGGCGTAAGAGGTAAGAGAATAATGGCTATCGAAATCAAAGTACCGGACATCGGGGCTGATGAAGTTGAAATCACCGAGATCCTGGTCAAAGTTGGCGACAAAGTTGAAGCTGAACAGTCGCTGATCACCGTAGAAGGCGACAAGGCCTCTATGGAAGTTCCGTCTCCGCAGGCTGGCGTCGTGAAAGAGATTAAAGTCTCCGTCGGCGACAAAACCGAGACTGGCAAACTGATCATGATTTTCGATTCCGCCGAAGGTGCAGCAGCCGCTGCACCTGCGCAGGAAGAGAAAGCGGCTGCTCCGGCACCGGCAGCAGCGCCGGCGGCAAGCGCAGCGAAAGAAGTTCACGTACCGGATATCGGCGGCGATGAAGTTGAAGTCACCGAGATCATGGTTAAAGTGGGCGACACTATTGCCGCTGAGCAATCCCTGATCACCGTCGAAGGCGACAAAGCTTCTATGGAAGTTCCGGCGCCGTTCGCGGGTACCGTTAAAGAGATCAAAATCAGCACCGGCGACAAAGTATCCACCGGCTCTCTGATCATGGTCTTCGAAGTGGAAGGCGCCGCGCCTGCTGCTGCTCCGGCTCAGGCCGCGGCACCGGCACCGGCTGCTGCACCTGCACCGGCTCAGAAAGCTGCCGCGCCGGCTGCGAAAGCGGAAGGTAAAACCGAATTCGCTGAAAACGAAGCTTACGTTCACGCGACTCCGCTGATTCGTCGCCTGGCGCGCGAGTTCGGCGTAAACCTGGCGAAAGTGAAAGGGACCGGCCGTAAAGGTCGTATCCTGCGCGAAGACGTTCAGGCTTACGTGAAAGAAGCGGTTAAACGCGCTGAATCAGCACCGGCTGCTGCCGCAGGCGGCGGTCTGCCGGGCATGCTGCCATGGCCGAAAGTTGACTTCAGCAAGTTTGGCGAAATCGAAGAAGTGGAACTGGGTCGTATCCAGAAAATCTCTGGTGCGAACCTGAGCCGTAACTGGGTGATGATCCCGCACGTTACGCACTTCGACAAAACCGATATCACCGATCTGGAAGCGTTCCGTAAGCAGCAGAATGCCGAAGCTGAGAAGCGCAAACTGGACGTGAAATTCACCCCAGTGGTCTTCATCATGAAAGCCGTTGCCGCTGCGCTTGAGCAGATGCCGCGCTTCAACAGCTCGCTGTCCGAAGACGGTCAGCGCCTGACGCTGAAGAAATACATCAACATCGGTGTGGCGGTTGATACTCCGAACGGTCTGGTGGTTCCGGTCTTTAAAGACGTGAACAAGAAGAGCATCACCGAGCTGTCTCGCGAGCTGACCACCATCTCGAAGAAAGCGCGCGATGGCAAGCTGACTGCTGGCGAAATGCAGGGCGGTTGCTTCACCATCTCCAGCATCGGCGGCCTGGGTACTACCCACTTCGCGCCGATTGTTAACGCGCCGGAAGTGGCCATCCTGGGCGTGTCTAAGTCCGCGATGGAGCCGGTATGGAATGGTAAAGAGTTCGTTCCGCGTCTGATGCTGCCGATCTCTCTGTCCTTCGACCACCGCGTCATCGACGGTGCTGATGGTGCCCGCTTCATTACCATCATTAACAACACCTTGAGCGACATTCGCCGCCTGGTGATGTAAGCGAAAAAGCCGGCCTGACGGCCGGCTTTTTTCTGATAACCTCAGGCTGTTGAGGATTATCAGCAACAAAGGACAAAATCGTTTGCCGTTTGTTGTTTAAAAATTGTTAACAATTTTGTAAAATACACGCGGATAGAACGTCCCGGTGGACTTGGGCGTAATAATAAAAGCGTCAGACCCGCCGGATATAAATTACAGAGGTCATGATGAGTACTGAAATCAAAACTCAGGTCGTGGTACTTGGGGCAGGTCCTGCAGGCTACTCTGCAGCCTTCCGTTGCGCTGATTTAGGTCTGGAAACCGTCATCGTAGAACGTTACAGCTCTCTGGGCGGTGTTTGCCTGAACGTGGGTTGTATCCCTTCTAAAGCACTGCTTCACGTTGCTAAAGTTATCGAAGAAGCGAAAGCGCTGGCCGAACACGGCATCGTTTTCGGCGAACCGAAAACCGACATTGACAAGATCCGCACCTGGAAAGAAAAAGTTATCACTCAGCTGACCGGTGGTCTGGCTGGCATGGCCAAAGGTCGTAAAGTGAAGGTTGTTAACGGTCTGGGTAAATTCACCGGCGCTAACACCCTGGAAGTTGAAGGCGAAAACGGCAAAACCGTGATTAACTTCGACAACGCGATCATCGCGGCGGGCTCCCGTCCGATTCAATTGCCGTTTATCCCGCATGAAGATCCGCGCGTTTGGGATTCCACCGACGCTCTGGAACTGAAATCTGTACCGAAACGCATGCTGGTTATGGGCGGCGGTATCATCGGTCTGGAAATGGGTACCGTATACCATGCGCTGGGTTCAGAGATTGACGTGGTTGAAATGTTCGACCAGGTTATCCCGGCCGCCGACAAAGATGTGGTTAAAGTCTTCACCAAGCGTATCAGCAAGAAATTCAACCTGATGCTGGAAACCAAAGTGACTGCCGTTGAAGCAAAAGAAGACGGTATTTACGTTTCCATGGAAGGCAAAAAAGCCCCGGCGGAAGCGCAGCGTTACGACGCGGTGCTGGTAGCTATCGGCCGCGTGCCGAACGGTAAAAACCTCGACGCAGGCAAAGCCGGCGTGGAAGTTGACGATCGCGGCTTCATTCGCGTTGACAAACAAATGCGCACCAACGTGCCGCACATCTTTGCTATCGGCGATATCGTCGGTCAGCCGATGCTGGCGCACAAAGGCGTACACGAAGGTCACGTTGCCGCAGAAGTTATCTCCGGCCTGAAACACTACTTCGATCCGAAAGTGATCCCGTCCATCGCCTACACCGAGCCAGAAGTGGCATGGGTTGGCCTGACTGAGAAAGAAGCGAAAGAGAAAGGCATCAGCTACGAAACCGCCACCTTCCCGTGGGCTGCTTCCGGCCGTGCTATCGCTTCCGACTGCGCAGACGGTATGACCAAACTGATCTTCGACAAAGAGACCCACCGTGTTATCGGCGGCGCGATTGTCGGCACCAACGGCGGCGAGCTGCTGGGTGAAATCGGTCTGGCTATCGAAATGGGCTGCGACGCTGAAGACATCGCGCTGACTATCCACGCTCACCCGACTCTGCATGAGTCCGTTGGCCTGGCGGCAGAAGTCTTCGAAGGTAGCATTACCGACCTGCCAAACGCGAAAGCGAAGAAAAAGTAACTTTTTCTTTCAGCTAAAATGCATAAGCGGCTCTCAGAGCCGCTTTTTTTATCGCTAATGTTTAGAACTATGTCCCTGTTCACAAAACGCTACACCTCATACATACTTTGAAAATAGTCACTCAGTAAACTAATAGGTAGTTAATTATATATCTGAGGTGTGAGATGAAACGCTTATTGACCACGGCGCTGTTAGCCACGATGTTCGTATCCGGTATGGCCTGCGCGGCTGATGCAACCATTCCATGGGCGGCGAACAGCGGCGGTACCGAAAGTACCCATATTGCGGCGATGGGCCAGGATCTGAATGCGCAGCATCAGTTGGTGACGAAGACGAATGAAGGGGTGTGGGCGGCGAATTCCGGGAGCATCAGCTCGGATGAAGCGGCGCTGACCAGTCAGAAACCTGCTTTTGCCGGTTATCCGGAGCTGATGCCGCACCAGGGCTAAGCATAAGAGAGTGCCCGGTTGCTATCGCGCAACCGGGCATTTTTTTATTGATTGATCGGCTGCCATCCCGCTGCTGAATCGGGGGCAAAATGCGTAATTGCCTGCGCTTTCGTCGCGCTCTCTTCGCCCAGGTTCGCCTGCCAGACTCGATCATTCTGATCGATCATGAAGCTCATCACCCCGGTTTCTCCCCATTCCACCGGCCAGGCCAGTAAGGCGACGCCTTGGTTATCGTTATCGGCGATAATGCGGAAGCGGTAGCCATGATAACCGGCGCCGGGCTCAGCCGGGCTAAAGGCCGGCCCCAGCGGGCTGGGCGTTTCGCCCGGTGAGGTTGGCCAGTACAGGCCATCTTTTTTGCCTTCGCTGCTGATGATTTTTTGCGCCCAGCGATGATTCATTTGATAGTAATCCTGCTGGGCATCAACGTAGGCGTGCATGGCGGCAATTGCCGACAATTCATTGCGGCCGATGGCGCGTGTGAGAATTTCATCTTCTCCGGCCGCCATATCAAAACGCCAGCCCTGTTCATCTTTGACAATGGGAATCGGCAACCGCCACGCTTCGCTACCGACATCAAGCCAGGCGCTATTACCCTGCTGGACAATGACGTGTTTCACCTGCCAGTCGCGCTGAAAGCGGTCGACGGCATTGGGATCAATACCATCGGTGGGTAAAAACTGCTGCCAGTTATCGCCGAGCAGATTATTGAGCGCGGCTTTATCACGATGATTGAGCGCATCGGCCAGCGCGCTTGCGGCTTTCTCCGGCGTGGGGAACGGTTGCTGGGCGAAGGCGGCGAGCGGCGACAGCATTAGCGTTAATAGGGCGATCTGTAATGGTTTTCTCATCTGCTCATCCTCAGCGACGACGCAATTCATGATGTTCGGAAAGACGCTCTCTGGCGGCGCTGCGCTGTTCGCTGCTCAAGCCGGAAATATTACGGCTTTGCAGCCCGCGCGCCTGCTGTGATTGCCAGGAGGGGGAGCGACTTTCGTTGCCGCTTAAGGCATTGGCGCGTACCGTGCTCACCGCTTGCTGACGTTGGGCCGGCGTCGCGGAGTGAATCTGCTGACGGCGCTGTTGTTGCTGAGGCGTTGGATTCTGCACATGGCTCTTCACGGCCTCGCGATGCTGTTGCTGCTGTGGCGTTGGGTGTTGCAGCTGCGTTTTCGCCGCTTCGCGACGCTGCTGTTTGGCAGGCGTCGGCGTGCTGTCGTAGCCACGGTAGCTGCTGCGCTGGGTGGCCTGCTTCAATTGCTGAGAGGCTGCCTGACGCTGCGCATCGCGCGAGGCGCTAGTGGCCGCCAGTTTGCCTGCGCTGGCGGCAGGGGCGTTGGGATGCTGGAGCTGCGTCATCGCCGCTTGCCGTTGAGCATTGCGATCGACCGGCGCATGCTGGGTTGCGCTGAGTCCGCCGGGCACATTGGTCTGATGATAGCGCTGGGCGACATTATTATTCGGATAAGGCACGTTGCCGCGATAGGCGGGGTTGTGCTGCCAGTTAACATGGTTACCCGGCAGATTCTGCCCGGTAATGCGGTTGAAATTATTCACATTAATATTGATGTTATCGCCATTGTGCTGGTAACCGCCGTGATGGTAATCGTCATCATGATGATGGTAATCATCGTCATCATCCCAGTCGATGCTGCTGAAGAGCGCCCAGGTGGTGGCGACGCCAAGGCTGTAACCAAAACCTTTGACGAAGCTATCGGTGAACTGCTCTCCAGGAGGCGGCGGCATATAGACCGGGGGATAGGCGCTATTCGGCCAACTGCCGTAGACGGTCGAAGGGTTATAGCTTGGAACGTATACCACCTGCGGATTGGTCGGTTCAATTTTGATGATCTGCGAAGGCGATGGCGTTGAGGTTGTTGAGGTTGATACCGTGCTGCTATTCGATGACCTCGAAGAGGCCGGCGCGGCGGCCGTGACGGTCACCTTTTGTTGCGGTGTGGATTTTAATGTTCCGGTTTGTTGGGCAATAGCGCGCAGGCGCTGTACGGAATCCATCACGTCGTGCGGCTGGGCTAAAAATGCATCGCCAAGGTTTTCTACCCACGGCGGGTTTTCGCCCATCATTGCCAGCAGGGCGGGAAAAGCGACGAGGGATTTGACGCTCGGATCCCACGGCTGGTTGGCAACGGCCTGCACGGCCGCGTCGCCTTTCATCGACGGGTTATCCTGCGACCACTGCACCGCCTGCATGACGTTGTCCGGATAGGTGGAGGCCATCAGTACCTGCGAGAGTAAACTGTCCGGGTAGAGCGCGATTGGCGCGACCCATTGGTCGATTTGCGCCTGGGTATAGGTGGCGGCGACAGGTTGCGCTGGCGCAGTCGCTGGTGCTGTCGTTGGCACAGGCTGCGCCGTCACCGGCGCTTCAGCGATAGTCTCTGGGGTACGACTTTTAACATATAGCGTTCCCGCCGCCGCGAGTAAGCCGGCGCTGCAGAGCAGGGCGATAATATGGGGTTTGAACGGTAGTGACATGGAAGCTCCTGACACAGAAATGTTACCCATCTCGCTCAAGTATCGGCGAAAACGGTACGTTACGGGAGTATATGAAGACGATATTGTTTTTTTTGATTTTTGTTGGGATCCTGACATTAAATCTGTAACAGAAATAAATTTATCTACCAGCATTTGAACAGAAAGCCTGCAATATCCTGCCCTTAACGATTCAGCTAAATTTTAATGTTGCTTTTTTGTAAACAGATTAACACCCTTCAAAAATCCTGCTATGCTGCCCTCGCGGTATCGGGCATTTACCCTACAAACTGCTGTCTCACAGGAGCGTGAAGAAAATCGCCTACCGCATTTTACAATGAGAGCGAGGAGAACCGTCGTGCTAGAAGAATACCGTAAGCACGTAGCTGAGCGTGCCGCCATGGGGATTGTTGCCAAACCCTTAGACGCAACCCAAATGGCCGCGCTGGTAGAACTGCTGAAAAACCCGCCAGCGGGTGAAGATGAATTCCTGTTAGATCTGCTTACCAACCGTGTACCGCCGGGCGTCGATGAAGCCGCCTATGTTAAAGCCGGATTCCTTGCCGCTATCGCTAAAGGCGAAGCGACCTCCCCACTGGTTACCCCTGAAAAAGCCGTTGAACTGCTGGGCACCATGCAGGGCGGTTACAATATTCATCCCCTGATTGAAGCGCTGGACGATGCCAAACTGGCACCGATTGCGGCGAAAGCGCTGTCCCATACCCTGCTGATGTTCGATAACTTCTATGACGTAGAAGAGAAAGCCAAAGCGGGTAATGAATACGCTAAACAGGTTATGCAATCCTGGGCTGACGCCGAGTGGTTCCTGAACCGTCCGCAACTGGCGGAAAAAATTACCGTTACCGTCTTCAAAGTTACCGGCGAAACCAATACCGATGACTTGTCTCCGGCGCCTGATGCCTGGTCCCGTCCGGATATCCCACTGCACGCTCTGGCGATGCTGAAAAACGCTCGTGAAGGTATTGAGCCGGATCAGCCGGGCGCAGTCGGTCCGATTAAACAAATTGAAGCGCTGCAGCAGAAAGGCTTCCCGCTGGCCTACGTTGGCGACGTTGTTGGTACCGGTTCTTCGCGTAAATCCGCCACCAACTCGGTGCTGTGGTTCATGGGCGACGATATCCCGAACGTACCGAACAAGCGCGGCGGCGGCCTGTGCCTGGGCGGCAAAATTGCGCCTATCTTCTTCAATACCATGGAGGATGCGGGCGCTCTGCCTATTGAAGTGGACGTGAGCAACCTGAACATGGGCGACGTCATTGACGTTTACCCGTTCAAAGGCGAAGTGCGTAACCACGAAACCAACGAGCTGTTGGCAAGCTTCGAACTGAAAACCGATGTACTGATCGACGAAGTGCGCGCCGGTGGCCGTATTCCGCTGATCATCGGTCGCGGCCTGACGACCAAAGCGCGCGAAGCGCTGGGTCTGCCGCACAGCGACGTCTTCCGTCATGCGAAAGACGTGGCGGAAAGCAACCGCGGCTTCTCTCTGGCGCAGAAAATGGTTGGCCGCGCCTGCGGCGTTGCCGGTATCCGTCCGGGCGCTTATTGCGAGCCGAAAATGACCTCCGTCGGTTCTCAGGACACCACCGGTCCAATGACCCGCGATGAGCTGAAAGACCTGGCGTGCCTGGGCTTCTCCGCTGACCTGGTGATGCAGTCCTTCTGTCACACTGCAGCCTATCCGAAGCCGGTTGACGTCACCACGCACCACACTCTGCCGGACTTCATCATGAACCGCGGCGGTGTTTCACTGCGTCCGGGCGATGGCGTTATCCACTCCTGGCTGAACCGTATGCTGCTGCCTGATACCGTAGGTACCGGCGGCGACTCCCATACCCGATTCCCGATTGGTATCTCCTTCCCGGCGGGCTCAGGTCTGGTGGCCTTCGCCGCCGCGACCGGCGTGATGCCGCTGGATATGCCGGAATCAGTACTGGTGCGCTTCAAAGGTAAAATGCAGCCGGGCATTACCCTGCGCGACCTGGTTCACGCCATTCCGCTGTATGCTATCAAGCAGGGCCTGCTGACCGTTGAGAAGAAAGGGAAGAAAAACATCTTCTCTGGCCGCATCCTTGAAATCGAAGGTCTACCGGATCTGAAAGTCGAGCAGGCATTTGAACTGACCGATGCTTCCGCCGAGCGTTCAGCTGCAGGTTGTACCATCAAGCTGAACAAAGAGCCGATCGTTGAGTATCTGAACTCCAACATCGTCCTGCTGAAGTGGATGATCGCAGAAGGTTACGGCGATCGTCGTACGCTGGAGCGCCGTATCCAGGGCATGGAAAAATGGCTGGCGGATCCGCAACTGCTGGAAGCCGACGCTGATGCGGAATACGCGGCAGTGATCGACATCGATCTGGCGGATATCAAAGAGCCCATCCTGTGCGCACCGAACGATCCGGACGATGCGCGTCTGCTGTCAGACGTGCAGGGCGAGAAGATCGACGAAGTGTTTATCGGTTCCTGCATGACCAACATTGGCCACTTCCGTGCTGCCGGTAAACTGCTGGACAGCCACAAAGGCCAACTGCCGACTCGCCTGTGGGTGGCGCCGCCAACCCGTATGGATGCCGCGCAGTTGACAGAAGAAGGCTACTACAGCGTGTTTGGTAAGAGCGGCGCGCGTATCGAAATCCCTGGCTGTTCCCTGTGTATGGGCAACCAGGCGCGCGTGGCTGACGGCGCGACGGTCGTGTCGACCTCTACTCGTAACTTCCCGAACCGTTTAGGTACCGGCGCCAACGTCTATCTGGCCTCTGCCGAACTGGCGGCGGTTGCTTCTCTGCTGGGCAAACTGCCGACGCCGGAAGAGTATCAGACCTTCGTCGCTCAGGTTGATAAGACGGCGGAAGATACCTATCGCTACCTGAACTTTAACCAGCTGGATCAGTACACTGAAAAAGCTGACGGCGTGATCTTCCAGACCGCCGTGTAATCCGTTCGGTCAGCCCGGCTGACCGTTTGGCTACAAACTCTCCAATGCCCGCTGAACATTGCATCAGCGGGCATTTTTATTTTTAAACCTCCCATCCGTTGCGCTTTTTTTCTTCCTGTCTGCTGCGATAATTAGGTTATGGGTACAGTGCAGCGGTGACGCATTGCCCTTGCAGAGGAAAAGATTATGGATTACGAATTTCTGCGCGATATTACCGGTGTGGTAAAGGTGCGAATGTCGATGGACCACGAGGCGATTGGTCACTGGTTCAACGAAGAGGTGAAAGATAACCTGGCCCTTCTGGATGAAGTGGAACAGGCAGCGCGCACCGTGAAAGGCAGTGAACGTTCCTGGCAGCGGGCCGGCCATGAATATACGTTGTGGCTGGATGGCGAAGAAGTGATGATCCGTGCCAACCAACTGGAATTTTCCGGCGATGAAATGGAAGAGGGGATGAATTACTACGACGAAGAGAGCCTCTCTCTTTGCGGCGTGGAGGATTTCCTGCAGGTGGTTGCCGCATACCGTGAATTTATGCAGCAGCGTTAATCATTCGTTCGGTGCCGGGCGGCGCGGAACCCCGTAGGCCCGGCAAGCAAAAGCGCCGCCGGGCATTTCAGTCATTACACCGCAGGGATATTGCGGGCGTAATAAATTTCCCGCATCTCTTTCCACAGCAGGTCGGTAATCACCTTGCGCTCTTGTTCGCTTAACTCTTCCGGTTTGGTGTGGAACATGTAGTGTTTCAGATCGAACTCTTTCAGCATCATTTTGGTATGGAACATATTTTCCTGATAGACGTTCACGTCCACCATGTCATAGAGCGACTTCATATCTTCTGACATGAAGTTCTGAATAGAGTTGATTTCATGATCGATAAAATGCTTCATGCCGTTGATATCACGGGTGAAACCACGCACGCGATAATCAATGGTTACGATATCGGATTCCAGTTGGTGAATCAGGTAGTTCAGCGCCTTCAGCGGTGAAATCACTCCACAGGTGGAGACTTCAATATCGGCGCGGAAGGTGCACAGACCGCCTTCCGGATGGCTTTCCGGATAGGTATGCACGCAGATGTGGCTTTTATCGAGATGTGCGACCACGGTCTCAGGCAGCGGGCCCGGATGCTCGCTCTGATCGATAAGCTGCGGATCGATAGGCTCTTCGCTAACCAAAATGGTGACGCTTGCGCCCTGCGGTTCATAATCCTGGCGTGCGATGTTGAGTATGTTGGCGCCAATGATTGAACAGGTCTCGGAGAGGATTTCCGTCAGGCGGTTGGCATTATAGAGTTCATCGATATAGGCGATATAGCCATCGCGCTCTTCGGCGGTTTTAGCGTAGCAGATATCGTAAATACAAAAACTCAGGCTTTTAGTCAGGTTGTTGAAGCCGTGCAGCTTAAGCTTTTTCAATTTGGTTCACCTCCTCGTTTCAGGTTAGCTGGCGGTCAGCGCGTCCAGCAGGTATTGCGGTAGCGCGAAAGCCGCGGTATGAATTGCCGGGTTGTAATAACGGCATTGCAGCCCGGCGCTATGGAAGCGGGCCTGAATAATTTCCGTCGACAAATGACGCAGGGCTTCATTATCGGTCGCCCAGGCAAAGGTCATGATACCGCCATAGTAGGTCGGGATCGCCGCCTGGTAGAAGCTGACATCGGTGAAATAGTGGCTGAGTTTGCGATGGCTGCCTACCGCTTCATCCTGCTGCAGGAAGCTTACGCCGTTCTGGGCAACGAAAATTCCGCCGGGGTTCAGGCAACGTTTACAGCCAGCATAAAACGCCGAGGTAAACAGGCTCTCACCGGGGCCGATCGGGTCAGTACAGTCGGAGATAATGACATCAAAAGTTTGTGACGTTTGGTTGACGAAGTTCACGCCGTCATCAATCACCAGCGTAAAGCGCGGGTCGTCATAGGCGCCGGCGTTATGGTTTGGAAGGTACTGGCGGCAGAACGATACCACTCCGGCGTCGATTTCCACCATGGTAATGGTTTCGATATGTTGGTGGCGGGAGACTTCACGCAGCATCGCGCCATCGCCGCCGCCGATGATCAGCACGTGCTTTGCGTGACCATGGGCCAGCAGCGGAACGTGGGTCATCATTTCATGGTAAATAAACTCATCGCGCTCGGTGGTTTGCACCACGCCATCAAGCGCCATCACGTGGCCAAATGCCGCATTTTCGAAGATGATTAAATCCTGATGATCGGTCTTCTCATGGTACAGCACGTTATCAACGGTAAAATATTGACCAAAATGGTCGTGCAGCGTCTCATGCCACTGATTACTCTCAGCCATGGCTTACTCCTCCTTTGTTAACTTCTGTGGTGCCCACAAAGCGGGCACCCCATCATAGCCAACTATAGATAGAGATTGATATGGCGAATAGTGAACCTTCTACTGTTTGGCTGAACTCTCGCTAGCGTGAGGTTTTCGGCGCAGGTGTTTTGGGTTGTTGATCGCTGTTGGGCCTGACGTCAACAATTCGCACGGTATACACCATCGTCGCGCCCGGCGGAATTTTTCCAGGGATCCCTTTGCTGCCGTAGGCGCGCTCCGATGGAACCACGATAGTGATGGCACCATGGTTATTCAGGCGTTTAAGCGGTTCACGGAAGGTCACGGGATACTGACTTAGCGCCTGTGACCAGACCTTATCTTCGGCTTCCATATCGTTTATCACGGTACCGTCGATCAAGCTTTCTTTGATAACGACGGTGACGATATCGTTATCATCAATTTCACCTTTGCCGGGGTAGTCAATGCGGCTATAGATCCCGCCTTTGAGTAGAACGCCTTTCTGCGCGGCAAATTGCTGCTGATACTCTTTACCTTCGCGGAGGGTTTGCTGCTCAATTTTATCAATGTTTTTGTATAACCGCTGCGACACGTCGAAAAGCGCCTTATTGCGCGCTTGTTCATCCAGCGCCAGCTTACCGGCAAAAACATCGTTAATGCCCTTAATAACGGTCTCCTGTTGCAGATTTAACCCTTTCGCTGCCTGGCTGGACAGCGTTTTAAGCGCATCTTGCCCTATTGATACACCGACGGAGTATGCCTGCTGCTGTGGGGCATTACTGAGGTTTAGCGCGGATGATTTGGTTGCCGCGGTGGTGGTTTTTACTGTGGCGAGTTCGGCGCTCAGCTTCTGCTTCTCCGCCATTGCCGCAGCCAGCTTATCGCTCAGGGCCTGCTTGTCTGTCTCCAGCGCGTTGAGCTTTACCGTTTGCGCCTGCAGAGCGGCGGCAGAGCGTTTGAGATTATCCGCGCCGTCGGCTTTTTCCTGCTGGAAGGTGCGGGCTTGCTGAACAAGCCGCTTGTTTTCCGTGTCCAGCGCGGTTATCCGGCCCTGAAGCTGTGCGATGGTTTTATTCAACGCTGAATTATCTACCGGCGCTGGCGTGACGGCGGGAGATTGTGATTTTAGCTGTGCCTGCAGCTGGCGGATGGTCTTATCTTTGTCGGCAATGAGACTTTTTTGCGCGGCCAGTTTTTTTTGCAGCGCTGCCGTGTTGTTGTCGCGGGCCCTGACGGGTTTACTGGCCTCCGGCGCCGGAGGTATTTCTTTCTTCTCTTTTTTCTCCTGCTGCTGGACATAGTTGAGAAACGCAGGCGCGCCGTCATCCGCTTGCGCATGACCAATAAAAAGGGACGCCAGCAAAAGGAAGGCCAGCGTCATTATATTAAGGCGAATTATCATAGCGCCTGTCACTTCACCGCATTATCGCCGCGCATGACCAGACTATCGATCAGCGACTTTTCAATATCGGCGCAAAGCTTGATGGATTTAAATTGATACATGGAATCGATGCCCTGACGGGTGGGATCGGCGACTTTCGTACGCACTGAATTATATTGCGACGCCGCACCGATCAGCGCGGTGAATTCACTACCCAGTCTTGAGGCTTCTTTCGGATTAACCTCTTTTAACGAATCTAAAGCCTGGCGACAGGCATTAAGCCGCTCCTGTTCAGCGACCAGCCGCAGCTTTTCATTCTGTTGCGCATCGGTGGCGATGGCGATTGGTGGCGTTATGGGTGTGTTAGCCTGACGATGTGCCTGGCAGCCAGCTAGCATGATAAACGCGAACGGAAGTAAGCGAAAAAAAGGTGAGATATTCAAAATGTCATTCCATTGCAATAAGAGAGGTTACTGGCGATTTTAATTCGCTTGATGGCCTTTGCAATAAATGACGAGTTGAATTGTTTGCTCTTGAATGTGATTTTTACTGATAAATTAAGCTAACGATTAATTAATAAAACTAAATAGTATCAGGGGGCGTCAAATATAAATACCGGTTAATGAATTCATATTTCGTCAATGCTGGTGGAGAGGGGGAGGCGTGAATACACAGATGCAGCCGCATCGCCGCGGCTGCAGATAGGCTTACTTCACATAGGCCAGCAGGCTGAGGGAGTCTCGGGCCAGAGCTTTGCATTTTTTGGCTGTTGGGATTTTGATACCGCTGAGATCGCGATAGCTATCCTCACCTAATGCTTTCATATTAAAGCTGTCGTAGTTGCTGAGGTCCCATTGGTTTTGCTGGGCAAAAAAGACCAACGCGCGGCGAATTTGCGTATTTGGCAAATTTTGATAGCCGCAATCGTTTTTCAGGAATACAAATACCGCCGTTAAATCAGCCATATCTTCCGCTTCGGATTCACTTAATGCATAGCTATTGGCGGAGAGGGCGAGCAGGCTGCCAAACAGCATTGTTCTGAAAAACGTCTTCATTTTTTCTACCATTGAAACACGGACAATCAAAGTTAGCATACTTCTTTACACCACGCAGAGCTTTATTCACAAGCTTCTGCTTGACCTTCCCGTTGCGGGAGGGTTTAAGCTTAAATATTCACCAGCAGAATAAAAGGATGTGAAAATGCAACGTCGTGAGTTTATCAAATTAAGCGCCGCGCTTGGCGCGGTCAGCGCCTTACCGCTCTGGAGCCGTTCGGTATTCGCTGCTGGCCGTCCGGCTTTGCCGGTCCCGGATTTATTGACCGCCGACGCGCGCAATCGCATTACGCTGACGATTCAAGCCGGAAAGACGCAGTTTGGCCCGCATCTTGCGACGACCTGGGGTTATAACGGCAACCTCCTCGGGCCTGCGTTGAAGCTGAAGCAAGGTGAAGCGGTGACGGTAGATATTCATAACCGCCTGGCGGAGGAGACCACGGTCCACTGGCATGGGCTGGAAGTGCCTGGCGAAGTCGATGGCGGCCCGCAGGGCGTCATCGCCGCAGGAGCCTCAAGGACGGTGAGTTTTACGCCGACGCAGCGAGCGGCGACCTGCTGGTTCCATCCCCATCAGCATGGTAAAACCGGCCGTCAGGTCGCGATGGGGCTGGCGGGTTTGGTGCTGATTGAAGATGTCGAGAGCGGGCAATTACTGCTGCCGAAGCAGTGGGGAATTGATGATATTCCGGTGATCGTGCAGGACAAAAGATTCAATGCCAATGGAGAAATAGATTATCAGCTCGATATCATGAGCGCCGCCGTTGGCTGGTTTGGTGATACCCTGTTGACTAACGGTGCGCTGTATCCCGAACACGCTCCACCGCGCGGTTGGCTGCGCCTGCGTCTGCTTAATGGTTGTAATGCCCGCTCGCTGAATTTCGCTACCAGCGATCGCCGCCCAATGTATGTAGTAGCAAGCGACGGCGGCCTGTTGGCGGAACCGGTCAAAGTGAGCGAACTGCCGGTACTGATGGGCGAGCGCTTTGAGGTATTGATTGATACCCGCGACGGAAAGGCATTTGATCTCCTGACGCTGCCGGTGAGCCAGATGGGGATGGCGATTGCGCCATTTGATAAGCCGCAGCCGGTGCTCCGTATACAGCCGCTATTGATCCCGGCATCCGGTAAGCTACCCGATACTTTGGCGGCGATGCCCGCGCTGCCGTCACTGGAGGGGCTGACGCAGCGCACGCTACAGCTGTCGATGGATCCGATGCTCGATATGATGGGAATGCAGGCGCTGATGAAGAAATATGGCGACCAGGCGATGTCCGGTATGAGCCATGGGATGATGATGGATCATGGCGACATGGGCAATATGAATCACGGTCAGATGAAGAATATGAACCATGGTGGCGGAATGGGACATGGCGCTTCATCTGATAAGGGATTCGATTTCCATAACGCCAACCGTATCAACGGTAAAGCCTTTGATATGAATGTGCCGATGTTCGCCGCGGCCAGGGGGCAGTACGAGCGCTGGCTGATCTCCGGCAAGGGCGACATGATGCTGCATCCTTTCCATATTCATGGCACGCAATTCCGCATTCTGAGTGAAAATGGCCAGGCGCCAGCGGCGCATCGTCGCGGCTGGAAGGATACGGTAAGAGTGGAGGGCGGGGTGAGTGAAGTGCTGGTGAAGTTCGATCATCAGGCGCCCAGGGAGTTTGCCTATATGGCGCACTGTCATCTACTGGAGCATGAAGACACCGGGATGATGTTGGGGTTCACCGTTTAGGACTGTGCGGCCTGCCGCCCTCTCCCATAGGGGAGGGGGCAAACAAAAAAACGGCAACTTTCGTTGCCGTTTTTGCGTTTTATTTCGCGTCATCCGGTAACGCATAGGCAACGATGTAGTCGCCCATTTTAGTACCGAACGAGCCATGACCGCCGGCAGAGATGACAACGTACTGCTTGCCATTCACTTCATAGGTCATCGGCGTCGCCTGGCCACCTGCAGGCAGACGCGCCTGCCACAGTTTTTCACCATTACTCATGTTGTAAGCGCGCAGGTAGTTATCGGCGGTGGCGGCGATAAACAGCACGTTACCGGCGGTTGAGATCGGTCCGCCCAGCATCGGCATACCCATATTGAATGGCAGTGGAACAGGCAGCGGGAACGGCAGACTATCCTGCGGCGTACCGATGCGTTTTTTCCACACCACTTCGTTGGTCTTCAGATCCAGCGCCGAGATATAACCCCATGCCGGTTGTTTACACGGCAGGCCAAACGGCGACAGGAACGGGTTCAGCGTGACGCCGAACGGGACGCCATACTGCGGCTGAACGCCGGACTCGGTACCAGAGCCTTTCGCGTCTTTTGGCGGTTCCATCGGGTTGCCCGGGCCGCGTGGGATCAGTTTAGAGACGAACGGCAGCGCCATCGGGTTGGCGATAGCCACCTGACGGTTTGGATCGACGGAGATACCGCCCCATTCAAACATCCCCAGGTTCCCCGGGAAGACCAGCGTGCCCTGTTCAGACGGCGGAGTGAAGATACCTTCATAGCGCATCTGATGGAAGATAACGCGGCACACCAGTTGGTCAAACATGGTGGCGCCCCACATATCTGCGCCGGTCAGGTCTTTCTTCGGACGGAAGCTCAGCTCGGAGAACGGCTGGGTTTTAGCAACATAATCGCCTTTCGCCGCACCTTGCGGAACCGGTTTTTCCGGCGCCGGGACCACCAGCTCGCCATTACGGCGATCCAGCACGAAGATGTTGCCGGTTTTGGCCGGAGCGTAAATCACCGGTACGGTTTTACCGTTCACATCAATGTCGGCCAGCGTCGGCTGCGACGGCATATCCATATCCCACAGATCGTGGTGTACGGTTTGGTAGCTCCATGCCAGTTTCCCGGTGGTTGCGTTCAGCGCTACGATAGAGCTGGCGTAACGTTCCTGTTCCGGCGTGCGATTGCCGCCCCAGATATCCGGCGTGGTAACGCCCATCGGCAGATAGACTAAATCCAGCTTCGCGTCATAGGCGGCAGGCGCCCAGGAGTTAGGTGAATTGAGTGTGAAGTGATGCTCATCGCTCGGGATCGCATTAGGGTCTTTCGCACCCGGGTCGAAGGCCCACAGCAGTTTACCGGTATTCACATCAAAGCCGCGGATCACGCCTGATGGCTCGCGGGTTGAGAAGTTATCGGTTACCGCGCCGGCAATGACGATAGTCTTATCGGTGATAATCGGCGGCGACGTCGGTTCATACATACCCGGCGTGGTTACCGGCATATTGGTTTGCAGGTTGAGAATGCCTTTGTTGGCAAAGGTTTCGCACAGCTTACCGTTGTCGGCGTTCACCGCGAACAGACGGCCATCGTTGACCGGCAGAATAATACGGCGCGGGCAGTCGGCGACGACGTCGGCAGGCGCGTTATCTGCTTTGGCTTCATGATAGGAAACGCCACGGCAGGTCACGTGCTGGAACGACGGATCGGCGTTCAGCTGCGGGTCAAAATGCCACTTCTCTTTACCGGTGGCCGCGTCAAGCGCGAACAGACGCTGGTGGGCGGTACACAGATACAGCATGTCGCCAACTTTAATCGGCGTCACTTCGTTAGTGATTTCACCCGGATCGTTCGGCTGCTTCAGGTCGCCGGTGCGGAATACCCAGGCTTCCTTCAGGTTCTTCACGTTATCGGTATTAATTTGCTTCAGCGGTGAATAACGCTGGCCTTCCTGGTTGCGGCCATAAGCCGGCCAGTCGCTATCGGCGACGGTAGAAATCGGCGCGGCCGGCGTCGCGTCAGCACTCAGCGTACCGTTCACTTCCTGCGGATCGTTGAAACCGGCCCAGGTCAGGATCCCGCCGCTAATCAGCAGGGCGATAACCAGACCGCCAACGGCGCCGGCGGAAGGGACCGGCAGACGACGCCAGACAAATGGCAGAATCAGCCAGATGCCGAAGAAGACCAGGATGTCGCTACGCGGCGTCAGCGCCCAGAAGTCGAAACCGACTTCCCATACCCCCCAAATCATGGTTGCCAGCAGCAGGGCGGCGTACAGCCACAGCGCAGCGCGCTTGCCGCGGAACAGCATAACGGTGACGGCCAGCATCACCAGGCCTGCGATAGGGTAGTACCAGGAACCGCCGATAGCGGCCAGCCATACCCCACCGATTAACAGATACAGGCCACAGAAGGCGGCAAACAGCGCCGTCAGCGTGACAAGTAACCGTGATTGTTGAGATTTTGTTTCTGCCATAGAAAGACACTCTTCAGTTGTTAATTTTTTAACTGCAATTAATTATAGGATTTAACAACTGTGATCGGAATCACAAATATGGCTTTATTATTCACTGCACCGAAGATTTCGTTTTGCTGGTATACTGTATCGCTTGCCGGTCAACGTCGATGTGAAAGCAACGGCTTTGAAGATTTATCCTAAGAATCAAATGGTTAGTTTAATGAAACATACTGTAGAAGTGATGATCCCGGAAGCCGAGATCAAAGCGCGTATCGCCGAACTGGGTCGTCAAATTAATGAACGCTACAAAGACAGCGGCAGTGAAATGGTGCTGGTGGGTCTGCTGCGCGGTTCATTTATGTTTATGGCTGACCTGTGCCGTGAGGTTCAGGTGCCGCATGAAGTCGACTTTATGACCGCCTCCAGCTATGGCAGCGGCATGTCCACCACCCGCGATGTCAAAATCCTTAAAGACCTGGATGAAGATATTCGCGGTAAAGACGTATTGATCGTCGAAGACATCATCGATTCCGGCAACACCCTGTCTAAAGTGCGCGAAATCCTCAGCCTGCGCGAGCCGAAATCGCTGGCTATCTGTACGCTGCTGGATAAACCAAGCCGTCGTGAAGTGAACGTCCCGGTGGAGTTTGTCGGTTTTGCGATTCCGGATGAGTTCGTGGTGGGCTACGGTATCGACTACGCTCAGCGCTATCGTCATCTGCCGTATGTCGGCAAAGTGATCCTGCTGGACGAGTAATTATTGTTGCGGTCCCGGATAGGGCGAGCGCCTTATCCGGGGCGGTGAGGGCGGCGGCTATTTATGGTTGGCGTGCTTGCTCTTGAGATTGGAAATCCCGTGGCGATAGCGCTGCTCGAGGGTTTCCCGGCTGACGGCGGTGACATCAAGATCGCGCAGTAGTCCGTCGTGAATACCATAAGCCCAACCGTGGATCGTCACTTTTTGTCCACGTTTCCACGCCGACTGCATGATCGTCGAGTGTCCCAGGTTGTATACCTGCTCCATCACGTTCAGTTCGCAAAGTGTATCCAGACGCCGCTCTTCCGGCATTTCACCGAGCAGCGAACTGTGTTTAAACCAGATATCGCGAATGTGTAGCAGCCAGTTATCAATAAGCCCCAATTCCGGGTTTTCGACCGCCGCCTGTACACCGCCGCAGCCGTAGTGGCCGCAGATAATAATGTGTTCGACTTCCAGCACGTCAACGGCGTATTGCACCACCGACAGACAGTTCAGGTCGGTGTGGATCACCAGATTGGCAACGTTACGGTGCACGAACAACTCACCGGGTTCCAGGCCGGTTAAGCGCTCTGCGGGGACGCGGCTATCGGAACAGCCAATCCACAGAAAGCGCGGTTTCTGCGCCTGCGACAATTTCGCAAAGAAGCCGGGGTCCTCTTCCACCAGCATTTTTGACCATAGTGCATTATTGCTGATGAGTGTATCTATATCATTCATGGACGTTTACGGCCTGTAACCAAGTAAGTGCGTTGCGCTAATATAGGGTAAGCTCACCTTTTTGAAAACAATCTTTACCCGTCATACTTCATGCTGCAGGTGCGTTGGCTGCACTCGTTCACCCCAGTCACTTACTTATGTAAGCTCCTGGGGATTCGCTCATTTGCCGCCTTCCTGCAACATGAATTATTTGGGTAAATTAGATGTGAAGACACGAGAAGAGATATTTAATGACCATTGCTCTGGAATTAAAACAGCTCAAGAAAACCTATCCCGGCGGGGTTCAGGCGCTGAAAGGCATTGACCTGCAGGTTGAAGCCGGCGACTTTTATGCGCTGCTGGGCCCGAACGGCGCGGGGAAATCCACGACTATCGGCATCATTAGTTCGCTGGTCAATAAAACCTCCGGCCAGGTTAACGTATTTGGTTACGACCTGGAAAAAGATGTGGTGAACGCCAAGCGCCAACTCGGGCTGGTGCCGCAGGAGTTCAACTTCAACCCGTTCGAAACCGTACAGCAGATCGTGGTTAACCAGGCGGGTTACTATGGCGTTGAGCGTAAAGAAGCTATCTTGCGTAGCGAAAAGTATCTGAAACAGCTCGATCTGTGGGAAAAGCGCAATGAACGCGCGCGTATGCTCTCCGGTGGGATGAAGCGCCGCCTGATGATTGCCCGCGCGCTGATGCATGAGCCGAAGCTGCTCATTCTTGATGAACCCACCGCCGGGGTTGATATCGAACTACGTCGCTCGATGTGGGGGTTCCTCAAAGATCTCAACGATAAAGGCACCACCATTATCCTCACGACCCACTATCTGGAAGAAGCGGAAATGCTGTGCCGCAATATCGGCATTATCCAGAGCGGCGAGCTGGTGGAAAACACCTCAATGAAGGCGCTGCTGGCAAAGCTGAAATCGGAAACCTTTATCCTCGATCTGGCGCCGAAAAGCCCGCTGCCGACCCTCGATGGATATCAATACCGGCTGGTTGATACCTCGACGCTGGAAGTTGAAGTCCTGCGCGAGCAGGGGATTAACAGCGTTTTCGCCCAGCTAAGCGCCCAGGGCGTGCAGGTATTAAGTATGCGTAACAAGGCCAACCGTCTGGAAGAGCTGTTTGTCACGCTGGTGCACGACAAAAAAGGAGAATCAGCATGATGCAGCTTTACTGGGTCGCGCTGAAAAGCATCTGGACCAAAGAGATCCACCGGTTTATGCGTATCTGGGTTCAGACGCTGGTGCCGCCGGTGATCACCATGACCCTCTATTTCGTCATCTTTGGCAATCTGATCGGCTCGCGGATCGGCGAGATGCACGGTTTTACCTACATGCAGTTTATCGTGCCGGGGCTGATTATGATGGCGGTGATCACCAACGCCTACGCCAACGTCGCCTCGTCGTTCTTTAGCGCCAAGTTCCAGCGCAACATTGAGGAGCTGCTGGTGGCGCCGGTGCCAACCCACGTGGTGATCGCCGGTTACGTCGGCGGCGGGGTGGCGCGCGGGCTGTGCGTCGGGATTCTGGTTACGGCTATCTCGCTGTTCTTCGTCCCGTTCCAGGTTCATTCCTGGCTGTTCGTCGCCCTGACGCTGATTTTGACGGCAATCCTGTTCTCGCTGGCGGGCCTGCTCAATGCGGTATTTGCGAAAACCTTCGACGACATCAGCCTGATCCCGACTTTCGTGCTGACGCCGCTGACCTATCTTGGCGGGGTGTTCTATTCGCTGACGCTGTTGCCGCCGTTCTGGCAGGCGCTCTCGCATTTGAACCCCATCGTCTACATGATTAGCGGCTTCCGTTTTGGCTTCCTCGGCATTCATGACGTCCCGCTGGCGACCACCTTTGGCGTGCTGGTGGTGTTTATCGTGGCCTTCTATATTCTGTGCTGGTATCTGATCCAGCGCGGGCGCGGCCTGCGTAGCTAATCCTCTCTGTTAGCGCCCCCGCTAATTTCACTGTGGCGGGGCGCTAAGCGGTAATTTTTGATACCCATCACCCCATCTCAACGCTTGCCCTGCTAAATTGTTTGCCTGCTAAGGAGGTAGGCGATGTTAGGTTGGGTAATTACCTGTCATGATGAGCTGGCGCAGGAGATGCTGGATCGTCTGGAGAAAAAGTTTGGCCCGCTGGCGCAATGCCGGGCGGTGAATTACTGGCGTAATCTGAGCGTCAATATGCTGAGCCGCATGATGTGCGACGCGCTGCATGCCACAGACTGCGGCGATGGGGTGATTTTTCTCACCGATAAAACCGGCGCTGCGCCGTATCGCGCCGCCGCGCTGATGAGTCACAAACATACCCACTGTGAAGTGATTTCCGGCATTCGCTATCCATTGCTGGAGGAAATGTATTTACAGCGCTATACCCTCAGCAGTGACGCCTTCCGTAATGCTATCGTTAGCGCCGGAGGCCCCACGGTGAGCAGCCTGTGGCATCAGCAGCAAAAAAATCCGCCTTTTCGTCTCCTGCATGATACGTTCGGAAATTAGGCATTAGCATTGATGCCGCTTTTGTTACAATGGCGGCATTCAGGTTTACCGGTTCGATGCGCATGTTTGCCCGAGTCATTACATTGTTCCTTTTTCTGGCATCAGCCAGCGTTTCCGCCAGCCTGCTCAGCCAGCAGGGCGTTCCCGCACGCTATATGCAAGTCACTGAAGATGCTGATATCTGGGCGCAGGTCGGCAATCATGTGGTGAGCGTCGGCAACGTTCGCGCCGGGCAGATCCTTGCCGTGGTGCCGACCACGGCAGACTATTATGAATTCAATTTCGGCTTCGGTACCGGTTTTATTGATAAAGGACATCTGGGGGCGGTGCAGGGCGCAAAACGGGTTGAGGATAGCCTGGGCGATTTACGCCAGCCATTGAGCAACCAGAACCTGCTGACCTGGAAAGATACGCCGGTATACGATGCGCCATCAGTGGGCAGCCCGCCGTTTGGTACATTAGCGAATAACCTGCGCTATCCCATTATCAGCAAGCTGAAAGATCGCCTTAATCAGACCTGGTATCAGATTCGTATCGGCAACCGGCTGGCGTGGGTGAGTAGTCTGGATGCGCAGGAGGATAACGGCATTCCGCTACTGACTTATCACCATATTCTGCGTGATGAAGAAAATAGCCGTTTTCGCCATACCTCCACCACCACTTCGGTGCGCGCTTTCAGTAACCAGATGACCTGGTTGCGTGACCAGGGTTATACCACCCTGACGATGTATCAACTGGAAGGGTATCTGCGTAACAAGGTTAATCTGCCTGCACGCTCGGTGGTGATTACCTTTGATGATGGCCTCAAGTCGGTGAATCGCTACGCTTATCCGATCCTCAAGCAGTACGGCTTCCACGCGACGGCGTTTATTATCTCGTCGCGGATCAAACGTCATCCGCAAAAGTGGGATCCGAAATCGCTGCAGTTTATGAGTATCTCTGAGCTCAGGCAGATTCAGGACGTGTTTGATGTGCAGTCGCATACCCATTTTCTGCACCGGGTCGATGCCGCCCGTCACCCGATATTGCTCAGCCGGAATTATCACAACATTCTCTTTGATTTCGAGCGTTCCCGGCGGGCGCTGAGTCAGTTTAATCCGCACGTGCTGTATCTTTCGTATCCGTTTGGCGGCTATAACGCCACGGCGGTCAAGGCGGCGAACGATGCCGGTTTTCATCTGGCGGTAACGACGGTGAGAGGGAAGGTGAAACCGGGGGATAATCCGTTCCTGCTGAAGCGGTTGTATATCTTACGTACCGATTCGCTGGAGACGATGTCGCGGCTTATCAGCAATCAGCCGCAAGGGTAAACCGGCGCTGCGGCTGAGCGCAGCGCCGTAAGAATCAGGCGACCTGCACCGGAATAGCTTTCGCCTGGCGCTTCATTTCGTTATCGCCTTCGAAATAGGCGACTTTCGGCTGCCAGGTGCGGGCTTCTTCGTCAGACATGGTCACGAAGCTGGCGATAATGAGGATATCGCCGACGCTTGCGCAGTGCGCCGCAGCGCCGTTGACGGAGATAATCTTCGAACCACGCTCGGCGGCGATCGCATAAGTTGAGAAACGGTTACCGTTGGTCACGTTCCACAGATGAATGGCTTCATTTTCCAGAATACCGGCCGCTTCGAGGAAATCCTGGTCAATGGCGCAGGAACCTTCGTAATGCAGGTCAGCCTGCGTGACTTTAACGCGATGGAGCTTGCCCTGCAGCATATTACGCATCATAACTTCTACCTTCCAACCTTTATGTAGCAAAGCGGACACGGCATCCGCTTTGAGAAAATAACCCGATTTTTCGTTCCAGGCTACTGGCCCAGCTCGACGATTTTGTTATCAATCAGGCGCGCCTGGCCCAGCCATGCCGCCATCAGGATCACCGCGCGTTTGCTGGCCTCCGTTAGCTCCAGCAGAGTGTCGGCATCACGGATCTGGATATCGTCGGCACGAAAACCTGATTCATTGAGCTCCTGCTCGGCGATGGCAATGATTTCCTCAAGGTTACGCTCGCCTGCGGCAAGTTTGCCCGCTACCGTACTCAGCACTTTGTACAGACCGGGGGCGATTTTACGCTGCTCGGCGGTCAGATAACCGTTACGCGAGCTCAGCGCCAGGCCGTCTTTAGCGCGGATGATCGGCACGCCGACGATCTCAATGTCGTAGCCCATATCGGCGACCATTTTGCGGATCAGCGCCAGCTGCTGGAAATCTTTCTCGCCGAAGCAGGCGACATCCGGCTGCACCAGGTTGAACAGTTTGCTGACAATGGTCGAGACGCCGCGGAAGTGGCCAGGGCGGCTGGCGCCTTCCAGCATGGTCGACAGGCCAGGAACGTCAACGAAAGTCTGTCCTTCAGTACCCTGAGGATAAATTTCCGCCGGCGCCGGAGCAAAGACAAAGTCGACCTTGCGCTTGTTCAGCTTTTCGCAATCCTCCTGCAGGGTGCGTGGATAGCGCGCCAGATCGTCCGGGCGGTCAAATTGCATCGGATTCACGAAGATACTGACCACCACGACATCCGCGCAGGCTTTGGCTTCATCGACCAGCTTCATATGGCCATCGTGCAGGTTGCCCATGGTGGGAACCAGCGCAATGCGCTTGCCTTCCTGGCGTAAACGACGGATATGCTGGCGCAGCAGCGGCAGGGTTTCAATTATCAGCACAACAAGACTCCTTAATGGAAACTATGTTCTTCGCCCGGATAGGCCCCGGATTCAACTTCGGCAATATACTGCCGTACCGCGGCGCGGATGTCGCCCGCTTCTGCGAGGAAATTCTTGGCGAATTTAGGAATATGGCCGCCGGTGATCCCGAAAGCGTCATGCATCACCAGAATTTGCCCGTCGGTCACGTTGCCTGCGCCGATGCCGATAACCGGGATCGTCAGCGCTTCGGTGATGCGTTTTGCCAGCTCTACCGGCACGCACTCCAGCACCAGCAGCTGCGCGCCGGCCGCTTCCAGGGCTAATGCGTCATCAAACAGCGCCTGCGCCGCATCGCCGCGGCCCTGAACTTTATAGCCGCCGAACACGTTGACCGACTGCGGCGTCAGGCCGAGGTGGCCGCAAACCGGTACCGCGCGCTCCGCCAGCATCCTGACGGTATCAGCCAGCCAGGCGCCGCCTTCAAGTTTGACCATATTGGCGCCGGCACGCATCACGACGGCGGCATTTTCGAAGGTTTGCTCCGGCGTGGCGTAGGCCATGAACGGCAGGTCGGCGAGCAGCAGGCTGTTCGGCGCGCCGCGGCGCACAGCACGGGTATGGTAAGCGATATCGTCAACGGTCACCGGCAGCGTGGAATCGTGTCCCTGTACCGTCATCCCCAGCGAATCGCCCACCAGCAGGACGTTAATGCCTTCGTCGGCAAAAAGCTTAGCGAAACTGTAGTCGTAGGCGGTGATAGTGGCGAAGCGCTTTTTCTCCTGTTTGCATTTCTGCAGCAGGGCAATGGTGGTCGGTTTCATAACGTTTCCTGATGATGAAAGTCATATTAACCGGCATTCTAACAGCAGCATTCAGGGGGGCAATGATTTTGGGCAACCGATTACCACTATCGCCGTAAATGCTAAAAAAGGGAGTAGGGGTTACCAGATGGCAGGCTTTTCGGCGCCCAGATTTTCCAGCGCGGTGCGAAGGGCGAGGCCATCGGGGAAGTGGAGCAGCGGGGCGATTTCAAACAGTGGCCAGAGCATAAAACCGCGATTTTTCATATCGTAGTGCGGCACTGTCAGGCGCTCGCTGTTAATGATTGCGTCGCCAAACAACATGATGTCGAGGTCCAGCGTACGCGGCCCCCAGCGTTCGGCTTTGCGCACCCGCCCCTGCTGCAGTTCGATGCGCTGAGTGTGATCGAGCAGCGCTTCTGGCGCGAGCGAGGTTTCAAGCGCGACGGCGGCATTGAGATAGTCAGGCTGATCCTGCGGCCCCAGCGGTGGCGTACGGTACAGTGAAGATACGCTCACCACGCGGCTGTCCGGAATGTCGGCCAGCGCGCGGATAGCCGCATTCACTTGTTCGAGCGGCGAGGCGAGATTACTGCCAATGGCGATATAGACCAGGGTCATGCGTTACCCTGGCGCGGCGCGCGTTTACGCGGGCGGCGATGGCGGCGGCGCGGAGCCGGATCGTCGCCGAGGTCGTTGAGCATATCTTTCTGTTCCGGCGGCGCGGCCACCTGGAACTCGCCCCACCATTTGGCCAGGCGCTGCAGTTCGTGGTTGTTCTCGGCGCCTGCGCGCAGTTCAAGCAGGTCATAGGCGGCGCGGAACTTCGGATGCTCCATGAGTTTCCACGCGCGTTTGCCCTGACGGCGGGACATACGAAGCTGCAACTGCCAGATGTCGCGCACCAGGGTGGTGATGCGTTTAGGGATCGCCAGCGTCCGGCAGGCTTCATCCAGCACGTCATTCATTGCCAGCGCGAAGGCGTCGTAATAGGCCAGCCCGCTCTCCTGCGCGATTTTCTGCGCCATTTCCAGCAGCGGATACCAGAACATGACCGCGAACAGGAATGCCGGGTTAACGCGCATATCGTTATGCAGGCGGTTATCGGTGTTCTTCAGCACCTGAATGATGATGCGTTCCATCGGGCTATCGCCGCGCTCGGTGAAGTAGCGGGTGATCGTCGGGAACAGCGGCTGGAACAGGCTGTATTCGCGCAGCAGCTGGTAGGTTTCATAACCATAACCCGCCTGCAGCAGTTTCAGCACTTCTTCAAACAGACGCGCCGGGGGGACGTCGTGAAGAAGGGTGGCCAGACGCGGAATTGGCTCGGCGCTTTCGGCGCTGATGCGCATATGCAGTTTGGCGGCGAAACGTACCGCGCGCAGCATGCGCACCGGATCTTCACGGTAACGGGTTTCCGGGTCGCCAATCAGGCGAATCACCCCTTCCTGCAGATCGCGCATTCCACCAACGTAGTCGCGTACGGTGAAGTCCGCCACGCTGTAATAAAGGCTGTTGATGGTGAAGTCGCGGCGCTGGGCATCCTCTTCGATAGAACCGAAGATGTTATCGCGCAGCAGCATGCCGTTCTGGCCGCGCTGGGAGGTGACGCGGTCGTTAGTGTGGCCTTCGTGATGGCCGCGGAAGGTGGCGACCTCAATGATTTCCGGCCCGAACATGACGTGCGCCAGGCGGAAACGACGGCCAACCAGGCGGCAGTTGCGGAACAGTTTACGTACCTGGTCCGGGGTCGCGCTGGTGGTGACGTCAAAATCTTTTGGTTTCTTGCCCAGCAGCAGGTCGCGAACGCCGCCGCCGACCAGGTAAGCTTCGTAGCCCGCCTTGTTCAGTCGATAGAGCACCTTGAGCGCGTTTTCACTGATATCTTTGCGGGAAATTGCATGCTGTTCACGCGGGATCACCGTCATATGCGTTTGTTCGACGGCGGCAGCCTCTGCCTCGCGCTCTTCACGGCTTAGCACCTTGCGGCAAAAATTAGCGACTCGGGTAAAAATGGTGCACCTCGTAGTGTCAGACGAACTTCGGATAAAACATTACTCTATGGGCTTCAGGTTGCATTTAAACGGCAAATTCAGGGGCAACCTGAAGGGCGACGAGCAAAAATAGCGGCTAATCATAGCTCAGCGGGAGCCATTTGAGAATGCTGGATTTTTGCTGGCTGCCAGTTGGCTATCGCTTGTTTGAGTAAATCGTCAATACTCAGGGCTTGCCAATCCTCAACGACATCCTGATTCAAAAATGTTAATGCCCGCACAATTTCCGGGCGCGGATCGCCCTCCGGCAGGGCCGGGGCGTGGTTCTGTTTTGAGAGCTTATTACCTTCGGCATTCAGCGCCAGCGGCAAGTGTACGTAATCTGGTACAGGCCAGCCAAAGTGTTGATACAGCGAAATTTGTCGTACCGTTGGCTCGATGAGATCGGCACCGCGGACGATTTCGCTGACCCCCTGAAAATGGTCGTCAACCACTACCGCCAGGTTATAGGCGAACAGCCCATCGCGACGATGGATGATGAAATCTTCCCGCGCCAGCGGTTCGTCGGCGACGAGGGTCCCGCGCAACTGGTCATAAAATTCCAATACCGGACGGGTCTGGCGCAGGCGCAACGCGGCGTTTTCGGCGCCAAGGCGCAAATCGCGACAGTGACCGTCGTAGATCCCGCCGACGCTGTGAATGCGCGCGCGGGTGCAGGTGCAGTAGTAGCAGAGATCCCGATCGCGCAGCCAGGCGAGGCGCTCGCGATAGGCATCGTGCCGCTGGGACTGCCACAGTACCTCGCCGTCCCAGTGTAGACCGTAGCGATCGAGCTGTCGCAAAATGGTGTCGGCGGCGCCGGGAACTTCCCGCGGCGGGTCGATATCTTCAATGCGTACGCGCCAGATACCGCCTTTCGCCCGCGCCTGTAGATAGCTGCCGAGGGCGGCGATTAATGAGCCGAAGTGGAGTTCGCCGGAAGGTGAGGGAGCAAAGCGCCCTATATAGTCTGAATCGGTCATGTTAAACACAAGGGGAATCAGGCGGGAGAAACTCCCGCCAGAGAGTGAGGTAGCTGGGAATTAACCCGCCATCTGTTTTTCGCGAATTTCCGCCAGCGTCTTGCAGTCGATGCACAGGTCAGCTGTTGGACGCGCTTCCAGACGGCGAATGCCAATCTCCACGCCACAGGATTCGCAGAAGCCGAAGTCTTCGTCTTCGACTTTTTTCAGTGTTTTCTCAATCTTCTTGATGAGTTTACGTTCGCGGTCGCGGTTACGCAGCTCCAGGCTGAACTCTTCTTCCTGCGCGGCACGGTCGACCGGGTCCGGGAAGTTAGCAGCTTCATCCTGCATATGCGTTACGGTGCGATCCACTTCATCCCTGAGTTGATTACGCCATGCTTCAAGAATGCGCTTGAAGTGCGCCAGCTGGGCTTCGTTCATATACTCTTCGCCCGGCTTCTCTTGGTACGGCTCCACCCCAGCGATGGCGAGAATACTCAGGGACGATGTTTTACGGTTTTGCCCTTCTTGCATGTTGCTTCTCCTTAACACGCACTATCGATCCCCATGTGGGGGAAAAATCAGGCCGCTATAAATAGCAGATGCTTTTCCGGATAGCAATTATCTAAACGTTACACTTGACAACGCTGTGAAGAAAAGCGTATTTGCGCTCGCGAACCGGACACAATTTAGCCTTTTAATTACCGGGGGTTAACGCCACGGCGATCGGCTTATTCAGAGTCATCATTTTGGTAGAAAGTTCCGCTTTCCAGGCGAGAATTTCTACCCCCTTTTCCTGCGCCTCTATCAACAGCTGTGCGTATTTGGCATCAATATGATGCGCGGGTGAGAAACGGTCTATCGCCGAATGCAGCACGGCGAATAAAATCACGGCCCGATGGCCCGCGGCAGCGACGCTCATGAGTTCCCGCAGGTGCTTCTGACCGCGTGCGGTAACGGCATCGGGAAAATAACCGTACTCTTTTTCCGCCAACGTAACCGATTTCACTTCAATATAGCAGTTACGGCGGTCTTCTGCCTGTAACATAAGGTCGATTCGGCTATTTTCTTCACCATATTTTACTTCGCTTTTCAGAATGTTATACCCGGCAAGCTCAGGGATATTTCCGGCGAGTACCGCTTCCTTCGCCAGGGTATTTGCCCGCAAGGTGTTAACGCATATGACGGCCCCCTGCCGGGTTTCAGTTAATTCCCAGGTATGCGCATATTTACGTTTAGGATTATCGGAAGTGGAATACCAGACGGTATCTCCCGGCGCGGCGCAACCGGTCATGGCGCCGGTATTCGGGCAGTGCAGCGTCAGCGCCTGGCCCTCCGGCGTGATGACATCGGCCAGAAACCGTTTGTAACGTTTAATTAAAGTGGCGGACTGCAAAGGCGGAGTGAACAGCATCAGAGTTCCCTGGTAAATGGATAACGTTCCAGCGCGTTGTAGCGGGTGCGCCCGCGGATAAAGCTGGACTCATAAAGCACGAATTCGTTGACCGGCACCTGCCAGCAAAAACCCGGCGGTGGGATCGGCACCGCGTGGCGGGCGTCGCGCAGGAGGGTGATATGCGGATGAAACGGCTGCGGGCTTTGATAGCAGCCGCTCCGCGCCGCCTGGGCACGCAGCATATTTGCCAGTTGCAGCATGCCGCGCGGCGGCTGGCGGGTACCGAGCCAGACTACGCGCGAACGCAGCCACTGGCCGGCGTCGTCGAGCGTCAGGGTAAAGGGCGGTTGCTGAATGCGTCCGGCCATAGCCGACAGCGCGCGCTGTTTTTCAGCGCTGACGTCGCCGAGAAACGCCAGCGTCAGATGCAGGTTATCGGCGGCGACCGGCCTTCCGGCATCGTCGGCAAAATGGGCGGCGCGCCAGTGAATAATCTGTTTCTGTATCGCTTTCGGCAGTTCAAGAGCGAAAAACAGCCGTTTCGGCTCGGACATGATAGAGACTCGGTAATGAATTACGGGGATGCTACAATGCTTGCCCTCGAATGTTAACCTCCGGAGCCCTTCGTGTCCTCATTGCCGGTTGCCGCAATTCTTCCCGAACTTCTTTCCGCCCTGCAGCAGGCGCCGCAGGTGTTGCTTAATGCGCCTACCGGCGCGGGTAAATCAACCTGGCTGCCGTTACAGATCCTCGCCGACGGCAACATTGATGGCCGGATTATACTGCTGGAGCCGCGGCGGCTGGCGGCACGTAACGTCGCTCAGCGTCTGGCGGAGCTACTGGGAGAAAAACCGGGAGAAACGATAGGCTACCGGATGCGCGCTGAAAGCTGCGTAGGGCCAAATACCCGCCTGGAAGTGGTTACTGAAGGGATCTTAACCCGTACTTTGCAGCACGATCCGGAACTTTCCGGCGTGGGGCTGGTGATCCTCGATGAATTTCATGAACGTAGCCTGCAGGCGGATTTGGCGCTGGCGTTGTTGCTGGACGTCCAGCAGGGGCTGCGTGACGATCTCAAGTTGCTGATCATGTCGGCGACGTTGGATAACGATCGTCTGCAGCGTCTGTTGCCGGAGGCGCCGGTGGTGGTTTCCGAAGGGCGCGCGTTCCCGGTTGAACGTCGCTTTGCGCCGCTGGCGAGCCATCAGCGTTTTGCCGAAGCGGTAGCGATAGCCGCCGCGGATCTGCTGCGTGAGGAACAGGGCTCGATGCTGTTATTCCTGCCCGGCGTTGGCGAAATTCAGCGCGTACAGGAACAATTGAGCGAGCGTGTGGCCAGCGATGTGCTGTTATGCCCGCTGTACGGCGCGCTGCCGCTGAGCGAACAGCGCAAAGCGATTCTCCCGGCGCCTGCCGGGATGCGCAAAGTGGTGCTGGCGACCAATATCGCTGAAACCAGTTTGACGATCGAAGGCATTCGCCTGGTGGTCGACAGCGCTCAGGAGCGGGTCGCGCGCTTCGATCCGCGCACCGGCCTGACCCGGCTAATCACCCAGCGGATAAGCCAGGCGTCAATGACCCAGCGCGCCGGTCGCGCCGGGCGTCTGGAGCCGGGGATCTGCCTGCATCTGCTGGCGAAAGAGCAGGCGGAGCGCGCGGCGGCGCAGAGCGATCCGGAAATTCTGCAAAGCGATCTATCGGCTCTGCTGCTGGAGTTGCTGCAGTGGGGCTGCCGCGATCCGGCCGAGCTTCGCTGGCTGGACCTACCGCCGGCGATCAATCTGGCGGCGGCGCGGCGTCTGTTGACGGCGCTATCGGCGCTGGAGGGCGAACGCCTTTCGGCTCACGGGCGCCAAATGGCGGCGCTGGGTAACGACCCGCGTCTGGCGGCCATGCTGACGGCGGCCGATTCCGCGGATGACGCGGCGACGGCGGCGAAACTGGCGGCTATTCTTGAGGAGCCGCCGCGCGGCGGCAGCAGCGATTTAGGCGCCGCGTTTGCGCGCCAGCAGGGCAACTGGCAGCAGCGGGCACAGCAGTTATTGAAGCGGCTGGCCAGCCGCGGCGGTCAGCCAGACGCTGCGCGGATGGCGGCGTTGCTGGCTCCAGCCTTTGCTGACCGTATTGCCCGTCGACGCGGCCAGGAAGGGCGCTATCAGTTGGCTAACGGCATGGGCGCAATGCTGGATGCCGATGACGCGCTCGGTCGTCACGAATGGCTAATTGCGCCGCTGCTACTACAGGGCAGTTCGGCGCCCGATGCGCGAATTTTGCTGGCGCTGCCGCTGGATATTGACCAACTGGTGGCGCAGCGTCCTGAGCTGATACAGCGCTCCGATACCGTGGAGTGGGATGAAGCGCAGGGGACGCTAAAAGCCTGGCGGCGTAGCTGCATTGGCCAGCTGGTGATAAAAACTCAGCCGTTGGCGAAACCGTCGGAAGCGGAGCTGCACCAGGCGATGCTCAACGGTATTCGCGATAAGGGGCTCGGGGTATTGAACTGGACGCCGGAGGCGGAGCAACTGCGCCTGCGGCTGCACTGCGCCGCGCAGTGGCTGCCGGAAGCGGACTGGCCCGCCGTTGATGACGCATCGCTGTTAGCTTCGCTGGAGGCGTGGCTGTTGCCGCAGATGACCGGGGTGCATTCGCTTCGGGCGCTCAAGGCGGTAGACCTGCGGCAGGCGCTGCAAAACTGGCTGCCGTGGACGTTACGCCAGAAGCTGGATAGCGAGCTGCCGACCCATTACACGGTGCCGACCGGCAGCCGTATCGCTATTCGTTATCATGAAGATAACCCGCCGGCGCTGGCGGTACGGATGCAGGAGATGTTTGGCGAGGCGACGACGCCGCGCATTGCCGAAGGACGGGTTCCCCTGGTGCTGGAGTTACTCTCGCCGGCGCAGCGACCATTACAAATTACCCGGGATTTAAGCGCCTTCTGGCAGGGGGCATACCGCGAGGTGCAAAAAGAGATGAAAGGGCGCTATCCGAAACATGTCTGGCCGGATGACCCGGCGAACACCGCCCCCACCCGGCGGACGAAAAAATACTCCTGAGGCGCCGCGCCCTTGCTGTGGGCGTGGTTCCGAAAATCGCTGGCCGCAGTCACGCGGCGCAACATTTATGTTATTAAAAAACATCATATTTTACCGTTTATCGCGTTTTACGGTTGTAAAATGCTGGTTAAGAATGGCGCGGATTAGTGCTATTCTCTGTGGCCTGGACAATTCGTGCTATGTCCGGAGATATTCTTCAGCTTAAACAGATAATTATATGATTTGTTTAATGAATTATTCTTCGAAGATGATATGAAAGACGTCGGCCGCGGCAGCGCGGCGGGTGTGAAATTGAGAGATATCTTCTTCCTCCTGCAGGGGGAAGTATTGAGAATCAGGCCTTTACGCCTGAAAGTTGCGGAGAAAAAGCATGGCGGGAGATGACCGCGAGCCTATCGGACGTAAAGGGAGACCTTCACGCCCGGCAAAACAAAAAGTCACCCGTCGCCGGGTCCGGGAAGAGGACTACGACGATGATTACGATGACGATTATGAGGATGAACGACCAATGCCGAAGAAAGGAAAGGGCAAAGGCAATAAGCCTCGTCGTAAGCGCAGCTGGCTGTGGCTGCTGGTTAAGCTGGGGATTGTCTTTGCGGTAATTATTGCCGCCTATGGCGTCTACCTCGACCAGAAAATTCGCAGCCGTATTGACGGTAAAGTATGGGAACTGCCGGCGGCAGTGTATGGCCGGATGGTCAACCTTGAGCCGGATATGCAGATCAGCAAAAACGAGATGGTGCGCCTGCTTAATGCGACCCAGTACCGTCAGGTCAGCGCAATGACGCGTCCTGGCGAATACACCGTACAGGCTAACAGTATCGAGATGATCCGCCGTCCGTTCGATTTCCCGGATAGCAAAGAGGGGCAGGTGCGCGCGCGTCTGACCTTCGATGGCGATCATCTGGATACCATCGAGAATATGGATAACAACCGTCAGTTCGGTTTCTTCCGTCTCGACCCGCGCCTGATCACTATGCTGCAGTCGGCGAACGGCGAGCAGCGCCTGTTCGTGAAGCGCAGCGGTTTCCCGGATCTGCTGGTGGATACCCTGCTGGCGACCGAAGACCGCCACTTCTATGAGCATGACGGCATCAGCCTGTACTCAATGGGCCGCGCGGTGCTGGCGAACCTGACGGCGGGGCGTACGGTGCAGGGGGCGAGTACCCTGACCCAGCAGCTGGTGAAGAACCTGTTCCTGTCCAGCGAGCGTTCCTACTGGCGTAAGGCCAACGAAGCCTATATGGCGCTGATTGTTGACGCCCGTTACAGCAAGGATCGTATCCTTGAGCTGTATATGAACGAGGTGTACCTCGGTCAGAGCGGCGATAATGAAATCCGCGGCTTCCCGCTGGCGAGCCTGTACTACTTTGGCCGCCCGGTAGAAGAGCTGAGCCTCGATCAGCAGGCGCTGCTGGTCGGGATGGTCAAAGGGGCGTCAATCTATAATCCGTGGCGTAACCCGAAACTGGCGCTGGAGCGGCGTAACCTGGTGCTGCGTCTGCTGCAGCAGCAGAATATTATCGACCAGGAGCTGTACGATATGCTGAGCGCGCGTCCGCTGGGCGTGCAGCCGCGCGGCGGAGTGATTTCACCGCAGCCGGCGTTCATGCAGATGGTGCGCCAGGAACTGCAGGCGAAACTGGGCGATAAAGTGAAAGATCTCTCCGGCGTGAAGATCTTTACCACCTTTGACCCGGTGGCTCAGGATGCGGCGGAAAAAGCGGCCATTGAAGGGATCCCGGTGCTGAAGAAACAGCGTAAGCTGCCGGATCTGGAAACCGCCATGGTGGTGGTCGATCGCTTTACCGGTGAAGTCCGGGCGATGGTCGGCGGCGCGGAGCCGCAATTTGCCGGCTACAACCGCGCGATGCAGGCGCGTCGTTCGATTGGTTCGTTGGCAAAACCGGCCACTTATCTGACCGCGCTGAGCCAGCCGAACCAGTATCGCCTGAATACGTGGATTGCCGATGCGCCGGTGACGATTCGCTTGTCGAACGGCCAGACCTGGTCGCCGCAGAACGACGATCGCCGCTTTAGCGGTCAGGTGATGCTGGTGGATGCCCTGACCCGTTCGATGAACGTGCCGACGGTTAACCTCGGGATGTCGCTGGGGCTGCCGGCGATCACCGATACCTGGCAGAAGCTGGGCGTGCCGAAAGACCAGTTGAATGCGGTTCCAGCGATGATCCTCGGCGCCCTTAACCTGACGCCAATCGAAGTGGCGCAGGCATTCCAGACCATCGCCAGCGGCGGTAACCGCGCGACGCTGTCGGCGCTGCGTTCCGTGATTGCTGAAGATGGTACGGTGCTGTACCAGAGCTACCCGCAGGCGGAACGCGCCGTTCCGGCGCAGGCGGCCTATATGACCCTGTGGACCATGCAGCAGGTGGTGCAGCGCGGTACCGGCCGTCAGCTTGGCGCCAAATATCCTGGCCTGCATCTGGCGGGTAAAACCGGGACCACCAACAACAACGTGGATACCTGGTTTGCCGGTATCGATGGCAGCCAGGTGACGATTACCTGGGTTGGCCGCGATAACAACCAGCCGACCAAGCTGTACGGGGCCAGCGGCGCGATGTCGATTTATCAGCGCTACCTGGCTAACCAGACCCCGACGCCGCTGGTGCTGACGCCGCCGGAAGACGTGGTGGATATGGGCGTGGACAGCAATGGTTACTTCCAGTGCAGCGGCGGTATGCGTACGCTGCCGGTGTGGACCACCTCGCCGGATGCGCTGTGCCGTCAGGGCGAAGCCCTGCAGCAACAGCAGCAGCAACAACAGGAAGCCAATAACCCGTTCAACCAGTCCGGCCAGCAGCAGCCTGCTAACCAACCGCAGCAGCAACAGCAGCAACCTGCGAAGCAGGAGAAGAGCGATGGCGTTGCCGGTTGGATTAAAGATATGTTTGGCGGCAACTAAAACCGTTTAAGCCGAACGTCTGAACAGCCCCTTAATACGAAGGTATTAGGGGGCTTTTTTATTGCAGGCATCTGCGTAACACCGTGATAACTCCTTAATAACCGTCTGGTTATTTATTAATCCCTTGGCGCTTCCTGCCCGGCATAGCGCTTGCCTTAGATTCCGCGTTTCGCCTATTATGTCACCCGTCATAATAATAATTCTCGTTTACGTTATCATTCACTTTCATCAGAGATATACCAATGGCGCGTCTTAAAACTGCTCAGCCAAATCACTCGCTGCGTAAAATCGCAGTCGTAGTAGCCACGGCGGTTAGCGGCATGTCTGTTTATGCACAGGCTGCGGAACAACCGAAAGAAGAAACCCTCGTCGTTACCGCGGCGCCCGCCAGCCAGGAAAGCGCCTGGGGGCCGGCCCCGACTATCGCGGCGAAGCGTTCCGCCACGGCGACCAAAACCGATACTCCCATTGAAAAAACGCCGCAGTCTATCTCCGTGGTGACCCGCGAAGAGATGGACATGAAGCAGCCGGCAACGGTTAAAGAGGCGCTCTCTTACACGCCGAGCGTTTTCTCCACTCGCGGTAGCTCGACCACCTATGATGTGGTCACCATTCGTGGATTCACCACCTCGAGCACGGTGAACACCAACCAGTATCTGGATGGCATGAAGCTGCAGGGTAACAACTACTCTGAAGTCTCGATGGACCCGTATTTCCTGGAACGCGTGGAAGTGATGCGCGGGCCAACCTCGGTGCTGTACGGCAACAGCAACCCGGGCGGTATCGTTAGCATGGTCAGCAAGCGTCCGACCACCGAGCCGCTGAAAGAAGTCCAGTTTAAGATGGGCACCGATAACCTGTGGCAAACCGGTTTTGACTTCAGCGACGCCATTGATGATGACGGCGTGTGGTCATACCGCCTGACCGGATTAGGCCGCAGCCAGGATGCGCAGCAGCAGATGGCGAAATCGACCCGTTACGCCATCGCTCCGTCCTTCAGCTGGCGTCCGGATGATAAAACCGATTTCACCTTCCTGAGCAACTTCCAGAATGACCCGGATGCGGGTTACTACGGCTGGCTGCCGCGCGAAGGCACCGTGGTGCCGTATTACGATGCCAACGGTAAGGCCCACAAGCTGCCGACCGATTTCAACGAAGGCGAGTCCGATAACAAGATGGCGCGCCGTCAGCAGATGGTTGGCTATAGTTTCTCCCACCAGTTCGATGACACCTTTACCGTGCGTCAAAACCTGCGCTATGCCGATGTTCATACGCTGTATCGTTCGGTCTATGGCTATGGTTATCAGGAGCCTGGTAAAATCCAGCGCAACTATGTTCGTTCCGATGAGCACCTGAATACCTTTACCGTTGATACGCAACTGCAGTCTGATTTCGCCACCGGCGCGGTGAACCACACGCTGCTGACCGGCGTGGACTACTCGCGGATGCGTAATGACGTTGACGCGGACTACGGTACGGCCGATGCCATTAGCATGAGTAATCCGCAGTACGGCAATCCAAATATTGTGCTGAACTCCAAATATGCTGTGCTTAACCGTATGGAGCAGACGGGCCTGTACGCGCAGGATCAGATGGAGTGGGATAAGTGGGTGATGACCTTAGGCGGCCGTTACGATTACGCGACTACGTCTACCTTCACCCGTTCCACCAGCAACATGGCGGAGAATCACGACCAGCAATTCAGCTGGCGCGGCGGGATCAACTATCTGTTCGATAACGGCATCTCCCCGTACTTCAGCTATAGCGAATCGTTCGAACCGGTATCTGGCTCAGGCCTCAACGGTAAACCATTCGATCCCTCACGCGGCAAGCAGTATGAAGCCGGCGTGAAATACGTGCCGAAAGATATGCCGGTGGTGGTGACCGCGGCGGTCTATCAGCTGACCAAAGATAAAAACCTTACAGCGGATCCCAACGACACCAGCGGTTTTTTCAGCGTGCAAACCGGCGAAATCCGCTCCCGCGGCTTTGAGCTGGAGGCGAAAGCGGCGGTCAATGCCAATATCAACCTGACTGCGGCTTACAGCTATACCGATGCCGAATACACTCACGACACCGTCTTCGAAGGCAAGCGTCCGGCGGAAGTGCCGCGTAATATGGCCTCGCTGTGGGCGGATTACACCTTCCACGAAACCGCGCTCAGCGGGCTGACCATTGGCGCGGGCGCGCGTTATATCGGTTCGACGGTGAGTTATTACAAGAATGTAGAAGGGAAGAAAAATGATTCCTTCAATGTGGCCGGTTATGCGCTGATGGATGCGACGGTGAAATACGATCTGGCGCGCTTTGGTCTGCCGGGGTCTTCGGTCGGCGTCAACGTCAACAACCTGTTTGACCGCGAATATGTCTCCAGTTGCTATAGCGAGTACGCATGCTACTGGGGAGCGGAACGTCAGGTTGTTGCTACCGCAACCTTCCGCTTCTAACTACTCACGGGCGCGGTTCGCCGCGCCCAATATCAGGTTGTTGCTATGCAGGAACAGACTCCGTACTCTGAAACGACGTTTGCGTTAAATCGCGTGACCTTTCGCGTGCCTGGCCGCACGCTGCTTCATCCCCTTTCGTTGACCTTCCCGGCAGGAAAAGTCACTGGCCTGATAGGCCATAACGGTTCCGGCAAATCCACGTTACTGAAAATGCTTGGCCGCCATCAGCCGCCTTCCGAGGGCGATGTGCTGCTTGACGGCCAGCCGCTGGACAGCTGGAGCAGCAAGGCGTTTGCCCGCAAAGTGGCCTATCTGCCGCAGCAACTGCCGGCGGCGGAAGGGATGACGGTGCGCGAACTGGTGGCGATTGGTCGCTATCCGTGGCACGGCGCGCTGGGGCGCTTCGGCGCGGCGGATCGCGAAAAAGTAGAAGAGGCCATTGCGCTGGTGGGGCTGAAACCGCTGGCGCATCGGCTGGTGGACAGTCTTTCCGGCGGCGAACGCCAGCGCGCGTGGATCGCCATGCTGGTGGCGCAGGATAGCCGCTGTTTGCTGCTCGATGAACCGACGTCGGCGCTGGATATCGCCCATCAGGTCGATGTGCTGGCGCTGGTGCATCGTCTCAGCCAGCAGCGTGGCCTGACGGTGATCGCGGTCCTGCACGATATTAATATGGCCGCCCGCTATTGCGATTATCTGGTGGCGCTGCGCGGCGGCGAAATGATCGCCCAGGGGACGCCGGCGGAACTGATGCGCAGCGAAACGCTGGAACAAATCTACGGCATCCCGATGGGGATCCTGCCGCACCCGGCGGGCGCAGCGCCGGTAAGTTTTGTCTATTGATGGAAAATTCGAACTTCTTCTCACGCCGACGCCTGTTGACGGCAATGGCGCTGTCGCCGCTGCTGTGGCAGATGCGCGGCGCGCAGGCGGCGAACGTTGATCCGCAGCGCGTCGTCGCGCTGGAGTGGCTGCCGGCCGAACTGCTGCTGGCGCTCGGCGTTACGCCCTACGGCGTGGCCGACATTCCCAACTATAACCTGTGGGTGAATGAACCGGCATTGCCCGCCTCGGTGATTGATGTCGGCCTGCGCACTGAACCCAATCTTGAGTTGCTGACGCAGATGAAACCGTCGTTTATCGTCTGGTCAGCAGGCTATGGCCCGTCGCCGGAAAAGCTGGCGCGTATCGCGCCCGGTCGCGGTTTCACCTTCAGCGACGGCAAACGGCCGCTGGCGATGGCCCAGCGTTCGCTGCAGGAAATGGCCGACCTGCTGGGTAAGCAACAGCAGGCGAAGCGCCATCTGGCGGAGTTCGACGCGTTGATGGAAAGCCTGCGTCCACGATTTGTCGACCGTGACGATCGTCCGCTGCTGATGATTTCGCTACTTGATGCTCGCCATGTACTGGTATTCGGTGAGAACTGCCTGTTCCAGGAAGTGCTCGATCGCTTTGGCATCAAAAACGCCTGGCACGGCGAAGCGGCATTCTGGGGCAGTATCACCGTAGGCATCGATCGGCTGGCGGAATTTAAAGAAGCCGATGTTATCTGTTTCGATCATGGCAACGATCGGGAGATGGCCCAACTGATGGCGACCCCGCTGTGGCAGGCGATGCCTTTCGTGCGCGCCGGGCGTTTCCAGCGTCTTCCGGCGGTGTGGTTCTATGGCGCGACGCTGTCGGCGATGCATTTCGCCCGCGTACTGGCCGATGCGCAGGGGAGGGCAGTATGAACGCGCGTTTCTCGCCGTTAGCCATGATCCTGCTGGCCGTACTGCTGGTTGCCGCTTTCGCGCTGAGCATCGTTAACCTTCAGGTGGCTTTACCTTACGCGCAGTGGCGTCAGGCGCTGTGGCAGCCGGATAGCGATAATATCGCCCAGATGCTGTTCCATTACAGCCTGCTGCCGAGGCTGGCTGTATCGCTGCTGGTCGGCGCCGGACTGGGGCTCGTTGGCGTACTGTTCCAGCAGGTACTGCGTAACCCGCTGGCGGAGCCGACCACGCTCGGCGTCGCCACCGGCGCGCAGCTCGGAATGACGGTGACGACGCTATGGGCGATCCCCGGTGTGCTGGCGTCGCAGTTTGCCGCGCTGGCTGGCGCTTGCCTGGTCGGCGCGCTGGTGTTCGGCGTCTCGTGGGGCAAACGTCTATCGCCGGTGACGCTGATTCTGGCCGGTCTGGTGGTGAGTCTCTATTGCGGCGCGGTCAATCAACTGATGGTGATTTTCCATCACGACCAGCTGCAAAGCATGTTCCTGTGGAGTACCGGTACGCTGACGCAGACCGACTGGAGCGTGGCGCAGCGCCTGTGGCCGCAGCTGCTTGGCGGCGCGATGTTGACGCTGCTGTTGTTACGCCCGTTAACGTTGATGGGGCTGGATGATGGCGTGGCGCGGAATCTCGGGCTGGCGCTCTCTCTGGCGCGCCTTGGCGTCTTGACCCTGGCGATAGTAATAAGCGCGCTGCTGGTCAACGCGGTCGGTATTATCGGCTTTATCGGTCTGTTCGCGCCGCTACTGGCGAAAATGCTCGGCGCCCGCCGCCTGCTATCGCGGCTGGTGCTGGCGGCGCTGCTTGGCGCGCTGATCCTGTGGCTTTCTGACCAAATTATTCTCTGGCTCAGCCGGATATGGCGAGAAGTGTCTACCGGGTCAGTCACCGCGCTGATTGGCGCGCCTTTATTACTGTGGCTGCTGCCGCGGCTGCGTAGCATCAGCGCGCCGGTGATGAATGGCGGCGATAAAGCGCTGATTGAGCGCCGCAACGTGCAGTGGTTCGCGCTGGGCGGACTGGCGCTGATGTTGTTGGCGGTAACCGCCGCGCTGACCTTTGGCCGCGATGCGCAGGGGTGGCAATGGGCCAGCGGCGATCTGCTGGAACAATTGATGCCCTGGCGCTGGCCGCGGGTGTTCTCGGCGCTGTTCGCCGGGGTGATGCTTGCCGTCGCGGGTTGTATTATTCAACGCCTGACCGGTAACCCGATGGCCAGCCCGGAAGTGCTGGGTATCAGCTCCGGCGCGGCGTTCGGCGTGGTGTTGATGCTGTTCTTCGTGCCGGGCAACGCTTTTGTCTGGCTGCTGCCAGCCGGCAGTCTTGGCGCGGCGGCGACGCTGCTGGTCATCCTGGTCGCCGCCGGGCGCGGCGGATTCTCGCCGCACCGGATGCTGCTGGCGGGGATGGCGCTAAGTACCGCCTTCACCATGCTATTGATGATGCTACAGGCCAGCGGCGATCCGCGCATGGCGCAGATCCTGACGTGGATGTCCGGTTCGACCTATAGCGCGACGCCTGAGATGGTGCTGCGTAGCGGCGTGGTAATGCTGGCGCTATTGGCGCTGGCGCCGCTCTGTCGCCGCTGGCTGACCATCCTGCCGCTCGGCGGCGAGGCGGCGCGAGCGGTAGGGATGGCATTGACGCCATCGCGTATTGGGTTGCTGCTGCTGGCGGCGAGCCTGACGGCAACGGCGACGCTAACCGTTGGGCCGTTAAGTTTTGTTGGCCTGATGGCGCCGCACATTGCGAGGATGATGGGCTTTCGCCGGACGATGCCGCATATGGTCATTTCCGGGCTGATTGGCGGGATGCTGCTGATGTTCGCCGACTGGTGCGGGCGAATGATAATGTTCCCCTACCAAATCCCGGCAGGTCTATTGTCGACGTTTATCGGCGCGCCGTATTTTATCTATTTGCTGAGAAAGCAGAGCCGCTAACGATCCCGATAGCCTCAACATCCCCGGTGGCGCTAGCGCTTACCGGGGCTACAGTGTTGTGCGATTTAGTAGCCCGGACAAGGCGCCGCCTCCGGGGAAAATCCCCGGTAGCGCTAGCGCTTACCGGGGCTACAGCGCTGCTCGATTTGCTAGCCCGGATAAGGCGCAATGCGCCGCCTCCGGGAAAATCCCTGCGCCACCAGGCATTCAAGTACCTTACAGTTTGGCAAACACCCGACGCGCGGCATCGATAGTGTTGTTGATATCCGCTTCGCTATGGGCGACGGACATAAAGCCGGCTTCAAACGCCGACGGGGCGAGGTAAACCCCTTCTTCCAGCATCAGGTGGAAGAAACGCTTGAAACGTTCAACATTGCACTTCACCACATCCTGATAGCAGGTGACGGTTTCGGCTTCGGTAAAGAAGATGCCGAACATGCCGCCGACATTATTCACCACCAGCGGGATCCCGGTTTCGCGCGCCGCGTTCAGCAGGCCATCCGCCAGTTGATTGGTCAGCTCGGTCAGGGTTTCATGCACGCCCGGCTGTGCCACTTCGCTTAAGCAGGCGAAGCCTGCGGCCATGGCGATAGGGTTGCCTGACAGCGTACCGGCCTGGTATACCGGACCCGTCGGCGCCAGCGCGTCCATGACCTCGCGGCGACCGCCGAAAGCGCCCACCGGCATACCGCCGCCGATGATTTTACCCAGACAGGTCAGATCCGGCTCCACGCCGTAATAAGACTGGGCGCCCGCCAGCGCGACGCGGAAGCCGGTCATCACTTCGTCAATAATCAGCAACGCGCCAAACTCGTCGCACAGCGCGCGCAGGCCCGGCAGGAACTCCGGCTGCGGCGGAATGCAGTTCATATTGCCGGCCACCGGTTCGACGATGATACAGGCGATATCCTGCGGATACTGTTCAAACGCCGCGCGTACCGAGGCAAGATCGTTATAGGTACAGGTCAGAGTATGCTTAGCGAAATCCGCCGGTACCCCCGGCGAGTTCGGCTGGCCGAGAGTCAGCGCACCGGAGCCGGCTTTCACCAGCAGGCAGTCGGCGTGACCGTGGTAGCATCCTTCGAACTTGATGATTTTGTCGCGGCCGGTGAAGCCGCGCGCCAGGCGAATGGCGCTCATGGTGGCTTCGGTGCCGGAGTTTACCATGCGCACCATATCCATGGTCGGCACCAGTTCAGTAACCAGTTCCGCCATTTTGACTTCCATTTCGGTTGGCGCGCCGAAGCTTAACCCGCGCTCTGCCGCTTCAATCACCGCATTACGAATGGCCGGATGGTTGTGACCCAGCACCATTGGGCCCCAGGAACCAACATAATCGATATAAGCTTTACCATCGACATCGTACAGGTAGGCGCCATCCGCACGTTCAATAAACAGCGGGGTGCCGCCGACGCCAGTAAAGGCGCGGACCGGCGAGTTGACGCCGCCGGGGATAAGTTCGCGGGCGGCGTTATACAGATTTTCAGATTTGCTCATGGCCAGGATCCTGGTTCGTGAATAAAGTTATCGGGCTATTCTAAGTTATTCCATGAAGGTTATGAAAGTTTTGCCCAATTGAAACATTAAGCGGACGAAACAATTTTTTGGCGACGCGCGGCGCGGAGGCGGCTAGAATGCCCCTCTTCTCATTTGTATTACCAATAAATGATAATGGCATGAAAGCAGAAACTCCCTCTTTTGAAGCACATCAGTTTGTTCGCGTGCGCCGTAGCGATGTGGTCCGCCGTTTGATTCAACGCGACAAAACGCCGCTGGCGGTATTGTTGATGGCGGCGGTGGTCGGCACGCTGGCCGGGCTGGTGGGCGTGGCGTTTGAAAAGAGCGTGAACTGGGTGCAGAACCAGCGAATTGGCGCCCTGGTGCAGGTGGCGGACCACTGGTACTTCGTCTGGCCGCTGGCCTTCATTCTGTCGGGGCTGCTGGCGATGGTTGGCTATTTTCTGGTGCGCCGCTTTGCGCCGGAGGCCGGCGGTTCCGGGATCCCGGAAATCGAAGGCGCGCTGGAAGAGTTGCGCCCGGTACGCTGGTGGCGCGTGCTACCGGTAAAATTCATCGGTGGTATGGGGACGCTGGGCGCCGGGATGGTGCTGGGGCGCGAAGGGCCGATGGTGCAGCTTGGCGGCAATATCGGGCGCATGGTGGTGGATGTGTTTCGTCTGCGCAGCCCGGAAGCGCGGCACACGCTGTTGGCCACCGGCGCGGCATCAGGCCTCTCCGCGGCCTTCAACGCGCCGCTGGCGGGCATCCTTTTTATCATCGAAGAGATGCGCCCGCAGTTCCGCTACAATCTGATTTCGATTAAAGCCGTGTTTACCGGCGTGATCATGTCGAGCATCGTGTTTCGTATTTTTAACGGCGAAGGAGCGATTATCGAAGTCGGCAAGTTAAGCAATGCGCCGGTGAATACCCTGTGGCTGTATCTGGTGTTGGGCATGATCTTTGGCTGTTTCGGGCCATTGTTTAATGCTCTGGTGCTGCGGACGCAGGATATGTTCCAGCGCTTCCACGGCGGCAATATCAAAAAATGGGTGTTGATTGGCGGGCTTATCGGCGGCCTTTGCGGCCTGCTGGGCCTGATGCAGCCCACGGCGGTAGGCGGCGGCTTTAATCTGATCCCCATCGCTGCTGCCGGTAACTTCTCGGTTGGGCTGCTGCTGTTCATCTTTATTGCTCGCGTCATTACCACGCTGCTGTGCTTCTCTTCCGGCGCGCCGGGGGGGATTTTCGCCCCGATGCTGGCGCTGGGGACGCTGCTGGGAACGGCATTCGGCATGGCTGCCATCCCGCTGTTTCCCTCCTATCATCTGGATGCTGGTACCTTCGCTATCGCCGGGATGGGGGCGTTGCTGGCGGCTTCGGTACGCGCGCCGCTCACCGGAATTGTGCTGGTGCTGGAGATGACCGATAACTATCAGCTCATTTTGCCAATGATTATTACCTGCCTTGGGGCAACACTATTGGCGCAGTTCCTCGGAGGTAAGCCTTTGTATTCGACCATTCTGCAGCGTACCCTGGCGAAACAGAAGGCCGAAGAGGCGGCGAAAGCGCAGCAGGTACCCCGGGAGAATACTTGAACGATTTACCAGGGTATTAGATAATGGCTCAAAAGGCCCGGTTATTCTTTAATCGGCCGGAAGTATCAATGGGAGCAAAAAATGAGTGATGACGTAGCGTTGCCGCTGGAGTTCACCGAAGCCGCAGCGAACAAAGTAAAACATCTGATTGCGGATGAAGATAATCCGAACCTGAAACTGCGCGTGTACATCACCGGCGGCGGTTGCAGCGGTTTCCAGTATGGCTTCACCTTTGACGATCAGATCAACGAAGGCGATATGACCATCGAGAAACAGGGCGTCGGCCTGGTGGTTGACCCGATGAGCCTGCAGTATCTGGTTGGCGGCGCCGTCGACTATACCGAAGGCCTGGAAGGTTCACGTTTCATCGTGACTAACCCGAACGCGAAAAGCACCTGCGGCTGCGGCTCCTCGTTCAGCGTTTAACGCAAGCGAATCCAGCTCTCTCCCACAAAGAGAGCGGCAAACATGAAAAACGGTAACCTCAAGGTTACCGTTTTGCTTTTATGACCGTCCGTTATCATCCAACGCAAAGGTCGGTAGCTTCAGGTGCCAGCGAATCGCCGCCAGGCGTATTACCAGCGTCACCATCATGCCTAACATCGCCGAGTTTTCCAGCGACAGCTGAAAGGTATAGTGCGCCGTCGCGTGCACGATACCGCCGACAATGCAGGCGGTGGCGTAGATTTCGGTGCGCAGAATCATCGGAACTTCTCGCGCCAGCACGTCGCGGATAATCCCGCCGCCGACGCCGGTGACCACGCCCATGCAGATCGCTACCAGCGGGCCGGTATGGGCAATAAAGGCTTTATTCACGCCGATGCCGACAAACACCGCCAGGCCGACGGCATCCAGCACCGGCAGTACCCATTTCGGCATGCGCCGCGGCTGGCGGACCAGTAGAATCGTTAACATACTGGTGACCATCGCTACCACCAGATCGGTAGGATCCTTAACCCAGAACACCGGGCCATTGGCCAGCGCCATATCGCGGATGGTTCCGCCGCCCACGGCGGTAACCACGCCTAATACCAGCACACCGAAAGGGTCCATGCGTAATTTTCCCGCCAGCAATACGCCGGAGATAGCAAATACGGCTGTGCCAATAATATCCAGCCAATAGACAAGCATCGTCAGTTCCCGCTAAAAGCCTGCTGCCAGGCGGTTATTTTACCTGCTCAAGCGCAGTACAGAGTTGTTTTGCGGCAAGGATAATACGTGGGCCCGCGCGTTCAAACCAGTCGCTATGTAAGGCGATGAGCGAAATTGTGAGCTGATTTTGCCAATAGCGGTCCACGGCGGGAATTTTACTGGCGTCGCCGGTGATGACGATCGCCTGCGGATGCCGTGACAGCACCTGTTCGCGGCTGACCTGCGGCCAGGGAACGCGGCTGGCGGCAAAAATATTTTCCCCACCGCACAGGCTCAATACTTGATTCTGGATCGAGGCGCTGTTGCTGGTGAACAGCGGGTTGGCGCCAAACTGCAGAAATACGCGTTTTTTCGGCGCGTTGGCATAGCGGGCTTTTAGCGCCTCGTAATCGTCTTGCATCGCCTGTGCGGCCTGCCGGGCTTTTTCCGGCTGCGGGCTCCACGGCGCCAGCATCCGCAGAGCGCTGATGATTTGCTCAATCGAACCCGTTTCAACCCAGATAACTTTGATTCCCAGCGAACTGAGCTGATTCACCTGACGTTCGGCATTGCCGCCGCGCCACGCCAGTACCAGATCGGGCTTCAGAGCGACAATACGTTCAAGGTTCATTCCCTGCCAACTGGCGACTTGTTCGATTTTCGCCGCGGCGGGAGGGTAGTCGGAATAACTGCTGACGCCGACCGGCGTAATGCCGGCAGCAAAGGCCAATTCGGTGTTGGCCGGGGAGAGCGTCACCACCCGCGGCGCGGCGAAAAGCCACGCCGGGGCGAGTAACAGCAGGGCGGTTAACGCCTTCTGTAGCGACTTAGCCACGCGCCAGGTTCTGCACCAGGTTTTCCACCATCAGGGTGGACTGCTTGGCGGCGACGGCGAGGAACTCGTCGAAGCTAAGATGCGACTGCTGGTCAGCGACGTCAGAGATTGCGCGCACCACCACAAAGGGAATGCTGAAGTTATGGCAGACGTGGGCGATGGCGGTCGCTTCCATCTCTACGGCAACGGCCTGCGGGAAGTTGTGGCGGATTTTCGCCAGCCCTACCGAGCCGTTGATGAATGCGTCGCCGCTGACGATCAGCCCACGAACGGCGTTGAGATTCAGCGCCTTAATGCAGGTTTCCGCGGCGGCAATCAGTTTGTCATCAGCTTTGAAACCCGCCGGACAGCCAGGCAGTTGGCCGTATTCGTAGCCGAACGCGGTGACGTCGGCATCATGATAACGCGCTTCGTCAGAGACCACGATGTCGCCGACTTTCAGCGTCGGCGCTAACCCGCCCGCGGAACCGGTATTGATAATCACATCCGGCTTGCAGCGCTCCAGCAACAGGGTGGCGCCCATGGCAGCTGCTACTTTACCAATGCCGGATTTCAGCAGAGCAACCTCGGTACCGTGAAGTTGGCCGGTATAGATTTCGCTACCGCCGATAGAGATAGTCTGGCGGTTCTCGATTTTGTCGCGCAGAAGGGTAACTTCTTCTTCCATGGCGCCAATAATGCCAATTTTCATAGATTTACTCGCGATGTGTCAGGATTAGCTGCATAGTCTATCATGCGCTTAAGGGGAAGCGTATTGCTCGCGCGGGAGAGGCTATGGCAAATATTGATTTTCGCAACAAGATTCACTGGCGTCGGCGCTACCGTTCGCCGCAGGGTGTAGAGACGGAACGCGAGATCCTGCGGGTGTTTGAAAGCGATCGCGGGCGCATTATCAATTCACCGGCCATCCGCCGCCTGCAGCAAAAAACCCAGGTCTTTCCACTTGAGCGTAACGCGGCGGTCCGCACCCGACTCACCCATTCGCTCGAAGTCCAGCAGGTCGGGCGCTACATCGCCAAAGAGGTGCTAAGCCGCCTGAAAGAGCAAAAGCTGCTGGAATGCTACGGTCTGGATGAACTGAGCGGCCCGTTTGAAAGCGTGGTGGAGATGGCCTGTCTGATGCACGATATCGGCAATCCGCCATTTGGCCATTTTGGCGAGGCGGCAATTAACGATTGGTTCAGCAAACGGCTGGCGCCGAAAGATGCCGCCAGCCAGCCGTTAAGCCAGGATCGCTGCCAGGTTGGCGCGCTGCGTCTGCACGACGGCGAAGGGGTGCTCAACGAACTACGGCGTAAGGTGCGTCAGGATTTGTGCTGCTTTGAAGGCAATGCTCAGGGCATCCGTCTGGTGCACACGCTGATGCGTATGAACCTGACCTGGACCCAGGTCGGCTGCATTCTGAAATATACGCGGCCGGCGTGGTGGAGGGGAGAGACGCTTGCCAGCCATAGCTACTTAATGAAAAAACCTGGTTATTATTTAGCCGAAGAAGAGTATATCGCGCGGCTGCGTAAAGAATTGGATCTGGCGCCTTACAATCGTTTTCCATTAACGTGGATTATGGAAGCTGCCGATGATATCTCATATTGCGTTGCTGACCTCGAAGATGCGGTAGAAAAACGAATATTCAGCGCGGAGCAATTGTATCAACATCTCTATGACGCGTGGGGCACTCATGAAAAAGGATCCTTGTTCGCCCAAGTTGTAGAAAACGCGTGGGAGAAATCGCGCGCAAATTCACTGAGCCGCAGCACTGAAGATCAGTTCTTTATGTATTTACGGGTTAATACGTTGAATAAACTGGTGCCTTATGCGGCGCATCGGTTTATCGAAAACTTACCGGCTATTTTTAACGGCGATTTTAATCATGCGCTGTTAGAGGACGACAGCGATTGTAGTCAGCTACTTGAACTTTATAAAAACGTCGCCATAAAACAGGTGTTTAGTCATCCTGATGTTGAACAGCTGGAATTACAGGGCTATCGGGTTATCAGCGGTCTGCTGGATATCTACGAGCCGCTACTGAAATTATCGCTGGAGGAGTTCAGCCAATTGGTGGAACAAGATCGGGTACGCAGTTTGCCTATTGCTTCGAGGTTGTTCCAGAAACTTTCGACCCGACATCGGTTGGCTTATGTGGAGGCGGTAAATAAGCTTTCGCGTGATGCCGAAGAATATCCCGTGCTGGAGTATTATTACCGCTGTCGATTGATTCAGGACTATATCAGCGGAATGACGGATTTGTATGCGTGGGATGAATATCGCCGTCTGATGGCGGTGGAATAAGTCTGAGTTTTGTAAAGACGGACAATAAATTTTTACTTTTACCGAAACTTAACTCTGGAACTTCGCGCTATAAAATGACTCTGAGAGTGCGTACACAGCAACTTTTTCGTTATCCGAAATTTGAAATTGAGATTGAAACCTATGAAAAAAACCACGTTAGCAATGAGTGCTCTGGCTCTGAGTTTAGGTCTGGCGTTGTCCCCGCTCTCTGCGAGCGCGGCTGAAACGGCTTCCTCGGCGACCACTGCGCAGCAGATGCCGAGCCTGGCGCCGATGCTGGAAAAAGTGATGCCGTCTGTGGTGAGCATCAACGTCGAGGGCAGCACGACTGTTAACACGCCGCGGATGCCGCGTAACTTCCAGCAATTCTTCGGTGACAACTCGCCGTTTTGCCAGGATGGTTCGCCATTCCAGAGCTCTCCATTCTGCCAGGGCGGCGGTCAGGGCGCGCCTGGCGATAACGCGCAGCAGCAGAAATTTATGGCGCTCGGTTCCGGGGTAATTATTGATGCGGCCAAAGGCTACGTGGTGACCAATAACCACGTGGTCGATAATGCCACCACGATTAAAGTTCAGCTGAGCGATGGCCGTAAGTTCGATGCGAAAGTCGTCGGTAAAGATCCGCGCTCCGACATCGCGCTGATTCAAATTCAGGATCCGAAAAACCTGACGGCGATTAAGCTTGCCGACTCTGACGCGCTGCGCGTCGGCGACTACACCGTGGCGATCGGTAACCCGTTCGGCCTCGGCGAAACCGTGACTTCCGGTATCGTCTCCGCATTGGGCCGCAGCGGCCTGAACGTGGAAAACTATGAAAACTTTATCCAGACCGATGCGGCTATTAACCGCGGTAACTCCGGCGGTGCGCTGGTGAATCTCAACGGTGAACTGATCGGTATCAACACCGCAATCCTTGCTCCGGACGGCGGCAACATCGGTATCGGCTTTGCTATTCCGAGCAACATGGTGAAAAACCTGACCGAGCAGATGGTCAAGTTTGGCCAGGTGAAACGCGGCGAACTGGGGATCATGGGTACCGAGCTGAACTCCGAGCTGGCGAAGGCAATGAAAGTTGATGCCCAGCGCGGCGCGTTTGTAAGCCAGGTGATGCCGGGCTCTGCGGCGGCGAAAGCGGGTATTAAAGCTGGCGACGTGATTACCACCCTGAACGGCAAGCCGATCAGCAGTTTCGCGGCGCTGCGTGCGCAGGTCGGTACGATGCCTATCGGCAGCAAAGTCGAGCTGGGCCTGCTGCGCGACGGCAAGCCGGTCAACGTTACCGTTGAACTGCAGCAGAGCAATCAGAACCAGGTTGACTCCAGCAGCATCTTTAACGGCATTCAAGGCGCGGAAATGAGCAACAAGGGCCAGGACAAAGGTGTGGTGGTGAGCAACGTGAAAGCGGGCACGCCGGCGGCGCAGATTGGTCTGAAGAAAGGCGACATCATTGTCGGCGCTAACCAGCAGCCGGTGAAAAACATCGCTGACCTGCGCAAAATCTTCGATGCAAAACCGTCCGTACTGGCGCTGAATATTCAGCGTGGTGATACCTCTATCTACCTGCTGATGCAATAATCTATCAGCGCGCATAAGCCCCTTTCCCGTGCAGGGAAAGGGGCTTTTTTTATTCTGCCCGCAAGTTCTGTGATTCCCCCCACAACTCCATACTTCTCTGTCACGCTTTGTGCATATGCACAGTGCGTAGTTTCAGACACTCTTTTATGCTGATGCCCTGCTCAGGGGAGGGTTACATGGCTGGCTGGCATCTTGATACCAAAATGGCGCAGGATATCGTAGCGCGAACGATGCGCATCATTGATACCAATATTAACGTAATGGATGCCCGCGGGCGCATTATCGGCAGCGGCGATCGTGAGCGTATTGGTGAATTGCACGAAGGTGCGCTGCTGGTGTTGTCGCAGGGGCGGGTGGTTGATATCGATGATGCGGTCGCTCGCCATCTGCACGGCGTGCGTCAGGGGATTAACCTGCCGCTTCGTCTTGAAGGGGAAATCGTCGGCGTTATCGGATTAACCGGCGAGCCCGAATCGCTGCGTAAGTATGGTGAGCTGGTGTGTATGACCGCGGAGATGATGCTCGAACAGTCGCGGCTGATGCATCTGCTGGCGCAGGACAGCCGCCTGCGTGAAGAACTGGTCATGAACCTGATTCAGGCGGAAGAAAATACCCCGGCGCTCAACGAATGGGCGCAGAGACTGGGCATCGACCTCAATCAACCACGGGTGGTGGCGATGATTGAAGTTGATAGCGGCCAGCTTGGCGTCGATAGCGCGATGGCGGAACTACAGCAGTTGCAGACAGCGCTGACCACGCCGGATCGCAACAACCTGGTGGCGATTGTCTCGTTGACCGAGATGGTGGTATTGAAACCCGCGTTAAATGCCTTTGGCCGCTGGGACGCCGACGACCACTGCAAGCGCGTTGAGCAGCTGATTACCCGTATGAAAGAGAACGGCCAGCTACAGTTCCGCGTTGCGTTAGGTAATTTCTTTACTGGTCCGGGCAGTATCGCACGCTCTTATCGGACCGCGCGTACGACGATGATGGTAGGGAAGCAGCGGATGCCGGAAAGCCGCAGTTACTTTTATCAGGATCTGATGCTGCCGGTGCTGCTGGATAGCCTGCGCGGCGGCTGGCAGGCCAATGAGCTGGCGCGCCCGCTGACGCGGCTGAAGGCGATGGATAACAACGGCCTGTTGCGCCGCACCTTGCAGGCATGGTTTCGTCATAACGTGCAGCCGCTGGCCACCTCAAAGGCGCTGTTTATTCATCGTAATACCCTGGAGTATCGTCTCAATCGGATTTCGGAATTAACCGGGTTGGACCTGGGAAGTTTTGACGACCGTCTGCTGCTGTACATTGCATTGCAGCTGGATGAGCAACGCTGACACACTCCCGCCTCAGGCGGGAGTGGAAATGACGGATTACAGGCGCTGCAGCCCGCGGGGGGTCACTTGCCAGGTGACGGTATTGGGTTGTTGCCAGCTATTGCCATTGAGTGGATTAATAATAACGGAACGATTTCCCGCTTCGGCATGGAAGACTTCAATGGTATAGCCCTCATCCAGGATGGCGGTATCAACATAGTCGCCAAGCTGCGACGATCCTTTAATCGACTGGCGATACACCACCGAACCACGCGTATTGTAGACATTGACCGTGGCGTAAGTGGTCGTAAAGTGCTTATTCGGTACCACCGCATTGGCGCTAAAGGTCAACGCGCCGCTGCCAATATCCATCTCCATCCCGGCAAAGCAAACATCATCATCGCCAAGCAGTTGCCAACTGAAGCGATCGCCATACAGTGCGGTGGTCTCCTGAGTTTCCTCTTCTGTATCAGTGGCTTCCTCATCCGGTTCATCAGGCGTGAGCGCATAGACTTGGAGGCCCGTTTTCACCACGCGCCAGCGGTTATGCTGTTTCAGCGTGACGGCGTTTTGGGTCGTGCCATTAGTGGCGCTGGAGCGGTATGGTTCATCATGGAAAATCTCGATGATCATCCCTTCCGCGAGGGTAATCGTTTCGCTGTTTGCCAGATTGTTGGTAGCACCGGCGTAGCTGCGTTGATAAACAACCGTATCGTCCTCGCCAGTAACCGTAATGCTGGCATAGGTATGGGTGGTGTAATACGAGTGCGGTGTGCCGGCCCGTGTCGCGACCGTCATTGCGCGTTGTTTATTATCGATAACGATCTGGCAAAACTCGTTATTGCCCTGACCGCGGAGATCGAGCGTCACGCTTTTGCCCGTTAGCTCGCCCGGATCGTTATTATCCTGAGGCAGGACATCGGCATACGCTTTAAGCAGTTCACTGCGCCGGGGTTCTTCAATATGGGGGAGCATCAGCCAAAGATCGTTTTTACAGACGCACTCTTCCTGCGCTACCAGCGAGGGCTGAGTACGGATAGCCTGAGCGTTATGCTCGAAAATCGTCTCTAAGTCATCCGCCGGACTATTGCCGAGAATAAAGTTATACAGTCCATTATCATCAATGCGCATCAGTTGGTATTTCTCACGCGCAACCAGCGTTAAATATCCCGGTGAGGTTTTCAGCCGTCCCGGCTCCATGTGGGTGATATATAAGTGATAGTGAGGGCTGAATGGAATAATCACTTTACCCGTCGCGCAGTTGGTGCCGGTCATCTTACGCTCAAACACTTTTTCACCGTTGGCGGAGAGTACACTGACTGCGGCATACAATGTCTCGGGGTAGTAGCTGTGCGGGGTGGCACTGGTCACATAGAGAATAAGCTGCTGGTTTTCGTAATCAACATCCAGGTGGGCAAAAGGCGCATCGCTATAACCTAAAAAGGAGATCGTCACGTTACGTTCGCTGGTATCGTTTTGCTGAACGTAGTTGACGGTGACCGTATTGGCGCCTTCTTTTACGGTGATATAGCTGATATCCGGGCGATATTTTTGCGAGCGGCCTTTAGGCAGTTCGACCTGATACACGCCGATTGGCATGTCCTTCAGGGTCAGGACGTCACTATTAATCACCAGTGAATAATGGTTGCCGCAATTATCCTTGATAGCCAGCGTCTGACCGTAAATTTGCTCCGGGCGATCGATATTCAGCGTCAGGGTCAGCGCCCCCGTTTTGCCTAATATTGCCAGTTCGCTGTTATCCACCAGCCAGAAGAAGGAATCCAGCCCTAACTGTTGGCGCGCGCTATCCCATTCGCTTTGCGGTAGAAAACGATACAGCGGATAGAGCGGTTTTGTCGCCAGCGAGACGATATTTTCCCGGGTGGCGTTTTTCAGCGTTAAACCGCAGAGCTCGATAAACGGCGTCACATCATATCCCGCGGAGGTAGCGATAGCGGTTGCCAGCATATCGGCAAGCTGATGATCCGACTGCTGGAAGCTCTCGCTATTGGCAAGTTGGCGATAGTTCTGATTAAAGGTGCGGAAGGATGCGATACCGGCTTTGAATAACATCAGCATCAGGAATTGCAGGCGAGAACGCAAACCCCAACTGGTGACCGGCGTCTTGTCGGTAATATAGTTAACCAACTGTGCTTCCTGCGCGGCCAGCTTACCGTAGTTGTATAGCCAGCCATCGGTATACAGATGATTATCCTGACTCAGCGTGAGCTGTTGATAGAAGGAAGCGTAAATATTGTTCCACACTTCGCTGACGGAAAGCGTGGGATCCTGCATAAATTTACCCTGATAGCCGTGGCCGATTTCATGCAGGATAACCCACTGCGTGGCGACGTTATCCAGCCAGCCTTCGCCAACCGTGGCGGCGGTCTGCGCGCACCAGTTGGTATTATAATAAGCCGAACCGACGCCATGTTTATCCGCCCGCAAAAAGTAGCGGTTGGCAACGTTCTGATTCCATTGCGAATCGGGATTTTCGCTTAGTCCGGCCCAATCGTTATAGCTGGTGAAAAGGTGGTTATAAAAACGGTGTAACGACGCTAATCCCGCTTTCATCGCGTTGTCGCGGTCGGCGTAGGGCAACAGCAGATTGATAACATCCAGATCCACCAGCGCGAAAGACGATTTATTATTCTCCCAGTCCAGGAAAAACGTCTCTTCAGACTGTCCTGATTTCCAGCTGGGGAGCGGTTTCGTCGCCGCGGGTTGTTGGTAAATCACGGAGAACTCGCAGGGGCTGTCGGTAAATAACGTATCGATAAAGGGGACGGAATCGACGGTGGTGCTGATGGTTGTCCAGCTGGTAGTCAGAGCGCTGGATTTTTCCACTGCGCTATCATCACACAGCAGGCGCAGGGTTGAGATGCCGTTGCTGAGATCGGTTTGCCGAATTTTCAGCACCGTATTGGCGGGCAGAATAAAGCCCAGCGCCTGACGATCGTGTTTTCGTCCTTTCTCAAAACCCGCCTTATCCAGCCAGCTGGCGGATTGTAGGGTGTAACATTTTTGTTCAATTTCCTGTGTCATAGCTTGACCTCCTTTTAGGTGGAAATTGAACATAAATGAATTTAAAAAAATAAGTAATTCATATAGATACGTTGATGATGGGAAATGATGTTAGTGAGGGATAACTGAGTTTTGCTGTTAGCGAAGATGATCTACGGGTGACAAAATTGAGGATGGAGTCGGGGAAGAGGGCCAGTAGCTGGCCCGTAGCAGGCGGATTTATTTGCGCGTCAGTTTTTCCAGATCGGCTTCAATTTCACTGATCTTATTGGTGACGACGCTTTCCAGATGGCGTAAATCGTCAAGGATCTTACGCTTGAGGTCGATTTCAGTACGATCGCGCTGGCAGAGCTGATCCAGTTCGTCGATGACATAACGCAGGTTCGGACTAATCTCCTGCACTTCTTTGTAGCCCTGACCGACGCCGTCGGCGACCACGGTTTTACGCTGGCGTGGGTATTTAAACTTCACGCTTTTAGCGAAGAATTCGCCTTTATCTTTCTGGAAATAGATCTTCAGGATGTCGTTGTTAGCTTCCTGGCGCAGGCTATAGCGATCGATTTCATCAGGATTGGTAATGCCAAGACTTTTCAGATTATCGTACATAACGGTACCTTTGATATCATCATAACCATTGAATAATTAACGAAAAAATTCATCTTCGCCAGCGTCAGATATAAAAAAAGCGGGATACCTCCCGCTTTTTGTTCTGCTTAGTCGATGGTACGCAGCAGTTCGTTGATACCGACCTTACCGCGGGTCTTCGCATCAACCTTTTTCACGATCACCGCACAGTACAGGCTGTATTTGCCATCTTTCGACGGCAGGTTGCCGGAAACGACAACCGAGCCCGCCGGCACGCGGCCGTAATGGACTTCGCCGGTTTCGCGATCGTAAATTTTGGTGCTCTGGCCGATGTACACGCCCATGGAGATCACCGCGCCTTCTTCAACGATAACGCCTTCAACGATTTCAGAGCGCGCGCCGATGAAGCAGTTATCTTCGATGATGGTCGGGTTAGCCTGCAGCGGCTCGAGAACGCCGCCGATACCGACGCCACCGGACAGGTGAACGTTTTTACCGATCTGCGCGCAAGAGCCGACGGTGGCCCAGGTATCAACCATGGTGCCTTCATCAACATAAGCGCCGATGTTGACGTAGGACGGCATCAGCACGGTATTACGCGCGATGAACGCGCCCTGGCGGACTGCCGCCGGCGGCACTACGCGGAAGCCTTCTTTCTGGAAGCGTGCTTCATCGTAGTCGGCGAATTTCATTGGAACTTTATCGAAGTAGCGGCTTTCCGCACCATCGATAACCTGGTTATCGTTAATACGGAAAGAGAGCAGTACCGCTTTCTTCAGCCATTGATGCGTCACCCACTGACCGTCGATCTTCTCAGCGACGCGCAGCGCACCGGAATCCAGCAGGGCAATAACCTGGTTAACCGCTTCGCGGGTGACGGTATCCACATTTGCCGGCGTGATGTCGGCGCGACGCTCAAAGGCGGACTCAATAACGTTCTGTAACTGCTGCATTGTTTCTTTCCATTCACTTAAAAAAAATACGTTACCCTTTATCGTTTGGATTGAGGGCCTCTGTCAACCGTTGTTGCACTTCTTGTTGCAGCTCATTATTAAGGGCACGCCGGTCGGCGGTGGCGATTATAAATAAATCTTCTACTCGCTCGCCAATTGTCGTAATTCGGGCTCCGTGAAGCGAAATCCCGAGGTCGGCGAACACCTGACCGACGCGGGCGAGCAGCCCTGGCTGATCGAGCGCAATGAGCTCAAGAAATGATTTCCGGTCGGTATGGGTCGGCAGAAAATTCACCTCAGTGGCGACGGAAAAATGACGTAGTTTAGCCGCCTGGCGACGCGGGGCCGGCGGCTCCCAACTGCGTTGAGTTATTGTCTGCTCAAGACCGTGGCGAATCGCCTCGTGGCGATCGGCGGAAAGCGGGCTGCCGTCGGGTTCAAGGACGATAAAGGTATCCATCGCCATGCCGTCGCGGGTGGTGAAGATCTGCGCATCGTGAACGCTGAGGTTGCGCCGATCCAGTTCGCCGCAGACGGCGGCGAACAGGTAAGGGCGGTCCGGGCTCCAGATGAAGATCTCGGTGCCGCCGCGGGTGGCCCGCGAACTCAGCAGGATCATCGGTTTACTGAGATCGTGCTTCAGCAGGTTGCGGGCGTGCCAGGCGAGCTGGTTCGGCGTATGCCGCACAAAGTAGTTCGCCCGGCAGCGGTTCCAAATCTGGTGCAGCGCCTCTTCATTGATATTGTCCATGCGCAACAGCGCCAGCGCCTGCAGCTGATGGTGGCGTACCCGTTCACGCATATCCGGCGTGCTCTGCATACCGCGGCGCAGCTGTTTTTCGGTGGCGAAATAGAGCTCGCGTAGCAGGCTTTGCTTCCAGCTGTTCCACAGCGTTTCGTTGGTGGCGCAGATATCGGCGACGGTCAGGCATACCAGATAGCGCAGGCGATTTTCCGTCTGTACCTCTTCGGCGAACTGTTTAATCACCTCCGGGTCCTGAATGTCGCGGCGCTGGGCGGTTACCGACATCAATAGATGCTGGCGTACCAGCCAGGCGACCAGCTGCGTCTCCCGCGAATTGAGCCCGTGGAGCTCGGCGAATTTCAGCACGTCTTCGGCGCCGAGAATCGAGTGATCGCCGCCGCGGCCTTTAGCGATATCGTGAAACAGGGCGGCGATGAGGATAAGTTCAGGATGGGCCAGCCGCGGCCACAGCTCAACGCACAGCGGATGGCGGCTGCGGGTCTCTTCTTTCGCGAAGCTTTCCAGCTTTAACAAGACGCGTATGGTGTGTTCGTCGACGGTATAGGCGTGAAACAGGTCGAACTGCATCTGACCGACAATATGCGACCACTGCGGCATATAGGCCCACAGCACGCTGTGGCGATGCATCGGCAGCAGGCCGCGACTCACCGCGCCCTGATGGCGCAGCATGCTGAGGAAGAGAGTTCGCGCCTCCGGGATATAGCACAGCGGCTGCGTCAGGTGGCGGCGCGCGTGGCGCAGGTGACGCAGAGTAGTGGAGTAAATGCCGGTGATGCTGCTGTTGCGCACCATAATAAAGAACATCCGCAGAATTGCCTGCGGCTCGCGCATAAACAGGGTGTCGTCACGCAGGTCTATCAGGGTGCCGCGCAGTTGGAAATCATCATCAATAGGCCGCGGCTTTTCGTTCTCGGTTAGCGCGAGGATCGCCTCGTCAAACAACTGCAGTAGCATGTTATTGAGTTCACTCACCCGACGCGTGACGCGGAAGAAATCTTTCATCATGTGTTCGATCGGCTGATTACCTTCGCCTTCATAGCCGAGGCGGTGGGCGACATTCAGCTGACGATCGAAAAGCAGGCGGTTATCGTAGCGATTAACTTCAAGGTGCAAAGCAAAACGGATGCGCCAGAGCTGGTGCAGGCACTCGTTAAGCTCGTTGCGTTCGGCTTCGGTGAGGAAGCCGAAGCCGACCATTTCATCAAGCGAGGTGGCGCCGAAGTGGCGGCGGGCCACCCACTGCAGGGTATGTATATCGCGCAGGCCGCCGGGGCTGCTTTTGACGTCCGGCTCCAGGTTGTAACTGGTGCCATGGTAGCGCTGGTGGCGAACATTCTGCTCTTCAACCTTGGCGGCGAAGAACTTTTCCGACGGCCAGAAGCCGTCGCTGAAAATATGTTTTTGCAGTTCAAGAAACAGCGCGACATCGCCGATGAGTAGGCGGGATTCAATTAAGTTGGTGGCGACGGTAAGATCTGAAAGCCCTTCGAGCAAACACTCTTCGAGGGTACGCACGCTGTGGCCGACTTCGAGCTTAACGTCCCACAGCAGGGTCAGGAGCTCGCCGACCTTTTGCGCCTGCTCGTCCGGCAGCTTTTTACGGCTCAGAATCAGCAGGTCGACGTCGGAGAGCGGGTGCAGCTCGCCGCGGCCATAGCCGCCAACGGCCACTAGCGCCAGGTCGCAGACGGATTCAAAACCATAGTCGACCCACAGCCGCTGCAGCAGCTGGTCGATAAACTCGGTGCGCGCCGCGATGAGCTGCTCTGCGGCGATGCCGTTATCAAATGCCTCTCCGAGCCAGTGCTGGAAGGTATCGATGTGCGCCTTGATTGCGGCACAGTTCAGATCGCCCTGCGGCCAGTTCACCGGATGTTCCGGCGGGATGGGCAGAAGAGGGGAGGCTGTGTCAGGTAAAGAGTTGCTCATCGCGTCACCATAAGAAAAAACTATCTAATAAAAAAGCCGGCGGGCGCCGGCTTTTCATTATTCGTCGTGCGAGATTATCGCCGGGATGGTGTCATCCTTGCGTAGCGTCAGAATTTCGCAGCCGTTATCGGTTACCACAATAGTATGCTCGTACTGCGCAGACAAGCTACGGTCTTTGGTTTTCACCGTCCAGCCGTCCTTCATGCTGCGGATCTCTTTCTTACCGGCGTTGACCATCGGTTCGATGGTGAAGGTCATACCAGGCTTGAGCACCACGTCGGTTTCCGGCGAATCATAGTGCAGTACCTGCGGTTCTTCGTGGAAGCCGCGGCCGATACCGTGCCCGCAGTACTCGCGCACCACGGAAAAACCTTCCGCTTCAACGAATTTCTGGATCGCCGCGCCGATCGCGCGCAGGTTGATCCCCGGTTTAACCATCTTCAGCGCCAGATAGAGGCTTTCCTGGGTGATGCGGCACAGGCGCTCGCCGAGGATAGTCGGTTTACCGACGATGAACATTTTTGAGGTATCGCCGTGGAACTCATCTTTAATCACGGTCACGTCGATATTGACGATGTCGCCGTCTTTCAGCAGTTTGCCGTCATCCGGGATGCCGTGGCACACCACTTCATTAATAGAGATACAGACCGATTTCGGGAAGCCGTGATAGCCGAGGCAGGCGGAGACCGCTTTCTGTTCATTAACAATGTAGTCGTTGCAGATGCGATCCAGCTCGCCGGTGCTGACGCCCGGTTTGACGTAGGGTTCGATCATTTCCAGCACTTCGGCGGCCAGGCGGCCGGCAACGCGCATTTTTTCGATGTCTTCAGATGTCTTGATAGAGATAGCCATGGAATATGTCCAGCAGTGTCGATTTTTTCGACAATAATAGATTAAGTCCTGTCAATGGTAACAGTCCGGGTACGCTGGTGCCAAATTGAGAATCATTAACAGCACGAGACGTCAACAAGAGTTGGTGTCTGGCCAGGTTTTGTGGTATAAAGCGCGCCGGACTTCCGTTCCATCTCAGATACACAAGGATGGGCGTAAGCGACATACTCATATTGTGTAAATAACACACACGTATCGGCACATATTCCGGGGTGCCCTTTGGGGTCGGTAATATGGGATACGTGGAGGCATAACCCCAATTTAATCTATAGAGGTTTTAAACATGGCAACTGTTTCCATGCGCGACATGCTCAAGGCTGGTGTTCACTTCGGTCACCAGACCCGTTACTGGAACCCGAAAATGAAGCCTTTCATCTTCGGCGCGCGTAACAAAGTTCACATCATCAACCTTGAGAAAACTGTACCGATGTTCAACGAAGCTCTGGCTGAGCTGAACAAAATCTCTGCCCGTAAAGGCAAGATCCTGTTCGTTGGTACTAAGCGCGCTGCAAGCGAAGCGGTAAAAGAAGCTGCTAACAGCTGCGACCAGTTCTTCGTGAACCATCGCTGGCTGGGCGGTATGCTGACTAACTGGAAAACCGTTCGTCAGTCCATCAAACGTCTGAAAGACCTGGAAACTCAGTCCCAGGACGGTACTTTCGAGAAGCTGACCAAGAAAGAAGCGCTGATGCGCACTCGTGAGCTGGACAAGCTGGAAAACAGCCTGGGCGGTATCAAAGACATGGGCGGCCTGCCGGACGCACTGTTCGTTATCGACGCTGACCACGAGCACATCGCTATCAAAGAAGCAAACAACCTGGGTATCCCGGTATTTGCTATCGTTGATACCAACTCTGATCCGGACGGCGTAGACTTCGTTATCCCGGGTAACGACGATGCAATCCGCGCAGTTAGCCTGTACCTGGGCGCTGTTGCAGCTACCGTTCGTGAAGGTCGCTCTCAGGACCTGGCTTCTCAGGCGGAAGAAAGCTTCGTAGAAGCTGAATAATAAGGTTTAAGCCCTTATTAGTACCGTGTATGAATAGGGGCCAATTTTAGGCCCCTTTTTTCAATTTATGCTGTTTGGCCGCAGGCCGGGCAGTTTCCACATCTCCCGAGGATTTTAGAATGGCTGAAATTACCGCTTCCCTGGTAAAAGAGCTGCGCGAACGTACTGGCGCAGGCATGATGGATTGCAAAAAAGCACTGACTGAAGCTAATGGCGACATCGAGCTGGCAATCGAAAACATGCGTAAATCCGGCGCGATCAAAGCGGCGAAAAAAGCAGGCAACGTTGCTGCTGACGGCGTGATCAAAACCAAAATCGACGGCAACTACGGTTACATTCTGGAAGTTAACTGCCAGACTGACTTCGTTGCTAAAGATGGTGGTTTCCAGGCATTTGCTGACAAAGTACTGGACGCCGCTGTTGCTGGTAAAATCTCCGACGTTGAAGTTCTGAAAGCGCAGTTCGAAGAAGAACGTGTTGCCCTGGTTGCTAAAATCGGCGAGAACATCAACATCCGTCGTATCGCTATCCTGGAAGGCGACGTTCTGGGCAGCTACCAGCACGGTGCGCGCATCGGCGTTCTGGTTGCCGCTAAAGGCGCTGACGAAGAGCTGGTTAAGCAGCTGGCAATGCACGTTGCTGCAAGCAAGCCGGAATTCGTTAAGCCGGAAGACGTTTCTGCTGAAGTAGTAGAAAAAGAGTACCAGGTTCAGCTGGACATCGCGATGCAGTCCGGTAAGCCGAAAGAAATCGCAGAGAAAATGGTTGAAGGCCGTATGAAGAAATTCACCGGCGAAGTTTCTCTGACTGGTCAGCCTTTCGTTATGGAACCGAGCAAATCTGTTGGTCAGCTGCTGAAAGAGCACAACGCCGACGTTACTGGCTTCATCCGCTTTGAAGTGGGCGAAGGCATCGAGAAAGTTGAGACTGACTTTGCAGCAGAAGTTGCTGCGATGTCCAAGCAGTCTTAATTTTTAAAAAAAGGAGCCGCCTGAGGGCGGCTTCTTTTTGCGCCTCTCTTGTAAAATCAGCCAATCGCTTATAGTGACTGCGCTGAACGATGACATACAATGTCGTCAGAATTAACTCATCTCAATCGTTGACAGTCTCAGGAAAGAAACATGGCTACCAATGCAAAACCCGTCTACAAACGTATTCTGCTGAAGTTAAGTGGCGAAGCTCTGCAGGGTTCAGAAGGCTTCGGTATTGATGCAAGCATACTTGACCGTATGGCTCAGGAAATCAAAGAACTGGTTGAACTGGGTATTCAGGTTGGCGTAGTGATTGGTGGCGGTAACCTGTTCCGTGGTGCTGGTCTGGCGAAAGCGGGTATGAACCGCGTTGTGGGCGACCACATGGGCATGCTGGCAACGGTCATGAACGGCCTGGCAATGCGTGATGCGCTCCATCGCGCCTATGTGAACGCTCGCCTGATGTCCGCAATCCCGCTGAACGGCGTGTGTGACAACTACAGCTGGGCGGAAGCGATTAGCCTGCTGCGTAACAATCGCGTGGTGATCCTCTCCGCAGGTACCGGCAACCCATTCTTTACTACCGACTCCGCAGCCTGCCTGCGCGGTATTGAAATCGAAGCCGACGTGGTACTGAAAGCGACCAAGGTTGACGGCGTGTTTACCGCTGACCCGGCGAAAGATCCTTCCGCCACCATGTACGATCAGCTGACCTACAGCGAAGTGCTGGATAAAGAGCTGAAAGTGATGGATCTTGCCGCCTTCACCCTGGCGCGCGACCACAAACTGCCGATTCGCGTATTTAACATGAACAAGCCTGGCGCGCTGCGTCGTGTGGTGATGGGCGAAAAAGAAGGCACATTGATTACGGAATAATTCCCGTCGGCGCTAATTCCGGGTAATATTCCGCTTTACTTTAGCGGGGAAGTTGCCCGGTTAATTGAATTAATCCGGACTATACTTAGCTCACTTTTGCGGTGAGCGACCGTGTGGTCTGTCTGAGACAAGTTTTCAAGGATTCGTAACGTGATTAGCGATATCAGAAAAGATGCTGAAGTACGCATGGAAAAATGCGTTGAAGCATTCAAAAACCAAATCAGCAAAATTCGCACGGGTCGTGCTTCTCCAAGCCTGCTGGATGGCATCATTGTAGAATACTACGGCACGCCGACTCCGCTGCGTCAGCTGGCAAGCGTTACGGTAGAAGATTCCCGTACGCTGAAAATCAACGTCTTCGACCGCTCTATGAGCCCGGCCGTTGAAAAAGCGATTATGGCGTCTGACCTGGGTCTGAACCCAAGCTCTGCGGGTAGCGATATCCGCGTTCCGCTGCCGCCGCTGACAGAAGAACGTCGTAAAGATCTGACCAAGATCGTGCGTGGCGAAGCTGAGCAGGCGCGTGTCGCCGTGCGTAACGTTCGCCGTGACGCGAACGACAAAGTTAAAGCTCTGCTCAAAGAGAAAGAGATCAGCGAAGATGACGATCGCCGTTCTCAGGACGACGTGCAGAAAATGACTGACGCCGCCATTAAGAAAGTTGATGCGGCGCTGGCAGAGAAAGAAGCGGAACTGATGCAGTTCTGATTTTCTGCCGTTACGCGGGCCCGGGATATTCGGGGCTGCGTAAAGTCTGAAACGCCGTACAGAAGACCGTACGCTCAATATTTGGGATTGCGTTAAAATAGCTGGCCTTGTAGCCTTCCGTTCTATACCGAAGGTCATTCGCCGCCGTTTTAGCCCCGAGGATTGATGCATAAAGGGCTTGCTGGCGGCGTTTTGCTTTTTATCCTGTCACAATTCTTCTGGACGTCTCATGAAGCAATTAACCGTTCTCGGTTCGACCGGTTCAATCGGCTGCAGCACGCTGGACGTGGTGCGCCATAATCCCGAAAGCTTTTCCGTCGCCGCGCTGGTCGCGGGGAAAAATGTCGACCGTATGGTTGAACAATGTCTGGAATTTTCCCCCCGCTTTGCGGTGATGGATGATGCGCAAAGCGCTGAGCGTTTGCGTACGCTGCTACGTGAACAGGGCTGCCGCACGGAAGTGCTGAGCGGTAAGCAGGCGGCGGCCGACGTCACGGCGCTGGATGAAGTCGATCAGGTGATGGCGGCCATCGTTGGCGCGGCCGGTCTGGCGCCGACGCTGGCGGCCATTCGCGCTGGCAAAAAGGTGTTGTTAGCGAATAAAGAGTCGCTGGTGACCTGCGGCCGCCTGTTTATGGACGCGGTTCAGCAGTATGGCGCTCGCCTGTTGCCGGTTGATAGCGAACATAACGCGATTTTTCAGAGTTTGCCGGAAACAATTCAAAACCATCTGGGATACGCTGACCTGACGCAGAACGGCGTCTCGTCGATTCTGCTGACCGGTTCCGGTGGACCTTTCCGGGAAACGGCGATTTCTGAGCTGGCGGCAATGACGCCGGATCAGGCTTGCCGCCATCCGAACTGGTCAATGGGACGCAAAATTTCCGTTGATTCCGCCACGATGATGAATAAAGGGCTGGAGTACATCGAAGCCCGCTGGCTGTTTAATGCCTCTGCTCAGCAGATGGAAGTCATTATTCATCCGCAATCGGTGATTCACTCCATGGTTCGCTATCAGGACGGCAGCGTGCTGGCGCAATTAGGCGAGCCGGATATGCGCACGCCGATCGCCCATACCATGGGCTGGCCGCAGCGCCTGAACTCCGGCGTTAAACCGTTGGACTTCTGTCAATTGAGCAACCTGAGTTTCTCAGCGCCGGATTACGATCGCTATCCGTGCCTGAAGCTGGCAATGGACGCTTTTGATGTCGGCCAGGCTGCGACGACGGCGTTGAATGCCGCTAACGAAGTTTCGGTGGCGGCGTTTCTGAATAGCGAAATCCGCTTTACCGATATTGCGGCGGTTAACCAGGCGGTGCTGGATAGTATGGCGCTCAATGAACCGCAAAGTATTGATGAAGTGGTTGCGATTGATGCCGAAGCGCGCGTCGCCGCACAGCGACAACTCCGATAACACATGGCGTAGGGGAGCCCCTGTAACGCGTTGTGATATTTGTGGGCGCTGGGCTTCGGTGATATAGTCTGCGCCACCCGATCGTTGCATTTTGTTGTGAAAGATTACGGTGGCCGTGGCAAGACACGGCTTTTTTGCGTAAAGCTTTTGGTTGTTCTCTGCGATTGGCTGTAGCTCCGGCGCCGGATAAAAATGCGTATTCAGCGCTGCCCGGCGGCGTGTGTGTTGTGGCTTAGCTAATCCTTATTATGGACTTAAAACGCGTTATGTTGTCTGCTAATCAAACTGTCAGCAAAATGTCGCCTGCGCATGGTTGTCGCCATGTCGCCATTATCATGGACGGCAACGGTCGTTGGGCGAAACAACAAGGTAAAATTCGCGCCTTTGGCCATAAAGCTGGAGCGAAATCTGTTCGTCGCGCGGTCTCCTTCGCGGCGAATAATGGTATTGAAGCATTAACGCTTTACGCATTCAGTAGTGAAAACTGGAACCGTCCGGCGCAGGAAGTGAGCGCGCTGATGGAACTGTTTGTCTGGGCCCTGGATAGCGAAGTAAAAAGCCTGCATCGTCACAATGTCCGCCTGCGGATTATCGGCGAGACGACACGCTTTAATGCCCGACTGCAGGAGCGCATTCGTAAGGCGGAAGCGTTAACGGCAAACAATACGGGGTTAACGCTGAATATCGCCGCTAATTACGGCGGCCGCTGGGATATAGTCCAGGGGGCGCGTCAACTGGCCGAACAGGTACAAAACGGGTTGCTAAAACCTGAAGAGATCACGGAAGAGTTGCTGAGCCAGCAAGTGTGTATGCATGAACTGGCTCCCGTCGATTTAGTTATTAGGACCGGGGGAGAGCACCGAATAAGTAACTTTTTGATTTGGCAAATTGCCTATGCCGAACTTTACTTTACGGATGTTCTTTGGCCCGATTTTGCTGAACAGGACTTTGAAGGTGCACTCCATGCATTCGTTAGTCGAGAGCGTCGTTTTGGCGGCACAGAAGAGCCGGGTGGCAGTCATGCCTGATGGGGGTCACTTTTGCTGAAGTATCGCCTGATTTCCGCTTTCGTTTTAATTCCCGTCGTTATTGCGGCGCTTTTTCTATTGCCGCCCGCGGGCTTTGCTATTGTCACACTGGTCGTTTGTATGCTCGCCGCGTGGGAGTGGGGGCAATTAAGCGGTTTCACCTCAACGACGCAGCGCGTGTGGCTGGCGGTGCTTTGTGGCCTGCTGCTGGCGCTAATGCTCTTTATGTTGCCCGAATATCACTATGACGCTCATCAACCGATGGTTGAGGGATCGTTATGGGCTTCGTTTGGCTGGTGGATTGTCGCGTTGGTGCTGGTGCTCTCTTATCCGGCTTCGGCGGCGTTGTGGCGTCATTCGAAAGCGCTGCGTCTTATCTTCGGCGTGCTGACTATTGTCCCGTTTTTCTGGGGTATGCTGGCGCTGCGGGCCTGGCATTATGCCGATAACCACTATAGCGGCGCGGTGTGGCTGCTGTACGTCATGATTCTGGTGTGGGGCGCGGATTCCGGCGCCTACATGTTCGGTAAAATGTTCGGCAAGCATAAGCTGGCGCCAAAGGTTTCCCCGGGGAAAACCTGGCAGGGATTCTTCGGTGGCCTGCTGACGGCCGCGGTTATCTCCTGGGCGTACGGCATGTGGGCTCATCTGGATGTCACCCCAACCGTGTTGCTGATTTGCTCGGTGGCGGCGGCGCTGGCTTCAGTGCTGGGCGATTTGACGGAAAGTATGTTTAAGCGTGAAGCCGGCATCAAGGATAGCGGGCATCTGATCCCTGGACATGGCGGTATTTTAGATCGCATTGATAGCCTGACGGCTGCGGTGCCGGTGTTCGCTTGTCTGCTGTTGTTAGTCTTCAGGACGATTTGACGGAAGGTTTTATGCTGAGCGTTCTCTGGAATTTGGCCGCTTTTATTATTGCGCTTGGCGTACTGATCACCGTGCATGAGTTCGGCCATTTCTGGGTGGCTCGTCGCTGCGGCGTGCGTGTTGAACGTTTTTCCATTGGTTTTGGTAAAGCGTTGTGGCGCCGTGTGGATAAGCAGGGTACCGAGTTCGTTATCGCGCTGATCCCACTCGGCGGCTATGTGAAGATGCTCGACGAACGCGTTGAGCCAGTGGCGCCGGAAATACGCCATTACGCGTTCAACAATAAAACCGTCGGTCAGCGTGCGGCCATCATTGCCGCAGGCCCTATCGCCAACTTCATTTTTGCCATCTTTGCTTACTGGCTGGTGTTTATCATCGGCGTCCCTGGCGTACGTCCGGTTGTTGATGAAATATCGCCCAATTCCATCGCTGCGCAAGCACAAATTGCAAAAGGAATGGAACTTAAAGCGATAGATGGCATCGAAACGCCTGATTGGGATGCAGTTCGTATGGCGTTAGTCGCGAAGATCGGCGACCAACAAACAATACTTACCGTCGCCCCTTTCGGGACGAACCAACGTCAGGATAAAATCCTCGATCTGCGTCACTGGGCGTTTGAGCCGGATAAACAAGATCCGGTGGCCTCGCTGGGTATCAAGCCGCATAGCGCGCAGATTGATACCGCCCTGGCTGAGGTACAACCTCAGTCGGCCGCGCAGAAAGCAGGTTTGCAAGCGGGAGACAGGATCGTTAAAGTCGATGGTCAACCGTTAACGCAGTGGATGACGTTTGTTAATCTGGTGCGCGATAATCCGGGCAAGGCGCTGGCTCTGGAGGTCGACAGACAAGGTACGCCGCTGTCGTTGACTTTGACTCCGGATACGAAGTCGGTGAAAGGCAAGGCTGAAGGGTTTGCAGGGGTAGTACCAAAGGTTATCCCGCTGCCTGATGAATACAAGACAGTGCGTCAGTACGGGCCGTTTGCCGCCATCGCCGAAGCCACGGATAAAACCTGGCAACTGATGTCGTTAACGGTCAGGATGCTGGGCAAATTGATAACCGGTGATGTCAAACTGAACAACCTCAGTGGGCCGATTTCTATCGCTCAGGGGGCTGGAATGTCAGCGGAATTTGGGTTGATTTACTATCTGATGTTCCTTGCGCTGATTAGCGTGAACCTTGGAATAATCAACTTGTTCCCGCTACCCGTCCTCGACGGGGGGCATCTGCTGTTTTTGGCGATTGAAAAGCTGAAGGGCGGACCGGTATCCGAGCGAGTTCAAGACTTTAGTTATCGCATTGGCTCAATACTGCTGGTGCTGTTAATGGGGCTTGCACTTTTCAATGATTTCTCTCGGTTGTAAGAGAGTTTGTTAGGAAGAACGCATAATAACGATGGCGATGAAAAAGTTGCTCATAGCGTCGCTGCTGTTTAGCAGCGCGACTGTATACGGTGCTGAAGGGTTCGTGGTGAAGGACATTCATTTCGAAGGCTTGCAGCGTGTCGCTGTTGGTGCGGCCCTCCTCAGCATGCCAGTGCGTCCTGGCGATACGGTGACCGATGATGATATCAGTAACACCATTCGCGCTCTGTTTGCCACTGGCAACTTTGAGGACGTCCGCGTCCTGCGCGATGGTGATACCCTGCTGGTGCAGGTGAAAGAGCGCCCAACAATTGCGAGCATTACCTTCTCCGGCAACAAGTCGGTGAAGGATGACATGCTCAAGCAAAACCTTGAGGCATCCGGCGTTCGCGTTGGGGAATCTCTCGATCGCACCAAGCTTGCCGATATCGAAAAAGGGCTGGAAGATTTCTACTACAGCGTCGGTAAATATAGCGCCAGCGTTAAAGCTGTCGTGACGCCGCTGCCGCGTAACCGCGTCGACCTGAAACTGGTTTTCCAGGAAGGCGTCTCGGCGAAAATCCAGCAGATTAACATTGTCGGTAACCACGCTTTCACCACTGACGAACTGATTTCTCACTTCCAACTGCGCGATGAAGTGCCGTGGTGGAACGTCGTCGGCGATCGTAAATACCAGAAACAGAAACTGGCGGGCGACCTTGAAACCCTGCGCAGTTACTATCTGGATCGCGGCTACGCGCGTTTCAACATCGATTCGACGCAGGTTAGCCTGACGCCGGACAAGAAAGGCATCTATATCACCGTAAACATCACCGAAGGCGAGCAGTACAAGCTCTCCGGCGTGCAGATTACGGGCGATCTGGCGGGCCATTCCGCGGAAATCGAATCGCTGACCAAAATTGAGCCGGGCGAGCTGTATAACGGCACCAAAGTGACCAAAATGGAGAATGATATTAAGAAACTCCTCGGTCGCTATGGCTACGCCTATCCGCGCGTCCAGTCGCAGCCGGAAATCAACGACACGGATAAAACCGTGAAGCTGCATATCAACGTTGATGCCGGTAACCGTTACTACGTGCGTAAAATTCGCTTCGAAGGTAACGACACCTCCAAAGATTCCGTCCTGCGCCGCGAAATGCGCCAGATGGAAGGGGCGTGGCTGGGCAGTGACCTGGTCGATCAGGGTAAAGACCGTCTTAACCGTTTAGGTTATTTCGAAACCGTCGATACCGATACCCAACGCGTGCCGGGTAGCCCGGATCAGGTCGATGTCGTTTACAAGGTGAAAGAGCGTAACACCGGTAGCCTGAACTTCGGTATCGGTTACGGTACCGAAAGCGGCGTCAGCTTCCAGGCAGGCGTTCAGCAGGATAACTGGTTAGGCACCGGCTACTCTGTTGGCATTAACGGGACCAAGAACGACTACCAGACCTATGCTGAACTGTCGGTCACCAACCCGTATTTCACCGTAGATGGCGTGAGCCTCGGCGGCCGCATCTTCTATAACGACTTCGATGCGAACGACGCGGATCTGTCTGACTATACCAACAAAAGCTATGGTACAGACGTCACCCTCGGCTTCCCGATCAACGAATACAACTCGCTGCGCGCAGGTTTAGGTTACGTTCATAACTCCCTGTCCAATATGCAGCCGCAGGTGGCGATGTGGCGTTACCTGAATTCGATGGGGCAGTACCCGGATACCACCAACGACAATAACTCGTTTAGCGCCGACGACTTCACCTTCAACTATGGTTGGACGTACAACCGCCTCGACCGCGGCTACTTCCCGACTGAAGGTTCGCGTGTCAACCTGAACGGTAAAGTCACTATTCCGGGCTCTGATAACGAATACTACAAAGTGACGCTGGATACTGCGACCTATGTACCGATCGATGACGATCATCAGTGGGTCGTGCTTGGTCGTACGCGCTTCGGTTACGGTGATGGACTCGGCGGCAAAGAGATGCCGTTCTATGAGAACTTCTATGCCGGTGGTTCAAGTACCGTTCGCGGCTTCCAGTCGAATACGATTGGTCCGAAAGCGGTTTATCTCCCTTCAACTACCAGTCGTGATGACTATGATACGGAATGTGCGAGCACTGAAAGCGCGCCTTGTAAATCGGACGATGCGGTGGGCGGTAACGCCATGGCGGTCGCCAGCCTTGAGCTGATTACCCCAACGCCGTTTATCAGCGATAAATACGCTAACTCGGTGCGTACTTCCGTGTTTATGGATATGGGGACCGTCTGGGATACTAACTGGGATTCCACGAAGTACGGTGGCTACCCTGATTACAGCGATCCAAGCAACATTCGTATGTCTGCGGGTATCGCGGTACAGTGGATGTCGCCGTTGGGGCCGTTGGTCTTCTCCTACGCCCAACCGTTTAAAAAGTACGATGGAGACAAAGCCGAGCAGTTCCAGTTTAACATTGGTAAAACCTGGTAATTGTCGGCGACAACGGAATGTAAGTGCAGTATAGCGCTGACTGTAGGCGATGGCGGATGCTATCGCCTGGCCACGCAAATAACGGTACCCCTGGGTACTCATGGGATGGTAAGGAGTCAATTGTGAAAAAGTGGTTATTAGCTGCAGGTCTGGGTTTAGCAATGGTAACTTCCGCTCAGGCGGCAGATAAAATTGCTCTGGTTAACATGAATAACCTGTTCCAGCAGGTTGCTCAGAAAACTGGCGTTTCCAAAACGCTGGAGAACGAGTTCAAAGGCCGCGCTAGCGAACTGCAGCGTATGGAAGGCGATCTGCAGTCTAAAATGCAGCGTCTGCAGTCCATGAAACCGGGCGCAGATCGTACCAAACTGGAAAAAGACGTGATGTCTCAGCGTCAGACTTTCTCTCAGAAAGCACAGGCTTTTGAGCAGGATCGCGCACGTCGTTCCAATGAAGAACGTGGCAAACTGGTTACCCGTATCCAGACTGCCGTTCAGAGCGTAGCGAAAGATCAGAGCATCGATCTGGTTGTTGACTCTAATGCCGTGGCATACAACAGCAGCGATGTTAAAGACATCACCGCTGATGTACTGAAACAGGTTAAATAAGTAATGCCTTCAATTCGACTGGCTGACTTAGCACAGCAGTTGGATGCAGAATTACACGGTGATGGCGATATCGTCATCACCGGCGTTGCGTCCATGCAGAGCGCTAAAGCAGGCCAAATTACTTTCATGGTAAATCCTAAATACCGTGAACACCTGGCCGCTTGCCAGGCCTCCGCCGTTGTCATGACGCCGGACGATTTACCGTTTGCCCATAGCGCCGCGCTGGTAGTGCGTAATCCCTACCTGACCTACGCGCGCATGGCTCAAATTTTAGATACCACGCCGCAGCCGGCGCAAGACATCGCCGCAAGCGCGGCGATCGACCCAACGGCGAAGCTGGGTAACAACGTCTCCGTCGGCGCGAATGCCGTTATCGAATCCGGCGTGGTGCTGGGCGATAACGTGGTTATCGGCGCTGGCTGTTTCGTTGGTAAAAATAGCAAAATCGGCGCCGGCTCGCGTTTATGGGCCAACGTTACCATTTACCACGAGATTGAGATCGGTGAAAATTGCCTGATCCAGTCCAGTACGGTGATCGGCGCGGATGGTTTCGGTTACGCTAACGATCGCGGTAACTGGGTGAAGATCCCGCAGCTTGGTCGCGTTATTATTGGCGATCGTGTGGAGATCGGCGCCTGTACCACCATCGATCGCGGCGCGCTGGACGATACCGTGATAGGCAATGGCGTTATCATTGATAACCAGTGCCAGATTGCGCACAACGTGGTGATTGGCGACAATACCGCCGTCGCTGGCGGCGTGATTATGGCCGGCAGCCTGAAAATTGGGCGTTACTGCATGATTGGCGGCGCCAGCGTGATTAACGGCCATATGGAAATCTGCGATAAAGTCACCGTAACCGGGATGGGGATGGTTATGCGTCCTATCTCTGAACCTGGCGTCTATTCCTCAGGTATTCCGCTGCAGCCGAACAAGGCGTGGCGTAAAACTGCGGCGCTGGTGATGAATATTGACGAGATGAGCAAGCGCCTGAAAGCCGTTGAGCGCAAGGTTAATCAACAAGACTAAATTCATCATTCGGTCACGTTACATTCCCGGCCTGTTGCATTCGTTAATAAGATTGCCGCAGGCCGTGTTATTATTGCCTTTTAGTATATTTAGACAGGAAGAGTATTTTGACTACTGACACTCATACTCTGCACATTGAAGAGATTCTGGAACTTCTGCCTCACCGTTACCCGTTCCTGCTGGTAGACCGCGTGCTGGATTTTGAAGAAGGTCGTTTTCTGCGCGCAGTAAAAAATGTTTCCGTAAACGAGCCGTTTTTCCAGGGGCATTTCCCTGGTAAGCCGATTTTACCTGGCGTGCTGATTCTGGAAGCGATGGCGCAGGCCACCGGCATTCTGGCTTTCAAAAGCGTTGGAAAACTTGAACCGGGCGAACTGTATTACTTCGCGGGTATCGATGAAGCGCGTTTCAAACGTCCGGTAGTGCCAGGCGACCAGATGATTATGGAAGTCACTTTCGAGAAAACCCGCCGCGGCCTGACCCGTTTCAAAGGCGTTGCGCTGGTTGACGGTAAAGTGGTTTGCGAAGCGACGATGATGTGTGCGCGTAGCCGGGAGGCCTGATACGTGATTGATAAAACCGCCTTTATTCATCCTACCGCCATTGTAGAAGAAGGCGCCGTCATTGGCGCTAACGTCCACATTGGTCCGTTTTGTATTGTGGGCGCCAACGTCGAAATTGGCGAGGGCACCGTACTGAAGTCTCATGTCGTTGTGAATGGCCACACTAAAATTGGCCGCGACAATGAGATCTACCAGTTCGCTTCGATCGGTGAAGTTAACCAGGATCTGAAATATGCTGGCGAGCCGACTCGAGTGGAAATTGGCGATCGCAACCGCATTCGCGAAAGCGTCACCATTCATCGCGGCACAGTACAGGGCGGTGGATTAACGAAGGTGGGCAGCGATAACCTGCTGATGATCAACGCCCACGTGGCGCACGATTGTACGCTTGGCGACCGCTGCATCCTGGCCAACAACGCGACGCTGGCCGGTCACGTGTCTCTGGATGATTTCGTCATCATCGGCGGCATGACTGCAGTACATCAGTTCTGCATCATCGGCGCGCACGTTATGGTAGGCGGCTGCTCCGGCGTCGCTCAGGACGTTCCGCCGTTCGTGATTGCCCAAGGCAACCATGCCACGCCGTTTGGCGTCAACATCGAAGGTCTGAAACGCCGCGGCTTTAGCCGTGAAGCGATTACCGCGATTCGTAACGCCTATAAACTGCTGTACCGCAGTGGCAAAACGCTGGACGAAGCCAAGCCGGAAATCGCCGAACTGGCGGCTCAGCATCCTGAAGTTCAGCCATTTGTCGATTTCTTTGCCCGTTCAACTCGCGGCTTGATTCGTTAATGGCCGAACAGCGTCCCCTGACGATTGCCCTGGTCGCCGGAGAAACCTCCGGCGATATTCTTGGCGCCGGTCTCATCCGCGCCCTCAAAGCTCGCGTCCCTGATGCGCGCTTTGTCGGCGTGGCGGGGCCGCTGATGCAGGCGGAAGGATGCGAAGCCTGGTACGAAATGGAAGAGCTGGCCGTGATGGGCATTGTTGAAGTGCTTGGTCGACTGCGCCGCTTACTGCATATTCGCGCCGATTTAACGCGCCGCTTCGGTGAACTGCGTCCCGATGTCTTCGTTGGCATCGACGCCCCTGATTTCAATATTACCCTCGAAGGTAACCTGAAAAAGCAGGGCATCAAAACCATTCATTACGTCAGCCCGTCCGTTTGGGCATGGCGACAAAAACGCGTTTTCAAAATTGGCAGATCCACCGATCTGGTCCTGGCATTCCTGCCTTTCGAAAAAGCGTTTTACGACAGATTTAACGTTCCCTGCCGTTTTATCGGCCACACCATGGCGGATGCCATGCCGCTGGATCCTGATAAGGGCGCGGCACGTGACCGTCTGGGCATCCCGCATGATGTTCACTGCCTGGCGTTGCTGCCCGGTAGCCGCGGCGCGGAGGTCGAAATGCTCAGCGCCGACTTCCTGAAAACCGCGCAGCTTCTGCGTAATGCTTATCCCGACCTGCAGGTTGTGGTGCCGCTGGTCAATGCCAAACGGCGGGAACAGTTTGAGCGAATCAAAGCTGAGACGGCGCCGGATATGACGGTACATATGCTGGATGGTCAGGCGCGCGATGCGATGATCGCCAGTGATGCCGCGCTGCTGGCCTCGGGGACGGCGGCGCTGGAGTGCATGCTGGCGAAATGCCCAATGGTCGTTGGCTACCGCATGAAGCCGTTTACCTTCTGGCTGGCGAAGCGGTTGGTGAAAACCGATTATGTTTCCTTGCCAAATCTGCTGGCCGGGCGCGAGCTGGTGAAAGAGCTGCTGCAGGATGAATGCGAGCCGCAGGCGCTGGCAGCCGCCTTGAAGCCGCTGTTGGCCGACGGCAAAACCAGCCACGATATGCATGATACTTTCCGCGCGCTGCATCAGCAGATCCGCTGCAACGCGGACGAGCAGGCGGCGGACGCAGTACTGGAGTTAGCAAAATGATGGAGTTCGTTTATCCACATACCCATCTGGTCGCCGGTGTCGATGAGGTAGGCCGCGGGCCGCTGGTCGGCGCGGTGGTCACTGCCGCGGTAATCCTTGATCCGCGTAAGCCTATCGTAGGCCTCAACGACTCTAAAAAATTAAGCGAAAAGCGCCGCCTGGCGCTGTTTGATGAAATCAAAGACAAAGCGCTGTGCTGGAGCCTGGGGCGCGCCGAGCCGCATGAAATCGACGAGCTAAACATCCTGCATGCCACGATGCTGGCGATGCAGCGCGCCGTCGCTGGTCTGAGTATTACCCCTGAGTTCGTGCTTATCGACGGCAACCGCTGTCCATCGCTACCGATGCCGTCGCAGGCGGTAGTGAAAGGCGATAGCCGGGTGGCGGAAATCAGCGCAGCGTCTATTCTGGCTAAAGTCACTCGCGACGCCGAAATGGCTACGCTGGATATTGCATTTCCGCAATACGGTTTTGCCCAGCACAAAGGCTATCCTACCGTTGTACATCTGCAAAAACTGCAGGAACACGGCGCAACAGAGCACCACCGGCGTAGTTTCGGCCCGGTGAAACGCGCGCTGGGCCTGGCGTCCAACTAAGTCACTGGGATCTAAAGATGTCTGAACCACGTTTCGTACACCTGCGGGTGCACAGCGACTATTCCATGATCGATGGGCTGGCGAAAACCGGGCCGCTGGTGAAAAAGGCGGCCGCTTTGGGCATGCCTGCGCTGGCGATCACCGATTTCACCAACCTCTGCGGTCTGGTTAAGTTCTACGGAACGGGCCATGGCGCCGGGATTAAACCAATTGTCGGCGCTGACTTCCATGTTCAGTGCGATCTGCTTGGCGATGAATTCACCGAGCTGACGGTTTTAGCGGCCAACAATACCGGCTATCAGAACCTGACTCTGCTCATTTCTCGTGCCTATCAGCGCGGCTATGGCGCGCTGGGGCCATGGATCGATCGCGACTGGCTGGTTGAACATCAGGAAGGGCTGATTCTGCTGTCCGGCGGGCGTAAAGGCGACGTTGGCGTCAGCCTGATCCGCGGAAACATGCCGCTGGTTGAGCAGTGTCTCGCCTTCTATCAACAACATTTTCCGGATCGCTACTATCTGGAGCTGATCCGTACCGGTCGTCAGGACGAAGAAAGCTATCTTCACGCCGCGGTTCAACTGGCGGAAGAGCATGGTTTGCCGGTAGTGGCGACCAACGATGTGCGCTTCCTGGAAACCGGCGACTTCGACGCTCATGAAATCCGCGTCGCCATTCACGATGGCTTCACCCTCGACGATCCGAAGCGTCCGCGTAACTACTCGCCGCAGCAATATATGCGCAGCGAGGAGGAGATGTGCGAGCTATTTGCTGACATCCCGGAAGCGCTGGAAAACACCGTTGAGATCGCCAAACGCTGCAACGTCACCGTGCGCCTTGGCGAATACTTCCTGCCGCAGTTCCCGACCGGCGACATGACCACCGAAGATTTTCTGGTGATGAAGTCGAAAGAGGGGCTGGAAGAGCGTCTCGAATTCCTGTTCCCGGATCCCGAAGAGCGCGCTAAGCGTCGCCCGGAATATGACCAACGTCTGGATGTGGAACTGCAGGTTATCAACCAGATGGGGTTCCCTGGCTACTTCCTGATCGTCATGGAATTTATCCAGTGGTCCAAGGATAACGGCGTGCCGGTAGGGCCGGGGCGAGGTTCCGGCGCCGGCTCGCTGGTGGCCTACGCGTTGAAAATCACCGACCTTGACCCGCTGGAGTTCGACCTGCTGTTCGAACGTTTCCTCAACCCGGAACGTGTTTCGATGCCCGACTTCGACGTCGATTTCTGCATGGAGAAACGCGACCAGGTGATTGAGCACGTGGCGGATATGTATGGCCGCGACGCGGTATCGCAGATCATCACCTTCGGTACCATGGCGGCGAAGGCGGTTATTCGCGATGTGGGCCGCGTGCTGGGCCACCCTTACGGCTTTGTTGACCGAATCTCTAAGCTGGTGCCGCCGGATCCTGGCATGACGCTGGCGAAAGCTTTTGAAGCGGAACCGCAGCTGCCGGAAATCTACGAAGCGGACGAAGAAGTTAAAGCGCTGATCGATATGGCGCGTAAGCTTGAAGGCGTAACGCGTAACGCCGGTAAGCACGCGGGCGGCGTGGTTATCGCGCCGACCAAAATCACCGATTTCGCGCCGCTGTACTGCGATGAGCAGGGGCTGCACCCGGTTACCCAGTTTGATAAGAACGACGTCGAATACGCCGGGCTGGTAAAATTCGACTTCCTCGGCCTGCGTACGCTGACCATCATCAACTGGGCGCTGGAGATGATCAACAAGCGCCGGGCGAAGAACGGCGAAGGGCCGCTGGATATCGCCGCGATACCGCTGGATGACAAGAAAAGCTTCGACATGCTGCAGCGCTCGGAAACCACCGCGGTATTCCAGCTTGAATCGCGCGGCATGAAAGATCTGATTAAGCGCCTGCAGCCTGACTGCTTCGAAGATATGATCGCACTGGTGGCCCTGTTCCGCCCGGGCCCGCTGCAGTCGGGGATGGTAGATAACTTTATCGACCGTAAGCACGGCCGGGAAGAGATTTCCTACCCGGACGTGCAGTGGCAGCACGAATGTCTGAAACCTGTACTGGAGCCGACATACGGCATTATCCTGTACCAGGAACAGGTCATGCAGATAGCCCAGGAGCTTTCTGGTTATACCCTCGGCGGCGCGGATATGCTGCGTCGTGCGATGGGTAAGAAAAAGCCGGAAGAGATGGCCAAGCAGCGTTCTGTCTTCGAAGAAGGTGCGAAGAAAAATGGCGTTGACGGCGAACTGGCGATGAAAATCTTTGACCTGGTGGAGAAATTCGCCGGTTATGGATTTAACAAATCCCACTCCGCCGCCTATGCGCTGGTCTCCTACCAGACGCTGTGGCTGAAGGCGCACTATCCGGCCGAGTTTATGGCGGCGGTGATGACTGCTGATATGGACAACACCGAGAAGGTGGTGGGCCTGGTCGATGAGTGCTGGCGCATGGGGCTGAAAATCCTGCCGCCGGACATTAACTCCGGCCTGTATCATTTCCACGTCAATGATGATGGGGAAATAGTGTATGGTATCGGCGCCATTAAAGGCGTCGGCGAAGGCCCGATTGAAGCCATCATTGAAGCGCGTAACAATGGCGGTTACTTCCGCGAGCTGTTTGACCTGTGCGCCCGTACCGATATTAAAAAACTCAATCGCCGGGTGTTGGAAAAACTGATTATGTCCGGGGCGTTCGACCGCCTCGGCCCGCATCGCGCGGCGCTGATGAACTCGCTGAACGATGCGCTGAAAGCCGCCGATCAGCACGCCAAAGCCGAAGCCATCGGCCAGGCGGATATGTTCGGCGTGCTGGCGGAAGAGCCGGAGCAAATCGAGCAATCCTACGCCAGCTGCCAGCCGTGGCCAGAGCAGGTGGTGCTGGATGGTGAAAGGGAAACGCTGGGGCTGTATCTGACCGGCCACCCGATTAACCAATATCTAAAAGAGATCGAACGCTACGTTGGCGGCGTGAGACTCAAAGACATGCACCCAACCGATCGTGGTAAAGTGACCACGGCGGCGGGTCTGGTTATTGCTGCGCGGGTAATGGTCACCAAGCGCGGCAATCGTATCGGCATCTGTACGCTGGATGACCGTTCCGGACGTCTGGAGGTGATGTTATTCACCGACGCGCTGGATAAATACCAGCAGTTGCTGGAAAAAGACCGCATACTTATCGTCAGCGGACAGGTCAGCTTTGATGACTTCAGCGGGGGCCTTAAAATGACCGCCCGTGAAGTCATGGATATTGACGAAGCCCGGGAAAAATATGCTCGCGGGCTTGCTATCTCGCTGACGGACAGGCAAATTGATGACCAGCTTTTAAACCGACTCCGTCAGTCTCTGGAACCCCACCGTTCGGGAACCATTCCAGTACACCTCTATTATCAGAGGGCGGATGCGCGCGCGCGGTTGCGTTTTGGCGCAACATGGCGCGTTTCTCCGAGCGATCGTTTACTCAACGATCTGCGTGGCCTTATCGGCTCGGAGCAGGTGGAACTGGAGTTTGACTAATACAGGAATACTATGAGTCTGAATTTCCTAGATTTTGAACAGCCTATCGCAGAGCTGGAAGCGAAAATCGATTCCCTGACTGCTGTAAGCCGTCAGGATGAGAAACTGGATATTAACATCGATGAAGAAGTGCATCGTCTGCGCGAAAAAAGCGTAGAGCTGACGCGCAAAATCTTCGCCGATCTTGGCGCATGGCAGGTAGCCCAGCTGGCGCGTCATCCACGTCGTCCCTATACCCTGGATTATGTCCGCCTGGCTTTCGACGAATTTGACGAGCTGGCAGGCGATCGCGCCTATGCTGACGATAAAGCTATCGTCGGCGGTATTGCGCGTCTTGATGGTCGCCCGGTGATGATCATCGGTCATCAGAAAGGCCGTGAAACCAAAGAGAAGATCCGTCGTAACTTTGGTATGCCGGCGCCGGAAGGCTACCGCAAAGCGCTGCGCCTGATGGAAATGGCTGAGCGTTTCAAAATGCCGATCATTACCTTCATCGACACCCCTGGCGCCTATCCGGGCGTTGGCGCGGAAGAGCGCGGCCAGTCGGAAGCGATTGCCCGCAACCTGCGTGAAATGTCGCGTCTGAGCGTGCCGGTTATCTGCACCGTGATTGGCGAAGGCGGCTCCGGCGGCGCGCTGGCGATCGGCGTAGGTGATAAAGTCAACATGCTGCAGTACAGCACCTATTCAGTTATCTCGCCGGAAGGCTGTGCGTCCATTCTGTGGAAAAGCGCGGATAAAGCGCCGCTGGCCGCGGAAGCGATGGGTATCATCGCGCCACGCCTCAAAGAGCTGAAGCTTATTGATTCCATCGTTCCAGAACCGCTGGGCGGCGCTCATCGTAACCCTGAAGCGATGTCGGCGAGCCTGAAGGCACAGCTGTTGGCCGACCTGGCTGACCTGGATACTCTCAGCGAAGAAGAGCTGCGTAATCGCCGCTATCAGCGTCTGATGAGCTACGGCTACGCCTGATTTATCAGCGGATCACAATTCTCTAAGGGGCCGGATTTCCGGCCCTTTTTTTATCATTTTTTCACTGAGGTAAGATGATACGTCAATGAGGCGATGTGATTAGCCGATGATGTCTTTTTCCCGTGACACTGCGCTCACTGCCGGGGACAACGCCTGGGCAGACCGTTCATAAGGAAAAGGAGAATAATATTATGGCAATTCATAAAACCGTCGCCTTAAGCGCCGTGGCGGCAGGGATCATGTTAAGTCTGGGGGCCGCGCAGGCGGCGCCGTTGCTCAGCGCCACTGAAACAACCACCATGACCGCCAGCGAACTGGCGGCAAAAGAAAAAGCGCTAACCGACTTTCCGCTGATGGAAGCGGTTAAATCCTCTATTCGCACCCTCGATAATGCCGTGGTGGAGCAGATTGAACCCGGCAGGGCTGCTAATCCAGAGAACGTTAAGCGCGTTGAAGGCATGCTTAGCGAGCAGGATTGGGATTATCTGTTCCCGATGCGCGCGCCGGAATATACCTACAGCAATTTCCTCAAGGCGATCGGTAAATTCCCGGCGGTATGCGGTACCTATACCGATGGTCGCGATAGCGATGCTATCTGCCGTAAATCGCTGGCAACGATGTTTGCCCACTTTGCTCAGGAAACCGGCGGCCACGAAAGCTGGCGCGATATTCCGGAATGGCGCCAGGCGCTGGTCTATTTGCGCGAAGTCGGCTGGACCGAAGGTCAAAAGGGCGGCTATAACGGCGAATGTAACCCGGATGTCTGGCAGGGGCAGACCTGGCCTTGCGGTAAAGATGCCGATGGCGATTTCCTCAGCTATTTTGGCCGCGGCGCTAAACAGCTCTCCTATAACTACAACTACGGCCCGTTCTCAGAGGCGATGTATGGCGACGTTCGCCCGCTGTTGGATAAACCACAGTTGGTGGCTGATTCATGGATGAACCTCGCCAGCGCCGTGTTCTTCTTTGTCTATCCGCAGCCGCCGAAACCTTCCATGCTGCACGTTATCGACGGTACCTGGCAGCCCAACGATCGCGATAAGAGCAATGGCCTGGTGCCAGGGTTTGGTGTGAGCATCCAGATCATCAACGGCGGCGTCGAGTGCGGCGGCGCAACGGAAAACGCCCAATCGCTTAACCGTATTGCCTATTACAAAGAGTTCGCCAACTACCTCAAAGTACCTATTGCCGATGATGAAGTGCTGGGCTGTAAGAACATGAAGCAGTTTGATGAAGGCGGAGCCGGCGCGCTGCCAATCTACTGGGAACAGGATTGGGGATGGGATCCGAACACCGCGGACGGTAAAACCAATGCCTGCCAGCTGGTGAGCTATCAGACGCCGTACAGCGCGTTTAAAGAGGGGGATTACAGCAAATGCGTGCAGCACTACTTCAACGTAACCGTGGTTGATGATGCGGGTAGTGATGGCGCGTCTGATAAGACGGATGATGTTACGCCTGCGCCACAGGCGAACGTGGCGCCGGTGGCGCGTATTGCCGGCCCGGTCGGCGCAGTCGAAGCCGGTAGCCTGGTGTCGCTGAGCGCGGAAGCCTCTACCGATGCCAACGGCGATAAGCTGAGCTATAGCTGGATGTCGCAGGATGACCAGACGTTGAGCGGCGCGGATAAAGCGGTGATCAATTTTAGCGCACCAGAGAGCGACAAAGATGCCCAGTATGTCGTTAGCCTGACCGTTAGCGATGGCAGTTTATCCAGCACGGCCACCTATACTCTGAATGTGAAGGCGAAGGCGGCGGCGGATGACGCGAAGGATGAGCCGGCAGGCGATAGCGGCGTTATCAACTATCCAGCGTGGAGCGCCAGCCAGAGCTGGAAACCAGGTGACATCGTCAATAACCACGGCGCGCTTTTCCAGTGTAAACCGCTGCCGGAAGGGGCATGGTGCAACGTGGCGCCAACCTACTACGAACCGGGCGCTGGTCTGGCCTGGGGTGATGCGTGGAAAGCGCTGTAATCATCGCTTTACTATGACTCAGGACTAAGATAAATCCGCCAGTGCTAAGCACTGGCGCGATTGATATTATGCTTACCTTAGGTAAATCCAGGAGGAAAGCGTGAATATCATCGCCATCATGGGGCCCCACGGCGTCTACCATAAAGACGAACCGATCAAAGAGCTGGAAGCCGCTCTGCAGAAGCAAGGATTCCAGACTATCTGGCCGCAAAACAGCGCCGACCTGCTGCAGTTTATCGAGCACAACCCGCGTATCTGCGGCGTGATCTTCGACTGGGACGAGTACAGCGTTGATTTATGCAGCGATATCAATCGCCTGAATGAATATCTCCCGCTGTATGCTTTTATCAATACGCACTCGACGATGGACGTTAGTAGCCAGGACCTGCGGATGGCGTTGTGGTTCTTCGAATATGCGCTGGGTCTGGCGGAAGATATCGCTACCCGCATTCGCCAGTATACCAATGAGTATCTGGACAACATCACGCCGCCATTTACCAAAGCGTTATTTAACTATGTGCAGGAGGGGAAATATACCTTTTGCACTCCCGGACACATGGCGGGAACCGCCTATCAGAAAAGCCCGGTCGGCTGCCTGTTTTATGATTTCTTCGGCGGTAATACGCTGAAAGCCGATGTTTCTATCTCTGTTACCGAACTGGGGTCGCTGCTGGACCATACCGGCCCGCATCTGGAAGCGGAAGAGTATATCGCTCGCGCCTTTGGCGCCGAGCAGAGCTACATGGTGACCAACGGCACCTCGACTTCGAATAAAATTGTCGGCATGTATTCGGCGCCCGCTGGCAGTACGTTGCTGATCGACCGTAACTGCCATAAATCGCTGGCGCATCTGTTGATGATGAGCGATATCGTGCCGCTGTGGTTAAAACCGACGCGTAACGCGCTGGGCATCCTCGGCGGCATTCCGAAACGGGAATTTACCCGCGATAGCGTCCAGCACAAAGTAGAGACAACTCGCGGCGCGCAGTGGCCGGTGCATGCGGTGATCACCAACTCCACCTATGACGGGCTGTTGTATAACACCACCTGGATTAAACAGACCCTTGACGTGCCGTCGATCCACTTCGATTCCGCCTGGGTGCCTTATACCCACTTCCACCCGATTTATCAGGGGAAAAGCGGCATGAGCGGCGATCGCGTACCGGGGAAAGTGATCTTCGAAACCCAGTCGACGCATAAAATGCTGGCGGCGTTGTCGCAGGCTTCGTTGATCCATATTAAAGGCAGCTACGATGAAGATACCTTCAATGAAGCCTTTATGATGCATACCTCTACCTCACCGAGCTATCCGATCGTCGCCTCGATAGAAACTGCGGCGGCGATGCTGCGCGGCAACTCCGGAAAACGCCTGATTCAGCGCTCCATCGAACGCGCGCTACATTTCCGTAAGGAGGTGCAGCGCTTGCGTGAGGAGGCCGACGGCTGGTTCTTTGATATCTGGCAACCGGAGGAGGTCGACGAAGCGCAATGCTGGCCAGTTTCCCCTGGAGAAGCGTGGCACGGATTCCAGGATGCCGATGCCGACCATATGTTCCTCGACCCGGTCAAAGTCACCATTCTCACGCCGGGTATGGACGAGCAGGGCAATATGGCGGAAGAGGGGATCCCGGCCGCGCTGGTGGCCAAATTCCTCGATGAGCGCGGCGTGGTGGTGGAGAAAACCGGGCCTTACAATCTGCTGTTCTTGTTCAGTATCGGTATCGATAAAACCCGGGCGATGGGCCTGCTGCGCGGTCTGACCGAGTTTAAACGCGCCTACGATCTCAACCTGCGGGTGAAAAATATGTTGCCGGATCTCTATGCCGAGGATCCGGACTTTTACCGCAATATGCGCATCCAGGATCTGGCGCAGGGGATCCACCGTCTGATCCGTCAGCATCAGCTCTCACAGCTGATGCTGCGGGCCTTTGACGTGCTGCCGGAGATGAAAATGACCCCGCATCAGGCCTGGCAGCGGCAGATTAAGGGCGAAGTCGAAACCATCGAACTGGAGAATCTGGTGGGGCGTATTTCGGCAAACATGATCCTGCCGTATCCGCCTGGCGTGCCGCTGCTGATGCCGGGGGAGATGATCACCGAAGAGAGCCGCGCGGTGCTCGATTTTCTGTTGATGCTCTGCTCGATCGGTCGCCACTATCCAGGTTTTGAAACCGACATCCACGGGGCCAAACGTGATGAAGACGGCGTCTACCGTGTACGAGTCTTAAAAAATAATTAGGGGCTTGCGCGGCGGCGGGCGGCGCGAGTAACGTGTTGGGCTTCAACAGGAGGAGAACAACCATGCTGGGTTTAAAACGAGTTCACCATATTGCCATCATCGCGACAGACTACGCGAAGAGCAAAGCGTTCTATTGCGATATCCTCGGGTTTACGCTGCAGAGCGAGTTCTACCGCGCCGAGCGTGATTCGTGGAAGGGCGACCTGGCGCTGAACGGCGAGTACGTTATCGAGCTGTTTTCGTTCCCGTTCCCTCCTGCGCGCCCAAGCCGTCCGGAAGCCTGTGGTCTGCGCCACCTGGCGTTTAGCGTCGACGATATTGATGCCGCGGTTGCACATTTGCAGGCGCATGGCGTCGCCTGCGAAGCTATCCGCATCGATCCGTTTACCGATAAGCGTTTCACCTTCTTCAACGATCCCGACGGCCTGCCGCTGGAGATTTACCAACAGTAATACTTGCCAGAACCAGCCCTGGCGCGTAACGTGCCGGGCTATCTCTTCTTAGCTGCGTAAGCACGATCATGACGCCGGATATTGCCTCATCGCTTCGACCACATCGTCAGTTTCTGCTGGCCTTCAGCGGCGGCCTGGACTCAACCGTCCTGCTGCACCGGCTGGTACGCTGGCGCCAGCGCGAGCCAGCGATTCAGCTGCGCGCGATTCACATTCACCATGGCCTGAGCGCCAACGCAGACCATTGGGTCGAGCATTGCGAACAGGTTTGCCAGCAGTGGCAGGTGCCGCTACAGGTGGTGCGCGTGACGCTGGCGGATGAGGGGTTGGGGATTGAAGCGCATGCTCGCCAGGCGCGCTATCAGGCCTTCCGTGAAGCGCTTGTGGCTGGCGAGGTACTATTGACGGCACAGCATCTCGATGACCAATGTGAGACCTTCCTGCTGGCGCTTAAGCGCGGTAGCGGCCCGACCGGTTTATCGGCGATGGCCGCCAGTAGCGAGTTCGCCGGCGGAAAATTGCTGCGTCCGCTGCTCAATGAGAGCCGTGAATCCCTGCATCAATGGGCGCTGACCCATCAACTGCGGTGGATTGAAGACGAAAGTAATCAGGACGATGCCTACGATCGCAACTTTCTGCGCCTGCGAGTACTGCCGCTGCTGAGCGATCGCTGGCCGCATTTTCCCGAGGCCGTCGCCCGTAGCGCCAGCTTATGTGGCGAACAGGAACAGTTGCTTGATGAAATGCTGTCGGCGGAGCTTGCCGCGCTGGTTGATGAGCGTGGTTCGCTGGCGATAGAACCGCTGAGCGCGATGAGCGCGCCGCGTCGTGCGGCGCTGTTGCGCCGCTGGCTGGCATCCCAACAGGCGCCGATGCCGTCGCGCGAAATGCCGGAGCGCATCTGGCAGGAAGTGGCGCTGGCGCGTGAAGACGCCGCGCCTTGTCTGCGCTTAGGCGGTTTTGCCGTCCGGCGCTACCAGCAGCGCCTGTTTTGGGTAAAGCATCTGGCAAGCCTGACGGAACGGGAAATACCATGGGGTGATGCGACTAAAGCGCTGACATTACCGGAAACGCTGGGAGAACTGGCGTTGCAGCCCGGTGGGCCGCTACGCGCGTCACGCGCGGATGAACCGGTATCGATACGTTTTCGCGCCAGCGGTAATCTGCACATCGTCGGGCGTCCGGGCGGGCGTAAGCTTAAGAAAATCTGGCAGGAAATGGCGGTCGCGCCCTGGCGTCGCGATACCACGCCACTATTGTTTTATGGCGAAACGTTGATCGCGGCGGCCGATGGGCTGTTTGTCACCAGAGAGGGGCAAGTACAGGAAGGCGAGGGGTTACAGCTGGTATGGCGGAAAACGGGCGGCTAAGCCGCCCGATGGGCTTCAGGATTCGCTGACCACCACGGTGCCGATTTCAGGATGGCTGAAACTGGCGATTTTATCCAGACGTAGCTCACGGACGTTACCGCCAAGTTCTACCACCAGATACTCGACATTTTTACGCGAGATAAGATCGTTTGCTTTGGCCTGCAGCTGTTCACCATCTTTCAGGGCCAGCGCCAGCACCAGGTGATGCTGGCAGGCAAGCTCGAGGTTGTCATAATCATCGCAGTTAATGGGTTGATAAGTATCATTCATTGACATAATCGCTCACCAATAAGTTTGCTGCCGCATAAGCGGCCTTTTCCCTGACTGACTCCGAAAGGGCCTGATCCGCCGCAACCTCATTTAATACTTTCAACACGCAGCCCAGCGCATCCGGGATATACCCTAAGTCTCCGCTGGCTATTTCCGCATACCGCTTGCGTATTAACTCACAATATTGTTCCACATGCCCTCCTGTCAGCGTTCTGACTTAACCGTGGGATGCAAGTTTAAGCCTACGAAGATAAACTCTGTTTAGCAAGGTGACTATACCATAGTCATCTAAGCAATATCAGCAGGATGAAAGGAGGACCCGCGATTGACGACAGCCTTTTGTCGCTAGTTTCGCTACAATGTATGCCATTTTTTTCAGGAGTTTATTCATGGCGCTGAAAGCGACGATTTATAAAGCTGTGGTTAACGTTGCCGATTTGGATCGCAACCAGTTTCTGGATGCTAACCTGACGCTGGCGCAACATCCTTCCGAAACCCAGGAGCGTATGATGCTGCGCCTGCTGGCGTGGATAAAATATGCCAACGAGCGCCTGCAGTTCACCCGCGGCTTGTCCTCGGATGATGAACCGGAGCTATGGCAGTTAAACGACCATTTGGGCATCGATCTGTGGATTGAGCTGGGGCTGCCGGACGAGAAGCGCCTCAAGAAAGCCTGCTCGCGGGCGCAGGAGGTGGCGCTATTCGCCTATAATAGCCGGGCGGCTGAAATCTGGTGGCAGCAGAATCAGAATAAGCTTGCGGCGTATCCGAAGCTGACCATCTGGTATCTTGATGATGCGCAACTGGCGCAGCTGAGCGCTTTTGCCGATCGCACCATGACGCTGCAGGCAACCCTGCAGGACGGCGGCATCTGGTTATCCGACGATCGGAATAATCTGGAAATTCATTTAACGGCCTGGCAGCAGCCGGCATGATCATGATTAGCCGCAGCGTTTCCATCCCGGATGAGGAGATTTCGCTTACCGGGGTCCGCGCACAGGGGGCGGGCGGTCAGCACGTGAATAAGGCTTCGACGGCGATTCACTTACGTTTTGATATTAAAGCATCGAGCCTGCCGGAGTTTTATAAAGAGCGTCTGCTTGCCGCCAGTCACCACTTAATTTCTGCTGACGGTGTGGTTATCATTAAGGCTCAGGAATATCGCAGCCAGGAGATGAACCGCGAAGCGGCGATCTCGCGGCTGGTTGCGTTAATAAAAGAATTAACCGCAGTGCAAAAAAGCCGCCGGGAGACGCGACCAACTCGGGCGTCAAAAGAGCGACGACTTGCCTCCAAGGCGCAAAAGTCCTCAGTCAAAGCGCTGCGTGGGAAAGTTCGCCATTGAGAGGCGTGGCGGACGGGTGGAATGGATTATAAGGAATTCACAGTGAAGAAAATTGTATTTTCGCTCGCGGCGGCCTGTTCGCTCTTTGCGCTGTTTGGCTGTAACCATCGCGCTGAGGTGGAGACGGTACAGCCGACGGCGATGGAAGAGCTGAAGCCGATGCAGCAAAGCTGGCGCGGTATTTTGCCTTGCGCGGATTGCGAAGGGATTGAGACCTCGTTATTTCTTGAGAAAGACGGCACCTGGGTAATGAACGAACGTTATCAGGGCGTTAGCCACGAGCCGTCATCTTTCGCTTCGTATGGCACCTGGGCGCGTACCGCTGATAAGCTAGTGCTGACCAACAGTAAAGGCGAGAAATCTTACTATCGGGCGAAAGGCGATAAGCTTGAGATGCTCGATCGCGACGGCAACCCGATTAACTCTGCGCTTAACTATACGCTGGAGTCGGTGAAGGCCAGCCTGCCGACGACGCCGATGGCAATGCGCGGGATGTATTTCTATATGGCGGATGCGGCAACCTTTACCGATTGCGTCACAGGTAAAACGGTGGCGGTTGCCAATAACGCCCAGCTTGAGCGAGATTATGCCGCTGCGCGCGGGACGGATACTCGTCCGGTATTGCTGGTGGTTGAAGGACACTTCACGCTTGAAGCGAACCCCGATACCGGCGAGATGATGAAAACGCTAATGACGGATAAAGACAGCAAATTTATTCCGGGTAAAGACTGCGGTAATTAATTCTTGCAGTTGCTATAAAAAAGGCCTCGCTATTGCGAGGCCTTTTAGCTTTTAAGGGGAAATTAACCCTTAATTTGCTGCACCAGGTAGTTCACGATATCCCCGGTCTTAATTAGCTGCTTCTCGCCGTTGCGACGATGTTTGTATTCGATATCATCGTTATCGAGGTTTCGGTCGCCCAGCACGATGGTGTGCGGGATGCCGATCAGCTCCATATCGGCGAACATCACGCCAGGACGCTCTTTACGGTCGTCCATCAGCACGTCGATGCCATGTGCGCGCAGCTCGGCGTAGAGCTTCTCTGCCAGCTCCTGCACGCGATAGGACTTGTGCATGTTCATCGGCAAAATAGCGACCTGGAACGGCGCGATGGCGTCCGGCCAGATAATGCCGCGATCGTCAAAGTTCTGCTCAATAGCGGCGGCCACCACGCGGGTCACCCCAATACCGTAGCAGCCCATGGTCAGGACCTGGTTGCGGCCGTCTTCGCCCTGTACCGCGGCATTCATCGCCTGCGAGTACTTGGTGCCCAACTGGAAGATGTGTCCCACTTCGATACCACGCTTGATAAGCAGAGTACCTTTACCATCCGGGCTCGGATCGCCGGCAACGACATTACGAATATCAGCAACTTCCGGAGTCGCGACATCGCGATCCCAGTTAATGCCAAAATAGTGTTTGCCATCGATGTTGGCGCCAGCGGCAAAATCGCTCATGGCCGCGACGGTACGGTCGATAACCACCGGAATCGGCATATTAACCGGGCCGAGAGAACCTGGCCCCGCGTTAACAATAGCGCGGATCTCTTCTTCGCTGGCGAAGGTCAGCGGGCTGGCGACCTGCGGCAGTTTTTCCGCTTTTACTTCGTTGAGCTCATGATCGCCGCGTACCAGCAGGGCGACCAGCGGGTAGCTGCTATCTTCTACCGCTTTCACCAGCAGGGTCTTAACGGTTTTTTCGATTGGCAGATTGAACTGCTCAACCAGCTCGGCGATGGTTTTCGCGTTCGGCGTGTCTACCAGCGTCATTTCTTGCGTCGCGGCTGCGCGCGGCTCTTTCGGCGCGACGGCTTCGGCAAACTCAATGTTCGCCGCGTAGTCGGAGCTGTCAGAGAAGATCACGTCATCTTCGCCGCTCTGCGCCAGTACCTGGAACTCATGGGAAGCGCTACCGCCGATCGAACCGGTGTCAGCCTGTACCGCGCGGAAATCCAGCCCCATACGGCTGAAGATTTTGCTGTAAGCGGTATACATCGCGTCATAGGTTTCCTGCAGCGATTCCTGAGAGGTATGGAAAGAGTAAGCATCTTTCATCAGGAACTCACGGGAGCGCATCACGCCGAAACGCGGGCGAACTTCATCGCGGAACTTGGTCTGAATCTGATAAAAGTTCAGCGGCAGCTGTTTGTACGAGTTCAGCTCATTGCGAATCAGGTCAGTAATGACCTCTTCGTGAGTCGGCCCGAGGACGAATGGGCGATCGCCACGATCGGCAATGCGCAGCAGCTCAGGGCCATATTGCTCCCAGCGACCGCTCTCCTGCCACAGTTCAGAAGGCTGAACTACCGGCATTAACACCTCGATAGCACCGGCGTTGTTCATCTCTTCACGCACGATGTTCTCGACTTTTTTCAGAACGCGCACGCCGGTCGGCAGCCAGGTGTACAACCCTGAGGCCAGCTTGCGGATCATCCCGGCGCGCAGCATCAGCTGATGGCTGATGACTTCGGCGTCGGCAGGTGTCTCCTTCAGAGTGGAGAGCAGATATTGGCTAGTACGCATGTTGTTACGGTTCCATTTGGACGATCGGAACAGGCTGGAGAGCCAGCCTGAAACAAAAAAAGTGGTTTAGTTTACCAGTGTGGCAAAGATGCCAAAAGAGAGGAAAATAAAATTAGCGCGGTTCGAGAGAAAAGACTTCAAAACCGGAGGGGATTACCCGCCAGCGCACGTTGAAATCGAGCAACCAGACGGCGTAGGTTTTCCCTGCTTCTTCCTCTTTGCGATAAGCCGGACGCGGATCCTGCGCCAGTACTTCACGGATAAACGCTTTGATATGCGGGTAGCGTTTTTCCAGCGTCAGTAACTGTGCTTCTATTTCTGGCGTAAAGCTGACATTCATGCCTGCCAGCGGCGCCTGTTGCGCATAGCTGGCGCTGGCATCAGGCAGGGCTTCGGCAAAGGGAAGATAAGGTTTGATATCAACCACCGGCGTGCCGTCAACGAGATCGAGGCTGCCAAGTTCCAGTATTACCTGATCCTTCTGGCAGCGAACGCCTTTCAGTTCAACCAGCGACATGCCGATAGGGTTGGGGCGAAATGTCGAGCGGGTCGCGAAGACGCCCATGCGCGCGTTGCCGCCAAGGCGGGGAGGGCGCACGGTCGGGCGCCAGCCGCCAGCCATGGTCTGATGAAAGACGAACAGCACCCACAGATGGCTGAAGTTTTCCAGTCCACGCACGGCGTCAGCCTGGTTATAGGGCGCGAGCAGATGAAGTTCTCCGCCGCCGTGTTCAACCAGACCAGGCTGGCGAGGAACGGCAAACTTCTCTTTATACGGCGAGCGGATGACGCCTATTTGCGCGAACTGAAATGCACTCATTGCGCCGAGACGTTAAGCGCTGAACCCAGGCAAACGGCCTGACGGTAGCAGCCAGGCGTACCGCTGGTCACTTCGCAGCTGTGCAGCAGCACGGCGTTGGCCTTCATTTTGGCCGCGTTGATTTGCATGCGTTTACGGGCGGTCGGGATGTTCGGTGGGGAGTCCTGGTTTGAAGCCTGGCATGATTCGCCGCTCACTTCACCCAGATCGCGGAAGGGTTTCCCAACCAGCGCGGCGGCATCGGTATAGATTCTGACCGGCGCGGGACGTGAGACTTTTGGTTTAGCCGTTTCCGTCTGGACTGGCGTGGTTGCGGTGCTTTTAACAGGCTCAACGGGGGATCTGCTTAGCATAGAACAACCGCTTAACATGAGTGCTAACAAACAGACCGGTAAAGCACGCATAGTATTTCCTCAATGAATTATAAAACAGGGCGCTATTGAATCAGGTGCTTGCAAAAATGACAAGACGGGCATAAAGCCCGTCCTGAATGATATTACGCTGAAAGCAGATTACCAGCCTTTCACTGCGCCGCCGTTAAAGATTTTGTTAGCGGCTTCGTAAACTTCATCGCTTTGGTAAGCCTGAACAAATTTCTTAACATTTTCCGCGTCTTTATTATCTTCGCGGGCGACGATCAGGTTTACGTACGGCGAGTTTTTGTCTTCAACGAAGATACCGTCTTTCGCCGGCGTCAGGCCAATCTGGCTGGCGTAGGTGGTGTTGATGACTGCCAGAGCGATCTGCGCGTCGTCCAGAGAACGCGGCAGCTGCGGTGCTTCCAGCTCAACGATCTTCAGGTTTTTCGGGTTCTCAACCACATCCAGAGACGTCGGCAGCAGACCTACGCCTTCTTTCAGTTTAATCAGACCCACTTGCTGCAGCAGCAGCAGGGAACGGCCGAGGTTGGTCGGATCGTTCGGTACGGCAATCTGTGAGCCCGGCTGCAGTTCGTCCAGAGATTTGATTTTCTTCGAGTAGCCAGCGATCGGATAGACGAAGGTGTTGCCGACGGAAACCAGCTTATAACCGCGGTCTTTAATCTGCTGGTCGAGATACGGTTTGTGCTGGAAGGCGTTAACGTCGATGTCGCCTTTGCTCAGCGCTTCGTTCGGCAACACGTAGTCGTTGAAGGTCACCAGCTCAACGTCAAGGCCATACTTCTCTTTTGCCACTTTCTGCGCGACTTCAGCAACCTGCTGTTCCGCACCGACGATCACGCCGACTTTAATATGGTTAGGATCTTTTTCATCCTGACCGCAACCCACCAGAGCCAGAGAACCGATTAATGCGCCAACTGCCGCAAAGGTTTTGAAATTAAAGGCCATGTTATTTCCTTCCTGTAAGAATTAGTGTTGTGTGTCAATAACGTTATTTGTGAGTCACAGCCCGGACGATACGATCGCCAGAGAATTGAATTAAATAAACCAGAATAACCAGCAATACCAGTACGGTGTTCATTACCGTCGCGTTATAGCCGATGTAGCCGTACTGATAGCCAATCTGACCCAGACCACCGGCACCGACCGCACCGCCCATTGCGGAATAACCCACCAGGGTGATGAGCGTAATGGTGGCGGCGTTCACCAGACCCGGCAGCGCTTCAGGGAGCAGGACTTTACGCACGATCTGCATCGGCGTTGCGCCCATCGCGCGTGAGGCTTCGATAAGCCCGGTCGGGATCTCCAACAGCGCGTTTTCCACCATACGTGCGATAAACGGCGCGGCGCCAACCGTTAATGGCACAATTGCTGCCTGCAGGCCGATAGAGGTACCGACGATCACGCGGGTAAATGGAATCATCCACACCAGCAGAATAATAAATGGAATCGAGCGGAAGATATTAACCAGCGCCGATAGCGTACGATACAGCCGGGCGCTGGCGGCAATCTGCCCCGGACGGGTAACGTACAGCAGTACGCCGACCGGCAGGCCGAGCACAAAGCCAAAGAAGCCGGAGACAAACGTCATAGCCAGCGTTTCCCACACGCCGCGAACCAGCAGCCAGATCATTGGTTCAGACATATCCCAGTACCTCTACTTTTACATGATGTTCCTGCAGCCAGGCGATCGCCGCCTGGGTATCTTCCTGTGTACCGTGCATTTCGGTCAGCATGATGCCGAACTTCACTCCGCCGGCGTAATCCATCTGCGCGCTAATAATGTTGTTATTCACATTAAAGCGGCGGGCGGTTTCCGACAGCAGCGGCGCATCGACGGAATGGCCGGTAAACTCCATACGCAGCATCGGCACGCTGTCAGGCAGCGGCGTGGGCTTCAGGCGCGCCTGATAGTCATCCGGAATATCCAGATGCAGGGTAGATTGAATGAACTGTTGGGCGAGCGGCGTCTTAGGATGGGAGAAGACTTCGCTCACGGTGTCCTGCTCGATCAGTTGACCATTGCTAATGACCGCCACACAGTCACAGATACGTTTAACTACGTCCATTTCATGGGTGATCAACAGAATGGTCAGCCCCAGACGACGGTTAATGTCTTTCAGCAGTTCGAGGATCGAACGGGTCGTTGCCGGGTCCAGCGCGCTGGTGGCTTCATCGCACAGCAGCACCTTTGGATTGCTGGCCAGCGCGCGGGCAATCGCCACGCGCTGTTTCTGGCCGCCGGAGAGGTTTGCCGGATAGCTGTCATGCTTATCGCCAAGACCAACCAGGTCAAGCAGTTCATTAACACGGCGTTTGATTTCCGCCGGCGGTGTGTTATCCAGCTCAAGCGGCAGCGCCACGTTGCCGAAAACGGTACGTGAAGCGAGCAGATTAAAGTGCTGGAAGATCATGCCAATCTGACGGCGCGCGCGAGTCAGTTCTTTTTCAGTCAGCGCGGTGAGTTCCTGGTTATCTACCTGCACGCTGCCTTCGGTTGGGCGTTCCAGCAGGTTAACGCAGCGAATCAGCGTACTTTTACCTGCGCCGGAAGCGCCGATCACGCCGTAAATTTGCCCGGCAGGGACATGCAGGCTGACATTGTTCAGCGCCTGTATGGTGCGGTTCCCCTGCTGGAACACTTTGGTAATATTCGAAAGTTTAATCATCAGTTATTTATTATCGTTTAGCCGTTTGCCGTGGCATTTTCTTCTGCCGTGTGCAGGCGATGCCTGTCAATGAAATGGATGTTAAGGCATCCAGACGTCTAAATCAATCTGACTCTTTATAATGAGCACTTTCTTGCATGCCGAAACATGCGATACTAACGGCATTAGCCTTTATCAGGAGCAAACCGGTGGCAAAGTCTGTACCCGCAATTTTTCTCGACCGTGACGGCACGATTAATATCGATCATGGTTACGTCCACGAAATCGACAGCTTTGAGTTTATCGACGGCGTCATTGATGCCATGCGTGAACTAAAGGCAATGGGATTTGCGTTAGTGCTGGTGACCAACCAGTCAGGCATCGCGCGCGGTAAATTCACGGAAGCGCAATTTGAGACCCTCACCGAATGGATGGATTGGTCGCTGGCAGACCGCGGCGTGGATCTCGACGGTATCTATTATTGTCCGCATCACCCGCAGGGGAGCGTTGAAGAGTTCCGCCAGACCTGCGATTGCCGTAAGCCGCATCCGGGGATGCTCATTTCCGCACGCGATTTCCTGCATATTGATATGGCCGCTTCTTATATGGTGGGTGATAAACTCGAAGACATGCAGGCGGCTGCAGCGGCGAATGTCGGAACGAAAGTGCTGGTGCGTACCGGTAAGCCGGTTACCGAAGAAGCGGAAAGCGCAGCGGATTGGGTGCTAAATAGCCTGGCGGATCTGCCTGCGGCTATTAAAAAGCGGTAAAAATAAGCGTTGCGTATAAAAGATGAGCGGTTGAAATAAAAATGTATTTTTCCGCTTGTCATTCCCGGCGGGCTCCCTATAATGCGCCTCCATCGACACGGCAGATGTGAATCACTTCACACAAACAGCCGGTTCGGTTGAAGAGAAAAATTCTGAAATTCAGGGTTGACTCTGAAAGAGGAAAGCGTAATATACGCCACCTCGCGACAGAGCGCTAAAGCGCGTCGCAACTGCTCTTTAACAATTTATCAGACAATCTGTGTGGGCACTCAAAGTGACATGGATTCTTAACGTCCTCGGACGAAAAATGAATACCAAGTCTCTGAGTGAACATACGTAATTCATTACGAAGTTTAATTCACGAGCATCAAACTTAAATTGAAGAGTTTGATCATGGCTCAGATTGAACGCTGGCGGCAGGCCTAACACATGCAAGTCGAGCGGTAACACAGAGAGCTTGCTCTCGGGTGACGAGCGGCGGACGGGTGAGTAATGTCTGGGAAACTGCCTGATGGAGGGGGATAACTACTGGAAACGGTAGCTAATACCGCATAACGTCGCAAGACCAAAGTGGGGGACCTTCGGGCCTCATGCCATCAGATGTGCCCAGATGGGATTAGCTAGTAGGTGGGGTAATGGCTCACCTAGGCGACGATCCCTAGCTGGTCTGAGAGGATGACCAGCCACACTGGAACTGAGACACGGTCCAGACTCCTACGGGAGGCAGCAGTGGGGAATATTGCACAATGGGCGCAAGCCTGATGCAGCCATGCCGCGTGTATGAAGAAGGCCTTCGGGTTGTAAAGTACTTTCAGCGAGGAGGAAGGCATTAAGGTTAATAACCTTGGTGATTGACGTTACTCGCAGAAGAAGCACCGGCTAACTCCGTGCCAGCAGCCGCGGTAATACGGAGGGTGCAAGCGTTAATCGGAATTACTGGGCGTAAAGCGCACGCAGGCGGTCTGTCAAGTCGGATGTGAAATCCCCGGGCTCAACCTGGGAACTGCATTCGAAACTGGCAGGCTAGAGTCTTGTAGAGGGGGGTAGAATTCCAGGTGTAGCGGTGAAATGCGTAGAGATCTGGAGGAATACCGGTGGCGAAGGCGGCCCCCTGGACAAAGACTGACGCTCAGGTGCGAAAGCGTGGGGAGCAAACAGGATTAGATACCCTGGTAGTCCACGCCGTAAACGATGTCGACTTGGAGGTTGTGCCCTTGAGGCGTGGCTTCCGGAGCTAACGCGTTAAGTCGACCGCCTGGGGAGTACGGCCGCAAGGTTAAAACTCAAATGAATTGACGGGGG